>Ga0209024_1000172_pt1 | contig 130462 bp, 149 predicted proteins | sample AutmiccommunBRH5_FD_187380 | JGI IMG/M metagenome (GOLD analysis project Ga0209024, IMG submission 187380) | Deep subsurface microbial communities from Mt. Terri, Switzerland - Autotrophic microbial communities BRH/5 (SPAdes) (version 2) | ecosystem: Environmental > Aquatic > Deep subsurface >...
AACCTGACCAAAGCCGCAGGGCTGTGAAGCTCAGGAACCTTGACGTGTTGGTGAAGCGCTAAGGTGAAATTCCAGCGCTTCAGTTTCAGCTTACTGCTTCAATTGAAATCGGGAACTAAACGCGACAACCAAAGATCGTCCTCGGACGATTGCTCGACCTCCTCAACATCGAGGAAGAGAGCGTCAGATTCATCATGCAACGCAGGTGCTTGAGGTTTCATATGCGCAAAATACCGGCATTTTGCACTTTACCCAAGGGTTTTTTCGGAGTGCGCCCACGCTCCTTAATGTAGCACGCGTGGGCGATGGTCGGCGAGGGCTCTCTCATCGCGCTCAGCCTATGGAAACCAAGGGCATTCCGTTGAGCAGGGCCACAGAGAGCGCCCTTGCATCCGTTTACAAACGGTCGTTTAGTAGCGATAGATAGAACTGCAAAATGACTGTTTTGATGCCATTGATAGGCTACGCGCGCGTTTCGACCGAGGATCAAACCCCCCTGCCCCAGTCGCAGGCCCTGAAATCCGCAGGTTGCGCCAAGATCCATGAAGAACAGGCCTCGGGCGGCAATCGTGCGCGGCCGGTGCTGGCGCGGGTGTTGGAGCGCATCGGCAAAGGCGACACGCTGGTGGTCGTGCGGATCGACCGCCTTGCGCGATCCCTGTCGCATCTGCTGGAGGTGATCGAGCGGCTGGAGGCCAAGGGCGCGTACTTTCGTTCCATTCAGGACCCCATCGACACCGGATCCCCGCAGGGCAAGTTCACGTTGCAAGTGCTGGGGGCCGCGGCCGAGTTCGAACGCGCCCTGATCCGGGAACGCACCAAGGCCGGCCTCGCCAGCGCGCGCACAAAGGGCCGCGTGGGCGGGAACCCTGGGCTGCGGGCCAAAGACCCTGCCGCTCTTCGTAAGGTACGGCTGGCAAGACAGGACGGCTACATGGAGCGCCTGAACGAGACGGCACAAGACTGGGTGCCCCATGTGCGCCGGTTGCGCCCCGACTTGGCCTGGGAAGACGTGTTGCGCATCATCAACGGCCCCTTGCCCGAGGCGCGTCGCTGGACCCAAAGCCGTCTCTTACGCGCTGTGAAGGCTTATGTCCGCGACGGCTTCCTGCCTGCCGAGGTGCTGGCCCGCGCCGGCCGCCGCGAAACCGATGACCGCTTGCCCGCCATTATTGCTGGCATCAAGGGCGCAGATCCTGACATCACGCTTCAAGCGATCTGTGAACGGCTGGAATCTATGCGCGAACGCACGCCCCGTGGCCGAACGAGATGGCAGCCCTCATCGGTCAAGATGCTGTTGGAGCGAGCCGAGAGTCTGGGAATGATTTAAGAGACTCAGATTCGTTCTTTGGAAGCAAAACCGCCTATGTGAATCGGGTACATCTTGCGTTTAAGAGATGGCAGCGACACAAGCACTTGACGCGCTGGATCCACGAAATAAGATAAGTCATTGTAAATAATTGATTTCACCGGATACCGGCCCACCATTTGAAAAAATCCTTGCCTGCCAAACGCTTTCCTGACATTTTTGCGGAAGAACGCTAACCATCAGTTTCCGGCGGTTTTGCGTTCCTTCTCAAGATAGACCCGGAAGACGGGCGGCGGGACGGGCATGAACGAGCAGCGGATCAGAATGGATCAAAAGATCCAAACGATGGCGACACGTCTAAGCAAATCGCTTGATGTGAATATGCGCAAGTCGTTTCTACCTGATGAACGAAAGGCTCTCAGACGCTTCTCATCCACGGAAGTTGCCCAGATCCTCGGGGTAAGCCAAGATTTTTTGCGGAAAATGTTTTTCGAGGATAAGCTCGATCTCGGTGAAATCGAGACAGACGCCCGCGGCCGCAGGTTCTACACTGCAGAGCAAATCGATATAGCGCGCCACGAAATAGCCCGGTCAAGCACCAAGTTCCAGCATATCGTTCCTCGTCGTCGGGATGGGGAGCATATCCAGATCATTTCGATCGCCAACTTCAAAGGGGGCGCCGGGAAGACGACAACGGCGATCCATCTGGCCCAAAAGCTTGCCCTTGATGGTTATCGAGTTCTGGCAATCGATCTCGACCCACAAGCCTCAATGACCACCATGTTCGGTTTCCGGCCGGAAATCGACTTTCCTGAGGCCGGAACGGTGTACGATGCTCTTCGGTACGAGGACCCTATCCCATTTAGAGACGTTGTGCGCAAAACGTATTTCCACAACCTCGATCTAGCCGCGGCCGGCTTGTTGCTCTCTGAGTTCGAGACCGAAACCGCACACGCCCTTCGAAACAATATCAGGCCGCCGTTCTATCAGCGGCTTGCCCTTTGCATTAATGAAGTCGAGACAGACTACGACATTGTCGTCATCGACTGCCCACCGCAACTCGGGTTTACCACACTATCGGCTTTGGTAGCGTCGACATCCCTAGTCGTCACTGTCATTCCAAGCATGCTTGACGTCGCCTCGATGGCCCAATTCCTGCAGCTCACATCCAGCCTCATGGCAACAATTGCTGATGTGGGCGCATCGCCCGACTGGGACTTCATGAGATTTCTAATCACTCGTTTCGAGCCCAATGACGGCCCCCAAACCCAGATGGCGGCATTCCTGCGGACCATGTTCACGGATGACGTTCTTACTCAGCCTTTCCTGAAATCCTCCGCAGTCTCTGACGCTGGGCTCACGCAACAGACACTGTTCGAGATCGCCAGAACGGATTTTCATCGCCAGACGTACGATCGGGCTATCGAGTCCATCAACGGGGTTGTGGCGGAAGTCGAAGGGCTCATCAAAACGGCATGGGGGCGTAAGTAATGGCCCGCAAAGTCATATTCGACATTCCCGAGGATGAAGAAAAGCAGCAGAGCTCGTCGATTTCTCCGACTCGAACCCAGTCACGAGCCCCTGCCCTTTCGGGAATGGCCCGTTCTCTTCAGGATGCGGCACAATCTTCAATTCAAGAAATCAGTACCGACCTTATTGATGATTCCGAGTTCCAGGATCGTCTGGCCCTGGATGACGAAGATGACATCAGGGAACTGGCTGAAAGCATTGACAAGCAGGGACAGCTTATCCCGATACTTCTGAGCCCCGAAGGGGGGCGGTACAGGATCATCTATGGGCGCAGGCGATTAGCGGCCCTTCGACTTATTGGAAAGCCCGCAAAGGCTCTCATCAGAGGCTTGGATGAGGATCAAGCGATTCTTGCACAAGGCCAAGAGAACAGCTTCCGCAAAGACCTCAGCTGGATCGAGAAAGCCCTGTTTGCACGTTCTCTCATAGAGTCCGGCAAGGATGAGGGACTGGTCTGTGACGCCCTCAACATCGATCAGAAAGCCAGGAAAGCCGGTGACAAGCTCACGGGACTTGCTCGCATGAAACAAGTCACTTCCTGTATTCCGACTGAACTCATCCAAAAGATCGGGGCGGCACCCGGGGTTGGACGGGATCGTTGGTATGCTGCCGCAAAGTCTTATGAGAGCCTTGGCTTCTCTGGAGATAAAGGGTTTCCGGCCGGAAACCGAGAATTCCATGATGCTCTCATGGAATCCAGAGGTTCAGGCAAGACCTCCGACGAACGCTTTGCGATCTTCGAAGGGCTCCTGAAACAGCACAAGCCCCCTGCCCCATCGGCAATCAAGACAAAACTCGGGATGGTGAAGGTCACCAAAAGAAACGTGATCATCACCGTCAAGAACGGAGATGACGGGCTTCATAAGTGGATCTCTGAGAATCCAGAGGCCGCTCTTCTCGCGTTGGCGAACGCGAAGGCCGCTGGTCCAGGGCAGATCATTACCCCAGAGAAAATGGAACCCATAGGTAACCCAGTCTCCGGCAGGGATCAGGATCTTGATGGTCCTGACATAGACGATAACGAAAACTGAGCAGAAAGGAGGACAGGCCAGAAAAGGAAAGACCCCCCGAAAGCAGTGCTTCCGAAGGGCCTCGATTAGCTTAGACACCTGATTGATACCCCGAAGCCGAATCGTTTTCAACACCGTTCGCGGTGAACGGGGAAGCTTTTTCAGCCGACATCATCATGAGACAGGTATTTTCTCACACACCCGCCTTGGCGGAACGATCTTCTGTACCCGGTACGAATCCGTACAGGGTCATCGAGCCGATCCGAGCGCTTCGCAAAGAACTCGGTCTGACACCAAATGACCTAGTAACACTGCAGGCCTTGATCAGCTTCATGCCGAAGAAGGCTGGACAAACAGCTCCAATGACTATCGTCTTTCCCTCAAACGCATCATTGTCTGAGAGAACGAACGGCCTGAACGAGAGAACGATTCGACGGTGTATCGGACACCTCGTGGATGCCGGGCTGATCCAGCGCAGGGATAGCGCAACCCGCAAACGGTTCCCTCTTCGCTACGGTGGATTGATCAGAGATGCCTTTGGCTTCGATCTGCAGCCAATGTATGATCGGGAAAGAGAGCTCACCGAACACGCAGAACAGCTTGTGGGCGATCAGGAAAAGTTACGGTCACTCAAGGCGGAGGCACTGGCTCTTCGTGTCGAGGCTTTGCGCCAAGCAAAGGATGTTGAGACTGTCTCATTTCTCCAGAACGTACGAAACATCCTACGCCGTGCAACTCTCAAAGCCGACGAGATCATAGAGCTTATCAAGAGGCTGGCAGAGTTGGTCGGAGCGACCATCAGAGAGTTTCCGGCCGGAAACCATGATGCTCAGGAAACAATGCCCGACCAAATGTCCGGCGACGACGGACAAAATGTCCGGCACGTAGAACCCACAAGATTGAATATAAAAAAGGATAGAGCAGATGCGCACAGCACCTCTGGTTTTCAGGAGCGCCGAGATCCAACAATTATGGCTTGGACGGACCTGAAAAACGTGTCGGACTTCTTCCCGCATGAACCAAGAGATCATCAATCAGTTCTCGAAATATTGGCCGATGTCGGAAAATTGCTACGAATAGAACAAGGCAGGATCATGAAACACCTTAGAGACCGAGGTCCAGGGCAGCTCCTTATTGCACTCGACGAATTAATTTTGAGAGCCAGCACAGGACAGGTGAAAAACAACAACGCCTACCTCGACGCTATGATGAGGCAAGGAAACTGATGCTCTTGCCAAATAAACTCGACCGGCTGGTGAGTATGCATAGCCATCGAAGATCAAGAGACAAATGCGGCACACTTCAAACCATACGATCATCAAGAAGAAGAATGTTGGTTTGAAGGTGAACACAGATCACCCGCGTCAGGTGCAGGTCTGAGATGTGACCAACTTATCGTGGAACAAGAAGCCATTCCAGGTTTGCTAGATGTTCACAGACGCCTCGGCCCAGGTGGCCAACCTTACCGCCGTCTTTGTCTGTGTTAATGCTCATAACGCTGAGGGTGGCACAATGCTGCTCGATTGGCTGGTGACGGATGAAGAAGCGACCCATATCAAACTACTCTCCGAGTATCAGGCCTTGGAAAAAGAGTACGCTAGACAAGATGAACCCCCCCCGAGATCGATACGCAGCTTGGCGTGTTGGAAGCAGAGGTCCAAAAGATCGAGATCCGGCCGATAGCCTTCAATCCGACGGACATCGGGCGGGCAGGGGCCTTCGTCATGTTTGACCGCTACGGCGCGCTGGCAGTCTCTCGCGGCTATGACCACCTGACCTCAGACGAGTCCATCGAGAACGGCAACACCGCCTATGAGTACACCTACACTGAGACTGTGCAGCGGTTCGGATGAAACATGGGAAGGCTCAACCCATCTCTTGCAGAATATCCAGAATGTATGTATATTCTGCACAAATGGAGACCCAGAGCATGCATGAGCTTCCCGAGTTCAAGGCGGCCGACCTGACGCGGCACACAAGTGACCTGTTCGATGCGGCCATTCGGTCGCCGATCGCGATCACCAAGCATCGCAAACCCAAATTCGTGCTGATGAGCATGGATCAGTACCAGCAGCTCACCCGGGGGGCCACGCAGCAGGCTCATATGATTGACGAGATGCCCGAGGATCTCAAGGCGCTGATGATTGAAGGGCTCGAGCGGGACTTGACGCAGGCTGATGACTAAGCCGAGTGCTGGAGAGGTGTTCCGCTATCCGTTCCTGTGGAAACGCGAACAGATGGCGGGCGAGACAGAGGGCCGCAAGACACGGCCTGTCTGCATCGCCGTCACTGTCGCCAAGTCCGATACAGAGACCGTGGTGTTCATCCTGCCGATCACGACGCAGCCGCCTTTGCCCTCGCGCAAGTTTATCGAGGTACCACAGATCGAGTCGCAGCGCGTAGGGTTGGAGACCCATGTCCGCAAATGGGTCATGCTGGACGAGATCAACACCGATGTTCTGGAGCGGTCCTATGTCTGGGAGGACCGCACGCCCATCGGCACGTTGAGTTCCGTCTTCACATCCAAGATCCAGTCCAGCCTGATCGCGCTTGCCAGATCGGGTGGGGCATCCGTTGTCGATCGGCTGAAGTAGTCTCGATCACCGCAGGGTCAGCCCAGCTTCACTTGTTCCCGTCGATCCACTTCGACATCAGCCCCTTGTCGCGGAAACACTCGTCCGGCACGGCGCGGCGTTTGATGCGGGCGAGGCGCTCGGCAAAGGCGACCTGCTTCGAGGTCGGGCGGCTGTCCTGCGTGCCCGGCTTCAGCTTGGCCTGTGCGTCGATCCAGGCGCTCAAGGAGCGCCGATCTTGCTGAACCTCCCACGGCAGAAGCGTCTGGTTGCGAAGGGCCAGTGCGCGCGCATAGGCGATCTGCTTGGGCGTCGTGGGCAGGGCGTAAGTGGTGCTTTCCATCGGGGACCCCCTTCTTAGCGTGGTTCTTAAAATAGAACATAACAGGAACAAAATCAAGCCACCTGCGGAAATCATGGGGTTTGAGAGGAAGAGGAGGGCCGGGGAAGGTCAGGCCTTTGGGGTACCCGAAAGAGGGTGTCCGGGCCTGATCCTGTTCCTCATTGGGGTCTGATGCCGGAAAGTGCAGGATCCTGCGTTCTCATGAGCTTCGCATTTAACAATCTCCGGCATCAGATCCCTAAAGAGTGAAAGTGTCCTTCGGGTTTTGTGACTGACGTATGAGGGCCTTTGGGGTCCCTCGGATGGGTCCGGGCCGGGTTCCGGTCTGTCTTTCCTGATGAAGGGCATTCCAATGCAAACAGGTGTCTTGCGCGTGTTGCGCACGACCGCTGCCTCGTGGTGGCGACACAAGGAGCTACGCCGAACCGGCCAGACGGGCCGGGCACAACGGCTCGAACGCGAGACTGTCCTGCGTGACCTCGGCTATCTGAAGCAGGCGGCGTCATTGCCAAACGCGCATGTGATCTGCGGAGAGGGTGGAACATTCATCCATCTCGGTTGGACCACCGTGTCGACCTTCGCGCCCATCGAGCGCTTTCCCTTGGCCGCTCTTGCGGTCGCACGAGGGACGCCATTCATCGATATCCGACCCGTCACCGATGTCATCGCCTTCGCGAACCTGCCGCGGGTGGCGCGGGACGGATCGGTCGACCCTGACTCTTCGGGTCCCGGCAAGTCCGTGTCGCTGACCACCTACATCGACATGGTCGAAGCCCTCGGTGCCAGGATCGCCAACGATCCGAGGCCCCGTCAGTCAATCTGATCACCATTCCCTCTCACCAAAACTCGAAAGGAGGCCAGCCATGGCCCGATCCCGCACGCCCAAATTCGATGCCTCAGAGGTCATCACAAACGAAATCATCCGCATTATCGAGCGCGGCGTCCTGCCGTGGCGCAAGCCATGGACCGCAGGCGGCAGCTCTCGCCCACTGCGCGTGGGGGGTGAGCCCTACCAGGGGGTCAACAACTTCCTGCTGACGATGCGCACCGTGATGGCGGGCCATAGCTCGCCCTTCTGGATGACGCTGCCTCAGGCCAATGCCTTGGACGCGAAGGTGCGCAAAGGCGAGAAGTCCTCTGTCGTTGTCTACTACGGCCAAAGCCGGAAAGACGCCGATGGCGAGGACGACCGTAGCAGCGGGGATGATCACTCCGAGGAAGCCCGCATCTTCCGCTTCCAGAAATCCTACCGGGTGTTCAATGCCTGCCAGATCGAGGGCTTGCCCGACAGTTTCTACCCTGACCCGGAGCCCGTGCCCGAGCATCCGCCGTCCGAGCCCATCCCGCACATGCAGGCGTTTTTCGACGCCATCGATATCACAACCGTCTTCACGGGCACGGAGGCGTACTATTTGCCGCCCGTGGACAAGGTCTACATGCCGTCCATCACGCGGTTCCAGGACCCGCGCAATTTCTACGGGGTCTGGGCGCATGAGCTCGCCCATGCCACGAAAGCCCCCCATCGATTGAACCGTGATTTTGGGTTCTCGAAGTTTGGCAACACGTCCTATGCGCGCGAGGAGATCGTCGCGGAATTGACCTCGGTGTTCCTGGGTCAGACGCTCGGCTTCACGGCGCATACGCTCGAGATGAATGCCGCCTATCTCCACAACTGGTTGCGCGTCCTGCGCTCGGACAAGGGTGCGATCTTCAAGCACGCCGCGGACGCACAGCGCGCTTGCGACTACTTGATCGCCAGATCGGAGGCGGGCAGGGCAGGGCGCAGCGCCAAAGCGGCCTGACCACACGGAGAACGGAGACTTCCATGTCATGCAAGGAACCCAAGACGCTGCGGGTGGCCTGCTTCAAAGATGGCCGCCGCAAGATCATCACCTTCAAACGCGGCGCCTATTGGTGGAGCTCGTCCGAGGGTGCCTATCCACTCTCGGCCGCGCTCGAGACCATCAAGGAAAACGGTGGCTGGGTCGAGACCATCCCCAACCCGAATTACAGACCCAAGGGTCTGTTCGGGTAGGGCACCTTCTCCTTCGGTCCTGCCGCCAAGCAGAAAAGAAAAAGCAGGCTTTGGGAAGGGTGTTTCAACTTCTCAAAGGAGATCCCCATGTCCATGACCGTTCAACCCCTGCCAGACCGTCCGGATCCGAGTGTGATCGCGGCGCAGAACGACGCGTTTCGCAAGCTCGCGTGCCTTGGAGTGCCGCCCGCGCAGCCCATCCAGGGCCGGATGCATGTCACCCGCTCGCTTATGGAGGCCGATGACGGCTTCATGGCCGAGGCGGTGAAGGCCACCGGTGAGTTTGCAACATTCGAGCCTGAGAATGATCCCGAGGGATGGCACGATTTCGGGGCGGTCGAGATCTGGGGCGAGACCGTGTTCTGGAAGATCGATCTCTATGAAGCAGACTCGGATTTCCGCTACGGGGCTGAGACCCCGGACAATCCTGCCACCACCATGCGCGTGCTGACCATCATGCTGGCGCGCGACTGGTAGGGGAGGGGACTCCTCCCCCCTGACATCTGAGACGATGAAGGCCCGCTGCCCCTCAAAAGGGAAAGCGGGCCTTTTGTCGTGGTGATCCCTGAAGCCGGGGATTGGTTACGCGCGTGAAGGCGCGGGCCACACCTCACCCACCTGGAAGGATATCCCATGACCACAAGCTTTGCCCCTCTCACCGTCGCCATCGGCGATCTGGTCCCGCATCCTGCCAATGTGCGCAGCAACGCGCCGGAAACCTATGATCCCGAGAACATCGCGCATCTGAAGGCCAGCATCGCTGTGCTGGGCCTGCTCCAGCCGCTCTTGGTCCAGAAGCTTGACGGCAAATATGCTGTCCTCGCCGGTGGCCGACGCCATGCTGCGCTGAAGGAGCTGGTCGCCGACAAGGCCACCAAGGGGTTCATGGCGAAAACCAAGGTGGACTGCCGCCTTGTCCCTGAGGAGTGCGACGTCACCACGGCGCTGTCGCTCGCCGAGAACATCACCCAGGCACCGATGAATGCCATCGACGAGTTCGAGGCCTTTGCACGGATGATGGAGGTCGACGGCCAGACGCCCGAGACGATCGCAAAGACCTTCGGCGCCACGGTGGCGGCCGTGAAAGGCCGGTTGCGCTATGGCCTGATCCACCCCGACATCCGCGCCGCGGCCCGGGGCAAGGTGATCACGCTCGACACGATGAAGGCCTTCGCCGAGCATCCGAGCCAAGAGGCGCAGCGCGAGGTCTTCGAGGCGCTCACGAAAGACGGCGGCTATCTGCAGGCCTATACCGTCCGTCAGGCACTCAAATCCCGCGGTGTGCAGGTCAGCGACAATATCGGGGCTTTCGTGCGCGCGGACTACGAGGCGCGCGGCGGCGCCGTCGCAGCCGATCTGCTGGAAGAGCATTCCGTGCTCGAGGATGCGGCGCTGGTCGAGACCATCCTGCTCGAGAAGCTCGGTGCCGCCGCCGAAGAGGCTCGCATAAAGCTGGGCTTTGCCTGGGCCGATGCGATGGTGCGTTATGATTACGCGACCATGGCCGACTACGGCCGCGTTTATCCCGGCCCGATCGAACCCGATGAGACCGCCCAAAAGCGCATCGATGAGATCACCGCCGAGCTTGAGAAATTGCAGCTCGAGATGGAGGATGAGGGGCTCGAGGACGGTGCCTACAACGCCCTTTACGACCGCGTTGACGCCTTGGAAGAGGAAGCCCGCGATCTGCAGGTGGACCTGTCACGGTTTGATGCCGCTCCTTTGATAGCATTTACTGCAACAAAGGAGACGAACTATGGGCACAGGAAGAACGGATGAATTCCGCAAGGATGCAGTGCGAATTGCGCTGACCAGCGGGCTAACAAGGCGTCAGGTTGCCGACGATTTGGGCGTTGGGCTTTCGACCTTGAACAAATGGGTGACGGCACACCGCGACACAGATGTTGTCTCGCCCGAGGACCGCGAGCTTGCGCGGGAGAACGAACGGCTTCGGCGTGAGAACCGCATCCTCAAGGAGGAGAGGGACATCCTAAAAAAAGCCACCCAGTTCTTCGCGAGCCAAAAGCCATGAGGTTTCGGTTCGTCGAAGAACATCGTGGGGCCTTCCCGATCGACCGGTTGTGTCAAGTTCTAAACGTCAGCACTCGCGGGTTGCGGGCTTTCCGCAGCCGTCCGGCCAGCCGCAGGCAGCGCATGGATATGGTCGTTTTAGCGCACATCAAGGAGCAGTCGCGGCTGAGCCTGGGCAGCTATGGCCGCCCACGAATGACCGAGGAACTGAAGGAGGTTGGCGTCGATGTGGGGCACCGCCGGGTTGGGCGTTTGATGCGTGCGAACGGGATTACCGTTGAGAGAACACGCAAGTTCAAGGCAACAACCGACAGCGATCACACGTTCAACATCGCCCCGAACCTGCTGAATCGCGACTTCAGTGCGGCCGGGCCGAACCAGAAATGGGCAGGCGACATCAGCTACATCTGGACCCGCGAGGGCTGGCTGTATCTGTCAGTCATCTTGGACCTGCATTCCCGCCGCGTGATAGGCTGGGCTGTCAGCAACCGTATGAAGCGTGATCTGGCGATCCGGGCCTTGAAGATGGCCATTGCCTTCAGGTCGCCGCCCAAGGGCTGCATCTTCCACAGTGATCGCGGCAGCCAATACTGTTCGCATGACTACCAGAAGATCCTGCGCCAGCATGGCTTCAGGGCCTCCATGAGCGGTAAAGGTAATTGTTATGACAACGCGGCCGTTGAGACATTCTTCAAAACCATCAAGGCCGAGATGATCTGGCGGCGGTCATGGGCAACAAGGCGGCAAGCTGAGATGGCAATCTTCGAATACATCAATGGCTTCTACAATCCGCGGCGGCGGCACTCCGCACTGGGCTGGAAAAGCCCGGTCGCCTTCGAACGGAAAGTGGCCTAAACGAGCACTTGGGGCGGCACAAATACGCGACAGGTCCACAGGAGGCCTACAGCGCCGAGGACCTGGCGCGGTCCGGGGTAATCGCCTCGTGGTCGAATGGTCAGGTGACGCTCCATGTGGGTCTCGTCCGCCCGGAAGACACCGTCAAAGAGGAGGGCGCGCGCGGCTCCTCGGCTAACCCGACCGGGGAGGAGGCCCCGGACCCGGGCGAAATCACCTATCCGGCCTCACTGGCCGAGGATCTCAAGACCGAGCGCGCCATGGCGCTCGGGGCCGCGATGGCGCTGCATCCGGAAGCCACGCTCGATCTGACGCTCTTCAAGCTGGTCAGTGACGTTCTGGCCAGTGGCATGAGTGTCACGCAGGCGATCAAGATCGACGCCCGCAAGGAATACCGTAGCCATGCCAAGATGGACGAGATCGACGAGACCTCGCTCGAGCAGGTGGCGGCGGCGCATGATGCGCTTGATCTGTCCTGGCTCGATGACGCCCGCGCGCCCGCCGATCAGTTCGCGGCGTTTCGCGCGCTGGAGGCAGGGGAGAAGGCCAAGCTCGTGGCCTATGCCACAGCAAGCACCACGCAGTCGTGCTTCGCGCGGGACCGCCAGCGCGACAGCCTGATGCATGCGTTCGAGATCGAGATCATGCCCGACATTCGCGCCCACTGGACGCCGAATGCGGCCCTCTTCAACCGCTTCAAGAAGGCCTGGCTCCTGAAGATCCTCGGTGAGGATCTGGGTCTCGCCCAGGAGGCGGTGACGCTCGCCTCATCGAGCAAGAAGGAGATCGTCGCCTTCTGCGACAAGCTCTTCGCTGAACCCTTCGCCACACTCACGGACGCGCAGCGCGCTGCCGTGGCCGCCTGGTGCCCGCCGAAGATGCAGACCGCCGGTGTCGCCTTTGATGAGGCGGAGCCCGCTGCGGAAACCCCCGAGCCTGACAGCGAGGTCGCGCAAGCGGCCTGAGCCATCATGCGACCCGCGCGAGGCATTCCCGCGCGGGTCGACCCTTCCAAACCGAACAGAAAGACATCCCCATGGCTATTCTCAAGTTCTCTGCCTCCGCTGTTGCGGCGCAAATCGCACATGCGCGTGCCTGCAAAACCTTCCTGCCCAACTGGAACGGGCCCGTGGACAGGCCGGCCCTGATCCTGATCGTTGGCAATGGTGTGCATCTGCGCTCGAACGGCATCGATGGTACGACCACCCGTATCGTTACCACCGAGCAGGCCGATCCCTCCTTTGCCTTCGCCGACGGCATGAACCCGTTTCGGGATACCGACTGGATGGCGCAGCGCCGCATCGCGTTTCGCGATCTGACCGGCCAGTTCTATACCGACATCCTGGATGACGTGCAGGTGCTCATCGACCGGGGGCGAGGGGCCATCCGGCTCGCCACCGATGGCCACAGCATCTGCGTCCTCAAACGCCGGGCCTCGGATTATCTCATCGGCGGGACCTACGAGGTGCCGTCAGGCCTCGGCGGCACCTTCCGGGTCATCCTCAAGGATGCCTGCGACACCTTCGCGATCGTGCAGAACTGCGGCAATTGCGAGGATTTCGACGCCATGCAGCCCTACCGCGTGCCGCTCGATGCGCTGATGGAAATCGATGACCGGAGGGCGGCGTAACGCGCCCTTTCTCAAACAAGCATCGTCAGTACCCTGCCGGGCCTGCGGCCCTCTCGGGACATTGGCGACAACAATTTCCCCAATGAGAGAAAGGACTCTGAGATGGGATGGCTCTTCTACACCGACGGCCGCGTCCAGACCTACGCGGATGAGAAAGCGGAGATTGCCCGGCTCTGCACCTCTCATGGCGACACGCGCAAAACCGAACTGGTCAAGGCCTGCAAGATCGGCTCCACCTGGTATGCGGCGGCAAAGGTCACCAATCTCGACGGCACTCCTGTCGAAGACACGACCTATGTCACCGATGCGGATGGCTCCATCACTTTCGGGGCTGTCTTCCTCACCCGATACGATGACGGCTGCTGGGGCTACAAGGACATGGAGGAAAGTGCTGGCCCGAACGAGTCTCGTGCTCCCCTTGGGCTGATCGAGCTCCTCTCCGACCTGAAAGACCCGGACAGCTACGCCCAGGACTGGCGTCAGCGCTGCCGGGACTGGGCTTCGATCCCGGACTACGAGGAAGGCGACAAGATCAGGCTCGCGGCCCCTGTGACGCTCACCGATGGCAGCATCTGCCAGATCGTCACCGCGACCCACTACAGGCGGGGCCGGCAGAAACGCCGCTGCTACCGCATTGAGGAAACCGGCGGGCTCGTACGCCTGTCGAAGGCCTCGCTTGCGGGCTCGGAGCTGCTCAGCTCCGCGAAAGGTGCGGCTAGCCCGGTGCTGGCGGAGTATCTCGCGGGGCGAAATTAGGTCCTGCGCCGGACGGGTCATCGACCTGCCCGGCGACAGCAGATGCTGCGGCTTGTCTTGACAAGGCAATGCAAATGCATTACCTATCGCAGGCAGCAAAGATCCCTCTCTTTCAGGAGACTGCCATGACAGCGCTCGCACAAGATGTCTCGAAACTCACGGATCGGTATCAGACGACCGTGCCGGCGGGTGTTCGCAAGCAACTCAAGCTGGGCAAGGGCGACCAGATTCGCTACTGCACCGAGCCGAGTGGCAGGGTCTATATCGAGCCCGTGCGCAGCGACGAGGAAGATCCCGTGCTCGGAGCCTTTCTCGATTTTGTCGAGGCCGATATCAAGGCGCATCCGGACCGCATTCGGGCGTTCGATGGGGCTTTGCATGACCGTCTTGCAGCACTGGTCGGAGACGTTGACGTCGATCTCGATGCGCCGCTATCGCTCGAGGATGAATGACCGGCGATAGCGTGCCCGCCCAAGCGCCCCTTGTTGTAAACGGATGGTCGATATATGCGCATCCGCTCTTTCTGGACCAGGTCGAAGGGCTGACCCTGGAGGTCGAGGCGCGTAAGGCGCGCGATTCCAAGACCTGGCGCAAGAAAAATTCCACGAAACGGCTGGCCGCCATCTTCAAGCTGGTGACCGAGGCCATACCGGCAGATCCGGGTGCCGCAGCCTTCCGGCAAGGCGGCACACTCGGCGACCACCGCAAGCACTGGTTCCGGGCGAAATTCTTCCAGCAGTATCGGTTGTTCTACCGCTTCAACAGCGATGCGAAGGTCATCGTGGTAGCATGGGTGAATGACGACAAGACCCTGCGCGCCTACGGCAGCAAGACGGATGCATATGCGACGTTCAAAGGGATGCTGGAAGATGGCAATCCACCTGACAATTTCGACGCGCTCTTGAAAGAAGCAGCGGCGGCGAACAAGCGGTTCGAAACTTCCCTTGAAGCGGCGCCAGATCTTTAAGCGGCCAGTAGAAGGCTAGCCGTGAACCGTGCGGCATTTCCGATTACGCTGCTACGCTCCGAGATTTCGCAACGGCTTTTGAGGATAAAAGCCGTTCTTAACAATATCTGAGGCCGATCTTCGGCATATCTCCGATAACCCCGTCAAACGAAGGGGGCGGGCTTTCGTTTTTCCATGCCAAACTGGGCGCGGAATACTGACTACAGAAACATGAATGAGGACTGACAATGTGGGATTTTTCGTTCCGCCGCAGCTTGGGGTTGATGGTGCAAACACTACCCTTCCTGATTTTGCGTATGGCGGTCTACTTCGGAGCGGCGCTGGCCTATGTTGCTGTAACCGGAACTGGTGCAGGACTAGGTTGGGGCATTGGCGCACTTGGCAATGACGGATTTCGGACCTCGGCGACATTTTTTGGAGGCGTGACTGGCTTCGCAATCGTGTCGATCGCCATGTACTGGTTGCGCGAATACATTCTTTATATTGTAAAGGCTGGCCATATCGCCGTCATGGTTGAACTGATCGACAATCGAGCGATGCCCGAAGGCCGTAGCCAGATAGGGCATGCGCAAGCAATGGTGCGCGAAAGGTTCAGCGAGGCAAGCGTGCTTTTTGCCATCGACCAACTGGTCAAGGGCGTGCTGCGCGCGATTACTGGCCTGATCCGCGGTGTCTTTACCCTTCTGCCGATCCCTGGGGTGAGGCAGCTTGTCACGATCCTTCATGCCTTCCTGAATGTCGCAGTGGGCTTCATCGACGAAGTCATACTCGCCCACGGAATGCGCACCCGCGCGACCGATCCTTGGGGGTCGGCACGCATTGCACTTGTCCTGTATGCACAGAATTACCGTCCGATGCTCAAGAATGCAGCCTGGATAACTTTGTTTGTTTACGGGCTGACGGCAATTCTCTTCTTTGTGATGCTGGCCCCGGCAGCGCTCATCAGCAACCTCTATCCCGGCGGCCTGTCAGGAATAGGCATTGTGGTTGCCTTCATTCTGGCATGGTCCGTGAAACAGGCCCTACTCGAACCACTCGCCGTAGCATGCCTGTTGCAGGCTTATCTCCGCAAGGTCGAAGGTCAAAGCCCAGATCCGCAATGGGATGCCAGACTGGATCAAATCTCGCAGAAGTTCCGCGAGTTGAAGGCAAAGGCACTGCCTGAAAGCAAAAATACACCCGAGAGCGAAGGGGCGGTGCGAAGCACCTGAAAGAGGTCACCATGGCAATTCACTTCATTGTGCCGGCGGTCATGTTGCATGGTCAGCCAGTCACCCAAAGACTGGACCACCGGGTTTTCCATGAAAGGCAACCATTTCACCTACGAAACAGCCGGACCATAATACGGATGATCACCCGGACAGGCGCATCCATACTGTGCGGCGTGCTTCGACCGGTATGCCCTGAACGAATGAATCGATCTGCATGATCCCGTAAAGGGTCGCCCAGTCTACCGCCATCATCCGGTAGGTAAACTCCATCGTCACGCCGTCGATCACAGCGGTTGACGTGCCGATCAACCGTGGCAACTCCAGTTGGGAACACCCTGCGGCCAAAGCCACATCCTCGGGAGAGAGGAGCGGCTCGGGGATCTCTGGGTTGTCGATTTCCACGACCCAGCGCGGCTCTTCTGCCGGCCGCAGGACAAGTGGCTCCTGCGCTTCGGGGTGGGTGGCCTGCAATGTGTCACCGAGCTGAAAGATCGTGATCGTCTCGACCTCGCCATCACCTGGAAACGGCAGGACCATGCTACCCATTAGGACGTAGCCTGCCTGATGTTCGATCAGCCAGTCACCGGTGAAGACTTCTTGAATTTGCGCCCAGTCACCTGCACCTGACGTACCGCAGAGCGGCGGCTCTTCCGCAAGTGCCGGAGCAGCCACCACAATGCCAAAAACCCACAATATATTTTTCATGTCGTCCTCCTTTTGCAACTTTTCGCGACCGTCATTCTTCGACAAAAAACGGTGTGTCGAACGTGCCCTCGATCGGGCGGCAGTTGTCAGGGTCGACCTCTTCCCCGAGGCCATCAGCAAAGCAGAGAACACCCCGGAAACTGCCAGCGGCATGACCCTTGTCGCCCTCTACCGACAACGTCGTGAAAGTCACTTCCAGCGGCTCCGGCGCGCCCTCGGACATCCAGAATTGCATGTTTCCATCGGGGGCAAAGCTCATGCTGGTCGAAATAGGTGCCGTTTCCGGTCCGGGGGCATGCGACATGAAAGTGGCGTCAATGACGAAATTGCCGTCTTCTGTCAGCAGGCTCAGGGAGGAAAAATTATTGAGAGTCAGAAACAAATTGGCCGTCGGCGATACAAGATCACCATCGGTCACGATGACTGTTGAACGCTCGAAGGCTTCGCCATCAAAGGTGGCCGTGATCTTGCCGATCTCCTCGACCTCCCAGGCATGGGCCGGAAGGGAGAGTAACGGCAGCGCGAATGCCAGAAGCGACAGGGTTCGTGACGGGAATGATTTCATGATGCGTTCTCCTTAGTTGCAATTCGGTGTCGTCAGCTGGAATGCGCCGGCATCGGATACTTGCGCCCGACCTTCCGCCATCAAGGCCTCGCCAATGGTGCGAAAGTCATCATCAGCCAGTCCCAGACCATCGAGAATCTCGTTGATGTTCGACCGGTCGACGACACATCCGGCTGCCTCGATCGCCGCGACAGCACGCTCTGTCTGCGTGCCAGCGGTCGCAGTGCATGCTGGCGTTGTCAGGCGGAATACCCCTATTTGGGAGACATCGGCGAAGCCTTCGGCGACAAGCTCTTCGCCGATGACGCGGAAAGCCTCGTCGCTGAGCCCGAGGCCGTCAAGAACCGCATTGATGTTCGTGTCGTCGACTGTGCAACCGGCGGCCTCGATCGCCGCAACAGTCCGGTCTTTCGGGGTTTCGGCATAGGCTGCGGTTGTAGCGGATGCGATGCAGGCTGCGCACAGAAGGGATGTCTTGGCCATATTCGATGTCTCCTTTCAGTTTGGTCGGTATCTGGAAAGCGGTGTTGCAGTCTTACGGGTCGGTCCACACCATCGGCATTGACCGGACAAGCCCCAACAGATCGGCCTGACGGCGGATCCCTGTCTTGTCAAAAATGTTTCGTAGGTGGAACGCGACGGTGGTGGACGATACATCAAGCCGATCGGCCACCTGATCGCGCCGCAGCCCTTCTGCGATGAGAAGTGCAACGCAGGCTTCGGCCGGGGTAAGATCGAACAACTGGCGTAACGTCTCGGCATCAAGCGCCTGCTGACGTTCGGGGTCGGAGATGGTGAGCATGGCTGCGATGCCGTCCTTTCCCGCTGCCTGTCCAAGGGGCCGCCCCAGAACCATAAGTCGGCGGCCCCCTGTTTCGAGCAGGAGCGCCGCCTCGGCCACCTGGCCAGAGGCCACCTTCTTGGCCAGCGCCACAAGTTTACGGCCATCCCCGCCCTCGACGCCGATACGGGGGCCGAGGTCGATCTTGGCCTGCCGTGCGAGGATTTGCGCCGCGCGATTGGCATGGCGCACGCCGCCATCCTTTCCCAGCAGGACCACGCCGACCGCGAGCCGATCCAGCACCGCCGTACTCGGGGCATCGCGTCTAGATGACCGCAATCGCGCCACCTGGTCGAGCCGCGCAGCGACCATGGCGCGCAGAAGATCGTAATCAATGGGTTTTGTCAGGTAATCGTCCGCACCGGCGCGGTGTCCCTCGATCATCTGTTCGCGCGAGGACAGCGCGGTCAGGAAAACGAAGGGAATGTCATCGAAATTGGGCCGCGTGGCCCGCAAATGCGCGAGCAGGGCGTGGCCGTCCATGCCGGGCATGACGATGTCGCACAGGATAAGGTCAGGGCGACGGCTGTTGAGCTGATCCAGAGCTTCCCGCGCGTCACCCACCGCAATCACCCGATAGCTGGCCTCGCGTAGTTCAGCAGCGATGTCATCGCGCAACGAAGGTTCGTCCTCGATGCACAGGATCAGCGGGGCGGTCATGTCACCACCTTGCCCGGCAGGCTCAACCGCGCGATCAGCCCGCCGCCCTCACGCGGTTTCAGGGTCAGATCGCCGCCCTGAAGGCGTGCAAGATGGCGCGCTAGCGGCAGTCCGAGTCCCGAACCCGGCAGATCGCGATGTCGCGCCCCACGCGCGAAATTATCGAAAGCACAAGCCAGTTCTTCAGGTGTCATACCAGACCCTTGGTCACAGACGTCGCACATGGCCATATCGCCGCTGAATAGCGGCCTGACATCAATCTCGCTGTCGGGCGGGGAATAGAGCAAGGCATTGCCCAGCAGGTTTGCCAGGATTTCGCTTGTCAGGACAGGATCGCAGATTGCAGTGACCGGACGGTTGCCACTGCGAAGCGTCACGCGGCGACCCGCCTGCAAATCCTCGATTGCGGTGGCGGCAATTCTATCCAGATCGTGACAAGCCAGTTCGGGCGCAACCGCACCTCTATCGACCCGCGCCATCAGAAGTGCGGTGTCGGTGAGTCGAATAAGGCGCGCCACCGCCTGGCGCGACACGTCTGCCTTGGCGCGGATCACCTCGGGTGTGGGCGGTTTGCCAGATCGGGTCAGCCGGTGCATCGCGCTGTCGATGACCGCAAGCGGCGTCCGTACTTGGTGTGCGATCAGGTCGGCGAACCGCCGATAGCCCTCTGATGCTGCACGCTCGCGATTCAGGTCCCGTTGCAACCGCTCGGCGCGGAGCCGGTCTACCCGAGCCCGCATCAGACGTCTTTCGCGGTCGACAAGCAAAACGGCGAGTGCGGCGCCTGAAATCAGAGCCCCCATAATGGCAACCAGCGCCAGAAGGTGCAGTTTACGCAACCGATCCAGACGCTCAGACTGCACTTGCCACTCCCGCGACATGACTTGGCTCGCCTTCTGGCGCAAGGCCGTTGACAGCGCTGTGACATGCGCCTTCAGCGCTGCCGGGTCGCCACCATAGGCTGGATCGAGCCTGAGCAATCCGTCCCGCCAACCCATCAGCCCGTCTGCAAGTCCAGCCTCGCTGAGGAAGCGCCATTGGGGGCCGTCGCGCAGGAGATTCAAGCGTGACACCAGAAGATCATAACGCAGCAGCACCTCGGACGAGCTCGCATCGCTTGACAGGGCTGAGGAGAGAGACAGCGCCTCGATCTGGGTCTGACCGAAGATCCATGTCATATTTTGGGTTGCCGAAATCTGCATTTGCCGTTCGATGCGGATGATGTTGGCAGCTGCAACAACCAGCAGCCCCAGACAGACTACAATCAACGCGCCCAAGCCGGCATAGCGCCAGTGCGCGCCCAATCGGTTCATTGCACATGCAGCGCGCTGAGTTGCCAGACCCAGCGCATGTCATAGCGGATATCGGCCAGCACGCTGTGATCGTCGCGTGGGTACACAATCCAGACCGGCCCTTTATCGCGCGGTGTGAGTGCAATGCCGTCCATGTAAAGCGCCGCGATGACGTCGAACTCGTGGAAATCATCCATTGGAATGTCGATCACATAGTCGTTGAGTGCGCGGGCCGTCACGGTGTCGCCACGGGCCTGCGCACGATCAAGGATATCGCGCATCAAAACGCCACGGAACACCGGCTGGCCATCGGTCACAGTCGTTGAAGTCGCGATCTCGTGCCACTCGAGCGCGTCAAGGTCTGTCTGTGTCAGCTCCACCTGTCCGCCGGTGACAGCACCGGTCAATGTCAAAAGCACCTCTTCGGCAGCCGCTCCGGACGCGCTGAGCGCCAACATAACTGTTCCAAACAGCAGGCGTTTCATGACTGTCATCGGCAACTATCCGTAAAGACTTCTAAAAACGGGCTTAGGATAACACGCAAAATCGCATCGTGCCCACTCCAAACGAACGGGGCGAGATTCTCCAGACAGGTTTACGAAGTAGGCCCACCAGACGGGGGATACGAAGTGCGAATCACACCACGTTTCATGGATGCCTTATGGCTGGCTTTGGGGCTCATGGCAGGTAGCGCGGCAGCGCAGGATCAGGCAGGGTTTGTTACTGGAAGTTTGGGGGACACGCCGCTTGAACTAACCGTGTCGCCTGACTTTTCAGACGCAACCATCATAGGAACCTATGTTGATACGTCCCTTTTTGCCACGCAAATTGACGGCGGCGGAGGACCGGTAACACTGATCCTTACTTTCAATGGTGAATTGGCCGATCTTGCGGAAGTAATGGTGGAAATTGCCTTTGCACGCGAGATGGGCCGCAACTGGTCAGGCGACGAAAGCGGCCTTTCGCTGAAGCTTGACAAGTTTGATGCAGCCGATGGTGTGATCGCCGTCGCGGGCACCGTTACCGGCGAGGTCACCGGCGGCCCAGATCAGGAAACTCTGCCGGTAACGTTCAGCTTCAACGCCCGAATGAAGGAGATGGACTGATATGTGCCGCCTCATCCTCACCCTTATATTTTTGACCACCCCACTTGGAGCGACCCCGGTTGATGGTGTCTATGACGGGTTCGACTGCACCGCGCCCGTCAGCGACCAGCGCGTAATGATCCAAGGTGATCAACTGATTTACTATGAGTCAAGCTGTCGCCTGACCGATCCACAGACTGTCGAAGGTTGGGAAGGCGCGACGCTTTATTGGGCCAACTGCCGTGGCGAAGGACAGGATTGGCGCGAACGGACTCTGTTGATGACTCGAATGGGCGGCGATCTCATCGTTATCGGCGACGGGTGGGCCGAGCGCTATGCGCCCTGCCTCAACCAACAACAGGGGGCCGATTGATGCGCACCATGATTTTTGCAACACTTCTGTGCGGCGCAACACCGCTTATGTCGGATACTGCAACAGTGGTTGTCTTCGACGCCTCCGGCTCGATGTGGAACCGTCTCGAAGGCGATCTCAGCCGCATAGAAGTGGCGCGCGATGTCATGGGCAACTATTTCGTCGATCGTAACCCTGATGCACCTTACGCGATCGTGGCTTACGGTCATAATCGCCGCGGTGATTGCAGCGATATCGAGGTGGTCACACCAATGGGCCAGCATATCGGTGCCGGACAGGCCAACCGGATCGTGGGGCTTATCCCACAGGGGATGACTCCTCTCACCGACGCGCTGCGGGTCGCCCGCGACCAGATCCCGCCAACCGCCGAGTCCGCGGACATCGTGCTCATCACCGACGGGCTGGAGAATTGCGGCGGCGATCCTTGTGCATTGGCAGCGCAGTTTGCTGCCGAGGGGGTCGACTTGCGCGCGCATGTCGTAGGTTTTGGAATGGCACCGGGCGAGGTGGGGGCGCTGGCCTGTCTGCCTGACCAGACGGGCGGGCTTCTTCTGGAAGCTACAACCGGGGCGGAGCTGACGGCTGCCCTTGCGCAGGTGACACCCGCTGAACCTGTTGCCATCACGGTGGCTATGTCACTTTTCGCCGTCTCCGCCGAGACGTCCGCGCCTCTGGGTGCCGCCGACTGGCGGATCACCGATGCCAATGGCCAGCTTGTCGCGGAAGGTGAAGGACGCGATCCTTTCGACATTGCCCTGCCGCCAGGGGAATATAGCATTGCCGCCACCGCACCGGGCTATACTGGCGAAGTGCCGTTGACTGTGCGTGCCGACATTGTCCAGCGCGTCGCTGTGCCGCTGATCGAGGATCGTCCCGAGGCGTCGCTTGATGCACCCGGGACCGCACCGGCAGGCGGCACGCTGGATGTGGACTGGACAGGACCGGATGCCGATGGCGATCGTATCACCCTCTCTCGGACAGGGGCGGCGGCGGGGGAAATCCTGGTGGTTACATTGACCCGCAACGGTTCTCCTGCATCTCTGCGTCTTCCAGACGAAACCGGCATGTTCGAACTGCGCTATGAGCAATATAATCCGCAGCGTATCCTCGCAACCCGTCCTGTTTCACTGACCGCAACCGAAGCCAGCATCACACCGCCCGTCGCTGTCCCGCTTGACGAGAGGTTTGAAGTTGACTGGACCGGTCCCGCCGGACCAAGGGACGAGATCGTTCTGGCCGAGATCGGATCGCCCGACGATGCCCGCCTTACGGCGACGCAGACTCGGTGGGGTTCACCTGCGAAACTGAAGGCACCCGATGTAGCGGGCACTTACGAGCTACGTTACCGCGTTGGTGCATCGGGCCGCATTCTCGCGCGCACCCAATTCACCGTAGGAGGTATCGAGTGACCCGTATCGTCCCGCTCCTTGCCGTCGCCGGCCTGCTTGGAGCCTGCGTGCCGACTGATCAAGCCGGCTTGGATGCAACACCTTCAGGGTTCGTCAGCTTCGCCCCTGTCAAGCAGGACCGCGACGGGTCTTGCATCGTCGGGTTCACCGTGACCTATCCGGAAGACACGTCGCCTCACAAACGTCGAATCACCATTGAGGAAGCAGCCCTCGGCACGTCGACAAGCTATGATCTGCCGATCCCCCCGCTTGGACCCTCGGACGCATTCACGCGGCAAGCTGGGATGGTCACCTTTGCCGGGTTGGGCAATGCCACCGTAATCGACTGTGATTCTGAGTTGACCCGGCGTACCCTGTCCGTTGGCGCATGTACCGATGGCCAATGCGCACCTGCGCGTTTCGTGCCGGATGCGTCCTTGGCATCTTCAGGACTTGAAGGGAGGGTGCAATAATGACCCGTATCGCACTGTCCGCCCTGCTGATCGCACTCACCGGACCAGTGCTGGCCCAGCAAAACACCACCATTACCAACGAAATCTGTTCTGAGACGCCGCGCGGTTCGCAGGGGTTCGACTTGCGGCGGATCGGTCCGATACTGGAAGGCAGTTGGTCCGAGACCGCAGGAGGCATCGGGGCGACGATGGGCGTTCAAAGGAACGAGGTCGAGATTTTCTACGACCCTTCGCGCAACCGGCTTTACCTCGGCGGTGACGGGATGCAGACCGAACTTGTCCCGGTACAGGGCGGCAACAAAGAACTGCGCCACGATTTCGTATCAGAGCGACCCATGGCTCCAGAACTGTTCGCAACCAAATCGGATCTGGCCGAATGGGCCTATGTGCTGGGCTGCGACATGGGACTTGCACCGCAGTTTTCATGGCAGATCGGCAGCGGCACGCGACGCGCAGAGGGCATCATCAGCTTCTTTTCCGAAACGGAGGCGATAGGAACAAAATGGAACTCGGCAGGAGGCGCCCGCGAAGTGAGCCTGACCAAAAAATGAGCTGCATGAAACCGATACTCGCCCTTGTTCTTTCCTTGATGGCAGTGCCGACGCTCGCCCTCGACTCTATCGGCACAGTCACCGCACGGCTTGAAGGGGCGGACCTGTCATGGCAGGTTCTAACTACGGATGATGGCGCGGCGATGGTGCAGGTGAACAATATCGGCCCGCTGACCATGGTGGACACGCACGCGATGGGCGATGGCGATGCATATATTGGTCTGATCTTTCAGGATGAGCCGTCGATAGATGTGGCTCCTGTCGGCATCACGATCGATATCAGACCCGAAGGCGCCGCGGGCACCGTCTGGACAAGCGCGGGCGCATCAGTCGCGCCCACACTGTCGATCGAAAGGCTGAACCTCGACGGCGCGGGCAGGATCGAGGCAGGCTTTGAAGCCATGCTGTGCCACAGCGATACCCCTGCCAGATGCGAAACAGTGATCGGCAGGATCGACACCGATCTGGGGCTGCCATGACTCTGTCATCGCTGCTTGCCGATCCCATGCGCGTCTTGGAAAAGAGTGACCCGGTGCTTGAAATCGAAAACCGCCCCGTACGCCGTGCCTCCATCACCTTGTGTGCCATCCTGCTTGCGGTCGCGATGGCCCTTGCCGCCATGGCCGATGGGGCTATCGGAACCGGTTTGTTGGTGTTGGCCGTGACCGCGTTCATCGGATGGATGATCCTTGACGAGACCGTCCAGCTTACGCAACTCCGCCTTGACCGGCCCGCTGATCAGGCCCGCCTGCGCGTGACCGGCCTGAAGGGCCGCAAGGAACAGAACCTGCGGCTGTCTAACTTGCATCGGGCAGAAACACGCATCCGCTATGGCAAGCAGGCAAACCAGGAAACCATTGAACTCTACCTTGTCGGCTCTGAAGGTGATGGCATCAGCGAAACCTTGATCCCGTTGGGCCGCGCGGACACCGAAGACGTGATCCGCATGGCCGCCCTCATCACCGACTGGCTTGACGCAGGACAACGCGGAGGCCAGCAATGATGGCCCGAACCAATACCCCCGACCGGTTCGAGGTCGAACTGGCGATCCCGCGCTTCATCCTGTGGTTCATGATGGCCCCTGTTGTTCCGGTCAACCTCTTCGGATTGGTGAACCTGCTTGGCGGCGAGGTCCTAACGGGCCTGATCCTGCTTGTAGGCCTCAACGGGGCCCTCTACCTTGGCTATGTCGCTTTGTCCGAGCGTACAGTCCTTGTACTCGACAAAAGTGCGGGGCTGGTCACGATCAGCCGTGAGTCGCAGTTCCGCGCGCGATCGGACGACTATCCTCTGGAGGCGCTGGACAGCGCAGAGCTTGACCGCAGCAATACCTCTGCGGAAAGCCGCACCACCTCGAAGGTGATGCTGGTTTTTCGGAACACCCGCCCGGCGACCCGGATTCCGTTGTCGGGCTGGGGTGTCTCCGGTGACGGGCCGGGCAGGATCGCCGACGAAATCAATGACTGGCTACGCCACCAACAAATCTGATTTTTCAATGAAACATCTGGAGACCCGGCATGACCTTTAGACCCCACCTCGTCCTGGCAACCTGTCTGGCCACTTTCCTTGCCACAGCCAACTATGCGCAAAGCTCGGGAACGGTGACACTGATCGTCGCAGACCAAGAGCGGGCAATTCCGGTCTGGGCTGAACAGAGCGACTGGAGTGGCAGTGAAAGCTGGCCATCTATCAACATTTACGCACGCGACTTCAGTGACAACGGCGAAGAGCCCGCGTTGATAAGCCTGAGCTTCGAGGCTTCTGGTTGGCAGCCAAGCGTGCCCGAGATGGACATGGTTCTTTACGAGAACCGAAAATCCGTCGGAACGCTTTTTGCCCGCGAGGAGGAGGAGCGCGGTGGATTGACCGTTATCGTCGATAGCCATGCCTTCGATGGAACATCACTAAGCCTGACCGGCAGCTTTGTAGCCATGCTTGGCCCATCGGACAACTATGGGAACGATATCGACCTATCGCAGGGCGTTTCGGTGACAGGCACCTTCGACGTCGTGCTGGAGACGCTGGAATAACTTTGCACCTCAAGAGCAGCCCCTTTCAGAAATGGGCATGGCTAGAAGTGCATTTCGATTGCCAACGAGAAACGCCAATGCCATGCGCCGCGCGATTTATCGTGATTGCTTAAAATTGATCTGCTTAATCAGATAAAAATGTTTTCTCCTGTCCGGTGGATTCTGTTCAAGCTTGGCAGGTTTTGTCTTGGTCACTTCACCAATAGGAAAAGAAAAAGCCTGCTTTGAGGAAATTGTTTCAACTTTTCAAAGGAGGCCCCCATGACCATAGCATCACAGCACCTGCGAGATCATCACCGCGACGCACTACAGGCGGGGCCGGCGAAAACGTCGCTGCTACCGCATCGAGGAAACCGGCGGGCTCGTACGCCTGTCGAAGGCCTCGCTTGCGGGCTCGGAGCTGCTCAGCTCCGCAAAAGGCGAGGCCAGTCCTGTGCTGGCGGAGTTCCTGGCGGGGCAGGGTGGCTGAGTTTCCCGCTGAGACAACACCACGGGACCAAGCGCGCGCATACTGCCGACTTGAATTCGTATCTCAAATGAGATACATCACTCCCATCAACTGGAGGACCATCCATGCCTGCCCAAACATCCATGCTTCATGTCCGTGTTGACGATCAGCTGAAAGCACAGGCTTCGGACGCACTTGCAGGCGTCGGTCTGACGCTCTCCGATGCGGTGCGTATTCTTCTAACCCGCGTGGCCGCAGAAGGCGGATTGCCTGCCGGATTGACCGCTGATCCGGATGCCTATGACGCCTGGTTCAGGGCGAAGGTACAGGAAGCGCTGGACGATCCAAGGCCCACAACGCCCCATGCCAAGGCGATGCAAGACGCCCAGGCATTGATTGACGGGAAGCGCCTTGCCAAATCTTGAATGGAAAGCCACGGCCATAGCCGACTTGCTGGCAATCATTGACTACATCTCTGACGACAACCCGGATGCCGCCCAAGTTCTCAAAGACGAGATTGAACACAAGACGTCCCTCCTTCCAGAACGCCCTCAGATGTACCGCGCGGGCCGTGTGGACGGGACTAGGGAGATGGTTGTTCGGCCGAACTACATCGTGGTTTATGCTGAAAGCCCTGAGATGGTGACCATTTTGCGCGTTCTTCATGCTGCGCAGCAGTGGCCATGATCGGGGTGCAGGCCCCCCGCTAAGAAATTGCCCGCTCTACGCCTTCAAAGTGTAGAGCGGGCTTTTTGTCCTTTGGAATTCAGACCCTGATCCAAAGGAAAATCCCCATGTCCAAGCCCAAACCGGCAAACCCGGCTTTCCCAATCTCTGACACTGATCTCGCAAATGCCATCGCGCAGATCGGCGCGGAGATCGTCCACCAACCCCTGCGCAGCTCAGCGCTGGCGCGCATCATGCGCGAGACGTTTCATGGCAGCGATGCCGGCGGTTCCTGGGATTGGCGCATGGCATATGACCTGATGCAGGCCGCGGCCATCCAGGTTTTGCTGCGTGGGGACGGTGCAGCAGGTGACATCGCCGGTGCAAAGCTGCTTGCCTCACGGCTGCTGACGGAAACGCGCCGGTCAGAGCAGCAGATCCGGCTGCAGCAGTTTTCCACGCCGCTGCCATTCGCGACCATGGCGGTGCGGGCCGCGGCGATCCGCAAGGGCGAGACCGTGCTGGAACCCTCGGCTGGCACCGGTGCCCTGGCCGCTATCGCCGCCCGGGCCGGTGCCACGCTTGTGCTCAATGAAATCGACCGCTTTCGCCAGCGCCTGCTGCGCGCGGTTTTCGGCGGAGAGGTCACAGGCCATGACGGCGAGCATATCGATGATCTGCTGCAGACGCCGGTTCTACCCGACGTCGTGGTGATGAATCCGCCCTTCGCCTCCTCGGTCGACCGCTCCCGGGACAAGCACATCGCCGCCAAACATCTCATCGCGGCTGCAAAGCGCCTGGCACCCGGTGGGCGGCTGGTGGCGATCATGCCGCTAGGATTCACGCCCGAACGCGATGCCGCGCATTGGTCCCGCGCCTGCGGTCTCCTGACGCTGCGACTGGCACTCACGATGCCGGGACAGGTCTATCGCAAGCTCGGCACCTCTGTCGAAACCCAGCTGATGGTCTTCGACAAGGTGCAGGAGGACGGCGAAATGATCCGCGTTCCTGTGCGGGATCTGGATGAAGCCTTGGCATATGTCGACGCCGTGGCCGCAACCCGGCCCGAGATGCGCCACGTACAACAGGCTGCGGCGATCCCTCATGCTCAGCCGACCGTTCCATCATCTGCCCCGCGCAACCGCCGCGCTGCGCCTGTTGCCGCCTCCAAACCCCGGGCCAATGCCGTCCGCCCGCTCAGCTTCACGAGCCTTCAGACCCCGCGCAACAACATGCCCATCTCGGACATCTATGCGCGCTACCGTCCGCAACGGATCGAGATTGCGGATGCGCAGGAACATCCCACGCCGCTCGTTGAAAGCATCGCCATGGCCTCGGTTGCCCCGCCGGTGCCCTTAAACACGGGCAGTGATGACTTGCGCTTGCCCGCACGGTTGATCGAGGAGGGAGATCTCTCCGAGGCGCAGCTCGAGACCATTATCATGGCGCATGATGCCCATGGGCGTGATCTGCCTGGTCGGTTTACCATCGATGACGACCAGACCAAGCTGACGCGCGCCGATGATGACCCTAATGCACGTGCCTATCGCCTTGGCTATTTCCTCGGCGACGGCACCGGTTGCGGCAAGGGGCGCGAATGCGCGGGGCTCATCCTTGTCAACTGGCTGGCCGGGCGCAAAAAGGCGATCTGGGTCTCCAAATCCGCCACGCTTATCGAGGACGCGATCCGCGACTGGACCGATCTCGGCGGCTCGCCTGCCGACATTCAGCCGCTCTCCAAATGGAAACCGGACCAGCCCGTCCCGATGGGCGACGGTATCCTCTTCGTCACCTACGCCACGCTGCGGTCCGCGGGCAAATGCGGTACCACGCGACTGAGCCAGGTTCTCGACTGGATGGGTGAAGACTTCGAAGGCGTCCTCGCTTTTGATGAGGCCCATGCCATGCAGAACGCGGCTGGGTCCGAGCAGGGCAGGGGGGGCAAACCCTCCCAGCAGGGCCTTGCTGGCCTGCGGCTGCAACTGGCAGCACCACGCGCCCGCGTCTTCTACATTTCGGCCACGGGTGCCACGAGCGTGCACAACCTGGCCTATGCCGCGCGGCTGGGGCTCTGGGGGCAGGGTCCCGAATATCCCTTCCCGAGCCGCGAGAGCTTTGTGTCGGCGATGGAAGCCGGCGGCGTTGCCGCCATGGAGGTGGTCGCGCGCGATCTCAAGACGCTCGGGCTTTACACAGCGCGTGCCCTCAGCTTCGACGGTGTTGAATACGATGTGCTGGAACACGCGCTGACCCCGGCCCAGATCGAGGTCTATGACGCCTACGCTGGAGCGTTTCGGACGATCCACCACAATCTCGAAGCCGCTTTGACAGCCACCGGCGTCAACGATGCTTCGGGTGAGACCAATGCCTCGGCCGCACGCGCCTCGGCCAAGTCCCGCTTCGAAAGCACGAAGCAGCGTTTCTTCAATCATCTGCTGATGGGCATGAAGGCCCCGACCATCATCCGCGCCATCGCGGACGATCTGGCGGCGGGCAAGGCTTGCGTCATTCAGGTGGTCTCTACAGGCGAAAGCCTGCTGAAACGTCGGCTTGAGACGATGGACCCGGAGGACGAGCTGGTCGAGGGCGCGCTAACGCCGCGCGACTACGTCCTGGGATACCTCGAACAGGCCTTCCCGATTCATGCGCAAAAGCTCGTGGAGATTGACGGCAACATGGTGGCGGAACCCTTGCGGGATGAGACCGGCGCGCTCGTTGTCTCGCGCGAGGCGCTCGCCCTGCGCGATGCGGCCATGATGGAGTTGATGACGCTCGCCCCGATCCCCTCGGCGCTCGATCAGATCCTCTGGGCCTTTGGCGACGAGGCCGTCGCTGAAGTCACGGGGCGGTCCATCCGGCCCCTCAAGGCCGAGGATGGTCATCTCTTCATCGAAAAGCGCGCCGCCAGCAGCAATTCGTCGGAGACCCAAGCCTTTATGGACGGCGAAAAGGATGTCCTGATCTTCTCCGATGCAGGTGGCACCGGTCGATCCTACCATGCGGCGCAGACAGCAAAGAACCAGAAACGGCGGCGGCACTATCTACTGGAGCCCGGCTGGCGCGCAGATGCGGCCATCCAGGGGCTGGGCCGCACCCATCGCTCGGCTCAGGTCAGCGCGCCCTTCTTCCGGGTCTGCACCTCGGATGTGCATGGCGAAAAACGCTTCACCTCGACGATCGCCAAGCGCCTCGATCAGCTGGGGGCCCTGACCAAGGGTCAGCGCGAGACCGGCTCGCAGGGCATGTTCCGGGAGGAGGACAATCTGGAAAGCCCGATCGCACGGGCCGCGCTGCGCGGGTATTTCGCCGATCTTGCCGCCGGGCGGGCCGAGGCGATGAGCTACGAGAGCTTCACCGACTGGACGGCCTTGCGGCTGATCGACAAGGACGGTGTGCTTCTCGAGGAGCTTCCCCCGATCCAGCGGTTTCTGAACCGGGTTCTGGCCCTGCCCATCCACATGCAGAACGCGCTCTTTGCCGAGTTCATGCGCCGGATTGCCGATCAGACTGAACGGGCGCGCGCGGCGGGCACGCTCGATCTCGGCGTGGAAACCCTGCGTGGCGAAAGGATCGAACAGGTCTCCACGGAAGATCTCTGGACCTGCCCGAAATCTGGCGCGGTGACGCGGATCATCGGGCTTGAGGTGACCGACCCAGTGCATGTCCTGGGCGCCGAAGAGGCCATGTCGCGCAATCCCGACAAGCTGCCGATGGTGAATCGCGCCTCCGGTCGCGCGGCGCTCATCTCGGCGCGGCCCATGCAGATGTATGACGAGGACATTGTCACGCTGATGCGCAAGGCGGTGCGGCCAAACGGGTCGAGCTATCTCGAAGAGGCACGGTTTGAGTCCTCGGCTTGGGAAGAGATCGGCAAGCCTGAGTTTGCACGGCTGTGGGATGCCGAGGCTGCGTCCCTGCCAAAAACCACCACGACCAAGCTCTACCTGCTGACCGGGCTGCTGCTGCCCATTTGGAAGGACATTCCGACCACCAATGAGCGCATCTACCGGGTCACGCCCGACGGGGCGACCGCCATGATCGGGCGCACGCTGAGCGAGGAAGGGGCGGCCGCGCTGCGCGCCCGCTTCCTCGTGTCCAACCCGCAAACACCGCAGGAGATGTTGACCACCGCCCTCGGCACCACCGCGCCTGTCGATCTGGGCCGGGGTCTCACCTTGACCCGTCGCCGTGTCGCAGGCGAGATGCGCCTCGAGCTGGGCGGCGCGGATCGGGGCATGATCGACGGCCTCAAGGCCCTCGGCTGCTTTACCGAGATCATCGCCTTCCAGCTGCGGGTGTTCCTGCCGCATGGGGACGGGATCGATACGGGAAGCATTCTGGCCCGGATCGTGGGGCAGGAAGCCGCCAGAGCGGCAGAACAAGCCGCCTGAAAAGTCAAAGCGGGCTTCCGGTCGGGCGGCGTGGATCGGGATTTGGCCGATCTGCGCTTTCCGGGCGCGCGCTGACCAATGCCAGGCCCGGCCCCCCCAAATTCAGACAAGAGGAAAGACCCATGACCAATCCCCAGATCGACTATGCCGCAATGGCGGCTCAGTGGCGTGCAGAGCGCGAAACCACCTTGAAGGCATCCCGAACGGAGCTGCTCGCGCAACTACGTGCGCTTGGCATCAGCGAGGTCACTGCCGAATACGAAGGCTATGGCGACTCCGGCAATGTCGAGGATGTGACGGTGCAGCCTGCAGAGGTCCAACTGCCGGAGGCGCTTGCCACAGAGGTTGGCGACTTCGCCTGGTCGCTCGCCTATCACCATCACCCGGGGTTCGAAAACAACGAGGGCGGCTACGGCACGCTGATCTGGGACATAGCACTAGACAGCATCATCCTCGATCACGCGGACCGCTATGTCGAATGCTCGCACAGCTATGTCGAGGGTCTTTGAGATGGCTCATCCGCTTCATCATGCTGAAAGCTCTGCCCGGAAATTCGGCGGGGTGCCGTCTGACTATCAGTCCATACATGACTGGTTCGATGCCTCGAAAGAGCACCTCGCGTTCTTCACGCACCGAGCCATGCGCCATCATGCCCAAGGCCTGTTTGAAGCCGAACGTGTCTTCGGCCTGACCCTGACCAATAGCGCAGGTCGGGACATTCCCGTGCGCTGGATCGGCGAGCAGCATATCCGTGAAGACTGCCAGGGCCGCATTCCGAGCATGGCGGACTGGCTGCGACGGATACAGCCTGAGCCATGGATGGCCAATGGCCACATCGACCGGCATGTCGGCTCCGAGCCCTGCGGCGACCCAAGGGTCGCCTGGGCCTCCGAGGTCGCCGCCGGAAGAACGGTTCTTGGCCTGAAGGATTGGATGGCGGCGCGCGCGACGCAAACCACGCTAGGTGCCTGACAGCTCTCGGTCGTTTGCCAAACGAATGCCGCACGGAACCCCGGTTGGAAGATCGGGCTTCTTGCGTCGTTTCCCCACCATTCTACTTGAGGAGGATCACATGACACTCGATGACATCAAGGCGGCCGTCGATGCCGGCCAGACCGTGCATTGGGCCAATACCGGCTACGTTGTCCACAAGGACCGGCTCGGTCAGTACCTCATCACCTATGTGCCGAATGGTAGCTGCATCGGTCTGACCGACCGGGGCGGGCACCGGTTGAACGGAAAAGAAACGGAGTTCTTCGTCGCGCAATCGAAGGACGCCGTAGAAAATCCGGGCAACCAATCAAGACCAGACGGGCAGGGGAGGGGCGTAGCACCCGGAGGCGCGAGGGCATTCCCACTCGGACGGCAGCTTTGACCCGTGGGCGGGGCTGAAAGGAAAGCAGGCTTTCTGATTTGTGATCCCTCAAGGGGTCGAGAAAGCAATCCCGGATGCGTTGGCAAGAACGTCAGGCACCGGCCAATCCAAAAGGAACCTTCCCATGTTCGCAGGAACCCTCACCCGCAATGTCGAGACCGCAGCCGCTCAGTACACCGGCATGATCCACGGGGCACGCTTTGACATCGCCATCCAGTTGGAAGCGCGGGCCAAGATGTCCGAACGCAGCCCGGATTTTGACGTGACGGCAGTCAACAAATCCGGTCGCAAGGTGCGCATCGGCACGGCCTGGAACGAGACCGGCAATACCAGTGGCAACCCCTACATCTCGATGCAGATCGATATCGGCCTCGGCCCGTTCCGGGTCAACGCGGTGCAGACGAAAGAGGCGCGTGCGGCCCAGAGCGGGGCGTTCGAGATCATCCCACTGGTCTCGAACGGCCTGATGAAATCCGGCTCGATCTCGGGCGAGCTCACCGCCATGGAAGCTGACAACGCCTTCACGGGCTACATCGCCAACATGATGTTCGATCTGGAGTTCATGCTGATCGAGAACAGCTACAAATCCGAGGAGACCCACCCAGATTACCGGATCGAGGTCAGCTCGCCCCGGGGTAAACCAATCCGCGTCGGCTCGGCGTGGATGGCCAAAAGCAGCCGCACGGGCAATGACTACCTGTCGCTGCTGATCAACACGCCTGATGGCGACTTGCGCGTCAACGCCGTGCAGAACGAAGAACAGCGCGGCGGGCAGACCTTCTCGATCATCCCGTTCATCGACAGCGGTGAGCAGCCGCAGGACGCGGGCGCGGGGCTCTCGCTGGTCGCCTAATTGGCGCGCGAGGGGGAGATGATCTGAACCGAAAGGGGAGCCGTGGGACCACGGTTCCCCTTTTTTCATGTCCGTATGCGTCAAGGACGCCACCCGCTTGCGGCAACACCGTTTATGATCACGACAAATCGGCTCGCGGTTGTGGTGCTTCGCAAGCTGATTCAATTGCAAAGCGCAACAGAGTAAAATTGGAAGTTACTGTGGCTTCGGAGGCGGCAGCGATGCGGAGGAGGCGCGCTTTGCGGAACCGGGAGCCATCGTCCGCAGCCAGATCATGAATGGTCCAGAACCGTCACTCACCAGTGCCGCCAACGGTGCTGCGGTGGACGGCAGCTTTCGGCACGGGAGTTCAACATGAGCTGCAGTAGGGCCAATATTTACAGCAACGTGGCGTAAGGATTCGGCGTCCAGCATGATCTGGAGTCACCGAGCAGCCTCGTTCCCTGTAGTTCATGACCGCTGAACATCAGGCTCTATGTAATCCCTCGAACAGGTATCGGGGCGCGATGGTATCCCAAGCGCCTCGTGGCTGACGGAACACCACCGTGGTGGTGTCCTTCTATGAGTTGTGGTAAAAAAGAGATATGAGCAACACGAGACCTTTCACCATAACCGTAGAACGTCTACAGCAAGCCGGGATCAGCGCGGACACGCTTCGTGCCACCGGCGCGCTGATGTGGCGTGGCGTACTGCTTGGAACCGCGCTCTATCTGCTTCTCGGGGACGATCCCGAAGCCAATCTCAAGCTCAACGGCGTATCCTACATCGTCGCCGTCGTCTGGTCCTACTATGATGGCATGTTCGCCAGAAGGATCTGGTCGATGGCCTTCGTCGAGGCGATCTTCCTGCATCTGCTGGGGATCCAGGTTGGCAACCTGCTCGCGGTGATCTTTGGCAATCCGCTCGTCGGGACATGACAGACGGCGGCCAAACGAACCATGAGACTTCGCTCTCGCTGACCCGCATCAGGACGCTGCATGAACGGTTGCACGGTGAAGGCGGCGCATCGCGGCATGAGAAGTGGTCCCTCGTGGAGGTAGAAGGGGAACGCAGGGTTCTCTTCGAAGCGCGTGAAGTGGGCTCGGCAGAAGAGTCGGAGCCTGTGGACATGCGGCTCATGACCGTTCGCGATGCACTTCGCGAGCCCCGTGATGTCGCGCGACAGATCTGGCTGGCACTCGAGGACTGACCTGCGACCCGTATTCGGTGTTGTCAAACCGGACGCCTGGCTCATTCTCCGCGTTGCGGAGGAATGGCGAGGACATCGATCTGCGCTGTCTTGAGCACCTGCTCCGTCACGCTTCCGATGAGCATCTTGGCCAGTCCGCTTCGGCCATGCGTCGACATCACGATCAAGTCCGCCTGCTCTTCACCGGCCGCCTTCAGGATTTCGTGCTGTGCTGGCGTTGCCTCATAACGCACGATCTGTTTCAGACGGCCCAGATCTGTCGACGAAAGGAAGCGAGTAAGATCGCGGAAAGCATCCCGCTGTTCATCCTCGAGGTAGTGCTTCTGATCGTCCTTGGGGATCGAATGGCTGAAGGCGAGACGGAGCGCAGGAGCGTCGAAGATATGGAGCAGCGACGTTCGAGCATGCGCGGCAAGCCCGAGCGACTGGAATCTCAGCAAAGCGTCACGAGAGCCATCGGACAGATCGGTCGTTTGCAGAACGTGGGTGTAGTGTCCGGCTGGCGTGGCATTCACCATCAGAACCGGACAATCCACCGACCGGATTGTCCGCTCCGCCGTGGTACCGATGAACACGTCCCTGAGCACCTGGCGTCGATGCGGGCCGATGACGAGAAGGTCGGGCATCGCGTCCGCTACGGCTTGAGCGATGCCGACGAATGGGGACGCAAGGATGACCCGCGTCTCGCAGGTCACGCCGTCCACGTCCCGCAGCGTGCCAGCCATCTGGCGAAGCAGTGTCGTGGCCTCATCGCGTTCGGCGTCCACGATTCGGCGCGGTTGATCGTCGTCGACAACGTGGACCATCAGCATGGTGGCCTCGAACTGGCGGGCCAGAAGGGTCGCGCGCCGGAGCGCTCGATCCGACCGCTCCGAAAAGTCCGTCGCCACCATGATTGTCTTCATCGTTTCCGGTCCCGGGCCGTGGCCTCTCATCTGCGCGCGACACGCTGCAACGCATCAAGCTCTGTCTGAATCAACTCATCTATTCTATACTACGCTATATTAAGCCAAACCCGGTGAAAAGGCGTTCAAGATGTCACGCGAGCAATATCAGACCGTCAAAGAGATCGCAGATCTTCTGAAGGTCAACGAGGTCACGGTTAGACGCTGGATCAAGGATGGTGAGCTTCGGGCGATCGATATCGGCAAGGGATGGCGAATCGGCCCAGACGACCTTGACGCCTTTCTCGAAGGTCATGCTACGCGGCCCGCCGCCAAGCCAAACGGCGAGACGAACACGGCTCCGGATTTGACCGAAGCACAGAGTACGAAGGAACCGAAGAATTGATGGAAGTTATTGTTCAGTCGCCGTTTGCAGAGATCGCTGCACTGCTCGTGCTTGCGGCGGTGGTAGGTTTCCTCGGGATCATCCTGCGCCAGCCGCTCATCGTCAGCTTCATCGCGGTCGGCCTGATTGCGGGCCCTTCGGCACTGGACCTGGTGCGGTCGGACGAGCAGATCAGTCTGCTGTCCGAGCTTGGCATCGCGGTGCTGCTGTTCCTCGTCGGCATCAAGCTCGACGTGAAGCTCATCCGCTCCCTCGGGGCGGTCTCGCTCCTGACCGGGCTCGGCCAGGTCGCGTTCACGTCGATCTTCGGCTACCTTATCGGGTTGGCGCTCGGGCTCGGGCATATCACCAGCCTCTACGTCGCCGTGGCGCTGACCTTTTCCTCGACCATCATCATCGTGAAACTGCTGTCGGACAAGCGCGAGATCGACAGCCTGCACGGCCAGATCGCGCTCGGCTTCCTTATCGTGCAGGACCTTGTCGTTGTGCTGGCGATGATCGTGCTCTCGGCCATTGGCATCGGCGCGGGCGGCGACGGCGGCCATGGCGGGGGATCGGTGTCGCTGGTGCTGGTCTCCGGGGTGGCGATGGTGGCGCTCGTCGTCCTCTTCGTGCGCTATGTCGCCAATCCGCTGACCGAGCGGTTGGCGCACGCGCCCGAGCTTCTCGTGATCTTCGCCATCGCCATGGCGGCGATGTTCGCGGCGGCGGGCGACATCGTGGGGCTGGGCAAGGAGGTGGGCGGCCTTCTCGCCGGCGTAGCGCTCGCCTCGACCCCCTACCGCGAGACCATTGCGGCGCGGCTGGCGCCGCTGCGCGATTTCCTGCTACTGTTCTTTTTCATCGCGCTCGGTTCCGCGCTAGACCTGTCGCTTCTGGGCGCGCATGTCACCGGCGCCATCATCTTCTCGCTCTTCGTGCTCATCGGCAACCCGCTCATCGTGCTCGCGATCATGGGGGCGATGGGCTACCGCAAGCGCACCGGGTTCCTTGCCGGCCTGACAGTGGCGCAGATCAGCGAATTCTCCCTCATCTTCGTGGCCATGGGGGTATCGCTCGGCCATGTGCAGGAAGACGCGCTCGGCCTCGTAACCATGGTCGGTCTCGTGACCATCGCCGCCTCGACTTACATGATCACCTATTCGCATCAGCTCTATGCCGTGTTCGAGAGGTTCCTGGGTGTGTTCGAACGCAAGGGAACGCCGCGCGAGCCGTCCGAGGCTGGGGCGCATCGCAACGACGGCCACAAGGTGATCATTTTCGGGTTGGGGCGCTTCGGCACTGCGATCGGGCTCCGCCTGCAGAAAAGGGGTATCAAGGTCCTGGGAGTCGACTTCAACCCTCTCGCCATTCGGCGCTGGCGTGAGCTTGGGCTTGAGACCGAGTTCGGCGATGCAACCGACCCGGAGTTCGTGGCGGAGCTGCCGCTCGCGCGGGCGGAATGGATCGTCTCGACCGTGCCGCTTCACCCGACAGGTCTCAGCCACGAGGACACGCGCACGACGCTGATCCAGCTCACACGGACCTCCGGTTTCCGCGGGCGCGTGGCAGTCGCGTCTCATCATCCCAAGGACACCGAGGAACTCTTCGCCTCCGGCGCGGACATGGTGCTGGAGCCTTTCCAGGACGCGGCAGACCGTGCGGTGGACCTGCTCTGCGGCGCACCGGAGGAAGAGCGGACCGAGATCCCGTCCATCGAAACCGAAGAAAAGCAGGTGTCGTGATCCCGCAATCTCTTGGAAACACTAGCATATTGGCGGAAATGCGTCGGCGAACTTGAACATGTACACAGGTCAGATAGCTTCTCGGTCATGACAACAATGACCTGCACCCCCGCGAACCCTTTCCTTCCCACCGGCCCCAGACGAGCCGTCGCCAGCCTGCGCACCGCTCTCCCGCGCCTGCCCGTGAGAGACGCGCTTGTTGCAGCCTGGCTCGTGCTGGCCGCCTCGGCGGTCGTCTACGCCGACGAGCACCTGCAGGACTGGATTCCCGACGTGCTCGCGATCCCGGACGATGCGGAGGTCGTCACGGACCGCGCCATCGGCTCGACCGTGCGAATGTTCTCCATCGCGACGGGCGCCGATGTGGATGCACTCTTTGCTGATTGGGAAGAAAGCCTGAGCGGCAACGGATATCTCGTGACGCAAGGTGCCGACGATCTGCTGGACAGGTCGATCGAGTTTTCCGGACCGGGCATCACCAACGCGAAGATCATCGTCGCGCCGACGACAGACGACGGGCGCAGCATCATTGAATTCGACGCGACTCTGGACTGAAGTCACCCCGACGTTCGGTCTTCTGGCGGGCGAACCATGCCCGTGCCTTCGAACAGTTGGGCCGGGTCGACCCCGCGTTTCTCGGCGCTCGCACGGACGGCGTTTTGGAGAGCCTCGCTGCGATCCAGCAGTCGACGGAACCGTGCCTCGTCAAGCACCAGTAGCGTCGAGGGGGCGATGGCGCGAACCTCGGCGCGGCGGGCCTTCTTGAACAGGATCGCCATCTGACCGAACATCTCGCCCCGCCCGAGACGCCAGGTCTGCCCGGCGGTTTCCAGTTCCACCGCCCCCGAGGCGATGAAGAACACGCTCCTCGCGGCGCTGTCCTTGCGGATGATCAAGTCGCTGGCATTGACGTAGCGTGTTTGGAGTGCATGGCCGAGGCGCTTGAGCACGGCATCGTCGAGTTCAGCGAAGAGCGGGAACTGGCGGACCAATTCGGCCCGCTGGAGGGCGATGTCGAGATGCGGACGTTCCTCGGCGACGGCCCTGCGCGCATCGAGATCCTGCATCAACGTGGTGTAGACCTCGGCACCGATCAGACCGTCCTCCCGCATCGCAGTGTATTCCCGCTCCTCCAACCGTAAGGCGGTCCGCCGGATGAACCGTCGTTCCAGTTCCTCGGCGTAGCCCGGATATTGCAGGCGCAAGCCCTCCAGCGCGGTTTCCACCATCTCGACCCGCCGGACGAGGAGATCGTGCAACAGTTCCGCCACGCGCTTTCCGTGAATGCGCCGGATGCGTCCGTCGATAAAGGCGCCGAGGTCGCGCAGGATCAGCCGCTGCGAGAGCAGAAGCTCGAACCGGTCTGCGGTCAAGCGCGCCAGCGGCCCAGACAGACGCAGACGACTGTTCAGGGCCACGGCGATGCGAAACCACCGACCGTAGGCGACGCTGCGCCGAGCCGCGCGGTTATATCCGCTGCGCCCCTGACTGCGGGCGCCCTCAATCAGACGGTCCGCGTCGGACAGGACCTGTTCGGCCATGCGCGCCGAAATCGTGCGCTCGCGAACTTTGGAGATGATCGTGTCCCGTTCATGTCCGGCCAATGCAATCAACCCAAGCGTGATCCGGTCACGATCCAGGATGTCGACACCCTCCTCCGCCGACTTTACCGCCGCGTCCAGACGTTCTCCGAAGCGCTTGGCTTCCGAGCGCACGGTGTCGCGGTTCAATTCATAATTCTCGGTGGTGCGCGCTACGTCCTCGCGCACCGTCTGTAGAGCGACGGCGACCACCTGGCGCGATAGCGCCTCATCGATTGGCGAGAGCCGGTCGAGCCCGAGTCGGCCGATGACCCACCTGAGCGTGGTGCCTTGCACGATCAGCGTGAAGAGCGTGAACCCGGTGGCAAGGATGCCGACGACGCGCTGGATCCCGTCCGGCACGCGGAAGCTCTCGGTCACCGCCAGCGCCAGAGCCAGCGTCACCGCGCCTCGTAGGCCGCCCCACAGGATCGCGACCCGGTAAGGGCGCTCGACCGCGGGCGAGAGCCTGAGCGCGGTCAGGAGCGGCAGGAGCCCGAACAGGATCATCGCCCGCGCGGCGATGGCGGCAAAGATCACCACGCCGACCAGAACGAAATCCTCTAGCCGCACCTCCTCCAGCAGGCGCGGGATCAGCAGTGCCGCGAGGATGAAGATCAGCGCCCCGGCCCAATGCGCCAACACCTCCCAGATCTCGCGTAGGTTCGCCCAGGCCTGCGGCGGCAGGCGCCCCGGCCCGGTCAGGTTCAGCGTCAGCCCGGCGGCCACCACTGCGATCACCCCCGAGGCCCCGACGCTCTGCTCCGCCCCGATATAGGCGAGGTAGGGCAGTGCGACCGAGATGGAGATCTGTGCCAGTTCATGACGGCTGAAAAGTGCCATGAACCAGACCGCGACCCGTGCGGCTAGCCAGCCCGTGAACGCGCCGCCGGCGATCAGGACGGGGAAGCGTGACAGCGCCTCGCCAAGATCGGGATCGGGCATCCCCAGCATGACGAAGCCCATGAACAGGCCGAAGAGCGCGATGGCTGCGGCGTCGTTCAGCAGGCTTTCGCCCTCGATGATCCGTGCTAGCCGGCGCGGCGCGGAGATTGACCGGAAGATAGTGACCACCGCAGATGGGTCGGTTGTGGACACGATCGCGCCGATCAGCAAGCAGGCCGCCAGCGGCAATGCACTTGCCCATGACAGGGCGTAGCCCACGCTGAATGTAGCGACGACCACCGCTACCACGGCCAGCACGAGGATCGGCACCCAGTCGTCCAACATCCGACGCAGATTCATGCCGAGCGTCGCCTGGAACAGCAGCGTCGGCAGAAATACGTAAAGAAATACATTGGAACGGATCGGCAGACCGAGGATAGCCTCGGCGACGGGATTTAACGCGTCAGTCAGCTCCGTGCGCAAGAAAAATATTGCGCCCGCGCCGATCAGTATGCCCAGCACTGCGAGGATCACACTGTAGGGCAGGCGAAGGCGCGCGGCGAGCGGCTCCGCCGCGCCAATGACGAGGAACAGGGACGCGATGACAGTGGTGACAAGAACAATATCCATACGCCTGAAATAGCTGGAATTTCAGGCGCGGGGAATCGACAATGCGAAATTTATGGAAAAGACGAGCAAGTTTCTTTCTCGCGGACCATCAGCGTACTGCTTGAGGCAGTAGATAGTCCATCCTATTGCTTTGGATGCGGATTGGTGCGACAGGTCGATTCATGATCGATGACAAAGCACCAATCGCGAGGCTGCGCCGGGCTCTCTTGGCCTGTTCGATTGTCCTTGCGCTTGTGCTGTCGTGGCTTGGTAGCACGGTGGCGACGTCCGCGACCGTCGCAACTGGCGCTTCGGCCGGGCTCGCAGGTGCTGTGGCTCAGGACAGCGTAGCCACGCTGTCCAGCGCCTGGAAGGCCACGCGGGCGCTCGAGCTTCGTTCCAGTCACGATCCCGATGAGTTCGGCGTACCCGTCGGCCCGACGGGACCAACGGAAGGACTCGCAACGGAGGCTGTCTGGCGAACGGAGGCCGTCTTTCGCATAGCTTCCGGTAAAGGCCTGACCCAATCAAGGGCGCCCCCACCGACCTGATCCGGCAGCTCATCCGCCGCGAGTCCGTTGCGGTGCTGCCCTTGCCTCTTCCTTCCGCTGGACGGGAAAGTCGCGCGCGGCATACGGCGGACTTCAGCCTGCCCGGACGGTCTTTTTGGTTTCTTTGCCGGCTATCCTCGCGCGTCACACCCGTGCGGGATGACTGGCTCAAGGACAGGTCATGTCACATACTCTTCTCTGGAAGCGCCTTCTCATTTGGGGCGTCTGCCTCTGGGGCATCCTCTTTGCCCTCCCGAACGCGTTCTACCCGCAGGTCGAACGCCATAACGATGCAGCCATTATTTTGGCCGAGTCCGGCAGCCTGACGCCGACGCAGGCCACAGACCTGGCTGGCTGGTCCGACTGGTTGCCCTCCGGCCTCGTCAATCTCGGCCTCGATCTACGCGGAGGCGCACATCTACTGGCCGAGGTTCACCTGGAAGACGTTTACGCCGCTCGTATGGAGGCCCTTTGGCCCGAGGTCCGCGATAGCCTGCGCGAACTCCGCGGGGAGGTCGGCGGCATTCGCCGACTGGACGCGACCACAGGCCAACTGCGCATCGAGATCGCGAACCAGGATGCCCTCGAGGCTGCTCTGTCGGCCGTTCGGGAGCTGGCCACGCCGATCGTATCTCTGACCGGCGCCGGAGCGACAGACATCGTCGTCGCCGGAGAGGACAATACCGTCACGATTTCCCTTTCGGAAGCGGAGCAGCGCGCGACCGACGAGCGAACTCTCCAACAAGCGCTTGAGATCATCCGTCGCCGGGTGGACGAGGTAGGCACGCGCGAGCCCACGATCATGCGACAGGGTGCGGATCGCATCCTGATCCAGGTTCCCGGAATCGGGTCAGCGGCCGAATTGAAATCGCTGATCGGCACCACGGCACAGTTGACCTTTCATGCTGTCGTCAGTCGAACGAGTGACGACAGCGCCAGAGGCGATCCCGGCTCGCTCGTCCTGCCGTCGGCGGAGGAACGCGACGTTTCATACACCCTTGACCCCACGCCGGTGGTCAGCGGAGAAAATCTCGTCGACGCGCAACCGGCCTTCGACCAGAACGGGCGACCGGCTGTCAATTTTCGCTTCGATCCGTCAGGCGCCCGCGCGTTCGGGGACTATACTGCGGCCAACATCGGTCGCCCCTTCGCCATCGTGCTCGACGGCGAGGTGATCAGCGCGCCAGTAATTCAGAGCCACATTCCCGGCGGTTCGGGGGTTATTACCGGACAGTTCACGGTCGAGGAGAGCACCGAACTGGCCGTGCTGCTGCGCGCCGGGGCTCTACCCGCGGGGATGACCTTCCTGGAGGAGCGGACCATAGGTCCTGAGCTTGGCCAGGACAGTATCGAGGCGGGCCAACGAGCCGCTGTCATCGGCATGGCGGCAGTGGTGATGTTCATGATCGCCTGCTACGGCGGCTTCGGCATCATGGCGAATATTGCACTGGCGTTGAACATGGGGCTGCTCCTGGCCTTGCTGTCGGTGATGGGGGCAACGCTGACCCTGCCGGGGATCGCCGGGATCGTCCTGACAATGGGCATGGCGGTCGATGCCAACGTCCTCATCTTCGAGCGCATCCGAGAGGAGCTGAGACAGGGCCGTCCCGCAGGGCGCGCCATCGAAACGGGCTTCGGCAAGGCGCTGTCGGCGATAATGGACAGCAACATCACCGGACTTCTGACCGCGCTGATCATGTTCACGATAGGCTCAGGGCCGGTACGCGGCTTTGCTGTCACGCTCGGACTGGGCATCCTGACCTCGATGTTCACGGCCGTCTACGTGACGCGGCTGATCATCGAGACCTGGATGCGCTGGAGGCGGCCGAAATCCATCACCTTGAAGGGCTGGATCCGCCTTGCACCGGACAAGACCGTCATCGACTTTTTCCGCTTCCAGTGGCTGACCTTCGGCGTATCCGTGACGATGGTCGCAGCGTCTCTGATGCTGGTTGCCATGCTCGGGCTCAACTTCGGGATCGACTTCAAGGGCGGCACCACGATTCGAGCCGAGACGACGCAGGAGATGGACCTCGGCAGCTACCGGGCCGCGCTGGCAGGCGCGGGCCTCGGCGATGTGTCGATCACCGAGGTGTTCGATCCAGGCTTTAGTCCGGACCAGCATGTCGCTTCAATCCGGATAGAAGCACAAGATGGGGCGGAGGCCCTATCTTCGGACGCTGTTGCAGAGGTCGAGGCGCTGCTGCAGGCAGTAGATCCTGAGGTTTCCTTTACGGCGGTCGAGTCGGTCGGGCCAAAGGTGTCCGCAGAGCTGATCTGGCTGGCGCTCGCCGCAGTGGCCGCGGGGACGGCCGGCATCCTGTTCTACGTCTGGATGCGCTTCGAATGGCAGTTCGCCGTCGGTACGGTTGCAGCACTGGTCCATGACGTTGTGGTGACTATGGGCATCTTCGCGCTTTTTGGCCTGCAGTTCGACCTGACCATCGTGGCGGCTCTACTGACGATTCTCGGCTACTCGGTCAACGACACCGTCGTGATCTTCGACCGCGTCCGCGAAAACCTGGCAAGGTACAAAACGATGCCGCTCCGCGACCTGATGAATCTGTCGGCCAACGAGACGTTGAGCCGGACCCTGATGACCTCGGTGACCACCATGATCGCGCTCCTCGCCTTGCTGGTCCTTGGCGGCGATGTGATCCGGGGCTTTGTCTTCGCGATGGTGCTTGGCGTGATCCTGGGAACCTGGTCGACGCTCTACGTGGCCAAGAACATCGTGCTCTTCCTCGGTATCGACCGAAGCGAGAAATCGAAGCGGAAGCCGGATCACGAATTCGCGCACATCGATGCATGACGTACCACGCACCGGCTCCCTGGGGCCGGTGCGTCTGGTTTTACAGCGGACGGACTGCTTCAAAGGGACGACCGGAGGTATGCGCTGATCGTCCACAGACTGCGAACGACACATTGGAAGGTTGTTCGCGGTGCGCATTATGATAACCATATCGTGAATAACTGGCGACTTGGTGTTGACCAACTGAATCTGCCAACCGGTTGCTCCGCGCAGGCGACGTGCTCGTGTAACCGTGCAATGGAAGAGGAATCGAACCATGAGCGATATCCAAGAACGTGTCAGGAAGATTCTCGCGTCAAAATTCGACGTGGACGCTGCGAAACTCAAGCCCGACACGTCCTTCAAAGATGACCTTGGAGCGGACAGTCTAGATTCCGTGGAACTCGCGTTGGCGTTTGAAAAAGAGTTTGGCATCGAAATCTCCGACGAGGACGTCGAATCGATCACTACAGCCGGCGACGCAGAACGATTTATAGCAAATGTCCTTTGAGCCGATCACCCAACGTCGTTGGCAAAATCACATTGCGGGCCAGGCGCCTCTAACCGCGCGACTTTTGGATGCGCAAAGGCACCGGCAACTGTCCTGGAATGATCAGTTGCGAGTCCTTCGCGACAAAGGATTTTGAAGCGTGTCCGCAATTTCCTCAAAGCAAATGCGAACCACCCACCCAAGTGGCGAAACTTCGGGCGTATTGCATGTCACTGCACAAGCCTACACTCCGAGACATCCACGTGTTGATCAGCAGGGCATTCCGCACCCTAGAGTTACACCAAATCGACGCGTTCACCCGCGAACCTTGAACGGAAAAGAACAACATCCAAGGGACTGTGGCAATAGATTGCATCCGCGAATGTTCAAGCCATGAGCATGTGCACGAAATGTATCGGCAATGCCCGCGATGGCCTCACATCCCCCTAAAGCTATTTTGCAGCGACTTTCGGATTGTCCTAAAGCGGACGTTGGTCTTACTTGCTGCGAATTTATACTTCCCGCCCATCACGTCGAATGCTTGGACAAGTAATCCGTATAGTCGGCAGCGGCGTCGCCAGCACATCAACCTTGGGCTATGCCTTCCGGCCTCCCCAGCTCGGCTGCGCGTGTCGCAGGGGAGAACGGCCCTTCGGTCCGTCGCGCATTCGGCCATGCGGCCTCACCGCGGCGTCGCACCCAGGCCCCCGGTTTGCCCGCCTCGCGAGCACGTCCCTCCCCGACCGCTCCGCCAGATTGCGCTCTGGTCTGTTTTGCGGGGCAAAACGATCCCGCCGCTTCATCCGTCTCCCGCGTCCGGTCGGGCCGTTTGCCTGCTCGGGTCGGGCAAACCTACCGTCAAAACACACACACATGAGTGCGGAAGCATATCCTCCGGATGGCCCCCAAATCAGCCCGCGTCAAGGATCGCAAAACTTTTCGGCGAAGGCCGGGCCTGTGACGCGGGGCGGTCCCGTGCGTGAGGGCGCGCATGTGTCAGTTGCTGCGCTCGGAAAACTTTTGCGCCCGGCAAGCCGGCGGCTGCGCCGTCCCTGACCCGGGCAGATTCGGAAACCAGGCATTCGGCCATGCCCCCACACTCACGTGGTGGCCTTGCAACTGAATACTGGAGACCAGACATGGCTTATGACAATGCGAACACCTACGAGACCATCGAGCTTTTCGGCCTGACCGAGAAGGACGCGCAGCTGCCGATCCCCGAGGATCACGTGCTGACCGACCACATCATCCGCGAGAGCTTCGAGGCTTTGCTCGGGCGGCTGCGCGGGACCGGGCTTGAAGCAGAGATCGAACCGCTGGCCCATGGGCTCGCCACGATCCTGCAGCGGCGCAAGGTGGCGCTTGGCAAGGAGGTCGACCGCACCGCCGACAAGATCGGCGCGCTGGCAAAAGCTCACGACGGATCGGAGATCGCCGAGACCGCCATTGAGGAGGCGCAGGCGCGCTTTCTGCAGCTGCGCGAGATCGTCGGCGCCATCGAGGTGATGAGCGAGGCGGCAGCGGAATGCTACGAGGTCGAGACGGGCCACGCCTTCATCCCGGCAGCCGGGTCGCGGGCGAGCGGCCGGGCGCAAGAGACCGGGGCGGTCTTCGAGGCGCGGCAGCTCCTGGAGCAGCACGACCGCGAGACCGCCGAGAAGTCGAAAGTCGAGGGGGTTCCCCTGATCGTCTCAGGCGCCACCGACTGGACCGATGTCGATGTGATCTTCAACACGCTCGACAAGGTTCGCGAACGGATCAAGCAGAACCGCAACCAGGAGATCTTCCTCTGCCACAAGGGTGGCAAGCACGGGGCGGAGATGATTGCGGCTCGGTGGGCCCGGGCACGCGGGGTCGCACAGGCGCGCTTCGATCCGCGCTGGTCCGCGCACGGGCGGGCGGCACCGTTCAAGTGCAACGACGAAATGCTGGACGACAAGTTCGCGGCGACTGGGGTTGTTCTCTTCGGCGGCAACGGGGTCGCGCTGAACCTCGGGCAGAAGGCGGAAGCGAAAGGCCTGACGGTCATGCGGGTTGCTGACCCGGCTAAGAAGACTGCGGAGACTTAAACTGCGAGGGTCGCCTTCGGGCGGCCCTTTCGTCGTTCCTCATCGGCGTGACGGTTCCCCAAAACCTTATGCCTAGCAATTTTATGTTTTGATAGGTATACGTGTGCCAAGCAAAACTTGGAAATGATTGGCATGACCCCACTCAGCAGCATCGCAATGAGCGCCTATACCGACCTGGTGCGGCTCCTGAAGGACGACGCCTTGTCCGGTGTGGAAGGCAAGCCGACGCTCAAAGAACGCGGCGACAAGGCCTATTGGTATGCGGCGCGGCGCGTTGGAACCGAGATGCGGTTCATCTATATCGGCGAGGACAGTGACGAGACGCGTGCACGAATCGACCGGATCGAGGACCTGCGCGCGACCGCCAAGGATCGGCAGGCGGAACGGTCGAGGCTTGTTCGGCTCTTGCGCGCGGAAGGCATGACGCCCACCGATCGGGCAACGGGGTCCATCCTGTCGGCGATGGCGGCTGCCGGGACTTTCCGTTTGGGTGGCACCATCGTCGGAACCAATGCATTTCGCCTCTATGAAGGCGAGCTTGGTATCCGCCTGCCTATTGGCGGCATGGCCAACACCGGCGATATCGACATCGCCCAGTTCGAAAAGCTCAGCGTGGCGCTGCAGGATCAGGTTGACCCGGGTCTGGCCGAGACCTTCGCGGCGCTCAAATTTGATCCCTTACCGGCTCTTGACCAAGGTCGGACCTGGCGATGGGCGCAAGGCGGGAGTGGCCAGTTGGTCGAGTTTCTGACCCCGGCATTCGGAGATGAGACCATCCGCGATTTGCCCGCATTGGGCGTGAACGCCCAAGGATTGAACTATCTCAATTTCCTGATTGCCGAACCGATCCATGCGGCGGCGATCTATCGATCCGGCATACTCGTGCAGGTCCCGCGTCCAGAGCGCTATGCGATCCACAAATTGATCGTTGCTGATCGGCGGCGGGACGGGGAGGGGAGCCTCAAGTCGGCCAAGGACCGCGAGCAGGCGGCCTTCATGATCGAGGCAATGGCCGAGGATCGCCCTGATGACCTGGCCCGCGCCTGTGCCGCTGCTCTGGAGGTTGGCCCGCGCTGGAGGGAGCATATCGGCAACTCGCTGAAGCGGATGCCTAAGACGAAACTAATCCTCGACGGGTTGGGAGTGTGAGTGCCGCAATGGGGTTCCCCTGAACCTCGGGCAGAAGGCGGAAGCGAAAGGTCTGACGGTCATGCGGGTTGCGGACCCAGCGAAGAAGGCGTCGCAGGATTGAAGAGAGGGGGTCGCGCTTGGCGCGGCCCTTTCGTCATGTCTCATGGCGCGTGCGGTCGGTCAGGCGTGATCGCCAGCTCGCTGCGGCCAGCACCGTCATCCCTCTCCCCGGTCCGTCAGAGCGCGGCCCATCCGCATCGGTGCGGGCTGGGGATGGGGCGCACCTCACGCACATCGTCAGCAATGCAAGACGCGAGGGGTCGAGACGTCGCACTTGAGGCTGAAGACTTGCGCGTCCCTCGGGTAGGTTTCGGAACATCGCACCCACGCGGGCGGGCTCCGTCAGCTCCCCGGCCAGGCTTGGCGGGACGCGGACGCGGATGGTGGCGGCTGCGTGATAGCAAGGGTCATCCGGGTCTCTCCTTTTTGCTCATAGATGTGGATCGCACGGGGTCGGCCCGTTCGTGCCCTCAGCTCACGCTTCGGCAAGCACAAATACGGCTTCCACGGCGGAGCCGCGGACCCTCCGCATTTGCGCTTGCGACCGGGCCTCTTGCCCCCGTGCCGGGTGATCCCCATCGCAACAAGGAGTAACCCAAATGACCAACCACTACGTCGCCACCGTCCCCGTCAAGTTCACCGATACCGATGGCCAGGAGCGCACCCGTTTTCAGCGCGTGGGCGCGATGTTCCGCAACACCCGCAACGGGGACGGCTCGGAGTTCTTCAGCCTCAAGCTCGACTTCCCGGTCGCGGTCTCGGAGCTGGTGATGTTCCCGCCGAGCGCAAAGGACCCTCAGGACTAAATCCTCTGACGAGGATGGGCCGCCCCCGGGCGGCCCGATCCCTGTTCCAGGGATGCCGTCACTGGCGCGGGTGATCGCCAACAGCGACCTCCCCTTGGTGCCGGTCACCGCGCGCTCAAAGGACGATCGCCGCTCGGAATAGTCTGGCCGCGACAGACCGGCCAGTCAGCCTCAAGGGGGCCATCCGTAAAAACCTATCGGCCAGGGCCTCCCGGTTTTTGCGGCAGAGATTTGGCAAGCCAAATCTGGCCCTCCTTGACCCTGCCTATCCGCCCTGTCGGTGGGGTTTGCGCCCGCCCGCGTTTCCGTCCGAACACATGCGTGTTCGGCCAGACCCTCGGGCGGGGCTGGCGGACGGGACCCCTAGGACAGGTGGGTCGCCTGGTGGTGAGGGCGGCAGAGCCGCGTCCCTGCGGGCCGCGGCGTGAAGCGGACACCAAGGCTGCCTGAGCCTGAATGCGACGGAAGTATATAATTGACAGTGAGGTATATTATCGTAAGGTAGGGGCAGCCTTGGTGGAAGGTGGCAGGAAATAGGGGGTCTTTCTTCGCATGTCGCGCTCAAAACGTCTCACAGATGCGGATCGCATGGAGATCGTTCGCGAAGCCGCGGAAGGCGTTTCCACTTCAGTGCTGGCGGGGCGGTTTGGCGTGTCGGTGCGGGCGATCCAGTACACGCTCAAAGCCGATGCCGAGCGCCAGGCCGATGCCGCGATCCCGGTCTCAGCAGTCAGTGTGAAGGTCACGGCTGCGGAGCTTGCGGCGCTCGACGAGGTGTTGGCGAAGGCGGGGATCGAGAGCCGGGCCGAAGGACTGCGGCGGCTTATCCAGGCGGCAGGCGGGGTGTTCGTTCCAGACGCGCAGATGGCGGCCGAGATGGCGCGCTACCGCGCCTCTCTGCACGAGGTTGGCAATGGGGTCGCGCAGATCGCCAAGCAGATGACGCTGGCCAACCGGATGGGGCAGGGGGCCGGGGGAGGCACGAGTGCCGAGTTCACCGAATTGCGCCTTGCCCAGATGCGCGGGTTGGCGCGGTTCATCCTGGATTCCGCTGACGAGATCGATCTGCTCCTGCGCCGCCGTCGGGACGCGATGCAGCTGCAGGCCACAGCCGCCTTGAGGGAGTTTGCCCATGCGGCTGAATGATGCCGTCCATACCGTTACGGGCGAGGTCTTCCGGGACGGCTGGAGCCGCGTCCGGGGCTCAATGCAGGGGCTGCACGTGGCCAAGCAGTCCCAGCTTGTGCGCGCGGCAGCAGGGCATCGGCCAGCAGTCTTCAAGGCGATCCGGGGCGGGGGAACACATACCAAATCGCAGCTCGCAAACCAGCTCGATTACCTCACCACCAAGTCCACCCATATCGTGGACAGTAGCGGGTTCCTGGATGGCAAGACGAAGCTCGAGGCGGGTGACATCAAGGATCTGACCGAGCGCTTTGCCAAGCGGTGGGATGCGGGCTTCAAGCCCAAGCTTGGGCAGACCACCCACATGCTCATGTCCTTCCCCATCGGCACGCGCGGGGAGGATGTGCGCGACATCGCGACGGACGTGGCCGAGCGGTTCTTCCAGACCGATAAGGGGCATTTCGACTACATCATCGCGGTGCATGAGGACCGCGATCACCCCCATGCGCATCTGGTGCTGAACCGCCGCTCGCAGGAAGGCGAGTTCTTCTTTCTGGGGCGCAACCACCGCTTCAACTATGACGACTTCCGCCTCGCCATGGTCGAGGAGGCAGAAAAGTACGGCGTGCGCCTGGAAGCCACGCGCCGGGTGGATCGCGGCGTGGTACATTACCCAGCCCGGACCAGCGAGGTTTATGCGGCGAAAGAAGAGTGTCGCGCGCCCCGCGAGCGGGAACGTGTGGGGGCCGACTTGACCCGGACGCTGGCCCAGATCGCCAACACCAGAACTGTCTACCATTCGCTTGCCGCGGAAGCCTCCCGGGAGGCCCGCGAGGATATTGCCGCGGCACTCTTCCGCGCGGGCGAGGTGCTGGCGCATGGCGGGCAGGTGGACCGAACAGGAGATGTGTATATGGCCGAAGATCAAAGTTTCGAGGATCTGAGAAGCCTCTATGCGGAAAAGCTCGCGCGGGTGCAGGGCATGATCGCCGAGAAGTCTGACTCGGAACGTCCCGTGCTGGAAAAACGCCTCATCGAGATCCAGACGCAGGTCCAGCACATGCAGCCTCTCGGTTTGCGATCATCCGCGCTGTCAGAGACCCCCTCGGAGGGCGGGATCTATTCCGAAGCCAATATCGACGCCAGCCAGCGCGAGCGACTGGCCGAGCCCGACCTGAGATCGCGCATTGACGTAGCACTACGGGGCACGGGCATCAGCACATCGGAAGTGGTGGCCCGGATCGAGACGGGCGCCTCAAATGCAGCGCTCGAGCATCAATGGATCGCCAATGATCTCTCCAAAGTGGCTGAGGCGCGCGATCTGAACCTCGAACGCCGCGCCGATCTGGAACAGGCGCGCGACATTCTCAACGATGTGCATGTCGAGCTTGGTACGCTTTTGGAACGGGAGAACGTCCTGCGCCGGGATGGTGTCATGGAAGCGGAACCGGACAGCGAGCAGTTCCATTATCATGAGGGCGCGGTCCGGGCGATGGAAGGGACAATTCGTCAGGAGATGCGCGCAGAGGGCCTGACAGCGCAGCAGGTGGAGAACCGGGACTGGGAGGTTGTCTCAAGGGCGGAGCGCCGGATCGAGACCGAGCAGCGCGCATATCTCGCGGCACACCCGGACTTGCTCGCACGTCCCGGCGATGTGATCGACCGGTCTGAGCCCTACAGGGAGACCATCACCGATGCGGCCCGCGCCAGCGAGATCACCAGCGAGGTCGACCGCATCATGGAGGGACGCGACGTCCGCACGCCCGTTGCAGATGCAGTCACGGATGACTTGCGCGCGCGCTATCCGGACATGCCGTCCCACCTCGCCCGTGGGCTCGGTGCGACCTATGCGGCTGTCGTCGAGATCCGGGACACGGAGGCCATCAATCAGGTCCGCCGCGAAAACGAGATGCGCGACGGGCTTGGGTCTGGAACGCGCGACACACTCCTCGCAGCCCGCGATGAAACTGCTTCGCTGTCTGACCGTGCCGACCGCCTTGCAGACGAGATTGCGCGTGTCCTGGACCATGAGCGGGCGGGGGAGTTGTCCGCGCCCTTCGAGACCGAGGCGGAGCGGGATGCCTTCCGCGACGAGATCGCGCGGGTTCTCGATGACCGCCAACGCGACCGGCTCACATCTGGCGATGCCGATGCGCTGGACAAGGTTCTCGAGGACCGCCTCGACCGGCTCTATGTCGCCAAGGTCTACCTGCAATCGGATGCAGCGACGGCCAACACGGAGGCCTTGCGCCAGGTGGTCGATGATCTTGCCGATACCGAATATGAAAAACACCGCACGACAGACGTGGATGGCGAGACCGAGCGGGGTCAGGTCCATTGAGCGCCTCCATGGGAAAAGCGCGGATCGCCACAGGGGTCTTTCTGGTAACGCTGGTGACCGGGGCCATAGGCTATACCATCGCCTCGGCGGTGCTGACCTACCAGGATCTCGGCTTCGGGGCCGAGATCGACTTTGCCTATATCGTGCAGAACTACATGGCGATCCTCGATCGCCGCCCGGAGGACGCGCAACTTATTCACTTGATCATCGGCAGCTTCGCCGCCGCCGGGCTGATGCTGAGCCTCGCCCTCTCGGGGTCCGCCCTGACACGGTTTGGCCAGACCCATTGGCAGACCGCGCGCGAGATGAAGGCCAATGGCTTCTTCGGGGCGCCGGGCACCGGGTTCATCCTCGGCAAGCTGGGGCCGCCGGGCTCCCGCGCCAACTACATCTGCTCCAAGGTCTTCCCCCATGCGCTGATCGTGGCCCCCACGGGCCGCGGCAAGACCACGGGCTTTGTCATTCCGAACCTGCTGACCTGGCAAGGCTCCGCCGTGACGCTCGATGTGAAGGGCGAGTGTTTCGAGGCCACGGCCCGGCACCGCGCAGCTCAAGGCGACAAGGTCTATCGCTTTGCCCCCACCGATTGGGAGGGCAAGCGCACGCATCGCTACAACCCGCTCCTGCGCATCTATGAGTTGAAAGATCCCGCGCGCCAGCAGATGGAATTGCAGCTCCTGGCGACGCTCTTCCTGCAAAGCGACAATGACCGGGTGCAGGGGCTGCTCAAGGGCGGGATCGATCTCTTTGTGGCAGCAGGTCTGCTGGCCTTCCAGCGCAAGCGCCCCACCTTGGGCGAGATCTACCGCATCGCCGCCTCGGGTGGGAACAAGCAGAAGGAGTATTTCGCGCGGGGCCACGAGGTCGACAACAGGGCCGCCAAGTTGATCTTCACGCGGCTGGCCTCAACCAACAACGATACGCTGACCTCCTATGTCTCGCTCCTGATGACATCGGGGCTCGATCAATGGCAGAACCCGGCCATCGATGAGGCGACGGCGGTGTCGGACTTTGATTTCCGGACGATCCGCAAGAAGCCCTTTTCGGTCTATCTCGTGGTCCAGCCGCTAATGGTGAAGCCGCTGGCGCCGCTGATCCGGCTGTTCTTCTCCGATCTCCTCTCCGCCATGCAGGAAAAGGACCCAGGGCCGGATGAGCCGTGGCCCGTAATGATCATGCTCGACGAGTTCAACCGTCTCGGCAAGATGCCCATCGTGGTCGAGAGCATTGAGACCCTGCGGACCTATCGCGGCCACTTGGCCGTTGTCACCCAAACCATCCCCGCCCTCGATGAAATCTATGGCGAAAACACCCGCCGCGCGCTGCAGGGCAACGCGGGCGTGAAGCTCTACCTGACGCCCTCCGATGAAAAGACCGTCGAAGAGCTCAGCAAGGCTGTCGGCAAGACCACGAAGACCGTCATCACGCGCTCGCAGTCCATCGGCAAAAACCCCTTTGAAGGGCGCAGCCAGTCCACCCGGACCGAAGAAAGTTCCTTGCTGCCCGAAGATGAGGCGCGCCGCCTACCGCTCGACGAGATCGTCATGGTCATCGATGCGCAAATGCCGGTCCGGGCAAAGCGGATCCAGTATTTTGACGACCGGCTGTTCAAGGCGATCCACGCGGCACAAACGGGCGAGTTGCCGTTTCCGCAGCCCGGGAGCGGGGGTCCGCAGGGGAATCTGCCGCTGAGTGTGCGCGCCATGCCGATGACTCCGCCGCCAGACGGGCCAGGGGGAACAGAAGCCGATGTTAAGAGGGCAAGCCAGGCTGGCGATGGTCAACCGTCAGGCCAAGCCGACGCCGCTCCAAAGAAGACCGCGCCTGTCGTTCAAGCCGTCATCGCCGAGGAACAGCGTCAGATGGAGATGGATTTTGGGAGCCAGATTGCGGATGCCGAGGCTGCGAGCGTCGTTGATGAGGTGCAGATGCGCTCCGCCGTTGATGGCTTGGACGAAATGGAAGCGATGCTGCGAGAGGGGGATGGCGGTGAAAAGCTGGTTGCTCGATAGGGTAGCGAGGATGGTATGTGGGTCGTGCAGGGCGGTCTCGGTAATTCGTTGAATTAGCATGCGCTAATTCATCTACGACAAAAGCGGACCTCTCCAGCTGTCATGATATCGAACTATCTGTCAGCTCGTTTCAATGAAATTTGGCCAGCAGCATTCAGTCCTAGGTTCCAAGACCGGTTTTGCCAATACTGTCCCTTCAGTTCGGTTGCACCCTCGTTCACATTGAGCACGGCGGACCCGTAAAACTTGGGTTGGTCCGTAACTGCAAGGGGCCGAGTATTGTCTTGCTTGTTGGTCTGTTCGAAAAGCCATGCAACCGATTTATTCCCGTTCCCAGACTTGAAGAATTCCACGGAAATTGTTTCAGAACTCAGCAGAGGCGTTTCTTCGTTAGGCAGGAAGACCACGTCGGTCCGAAACCACGTCTGTTTGATTTTCACATCAAAGCTCGTTTCTAGGAGACCGGGTCTTTCGTCTTTAAGGGGATCAAATGTGATCTCGTTGCTTGAGGCAGCGGTTTTCAGGCGTTCCATAATCGGCCAATTGGATTGGATCGTTACCACCCACTCGCCGTTCAGATCAGGAAAGTAACGATTTGCGAGCCATGTCCCTGCCAGAGGTAGCTTCCAAAGTAAGCGCCAGCCTGGCGCGACGACGAATAGCGCAATGCTTCCCCAGATGATCCCTGCGACAACTCTAGAAGTCAGAAGGTTGGCAACAGGCGATCCCAAAAACGGCACCTTGGCGGCAAGCCATGTCTCAATCCAGCCAACCGCGAGAGGTGAGGCCAAAGCTAGGTAGACCGCTAAAGTGATCCAGAACGAAAGGGAAACAAACTTTGCCACGATGCTCAACCTCTGGTATTGAAGACTCGATCCAATGCCCCCAAGTATATGGGCAAGCCGCGTGACCACCACAAGATAAGACCATAAAAGGGACAGTTTTATGCCTGTTAACGCACACGAAGCCTTCGTGTCCCGGCCCTCGGGTTACAAGTTTGCATTGAACCTATCAGAGAAGCAGGAACAGGCACTGCGTAACGCTCGGGATGACATTCGCAGCGAAATCTCCTCCCAGTTTGGGTCATTTGCGAAGTCGTTGGGTGACCAAGTTCTGTTCGAAGACCACGCGCCTATACTCGCGCGGAGCTTCCAAACACCGAAATTCAGGATGCAGGGCAGCTTCTCGTACCACACATGCAACCAACCCGCGCATGTGCCGCCTCAGGAGATCGACTTGGACGATGGGCTTTTCATGCCCGTTTCCTATTTTCAAAAAGGCGGAGACAGATCCCCTGTGATTCAAAGCGCAGCCTACTTTTCCATTATCGAACGCATCCTAGCGCCACTTTGCGACAAGAAGGGTTGGCAACTCGTAACGGACAAGCCTTCGTGCATCCGCGTCAAGATTGACAACACCATGCACACCGACCTCGCACTTTACTCGGTGCCGGATACTGATTTTCAGCGCATCGTGAAAGATGCCCAAAATCGGGGCGCAGACTTCACAGCCGAACTGATGATGGAAGATACCGCGTATCGAATGTTGTCTCACGACGAGATGATGCTCGCGCACCGCAACGAGGGTTGGATGAAGTCCGACCCGCGAAAACTCGAAGACTGGTTTGTTGATGCCGTGAAACAATACGGCGAACAGGTCCGAACCGTCAGCCGCTATCTTAAGGGCTGGAAAGACTTCCAATGGCCCGAAGGAAGGTTGGCATCGATTGCACTCATGGCCGCAGTCGTGTCGGTCTTTGAGAAGGCGTCGGCAGCAATTGCCAGCGACAGGGACGATCTGGCGTTGTTGCGCGTCGCAGAAGACTTGCCCGACTTCCTCGCCAATGACATCCCAAACCCTGTCGTAGAGGGCGCGCGCTTGGATCAGGGTTGGTCACCTGAGGAACGCAGCGATTTCGTTGCGAAGGCCAGTGTGCTTGCTGAGCGTCTGAAAGACGCGCTGACACAGACGTCAGACCGCGCGGCAGCTTTCGAAGCCCTGCAAAACCAATTTGGCGGGCGTATCCCAGACGATCTCACCCTCTATGTGCCCGACGCTGGCCTTGAGACAAAGGCAAGCGAGTTGGCTGCACCTGCTGCCCTTACTTTGGGGATGGTGGACAAGGTTGACGCAGAGCAAAGCAATGACCTCGCCGCTGTGAACAAGCAGGGCGGAGGCCGCTACGGGTAATCGGCATTGACTGGGTCGTCTGAACCTACCGACCTCATGATAGCTGAGTTGTCCCGCTGGGTGCTCGCTCAATGTCCGAATGCGCGAGACCTTACGCGGGATGAACTATCTCTATACGAGGCCAAGCATCCAATCCACGGATGGGTTGTTCCTTTTGAGTACCAAGCTGACCGCTTTGATCTGCAAGTGGTACTCTTGCAGGATTTCCCGTGGGCAAGGCCGCGCGTATACTGCACTGAAAAATTTCAATTCATGCAGTTTCCGCACATCGAAAAAGATGGTGCATTTTGCCTTTACCCACTGGGGACAGAGCACAATCCTTTGAACCCCAAAGGGTTAATATGGGACGCTATCAAAGAAGCCACTCAATTGATCGTCGCTTCATACGACGACGCGTTTATCAGTGATTTCGCGGACGAGTTCGATTCTTATTGGTGCAAAACTGATGGGGGCAAAAACATCGTCAGCCTCCTGTCGCCCGGCGGCCCTTCTCGTCGGGTGTCCCTGTGGTGCAGTACAGATGACTACTATCTGGCGGATGACCACACGGCCTTGGAGAGTTGGCTTCGTAACCGTTTTCCGGGGAACACGAAGGACTACAATTTCAACACCGCGACACACATCGCCCTCAATAGGCCCATTCTGCCTTCGGAATACCCGAGGTCGGGTGCGGCGATACTACGTTTTTTGCGGGAGCTGGCACCCGAATCCATAGAACTGCTGGAAGATGCGGCTGTAACCGCTGATGACAAGTTCACCGTTTCCTTCGAGGGGCGCACGGATGATGGGCCGGTGTTTTTTGCCGTCGAAGTTATGCCTCCCGTCAAACAGGGCATGAAAGCCGGGCGACGCCCAGACATGGTGCAGAAGGGCTTTCGGCCAGGAAAGGTACCGACCCATATCCGAATGCAGCGGCTGTTCGGGGGGAACAAGGTTGAGCGCCACGAGACCATGCGCGCGGACCCATCTTGGATACATGGGCGTGACACCCCTACAGTCGCCCCTTTGTTTGACAAGCGTGTTCTGATGATCGGCGCGGGGTCATTGGGAAGCGAGGTTGCGCTGCTCTTGGCTAAGACGGGTGTTGGCACGATCACATTGGTCGACCCGGAACTTCTGGACTATCCCAATGTCGGGCGCCATATGCTCGGGGTCACGCAAGTCAGGACGTTTAAGGCCAAGTCACTTGCAGAAAAATTGGCTGGTGACTTCCCGCATATGCGCTCGATCAAGTACTTTGCCGAGAACTGGCAATCGCTCTACGGCAAACGTCCTGAGGTTTTCCACAACACCGATTTGATCGTGTCCACGGTTGGCAGTTGGGTGGCTGAAGGCAGGCTTAACCAACAGGCTAGGAACGAAGCGGATTTCCCTCCTGTGATCTATGGGTGGGCAGAGCCATTTTCAGTTGCAGGACACGCCGTATTGGTCAGCTCTGAGGGCCCATGTTTTGCCTGCGGAATGGACCATTTCGGGAAGGCTCTACAAACAGTTTGTGAGTGGGACACCGAGACGACCCGTAAACAGCCCCATTGTGGGGCCAGTTTTCAACCATATGGGCCGGTATCGTTGTCAGGCGTAGCGGCATTGGTGGCGAAGACCACAACGAAAGCACTGCTTGGTGAGGTGTACCCTGGGACCGAGGCCATCTACTGGGCTTCGAAGGAGGAAATTGTCGAGCAAGGAGGGCGTTTCACCCCGGATTTCCTAAATTTCTTTCCTGACGTTCCTGAGTTCGGCGGAACAAGGCAATTTGAGTGGAGGCAAAAGGGAGATTGTGCTTTTTGCGGAGAAGCATGAGTATTCGTTACTCCATTGGAGAAAGTGGGCAATTTCTGACCCTAGAACAGAATGTTCTTGATTACTTTGTTGGGTGGCGACAGTTGGACAAGAAAATGCCTGAAGCTGGTGGGCAGCTATTTGGTGTGGTGGATGGTCAATGCATCAAAGTCAAGCTGGCAACCGGTCCGAGGCGTTCCGATCGACGAGGACGCTTCTTTTTTATCGCGGACCGTCTTTCGGAACGTCGGGAGATCAGCGCGTTGCACAAATCTGGGCTGCACTATTTCGGAGATTGGCACACTCACCCGCAATCCATTCCTACCCCTTCTGGAACTGACCTTTCATCTATGGCTGATCTGTTCGCTCGCTCAAAGCATGATTTGAATGCATTTTTGATGGTGATTGTCGGCACAGCCGGGCCTCCAAAGGGCTTGCATGTTTCACTTCACGAGGCCAGCGCATGGTCGAGACTTGAGGCTGTAATTCGTGTCTAACGACCAGTGTCCGCAATTAATAAGCCGCAACGCGGCGTGGCCTGGCACAGTAAATGTCCGGAATGGGCGGCGATCTCAACCGGTCGACGCAACACACTCGGCGAACTTCTCTGCTGGCGTCTGATATTGCAAGGTCTTGCGAGGGCGTTCGTTAAGTTGCCTTGCAATTGCGCTGAGTTTTGCTTGGGAATGGACTGATAGATCCGTTCCGCGCGGCAAGTACTGCCTTAAAAGCCGGTTGGTGTTTTCGTTTGAACCACGCTGCCACGGTGACTGCGGGTCGCAGAAGTAGACATCAACGTCGGTTGCCAGCGTAAAGCGTGGATGATCTGCCAGCTCTTTGCCACGATCCCATGTCAGGGATTTGTAGAGTTCACGTGGCAGTTTCTGAGCCGACTTGATCAGCGCAGTGATGACGCTCTCGGTGTCCTTGTTCGCGACTTTTACCAGCATCACGTACCGAGAATGCCGTTCCACGAGTGTCGCGATATAACTGTTCTTTGATCCACCGATCAGGTCGCCCTCCCAATGCCCCGGAACAGCGCGATCCTCGATTGAGGCAGGTCTTTCGCTGATGGACACAGCATCCTTAATCTGGCCATTTCCCTTGCGCTTCTGGCTGGCGTGTTTGGAACGCCTGACAGTCCGTCTTGCGCGCAAATGCTCCAAGAGCTCCTTTTTCAGGACGCCTCGCGCCTGTATATAAAGGCTTCTGTAGATCGTTTCGTGTGACACCTGTTTGTGCGCCTCTCCTGGGAAAGCGCGTTTGAGCCAGCCCGCAACCTGCTCGGGAGACCACTTGCGCCGCAGCTTTGCTGATACTGCGCAGGCCAACTTCGGGTGGCAAGCCAACTTGCACATCTTGGGACGCAAAGCCCGACCCCACGCCGCTTGATCAGATGCCGTCGCACGATAGCCCAGCTTGCCCCCATTGCGTCGCACCTCGCGGCTGATCGTTGAAGGCGCGCGTCGCAACTGACGTGCAATTGCCCGGAGCGATTGCTTGGTGCTGAGCCCACGAGATATCTCTTCGCGCTCCGAAAGGCTCAATGCAGAACGACTACGTCGGCGATCAGGTGGACGTATCCCGCCCGTTGGTGAGATCACCGAAAAGACTGATGACGACTGACGATCAAAGACACGCCCAATCGATCTCATCGACTCCCCACGTTGCCACCTGTCCCATATCTCAGCCCGCTGTTCAGCCGAATAGTAAATCCTGGTACGGTACTTCATTCAAAACACTCCATCTCTTCCTAAAGATTGAAGTGTTGCGCCGACCTGTTGAGGCCACCGCCGTCACCGTCACCGTCACCGTCGCCCAAGCCGTCCCAGTCTCGCCAGCTGCGCTAGCATTTTTGACCCTGAGTCTGCAGACCCTGTGCCGCCCGCGGAACCCGTCTGCCCCATGCCTTGCCTTGCAGGCATCTGCTGCACGCCAAAGAACTGCCGCGCCCTGAGGGCTGCGTATTCTGCGCCGCTCGCACCGCCGATCAGATAGCGGTTGTAGGCTTGCTGGCTGCCCATCGCTGCGCGAGCGAAGCTGTATCCGCCACCAAGGCCGCCGGAGAGGGCAGGCATCATGATGTTGCCGGAGATCGCACGGACGATGAAGGGCGTGGCGATAATGAAGCCCTTGGCCATGAGCACCATCATGAAGAAGGGGATGAGCGCGCCGATGTTTGATGCCCCTTCGGGATCGCCTAGTTCACCGATGAGCGCGGAGGAAACGCCTGTGATCGTTGCGAACACGCCTGCGACGACGATGGGGTACAGCGCAAAGGAAATCAGCGCGGACAGCCAGCGCGCGAAATAATCCTTGGTGACCTCGAAGAGGGTCAGGAAAATCATCACCGGGGCGATCCCGATCAGAAGCGCGATCATCAGTCGGGAGGCCACGAGGATGAAGGCGGCCAGCCCGCCGAGGATCGAGAGTAGAAGCACACCGACGATGTCGAGCATGGCGCCGGCCATCCAGTTCAGCTCGGACCCGGCGGCGTTCAGGTAATCGCCGAGCTCCGCGATCAGGCGGTCGAATTCTTCGGCGAAAGTTCCAGAGGGTCCCGGGCTGCCGCCGCCGACGGAAGCTACAAGCGCGCCCGCGATACTGTCGATCCCATAGAGAATGGCAGATGAGAACGCGTTGAACTGCATCCAATTGGTCGCGAATATCCCGATGAGCCCGATCTTGACCGCGAGCCAGAAGGCTGTGTGCCCATCCATGGCCCGATATTGATAGATCATGTTGATGCCGACGAGGATCACCACCAGCGTTGTCCCCAAAACCAGGAGCGTGCCGACTGTTGCCGCAACCGCACCAAACTGGGTTTCGGCAGCGGTGTCGAGATAGGCTTGGGAGGTTTCAACGAAATAGGTGACGACGCTCATCGGGGATCAGCCTTACCAATTGCCCGCGGCTTCGCAGATGGCCTTGGCGGCCGGGCGGGCGGCGTTGGCGCGGCGGTTGTAGGCGTCCGAGGCCTGCAGCATCTCCCATCGTTCGTCACTCGCGTGGACCTCGCGAAACATCGCCTCGGCATCGTCCCAGGACGGGAACCGGATCTCGCAATCGCAGCTGCCAGTCTCGACGATGCGCTCAAGGTTTTGGGCACGGTAGATATCTTGGACCAGCACGCGCTGATAGGCTTGGCGCAGGGGGATTTCTTGCATCCAGCTAAGTTCAGTGGGGCGGTCCGGACAGACATCGAAGCGGCGCTCCAAGGTAGGGACTAGGTCGCGCTCGGCGAACGCGGGGGTGAACGTCAGGCTGAGGCCGAGGGCGAGCGCAGCCAGGATGAGGCGAAACCGCGTCACTCTCATGCCGTGACTCCAGCGGCTGTGGTCTCACGCTTCAGGAAGACCGTGTGTCCCACATTGGCGAATTCCGAGGAGCTGATCGACACCACCTCCCAGCCTTCCGCACCTTTGGCATTCAGGCTGGCTTGCATGTCGGCAAGGCTGGTTTTGCGGGTCATGGGAAAGGACAGGATAACGTATTCAAAGGTCTTCATGGGGAAATTCCAATCTCAGTTGCGCCGGGGAGGTAGAATTCGGTGATGCCGCGTTTGCCGTCATGGCGACCGGCCTGGATGATCACATCGATGGAATTCTCGATGTACTGGATCATGTCGGCATAGGTCATCGGGATCTCGGTCTTCAGTGCTGCGATCGCAAGCCGCTGCACGGCCAGTTGCGGTGTTTCGGCATGCAGTGTGGTCATGGACCCGCCATGGCCGGTGTTGATCGCCTCAAGGAAGGTCATGGCCTCCTTGCCGCGCACCTCGCCGAGGATGATCCGGTCGGGGCGCATGCGCAGCGTCGCGGTGAGGAGCACGTCGGCCGACTGGAATTCCGCGTCGCGATTGGCGATGAGGGTCACGGCATTCGGCTGGGTCGGCAGAAGCTCGGCGGCTTCCTCGATGGTCACGATGCGTTCCTCGGACGGTACGTGCGAGAGGATTTTGCGCGCGGCGACGGTCTTGCCGGTGGAGGTGCCACCCGAGACGATCATGTTGAGTTTGTTCTCGACGCAGAAGGCAAGCGCATCATCGATCAATCCGGCGGCCACCACGGCGCGCAAGGCGCGCTTCTTTTCCACGCGCAGGTCTTCGAGCTTGCGTTCCTTGCCGTAGAGAAAATCGAGCGCGATGCCCTCAAGCGGCAGGCTCGAGAAGAACCGCAAGCTAATCGACATGGCCGAGAGCACGGCGGGCGGGGTGATGACCTGTGCCCGGATCGGGCGGCCCTTGTAGGTGATCGAGACTGAGACGATGGGGCGATCCTTGCTCATCGTCGTGTTGGCCGAGGAGGCGATCTGGTTGCCGAGGTCCCTGACCTGAACGCCCGTCAGCCTCTGGTCCAGCGCGCGCATGAAGTGATCGCCCTGGAACTCGCCCCAACAGGTCCCGTCGGGGTTGATACAAATCTCGATGACATCGTCGCGGTTGGCGGCGTCGATCCGGTCGAGCGATGTTTCAAGATAGCTCAGCGACATGGGCTCAGAATATTTCCAGATCGCGATCGACCATGACCGTGACGCGTGCGCCTTGGTCGACATAGATGACGGGGCCGATGGAGAGGTAATCACCAATGACGCTGTCCGTGGCATCTGCCAGATCATCGCCAACGTCTTCGAGAACGTCGGCTGTTCCCTCGTCTTCCACATTTGATGCAGCTGCATTGGGTGCAGCGGAAATTAGCGAGATCAGGGCGGCCGACCCGAAACGCTCGGCGAAGCGCGTGTCCACGAAACCGTTGACACCGGAACGGCCCAGTTCATCACCCCCGAAGGAGCTGATCTGGACGGTCTGGTTGTCGGGCATGATGATCCGGTCCCAGGCGATCGTCACGCGGCGCTGCGCGATATCGACGCCGGCGCGGTAGCGCCCGATGAGACGGGATCCGCGCGGGATCAGGAGGCGCGTGCCATCGACGCTGTAGACATCCTCGGACACCACGGCACGGGTCTGGCCGGGCAGTGAGCTGTCGAGGGCAGTTTCCATGACGGCCTGGATCATGGTGCCCTGTAGAATCGTGTTGGAGGGATTGGCGATCACCTCGGCCTGCGTCACGGTGGCGGGCAACGCACCGTTCAGCACGAAATCCGTCACCTCGCCAAAAGTGCGTTCGGTCAGAGCCGTTTCATTCGCTCCGGAGGCGCCGCCAAAGGCGATGGTGGGCGAGGCGATCCGGCGTTCCTGGAACGCACGCTCTTCGGCCGCGCGGCGTTCGAGATCCGCCAGTCGCCGTGCCTCTTCCTCGCGGCGGAGCCGTTCCTCTTCCCGTGCGCGCAGCTCATCTTCCGTGGGGCCCGTTGGGGCAGGTTGCGGTCGGCTTGCCTCGAGTTGGGCCAATTCCAGATCCATGCGGAGTTGTTCAAGACTTCGATCCCGGGCTGTCAGTTCGTCCTGGAACCGCTGCTGTGCGGCTTCAGAGGCGGCTTGCAGCGCAGCGATCTGGGCGGTCAGCGCGTCAATAGCCTCTGCGGCGGCGGTGTCTTCCTCGACGACCGGTTCGGGGGCGTTGCGCAATTCCTCGATCTGAGCCTGCAGCGCGGTGATCTGCGCCAGAAGCTCCGCGTTGGGCTCGACGGGGTCCGGTCCGACGAACACAACCTCGGGCTCGGGCGGGGGCAAGGTCTCGATAGCGCCAAAGCCGTCCCCCTCGTTTTGGAAGACGTCCGGAGTGGCCGTCGGCAAGGCTTCCTCTTCGTCGGGCTGTGAGAGGAGATAAAGCAGGGCACCACCCGCGCCGATGACGAGGACCACGATCAGCGCGAGAAGGGGCGACCGGCGCTGCGCCGCCGTGGGGGCGCGGGCACTGCCTTTCTCAAGGGCGGCGAGGCGCTTTTCCAGCTCGGTGTTCTCAGTATCGCTCATGAGGCGGCCTCCGCGGGCGGGATCGCCTCGATGCAGACCACCTCTTCGCCAAGTCGCAGGACCCATTGGCGGTTTACGCCGTTGACGCGGATCACGCCGTCCTCAGGGGTTTGCGTGTTAACCGTGCGTTCACGGCCGCCCGCATAGCGGAAGATCGCTGGCACAGGTGCGTTTCTCGGAAAGGCGAAATACGTGAACGTCCCGTCATCCCAGATGCGCGTTGGCGTGAACTCGGTCCGCGCGCTGGCGCCGTAATTGTAGTTAGGTGCTTGGGCGGCGATGGCCCGGGTCGGGCGCGCATCGTCCTCCGGATAGCGGAACTGCACCACGTAGAAGGTCGGGCTGCGGACCTCCTCGACGTTGAAATAGTAGCTTCGCCTGTTCGTGTAGACCGTCACATTGGTATGGACACCGCGCGCGACGGGCTTGATCGCGAAGGCCTGCCCGCCCGGCACGCCATCGATCTCGAAGCCCTCGGTATCGCCCGCGATGATCGAGCGGATGCTTTCGCCCTCACCGAATTCGACCGTGGTGACATGGGTAAGCGAGACGCTGAGACGGTAGACCTGACCCTCCTGGTAGGTGGCCAAGCGCACGCGGCTGTCGTTGGGACCGCCACGCGGGATGGCTTCGGCAGAGGCGAGGCCGGGCAACAGGGCAATGACAAAAATAAGCGATCTTATAAACAACAACGTCAGTTCTCCAATCTGTCGGAGCGGATGGAATATTCGAGGACGGTGAAGCCGAATGGATTGGTCCAGACCTCATCGATGGAGCGGCGGGTCTCCGGGCGGAACTCGAAGAGAAGCGTCGTAGTGAAGAGGCCGGTCTGGGTCCCGTTAATGGACGTCAGGCGCTTGCGCAGGCGGACCGTCGCGCGGTTGGTTCCGATCCGGTTGATGCTGAGGATTTCCACGTCGAGCCTGGCGTTGGGGCCATAGACGGTTGGCGGGTAATTCTCGTTGGCGCTGTTCCAGATCTGCCGCAACCCGCTCTCGGCGGCCCCGTCCGAGCGGCGCAGAACGCTGCGGATGCGTAGATCGTTGTCGAGCTGGTTATAGACTTCCCGGTCGGTCACATAGCGGAAGACCTCCGCCTCGATGATCGCCTGGTTGGCGGTGACGGATGTGGCCCCAACGGACGCCTCGGGCAGGGCAAAACCAGTGGCGGGATCATAGGGGACAACAACCGGGGGCGGGTCGACATCGAGGATCGAGACAGCCGCGGCACTCAGACAGCCGATGATGCCGAAGACAAGACCTGTCAGACCAAGACGCTGCCAAAGCCGTTCACGGCGCAGGGCGCCATAGACCAGTTCTTCCTCGATGATTTCTTGTTCAGTCGCCACCCGTCATGCCCCCACGATCACTCTGCCCGGAGGTCTGGCAAGGTGAAATCCATGAAGCGCTGCTCCTCGGCGATGGTGGCGGCATCGATCACGCCGCCGGTGCCATCGCCCACCGTTTGAATCGCTTCCAGCTGCCACATCGCCACGAGGGCGATGGCCAATTCAGCTGTCACGCGCGTGTTGAGATCGATGCTTTCCTTCAGTTCGTCCATGTCATCGATCAGCCCGACCAGCCGGTCGACGCGTTCCAGCGATTGCCCGGCGTCTTCATAGCTGTTCTGGGCAGCGGCCGAGACGAGTGCGCCGGTCGTGGCCTGGGTTGCGACACGGTTGGCGCCGGGATTGCCGCTGGTGGCCATTTCCGAGAGCGTGTCTTCATCGAAGCCGAGATCGGCCAGCACCCGGTCCATCTGGGTTTCGATTTCGCCTGCGCCGGAGCCCGAGAGGCCCGAGAAATCCCCAGTCTTGATCGCCTCAATCGTGGCGAGGATGTCCCCGAACTCCTGGTCGAGCAGGCCATTGAGTTCGTCTTCCATTTCCGTCCGGATGATTTCGGGAAGCTCGGCAAGTCGGGTGAGCGCTTCATAGGTTCTTTGCAGCTCCGCGAGTTGATCCGTGAGTGTGGCAAGCTGTTCGCGGAGCTGCGTCAGCTGCTCGTTTTGCAGAATCTCGTCTTCGATCATCTGCCGCAGCTGCTGGATGTTTTGCGCGATGTTTTGGGTGTCGACGACCGGTACACCTTGTGCTGCGGCAGGGGGTAGGGCGCTGAACTGCAAGCCAACGCCAAGTGTCGTGGCCAAAGCTGTCCTCAAGAGCAGATGTCCCATCATTCAATCTCCCTGATCGTAAAATCCATGAACGCGCCTTCGGCCATGCGGGCGCTGGCCTGGGCCAGCTCTTCGGCAGAAAGGACGCGGGTGCGTGCCGCCTGAAGTCGGATGCGTGCAGCGACGAGGCGCACGAGTTCGGCGCGGGCATAGGTGTTGAGCGCGACGCTCTCCTGCACATCCTCGGTCTCGGAAATCCGTTCGACGATATCCGCAATACGCAGGGCGGCTTGCCTGATCGCGGCGGGTGAGTTGCTGCCATAAAAGGCCGCCCCATGACCCGTGAGCGAGAGGTTGGCATTGGCGAGAAGCGCGGGGTCGATCGTGCCAAGCGCTTCGATCCCGCCGATACGGGTCAGATAGAGATTGTAGCGTTCAGGGATAACCTGGACGTAGTGCTGGGTCTCGCGGAAGGGTGGGACGCCGCCATACTCGAAGACCCGGCCGGGTCCGGCGTTATAGGCCGCGAGGGCGTTGATGATATTGCCATCGAATGTGTTGAGCTGGGTCGCGAGGTAGCGCGCGCCGCCATGCACCTGCAGATAGGGGCTGTCATAGTATTCCGGGTTGATGCCGAGATCGCTGGCGGTGCCCGGCATGATCTGGGTGAGGCCATAGGCGCCGACGGGAGACCGTGCACCGATCGTAAACCGGCTTTCCTGCCAGATCAGCGCCTGTAGAAGCGCTCGCCACTGGACGGGGGAGAGGCCTGCGCGGCCAACACCCGCAAAGCCGCTGGTTTCCTGAGCGACGCGGATGATGAGCTGCTCGATGTTCTCGGCGGCGTCGCCGAACATCTGCGCACCGCCGGGATTGGGATCGATTTCTCCCGTGCCATAGACGGCTTCCACGGCGCGGTCGGGATCGCCGCTGCCGCTTTCCAGCCCCGAGACCATGGCGGGCAGGCCCTGACCGCCGAAGCTGGTCTGGGCATCGAGGATGCGTCGGAGGGTTTCCAGCTGCTCCCGTTCGATCTCGGCGATGAGTTCGCGCACTGCAAGCTTGTCGGCCTGAACAGCCAAGTCTGCCTCGCGATCGCCTGTCTCGACGATGTCACGCGCGGTCAGCCCACTGTCATTGGTCGGCACACCTTGGGCGAAGCCGAGACCGGGCAGCAGGCAAAACGCGAGGATATGAGGCAGCCTAGACTTCAATGTCGGCCTCTGGGGTGCCAAGGGGCGTGAAGTCACAATCAGGCGCGACGGGTGCCGTGGACGCAAGGAAGGTGAAGCAGTTCGCCTGCGGCTCCCGGTACTGGGTGCAGGAGGCCACTGCGCCGAGCGCGGTGAGAAGAAACAGGGTACGGATCATGAAAGCCTCCAGAAGTCTGGGCGGTCGCGGTAATCGGCGCCGACGAGCGCCTCGCCTTTCTCCATGCCGCCGAGGATGGTAAGATTGGGCCCAAGCGCACTCAGATCGGCATCGACCACGATGGAGCCCTGGTCGTCGCGGATCAGCGCCAAGCGGCTGTTGCTGCCCGTGTTGAGAAGGACGTCGAGCTCCTTCTCCGTGAGGTTCAGCATGGCGTAGTCCGCAGGCTGTGCGCGGATATTGGGCAGCAGGATCTGCGTCGGAACGGCCTCGACGATGGTCTTACCGGTCCGGGTGCGCTCGAGCTGGCTTGCGTATTGCGTCATCATCACCGCGACGGTGTTCTGCTTGCGCGCGGTCACCAGCCAGTTCGACAACCGTTCGGCAAAATATGCGTTGTCGAGCGCCTTCCAGGCCTCGTCGATCACGATGATGGTGGGGCGGCGGTCCTCGATCTCGCGTTCGACCCGACGGAAGAGATAGGAAAGGACCGCCATCCGTTCCTTGTCGGCCTCGCTGTCGAGAATGCCGGTCAGATCGAAGCCCACGACATCGCCCTTGAGGGAGAACGTGTCCTCGAGGCTCTGCCCGAAGATCCAGCCATAGCGGCCGTCTTCGGTCCACTCGAGCAGGCGCTGGTGCAGATCGCCGCCATCATCGGTGGACACAAAAAGCGATGCGAAATCCCGCCAGTTCCTCAGTGCCGGGTTTGTGGCCTGCGCGTTCTGGCGCACGACCTCTTGGATGCGGTTAGTCTGCGCCGGGGTCAGGGGCTTGTCGGCGCGGTAGAGCAGGGTGGCAAGCCAGTCCGAGAGCCAGGCGGTGCCGCGGGCATCGGTCTCGGTCCAGAGCGGGTTGAGGCCCGTGGGCTGCCCGGCGTTCAGGGACGCGTAGCGCCCGCCATTGGCGCGCACCGCCATCTCCATGCCAAGACGGTAATCGAAGACGAAGATCCGCGCCCCTGCGCGACGGGCCTGGGTCATCAGGAAGGCCGAAAGCACAGACTTACCTGACCCGGGCCGCCCCATGATCAGGGTATGGCCGCTGGTGGGTTCCTTGTCGGGCGAGCCTTGCTCGTGATAGGAAAACCGGTAGGCGCTTTGCTCCGGCGTGGGGAAATAAGTGACGACCCGGCCCCATGGGGTAAGTGCTGCGGGTTTGCCAAGCTGTGTCCGGTGGAAGGCCGCGAAATCCGCGAAGTTGCGATTGGTGACGGCGCTGGCACGGACGCGCTTTGGCTGGTTGCCGGGATGCTGGCTGAGGTAATGCGCCTTGGCCGCGACCCGCTCGCCGATCATCTTCACGCCTTCGGTCGCGGCGGCGTTCACGATTTCGGCGCTGAGCGTCTGCAGCTCTTCGAGCGTGTCGCAAAAGAGCGTCACGACCATATGATGCTCGCCGAAGCTTTGGCGCTTGGCCTCGAGATCGTCGGCGGCGATGTCGAGGGCTTCCATCAGCGAGAGGGCTGCGTCCTGGCTCGCCTGCATCTGCCGCTTTTGCCGCTTGATGCGGCCCGCCATGAGGTTCGAATTGATCGGCGTGAAGGAATGGGTGACGATCATGTCGACCGGCAGGTTCAGCATGTCGAACATGATGCAGGAGGTGCCTTCCGAGTATTCCCCGATGGTGAAACTTTTGCCGTAGCGATGGCCCACAACGCCTTCGGAAAGCTCGAAATGATCGCCATGAAACGTCACGCGGGTATTGGCGACGTTGAAGGACAAAAAGCCGTAGGTGTTTGCCGGGTAGAGCGGCAGCTCTGTTCCCGTGTTGAGCGCGCCCAGAAACCCCACCAATTCCCCCGATGCGGCTGAAAGCAGGCGCGGCTTGAGCTCGGTGAGCCCCGAGAGGAAGACGTTCACGGCCTCGCCGAGGCGCTGCAGGCGCTTGCGGGTCTCCTCCTTCAACCGATCGGGCGCGCTGCGGCTGAGGAACGGCAGGAGGCTTTTCGGGGGCGGGCGGTGAATGACGGTGAGCGTCAGTGTTTTGTCGCGGAGCCCGCTGGTCTCGAGTTTCGCGCGCCAGCGCCGGTCCACCTCGCCCGCGAAGCTGTCCTCACGGATGGCGTCGAGATCAGGTTTGATGGCCTTGGAGACCTTGTGGACGTAATAGCTGAATTCCGGCCCGAGCTGCGCGACGATGCGGGCAAAAAGTGCCGTCAGTTTGTCGAGATAGGCATCGTCGGTCGTATAGCTGTTGATCCCCTCGAGCCGGATGCAGCGGAAGAGTTCGTTCACCCGGGTCCGCACGGTCTGGTCGTCGACGAGGCTCACATAGGGCAGCATATGCGCGAGGCGGGTCTCGCGCGCATACCACTCCGGCGTCATCGTGCGGGGATCGAGCGCAGCATCACGGGCGTCATCACGGGGCATAGCTGTCCCCGCCATGGATGGACCTGTTGCGCGTGGGCGGTGTCTCCTGCAGGGCCGTCATCATCACGTCGATGAAACGCGGGTCCCAATCTGCGGCCTTCCAAAGCACCGGGTAGAGCAGGGCCGCGACAGCCAGCACCGCGATGTGCTGGACCCAGACGAACAAGAGCACCGAACCGAAGAGCCAGACCATCGCGTACATGATGGGCAGGCCCAGGAGCTTGGGCGGGCGCACGAGGCCGAGAAAGAGAGGCGCTCGCTCAGCCACCGGCAAAGACCGCGGCAACGATGGTGGGGGCGGCGGCAACGCCGGCGATGCCGACCAGCACCCAGAGCGCTTGGCGCAGGTCGATGATGTTGAAGAACCAGCTCAAGAAAACGCCGAGGACCGCGAGTGTGGCGATGACCACACCAAGAGGTCCGGTCAGCGCATCGACAATGCCCTGCAACAAGCTCTGGATCGGGGAAAGATCGATGCTCTGTGCAAGGGCGGGCTCGGCAATGAATAGGAATAGCGCCAGCGAGGCGACAAAGAGGTTTGAAATCCAACTTGTTTGGAAAAAGCGGTATCGCCAATGCACTGCCGCGCTGCGCGCTCTCGTGACATTGCCGATAAATTTTTTGAGGAATGATTTCCAAAAAGGTTGGGACATCATGAATTTGATCCTTCCAATCGGGCCACGACAGCCATGACGCGGGCCACGTGGTTCTGGGTTTCTCTGTAAGGGGGAATGCCACCGTACTGGCGTACGGCGTCCGGCCCGGCGTTGTAGGCTGCCAGCGCCAAATGCGGATCGCCGAAGCTTTCCAGCATCATTGTCAGGTAGCGGGCGGAGCCGTCGAGGTTCTGCAGCGCGTCATGAGGATCCACACCGAGATCTCGGGCAGTAGCAGGCATCAATTGGCCCAGACCAACGGCGCCCGCGCTCGAGACGGCATTCTGCCTGTAGGCGCTTTCCACCTCGATATTGGCCCGGTAGAGAGCCAGCCAATCCGTGACGGACAGTCCCGCGCGGCGCAGGCCGGGATGGCCGACATAGCGCAGGGCTGTTGCCTCGATGCCCAAAAGAACGTCTGCGCGGGGCAGGGGTGCTGGCTGGGCGAGTGCCGCAAGCCTCAGCGCGTCAGGTTCGGAAGCTGCTTCAGTCTCACCAAGAATGGCCAAACCATCGGACGCCGATCCCTGACCAACGCCGTCATTGTAGTTCCGGGCAAAACCGCTCTGAGACCGCGACGGGGTCAGAGAGCCGTCGCTCTCCATGATCAGGACCATTTGCGCTGAGGCAGGTGCTGCGACCAGCCAGAGACAGACGAGGTTAGTTGCCAGTGCCCAAGTCTGATGGGGCTTTGTCTGGCGGGGCGAGTTTATGCGTGCGGCTTGTACCCGCCTCAAGCGGCAGGTCGACATGCGCAAAGCCAAGGCCAATGAAGAAAGACACCACGCCGGAGATCGTCTTGAACTCGCGGATCTTGATATCGTTGTAGGTCGTCCGCGTGCGGGCGGTGACGAGGAGCTTTTCCACGCCATCATCAGAAACAACGCGCATGATCCAGACCCCGTAATAGCTGGGGCCTTTCTTATGTGCCGACTCCTGGCACAGGATTTCTGCGCTATAGCCGCTTTCCACGAGTTCGCGGAACCTGGCTTCCGTAACCACATTTGGTGCTTCGATGTCCCAGTTCATGGCCCGGCTCACGCTTTCTCTAATGGCGCGACCCCAGGCATTCCCACTTGAAGCCCAGAGTTACGATAGTATACTATCAACCGCAAGATGTAATATCATGCTTTAGCTGTAGTTTGGTCACGCAAACACTAGTCACGGCCAGTGTTTGCGATCAAGGAGATAACAGGTTTGAGAAACCCAAGGTTGAGAGGCCAACACCTATTGCGGGCTGTATCGATACTCCTGGTTGTCCCTGGCGCGGGTTTCGCAGAATCCTGCTTCGCCCCGGCCCGTCCTTTTCTGCCAAGCGATTCGCAGGCAGCGCGGGACTATGCAGACATCATCCGTGGCGATTTCGAAGATTACATCCAGGATATCCAGAGCTACTTCCGTTGCCTCGACGGTGAACGGGCCCGTGCCTTCGAGGAAGCGCGCGAAGTCAGTGAAGACTATGGCCGATTTCTGCAATTGGTAGGGGATTGATGGGCAACCTCGGGAGCATCAGACTTGCAGCCCATGGAAACCAGACGCCGATATTACCCTCAAATATCTACTTTTTAGATAACAGATTTCATCCGCTAGCGACGTCACAAAAGGTATGTGACGCGTGGCAAAGACAATCAGAAGCACTGGACAGGTGGCACTCTGCCAAGCATTGGTCGACGCCCGCATCAAGGCGGGCCTCGGTCAGGAGGACTTGGCGGTCAAGCTCAAGTGCCATCAATCCCTCGTGGCGCGCATTGAAAGCGGTCAGCGCCGGGTCGACGTCGTCGAGCTGGTCGTCCTCGCCCGGGCCATCGGCTTTGACCCCTTCGATGTTCTGGCGATCGTTGAAGCAGCCACGGAGCCCGACCACCGGATTTGAAGCCAATGAATTGTTGAGAAAACAGGAACCTATTTCCCCGGTCTGATGATCATTCCCTCATCGAGGACCAATTAGCCAAAATCAACGAAGTCCGGCGCGCGGTCGTAGTGAACGCTCTGCAACCCCACGCCGCATTTCGCAGCGCCACAGTGCAGGAAGTCAGTAGACAGTGAACGAAGATGAGGTCGAAGGCGTCGCGATTGCCAATTTGATCGGGACGGATGAACGCAGTGTTGTCGGGTGGGTATACCAATGGAATACGGGCGCGCTCGCAGTGCGGTGGGACGTCAACGGTCCGAAGCGGGTGTCGAAATGTCAGCCTGACCTGAGTCATGCGCAGAAGCGAGAAATTGACTTTGAGCGTTGGACGAAACTCTGACCTCGTGGCAGCGGTTAACGATCGCGATCCCGCGATACTTGTCGCAGCGTAGCCCGCATAGACGGTATTGACCGCCGAGGAATGTGCTTGCGATCTTGCGAGAGGTTTGCACTGGGCACAGCTCGATTACTTAGGCTCAGTAGTTCACCTGCTCGAACCCGTAATTGCCTTCGTAGTCGCGCCAATCGACGAAAACGGACCGGTGGTAGATGCTCGGGCAATGTTGCCCCCAGCGTTCAAGGCCCACGTGGGCCGACGGAAGGGCGGCTGTGGAAGATCTTTGCCATAAGAAGTCACCTTGGGTGCCGTAAGTTCCGAGGACGACTGTTGCACTGCGGTTGCAGTCGCCATCTCTCCCGGACTCGTGTTGCCGTGCATATCGAACGTCAAAGACGCGGATGGATCGGACAAAATTGAACTCCGGACCGCTGATATCGATGTCCGCCCGATCTTGGACAAGGCGAAGCACGAAGTCTGCCGGATTGCCGTCCGTTCCGGTTTCTGGAGAGCGCCAAACGGCATTTTTTGATCTTGCTTCGACGGCAACATCATCGCCTGGAAACGATTGGCGGGGCGAATAGTCCTCGTCGTGAAACAAGGCTTCGAAGATTCGGTCTACATTGCTCGGATGTCGTTTGGGCTCATAAGATGCGCCCATGGGACAGCGCCAGATTTGCAGTGGTGGTTCCACAGGCCAAGGCGTGATGCGACGGATAAACTCGGCGCGGGCACGGCTGCAAGGCACGGAAGCGGGCCAACCCCCGGACAGACAGAGGAGGATTGCGCAGTCGATTGGGTAGGTTTGAGCCTTTGTGATGCTCGGCAGCACACCGGTTGCCAAAGCGGTTACAGCGGTTAGGCATAGAGAAAGTCGTCTAAGTTGAAAGCGCATGGTAGGGGCCCCTTTGTCGGACACCACCTTACCTTCAATAATATACTATCGCAACATTAAGTATATTACACGCATAGTCATGGTTATGTAAAATACGACTGTAAATTTACATTAAGTGTTCGAATAATCGCCATCGACTACGCGACAAGATGTAGAAGCCGAGCAATCAAACTGTGTCAAAAGAAACTCCTTGAAGCTCTAGTTGGTAGAGGTTCTATCGTACATCAACCGCCGTTTCTCGTGTCACGGCATTCGCCAGACAAAGCTGGAAGAGTATAGTATGCTGACTAGACGACATTTCGTGATGACCACCGCCGCCCTCTTTTCTGCCCCGGTTGCCAGCCCGGTGCTGGCAAATACCTGGCCGACCGAAGCGCAGAAGGTTGCCTGGGACGCACAGGTGACGCCGCCCGGCTTTGACCCGGCAACCTCGAACCCCTGGGGCTTACATCCGCGGTTTCTCCCGACCCGGGTGGCCGCGAAAGACGGGCTGACACCGGGCGACATTCATGTCGATGCGGTTGCGCGCTACCTTTATCACATCGAGGAGGGCGGGACTGCCATGCGCTATGGCGTCGCCATTGCTCGTGGTGATCTGTACGAACCAGGTACATACACGATCAAGCGCAAAGTCAGATGGCCGCATTGGCAGCCGACGCAGAACATGATCGACCGCGACCCAGAACTCTACGCTGATATCGCCGACGGTATGGAGCCCGGACCTAAGAATGCGCTTGGGTCGCGAGCTCTCTATCTCTTTCTGGGCGACCGGGATACTTATCTCCGCATTCACGGTACGCCACAGCCGAGAAGCATTGGCGGTCGTGCGAGTTCCGGCTGCGTCAGAATGGTCATGGCGCACATAAACGAGCTTTATCCCAACGTCGATATTGGTTCGACGGCTTTCCTCTACTCGGCCGAGGACAGTGTCACTGCGGGAAGCTGAGGCCGTGTACTAAAGCACCATCGGTCAGGGAAAGTGACGGGAGTTTATCCTAGCCGGGGAGCACTTCGGATTACTGAACCCCGCTAGGCCGCTGGCGCGGTACAAATCGGATTTCCGCGAGGGGTTCGGAGCGGCACCAGGGTCGCTTCCACGGGACCGTTGTGCAGATACCAGTAGCAGCCGTCTTCCGGCAAAAGGCGCGCGGACTGAAGATCCTGACCCGTTGCGGCCATAGCGACGACTGCCTCCGGCAGTGGTCTGTTTTGTGCAGTGTCGGGCCCGCCAGGAATAGAAGCGGAACACGCTCCCAACAAAAACGCTGCTGGGAGAAGTAAGCCAAGATGAATTCGCATATTTAAAATTTCCGCCTTTAGAACAACTTAACCTGAGTACCGACCTCTGCCAAGCCAAACAACTCTTCTATATGTTCATTGTAGAGGCCGATGCAGCCGTTCGACGATTGTCGACCGATCTTGCGCGTGTCACCTGTGCCGTGAACGCGGTAGTACTGCCATGACAGATAAAGGGCGTGTGTTCCAAGGGGATTGTCGGGGCCAGGGCCAACGAAATCCGGCCATTCGGGATTGCGCTCCTTCATCGACGGCGTAGGTCGCCAGCTCGGGCCATCCACCTTGCGAACGATTTCGGTGTAACCGCGCCGCGTCAACTCCTCCGTAAGAGGGACGCTGGAGGGGTAAAGCTTGTAGACGTTTTCGTCTTCCGACCAGAACTGCACCGCGCGGGAGTCAATGTCGCAGAGAATCGCGCCATTCCGCAGGTTGTCAAAATGATCTTGCCAGGACGCAACCCTAAACCCGGAAATATTGCTTCGCACCGCCGGTGTCGCCAGACCCTCGTTTGTCTGTGCCACAACCCTGCCGGTTCCGAGAACCAAGCCGCTTGCGGCGGCCCCCAGGAGCGCAGCCCTGCGCGTGACTGACATGTCGTTCGCTCGTTTCATCATGAAAACCTCAAATTTTATCTGTTTGCACTATTTTGGGACCTCCACCCACTAGAGCTTCAACAGGCTGCCACTCACAAAGCCGTGAGATCAGCTGTCCTTATGCTGTCAGAGAAACCTGCGGGTTGTGCGGAGGTAGGCTCGGTAAGCGTCCCCGTAGCGATCAATCAACCAGCGCTCTTCAGCGAAGGGCGCGAGTGCCAATGCAGTAACGCCGGTGATAATCACTGGCCACGCGAGGATCGAGGCGGAGAGCAGTCCGATCCCGATGAGGATCGCCATGTCAGCCACATACTGAGGATTGCGGGAGAACCGGTAAAGGCCACGGGTCCGCAGAACGCCTTCATCACCACTCGTCGCCGCCATCCCAAGTTGCATCACACCGGACCAGACAACGGCATTGCCCAGAACGATCAGACAAAGCCCTAGACCCCAACGTATGATCCATGGGAAGTCGAGCTCACCCCATTCTAGCAGAGCCAAAACGATGGCAGATCCGAAGCCGACGCACGTAAGTCCCCAGACGACAATCTTGTGGGCTCCTGTAGAGTGAATCGGCGGCCAGACACGTCGCTCCGGTTGGAACATGGACCAGAGTATACCCGCGACCAGCAACAGATTGGCCGCACAACCCAGCACGAGAACCACGGTTTTGAGGTCACCCATGACCATACCTGTCGGCGTCCCGATGTTTGGTTGCTGAGCGTTCAAACTCCAGCGTTGAGTGGTCGATCCCGAATTCCTCGTCGAGGCGGGTCTTGATTGCCGTCTTGATGTTTTCGAGGTCATCCCAGCGGTCCTCGGCGATTACGACGTGGGTATCGAGCGCCGCACGATGCTCCTGCATCTGCCAGAAATGTGCGTTATGAACTTCCTCGACTCCGTCCACGTCCTCCACGGCCGCGATAACCTTGTCCGTGTCGATATCGGGCGGGCTTCCCAACATCAGGGTGCGGATCGGGCCACCGATCTCGCTGAAGGCGAGCCAGAGGATATAGGCGGCAATCCCGATGGTGATCGCCGGATCAACCCAGCGGACATCGTAGAGAAGGATTAGAACGCCACCGACGATCACGGCCACAGACGCCAGCGCATCGCTGAGGTTGTGGAGGAACAGCGCCCGGATGTTCACGCTGCCTTTCTGCATCGAATAGGTCAGCCACGCGGTGAGGGTATCGATGAACAGCGCCACACTGCCCAGGATAACCACGGTCCAACCCGCGACTTCGGGCGGATCAACAAACCGCATCGCGCCCTCATAGACCAGATAAAGGCCGATGATGATCAGCGAGGTATAATTGATAAGCGCGGCGACGATCTCGACCCTGCCATATCCGAAGGTCATTTTCGCATCGGCCGGGCGGCGCGCGATCTTGCGCGCGCCGAATGCGATGACGAGCGACGCCATGTCGGAGAAGTTGTGGATGGCATCCGCGATCAGCGCGAGGCTGCCGGATAGTATCCCGCCGACAATCTGCGCGACCGTCAGGAGGCCGTTTGCCCAGATGGCAATGGCAACCCGCCGGTCGCCTTCTTTAGGCTCCATATGGGCATGATCATGCGGCACGAGAAGCCTCCTCATGGCCGTGGTTTGGCCGGCTCAGCCCTAGAACGCTTGGCAAACGACCAGCGCGGATCGCCCTGACGCGGGCATTCATCCAATGGCGAATGAGGTGCCGATAGATGCAGTCGCGCAGGGGGCCAAACGCCTGACGATGGTGCTCATAAAACATGTCAGGATTATCGAATGTTCCAAAATCGCGGGCGATGCCGGTCTTCTGGATATATGTACTCTCCCCCGTCCATCCGACTGGCGGTGCGCTCAAGCAGTCGGTCCCGGCACCGTAGCCGCATAGGGACCGTGTCTCGGGAAACGACCGCTGCAGGGCCAACAGGAAGGGTGTGTCGAGGATGAAGCCCTCAAGATCGACCCATCCTGCCTCGGTCTCGACCTCGATCCATGAGTGGAGGATTTCTGCGGGTGCGATCGGATAGATCAGTTCAGGCACGACGCCCCGTTGCAACGCTTTGTGGATTGTGAAGCCGTGCAAGCGGCATCTTACGCCGACAGCGCGTAGAAGCGCCATCAGCAGCGTTCCCTTCGTGTTGCATTGTCCATACCTGTCGTCGAGTACTTCAGAGGCAGGAATGTCGTCGGCGCGGTTATAGCCAAAGTCGATCTCGTTTCGCACGAAGTCGTAGATTGCACCAATTCGATCATGCAACGGCAAGGTTCCCCACCCCCGGTCGGCGATCAGAGCGGCAAGTGAAGGATGCCTGAAATCCAAGAGTGGCGTCGACGAAAGCAGCGGGTCAACAGGGGTCATGAGCGTTTCCTAGAATCAACTATACAGAGATGATAGTTTCTACAGTCACTGTAGCTTCAACCTTTATCTTGTCGCGACGCGAGAGACTATTCTGGTTGGTGATTGTGAACTGCCTTGTGATGCTCGTCATGCGCGTCCCGCAGGATGCCTATGCCGCCCCACGCCGCGATGCCAGCCACCGCGACCCCGACAACGAGGTCGGGCCAGTTGCTGCCCAACCACCAAACGAGACTGCCCGCGATCAGGATGCCGCCGTTCGATGCGAAATCGTTGAGGCTGAAGGTGTTGGCGGCCCGGATGTTCACGTCCGGTTCCTTCAGTCGCCCGAGCAGCCAGATGCAGGCGAGGTTGACGACCGCAGCTATCAGCGACATTGCGATCATCAGAGTTCCGAGCGGTTCGGAACCGCCGACATAGCGCCGCCAAGCGTCAATCAGAATGCCAACCGCAAAGATCAGAAGCAATCCGCCGGATACGTTCGCGGCACCCCGCTTCCACTTCGACGACCGGGACAAGGCCAGAAGGCTGATGCCATAGACGAGGCTGTCGGATGTGTTGTCGAGACCATTGGCGATCAGGGCGCTGGAATCGCCGATAGCTCCCGTGGCGAAGAACCCCGCAGCGATTGCGAGATTGAGACCGAGAACAATCCAGAGCGTCTGGCGCTCTTTTTCATTCTTCCCGCTGAATTCGCTTTCGACCATCGAACTGGCAAACCTTCCGATTTCTAAGAAAGGGGGCAGAAACGCCCTCTTCGGATGCAGCTGTCAATAAGATATATAGAACCTCTAGCGACTGTAGATCCAAAATAGCTTATTTACGTCCCTCTGGGCACCGAAAGAATAATCGCGGCACCGATCAAACAGATGGACGTCCCTATGAAGTCCCATCTGTCAGGTCGCTCGCCCTCGGCGAACCACATCCAGAGCATGGAGGCCCCGATGTAGATGCCGCCATAGGCTGCGAAAGCGCGGCCCGCTGCGCTGGTTTCGACCTGCGCCAGCAACCAGCCGAAAAGCGCGAGCGCGATTATGCCGGGTGCGAGCCAGAGCGGTGATGCCCCAAGACGCCACCACGCCCAGATGGCGAAACACCCGCTGATCTCCGCGACAGCAGCCAGCGGATAGGCAATTGCGGCGTTCAAGCCCCAATCTCGTCGTGCTCGGTGAGACATTCCGCATGGTCTCGAAGGACCTCCAGAACCTTGCACTCCGCAACGCTGTCACCGTCGCACTCGGCGACCATGCGTTTTAATTCCTTCTTAAGCGCTTGCAGACGCTTGATCCGCTGTTCGACTTGGTGGAGTTGCCGACGCGCGATCGAATCCGCCTCCGCGCAGGATTGGGACGGGTTGTCCGAGAGGTCCAGCAGCTCCCGGATGGAGTCGAGCGAAAATCCGAGCTGGCGTGAGTGCCGGATGAAAGCCAGCCGGTCGAGGTCCTTTTCAAAGTACCGGCGCTGGCCGCCTGCGGTCCTTCCGGCCTCGTTCATCAAACCGATTTCTTCGTAGTAGCGGATCGTCTGAACCTTGGTTCCGGTTCTCCGCGAGAGTGTTCCAATTGCCAGCATGTGCGATCCTTCAATCTACAAAGACTGTAGCTTACTGAAGAGCCAACTCCATTGAAAAGACAAAGGTTTCACTTTGGTGTGACTTCGGACAACAAAAAGTAACTTTTCGCTTGAACCTCTATCTGCTGTAGCTTGTATCCCGCGCACAGACAAATTGAACAGGTGGGTAGCGCAAGCAATGAAGAAGGTCCGGATAGTTCTCTGGTCGGCAGTGGTTATCGCTGCGGCGGTGTCAGCCACGCTTTGGATGACTGAACGCAATCAGGGACCGGTCGCCGCGCGTGTTGATCCTGAGGCCGAGAGTTTCACTGCGGATTTTGAGCTGACGGACCATACCGGTATGGTGCAGACCGACGAGGATTTCCGAGGGCGCTGGATGCTCGTCTTTTTCGGATTTGCGAACTGCCCCGACGTGTGTCCCATGGGGCTCGCAACCATCGCGCAGGTCATGGACGAGCTCGGCACCCAAGGTTCCGCCGTCCAGCCCCTGTTCATCACGGTCGACCCTGAAAGGGATACGCCAAGCGCTCTGGCCAACTACGTTCCCCAGTTTGGTCAGGGAATCCTTGGGTTGAGCGGACCGCCGGACCAAATCGAACGCACTGCCGAGACCTTCAAGATCTACTACCAGAAGATCGAGGAAGCCTCGGCGCCCGACGGCTATACGATGGGGCATACGTCGTCCTTCCTTCTCTTCGATCCGGAAGGCGAATTTGTCCGCATCTACGAATACGACGAGGAACCCAGACTGATCGTTACTGATCTTCGCGAAAGGATCGGCGCGTGACAGCTGGCCCAGACGCAACGCCACGCGCCGCGAGCCCGGTAGCTTTCCTCTTCGCGGCATGGTTCGTCGCCTTGTCCGCGTCGCTTGCCGTGCTCTTCATCGGAGAGGTTCTGGGGCAGACCCCCTGCAATCTGTGCTGGTTCCAGCGTGCCTTCATGTTCCCGCTCGCGGTCATCCTCGGGGTGGCGGCTTGGCGCGCCGACCTCTCGATCTGGCGCTATGCCGCGCCGCTCGCGGTTCTGGGTGGTGCCGTCGCCCTTTACCATTCCCTGCTTTACGCAGGGATCGTGCCGGCGCCGATCGTCCCCTGCACGGCGTCCGGGCCATCCTGCACCGATGACGCGATGCTGATCCTTGGCCTGCCAATCCCTCTGCTCTCCCTGCTGACCTTCGGGGCGATCCTTGCCCTTCTCATTCAACTTCGACGGATATCAATATGAACCGACAGACTCTTCTGCTCGCGATACTCACTCTGGTACTGGCCGTTTTCGTGGCTGGTGCCTGGTTCGTATCGCGCCCCGATCCGACCCCGGTGGCGACAGCCGCTCCGCTGGAACAACAGGATCGTCTTGTTCGGTCCTATTCTCCCATACTCGGGCGCGAGGATGCGCCAGTGACCATCGTGGAGTTCTTCGACCCAGCCTGCGAGGCCTGCCGCGCCTTCCATCCCATCGTGAAGCAGATACTGGCGCAATACCCCGACGATGTGCGCGTCGTCATGCGCTACACGCCGTTCCACGGCGATGGGTCCGAGCTGGCAATCAAGGTGCTGGAAGCGGCTCGGTTGCAGGACGTTTTTGTTCCCGTGCTGGAAGCGCTGCTTGAAAATCAGCCCGCCTGGGCCTCTCACGGCGCTCCGGCAGCTGAGCGCATCATGGAGATCGCCGGAGCGGCGGGCTTGGACACAGACGCCGCCGCAAATCAGATCATGTCACCCAGCATCGTCGGCGTCCTCAATCAAGACCGGGCAGACGTCGAAGCTGTCGGAATCCAAGGCACACCGACGTTCTTCGTCAACGGTAAGCCTTTGCCAGAGTTCGGTGCGGAGCAGCTCTTGTCGCTCGTCCAAGCCGAAGTCGAGGCTGCGGCAACAAACTAGAACGAACAGGAGACCCAACGTGTTCAAAACCTTCGCAAAGGCAATCCAGAGCCTGTCTGTCGCTCTTCTGATGGGCTTGCCAATGGCATCCTCAGCGCAGCAGTTGTCAGAGAACGCATCGATTGTGGTCGAGAGCCCCTGGGCGCGCGCGAGCCTTGGAATGTCGCGGCCCGGCGGGGCCTATCTGACCGTTCGGAACGAGGGCAGCGATCAGATCTCCCTTATCGGTCTTCGCGCGGAGATCTCCGGCATGGCTTCGATCCACGAAACCAGAACCAATTCTGACGGCGTCAGCAGCATGGCTCCGGCGGACGATATCGTGATCCCGCCCGGGGGTATGTTCGCCCTTGAACCCGGCGGATATCACGCCATGCTGATGCAACTGCAATCTCCGCTCGTCGAGGGGGAGACCTTTCCGCTGACCCTGCTTTTTTCCGATGGAACAGAGCTTGAAATCACCGTCCCGGTCCTTGGCATCGGCGCACGCGGCCCCGAAGGCTGATCCGGCTGATGATGAGTGTAGCCAAAATCGCAGCGATCGGCGTGGCGGCAGTCTTTGCCGCCCTATTCGTCGGCTGGTGGCAGGTCGATGGACCTGGCGCTGATCCCGTTCCGGGCAAGCGGCCCGTGCCGCTAACGACGATGGATTTCAGACTGACCAATCAGGATGGTCGGGATGTCGGCCCGGAAACCCTCATCGGCGAGCCGAGTCTGGTCTTCTTCGGATTCACCTACTGCCCCGACGTTTGCCCGACGACCCTCTCGGACATATCCGGATGGCTCGACGAGCTTGGGCCGGACGCCGAAGACCTGAATACCGTTTTCATCACCGTAGATCCGGACCGCGACACGGTCGAGACCATGGCCGAGTATGTCTCGTATTTCCATCCGCAGATTCAAGGATGGACGGGCTCGCCAGACCAGATCGCGGCCTTCGCCGAAGGTTTCCGTGCCACCTATGAGAAGGTTGAGGGCGAAAACGGCGAATATACGATGAACCACACGGCGGGTGTTTTCCTGTTCGGTGCGACAGGCCGCTTCGTCACCACCATCGACTATCACGAACCACGCGAATTCGCCGTGCCGAAGATAAGGCGCGCGATGCAGAACAGAACCGAGGGGGCAGAATCTTGAAACTGAGACATATCGTTCTGGGAACGACAATGGCCGCGGCAGCGGTCAGCACGATAGCGAGCCGGGCTTTGATCCTGGAGGCGCCGCCCGAGTACATCTTTTCCGAGGCTCCGGAAGCCTTGGACAGTCCACCCGAACCTCTCGATGGACCAGGCGTCAACGCATCTGGCGAGACGATGCCGAATATGCTTCCGGCCGCTTTTCAGCCGCCTGAGTTTCCCGCACTCGAACGGGCCGAGCCAGATAATCTGATGGCGCTTGTTCAGGCCCTCGCCACGCCGCCTTGGGAGGCGACGGTCGAGGCGGGTGACACATTGGACGTGCTTCTCTCTCTCGCGGACATGGATGCGCAAACACGGACCGAAGTCGCACTGGCACTGACGGTTGAATACGACCTGCGCCGCCTTCGACCGGGCCATCGTCTCAGCGTCGACTTTCGCCCGGACGGCACGCCATCCGTTGTGACGTTGGCTGTCGATGACGGCGTGCGGATCGAAGTCACCCTGGACGACACCATTGCGAGTCGGACGGTAACGCCGAGCGCGTTGACAGTCGAGCGTGCGAGCCAGTTGCTGGTGAACGGGTCGATCTACGCTTCGCTGGATCGAGCAGGCGTCCCGGCCCGTTTTGCCGTCGATCTCGCACAAATCCTCGGGGAAACGGTCGACTTTCGCAGGGATCTTCAAGGCGGAGAGACCCTGAATATCCTTTGGGGTCAGACCGTCCTTCGCGATGGTTCAGAGGTCGGTCAACCGTCAATCTCCTATGCGGCCCTCGATCTGGCCGACGACCGCTTCGAAATCCTCTGGTCAGCCGAAGACAGCGGGCGGGCAACGGTCTATTTGAATGGTGAAATCCTGCGGACGGTCGCGCCGCCGGTGGAAGGCGCACGACTGTCGTCGGTCTTCGGGCAGCGCAAGCATCCGATCTATGGCAGTATGCGGATGCACACAGGTGTCGATTATGCCGCCGCTGCGGGGACACCGATTGCAGCGACCGCACCCGGACGGGTCTCCTTCATCGGATGGCGGAGCGGATATGGCCGGGTGGTCGAGATCGCGCACGGGTCAGACACAATGACCCGCTATGCGCACCTCAGCGCTGTGCCGGAGGGTCTGGCCGTCGGAAACCGCGTGGTCGCGGGCGAAACGATTGGCCAGGTCGGTGAGACAGGCACGGCGACAGCTCCGAACCTTCACTACGAAGTGCGCGTGGACGGCCGACCTATCGATCCGCTCGGGGAGGAATTGCTCGCCTCTGCGGAAAATTTCGACACTGCGGATGCCACTGAAATCCTTGAAGAGACGCGCACACGGTTCGCGACCTTTCTTCGCGAAGACACATGACTGATTTGAAAGGAATTCCGATGAAAAACAGGTTTCAAACCTTGGCCGCTGCGACCCTCATGATTGCTGCCGCGACGGCAGTGACCGCGCAGACCGCTATCCACGTCGGAAAGACGCGCGGCTGCGGTTGTTGCCTTGCCTGGATGGAAAAGCTGTCCGAGGCCGGGTTCGCTCCTGAAGGTGAGAATATGGGCGGCGCGCTGATCCGTCTGAAGATGGATAGGGGTATCCCTGTCGACATGTTCTCGTGCCACACGGCGACTGTCGAAGGCTACACCATCGAGGGCCACGTTCCGCCAGCCGACATCGCCCGGCTGCTTGAGGAACGTCCCGACGCCATCGGTCTTGCCGTGCCCGGCATGCCCATCGGCTCGCCCGGCATGGATTTCGGCGACGATGCCGAAGCCTACGACGTCTTTCTGGTGAAACCGGACGGCACTACCGAAGTCTTCTCGTCCTATCCGGCGAGCTGAAGTGGAGCAGGTCGCAACACTTTCGCCTGTCGCACTCGGCTTTCTGGGCAGTCTCGCCGCCGGTCTGATGACCGCCGTCGGAGCGACGCCCGTCCTTTTGGGCAAGACCCCCTCGCGCAAATGGCGCGATATCTCGCTCGGTTTTGCTGCTGGGGTCATGCTTGCCGCATCGTTCTTCTCGCTCATCATCCCCGCCCTCGACGCGGCAGAGGGGCGATACGGAGACGGTGCGATACCTGCACTGATCGTCTGCATCGCAATCCTGATGGGCATGGGTGCGGTCGCCCTGATGAACGAAATGATACCGCACGAGCATTTCAGCAGCGGTCGTGAGGGCCCGGAGGCCGTCTCGCTACGACGTGTGTGGCTCTTCATCATTGCCATCACGATCCACAATGCGCCGGAGGGTTTGGCCGTCGGCGTTGCGTTCGGAGCTGATGGTTTTACAGGCGGATTTCCCGTCGCTCTCGGGATCGGATTGCAGAATGCGCCTGAAGGGCTGGCTGTTGCAGTCGCCCTACTGGGCGAGCGATACTCGGCGGGCCGTGCGTTCGGCATCGCAGCACTGACTGGTTTGGTCGAACCCGTCACGGGCTTTCTTGGTGCCGCGGTGATCGTCGTGGCGCAGCCTCTCTTGCCCTGGGGTCTGGCTTTTGCGGCGGGCGCGATGCTCTATGTCATCAGCCACGAGATCATCCCGGAAACCCATCGCAGCGGCCACCAGAAGCAGGCGACGACCGGGCTCGCGATCGGCCTCGTCGTCATGCTGTTCCTAGATGTCTGGTTGGGGTGATTCATGGCAATTCGCTCCATTGGCATTTGCACAGCTGTCCCGGCGCTCGCCGCCGATCAGGCATCGAAGGCGTTCGTGCTCGCGAATGCGGAAACGCTCGCCCCCGGCGTCGCTGTGTTCCCCGGCTTCAACCTGATCTTCCACCGCAACTACGGCGTGACCTTCGGGTTCTTTCAGAATGTGCCGTGGTGGCTCCTTGCATTGGTCGCCACCACCATCGTCCTGTTTCTTGCCGTCTCGCTAATCCGGGCAACGCGGGCAGCCGAGGCGGTTGCCTACGGCATGGTGATCGGCGGCGCTCTTGGGAATATCGTCGATCGTCTTCGCTTTGAAGGGGTGACCGATTTTCTGGATTTCTATCTCGGAACGGCGCATTGGCCAGCGTTCAACCTCGCGGATGTCTTCGTGGTCTGCGGCGTCGGGATTTTGCTGATCTTCTCGGGGCGCGAAAAGGTCGCTGCGTCCGAAACCTCAAGATAGATCTCGGTGATTTCAATCGGCATCACTGTTCTCCGCATTTCCGGAATGTCAGGTATCATCCTCACATTCTGTGCATTCGGCCTCGGCGCTTTGGCGGTTCTCGCTCTGCCACCATTCTCGATGCCGGTGCTTTTGCCCGTCGCGTTTGGCGCGCTGTATCTGCTCACGGTCGGAGAGAGCCGCATGCGGGCCGGACTTGCCGGATGGGCGTTCGGCGTTGGCTTCTTCCTGTTCGGATTGTCCTGGATCGCGGAGAGCTTTTTCGTCGACGCGGAGCGGTTCGCCTGGATGGCCGTTCCTGCGGTGGCTGGACTGGCCGCCGGCCTTGCGCTGTTCCCGGCGGCGGCAATGGCAGCGTTCGCATGGAGCAGGACGAAAGGTGTCTCCGGCGCATTGATCTTCGCGGTCTGCTGGTCGGTTTCGGAATGGCTGCGCGGCACCATGCTGACAGGCTTCCCCTGGAACCTGATCGCCTACACGTGGGCCGACTACGATATTCCACGCCAAATGGCCGCATGGGTTGGCAGCTACGGACTGGGCCTCCTCACAGTTCTGCTGTCGGTCCTGCCCGTAACGCTCCTCATGCGGAATCGTTGGCAAAATGCGTTCGCCACATTTGTTTTCATGTCGGTGGTGGCGGGTGCCGGAACCCTGGGCACGGTTCGCCTTATGGCCACCACACCGCCAACAGACACAACCGTCAGGATCGTTCAGGGAAACATTCCTCAGACGGAGAAATGGGACCCCGCGTTCCGCGAACGGAACATATCCCGCTATCTGGATCTGTCCGCGCAGTCTGGCAGGTTCGACGTCCTTCTTTGGCCCGAAAGCGCATTTCCCGGCTATCTCGACGAGGATCCTGAAATGTTGGGTCGAATTGCCGAACGTCTGCCTGAGGGCCGCGTTCTTCTGACCGGTGCACAGACGCGCGAGTCGGACGGCACTGGCACACGCTACAGAAATTCGATCCTCGCAGTCGATCAGACCGGACAGATCGTCACGCGATACGCCAAGCATCACCTCGTGCCGTTCGGGGAATACGTTCCCCTGCGGAGTTTTCTTCCGATCCAGCGATTGACCGCAGGGCTTGGGGACTTCACGCCCGGTACCGGCCCCCAGACCGTTGAGCTACCCGGTTTATCTCCGGTCGGCCTTTCGATCTGCTACGAGGCCATTTTTCCGGGACGTGTCGTAGACGCCGCTTCGCGTCCGGACTGGATATTCAACGCCACCAATGACGCTTGGTTCGGTGCGTCTCTCGGTCCCCGGCAACATCTGGCCTCTGCCAGGATGCGCGCGGTCGAAGAGGGGCTGCCTTTGGTTCGCGCGGCCAACACGGGCATTTCAGCAGTTATCGATGGGTACGGCCGGATCGTCGCCCGCCTCGGGCTCGATGAGACCGGCGTGCTGGACGCCCGCTTGCCAGTTGCGCTCCCGGCCACGCCATTCGCGAAATACGGGCAGATGATGTTCCTGCTCGTTTTGGCAGCGTGCATCGCGGGTGCCATTGGGGTGACTATTGGAAAGGAAAAGGCACCATGATCGTGATCTTCGGAGCATTGGTCGGCGCCGCATGGGGCGGATATCTCGCCAAGAAGCGTGGCGGCAACAGGCTGGACATCGCCCAGTACGCGGCAAGTTCCGCGATCGCATTCGGACTCCTGGCGTTGTTCGCCTCGATCGTTCTTGCACGGGTTCTATGAACCGCCGTCCAAGGCCGGATAGGCGCTAGGCGAATATGTCGATCGGCGTCCCGTCCCGCACCATCGCGTAGATATCCTCAATTTCGCGGTCCGACACCGCGATGCAACCCGCCGTCCAGTCTGGCTTGATCGCGTCGATCCCGGGTCGTGGCCCGCCATGGATGAAAATGTCGCCGCCTGGCTCACGGCCCTGTGCAGCGGCGAAGGCGATATCGGCCTCGTTCGGATAAGAGATTCCGATGGAGAGATGGAACAGACTGTCGGGATTGCGTCGGTCGACGGTATAAGCCCCTTCGGGCGTTTTCCCGTCACCCTCGAACTGCTTGGGCCCCTCGGGCGCGAAACCGAGGTCTATCCTGTAGGCTTTCAGGACCGAGGTATTGTTGAACAGGAACAGGTTCCGGTCACCTTTGAACATCTGCAACCGGGTGACCTCGGGCCCATCGTAGGTTCGGAATTTGCTGGCGCACCCTGCAAGGCCAAGTGCAAGTCCGCCCAAGAGTGCCGTTCGTCGTGTCGTTTTCATCATGTCGTCCGCTCGATCTTTTTACCTGTCCACTCATATCGGTATCGGTATGCTTGATCAATCAATGGCCGTGCGCCAGGGCTCCCTGCGCCATCTTCTCTCCCACTTTCTCTCCCCCGGACCCGTCTGGCCGGTCCTTCTTGGCCCGGAGCAGCCTGAGCGCGTTGGCGACAACCAGCAGCGAAACGCCGACATCCGCAGCGATGGCACCCCACATTGTTGCCATGCCGAACGCTGTCAGCCCGACGAACAGCGCCTTCGTCGCAAGCGCAATAGCGATGTTCTGATGGATGACGTTCATGGTGCGGCGGGAATGGCCTATCAGCCATGGCACCTTGGCGATGTCGTCCGTCATCAGGGCGATATCGGCGGTCTCAATGGCGGCATCCGATCCGACCGCACCCATGGCGATGGCGAAATGCGCCCGCGCCATGGCAGGTGCGTCATTCACACCATCTCCGATCATTGCCACGACATCGTAACTGGCAACCAGTTCTTCGATTGCCGCCACCTTGTCTTCTGGCAGCAGTTCTGCGCGAACCTCATCGATGCCGACTTCCGCCGCCACGGCGCGCGCCGTGCGTTCATTGTCGCCGGTCAGCATGATGATCTTTTGCACGCCTTGGGCATGCAGACGCGCCACGACCCCCTTCGCATCCGGGCGGATACGGTCGCGCAGTTCGATCAGGCCCAGCAGGCGGCTTCCGGAGCCTACGGCCACGAGTGTGCTGCCAGCCCCTTCGATCCGTTCCAGCAGGTCGCGGGGGATCGCTTCGCCAAGCCCCTTCTCGGTCGCAAATCGATCCGAACCGAGCCAGACGGGCTGACCCTCCCAGGTTCCCTCGACACCGCGGCCCGGCACCGTTTGGGTGTCGGTAGCCGCCGACTGCTTCAGCCCATCGCGTTCGCCGCGCACCAGGATGGCCCGCGCGAGAGGATGCGAAGAGCGGGCTTCCAGCGCGACAGCGGCGCTCAGAAGGTCGCGCTCGGCCGTGCCGCCCAAGGGATGCAGACCCGCGACCTCCGGTTCTCCCATGGTGATCGTCCCGGTCTTGTCCATTGCCAGAGCTGTCAGGCGTGACGGCGCCTCCACATAGGCACCGCCCTTGATCAGCACGCCATTGCGTGCCGAGGCCGCGAGCGAAGCGACGATGGAGACCGGCGTAGAAATCACGAGCGCACAGGGGCAAGCGATTACCAGGAGAACCAGTGCATTGTAGAACCAATAATTCCATGCCCCCGCGAACAGCAGCGGTGGAACGACGGCGATTAGAACCGCCAGCACCATGACAATAGGCGTGTAGATGCGGGCGAACTTTGTGACCCACTGTTCAACCTCGGCGCGGCGCGAATGAGCGTCGCCTACCATACGGATGATTTTCGAGAGCACGGTATCGCCTGCGGCCTTGGTGGCCCTGACCGTCAGTGTGCCGTCGCCGTTGATCGTTCCGGCATACACTTCATCGCCAGTTTCCTTTGCCACAAGAGCACTTTCCCCGGTAATCGGAGCCTGATCAACATCGCCGCGACCCTCGGTCACCTCTCCGTCGAGCGGGATACGGTCTCCGCCGCGCACCACGAAGCGGTCACCGATCGCAACCTGAGCCGCAGGAACATCGGTCTCCGATCCGTCGTCACGAATGACGCGCGCCGTGGGTGGTGCTAGGTCCAACAGGGCCGAGACCGCGTTGCGCGCACGCCCCACGCTCCAGGATTCGAGAGCGAGGGACAGAGCAAAGAAGAATGCGACCGTTGCCGCCTCGAAAAACTCGCCCAGACCGATCGCCCCGGCCACGGCGACGATCATCAGCAAATTCATGTCAGGCGAAAATCTACGCGCGGCGGACCATGCTTTGGGGGCGACCAGCCAGGCTCCGAACACCACCGCCAGCATGAACAGCCCCATCTCGACCAGAGGCATAGACGTCTCGCCATGACCGGAGAAGAGCCGCAGCGCGCCGCCCGCCCCCGTCTCGACGATGTGGTAAAGGAACCCCGCGGCCCAGAAGCCGCCGCTGAGCCCGGTGAAGAGGCGTTGACGTGCGAAATGGGCCGCCTGGTCCGCTTCGGCGCTTTCAGCATCCCACATCTTCGCGCTCATCCCAGTCGACCCGACGATCTTGATGATCTTATCGTCGCTGAGCGGTTTGGCGCTTTTGAGGATGGTCATGCGCCCGTTGATCACATCGAAGGCCAGATGCTCGCTGCCGCCGACTTCCGGCCCGACGACCTTGTTCAGGATCGCGACCTCTTCCGCACAATCCAGCCCGTTAACGCGAAAACTGCGTCCGGAGGATGGTGGAGGTGCTGCCACCTGCGCGGTGTCTTCGGCCGTCTGGCCGCAGCAAGCCTTTGTGTCTTTGCGATCATCCTGATGACCGTGCGGATGCGTGTCTGGACCGTGGTGGGACATGGGAAACCTCTGAGAATAAGCGTTGAGCCAAAGATAGGAGCTTCAGTTGCTAGAGGTTCAAGAAGTTTCTTGGGATGTTCTGTGCTTAAGGCCATCACAATCAGCACTGTACCTCCTCTGAACTGTTCGGGCGCGACAGCGAGGCGATTGGACTTGACCTTCCATCTACGGGAAGCACTATTTGCGGACCCAGTGTAGTTTTTGAAAGGCTGGGAAATGGATCAGATAGTAGGCAAGGATGCGTCAGAGCGGTCGTCGGATCATGCCGTGGATCCGGTGTGCGGCATGTCCGTCACAATTTCTCCGGACGCACGCCGTGCAGACTATGACGGTGAAATTTTCTATTTCTGCTCCGACAGGTGCCACACCAAGTTCAAGGCTGATCCAGTTTACTACGCCTCTGGCAAGGCATCGGATCGTCGCATGACCTCACAAGCAGGCGCGCAGTATACATGCCCGATGCACCCTGAAATCGTACGTGATGAACCCGGATCTTGCCCGATCTGTGGCATGGCGCTTGAACCGATGTTACCGTCGGATGAACCCAGTGAGGAACTGACCGACTTCACCCGCCGCATGTGGATCAGTGCCGCCGCGGCCGTTCCCCTGGTCATCCTAACCATGGGTGAGTTGGTCGGTCTGCCCGTCCGAGACTGGATCGGGCATCAACTGGCGACCTATGTCGAGTTCGCGTTGGCGACACCAATCGTCCTATGGGCGGCGAAACCCTTCTTCGAGCGGGGATGGGCGTCGATCGTGAACCGCTCGCCCAACATGTGGACACTGATCTCCATCGGTGTCGGTGCGGCCTACATCTATTCGCTGGTGGCTACGTTCCTTCCGGGCGTGTTTCCGGAGGTCTACCGGATGGGCGCGGGGGTCGGCACCTACTTTGAGGCCGCCGTTGTCATCATCACCCTGATTTTTGTTGGGCAGGTTCTGGAGCTGAGGGCGCGGGAACGGACCGGCGATGCCATTCGGGCACTACTCGACCTGGCCCCGAAAACTGCGCGACGTATCCTGCCCGACGGCACAGAGTATGACGCGCCGCTGGAAAACATCGTTGAGGGGGATCGTCTGCGGGTCCGCCCAGGCGACGCGATCCCCGTCGACGCCACGGTCATGGACGGTACGTCGTCCATCGACGAGAGCATGATCACCGGCGAACCCCTGCCGGTCGAAAAAGGTCCCGGCGATACCGTCACCGGCGGCACGATCAACAAGAACGGATCCCTTGTCATCGAGGCCGCGCGCGTGGGTGCCGACACGATGCTGAGCCAGATCGTCGAGATGGTTTCGAACGCGCGTAGGTCCCGCGCGCCGATTCAGGGTCTTGCCGACAAGGTCTCATCCTACTTCGTGCCGACCGTTGTCCTGATCGCGCTGCTCGCATTCGTCGCGTGGCTGAGCTTCGGACCCGAACCTGCTCTGGTCTTTGCCATTGCCTCGGCGGTGTCGGTGCTGATCATCGCCTGCCCCTGTGCTCTGGGTCTGGCGACCCCGATTTCGATCACGACGGCCGCGGGGCGCGGTGCACAGGCGGGTGTGCTGATCAAGGACGCCGAAGCTCTGGAACGCATGGCCAAGGTCGATACGCTGATCGTGGACAAGACGGGTACCCTGACCGAGGGGAAGCCGAAGCTGACCGATGTGGCCGCTCTGGGCGACGAAAGCGAGGAAACCATTCTAACCCTAGCTGCCGCCCTGGAAAAAGGCTCGGAGCACCCGTTGGCGGAGGCCATCGTGGAGGGTGCGATGGAGAAGGGCATCAAGGTCGGCAATGCCGAAAACTTCGAGGCGGTGACCGGAAAAGGCGTGCGCGGAACTGTCTTGGGGCGGGCTGTCGCACTTGGAAATACCGCAATGATGCGCGACATGTCTCTCGACACATCTACGGCGGAGGAAGCGGCAGATGTTCTACGGGCCGAGGGTAAGACCGCCATGTTCGTAGCCATTGAAGGTAAGCTGTCCGGCATCGTCGCAGTGGCCGACCCGATCAAGGAGTCGACTGCCGAAGCCATCAAGGTACTGCACGAGGCAGGTCTGCGGATCATCATGGCGACAGGTGACAACGAACGCACCGCCAGCGCCGTGGCGCAGCGGCTTGGAATCGACGAGGTTCGGGCCGGCGTTCTGCCGGAAGATAAGAAGGCGCTGGTCGACGAGCTGCACGCCGAAGGCAGAAAGGTCGCGATGGCGGGTGATGGTGTCAACGACGCGCCAGCCCTGGCCGCAGCGGACGTCGGCCTTGCCATGGGTACGGGCGCGGACGTGGCGGTTGAAAGTGCGGGCATCACGCTGTTGCGCGGGGATCTGAACGGCATCGTCAAGGCGCGGACACTGGCGGTGGCGACGATCCGCAACATTCGCCAGAACCTGTTCTGGGCGTTTGCCTATAACACGCTCGGTGTTCCAATCGCGGCAGGGGTCCTCTACCCGGTCTTCGGCCTATTAATGTCACCAATGATCGCCGCAGCCGCGATGAGCCTTTCTTCAGTCTCGGTCATCGCAAACGCTCTCAGGCTGAGGCGATTGAAGCTTTAGCGGGTCCGCGTTTTGAACGTGAAGTAGGTCAATTATCCATTTCAGCAAAACGTGTATTGCTGGTCTGTCAGAAATCCAACATAGCTGACCGATGATACTCAAAACGCGCCTTTTTGTGCTTACTCTTTTGATTGGCGTTGTTCTGGCGCAAATCAGTCATGCGTCCATTTCAAGCGTGGATTCAGGGTCTTCGATGGTCATGCAAAGCGATTGCTGTCCAGATGACTGCCCGGACATGCCGGAATGCGATGCTGCTTGCATTTCGACGATGCAATGTCGGGTAGCCCCGATTGTGCTGGGGCTGGAACGAGCAACTCTAGCGAGCTTGCCGAGCCCCGGAAACGCAGAGTTCTCACGGGCCGAGGCGGCAGCGCACCGACAACATGCGGACATTGAGCTTCAAAGACCGCCCAAGGCATGACGGGTCAGGTGTCTTTCGCACCAAAATCCACGCGCCGATGTAACGTATAGACTCAGGGTCGATACGATGGCTGGCGTTCCCGTTGCCCGTCAAAATAGGCGTATCATGCTCCGTTATATCCCCACCTTTCTTGCGACCCTCGTGGTTGCGACCCAGCTCTCCGTGCCGATAGCACAGGCGGCTGCATCTGATTACAACCTTGTTCTCGTCGAAACGACCTATCCCTTCGGAGACGGCGCGGTTCTGGAGCTTCGTCTGATTGATACCCGCACCAATGCGCCCGTCGAAGGCGCCGTCATCTTTGCCACAAGGCTGGATATGGAGCCGGACGGCATGGAGACGATGACTTCGACGGTCTTGGCGTTGCCCGGCGAAGAGCCGGGTCTCTATCGCTTTTTCGCCGATCTGACGATGGACGGAAACTGGCGGTTTTCCGTTGCGGCCAAGGTGCAGGGCGAACCTGAAACTGTTCAGGCGCAAATCGTGCTCGAGGTGCTGCCATGAGCGTCTTTGGCAAATTGGTGCTTATCGGCGTGGTTGGCGGCGCGGCTGGATGGGCGGGCCTCGCGGCAGGCGTCAAGGGTTGGACGCCTGCTATGCTGGCAAATGTGGCGCAGACGCAATTCACCGCGCGGATGGGACGGCAAGCTGAAGCAATGCCAGCCGCAACCCGAACGCCGACAGGCCCGGTCATCTACTACCGACACCCTGACGGTCTCGCCGAATGGTCCGCCGCGTCGACCGAGACTGCCGATGGAAAGTCCTTTTTGCCGGTCCTGGCGAACGAAGACGTATCGTTTGATCCAGAGGCGATCACGCCTCTAGAGGCAGAGAGTGGCGAACGAACCCTACTCTACTACCGCCACCCGATGGGCCTGCCTGATACGTCGCCGGTGCCAAAGCTGGATTCCATGGGGATGGACTACCTGCCCGTCTATGCCGACGAGGTAAGCGATGCCGGATCAGTGACCGTATCGCCCGGCAAGCTGCAACGCACGGGCGTGCGTACGTCAATTGCAGTGTTTGATCCCATGGCAACAACAGTGCGTGCGCCGGGGATCGTCGCGCTGGACGACCGTAGAGTCAGCGTCATTTCATTGCGTGCGGATGCGTTCATCGAAGAAGTTGAGGATGTAACGACCGGATCAATCGTTGAAGCGGGCGAACCGCTGGCGATGCTCTATTCCCCAGAGGTCGTCGCCGCTGCGGCGCAATATGTTTCCGATCTTCGGGGCGGTGAAGGGAGGGTCGAAGGCAGCCGCCAAAGGCTGGCAAATCTGGGCGTCCCAGCAGCCGTCATCGACAAGATCGCGGCGGAAAGGCGTACGCCGGTGCAAATCACTCTGATGGCACCGCGGTCGGGCGTGGTACTCGAACGGATGGCCGTCGAAGGCATGATGTCAGAGGCTGGAGAAACGCTGTTTCGTATTGCCGATACATCGGTTGTCTGGGTCATGGCGGACGTGCCGGAATCTGCGCTCGCGGGCCTTTCGGATGGAAACGCTGCGACGATCACCTTCCCAGGCCTGCCGGGCGAGACCTTCAGCGGCTTGATCGACAAGATATACCCTGAAGTCGATATGCAGACCCGGACTGCACGCGTCCGCATCGATCTGTCCAACCCCGAGGGTCGCTTGCTGGTCAACATGTTCGCGGATGTGGTTTTGGCGACGGGCGACGGTGCGCCCGTGGTGCAGGTGCCGGAAACGGCGGTGATCGACACCGGCGATCGCCAGGTGGTGATCCGCGATATGGGAGAGGGGAAATTTGTGCCGCAGGATGTGGTGCTGGGGCGGCAGGCCGCCGGGATGGTGGAAGTCCGCGAAGGTATTGCCGAGGGCGACCGGATCGTCACCACCTCGACCTTTCTGATCGACGCGGAGAGCAACCTGAACGCAGCCCTGGCTGCGCTGACCGCCCCGGAGGCAGTCGAATGATCGCGCGTGTCATCGAATGGTCCGCCCGCAACCTTGTTCTGGTGTTCTTTGCCACGGCCCTGATCATCGCCGCAGGGGTCTGGTCACTGCGCAACTTGCCGATCGACGCTATTCCCGACCTGTCTGACGTGCAGGTGATCGTGCTGACCGATTATCCGGGCCAGGCTCCGCAGGTCGTCGAGGATCAGGTCACCTATCCGCTGACTTCGGCGATGCTGACGGTGCCGCGATCCCGCGTCGTGCGGGGGTTTTCGTTCTTCGGCATTTCCTTTGTCTACATTATCTTCGAGGACGGCGTAGACCCCTATTGGGCACGGTCTCGCGTTCTGGAATACCTGAACGCCGCGGCAGCCCGCCTGCCGGACGGCGTGACGCCCACGCTCGGTCCCGATGCGACCGGGGTCGGATGGGTTTACCAATACGCGATCACCGGAGAAAATCTGTCGCTGGCCGAATTGCGGTCGTTGCAGGATTGGGTCGTCCGCTTTGGTGCAAGCCGTGCCGAGGGCGTGTCCGAAGTGGCCAGCGTCGGCGGCTTCGTCAAGCAATACTCGGTCACGGTGGATCCGGTGCGGATGCGGGCGCAGGGGTTCACGCTGTCCGACATCGGCAAGGCCATCTCTGAAAGCAACATGGACACCGGCGGGCGCACGGTAGAGCTTTCCGAGTTCGAATTCATGGTACGCGGACGGGGCTATCTGTCGGGGACCGAGGATATCGGCAACATCACCCTGCGCAGTATCGGCGGCGTCCCGATCAGCCTGCGCGACGTGGCGCGGGTCGAAATCGTCCCCAATGAACGCCGCGGCATCGCCGAGTTGAACGGTGAGGGCGAGGTGGCCAGCGGCATCGTGCTGCAACGGGTGGGCGCCAATGCACTGGACGTGATCGAAAACGCCAAGTCAGAACTGGATGTGGTTGCTCAAAGCCTGCCGGACGGGGTCGACATCGTGCCGGTCTATGACAGGTCCAACCTGATCCTGTCGGCAATAGAGACGCTGAAAACAACGCTTCTCGAAGAAAGTCTCGTTGTGGCCGGGGTCACGATCATTTTTCTGTTGCACGTCCGGTCGGCCCTCGTAGCGATCATCATGCTGCCTATCGGATTGCTCATGGCTTTCACCGCGATGAAATTCCTCGGGATCGGGGCCAATATCATGAGCCTCGGCGGCATTGCCATCGCCATCGGCGCAATGATCGACGCCGCCATCGTGATGATCGAGAACGCGCACAAGCATCTGGAACGTGCTGCCCCCGACAAGCCCCGCATCGAGGTGCTGATCGAAGCCGCAAGCGAGGTCGGCCCGGCACTGTTCTTCAGCCTGCTGATCATCACCGTATCGTTCCTGCCGATCTTTGCACTGGAAGGACAGGAGGGACGCATGTTCGGCCCGCTGGCCTATACCAAGACGTTTTCGATGGCGGCGGCGGCGTTCCTGTCGGTGACGCTGGTGCCTGCGCTGATGGTGGTCTTCGTGCGCGGCCGGATCATCCCTGAACACAGGAATCCGGTGAATCGGGCACTCATCGCCGTTTACCGCCCAATCATCCGCGCCGTGCTGAAGGCCAAAAGTCTCACGATCATAGTGGCTCTCGCCGCACTGGTGGTCACGATCTGGCCCGCGCGGCAGTTGGGGTCAGAGTTCATGCCCGTCCTGAACGAGGGCACGCTGATGTATATGCCGACCACTTTGCCCGGTCTGTCAGTCACCAAGGCCGCCGAGTTGATGCAGACGCAAGACCGCATCATCAAGACCTTTCCCGAGGTCCTGACCGTCTTCGGCAAGGCGGGCCGCGCCCTGACCGCGACCGATCCCGCGCCGACCGAGATGTTTGAGACGATCATCCAGCTCCGCCCGGAAGACGAATGGCGGCCCGGTGTGACGACCGAAAGCCTGCGGCAGGAAATGGATGCCGCCCTGCAATTTCCCGGCGTATCGAACGCTTGGACTATGCCGATCCGCGCCCGGATCGACATGCTGTCCACCGGTATCCGCACGCCGGTCGGTATCAAGGTTTATGGCACGAGTCTGACCGAGATGGAGAAAGTGGCTCGTGAGGTCGAAGCCGTGGTACGCACGGTGCCGGGAACGACCAGCGCCTATGCCGAACGGGTGATCGGCGGCTATTACCTCGACATCACCCCAGACCGTACAGTGCTTGGCCGCTACGGTCTGTCGGTGCAGGATGTGCAAGAGGTAATCGGCATGGCGTTGGGGGCCAAGGCCATCACGCAGACCGTCGAGGGGCGCGAGCGCTACGACGTCGCAGTGCGCTATCCGGCGACACTGCGGTCTGATCCGGAGACGATTGGGCGCGAGGTTCAGGTTGCACTACCGGGCGGTGGCACCATTCCGCTGGGGGACGTGGCCACCATTGAACGCACCCGCGGAGCTACGTCGATCCGCACCGAGAACGGACAGCTTGCCGTATATATCTTTGTCGATATCGTCGGACGCGATCTGGGCGGCTATGTGGCCGAAGCTCAGGCGGCGGTCGCGGCCTCCGTCACTCTGCCACCCGGCTATTCTTTGGGCTGGAGCGGTCAGTTCGAATACCTTGAACGCGCGAAACAGCGGCTGGCCACTGTTGTGCCGCTGACGCTGGCGCTGATCTTTCTGCTGCTTTACCTAAACTTCCGCCGCCTGACGGAAACCTTGATCGTGATGCTGTCGCTGCCTTTCGCTCTGGTCGGTGGCATTTGGCTCATGTGGTTCATGGGCTTCAACATGTCGGTTGCGGTGGCCGTCGGGTTTATCGCGCTGGCCGGGGTGGCGGCTGAAACCGGAGTGATCATGTTGATCTATCTCGATCAGGCGTTGAATGAAGCGCGTGCCCGCGCGGGCGACAGGGACCTGACCCGCGACGAGCTCCACGCCGCGATCATGGTGGGTGCAGTAGACCGCGTGCGCCCCAAGATGATGACAGTTGTCGCAATCATGGCCGGCCTGATGCCGATCCTTTGGGCGCATGGCACCGGGTCCGAGATCATGCAGCGCATCGCAGTGCCCATGATCGGGGGAATGGTGTCGTCAACCTTGCTGACCCTGATCGTCATTCCGGCGGTTTATGCCATCATCAAAGGGTGGAGCCTGAAGCAAGCCGGTACAGTGCCTGATTTGGCCCTCGGGCGGGCCGCAGAATAAGGGCAACGGCGTCAAGCAAGCAATAGGATATTGAGATGTATGCTCGAAACCTATGGAGTCACCGCGACTTCGACCATGCGGATTGTAGTGTCCCCATCCCCGCCGCCGGTCGGCTGCGTCCAGGCCACAAACGTACCGGCGTCTCCGCGCGCCATTCGGGGAAAACCGATCGATCCGCCGCCCCGATTGATATGGAGCGCCTGAGGCGCTGCGCATCCGGTACTTCGCGATATGTGGCACATGACGATCGCTTCACCGCCTCCCACATATTCAATCCAGAGCGCCAATGCGCTTCCATCCGGCATTTGCAGAACATCCACCCGTCCCGCGGCTGTGCCGAGGTCAATGCGGAGCGGTTCGTCAAACTGCGCGCCGCCATCGTCCGAAAACGCGATATAAACCTCCGGTTTATTCTCAGCTGCAGTGAACCAGATGACGGACACTTTGTCGTCCATCGTATCAACAGCTGGGCCATTTACGGGGCAGCCGGCAATTTCCCATCCGTCGTCGTGAACAGTGAGGGGTTGCGTCCAGTCCCCTCCGGTAGATCGAACAATCGAAATGTCGCGGATTTCATCGGCGGTTCGATCACGATAGACCGCCACGATATCGCCCGAAGCGGTCCGCGCTGCGGACGTCTGACAACAAGTACAAGCGCGCGCGTCCAACAGGCTTTCTGGCTTCATCGTTCCGTCAGAGTTGATCTGTCGTGCGCGCAGCTGCATCGCATTCTCGAAGTTTTCGCCTTCTGTTTGACTGTCATACTCCCGGCCATCCAGCCACAGCGCCGTCAACCCGCCAAACTGATCGGGAACCAACGAAACAAAACCGTGCTCGCGTTGTGATCTGTCATCATGGGGAACAAGCGGTTCCGTCCAGCTTCTGCCTTCATCTTTAGAAAAAGCGATATTGACGTCATATTGGTAATCACCCTCCCCATTCAGTTTAAGCCATTGTGCCGCCAGGCCGCCATCAGCCAGCACCGCTACCGATGGAAAATCGGCCCAGTTGATGTAAATCTTTGACGATTTATGAATTGTGCGAGCGTCCGACCACTCGCTGCCATCAAGGATGGCCATGCGAACTTCCGCTTCGGCTCCGTTTTCTTCTGTCCAACTCAATACGACCCGGCCATCCGGCAAGGTTGCAAGTGATGGCTCACGGGCACCGATGCCGACCGGGGCTGCGCGGTCGGTCAATCTGAAGAGGTCGGTTTCCTCGGCATATGTTGCGGTGAAAGAACTGAAAAATGCACCAATACTCAATATGGACGCAAAAAGACATTTACTCATGAAAACGTTCTTCCGCCAGTTGTGGCCATGTCGCGGCGAACCTAGTAGTCGTTGACCGCGAACCAAACTCCACCCTCTTATCTGTCGAAACGGCTTAATTGATCCCATTGGCACGCTGCAATGCTCGAATATACGTCACGATAGCAAGGATCTCTGATCGCGTCACGCCTTCAACCGCTGGCATGTTTCCAAATTTCCAATGATGCGCCCGCACTCCATTTTGCGCCGCGAGGACAAACGCCATGTCGCTGTGATGGCTCGGTTCGTAAATCTTGTGAACAAGCGGTGGAGCAACGCCATCCCGGCCTTGCCCGTTCAGGCCGTGGCACACGGCACAGACCGCATCATAAGCGCCTGCGCCGATTTGCTCCTGCTCTGTAAAACTTGCTGGTAGCGTGACAGTTACAAGCGCGCCTGCGGGAAGCGCGACGCCCTCATCCGTCTGCGTACCCGTTTGAGAGTAATCCGGCTGCATGATGTACCAGCCTGCTGAAGCAACGGCGATCAAAGCAAAGAATATCGCTGCCCATTTCATCCCATCAAACTCCTTCATGATGTTGCTATGGCCCCCTGCCCTACCAAAGACAGAGCTGGGTATCTCTGCTTGGATCGCTCGAATTGGCCAGCCTCTTGTGGCGCAGTGTTGTCTGGCTGAGCATGCCCCAATGGCTGAATCGATTTGTTTAAAAAGGCCATGATTTCCTGATACCGGATCCGCGTGTCTTCCAGCGTCTGATAGTAATTGAAGAGCTCTTTCAGCGGTGCCGAGAAGTCCTTGTGTGCTGCCAGGACGGCCACCAGCGCGCCGAGTGTAATGCGACCTTCGATGACAAAATATCCACCCAAAGAGTAGAACAGGAATGGCGTCAGCGCGGTCAGAAAATTGTTGAGGGCCTTGATGAAGAACTTCAGACGGAAAATCTTCCTGCGCACGCGCTCAAGCTCTCTAAAACTTGTACTCACTGGCAGCAGCCCGGCCGGATTGACCTGTCGTTCGCGCAACTGATCGCTGAGCTGCCTGCCAAGTTGTCGGACTTCCCTGATCCTTGTGCGTGAAAGGGCGTTGACCCGGCGTTGTAGCTTGGGCAGCAGCACGAGTTGAATTGGCAGCACCGTCAGTGCGGCGGCACCCAACACAGGGTCCTGAACGAACATGAAAGACAGGATCGTCAGAAGCGTACCGCCTTGCAGGATTGGTAGCGCAAGGACATCTGCAGCAAAGCCACCTATGGGCTCAACTTCCTGTGCGAGAATAGGGATGATTTCGCTCTGGTTTCGAGCGTCTGGATCGCTGCGCCAGTGCCGATAGACCAGCAGGCGGAAGCGCCGCAGAAAACGCTCAGCGACATACCCTTTGAAGACATTAAGGCCATATTTGTTTAGCCCGTTCAGGATGATCGCCAGAAGGTAAAGACCGCAAAGCAGCATGAGGAAAACGACCTGATCGAGGTCTTGTCCCAAAATGGCAATCGGGAAACGGCCTGAATCCAGAGCGTTGTTTACGATCTGTTTTGGCAGTTCTAAAGTCAGATAGAGTATAGGCATTGCGATGAGGCTAACCAATATCATCAATGCCTGCTGACTTCTGGAGTAGCGCAAGACAGTCTTGAAAAGACTTTTTTCAAGCCCTCGTATGGGCTCTGTGTGTAACGCCGGCGTGCTGCGGTACTTCCAAAGCTTCAGAATGCCGCGAATAGCAAGATATGAGCCAACGGTGATCAGCAGCGCGGGGGCCAAGACCAGTATGAGATGAATGAACGGATGCACCCAGTCTGGCGTGGCATCGTTGTAGTCGTACCCAAAGGCGGCAGCTACGTCGTGTACAAGCAGGTGATACCTGTCCAAGAGTGACATTGAAAAGTCTAGCCCTTGGATTTCGGCGCAAGGTGATCGTGCACGATGATGACGCCCCACATGCCCGCTTCCCGGTGGCCGGGGATCAAGCATACGAACTCCAGGTTGGTCATATCGGAGAACTCCCAGATCAACTCGGCATTTTGTCCACTAGGGATCGAAACTGAATTGGCGTTGTCATGTTGCATATCGGGATGTTCGCGCATCCACTGCTGGTGTTCTGCAACCTCGTTAAAGGAGCCGAGAAAAAACTCGTGATCCAGTCCGCCCAGATTGCTGATCAAAAAGCGGATAACTGAACCGCTCTCGATGTGGAGTGCGTCCGGCTCGAAAAGCATGTAGCCGCTTTCTGTCTCCCTGATGGACAATTCAATCGTCGTGTCGATTGAGGAGCCATCACCGGGTTTCCCGATCGGATCATGGCCAGGCACTTCGAAGGCTCGCGCGTGAGGCTGCTGGCCCTTGCCACTGGAAGCGCCCACTGAAAAAGCCGGAAGGACGAGCGCAAGGGCCATGGTGCAGGTTCTCAGGAAATTTTTCATGCTCGGCTACCTCCGTAGCGCTTGATTTTTTGGGATCTTCTTGCTTGCTCGGGCCAAGCCTCAAATCCATGGGGCCAAGGCGTTTGCCCTGGCCCCATGGATTTTCATCACTTGATCTGTGTGACAGTGAGTTTGCCCTTGACCCGGTCAGCGACGAATTCGATGTCCTGACCTTCCGACATGTTCGCGATCATCGTCTCGTCCGCGCGAAACACCATGGTCATGGCGGGCATGTCGAGCGTGACCAACGGCCCGTGGATGATTGTAACCTTGCCGGCCTTGGCGTCGATTTTTTTGATGGTGCCGCTCGTGTATTCGACGTCAGCCTGAGCCATCTGGTCACCTACTGCGACCTCACGGTGCATGCCGGATTCGTAGTGGCCGGCGATCAAGCATGCCGCTTCGAATGTGCCAGAATTTGCGAAAGTCCAGACAACCTCGCCCGAAGCGCCCGCATCGAGACGGATACGGTTCGGATCGTCATGTTCCATGTCCATCTTGGCCATTTCGATCTTATGCTCGGCATTACGCTCTACCGTGTCGAGGACGAATTCATGCTCCAGCTCACCCTTGTTGGTGATGTTGAAGCGGATGGTTTCGCCCTCCTTGATATCCATCGGCTCACTCTCGATCAGCATCTGGCCCTCATCGTTTTCGAGCAAAGTGACGTCGATTGTGCGATCCACCTTGGCGGCGTCACCCGGCATGCCGACCATCATGGCGGCAGGCTTGGTCTCCCCATGCCCGCCGTCGTGTGTACCTGCAGCAAAGGCCGGTGCGGATAGCGCGATCGCGAAGCTTGTCGTCAAAAGAAGATTTCTCATTTTATTGTCCTGTAGGTTGGTTCGGTTGGAGATGACGAAGGGCCGCTCAGCCCTTCGAGGTTGGTTTCGGTGTGAGAATGGTCTTGGGGCTGTTGTTGGAGGCAAAGTCGGGTAATTCGCCGGTCCATTCGTAGGCCATCTCGCCCGGAGGGTTCTCGTACCAGCCGGGATCGGAGTAATCGTCCGCGTCGATGCCGTCCCGCACCTTCACGACCGAAAACATGCCGCCCATCTCGATGGGTCCGTACGGGCCCCAACCCGTCATCATCGGGATGGTATTGTCGGGTAGCGGCATTTCCATTTTTGCCATGTCGCCCATGCCGGACATGCCCATTGGCATGTATTCCGGCTGGAATTGACGGATCTTCTGGGTCAGCGGCTTCTTGTTCACCCCGATGAACGTCGGCACGTCATGGCCCATGGCGTTCATCGTATGGTGCGATTTGTGGCAATGGATCGCCCAATCTCCCAGATGATCGGCGACGAATTCGTAGGCGCGCATCGCACCTACGGGAATGTCGATGCTGACCTCCGGCCACTGTGCTTCAGGCGGCACCCAGCCGCCATCCGTGCAGGTGACCTTGAAGTCATAGCCGTGCATATGGATCGGGTGGTTCGTCATCGTAAGGTTCCCAACCCGTACTCGCACCAGGTCGCCCTTGTTCACGACCAGCGGATCGATGTCGGGGAAGATCCGGCTGTTCCAGGTCCAAAGGTTGAAATCCGTCATCGTCATGATGCGGGGTACATAGGTCCCCGGATCGATGTCGAAAGCATTCAGCATGATCAGGAAATCACGATCCACCGGCATGAATGTGGGATCCTTGGGGTGGACCACGAACATGCCCATCATCCCCATCGCCATCTGGGTCATTTCATCGCCGTGGGGGTGGTACATGAACGTTCCGGACTTCACCAAGTCGAATTCGTAGACGAAGGTTTTGCCCGGCGGGATGCTTGGATGGCTCAACCCGGAGACCCCATCCATGCCTGAAGGAAGAATGAGCCCGTGCCAGTGCACCGTTGTGCCTTCCGGCAGCTTATTGGTGACATAGATGCGCACCCGGTCGCCTTCGACAGCTTCGATCGTCGGGCCGGTGGATTGGCCGTTGTAGCCCCACAAATGGGCGATCATGCCGTCGGCAAGCTCGCGTTCTACCGGTTCGGCCACGAGGTGAAATTCTTTCACCCCGTTGTTCATCCGGTGCGGCAGGGTCCACCCGTTCAATGTGACCACAGGTGTGTAGTCCGGCCCGGAATTGGGACGCGCCGTGATCGCCGTTGCTGCGCTATCCATTTGGGCAGCTTCGGGCAGGCCCATGTTCAGGGTTTGACCCCAGGCTTTCGAAGAGACCAGCGTTGCACCTGCCGCGCCGGCTCCGAGTAATTGACGTCTATTTAGCATGTCAGTTCCTTTCAGTGTCCTGCGCCGCCACCGGCGGCAAGTGTCGCGCCTTCTCCACCAGCACCGCCACCGCCTTCGCCGCCGCCATAAATCGCAGCGGTCAGATCAGCCTGTGCCATGTAGAATTCGCGTTTTGCGTTTGCCGCTTCCAGTGATGCGCCCAGTTTCTCGCGCACGTCTGTCAGCAGCTCGAAAGTGTTGGTGATCATGCCGTTATAAGACAGCAGCCCCTCTTCTTCGACGGTCGTGCGTAGCGGCACCAGAACGTCGCGATAGTGGCGGGCGATCTTATACGCGGCGTGATAGGAGGCTTCAGCACCACGCGCTTCGGACCGGACGTTGACGGCTCTTTCTGCCAGCACGTTGGCTGCTTGCAGGTACGACAATTCCGCCTTGCGCATCCGTGCCTTCCCGGTGTCGTAGATCGGGATTGCGAACTCCACCTCCACCTGAGGGGTGGTCACGGTCTCCGTTTCTCCGTCCTCAATTTCCCGCTCCGCTTCGAACCCGGCAATGAATTCGAGATCGCTGATAATGCGAGTCTGATCAGTCAGACCAAACGCCTTGGCCTGTGCTTCCAGGCCAAGTTTGGCAACGCGCAGATCAACCCGATTTCGCAATGCTTTCGCTTCGATGTCAGTCACACGGCCGACGGAACGCGGCAGCGCAGGAAGGGCATCGGGCACATAATAGTCGACTTCGGTGCCCCACAGCCCCATGAGCCTGGTCAGCTGCTCTTTGGACCGGGTAGCATTCAAGCGTGCCTGGGCAAGTTGTCCGGCGAGTTCGGCATTGAATGCCTGTTCACGGGCCTGCCCGGCTGTGTTAAGCGCGCCGGTCTCGCCCAGTCTCATCGCCAATTCCGATCCGGCGTCAGACGTCGCTTTCGCACGGCGGAGATAACTCACAGCCTCGAAGGCGGCTACGGCATCGACCCATGCCTTCCGCGTCTGATTGGCCAGTGCGAGTGTGTCGTTCACGGCGCTCAGTTGAGCCTGCCGGAAGTTTGCGTCTGCAATGGCCGTACGCTGCTTGCGAGTGGTGGCATCGAGCACGTTCGACCGGATCAGTCCCTCGATCGCCCTATAAGCCCCCAGTTCGGGCGCACCGATGCCCAGTATACCAATCGACACGATCGGGTTTTCCGGCGTCGATTGCTGCCAGGCCTCTGCGGCCGATAGGCCAACGTTCGCATAGGACGCCTGCAACCCCTTGTTGTTCAGAAGCGCGACCTGAACGGCGGTGTCCGCCGAAATGGTCTTGCGGTGCACCATTGCGTGCACCTGCTTCTTCAAGGCCTCGTTTTCGGCCTGGGTTTCGGCGAAGGCTGTCCGTTTGCCGATGGCTGGTGTGACCTGGCTGGAAATGTTGGCGAAGCCAGCTTTTGGTTCCGTGTAGATGCCCGGTACAGCTGCAGCACAGGCACCCAAGATTAGCGGAAAGCCGAAAACCAGCGGAAACTTCGATACCCGCATCAGTTGCCCTCCGTCTGTTCTTGATTGACGGAACGCCAGTCGCGGGGACCTGTAGGGCCGCGATAGGTGTAGCCCGCCAAGGGGTCCTGATAGCTGATCGGCGATGAAACTGCCGTGTTGACGACGGCCTGTTGGGTCGCGACGGACGGCAACGGGGTGGGCTCATAGGCGCATGCGCCAAGCCCGAGGGCCGAAGCCCCCATAAGTAGATGAATTTTCATGAAAGTAACCTGATTGGTGAACGTTGTCTCACGCAGACTCTGCGCAAGGCTCACACCCGATTTGGGCGCCGGTTCAGGTCAGGGATCGAGGGGGCCGCAGGAACCCTGCTGTTTCTACCGAATACGTTTGACCGTCCAGAATGACATATTCACTTGTACCAACTGGCTCTGCTCTGATCTTGGTGTCTTCGATGAAGACGACAGAAATACAGATGCCATTGCAACACTCTTGGGATTGTTGCTCTTTGCCATCCTTGTCTGACGCTGCCATGCCGATGTCGCTTGCGACCTTAAGCGTCTCATGCGCGTGATGCGCATCGCTTCCGGTGTCATGAGTCATGGCAGCACCAACGACACCAACAGACTTGGCTTGATGTCCGTCATGCATGCCGGACGCCGCGTGAGCGGCAGAAGGTGGTGACAATACCAATGCCAGCGCAAACGCAATGCACGTAAACGCCCTTGACCAGCTTAATATGAAAACTCGAAAGCTCATGCCGCGAACATCGGATACCGACGCAATACAGTCAATCCGTCCTGCGCAGGAAGGTTTGTCGCTTTTTTTGGAACAGGCGAGTTTTGGCCGCTGCTGTCAGAGAGTGTTGCATATCAGCGACATAGAGAGAGCCACTATCTCCGTCCAGCGGAGCGTTGCTGACGCATCTTGGCTACTGAACCTCTGCCAGCTTCTCAGACCTGTAGCCCGCATCGCTGATCGCTGCGGCCAATGCAGTTTCATCCAGAGTGCTGTCGACGTCGACAATACGTGCAGTCAGATCGCACGAAACCGTTGCATCTGGGTCGGCCGCCATAATGGCCCTTTGGATGGAAGCGGTACAATGGCCGCAACTCATGTTCGGTACGCTGAATCTGAACATCGCAATCTCCTTTGACGACATGCATGTAAGGCGTTCCGGCGCGGGAAGGTCAATGGCCAGAATTTTATTCTACATGCCTGTTGACCTTCCAGTAACTGGAGGCCCTATCTGCAGGAGTATCAGAACAAGGAGATTCTCATGTCGGATCCGCGCACCCTTCGGCTTTCCCTGCAAAACATGTCCTGCGCTTCCTGCGTCGGCCGCGTGGAACGTGGCCTCACGCGTCTGCCGGGGGTCAGCGATATCCGTGTCAATCTCGCCAACGAGACCGCCCAGGCGCAGATCGACGCACCGGAGCGCATCGCCGAAATCGCCACGACCCTTCAGGAGATCGGCTATCCGGCCCGTACCGGGAGCGTACGTCTGAACATTTCATCCATGTCCTGTGCCTCGTGCGTCGGTCGGGTGGACAAGGCACTGGCAGTGCTGCCGGGCGTGCTGGACGTGAACGTCAACCTGGCCTCGGAAACCGCTACGGTCACCTATCTGGAGGGCGCGGTCTCGGTGGTCGACCTCATCAGGGCGGCCAGCGACGCAGGTTACCCCGCCACTCAGGCCGAAGATAGTTCATCGCAAGACACAGGAGCCCGTAGGAACGAAGAGGCGCGGGTTCTGGCACGACGGACTGTCGTGGCAGCGACCCTCGCCCTGCCGGTGTTTCTACTTGAGATGGGCGCACATCTGATCCCCGGCATGCACGGTCTGATCGGTAACACCATCGGCCACTGGACCAGCTGGATGATCCAGTTCGTGTTGACCACGGCAGTCCTGCTCTGGCCAGGACGTACTTTTTACACACGCGGTTTCCCAGCACTGTTGAAAGGCGCGCCGGACATGAACAGCCTTGTCGCGGTTGGCACATCGGCGGCCTACATCTATTCACTTGTGGCGCTTTTCGCACCGACGCTGCTGCCCGCGGGATCGCGCGCGGTCTATTTCGAGGCGGCGGCGGTCATCGTGGTGTTGATCCTTCTAGGCCGCTGGCTGGAGGCCCGCGCCAAGGGCCGGACCGGGGCTGCGATCCAGAAGCTGATGGGCCTTCAGGCAAAGACGGCCCGTGTGCTGGTTGACGGGGAGCCGCAGGATGTGGCCATCGACCGCATCGTCGCTGGCGACATTCTGATCGTGCGCCCTGGCGAGCGGATCGCAGTGGATGGTGAACTGACCGAAGGCAGTGCCCGTGTGGATGAGAGTATGATCACCGGCGAACCGGTGCCGGTCGCCAAATCCGTGGGCGATCCCGTCACAGGCGGCACCGTCAACGGCAGCGGTGCCTTCCACTTCCGCGCGACGCGTGTGGGCGCCGACACGACGCTGGCCCAGATCATCCGGATGGTCGAAGAGGCGCAGGGCGCCAAGCTACCGATTCAAGGGCTGGTGGACCGGATCACGCTCTGGTTCGTGCCCGCTGTCATGGCATTGGCGCTTTTGACGGTGATTGTCTGGCTGTTGGTCGGTCCTTCGCCCGCGCTGTCCTTTGCTTTGGTGGCCGGTGTATCTGTGCTGATCATCGCCTGCCCCTGCGCGATGGGGCTCGCCACGCCGACGTCGATCATGGTCGGCACGGGACGTGCCGCCGAGATGGGCGTGCTCTTCCGCAAGGGCGACGCGTTGCAACAGCTATCCAGCGTGGATGTGGTGGCGCTGGACAAGACCGGAACGGTTACCCAGGGCCGCCCGGAACTGACCGATCTCGTGCTTGCGGACAGCTTTGACCGCACCGAGGTGCTGGCGCTTGTCGCCGCTGTCGAGGCGCAATCGGAACACCCGATCGCCGAGGCAATCGTGCGCGCGGCAAAGGTCGAGGGCGTCGCGCGGCATGACGCCAAGGATTTTGAATCCATCACCGGCCACGGCGTGCGGGCAAAAGTGGCGGGCCGCGAGGTGCTTGTCGGGGCCGACCGCCTGATGACCCGCGAGGGGCTGGAGATTGGCGATCTGGCCGATGAGGAGCGCCGTCTGGCCGAACAGGGCCGCACCGCACTTTTCGCTGCAATTGACGGTCGTGTCGCCGCCGTCATTGCAGTAGCCGATCCCGTGAAGCCGTCCAGCGCCGCTGCAATCCGCGCCTTGCACGCACAGGGACTGAAGGTTGCCATGATCACCGGTGACAAGCGCGAAACGGCAGAGGCTATCGCCCGCGAAATCGGCATCGACCATGTGATCGCCGGCGTTCTGCCCGACGGCAAGGTGGCCGCGCTGGACGATCTGCGCGGCGCGGGCCAACGCATCGCGTTCGTTGGCGACGGGATCAACGACGCACCCGCGCTTGCCCATTCGGACGTTGGGATCGCCATCGGCACCGGCACCGACGTGGCCATCGAATCCGCCGACGTGGTGCTGATGTCCGGCGATCTGCGTGGCGTCGTGAACGCCCTCGAAGTGTCGCGAAGCACCATGCGCAACATCCGCCAGAACCTGTTCTGGGCTTTCGGATATAACGTCGCCCTGATCCCGGTGGCGGCGGGCGTGCTTTATCCGGTGTCGGGGCTTTTGCTTTCACCGGTTCTGGCTGCCGGTGCGATGGCGCTCAGCTCTGTCTTCGTGCTGACGAATGCGCTGCGGCTGCGCCGCGTGCGCCCGGCGATGGACGAAACGGCGCGCCCCGTCTCCGAAGCCTCGGCATCCCCGATTCCAGCTGAATGAACTCAAGGAGGAAACGATTATGAACATCGGAGATGTGGCCGACCTTTCCGGCCTTCCCGCCAAAACGATCCGCTACTACGAAGACATCGGTCTTGTCGAACCGCTGCGCAGTTCAAATGGCTATCGCAGCTTTCGGCAAAGCGACGTGCACAAGCTGGCCTTTCTCGCCCGGGCACGGGCCCTTGGATTCACCATCGAGGATTGCCGGAGCCTGCTGAAGCTTTATGCCGATACTGACCGCGCCAGTGCCGAGGTGAAGCAGATTGCCGAAGAGCATCTTGATCGGATTGACAGCAAGATCGCTGAACTAACCGAAATGCGCGCGACGCTGTCGCATCTTGTGGATGCATGCGCGGGTGATCACCGCCCCGATTGCCCCATCTTGGCCGATCTGGCGATGGAACAAAAGGCGGGCAGTATCAGCAAGGCGTCCGGATAGCTCTGACGTCTGCAAAAGCCGAACTTTCCCGAAAACTACGGAACATTCCAGCGCAGCAATGTTGTTCCTTCTATAGGACATCAATTTTTCGAGACTGGAGGTTTCCAATGACATACATACGCTTTTTCGCGATGATCGCCACATCCACGGTGGTGATGTTCATCCTGATGTATCTCAACACCTATCTGCTGAGCCATATCTTCTGGTCCGAAACACGCGCCTATATGGCCGTGCTGATGGGGGCCATAATGGCGATCATCATGCTGGGCTTCATGCTGTCGATGTACTCCAGCAAGGCGATCAACGCTGCCATCTTTATTGGCGGCGCCGTGGTGTTTGCCGGATCCCTCTGGCTGGTCCGGAGCCAGGTGACCGTGGGCGATACCAGCTACATGAAGGCAATGATCCCGCACCATTCGATCGCGATCATGACATCGAGCCGCGCCAACATTTCTGACCCTCGGGTGCGCAAACTGGCTGACGAGATCATCTTTGCCCAAGACAAAGAAATCGCCGAAATGCGGTATCTGGTGAATGACATCGACACGAATGGTGACGCGGCTGATGAGGGTCTGGATGGTTCAGCCCGCATCGTCGATCTGAACGAGGCACTCTCATCCGCCGAAATCGCCATCCTTGATCTGGAATTCCTGACTGGCGATGAGATCGCGCAGCTTTTCCCGGATGGGGCCATCTGCACCTTCAAGTATACGACGACCAGCAAACCTGTGCTTGCCACAGGACAGATCGACGGTGCCCCGGCGGCGCTGGCAAAGATCAGCGGCGACCTGGTGCGTCTTGGTTCAACCGACGCAACCGGCACCCTGAGCACCGAAGGAATGTCCGTAAGCCTCAGTGCGCCGGACGGGGCTGCGGCGCTGGAAAACAGTGGTGAAGTGCAGGACGCCAACCTCGTGCTCGAACTCGATGCCGGCCTGCGGGCAGGCTATCGCGGCTATTATGGCTGCGACGCCTGAACCCTGAAACGGAGGATATGACATGCCAAGAGACACAACCCAGACAGCCAAGCTTTACCGGATGGTGATGCCCGACCACCTCTGTCCCTATGGGCTCAAATCCAAGGACCTGCTGGAGCGCAAGGGTTTCGAAGTCGAGGATCACCCTTTGACCACGCGTGAGGAAACCGACGCGTTCATGGAAGAGCACGGCGTCGAAACCACCCCGCAAACCTGGATCGGGGACGAGCGGATCGGCGGATATGACGACCTTCGGGTCCATTTCGGCATCGATGCGCCGGAAGACGAACGCTCGGACACGTCCTACCAGCCGGTGATCACGATCTTTGCCGTCGCGTTCCTGATGGCGCTCGGTTTGTCGTGGTACAGCTTCGAGAACATTTTCACCCTGCGCGGGCTGGAATGGTTCATTTCGATCTCGATGTGCTTTCTGGCGGTACAAAAACTTCAGGATGTCGAGAGCTTCTCGACCATGTTCCTGAACTACGACCTGCTGGCGCGTCGGTGGGTGCGTTATGGCAAGATCTATCCGTTTGGAGAGGCTTTCGCAGGTATCCTCATGGTCGCCGGGGCGCTGACCTGGCTTTCGGCACCGGTGGCCTTGTTCATCGGCACTGTTGGCGCAGTATCGGTTTTCAAGGCGGTCTATATCGACAAGCGTGAATTGAAGTGCGCCTGCGTCGGCGGCGACAGCAACGTACCGCTCGGCTTTGTCTCGCTCACAGAGAACCTGATGATGATGGTCATGGGGATCTGGATGCCGATCAGGGTCTATCTGATCGGCTGAAAGGCGGGTGCCGTTTTCATATCCCTCGGACTCGTTCTCCCGATAGATGCGCAAGTCGGACAGCACTGCGAAAAAGGGTGAAGCTGAATGGACCAGATAATCGAAGCATTCACGACCGGGGCGGGCATGCTCTGGAAGGCGCTCTGGGCGCTCATCTTCGGGTATATCATCTCCGCAGGCATCCAGATTTTCGTGACACGGGATCAGATGGCGCGTGTTCTTGGCGACCGTGGTGCCAGGAAGGCAGGCATTGCCGGCTTCTTTGGGTTTGTGTCATCGTCCTGTTCCTTCGCGGCTCTTGCCGCGTCGCGTTCGATCCTCGTGAAGGGTGCGCATCCGGTCAATTCGATCGCCTTCCTGATTTCATCGACAAATCTGGTGATCGAGCTTGGAATCGTCCTTCTGGTCCTGCTGGGCTGGAAATTCATGGTGGCAAATTTCATGCTTGGCATCCTGATGACGATCTACGCCTATGCCCTCACCCTGATATGGCTTCCAAGGTCGTTTGTCGAAAGCGCAAAAGAGCATGCGGAGAAGGCCCAATCCGACGAAGGTATGGACAGGGACCAGACCATGAAGGGTTCGTTCCGCGACAAACTGCTGTCCCGCGAAGGATGGGACCGGATCGCCCGCGCTTTCTTCATGGAATGGAAGATGGTCTGGAAGGAGATCCTCTTCGGCTTCACGGTCGCGGGTTTCATTTCCGTCTTTGTGCCGCAGAGCTTCTGGAACGCGATCTTTCTGGTCGGAGATGGCGGTGCGCAGGACGCGCCGGGCTTCCTGATCGTTCTTGAAAACGCGCTGGTGGCACCGGTCGTGGCCTTCTTCACCTTCATCGGGTCGATGGGCAATGTCCCCCTGGCTGCGATCCTCTGGTCGCGTGATGCGTCGTTCGGAGGCGTGATCGCCTTTCTCGGAGCCGATCTTGTTGCTGCCACGGTGATATGGGTGCACGCAAAATATTACGGCTGGCAGTATGCGCTCTATCTTTCAGGCTTGCTGTACCTGTGCATGGTCGCTGCGGGAATTACGGTGCATTACCTGTTCGCTCTCGTAGGGATGATCCCGACCGAGCGGCCTTCGCTTCAGGAAATGGTCCGGTTCAGCATCGATTACACGTTCTTCCTCAACCTGATCTTTCTTGTCATCGGGTCAGCACTGATCTGGCTTCACATCAGGAATGCCGAGGAAGACTAACCGATTGAGGCCAAGAATGGGAAGGTTCCCAGAAGCCAGTAGGCAAACCGGGACAATTGGCCGGTCATGATGGCAACGCCCATGATGATCATGGCGACGCCCGCGCCCTTGTAGAGCCAGCGACCGGCTTTGCCGATCTGTCTGACCCGTGCGGCGATGGCGTCGGTGAACAGCGCGGCCAGCAGGAACGGCACGCCCAGCCCTGCGGAATAGATCGACAACAGCCAGATGCCGTCCGACATACCGCCGGATGTCGAACTGAGCGTCAGGATTGCGCCGAGGATCGGCCCGATGCAGGGCGTCCATCCAAAGGCGAAGGCCAAGCCCAGGACGTAGGCTCCAAGCGGGCGACCCCCCGGAATGTCGAGTGTGAAGCGGGTGTCACGCGAGAACGCTTCCAGACGGAAGGCACCCAGCATGACCAGTCCGAACAGGATGATGATCGCCCCGCCCAGATAGTTGAGCTCAGTGCGCCAAGTCAGCAGCAACGACCCGAGCGCGCTGGCCCCGGCCCCCAACGCGACAAAGACCGTGGAGAACCCCAGAACGAAGCAGGTGCTTAGGCCAAGTGCCCAGGCGCGTGCCCGCAGGCCGACCGATCGCGTCGTGCGCAAATCCGGCTGGCCTGCGATGTAGGAAACATAGCCCGGAACCAGTGGCAGGACGCAGGGTGACAGGAAGGAAATGGCCCCCGCCAGAAAGGCCGCGAAGATGCCGATGCCGGAAATATCCATCATGCTTTATGCTCGGCGCTGAAGGGTCGCGCCGCCCACCAGAAGGCAATCAGCGGGATTACGATCCATTGCAGCACGGGCGACAGCCCTGCATCGAGGACCGGAATGATCGGCATCAGGTCCGAATAGGCCCAAGCCGCGCGGATCACGATGTTGAGCCATTCGCTGAACAGCGTATATCCCAACCCGAACACCACCGTCAGGACGGTTACCGAGCGTCGCGTCGGAGCCACGAAGGGCCAGCCACGGCCGGTCAGCATCAAGGCAAGCACCAGCGCGCTCATGGCAATCAGGATGTCGCCACCCGTGCAATGAACCGCGGCGAAGACGATCTCACCCCAGGTGCCCTCGTTCCAGATCGTGTAGAGCGGCATATGGGCGAACTCCCAGATCAGATTGGCCGGGATGATTACCGAAAAATACCGACGTAGCGCTGTCAGGGATATTCCATCCGCCGAAGATGGCATGACGCCAGTCGCGGTGACACTCATTGAAACACCCCTGTCACCCGGTCCCACCAACTGCGTTCCCGGCGTCGATGCTGGGCATTGTTGATCAACTCGCTGACATAGAGGATCAGGTTCACATTCTTGAAATCCATGCCATGGAACTTTGCGGCGAACCGCCCGCCGATATCCACGACATGGGTGACCGCACCGTGCATCATCATGTCGCTGTCGGCGGTCGTGGTGAACTCGAGCCCATAGTCCCGCGCCACAAGGCGCGTCGCGTCGTCGCTCTGATCGGGCCGTTTGGTCAGAATGACCCAGTTGCTCGGATCGAGCCCATGCCGGTCCGCGTAGTCGCGCAGAACGTCCGGCGTGTCATTCACGGGATCGGTTGTGATCGAGATGAATTGCACCAGATCCCTCATCGGCCCGTCGTTGATCGAAGCCTGGACCGCCGCGATCTTTTCCGCATGGAGCGGGCAGATATCCGGGCAGTTGGCGTAGATGAAATGCAGGATGACAACCTTGTCGCTGAAATCGGACAGGCGCACAGAATTGCCCTCCGCATTCTGCAACTCGAAATCCGGGGCCTGTGCTGCGTCGATGGCCTGGAAATATGGCTCCATCTCGAACATCCGCGCATCCAGATTTTCACCCGGATGATCGGCGGAGGCCGCAGAGGAGATCGTGGCCGCAAGTGTCGCCAAGGCGGCGCGCCGGGTTAGATAGATAATCAACTGCATCACCTTTCGGATTGATCGGGCTTGCCACCACCCGCATCGTTGCATTTCCCGCCGGACCCGCCCTTCATGCACAGACCAAGCCCGCACATCGCGGCACAGGGTGCCAGCGAGACCAGGACAGGCGCGAGACCGATCGCGGTGAGCCATCCCCAGTTCAGGGCCATGCCGCCGCCCATCACGGTTGCCGCACCGACGAACAGCAATCGTCTGCGCGGCAACCACCGGAGCCGGTTGCCGGCGCTTTCGGTGCCGACGGCGCCCGCATCGTTGGAAGATGATATGTCGGTCATCCGGAAAATCCTTTTGAAGTTTGAGTACTGGTCATTTTGAGAACTGGACGGTCAAGGGCGGGCGGCGCTCTTTCAGGGGCGCTTATTCGATAAAGCCTCGCAAGAAGGAGACCATCTCGGGATCATCCCATTCGGCCGGGCCGACCAGTCTCCCAAGCTCCCGCCCCTGCGCGTCGATCAGGATCGTTGTCGGCAGACCGACGGTGCGCAGCGCGGTCATCGACAGCATGGTCTTGTCGACATACATCTTGAGATTGTTGACACCGATCTCGTCGTAGAACCGCCGCACGACGGGCGACCCGGCCCTGTCGATGGACAGGGCGACAACCTCGAAACGGTCGCCGCCAAGTTCCGCCTGAAGTGCATCCAGCGTCGGCATCTCTTCCCGGCAGGGGACGCACCAGGTTGCCCAAACGTTCACGAGGATCACCTTGCCACGAAAATCCTCCATGTCCCCACGGCTGCCGTCCTCGGTCTCGAAGCGCACATTGATCACCGGCTGCGGCGTGTCGTGCAGTGCGAAGCCTTGCGGCCCGGCAAACGCCGTGCCGACGGACAATGCCCAGACGAGCAGCGCCGTTTTGAGATATTTCATGGCGTTGGCTCCTTGCCAGCTTGGGTTTTCAGATCACGGACGATCGGCAAAAGGGTTTCCTCCAGAATCGCTCGCGTGATGGGGCCGACATGGCGGTAGGCAATGGCGCCGTCGGACGTGATGACATAGGTTTCGGGCACGCCGTAAACGCCCCATTCGATGCCAGCACGTCCGTCGATGTCGGCCCCGATGCGCGCGTAGGGATCGCCCAATTCGTCGAGCCAGGCGCGCGCCTGCTCGGGTGGGTCCTTGTAGTTGATCCCGTAGAGCGGCACCTCACCGGTGGCGCTCAGCTCCATGAACAGCGGGTGTTCGGCCCGACAGGGCACACACCACGAGGCAAAGACGTTCACCAGCGAGACATGGCCGATCAGGTCCTGCGTCGAAAGACCTTCCTCGCGGCCGAGCACCGGAGCAAGCGCAAACTCCGGCACAGGTTTGTCGAGAAGCGCCGATGGCAAGTCGTCGCCGCCCCTGAAAAGCCCCCAGCCGAACAAGACCATGAGGGCAAAAGCTATCAGCGGCACCAGCACAAACCCGGAGATCCTGCGCCGCGGTACGGGGTCGATTTTGCTGACGACCTCTTGCGTCATGGCTGCACCTGCTCATCCGCAAGGGTACGGCTTTCCTGCGAAGCGCGGATCCGATCGGGCCATGTGCTCTTGATGTAATCGATGATCGCCGTGATCTCTTCATCCGTCAGCACCTCCTTGAAACCGGGCATGTCGCTTTCATAGCCATTCCCGACAATCGCCGCCGTTCCGCGCTTCACGATGTCCAAAAGCACGCGGTCCGTATGGTGCCAAGTATGGCCCGAGGCGTCATGCGGCGGGGCAGGCAACCGGCCGTTCGGCAATCTGGAGCGCCAATCGGGCTGCCCCTCCAGGTTTGCGCCATGGCAACTGGCGCAATTCTCCTGATAAAGGCGTTCGCCCGCGAGCGAGTCATCCTGCGCCGAAACGGGCAAGACCGTTGCAGCCAGCAAAAGTGCTGCGAGCCTAATGGTAATTTTCATGTCGCTTGTGCCTTCTTCTGGCTATCCAAATACAACGAGAGTGCGACTATCGATGCCACGACAAGCAGGACGGACGCCCCCAGACCAATCCCCATCGACAACAGGCCGTCGCCGTTGCTGTCGCCCTCATTCCGCATCTTGGCGCATTTCTATTTTCCGCTGTCCGAGCGGATGTATTTGACCAAGGCGATTGCCGCGAGCACCAGCACCGCCACGATGAGTAACCAAACCAGTCCCATCGCGATCATCATGCCGCCACCCATCATTCCACCATCCATCATCATGCACTTCATCCTTTGTTTTCCCTTGAAACCGGTCAGGCACGGGATCGCACCAGACCGCGCAATTGATCATTCGACCGCATAGACGGTCGGGTTCACACCTTCTTCGACGGTGTAAATCTTGAACGGTTCCTGCTTCGCGCCCCCCATACCCGGCGATCCCAACGGCATGCCGGGAAGTGTCAGACCGGCGATGTCCGGGCGCTCATCAAGCAACTTGCTGACGACATCAATTGGCACATGACCGCTCACGACGTAGTCACCCAGAAAGGTCGTATGGCAGCCCTGGAAATCGTCCGGGATACCTGCATCACGGCTGATCTGAGCAAGATCATGGGTCGGCTTTACCTCGACCGTGAAGCCATTCTCGCGCAGGTAGTCCGCATAGCTCTCGCAGCATCCGCATTGCGGGTTCTTGTAGAGCGTGGCCTCTTGCGCTGCGGCAGGCGCGGCATTCAGGCTCATTGCAAAGACAGCGGCAGCACCTGCGGTGCCAAGACTGGCAAGTCCAATTAGTTTCTTCATCGGTTCTTTCCTTTCGTGGTGATCGTTACGTGAGATTGTTTCAGGTTTTGGTCGTGCCAGGATCGACACGTATGATGCCCATCATGCCGGCCGCCTGGTGTTCGAGGATGTGACAATGGAACATCCAGTCTCCCGGATTGTCCGCCACGAAGGCGATTTCGACCCGTTCCTCGGGTGCCAACAGGACGGTGTCCTGCCATTCGCGATGCCGTGTCGGTTGTCCGTTCCGTGCGATCACACGGAACGAATGTCCATGAAGATGCATCGGGTGATGCCACGCGGTGCGATTGTCCATCTGGAGCACATGCGACGTGCCCTGCTGCAGGAGCAGCAATGGATCCATCATGTGCCCCGTTGCTGCTTTGCCGTTGATGAACCACATGTTGCCTTCGCGCATCTGCTCCATCATGGACCCCATGCCGCCGCCCATCATCATCTGCCCCATCATGCCGCCGTTGAAGACGATCTGATGCCGCGTGGCGGCTTGCATATCGGGTTCGGCCAGCGGGTTGGGAGGCAGCGCCATCGACCAGTCCGGGACCGCGTCCCGTAACCGATCCGGCCCGTAGGCGAGATCGACCAGACGGTATTCCAGATCCCTGTAGAAGACATCGGTGATGGTCAGGCTCTCTCCGGGCTTGCCGATCATATCAATCACCAGATCGACACGCATGGCCGGACCGACCACCACGATGTCATCGACTGGTACATGAGGTGATACGGGTTGACCGTCCAGAGCGACCACGACCGGCGCAAGACCACTGAAATTCAGCCCGAAGATCCGGGCATTCGCCGCGTTGATCAACCGCAGGCGGATGCGTTCTCCGGATCGCACGGAGATGCGTTCCGGCATCTGGCCGTTGATGGTCACGGAATTGCCTATGCGGCCGCCGTGCATGGCGTCGTGACGGCTTCCGAAGTCCCCGGCAATCTGTCCTTCTCGGGTCATGCGCCAGTCATCGAGCATCCAAGTCAGGTCGCGATCCACACGGATCGGGTCCGCCTCCTCGACGATCAGCGGCCCGTAAAGGCCACGGCCGACCTGTTCTGAACTGCGCTGGTGCGGGTGATACCAGAACGTACCTGCGTCCAGCGCATCGAATTCGTAGAGAAACTTGCCACCGACCGGGATCGGGTCCTGTGTCAGGAAAGGCACGCCGTCCATCGCATTGGGTGTGCGAATGCCATGCCAGTGGACCGTCGTCCCTTCATTTAGCCCGTTCTCGGCCAGAACCCGAATTCGGTCTCCCTGCCGCACCCGGATCTCGGGGCCGGGGAGGGATCCGTTGTAGCTCCAGACGTCGGTAGAGCCGTAGGGTGCCGGTCGCAGGGCGGCTTGTCCGGCCGCAGCGCGTAGCAAGAATGGGTCCTCTGTCGGACCTGCCATCGCTACTCGTGCCGGTGACAGAGCGGATATGGCCGTGAAAGCGGCACCGGTGCACAGCACGTGCCGCCGTGAAATCAGTCTGTTGAGGGTCATTACTTCTGCCTTGATCTGAAAGGGTCGCACTCAGCCAGCTTCGGCCAAGGCAACGGTCAGGCCCCGCAACAAGCGAGGCCGTTATCAGGTTCAGACAGGCAGCTTGGGAGGAAATGGATCAAGGGAGGGAACCGCGCCAATCGGGATCACAGGTCCCGCGACCGGGATGACAACACCGAAGGCCATCTCAAGCGTCATCGCTGACGTACGAGCTACGATACCGGCCGTACTTCCCGCGCCACAAGGGACTGTACACCCACCCTCGCAGGATATCCCGTCAGCAAATCCGATCGGATCGCATCCGCCGCAATGGTCGTCCCCGCTTTCGGCGCCCACCATCTGAGCCATTGCTGCCTCAGCCGCATTCGCTGCCGATACATCCGGCGCAACCACGGCACCGAAGCTCAATGCAAGAATCAAAATGAGGCGGAAAAAGCGGATCATGCAGTTCTTATGCAAGCTTCCAGTAGGGGGAGGTCAAGAAGTATCCTGTAACATAGGCGTGACATTGCCACGCGGGTACTGACTGATTGGCCAACGGATGCCCGAGGTTGGTTTCGGGGGAAAATCTGAGGCGAGACTGCGGACTCATCCAAGGTCTTTTTCGGAGCCAGGCAACCACCCGCATCCTTTCATGCTGGTGGCTGCCCTTGTGTCAACTTGCGTCTTTGAATTCGGTGTATTCACCGCGCACCTGGACAGTCACGGTTGCGGGCTGGCTGTCCCGATTCCGCCAAAACCATCCGTGTTCGTCGTCAAATGTCGCGATGATCTCGCCCTCGTCGCCCGTCGAACCGGGGCCCTTTTCATAGGTCACCGAATTGCCCTCGCCATGGCCGTGCATGTTGAAGTTCACACGCCCGCCATCGACCAGCATTCGGTATTCTTCCGTCTGGCCCTCTTCCATGACCAGCTTCCACTCGGCACTGTCGCCGGGTGCAAGCGTAAAGGTGGTTTCGTCGCGCCAGACCTCGACCTCCTGCGCGTGTGCCGCACCGGTGCAGGGTCATAACCGATTCCGGCGCTATGTCCCGAGAATGCTCCATCTTCTTAAGATCGACGGGGCGCATGTGGCTACGCCGCTCTTGGCTGCCATCGATTTGATCAAAAATGGCGCAAGGCATTCTGTGCCAACAGATTTTCTGCGACGCACCTCGAAGTGGCACCAGCACCTGAAGATGCAGCAACCGAGTGATCAACGCTTGTGGGAGGTGGCGGTTCTGTTCCATTTGCGGGACGCCTTCCGATCCGGCGATATCTGGCTGGCACAATCCAAGCGCTACGGTGATCTCAAGCAGGTTCTGGTTCCCGCAACAACGGCAGCGGCAAATGCGCGGCTTGCTGTGCCGCTTGATCCCGAGCAATGGTTGGCAGACCGCCATGCCCAGATGGAAATCGGTCTGGAAAAACTCTCAAAGGCGGCGAAACGCGGAACGATCCCCGGCGGGGCCATCGAAGACGGTGTCCTGCAGCTCAGCCGATTGCCTACACAAAACCCGAACGGCGCGGCTGATCTGCTCTTTGATCTGTATAAGCGTGTCCCGGATACGCGCATCACCGACATCATGTTGCTGGTCGATGATGCAACTGGGTTCACCGATGCGTTCACACATCTACGGACAGGGGCACCGCCGAAGGATCGGATTGGCTTGCTGAATGTGCTGCTTTCGGAAGGCTTGAATCTTGGATTGAGCAAGATGGCTAAGGCGAGTAATTCGCATGGGTTTTGGGAATTGATGCGTATTTCGCGGTGGCACATTGAAAGTGAAGCCTAGGCTCCAGACCCATTAATCCGCTTGAGGCTGCCAAGCTTGCATGATTCAAACTCCCAAAATCTGGGGGCATTATGAGCAATCTTTACTGGCTGACGGACGAACAAATGGCGCGGCTTCGGCCGTTCTTTCCAAAGAGCCATGGCAAGCCACGCGTGGATGACAGGCGCGTTCTGAGTGGAATAATATTCATGAATCGCAATGGCTTGCGGTGGTCCGACGCGCCGAAGGAATACGGCCCGGCAAAGACCCTCTACAACCGATGGAAGCGGTGGGGCGACATGGGCGTCTTCGCGAGGATGATGGAGGGGTTGGCCTCTGAGGCGACAGTTCCGAAGATGGTAATGATCGACGCGACCTATCTCAAAGCACACCGCACGGCTTCGAGCCTTGGGTTGAAAAAGGGGGGCGCGGTCGCCTGATTGGCCGAACAAAGGGCGGCATGAACACCAAGTTGCATGCCGTCACAGATGAAAACGGCCGCCCGATCAGCTTCTTCATGAGCGCAGGCGAGGCCAGCGATTATACTGGTGCAGCGGCATTGCTGAACAGTCTTCCTCCTGCGCAATGGCTTCTGGCCGACAGAGGTTATGATGCCGACTGGTTCCGTGAAGGCTTGCAAAACAAGGGCATAAAGCCGTGCATCCCTGGCCGGAAGTCGCGAGCAAAGCCCGTCAAATACGACAAGCGTCGATACAAACGTCGTAACAGGATCGAAATTATGTTTGGTCGCCTGAAGGATTGGCGCCGGGTTGCCACTCGCTACGACAGATGCCCGAAGGTCTTCCTCTCAGCCATCGCACTCGCCGCGACCGTCTTGTTCTGGCTTTGATCATCAATGAGTCTGGAGCCTACGGACGGGCGCTTGCGAATATCGTGGACGCTCAGGCCAAACTACCTATGGCGTAGTTCTGGGGCATGGGGATAACCGCATCCAGCGACGATCAGTTCTTTCCAACCACCCGACAAGGCGAGGCGATGAATCTGATCAATGCCAAATACGGAAATGAGCCGGTGCTGAAAGCCTACACGCATGTTTCGGACCAGTTTGCGCCGTTTGCATCTCAGACCATTCCGGCCACGGTCAGCGAGGCAGCTTACATCCTTGATGGGTTGCTGAACAATGATGTCGGCAAACGGATCAAGGAACAATATGCGGACACAGGCGGCTTCACTGATCACCTCTTTGCGGTCACGTCGATCCTGGGCCATCGGTTCATTCCGCGCATCTGGGATCTGCCATCAAAGCGGCTTTATGTGTCCGATGCCGGAGGAACGCCACAGAACCTTAAAGGAATGATTGGCGGCAAAATCCGCGAAGGCCTGATCGCGTCAAACTGGCCTGACATTCTCAGGATTGCAGCCACAATGACGGCGGGGACGGTCGCGCCAAGCCAAATCCTCCGCAAGCTGGCTTCGTATCCACGCCAGAACGATCTCGCGTTGCTTTGAGGGAAGTCGGCCGTGTCGAACGCACATTGTTCATGCTGGATTGGGTACTCAACGCGGATATGCAGCGGCGAGTGCAGATCGAATTGAACAAAGGTGAGGCGCATCACGCGCTGAAGAATGCTCTGCGCATCGGCAGGCAGGGCGAAATACAAGACCGCACGACCGAAGGACAGCACTATCGTATGGCGGCGCTCAATCTGCTGGCGGCCATCGTCATATACTGGAACACCGCCCGGCTCGGTGAGGCGGTGGTGCAGCGCCAAGACGCGGGCCTGCCTATTCAGCCTGACCTCCTTGCGCATACATCGCCACTCGGGTGGGCGCACATTCTGCTGACAGGAGAATACAAATGGCCAAAAAAAATGATACGCAGGACAGCGGACCTTGGCTACGAGGCGCATGGACTCACACAGTGCGGACAAACCAAACTTATGCAGTTGCGGCTATTGCTGACGCAGCATCGCTATGCAACTGCGGCAAACATGCCGTTCGACATCTGCGCATATCCTGGAAGCAGTCATTGGATTTTGCCTGGGCTGATGCGAAGTGTATGGTTTCGTCCTCATCTATTTGACTGTCGAAAAGCTCTGCTTACTCACAGAATTGAGTTTGCCTAGATTGGAGGAGGTGTAATTAGTTCAGATGTTCGACATCATTCGCCGCGTCATTCAGTGGCTCGTCCGAAGCATCCTCATAGAGCGCGGCAAACAGCGCGAAGGCGACGGCCGCCGCTATGCCCGCCAACGGGATCCAATGCCATTTTTTCGATTTCTCGAAGTCCGGTTCCTGGTTCGACATATTGCACCTCCAAAAAAACGATCTGGCCGGGCGATGCGAAGAGCGCCCGGCCAAAGGGATCAGTCGTCGATCGAAATCGGGCTGACCAGCGGGCCGCCATCGACAACCACCGGCTTGTCGTTCGCAACGCTTCCGGGTCCGAATTCGTAGACGCCGAGTTCGCCATCATCGACGTGCAACATCGCGATGACTTTGTCTCCGTCATAGTCACCGGTCAGCGGAACGTAGACATTTTCGGTCATGCCAGCCTTGACATAGGTATGCCCGATCGAGGCCGGAACGACCGGCTTGCCGTCCTTGATTGCGTGGATCACGACCCAACCATCCGCGGCGGCGGTCACGGACTTGACCACGACGGCGTGGCTCAGTTCCTGCTCTGCGGTTTCGAGCGCGTTGGACACGTGGCCGTCAGCGAGGGCGACGGACGCAGTGGCGGTCAGGACCGCGATTGTGGCGATAACTTTCTTCGTAGCGTTCATGAGAACTCTCCTTTGAATTCGGTTGGAGCGCCGCTTTGGGCGGAGCTTGCAAGGTTCACGACCGACAGCCTGGAACCCTTCCCAAGTTTTTGTTCACGAACCCGTGATCGACAATTTTCAAAAGATTTCCGGGAATAATCCGGCGACCGCGCGCGTTACTTATGTGAATGCATGCAAACGGAGGCAGCGTGCCGACCCATCACGCCCTTGCCCAAGAGGCCGACGCCATGAAGCGGTACGCGATCACGCTGACGCGCGACGTGCACACCGCCGATGACCTGGTGCAGGATTGCATGGAACGAGCCTTGCGCAAGTGGACGCTGCGGCGCGCAGGTGTCCCCCTGCGGGCCTGGCTGTTCACGATGATGCGCAATCTGCATGTTGATGGGTGGCGGCAGGCGAAACGACGTCAGACGGAATCGCTTGAGACCATGACATCACCGCCCGCGATACCGCCGACCCAGGAAAACCATGTCGAGTTGAACCGGTTGTTGGCGCGCGTCATGTCTCTGCCCGACGATCAGCGTGTGGCTTTGATACTGGTCAGCGTTGAAGGCTTCACCTACCGAGAGGCCGCTCAGACGCTTGGCGTCCCAGAAGGCACGATCCTGAGCCGCGTAAGCCGGGCCCGCGCCGCTTTGCGCGGGGCAACGGCTGAGACGGCCCCAAGACTGAGGAGCGTGACATGACAAGCGCGCCGAAGGATATTCGTGAAGAGGATCTTGTCGCCTACGTGGACGACGCCTTGCCGCCTGATCGGAGAAAACAAGTCGAAGCCTATCTGAATGACACACCAGAAGCCGCCCGTCGGGTGGAAGCCGACATGGCCATCGCCCGCGATCTGCGCCATGCCTTTGCGGGGCTGGTTGCCGATCATCCGATGGCGACGCTGCCGGTTGCCGAACGGCGCAGGCACATGCCGTTGGCATGGGTTGCGTCAGTTGCGATGGCGCTGATGATAGGCGGTACGGCAGGTTGGGTCCTGCGCCCCGACACAGCCCCGCAGCCGATGTCGGGCCTTGTGGCCGAAGCCTTCGCCGCACATCGCACTTTCGTTGTCGAGGTCGCGCACCCGGTCGAGGTCGGGGCGGAGAACAAGGGCCATCTGGCCACTTGGCTGACCAATCGGCTGGATCGTCCGTTTGCTATCCCCGACCTGCGTGTCGTGGGTCTGTCGCTGGTCGGTGGGCGGCTCCTTCCCTCGCCCACCGAACCAGCGGCACAATTGATGTACGAAGACGGCAACGGTCAGCGCCTGACGCTCTATCTGCGACGCGGCAGCGAAGGCGATCCAAGTTTCCGATTTGCCGAAACGGCCACCGAGCAGGCGTTCTACTGGAGCGACACCGAGTTCGCCTACGCCCTGACCGGTGCTTTGCCGCGCGCGCGCCTTCTGGAAATCGCTCATTTGCTGCAGGCTCAGTTCGAGGATCCAGGCGCGCCAACCTGATCTCACGGAAGCGTGATCATAAATTCGGGAAGGGTTCTGGATGTCGGCGCGTCAGTCTTGTGAAGGCCGCCCGCAATCGGTGGAGGCCGATCCACGACCCTGACAGGAGATACCATGCGACTGACAACGCTTTTCACCACCACAATCCTTGCCGCCGCCCCGGCATTCGCCGACACCGCAGCCGACCGCCGCGGTGATACCGCGTTCAACGATCCATCTATCGAACACGCGCCGCAAGACGGCGTCGTAAAGCTTTACGGCGCGGGTGGTCCGCACACGGCATTCCGCAAGGTCGCAGCCGTCTTTGAAGAGCAGACGGGAACCTCCGTCGAAGTGATCGCGGGCCCGGAATCGAAATGGACCGCAGACGCCCAGGCCGACGCCGACATTCTTTGGGGCACATCCGAGCAGTCGATGACAGCCTTCCTGCTGACCTACACGGCCTTCGATCCCGCGAAAGTCGAGCCGATCTACCTGCGGCCGACCGTGATCGCAGTGAAGGCCGGCAACCCGCTGAACATTGATGACTTCGATGACCTTCTGGCCGACGGGGTGCGGGTTGTCGTGACCGAGGGCGCAGGGGTCTACAACACCTCCGGCACTGGCACATGGGAAGACGTAGCGGGCCGTTTGGGGAGCCTCGATGACATCTCCGACCTGCGACGCAATATCGTGGCCTATGCGCTTGGATCGGGTGCCTCCTATGGGGTCATCTCAAACGGTGATGCCGACGCTTGGATCACCTGGCCCAATTGGCCGATCACAAAGGACGACCTCGACATGGTCGAACTGTCTGCGGATCGTGTGATCTACCGCGACGTGAATGTCGTGCTTTCGCCCGATGCCGATCCGGAGGCGCAAGCCTTCCTTGACTTCCTCATCACGGATGAAGCGCAGGAACTCATGGCAACCGAAGGCTGGCAGCGATAGTGCGGTTGATCCGACAACTTTCGCAACATGCGGAATAAACCAACATGATTGGACGTTTTGTCTTTAGGCCCCGCTGCTTAGCCGGGGCCTAAAGGACTTTCGGAACATGAGTTGCTTGATGACACAGCCCTGATTGCCCGGTGACGCCGAACGGACTTCAGTCCTCCCCGCAAGGCCGAACACCGGTTCACGGTCTGCGCCCTGTTCCTGACCCGGAAGTTTTATTTTCGTGAGCTTTTCGCCATCGGAGCGGCGACCGTCTGAGCTGTCGCAGCGGCGTGTTTCTCAGATATAGAAATAGGACGGTACCAGCGTCGAAGTCGCTGCTGCCGTGGTTCAGCTATCTGGAAGTCGCGCGATGGCGGGCATCTATTTCCGGACAAACCGCGTTGCCGTGCGGTTTCTCAATTACGTGGCGCCGACTGCGCTGACACGGCACCTGACCGCATCCATCGATCTTGATCCGTCGCAACGTTCTGACCCTGCCCCTCGGTTGAATACAACATACGGGTCTTCCCAGGGACTTTCGGCGGTGGTTATTCTTGTATTGCGCGACGGCTCCTACGCTTTTCCATCCGACAACCCTGCCGGTTATAGCTCTGATCTGTTGGCGCAGCCTCCGGGAGCCGTGCGCCCCCCATATCCAACTGACTGAGCATCGGAACTGCACGACCCCAATTACCAAAATGGGTTATCCGGCAAGCAGAGCGACCGCACAAGCGGGCACCGTCCTTTGGCCAGCCGACCCGGCCACGTGCATCCACTTATTTGGAGCTTCGCGAATATTTTTTCGTTCCGCGGGAATAAAATGCACCCTCAACACGTTAGTTACGCATGGAGCTGCTGCATACCGTGGAGTGCAAATGCTTCGAACCACGGGAGGAAAGACATGAAAATCATAGAAAAAGTAAAGCGTCGGCATTTCCTGATAGGATCAGCGGGCACGATGGTGGCTGCTGCAGTCGGGGCACCGGGGATGGCGCAATCAGACGGGGAGCCGTTGCCAGATTACGTCGCATGGAAAGACGCCGAGGACATGATCGTCCATTCCAAGCAGACGCTTGAGACGAAGCGCGCCGCGCAAGGTTCGGAGCTGATCACGCCCAGTACCGAGCTTTACATACGCAATAACCTGCCCGCCCCACCCGACGAGATCGTCGCAGATCGCGATGCCTGGGAGGTCGAGATCGACGGGGTCGCGAACCCGGGTAAGATGACTGTGGGCGAGATGAAGACGCTCGCGGTCGAAACCGTGGTTTGTGTGCTGCAATGCTCGGGCAACGGGCGCGCTTTTTTCGATCATGAAACCAGCGGCTCGCAGTGGTCGGTTGGTGCTGCGGGCAACGTGGTGTGGACCGGCGTGCCGGTGCGCGCCGTGATTGACGCGATGGGCGGCGCGAATGCGGGCGCCGTGTTCCTGACCGGTACAGGTGGCGAAGAGATCCCCGAAGGTCTTCCACCCGAGACGATCCAGGTCGAACGGTCGGTTCCAAAGGTCGCGATGGATCAGGCTATCCTGGCGTGGGAGATGAACGGTGAGCCTTTGCCACTCGCCCATGGAGGCCCCCTGCGGCTGGTGATTCCGGGGTATTATGGCGTGAACAACGTCAAGTATCTCAAACGTCTGGCAATGACGGCCGAGGAATCGCCCAATAAAATCCAGCAAACCGGCTATCGCGTGCGCTCCGTGGGGGTAAAGGGCGATCCCTCTCAGCCGTCGATGTACGAGATGGCCGTCAAATCCTGGATCACCGGCCCTCTGATGGATGCGGCGACCGGCAAGGTGCAGGTCCACGGCGTCGCCATGGGCGGTGTCAGCGGTCTGGACAAGATCGAGGTGTCCACCGACGGGGGGCAAAACTGGGCAGAAGCGCAGTTCCTTGGCCCGGACCTTGGCCCCTATGCATGGCGGCCATTCGTGCTGATCACGGAGCTGTCCGAAGGCACACATATGCTGGCGAGCCGTGCCACCAACGAAGCAGGCGATACCCAACCCGAGATTTTTCCGCCCAACGAACGGGGTTATGGCAATAACGGCTGGCGCGCCCATGCCGTCGACGTGACCGTCAGCTGAGCTGACTGACCGGCGGCATCCTCTGCCACCGGTTTGACAACAAAAAAACCGGAGACATGAACATGACCACCCGAATGACGCCACGACTCGGCGGCGCAGTTTTTCTTGCCTTGATGGCCGGTGCTGCGAGCGCCGAGGCTGATCTGGATGCGGGCCGTAAGATATTCACTGAAACCGCGCAACCCGCCTGCGCCCTTTGCCACGCGCTGAAAGATGTGGGTTCGGAGGCCGAGATCGGCCCCAACCTTGATGAATTCAAACCGACAGTCGATCAGGTGCGCGCAGCCGTGACCAGTGGAATCGGAGTCATGCCAGCCTTTTCGGAAACGCTGACCAAGGAAGAAATCGAAACGGTTTCGAAATACGTGGCCCAGGTCACGGGAGGGTCGGAGACTGCAACCGGCACAGATGCCGCTACTGAAGCGACAGATTCCGCAGATGCGGAGGAGGTTGAAACTCCCGGCGCTGAGATCCTTGCGCAGGGCGACCCGGCTGCCGGCGAAAAGACGTTCAGGAAATGCAAGGCTTGCCATACGGTAGACGAAGGTGGGTCCAATCGTGTCGGTCCCAACCTTTATGGTATCGTCGGGGCACCCGTGGCAACGGTCGACGGCTTTCGCTATTCCGACGCGCTGGTTGAATACGGGGGCGATTGGACACCTGATCGGCTTGCCGCGTTTCTTGCAAATCCCCGGAAAGAAGTGCGTGGCACCAAGATGGGGTTCAGTGGCCTGCGCAAGGCGCAGGATCAGGCCGATGTCATTGCCTATCTTGACAGCTTGACGGACACCGCAAAAACCAACTGACCTAGCCGACGCAGGACCGTGCCGTCCGGGTTGCCTCCGAAAGCGACGCCATCACGCTTTCGGAAACACGTTCGCGGGTTTCAAGCATCAGATAACTGGCGATGGCATCGAACCGCGTGCGGTCCATCCCTGTCGCGACAACTATATGACGAAGGTGATCCCCGGACAGCCAGGTTGCGATCTGCTGACCGGGTGTGTCGTTGCCCTCTGGGGAAACGAACGCGCCGCGAAAATAGGTCAACCTGCATCCATTCTGACCCGCGTAATGCATGACTTCGCCGTTGTCCGATGTGCGGAAGGCAACAGCCGTCAGGTTTGCGACGGACAGGTCGGGTACGCCCACCGCACCGCCTGTCGCGGCGGGCCGCAGATCGGCGGTTTCGACGTCATACATCTCAGCGGCCAGTTCAGCGTGAATGTCAAAAGCTGTCGGGGTGGCAACAAAAGCGGGTCCGAATACCACAGCCAAGGCAATTCCCGCAGCGACAGCACCGCCCGCCAGCCAGCGCCGGGGGTGCCAGCTACTATTTGCGGCACTAGTTTCCGGCATAGATTCCGAATGCACGAGGTCCGGTCGCAAGGCCGCCAAGCTGACGGACACGTTCCGCACGTCCTCAAGCGCTGCGGCAAGCGCGGGCTCGGATGCAGGCCGCCCCTCGAATGCGCGCATGTCGGCCGCGCACAACTCACCATCGTGGTAAGCGTTGACCTGTTCCCAGTCCTTGTCGTTCAGTTCATTCATGTCTTCCGCGTCACTTCCTGCTTTGCCGTTTCGGCCCCATCGACGATTTCCAGCAACGCCTTGCGGGCACGGCTGATCCGGCTCATCACCGTTCCGTTCGGCACATCCATCACTTTCGCCGCCTCGGCGTACTTCAACCCCATGATATCAACGAGGCACAGAACCTCGCGGGTCTCGGGCGGCAGTTTCTTAAAGGCCAGCCGGATCAACACATCCCGCGCGGTGTCCGACGCACCCGCTTCATTGGATAGACGTTTTTCGGCCGCGAAATATTCCCGACGCACGCGCCTTTTTCTCAGCTCATCGTAATGCAGGTTGCGAATGACACGGAACATCCAGGGCCGTAGTTCCCCGATCGGGTCTGGCCTCCCACCTGATCGCAGCCCCCGTTCCACAGCATCCTGAACAAGATCTTCAGCCTCGTCGCGGGAATGGCAAATGGCTATCGCATAGGCCCGAAGTTCAGGCAATAGGATTTGGCCCCATCGGAAGGTTTCTTCGTAGAACCACGCTAAGGGGGAACTTTCAGAGAACATCTTCACGTTCCCCAGTCTCTGGCTGGCCTGATGTTCAGCGGTCGCGCAATTTTGCGGTCAGCGGCTCT
>Ga0209024_1000173_pt1 | contig 130376 bp, 140 predicted proteins | sample AutmiccommunBRH5_FD_187380 | JGI IMG/M metagenome (GOLD analysis project Ga0209024, IMG submission 187380) | Deep subsurface microbial communities from Mt. Terri, Switzerland - Autotrophic microbial communities BRH/5 (SPAdes) (version 2) | ecosystem: Environmental > Aquatic > Deep subsurface >...
ACAAGCGTCGTCGCCCTGCCTGCCGATCAGGCTTTCTTGCCGCGCTCGACAGCGAGCGAAATCAGCTCGCGCGCCTTTTCAATACCGTACCAGCCTTCGATGCGTGTCCACTTGCCCTTTTCGAGATCCTTGTAGTGCTCGAAGAAGTGGGCCGTCTTGTCGATCAGCGTTTGCGGAAGGTCGTGATAGGTCGCGATCTTGTCATAATAGCTGGTCAGTGCGCCGTGCGGCACGGCGAGGATCTTCTCGTCCGGGCCCTTGTCGTCGGTCATCATCAGCACGCCGACTGGGCGAGCACGCACAACGCTGCCCGGCACAAGCGGACGGTTGCCAACAACCATGACGTCTATGGGATCACCATCGAGGCTGAGCGTGTGCGGAACGAACCCGTAATTACACGGATAACGCATTTCCGTGTACAAGTAGCGATCCACGAACATGGCACCAGACGCCTTGTCGATCTCGTATTTGATCGGGTCACCGCCCAGCGGCACTTCGATCAGGACATTGACGTCATCGGGTGGATTTTGGCCGGTGGCGATCTTGGACAGGTCCATGTGGCAAAGCTCACTTGTTGTATCTGGGAGGGAAATTCTTCTGGCGAGGCGGATGGCCTGTCGTGGCCCTAACGTCAAGCCTGCCGCGTGATCGAGAGGGTTAATATCGGCCGGAATTCGCGCGGCCGGACGGCGTCAGATATGTTTGAGTGCGTAATTGAAACTGATCGACAGGCGCGGACTTTCGGAGCGGTTTGGCATCACTTCATGGCGCAGCCAGCTTTCCCACATGATTGCATGGCTTTCTTTCGGGCAGACGTAGACAAAGCGGCGAGCCGTTTCGGGCGCATCGTCTTCCGGCTGCGGCGCGGCCATCATGAAGCCGAGGCGCGGGTCCTCGAACTTAAGGTCGCCAGCCCCCTCCGGGATGGTCACGTAATAGGTTCCTGATATGACGCTGCCGGGGTGGATGTGGCCCGAATGGGTCCCGCTTTCACCCAGGATATTGACCCAGAGCCCGTTCAGTTCGAGCGCCTGATCCTGCATGTCCCAATGCAGATCTCGGGTAAATGCTTCAGCCACCCTGTCGAGCAGGGCTTTCAACTCCCCGATTTCAGGGAACCGCTCCGGAAGGTCATCAAGGGAGGCATAGGACGTATAGCCATCATACCCTTCCCGGTCGCACCAGTCATTGCCGGCTTCATCTTCATCCTCGAGTACCCAGCATACTTTTTCGAGAGATGTCCGCAGGGTTTCATCACCGATTTCGGCGTGGCGCAGGAGGGTCGGGAAGAGTGTCTGGACGGTCATGGAAGAGTGGCCATTGGGGCTGGTTGGGGGGCGGCTTGAGTGGCGCACACCCCCCGCAAGGTGACGATGACAGGCCGTTTGTGAACGGGCAGGCACCTATTCAGGTTTGACGAATTTCAGCGTCATACGGTCGCTCTCGCCGATATCGGCATAGATCGCCGGATCAAACCCGTCCGGTGTGTTGCCTTCGCGATCAGCGGTTGAGCTGACAGGCGGCAATGTCCAGACCCCGAACGGATGGTCCGCCGTATCGGCCGGATTGGCGTTTATTTCGCTCGACCCGGCGAACTCGAAGCCGGCGGCAATCGCACGGGCTTTCACGAAGTCCTCATGAACGTATCCGGTTGAACCGGTCGGGTCTTGCGTGGCGGTCGAGGGCAGCCGGTGTTCGACAACACCGAGCACGCCGCCCGGCTTGAGCGCCGTATAGGCGTCGGTGAAGAATTTTTCGGTATAGCCGCCCGACATCCAGTTGTGGACATTACGGAATGTCAGCACGACATCGGCTGTACCCGGCTCGGTCAGCGGCCCGCTAATGCCTGAGAACACGCTGTATTCAATCGTTCCGAACTGCGGATCGGCATAGTTGGCCTTGAATTCGGCCAAGCGGGCTTCGGTACGCTGCTTGCGCTCTTCATCCGGCGCGGCAGCCGGATCGAACCCGGCGGCAACCAGCTTGCCGCCGCCAGCGGCCAGATAGGGCGCGAGAATATTTGTGTACCATCCGCCGCCCGGCCAGATTTCGACAACGGTATCGCCGGGCTCGACGCCAAAGAATTCAAGCGTTTCAGCCGGATGGCGCCAGGCATCGCGTGCCTTTTCCGCGTCCGAGCGTGCCGGATTATTGACTGCAACTTCCAGCGGGTTCAGCACTGGTTCCGTTTCAGCCGCCTCAGGTGCGACAGGCGCTTCCGGCTTTGCCGGGGCCTCAGCGGGCCCACAGGCGGCGAGCAAGCCAAGCGCAGCGCCAGCCATCAGGAAATTCTTCATTGCGTTCTCCTCCGTCAACATCTTGAACACCCCCTTACGCTACCCAAATACTAGTTGTCACGGTGCTGCAATGCGGGCCGGGACCGGGTGATGTGCCAGCGCCAATGATGGGCTGGGTGTTCGCATTTCCCGAGAATGACGAAGGACCTGGTTGCTCCAGGCCCCTCACAGTTGCTTCAAACGAGAGGACTGTTTCCATGAGCAATATCGATTTGACCCCCCTCTACCGCACCATGGTCGGCTTTGACCGCATGGCGAACATGATCGACACCGCGTCGCGTCTGGACGGCACGCAGGGCTATCCCCCTTACAATATTGAGCGTTCCGGCGAAAACGCCTTTGCGATCGAAATCGCCGTCGCCGGCTTCACTGAAGCCGACCTCGACATCGAAACCAAGGAAGGCCAGCTTACGGTTGCTGGCAAGAAGGGTGAGAACGAGGATGGTGACGGACGCGAATACCTGCACCGCGGCATCGCGCAGCGCAGCTTCATTCGCCGTTTCCAGCTGGCAGATCACGTGATTGTGACCGGCGCCCATCTCGACCACGGCGTCCTGCGCATCGATCTCGTCCGCGAGCTGCCGGAAGAGAAGAAACCCCGCAAGATCGAAATCGGGTCTGAAGCTGCCGCGTCGGAACCCAAACTGATCGGCAAGAAAGCCAGCAACGCCGCCTGAGGCAAATCTGGCTGACTGACCTTAAGCGGCGCGTCCAACCGGGCGCGCCGTTTTTACATCAAAGGTATTTTTTAGCACCCGTTGCCTCGAGTAAATCCTGCAGGGGGGTGTTATCTGCGGACTTGGCCAGGGCGGCGCGGACGGACTGGAACGAGCGGGCGGCATATCTCTGCGTCGATTGTTCGAAGATGCCGTCGCCGAGCGTTACCGAGAAACGCTTCTTGTTCCGCGACGCACTCGCCGCGTTGGCGCTGGCCCAGGGCAGGTAGGTCAGGCTGAGTTCCTCCGCGAACAGCGGCGCGAGCGTTTTGCCGAGTGTTGCGAGATCCTCGAACGGGCCACCCGCGCGCGGGTCTTCCATATGTTCGCACCAGGCGACGAGGAAAGGCGCGCGATCCTCTAGCCACCCAGCCGGGGTCGGGTCCAGCAGCATCTGCTGGAACTGGGCCGCGATGGCAAAGTCGGCAACCGTGGGGCGCCCGCCAAACAGGAACAGGTGGTCCTTCAGGTGATCGTTGAGCAGGCCGGCAAACCGGCGCCAGGAATTTTCCAGCGTTTCCCAATTCTCTGCTTCGGCTCCCACCAAAGGCAGGCGCGCGGCCATGCGTTCGGCGATCTGCGTCTGCGGTGCCTTGCGCGCGCGCGGCAGCTTGCCGTCATAGAGTTGGGTGAGCACGCGCAGCGCCGCAGCCTCGCGATCAGGTGACTGGCCCCAGCGCTGCTGGAACATGCACTTGTTCAGCCACTCGTCGCCGTAATCCTCAAGCATGAGCGCCAGCACGGCGCAGGCCGGATCGTCAGGCACGGCGGACGGCTCGGGATGATCGGCCTCCAGCGCGGCCAGCATCGCCGTGGAATCCTGGCTTGTCGGGCGGCTGGGTGAGATGAGGAGCGGCACGGTCGCAATCTGTTGGGCGTTCGCCTGGAAGTCGGCTTCGTTCGCGCGCGAGCGGGATATCCAGTCGAATGCGAGGCCCTTGTAACGCAGGAATGCACGCACCTTGAGAGAATAGGGAGACGTGTCTGCGCCGAACAGACGGTAATCGGTCATCGGGCTGTCCTTGCTGGTTGAGCCCTTCTCTAGGGACTTCACCCCGAACTGCCAAGCAACGTTTGCCGCGCGGGGCGATAATCGCTATGCGCTGCGCTATCAACGGGCTTGGCCGGGCGGCAGGACACGAAGGATAAATGAAATGCGGGTAATGCATGTCATGGCAGGTGCGGCCGAAGGCGGCGCAGAGAATATCATGCTGGAATCGGTCCTCGCACTGGCCGAAACGGACCTGGAACAGCATGTCGTCACGCGCCCGGATAACGCGTTCCGTATCCAGAAATTTCGTGAGGCCGGCATCGGTGTCGATGTGGCCGCCTTCAACAATAGCTGGCCGTTCCCGACACGCCGTGTGATTGGCGATGCCATTACCCGGTTCAAGCCGGACGTGATTGAATACTGGATGGGCCGCGCCGGACAGTTCGCGCCCAAGCAATACCGTGCACGGTCAATCGGCTGGTATGGCGGATACTACAAGCTGGCGCGGTTCGCGAATTGCGAATGGCATGTCGGCCTGACCAAGGACCTGCTGCGCCATATCCGCGAACAGGGTGTCAGCGACGACCGGTCGGCCATTGTGCACACTTATGCAGACTTTAGCGGCGCAGACCCGGCGAGCCGCAAAGCCCTCAACACGCCGGATGATGCGCCCGTCGCCCTCGCGCTGGCCCGGCTGCATGAGAAAAAAGGCCTCGACACGCTGCTGGATGCGACAGCGAAGATTGACGGTCTCTATGTCTGGATCGCGGGTGATGGCCCGCTGGAGGCTGAATTGAAAGCGCAGTGCACGCGGCTGGGCCTGGATGACCGTGTGCGGTTTCTCGGATGGCGCAATGACCGGGGCGCCTTGCTGGCGGCATGCGATGTCGTCGCCTTCCCGTCGCGTTACGAGCCGTTTGGCACGGTGACGGTGGATGCGTGGGCAGCCTCGCGGCCGCTTGTCGCCGCAGATGCGGTCGGGCCAGCGGCCTATGTGAAGGATGGCGTCAACGGATTGCTCATCCCTAAGGATGATGTCGACGCCCTGGCCGATGCCCTGCGCAAGGTCGTGACTGACAAGGCGCTTGCAGCGAAACTGGTGGCCGGCGGGCGGGCATCATATGAGGCGCAGTTCACCAAGGCGGTTTTCCAGCGGGATTCCCTCGCACTGTACGAAAAGATTTCCGCCCATGCCGGCCCGTTTGCTGAATAGGAGGCCCGGTCAGGCTTTGCCGGCGTGGACCGAGCGGAAGAAGCCATCATAGAGGTGCGCGGCTGTTGCGCGGCCAATGCCGATTTCGACCCGGATGCCGGCCTTGCGCAGCGCGGTGACGCCGCCTTCGGCCAATGGGTGCGGATCGGTGATGGCGCACACAACGCGGGCAATCCCGGCCTCTTTCAGTCTGGTTGAGCAGGATGACCCGCCAGCCGAGCGTTCGCGGCAGGGCTCAAGCGTGACATAGGCCGTTCCGTCAAGCGCGGCGGCGCCTGCCTCGTCGAGGGCGATCTCCTCGGCATGCGGGCGGCCGCCAAGGCCTGTAACGCCATCGCCGACGATATGGCCTTCTGCATTGAGAATGACGCACCCGACGGAAGGGTTCTCGGCAGTCAGCCCGTGGTTCAGCCGCGCCAGCGCGAGGGCACGGCCCATCATGCGGCGGTCGCGGCGGCGGCTCATGGCAGGCTTGGAAGCGGTGCGCTGCGTCCTGAATCCAGATACTGCACGGATACAGGCTTCAGATTTTCGTCGAGATCGATCAGGAGCGGGTTGCCGGTCGGAATCTCGATCCCTGTAATGGACTCATCGGGGACATTGAACAGGTGCTTGACGAGGGCGCGCAGGGAATTGCCATGGGCGGCAATGATTGTATCGGTGCCACCGGACAGGACGGGGGCGATTGCGCCGGTCCAATAGGGAAGAACGCGCTCCAGCGTCGTCTTCAGGCTTTCTGTCGCCGGCACGTCAATCCCTTGATAGCGGGGGTCGCGGGCCGGATTGTACGGGCTATCCGGATCAATCGGCGGCGGCGGGACGTCGTAAGAGCGGCGCCAGACATGGACCTGCTCGTCGCCATGCTTCGCGGCGGTTTCGGCCTTGTCGAGGCCAGTGAGGCCGCCATAGTGACGCTCGTTCAGGCGCCAGTGCTTTTCGACCGGCAGCCAGACGCGCCCCATTTCCGTCAGGGCCATCCAGAGCGTGCGAATGGCCCGGGTCTGTACACTGGTAAAGGCTGCGCGGAAATCGGCATCGACATCGTTCAGCAGGACGCCGGAATGGCGCGCTTCAGCCTCGCCTTTTTCGGTGAGATCGGCGTCCCACCAGCCTGTGAAACGGTTTTCGAGGTTCCAGGCGGACTGTCCGTGCCGGACAAGGGCGAGTTTGGTCATGGCGTGACTTTCTTCAAACGGGCTTCAAAACGGGCTTTCGCCGCCCTTTTCGGGTGAAATGGCTGCAGATTCAAGCTTTCATGACCCGGATCAGCTCGGTAAAGGCCAGAACGACATGATAGCCGGTCGAGGCGGGCATATCCTGGGCCACTACATTGCCGTCGGCGCCATAATGGTCGATCCAGCCGCCATCGACGGTAAGGAATTCGTCCAGCAGCACGTCGAAACTGGTACAGGCGGCAGCGGCGAAGCGCTCGTCGCCGGAGTGCTCGTACATGGCCAGATGTGCTTTCAGGGCTTCGGTCTGTGGCCAGGTGCGCCGTGAAGCGTCAGCCGGCACGCCATCGCGGGTGACTTCCTGGCAGGCTCGGCCGGCGTCATCGAGCGTTGCGCAGGCGAAAGCGTACAGCGTTCCGGCCGCATCAGATACCGGCACACCGGCCGCTTCGGCATACTGGTGGAGCAGCCAGACCCATTCGAACTGGTGGCCAGGCTCGACAATGTCTGCGTCACGTCCCTCGGGGATGCCCCAGTCAGCGGCAAACCGCTCTCCCAGCAACTTGCCGGGTCCTGCCGTCAGCCGCGCGTGAAACAGGGACAGTATTTCACGGGCGCGATCCAGATGACCGCCATCGGGGTCGACATTGTGCAGGGAGAGGCAGGCCTCGAGCAGGTGCATGTGCGGGTTCTGCAGCCGCACCTGCGGCGGAGGCAATGCTTCGGCATAGCCGCCATTCGTCCGGTCGCGCATCTGGCGGTCGACGGAATCCAGAAGGGCGCTCGCGCTGGCACGCGTTTCACCCATGCCTCCCAGCGCGGCGTCGGCCTCGCCGATCGCGAAGAGCGTAAAGGCGATGTCGTAAAGGTCTGCCGTGTCGTCGAGAAACCCGCTGCCATCGGCCTTGAGTGTGCGTCCCACCAGACCGTCAGGGCGCCGGGCGAGGTTGGTCAGGATGCCGAGCCCGAGCTCGACACGGTCTGTTGCGATATCCGGACGCCAGCCGAGACGGAGCGCTTCTGCAAAGACATAGGTCTGGCGCGCCTGCACCCGCACCCGCGCGAAATCGCGTTCGGCGGGGGCATGATCGAGGTCCAGCACTTCACAGAAGAGGCCATCCTGATTGAGGCCCCGTTCGGCCCAAAGCGGAAAGAAGGCGTCAGTCAGCCAGAGGCGGGCTTCGCTGGCCCTGCGCTTCAAAGCTGATTTCGACATCGAGCCTGATCCCCAAAATGCACCTGAATCCGAGCTACGGCTCGCCAAACCGTTCGTGCTCCTGCTATCAGCAGATCAATGGATTGGCCAGCGCCCTGACTCGCGCCCGTATGACGGAAGGAAGATGCAGATTCGGGACCGATTTTTCTTCTCGGCCGCTTTGGCGCTCGTCGCCATGATGGTTTACCTGGCGATCCGGCCCGGTATCGGTGCCTTGCCCACGGGACCAGTGACGGGCGACGGCGCAAATTACGACAAGATCACCATTGAGGGCGATTATCTCAACAAGGTGTTTTCCGGCGGGAATGCCCGGACTGAGCTCACGGACGGGCCTGACAAGAAAACCCTGTTGCTGATCAGTGCAGATGCGGGCGCGCTGCGCGACGAGCCGGACCTTGGCCCGCATTTCCGGCTGGCAGCCGATATCGAGACCCAGTTTTCCGGCATGACCATTCGGGTCACCGTGCGCGCCCGGCCGACCGATGACCGCGGCGCGATGCAGCTTGCCGTGAACTATTCTGCCGGACGTGTCGGCGAATCAGGGTGGAGGGTCTTTGACCTGAAGCCGGAATTCTCCGATTTCACGTTCGAATACGATGTGCCCCGTGTCGAGGGCGATCAGGCGGTTGACTATATCGGCATCCGGCCCGTCGTGCCCGACAAGTCGAGAGCCTTGCTGGTCGAGCGGATATCGTTCGAGCGGATCGGGCCATGGACCCCGAACGGTCCCGCCTAGGGCGAGCGGGCCGTTCGTCCATGTCATGTCGCCGTTTGCCTTGAACGCGATCACAAACTATGTCGTGCCAGCTTTGGCGGGGACGAGTCACATATCTGATTGCTGAGGCGGCCATGAACGATGGAGATCCCTTGCGTCTTTTGAAATCCCTAACTGCCGCCCTCATTCTGACAGGGTGCACCCTTGCACCAGAACCGGAGACGATTTTGCCTGACACACCATTGCCCATGACTAAAACCGCCCCGGTCGATCCAAACCTGTGGCTGGAAGAAGTTGAGGGCGAGAAAGCGCTTGACTGGGTGCGGGCCCAGAACGAGCGGACGCTCGCTGAGTTGCAGACCGATCCGCGCTATGCCGGTTTCGAAGCGGCCGCGCTGGATGCGCTGAACTCCAGGGAACGTATTCCCTATGGCGCGGTGCGTAATGGCTGGGTCTACAATTTCTGGCAGGACGATGTAAATGTCCGCGGCCTGTGGCGGCGGACCAGCCTGACGAGCTACGCGTCGGCGGACCCGGAATGGGAAACGATTGTCGATTTCGACAAGCTGTCGGCGGATGAAGGCAAGAACTGGGTCTACAAGGGCGCCGATTGCCTGCGTCAGACAGGCAAGCCGGCGCGGCACTGCCTCGTGTCCCTGTCGGATGGCGGCAAGGACGCGGTCATCAACCGGGAATTCGACCTCTCGACCCAGACATTCGTTCAGGACGGCTTCGTCACGCCTGAAGCCAAGCAGGGCGTGGCATGGGTGGATGCCGACACATTGCTGATCGCCTCTGACTGGGGCGCCGGCACGGTGACCGATTCAGGCTACCCCTTCATCGTCAAGCGCTGGCATCGCGGAACGCCGCTCGATGCAGCCGAGGAAGTAATCCGAGGGGCCAGCACGCAGGTTGGCGTCTGGCCGATGGTCATGGAGCTGGATGACGGCCAGGTGCTGCAGGGCGCGGTGAAGGCAGAAACCTTTTTCACGCATTCCTATTGGTGGCTGCCGGATGGAGAAGCCCAGCCCGTGCGCTGGCCGATCCCGCTGAAATCCTCACCGAACGGCATCTACAAGGGCCAGTTCCTTTTGTCGCTCGAAGAGGACTGGGCACCCGAGGGCCAGACGGAATCGTTCACTTCCGGTGATCTTGTCGCATTCGACGTGGCAGCTTTCCTGGCAACACGGCAGCTGCCCAAAGTCGATCTCGTGTTCCGTCCCGGCGCGACGCAGGCGGTGAACGGCGTGGCCATTGCGAAGGGCGCCGCGCTCCTGTCGATAAATGACAATGTGGTCGGGCGTGTGATGCGCCTGGAGCCTGGTGCGGATGGATGGACACGCACGCCGGTCGACCTGCCGGGCAGCGGTCAGGCCGGTATCGCGTTTGCTGAAGCGCATGAGGAAGCTGTCTTCCTCAATTATGAGGACTTCCTGACGCCGGATTCGCTCCTGTCCTATGACATCAGGACCGGCGATGTGGCATCCCTGAAGAGCCTGCCGGGCAAATTCGATGTATCAGGTCTCAAGGTCGAACAGTACTTTGCGACCTCGAAGGACGGGACGAAGGTCCCCTATTTCATCGTGCATAAGGCCGACATGCCACTGGATGGCAGCACGCCGACACTGCTTTACGGCTATGGCGGGTTCCAGGTGTCGATGAACCCAGCCTACAGCCCCGTCACGGGGCGGCTATGGCTGGAACAGGGCGGGGCCTATGTGCTGGCGAATATCCGGGGCGGCGGCGAATTCGGTCCGGCCTGGCACCAGGCGGGCCTCAAGCGCGACCGGCAGCGCGTATTTGATGATTTCATCGCGGTCGGCGAAGACCTGATTGCGCGCAAGGTCACCCGTCCTCGGCATCTTGGCATCATGGGCGGTTCGAATGGCGGCCTGTTGATGGGTGTCATGCTGAACCAGCGGCCGGACCTCTGGAACGCTGTGGTCGTGCAGGTGCCGCTGCTGGACATGATGCGTTACCATGTCTTGCTGGCGGGTGCGTCATGGGTGGATGAATATGGGTCCCCGGATGTGCCGGAAGAGCGCGCATTTCTCGAGACGATCTCTCCCTATCAGAACTTCGATGCGGCCAGGTCCTATCCGACGCCGTTCTTTGTCACCTCGACCAAGGATGACCGGGTTCATCCGGGGCACGCGCGGAAGATGGCGAAACTGTTTGAGGCTGCCGGTCTGCCCTTCCTGTATTACGAGAACATTGACGGCGGACACTCCGCGGCGGCGAACCAGACGGAGCGCGCCAAGCGGTCCGCTCTGGAATTCACCTACCTGTCCGAGCGGCTATTCGACGCGTAGAGAGTACCAAACTGGAACGCGGTGCGGATATCAGTTCCGGATTGGAACTTTGGATGATTTTCTGGCTTGGGTCTTGCCAGTTATCCAATCCGTGACACTTTCTCAGGCATGCGGCTTGACGAGAAGGGATTCCATAACGACGTCGTCCGGCTGGATATGCTGGAGGAGGGTGACCGTGCCCGGCTTGAAGTATCGGACGCGGTGCAATCCATGTGGGACTGGCTGCCGGTTATCCCCAAAGGCACCAATTTTCACGCCTATGTCGACTTCATGCTGGCGATGAAGAAACAGGGCAGCATCATTCCTTTCTCGATAACGCGCCAGTCTGACGATGCCTTTGCAGGCGTGATCGCCTATCTCGATGTTTCGCGGACCCATCGGCGGGTCGGCATTGGCTATGTCTGGCACCCGCCCGAAATGCGCGGTACGGTCGTACCCGTGGCGACGCAAATGGCCATGATCGGCCGGGCCTTCGGCGCCCGGATGCGCCGTATCGAATTCCCGATTGCCGCGGGCAATGAAAGGGCGATCAGGGCGCTTGAGCGGCTTGGTGCGCGCCAGGAAGGTGTGTTGCGCCGTTATATGCGCCTCGCCGACGGATCATGGTCTGATTTGGCCATCCTGTCGCTTGTGGACGCAGAGATACGGGCGGCGGTCGACCTCCTGAAGGACCGGGTCGCACAGATGCAGCTGGCTTGACCTCAACCGGCCTGCATGCTTTAGGCGCGCTTACATCCGCGCAAACATGAAAAGCGCGCTTTGACTGACACTCGAGGTCAGCGAGGCCCCCCGCCCGGCGAAGGTTCGCTCAGCGGGGCTTCATGCTTTGTGCGCCGGGTTTGAGCGCCTATGTCTGTCCTTCAGGCAAATGGCAAAGGAGTAGGCACATGTTCGACGCATTAAGCGATCGTCTTGGCGGCATTTTCGACGGTCTGACCGGCCGCGGCGCGCTGTCCGAAAAGGACGTGAACGCCGCCCTGCGTGAAATACGTGTGGCTCTGCTCGAAGCTGACGTAGCCTTGCCCGTGGTCAAGGATTTCATCGACAGCGTGCGCAGCCGTGCCGTCGGTGAGGAAGTTGTCCGCTCGGTGAAGCCCGGCCAGCAGGTCGTCAAGATCGTTTATGACGGCCTCGTCGAAATGCTCGGCGGCGCAGATGCCGATTCCAGCCTCCGCGTCGATAACCCCCCGGCCGTGATGATGATGGCCGGCCTTCAGGGCTCGGGCAAAACGACCACGACAGCTAAGATTGCCAAGCGCCTGTCGGAAAAGCAGCGCAAGAAAGTCCTGCTCGCCTCGCTGGATGTCCGCCGCCCGGCCGCCATGCAGCAATTGGCGATTCTGGCCGATCAGTGCGGCGACAATGTATCGTCCCTGCCGATCATCGAAGGCCAGCTGCCAGCCGACATTGCGCGGCGCGCCGTTCAGGCCGCCAAGATCGGCGGCTATGATGTCCTGATCCTCGATACGGCCGGCCGCACCACGATTGACGAGCAGATGATGAATGAGGCGGCGGAAATCGCCGCCATCGCCAAGCCGTCCGAAACGCTTCTGGTTGCCGATGCGCTGACGGGCCAGGACGCGGTTGAAACAGCGAAACGCTTTCACAGCCGCCTGCCACTGACCGGCCTTGTCCTGACACGGATGGACGGCGACGGGCGCGGCGGCGCTGCGCTGTCAATGCGCGCCGTCACCGGCTTGCCGATCAAGTTTCTCGGCGTCGGCGAAAAGCTCGATGGTCTCGATACGTTCGATGCCTCCCGCGTGGCCGGGCGCATCCTCGGTCAGGGCGATATTGTCAGCCTCGTCGAAAAAGCCTCCGAGCAGATGGACGCCGACAAGGCCGAGCGGATGGCCGCGAAGCTCAAGAAGGGCGAATTCGATCTCGAAGACATGGCCGAACAGCTGCGCCAGATGCAGCGCATGGGCGGCCTTGGCGGCATCATGGGCATGATGCCCGGCGCCCGCAAGGCCAAGGAAGCCATGGCCAGCGCCAATCTCGATGACAATGTCCTGAAGCGCCAGGAAGCGATCATCCTGTCCATGACACGGAAGGAACGCCGCAAGCCTGCGCTGCTGAACGCGTCGCGGCGCAAGCGCATCGCGGCAGGGTCCGGCACCACGGTCCAGGAAGTGAACAAGCTTCTCAAGATGCACCAGCAGATGGCCGGCATGATGAAGAAGATGCGTACCAAGGGCGGCATGAAAGCCATGATGGGCGCGGCCTCACAGGCCGGCATGTCGCCGGCCGACCTGGCAAGAATGGGCGGCCAGCAACTGCCGGGCATGGGCTCTGGCGGCTTGCCGGGACTGGGCAACGGCCTTCCGGGCCTCGGGGGAACGAAGAAATAAATGACAAACGCTGACAATACACTTGCTCTGTTCCAGCTGAACCAGCTTCGGTCCAGCATCGACAATCTTGATGCCATCCTCGTTCACACGCTGGCCGAGCGGTTCAAGGCGACCAAGGAAGTGGGTAAGCTCAAGGCGCTGCACAATATGCCGCCCGCTGACAAATCCCGCGAAGGCCAGCAGATCGAACGCCTTCGCAACCTGGCCAATGAGGCCGGCCTCGACCCGGCATTCGCCGAGAAATTCCTCACTTTCATTGTGGCGGAAGTCATCCGCCATCATGAGCAAATCCGCAGCGATGAAGCTGAACTTTAATTCCAGAGACGACACTTTACAGGAGTAACCCCAATGTCCCTCAAGATCCGACTCGCCCGTGGCGGGTCCAAGAAACGCCCCTTCTATTCGGTTGTCATCGCTGACGCCCGTGCACCACGCGACGGCCGTTTCATCGAGAAGATCGGCGTCTACGATCCGCGCCTTGCCAAGGATTCCGGCGAGCGCGTGAAAATCGACGGCGCCAAAGCCGCAGAATGGATCAAGAAAGGCGCCCAGCCCACCGAGCGCGTCGCACGCTTCCTGTCGCAGATAACACTCGAAGGCGAATCCGCTCCGATCTACGCATGGAGCGCCGGCAGCAACCCGAACAAGGGCGAGCCAGGCAAGAAGGCGCAGGAACGCGCCAAGGAACGTGCCGAGAAAGCTGAAGCTGCTGCCGAGGCGGCCAAAGCCCCTGCCCCGGTTGAAGAAGCGCCAGCTGAAGACGCACCTGCCGAGGAAGCCGTTTCCGAATAGGTTCGGCCAGCAAGCAAACCGTCAAAAGGCCAGTGCCAGGCGCACTGGCCTTTTTGTTTGCCAGCCCGTTAGGGACCGGTGAACGCACGGCAACAGGGAACCTTGCCCCGGTTCAGTTCGCTTCACGTAGACATCGCGCTGTTCAAAAGGAGTTCGCCATGTCGAAACTGAACCGCATCCGGAATGGCGCAATCGTCGCCGCAAGCCTTGCCGCACTCAGCCTGCCAGCGCAGGCGGACCGTGGCCGCAATTCCTATGGCAACGGTTATGGCGGCGCTGTCGTGCACGCCGACGCGGGATATCGGGGCAGCGCCCTGCAGGTCGACGGCGCCGTGCCGGACTTTGCTCGCGTGCGGTTCAATGACCGCATTTCCTCGATCAGCATTCATTCCGGTGTCTGGGAAGTCTGCACGGACGCAAACTTTCGCGGCAAGTGCGCCACAATAGACACGAGCATCTCACGCCTGGGGGATTTGCGGTTGAATGATAATATTTCTTCGATCAGGCCTGTAAGGCGTGAGCGTGCACGAGGCAGGGCGGCGGATGTTGTGATGTTTTCCCGCGAAGACCTGCGGGGAGAGGCGTTCGAACTCGACGGGGACATGGCAAACCTGTCCGACTACCGGTTCAATGACAAGGCCAGCTCGATCCTGGTGACGCGCGGGACATGGCTTGCCTGTGAACATGCAAATTATCGCGGCCGCTGCGAAGTGATTTCGCGCGGTTCGGGCGATCTGCGTCCCATCGGGCTCAACAACAACATCTCGTCGATCCGGCGTTACGACCAGCGTCATGACGCGCGCCGGGATCACAGCCGCTACGATTGGCGGCACTAAACTTCAGCAGCCTGGTTCTCTCCGGGCCGGACTGCGGTTAGAGAAGCGCGATGATGTCTGATCCGAGCAGCAAACTGATTGTTGTGGGCGCCCTGAAAGGCGCCCATGGCGTACGCGGCGAAGTGCGCGTCAAAAGCTTTACCGCAGACCCGGCTGACCTGTTTGAGTACGGCGCGCTCACGGATGAGGCGGGCCGGATCGTGCTGACGCCCGTATCGGCGCGTCCCGGCAACGATCACTTCATCGTGAAACCTCGCGAGCAGAAGCAGAAGGAAGAATGGGACGCCCTGAAAGGCACCCTGCTTCATGTGCCGCGCGCCCAGCTTCCTGCAGCCGATGCGGACGAATTCTATATCGAGGACCTTGTCGGCCTGGAAGTGCATTCTGTTGGGAATGTTGCCGAAGGCCGCGTCAAATCGGTCCAGAATTTCGGCGCGGATGACCTTCTGGAAATCCAGCTGATCACCGGCGGGGCAAGTGTTTTCGTGCCGTTCACCCTGGCAGATGTGCCGGACATAGACCTGAATGCCGGACGGATCAGGATACCCGACCTGATGCAATGGGCTGAAGAAGGCGACGAGCCGCAGGCATAGGCCTTGCCGGTGTTGTGCCGCGTTCAGGTGCCATGTTCCATATTATGGGCTGAAACCGAGAGGAATTGGCCATGTTTGCCACGCTCCTGCGCCTTGGCGCCATCATCGCCGCGCCGCTGGCCCTCATGGGCACAGCGTCAGCGCAATATGACGCGCCGCAGGATGAAGCGGCGCTGATCCTGTTCAGCGGACCGGAATATTCCGGCGAAGCCGTCAACATTTTCGACCCCATCTACGCCTTGCCGGAAATAGGGTTCAATGACCGCGCACGGTCAGTCGCGGTGCTTTCCGGCGCTTGGGAAATTTGCGAGCATAGTGACTTTACCGGGCGATGCGTCCTGGTGCGCGAGGACGTTGCGGACCTGCGATACTTCGACCTTGATGGCGACGTCTCATCGGTCCGTCCGATCTACGAATATACCGATGCGGCGCATGGGTTGATGTTCATCCGCGATTCCAACGGCTATATCCGCTACGCCGATGCGGCACGGTATGGCCAGGACGATTACGATTATGGCTACGCCCGCAGCACGCGGATAGAGGTCTACCATTACGGTTACTCACCGGCCTACCGGTCCTATGGCTATTATGACCCGCTGGCCGGATACGGCCCCTACGGCTTCGGCTATTCGCGCGGCGGCCTGAACACCTATCGCGCCTATCACCACGAACGCCCGCCACTGCGCGGCCATTATGGGGCGCGCGATGCGGATGCCACGCTGTATGTGCATTCCAATGGCCGGGGCGCGTCGCTTGGCATCAATCGCGGCGTCAAGGATCTCAGCCGGTACCGGTTCAATGACAATGTCTCGTCGCTGAACATCAAGTCAGGCAGGTGGGAAGTCTGCGAGCATGCCAATTTCAGGGGCCGTTGCGAGATTATCGACGCCTCGACGGGCAAGCTGAACGGCCTGCGCCTGAACGACAATATCTCCTCGATCCGTCCCGTGGACGGCGACCGGGACCGGGGTGAGCATCGCGGAGACCGGGACCGTGGAGATGATCGCGGCGACCGGGGACGCCGGGACGGTGATGGCCCGCGCGCCGATGGTGACCGCCGGGATCGCGGCCGCCGGGGCGAAGGCGATGATCGCCGGGGGCGCAATGACGATACGCTGGCCGGCGGGCCGGCGGCGTTGATGGCGCTGCCGGTCTCGCCCCGTGCGGCTGGCCAGAGCCGGGTTGCGCCGCCTGCCGCGCAGCGTGGCCCTATCGAAACACGTGTGCGCCAGCCACGGATTGACCGCCCGGACCGCGACCTTGCCAGAGGCGCCGGGTCCGGACGCGACGCGAACAGGGCAGCGCGCAGTGACATGCCGCGTGTGCAGCCGGAGACCCGGCAACCGCGCCGCACCGAAACACGCGCCGTTCAGCCGCGCACCGAAATGCGCCGCGCCGCGCCGCCGCAGCAACGGGTCCAGACGCCACAGCGCACCCTGCCACAGACGCCTGCGATGAGATCACGCGCGCCCGTGGCCCAGCCGGTGCAGGCCGCGCCGCGTCCCCGGGCGCCGACCCCCTCGGCGCCGCAAATCCGTGCGCCCGCTGTCTCAGTCCCTGCGCAGGCACCTGTCGCGGCTCCGCCGCCGCCCCAGCCGCGCGCCAATCCGCGCCCACAGCGGTCGGCACAGGATGGCAGGCCGTCCCCGAAAAAGGACCGCGTCGGCAATAACCAGAACTAGGGACTCGCTAGTGCGCGTCGTGACCGGCGCGCGGATCGTTCCATTCTGCGGCGATGCCGTAGCCGCCCCGGCGGGTCAGCCAGAACATGCCGATCAGGTCGAAGATGCCGGCGCCGAGGCGTCCGAGAAAGCCGTATTTTGACATGCCCGCCAGGCGCTCGCGGTCATTCACCAGTTCCTCGCGGACATCCCAGCCTGCGCGCTTGACCAGGGCCGGCAGGAACCGGTGCATCGAGGCAAAGAATGGCAGGTCACGAAAGGCCTGCGTCCGGATCAGTTTCCAGCCGCAGCCGGTGTCTGTTGCGTCATCGCGCAAGACGAAACGGCGCACGCCATTTGCAACGCGCGACTGCAGCCATTTGAATCCGGAATCATTGCGGCTGGTCCGCTTGCCCGCAATGATGCCAAGGCGTCCCGGTGCGCCGGGCGCGATGATTTCGGCCCACAGGTGCGCGGTGTCGTGCGGGTCGTTCTGGCCGTCGCCATCAAGCAGCTGGACCCACTCGCCCCGCACGGATTTGAGCCCGGTAAACAGGGCCGCCGATTTGCCGCGGCGGGCGACATGGTTGAACACGATCACGGTGCCGGGATGCTTTTCGCGCGCCTCTGCCAGTTCCTGGCTGGTTGCGTCGCTGGAGCAATCATTGACGCAGATGATCTCGAAATGGATGCCATTCAGCGCGGCGTGGACCTCGTCGATCACCGGATGCACGTTTCCCTCTTCATTGAAGAACGGAATCAGGACGGAAAGAGCCGGTGAATTTTCCATGCGTCTTCCCGTATAGAACATGTGGGATGAGCGCAATTTGCCGGTTCAGCGTGCACGAATATATGCACGGAAAAAGCACGGAAACAGCACCTCATGTGCACGGAAAGGCGCGGAGCGGAACCCGAAAGGCGCCGATTGCCCATCCACCCCGTCGGTTTGACGTGAAGCCCGGCGCGGACGCGCACGCCTTGCCAGTGCGGACGGATTGGCGCATCCCGGCCGGCATGACAGGCACCATTGACCAGATCGTCGCGCGGCTGAACGCACTTGAACTCGAACTTGAAGCGGAACTGGCCAGGAAACGCGCCGGCCTGAAATACGGGCTGGAGCGCGGCCGGGCACGGTTCGAAGAGGAGGTCGTGCGCCGCCACCGCGAATTGCGAACGCACCTTGCGCGCTATGTGTTCAGCGCCCGCCCGATGGTCTGGATCACGGCGCCGGTCATCTATTCCCTGATCGTGCCCTTTGCCATTGTCGACCTCTGGGCCTCGGCCTACCAGGCTGTCTGTTTCCGCGTGTACGGGATCCCGCAGGTGCAGCGCCACCGCTACCTCGTGTTCGACCGCAGCGGGCTGGCCTATCTCAACGCGATCGAGAAGCTCAACTGCGCCTATTGCTCCTATGTGAATGGCGTCATCGCCTATGTCCGCGAGATCGGCGCGCGCACGGAGCAATACTGGTGCCCGATCAAGCAGGCGTGCCGCGTGATCGACGCGCATGCCCGCTATGCCGGGTTCGAGGAATTCGGCGATGGCGAGCACTATCACGACCGGCTGAAAGTGCTGCAGGCCGATATCCGGACCGCAAAGGATCCGGCAGATCCGCTGGCTGACTAGAAGGCGTCAGGCCCGTCCGGGGCCTGCGTCTGCGCGTCCGCAAGGATGAAAAGGGCGGAGCCGCGGCCCGTGCTGCGGCTCCATCCGGTTGTCAGATGCGCGCAAAATCGTTGCGGGCAAGGCTGGCGACGCTGTCCAGCGTGACGGTCTTGTCGCTCAGGCGGCGGCGCTGCAGCTCGGCAAGTTCGAACGGTGCGGCGTGGCCATAATTTTCCGTCCAGATGCGATCGACTTCCGGCTTGGTCAGCGCGGCAGTCACTTTCACTTCCGAAAGGTCGTCCTGGTTCTCGGCGCGCCGGCCGCCGGGCAGGTAGATCGTGCCGTTTGAAAAGTCGACGGCGAAGGCGATCAGGCCCGGAATGAGGAACAAGAGCAGGCCGAGACCATCAAGGATGGCGACACTGGGGTCGATCCGGCCGCCCGTCTGGCCCTTGCGCTCGGGGTAGAGAAGCGTGCCGCAGCCCGACAGGGCTGTGGCCAGTACTGCGGTGGATCCGCCAATCAGCAGGCGGCGTTTTGTTATGTCCATGAGGTGATCTCCTGTGAAACGGCCTCGACAGAATGCATGGCCGCTGGACGTCTAAGCCCTGAACGGGGCCGGGGTTCCAGAGCAGGGCAAAATTCGGGACCGTGCCCATGCGGAATATTTCCGGAAAGTAAACTGGCGCGCGTGAAATCGGTAGCGCGCCTTCGCCGGATATTCGCCAGTTTAGGCTAGAAAGGGCGCAGTCGGATTGGGGGGCATGATGCCTGTCTCTAGCAAAATGAGCGATATTCTGGAATCGCTTACCTTCTTCGCTTTTGTGGCGATTACGGCGCTTTGCCTGTCATTTACCTTCTCCATGGTGGTCTACCGGCTGGGCCTGCCGGCGAATCCGAAGATGTTTGTCCTGACCAATCTGGTCGTTTCCGCCTGTATCGCCATTCCGACGGCGGTGATTGCCTCGCAGCATGAATTCCGGCTTCGGATCTATCAGCGGCGTCTTGAAGCGCTGGCTGCCACCGACCCGCTGACGGGTCTCTACAACCGGCGCTTTTTCAGGCAGGCTCTGGATGAAGAGCTTCAGCGCATGAGGCGCACGCGCCAGACGGCGGGTGTGGTTGTGTTCGATCTCGACCATTTCAAGCGGATCAATGACCGGTTCGGCCACAAGACGGGCGATGTTGTCCTGACAGAAGTGGCCGCCAGCGCCTTCGCCGAACTGCGCGGACCGTTTGACCGGCTCGGACGCTGGGGCGGCGAGGAATTCGTCATCCTGCTCAGCAATGTGACGCTGGACCAGGCCGCCTCTGTGTGCGACCGGATCCGGGCCCGTATCGAAAGCCTCGTCATCGAGCACAAGGGCCATGCCATATCGGTCACCGCGAGCTTTGGTGTTTGCCTGCTGGAACGCGGCGATGACCCGGAGATCGCGCTTGAGACCGCGGATGCCGCCCTGTTCGATTCCAAGAATGCCGGGCGCAACTGCGTCACCACGCGCGGACGGCTGGATCTGGCGGCCTAGTCCTGGCCCATTGCGGCCATGGCCTGGGCGACCTCCAGTTCGGCGGCCAGCCTGTCGACATATTTGACAAAACTGCGGGCATAGAGCGGGCGGCACTCCACCCACCATTCCCGGATGCCCGGATTGCTGAGCGATTCCCGCAGGCGCGCTTCGGAGCCTTCCCACAATTCGTCTTCGAAAATACCGTACCGGCGATGCGTGTGCAGCACTTCGAAATGGCGGAAGGAAATGCTGAGAAAGTTCGAGACGCGCAGGAACTCGGCCGGCGTCCAGGATTCGCGGCCCTTCTCGCGCACCACCAGTTCGGCCAGTTCGGCGCTTTCGGCGATGCGTCCGAGATTGGCCGAGAGGAGCTGCGCCGAAGTCTGCGCGGCGGCCATGCGCGTCAGATGGGCGTTCTGGCGCAGCTGCAGGCCGATGAAGACCAGTGTCAGCACCACGGCGCCAGATGCCATGATGTTGGCGATCGTCGCGACAGTATCGAGATTCATGCAGGCCTCCCCTTTTTTGATTATCAAGCGCCCGACTGGCTCGTGCGTCAACGGACGGGGTGACGGAGGCCCGGCTGTGGGCTAGATGCGCTGCATGTTTGCCACCACGCTCATCACCCTCGTGCCGGAGGCCTTTCCCGGTCCGCTCGGCGTCTCCATCCTGGAGCGGGCGCGTGAGAAGGGTGTGTGGAGCCTTGAGACCGTGGACCTGCGCACGTTCGGCGTCGGCAGGCATCGCAATGTCGATGATACGCCGGCCGGTGGCGGCGCGGGCATGGTGATCCGGCCGGACGTGGCGGCCAGCGCGATTGACAGCATCCCGCGTGGCGGGCGTCCGCTTGTCTACCTGTCGCCGCGCGGCAAACCCTTTAACCAGCAGAAAGCCCGCGACTGGGCGGCGGGTCCGGGGCTGATTTTCTTCTGCGGCCGGTTCGAAGGGCTCGACGAACGCGTCATCGAGGGCCGGCAAATGGAAGAGGTCTCGCTCGGCGATTTTGTGCTGGCCGGGGGGGAAGTGGCGGCGATGGCCCTGATCGAGGCCGTGGTGCGTCTTTTGCCCGGTGTGGCCGGGAATGAGGCCTCGCTGATGGAGGAATCCTTCGAGCATGGCCTGCTGGAACAGGCACAGTACACGATGCCCCGCGAATGGGAGGGCCGTCCGACGCCCGAGGTTTTGCTCTCCGGCGATCACAAGCGGATAGAAGAATGGCGCAAGAACAGCGCAAAGGCGTTGACAAAGCAGCGCCGCCCCGATTTATACGCCGCTTACTCCAAGACCCCCGTATTCCAACCGCCGGAGAATGGCGATGAACATGATTGAGCAGCTTGAGGCGGAAGAACGTGTCCGCGTCCTCGGCGATAAAAAGATACCCGCATTCTCGCCCGGCGATACGCTGGCGGTGAACGTGAAGATCAAGGAAGGCGACCGTGAGCGCGTCCAGCGCTTTGAAGGCGTCTGCATTGCCCGTTCGGGCGGCAGCCTGAGCGAGAGCTTCACGGTTCGCAAGATTTCCTTCGGTGAAGGCGTCGAGCGGGTCTTCCCGCTGGTCTCGCCGCTGATCGAGTCGATCGAAGTCAAGCGCAAGGGCCGCGTGCGCCGTGCGAAACTCTACTACCTGCGCGACCGTCGCGGTAAGTCGGCCCGTATTGCCGAGCGGACCACCGGTCACGGCATCGAGGCTGTCGAGATCGCCGTGTCGAAGACCGAGCGCCGCCGCCAGAAGGACGCAGAGAAAGTGGCCCGCAAGGAAGCCGCTGCGGTTGATCGCGAAAACGCTGCCAAGGCAAAGCTCGAGGCTGAAAAGGCCGCTGCGGCTGCCGCAGAAGCCGAAGCGAAGGCCGCTGAAGCCGCCGCCGCCGCTGCTGAAGCGCCAGAGGCTGCTCCGGAAGAATAGGCTTGTTAAAAGCCTGCACTATCAAAAACGCCCTTGCTCCACGGCAGGGGCGTTTTTCGTTCAGTTCATTTAATTATGCAGTTTTGCAGGCGGGTACGCTACGCGGCGGTCGTCTCATGGCATGCTTGGTCGAGTGCGGCTTCGAGATTGTCGGCCATCCAGTCGAATGACGCATCGACCCTGGCGACAGCGCCGCGTGCAGCGGACAAGACGCTCTTGTCCCCACCCGGGAGGTGGAAAAACGGATTGGCTTCCCAGATCATAGGTTGGCCACCGGGTAGGAGGCTGTAATCGAGGGCGGCAAAATCCAGGCCGAGCGCCGCGACGGCGCCCACCAGGACATCGGCGTGCGTGACGGAGGTCCGGAAATACGCAATGTCTGCCGCGATCATGTCATTCAGGTCACGCCGGCGAAGCCCGATTTTGCACGCCAGCTTCCGATACCGGGTGTCTTCAAGGGCGAAGGTGGAATTTGACATGCCGACGATCAAGCTGGACGAGAAGAAGAGGTGGCTCGCTATGACGTTGCCATTGAAGACAAATGCGCGGGCCTTGTGATGATACCGGCTGAACAGGCTGGTGCGGTCAGGATCCGAAATACGGTATTGCTCGCGGACGTCGATCATTTGACTGACGACAGCAGGAAATTGCATCGCGGCTACCGTCGTGCTGACGTCTCGCTCATTCCTGACAATGAAGACATTGCGCTGGCAATGAATCTCGTCGAGCCTGACAATGCAGGGAAGACCGACCTGCTGGATGGCGGCACGAACCTCTTCACGCGAGCGGACGGCCAGAGACCTGGCACTGGGCACGCGATCGCGTGTCCATATGAGCGCCTGAGAGGATTTGGACGTATTGCTCAAAGCGTCGGGCGCATTGAGGCTTCTTAAGCCAAGCCGGGCGGCGGCTGCGGCTATCTGCGCAGCTTCGGCATAGCATTCAGGATAGATTTGCCGCAGCGGATCGCCAAGCCAGAAAGCGATAAGGGCCACATTGTCCAGGTTGATGACGTCTGCACCAGTGCGGTGAAACCTGATTCGGCCGGCAAATCCGGGATTCCGCTGTTTCACGCGCCGCATGAATTCCGCACCTGTCGGAACCGTCCGTCCGCGCCCCGGTCCATGAACGACAATGAGTATGTCCTGACGGGGTACTGTGCCTTTAACTCCGTCCTTCCGCATCGAAATCAGGTAGGGCATTCTTTGAAGCATTCAGCAGCGCCTTTTAGTCGGGTCAGGTCGCGAGCGCCTGTCCCATATCGACAGGCGCCCTCACACCGCGTGACCAGTACAATAAACATGCCATATCGATGGTGAGTTCAGCAGATTCCCTTACAGTTTGCGTTCCGGCAGGGCGTTTTCGTTCAGACGGCGTTGCCTTCCGCCATATACATTGTGAGCGCCTCGGCGAGATGGTTGAAGACAATACGCATGCGCCGGTTGCCGCGCAGGTCTCCATGCATCGTGAGCCAGGTTTCAAGTGGAAAGGTCATTTCTTTCGGAAACAGGCGCACAAGGCGGGGATCGCGCATCGCAAGGGCGACCTGGCAAATGCCGATGCCAAGTCCGGCGCGGATGGCAGATAGCTGGGCGACGTCACTGTCGGTGCGCAGCGTGAACATTTCGCGGTGCAGCTCCAGCCCTTGGGCGCGCAGTCCCTGCACCCCGCTCGTCTCATGGTCGAATCCGATGAGCGCATGGTCTGAGAGATCCTCGAGGCGGCTCGGTGTCCCACGCCTTTCCAGATAGTCGCGGCGCGCGAACATGCCGAGCGCGACATCACCGATCTTGCGCGCAATCAGCGCCCCCTGGCTCGGCCGGACCATGCGCACCGCGATGTCGGCGTCCCGGCGCAGGAGGTCAGCGGTTTCATTCGACGCGACGAGTTCGAACACGAGCTGGGGATAGTCGGCGCCGATTGCAGCCAGAATGGCTGGCAGGACTTCAATGCCGATCACTTCGCTGGCGGTAATGCGGACGGCGCCGGCCATGGCATCGTCGGGGCCCGAGGCGGCGCGCACCATCGCGGCGGCGGAGGCCTCCATAGCGAGCGCATGGGGGATCAGCGCGTCTGCTGCCTCTGTCGGGGAAAGGCCCTGTGGCGACCTGGTGAACAGGGATGTGCCGCCGAGCGCGCTTTCGAGTTGTTCGACATGGCGCGCAATTGTTGGCTGGGTCACGCCAAGGGTGCGGGCGGCCGCCGACAGGCTACCCGTCCGGTAGACGCTGAGCAGCGAGCGGCAGTGATCCCATGAGAGCGTCGCATGATCCATAATTTATGTTTAGCGGGTATATATATTACCGCAATTTCTTTTAACTCACAGAGGCTTTACCCTCCACGTGCCACCACAACAGGAGATCGACATGGCTTTGACACGAACAGCCCTCATCCTTGGCGCGACAGGCGGCGCCGGTTACGAAATTGCCCGCGCCTTGAGGGCGCGTGGCTGGCAGATACGCGCGATGCACCGGCGCCCGGATGCCGTTTCATCCCTGATGCCGGAGGCTGACTGGGTCGAAGGCGATGCGATGAAGGCAGGGGACGTGCTGATGGCTGCGACCAATGCAGACCTGATCGTGCACGCGGTGAACCCGCCCGGATACCGCAACTGGGGCAAGCTCGTCCTGCCCATGATCGATAATACGATCGCAGCCGCGCGGGTGAACGGGGCGCGGATCGTGCTGCCGGGTACGGTCTATAATTATGGTCCTGATGCGTTCCCCCTGCTCCGCGAGACCTCCGCGCAGAACCCGGTAACCCGGAAGGGCGCGATACGGGTTGAGCTGGAAGCCCGCCTCCGCCGGGCAGCTGAGGCGGGCGTGAGCGTGCTGATCGTGCGTGCCGGGGATTTCTTCGGTCCCAACACGGGTAATTCCTGGCTTGCGCAGGGCATGGTGAAGCCGGGGCAGCCGGTACGCGCTGTCACCCATCCCGGCAAGCCGGGGATTGGTCACGCCTGGGCCTACCTGCCGGATTTCGCGGAGACCGTTGCCCGGCTCGTCGACAAGGAGGCCGACCTGGCCGCGTTCGAGACATTTCACTTCGAAGGCCACTGGTTCGAGGACGGGCGGGATATGGCCGAACAGGTCCGCCGCGCTGCGGGCAATGAGGCCGCGCCGATCAAGCACTTTCCGTGGCGCATACTGCATCTGGCAAAGCCCTTTGTCCCCCTCTTCCGCGAAATGGCCGAAATGCAATATCTGTGGCAGGTGCCCGTCCGCCTCGACAATCGCAAGCTGGTGTCGGCCCTTGGCAGCGAACCGCATACGCCGATCCATGTGGCCCTGAAAGCTACGCTGGAGGGCCTGGATTGCCTTGGACCTGAGGCGCGCCATCACCAGATAAAAGAGGTGAGCGCCGCGGCATGACCGGTCTGCAGCGGGTGCGGGCTTCCATCGCCCGCATCTGCCGCTATGTTGCGCCGCGACAAGCAGAATGGACGTAGCGAATGGCCGGCAAGACACTTTATGACAAGATCTGGGACGCGCATGTCGTCCACACGGATGCAGCCTCCGGCGAGAGCCTGCTCTATATCGACCTGCATCTGATCCATGAAGTGACAACGCCGCAGGCCTTTGACGGGTTGAAACTGGCTGGCCGCAAGGTGCGCCGCACGGACCTGACCCTGGCCGTGGCTGACCATAATACGCCGACCGAGAACCAGGCGCTGGGCCTTGCAGGCGTGACGGACCCGGAAGCCCGCAACCAGCTGGAAACCCTGACGCGCAATGTCGCCGAATACGGCATCGAATATTTCCCGATGGGGGATATCCGCAACGGCATCGTGCACGTTGTGGGGCCCGAACAGGGCCGGACCCAGCCGGGCATGACCATCGTGTGCGGCGACAGCCATACAAGCACGCATGGCGCCTTTGGCGCGCTGGCGCACGGCATCGGGACGTCCGAAGTGGAGCATGTGCTGGCAACGCAGACCCTGCGCGCCCGCAAGATGGGCAATATGGCCGTCGACGTGTCGGGCCGGTTGCGGGATGGCGTGACCGCCAAGGATCTCGCCCTGCACATTATCAGCCAGACGGGCACGGCCGGAGGCACGGGATATGTCATCGAATATCGCGGCGAAGCGATCGAGGCCCTGTCAATGGAAGCCCGGATGACGCTCTGCAATCTGGCCATCGAGGGCGGCGCCCGCGCGGGCCTGATCGCGCCGGACGAGAAGACGCTCGCCTATATGAAAGGCCGCCCCGCCAGCCCGAAAGCCGGCGCATGGGAAGTGGCCGAGACCTACTGGAAGACGCTGCGCTCCGATGATGATGCGGTATGGGACCATGTCCTGAAGATCGATGGCGCATCGGTCGAGCCGACGGTCACCTGGGGCACCAGTCCGGAACAGGCGATCCCCCTGTCGGGCAAGACACCCGTGCCGGAAGAGATTGCCGATCCCGTCAAGCGCGCGGCGGCCGAGCGCGCCCTCGACTATATGGGCCTTGAGCCCGGCGTGCCGATTGCGGGGACGCCAGTGCAGCGCGTGTTTATCGGCTCGTGCACCAATAGCCGGATCGAGGACCTGCGTGCGGCGGCGGATGTAGCCCGGGGCCATCATGTGGTGGACGGTGTGCGGGCCATGGTAGTTCCGGGGTCCGGACTGGTGCGGGCGCAGGCAGAGGCCGAGGGGCTGGATGCGGTGTTCCTCGCGGCGGGCTTTGAGTGGCGCGAGCCGGGCTGTTCCATGTGCCTCGGCATGAACCCGGACATATTGGCGCCCGGTGAGCGCTGCGCATCGACCTCGAACCGGAACTTTGAAGGCCGTCAGGGCCGCGGCGGCAGAACCCATTTGATGAGCCCCGCGCTGGCCGCGCGGGCGGCCATTACGGGCGTGATCGGGTGATTGCATTCTGTCGGGGCCGAGACGGTCCTGTTTGGCGCCGACGGTCCCGGACATGGCCTGGGCGGCAAGCGCGAGAAGGAATTCTTGATGCTCCCCGAGTTCAACGTGTATTTGATAAAGCAGCTTTAGGCGTTCCTGAAAGGACACCGCGACATGACACGCTACACACTTCACGGCATTTACGCTTCGGGGCCGACCTACAAGGTCGGGCTGATGCTGCATCTCACCGGCACACCTTTCAATTACGAGCATGTCGACCTGCGCAGCGGGGCCCACAAGGCGGACGCTTTCCTCGCCAAGAACCGATACGGACAGGTTCCGGTGCTGGACGACCACGAGAAGGACATGTGCCTGTGCCAGTCCTCCGTCATCCTGGACTATCTGGCCGATGAGACGGGCCAGTTTGGCGGCAAGGACCGCGCCGAGCGGCTGCGGGCCCGCGAATGGCAGCTCTGGGGGGCCGGACAAATGTCCGCCGGGATCTACCGCACCCGCGCGCTGAAACTCGGTTTCTTCAGTTTCCCTGAACAGGTGGCCGAGGCGAACCTCAACGCCGCCACGGGCGCGCTGAAGGAGCTGAACGGCCTGCTGGATGATCGTGACTGGCTGGTCGGGCGCGGGGCAACCATTGCCGACATCGATATTTACGGGATCGCCGCCTATGCGCCGCAAGCGCAGATCGACCTTGGCCCCTACCCGCATGTGCGCCGGTGGATGGGCCGTGTCGAGGCGTTGCCTGGCTTCAGGAACGTGGATACTGCCCTGCCCCAGGCGAGCAGGGCCGCATGATAACAGGGCTCGATCATATCGTTCTGGTCTGCCCGGAGATCGTTACCGGCACGGCGGTGTATTCCGCCCTGCTCGGCCGGGCGCCCGACTGGCAGTCCGTGTCCGGGGACGGGGGCGCGACGGCGCTGTTCAGGGTCAGCAATACGGCGCTCGAACTGATGGCGCCGCATGGCGATGGCCCGCTCGCCGAACGCCTTGGCGAGATCATCACGGATGAGGGGCCGGGCCTGAAAAGCCTCGCTTTCGGGACGCAGGATATCGAGCACGCCCATCACCGCCTGACCCGCCGCGGGCTGAAGCCGCACGAGATCATTCCGGCCGAGAGCCAGAGCGAGATCAGCGACGAGACGCGCAACTGGCGGCGATTTCGCTGCGCGGATGCGGAAACGGCCGGTATCAAGACCTTCCTTATCGAGCATGTATCGGGCGCGCCGGAACCGCTGGATGCGCCTGAAGGGGCGGTGACCGGTCTCGATCATATCGTCATCAACACGCCGAACCCGGACCGGGCGGCGGCGCTCTATGGCGCGCGGCTCGGGCTCGACCTTGCGCTCGACCGGACGGCGCCGGAATGGAAAACCCGGTTCCTGTTCTTCCGGACCGGCGGGCTGACCCTTGAAGTGATCAACCGGTTGGGCGAGGCGCATGATGCCAGCGCCAATGATACGATCTGGGGCCTGACCTGGGAAGTCGACGACCTCGAGGCGGCGCATGAGCGCCTGCTGGATGGCGGGTTTGACGTCTCGGAACTTCGCACGGGCCGCAAGCCGGGCAGCCGCGTCTTCACGATCCGCAACGGCACCCTGAACGTGCCGACCCTGTTCATTTCCCATGACCCGAAATAGAATGACCCCATGACACCCTTTCAGACCCTTACCGGCACCGCAGCGCCCCTTCTGGAGAAGGGCAAGCTGATGTCGAATGTCGACACAGACATGATCATTCCGAAGCAATTCCTGAAGACCACGACCCGGACAGGCCTGTCCAAGGGCCTGTTCCATGAGCTGAAAACCAGGGCAGACGGCTCGGAAAACCCCGATTTCGTGCTCAACAAGCCGGCCTATGCCAAGGCGGGCATATTGATTGCGGGAGAGAATTTCGGCTGCGGATCGTCGCGCGAGCATGCGCCCTGGGCGCTGCTGGACCAGGGCATTACCTGCGTCATCGCGCCGAGCTTTGCCGATATCTTCCACAATAACTGTTACAAGAACGGTATCCTGCCGGTCCGCCTGCCTGTGGACGTGTGCGAGCAGCTGGCGGCGCAGGCTGGTGGGGCGAACCATGTGTTCACGGTCGATCTGGCGACGCAGACGGTGACCACGCCCGATGGCGTGACGCATGCCTTCGATGTCGATCCGGGGCGCAAGTCGAACCTGATGGCGGGTCTGGACGAGATTGGCGCCTCGCTGACCGTGGCGGACGAGATCAGTGAATTCGAACACAAGCGGCGTCTGATGACGCCCTGGCTGGAGCCGGCTCGTTGACGACACAGGAGATGCAAATGATGGCACGATGGAAAATGGCGGTTGCGGCGCTGGCCTGCCTGCCCTTGCTTGGGGCCTGTCATACGGATCCGTTCAGCATCAAGCCGGAGACCAATGCGACCGTGCCGAAAAAGGCGCCTGCTGCGGACCCGCAGGCTGAACCGTCTGGCGCGGCAGAGTCTGAAAGCCCGGCGCAATGATCCTGATCGAAGGCACCGTGCGGGTTCCGCCCGGCAATGTGGTGGCGGCCCGGCCCGCCATGGAACAGATGGTCCGCGCCAGCCGCGCTGAAGCGGGCTGTCTTGATTATGCCTATAGCATCGACCTGATGGATCCCGGCCTGATGCGCGTGACCGAACGCTGGGAAAGCCGCGCCGCGCTGGACGCGCATTTCAAGACGGCGCACATGGCAACATGGCGGTCTTTCTTTCCGATCCTCGGAATAACTGACCGATCCCTGCGCCTCTACGAGGCCGAACCGGAATCAATCTGAGCAACCGGGCAGCGAACGTGCGGTTCAATCAAACATTGGTTGCCCGCCACGCGAAGGTTTTCTATCAATTCTGCAATCAAATTGAAGGAATTGCGGAATGAAGCGTACGTACATGATGGGTCTGGCGCCCCTGCTGTTTGTCGTTGTGGCAGCATGCCAGAGCGCACCGGCCTCGACGGAAGCAGCGGCCCTTGCCCCGGCCCCTGCTGTTGCAGTGGCTGAAGAGGCCGCGCCTGCATCTGAACCGGCCGAAACGGCTGAACTGGCTGCGGCCGGGAGCGAGATCGTCTGCCGCTCGATGAAGGTGACGGGCACCCGCTTTGCCAAGCGCGAGTGCAAGACGGCTGCGGCCTGGGTCGAGTACGACAAATACACAAACCAGAACGCCAAGGAGGCGACTGACAAGATTCAGCGCCTCAGTACAGGAAGTTCCATGGGCGGCACCTGAGCGCGGCATGCGTCACCGGTGCAGGCCACCTTATACAGCAGGCAAAGGAAATCAGACATGAAATATCTCATAGTGTCCGTTTCAGCCCTGATGCTCGCGGGCTGCCAGGCTGCGCCGGTAGCCACCCAGGCGGCCGTTCAAGCCGTTCCGGCTGCTGCGCCCGAGGACGGAGAGCGCATTCAGGTCGCCGGTGTCGATGAAGAGATTGCCTGCCGTTCGATGAAGGTGACAGGCACTCGTTTTGCCAAGCGTGAGTGCAAGACTGTTTCGGCCTGGGTCGAGTATGACAAATACACCAACCGGAATGCCAAGGAATCGACCGACAATTTCCAGCGGCTGAACACAGGCTGTTCCACTCAGAGCCAGGGAACCTGCTAGGCTTGGTCACCAGTTCAAACCAAATTATCCGGCAGGCAAAGGAAATCAGACATGAAATATCTCATAGCGTCCGTTTCGACCCTGATGATTGCGGGCTGCCAGGCTGCGCCGCAGGCGGCCGTTCCTGCCGTTGCGTCTGTTGCGCCTCAAGACGGTGAGCGCATTCAGGTCGCCGGTGTCGATGAGGAAATTGTCTGCCGTTCGATGAAGGTGACAGGCACTCGTTTTGCGAAACGTGAGTGCAAGACTGTTTCGGCCTGGGTCGAATATGACAAATACACAAACCAGAATGCCAAGGAATCGACCGATAATTTCCAGAGGCTGAATACGGGCTGTTCCACGACGGGAACCTGCTAGCCGGGTCATTCTGCCAATTGCATGCGGCGCGTCCGGGCGGTAGAGCCGACCGGACGCCGCAAATTGGCAGAACGGGAAAGCAAAGAACATGACATCGCAAACTGTGTTGCTGTTGCCGGGAGATGGCATTGGTCCGGAAGTCATGGCGCAGGCGCGCCGCGTGGCCGAGATCGTGGCGCCCGACCTGAAGTTTGAGACCGGGCTCGTGGGCGGGGCGTCCTATGACATGCATGGCACGCCGCTGACCGAGGCCACGCTCGAGCAGGCCCGACATGCCGACGCCGTCCTGCTTGGTGCGGTGGGTGGTCCCAAATGGACTGACGTGGCCCGGGACAAGCGGCCTGAAGCCGGCCTCCTCGCCATTCGCAAGGGGCTCGATGTTTTCGCGAACCTGCGCCCGGCCTATTGTTTCCCGGCTCTTGTCGATGCCTCCAGCCTGAAGCGCGAGATCATCGAAGGCCTCGACCTGATGATCGTGCGCGAATTGACAGGCGACGTCTATTTCGGCCAGCCGCGCGGCATCGATACGGATGAAAACGGTTATCGCCGCGGCTATGACACGGCGCTGTACACGCATCCTGAAATCGAGCGCGTGACGCGCGTGGCGTTCGACATTGCCCGGGGCCGTTCGGGCAAGGTGTGCTCCGTCGAAAAATCTAATGTCATGGAATCCGGCCTGTTCTGGCGCCAGGAGGTCACCCTCGCCCATGCCGAATTCGGCGGCGGCGTGGACCTCACCCACATGTATGCCGATGCCTGCGCCATGGAACTGGTGCGCGCGCCGAAACAGTTCGACGTCATCCTTGCGGGCAACCTGTTCGGCGACATCCTGTCGGATGAGGCGTCCATGCTGACCGGGTCGATCGGCATGCTGCCTTCGGCCTCGCTTGGCGGCCCCGGCACGCCCGGCCTGTACGAGCCTGTCCACGGGTCTGCGCCCGATATTGCCGGACAGGGCATCGCCAATCCGTGCGCCATGATCCTGTCGCTGGAAATGGCCCTGCGCTGGTCGCTGGACCGTGAAAAGGTGGCGGACGCCCTGTTTGCGGCCGTCGGCAAGGCGCTCGACAAGGGTGCGCGCACGCAGGATCTCGGCGGCGACCTCGGCACGAAGGCCATGGCGGACGCGATTATCGCTGCGCTCTGACCTAGCGGCAGGTTTGTCAGGCCGCAGGGCTTGTGACAGGTTTCTCCAAAAACAATCGGAGGAAACGTCAATGACCTATGCAGGCAACCGCCTTGTGCATGATGCCGACAGCCACCTGATGGAATCAAGCGACTGTCTCGATCCGTATTTCGACGCGAAATTGCTGGCGCGTTATCACGACCTTCCGGCCTACAAGGCGAAGAAATCCTTCGACGATTTCGTCAAAGGCAAACTCGGTGCCCATGACGATCCGGCTTTCCGGGCGGGTGCCGCCGAGAACATACTGCTGCGGAAGAATTACGAAGCGCACGGCGCTTTCCGCGCGGCCGACCGGCCCGAAGTGCTCGACCTGCTGGGCTTTGCCAGCCAGCTTGTGTTCACGACCTTCTGCCTTGGCAATTTCGGCCTCGACCAGGGCGATGACATGGACTTGTGCTACGCTGCGGCAGAGGCCCATAACCGGATGATGACGGACTTCTGTTCGGTTGACCGGCGCCTGCTGGCGACGGCGTACATTCCGCTGGAAGACATCGACCGGGCGATCAGGACGGCCCGCAATGCCGTCGAGATGGGGGCGAAGGCGCTGATGGTGCCGTCGACATGTCCGCAGAACCATGCGCCGAGCCATGTCGGCCTCAATCCGGTCTGGGCGATGGCCGAGGAGGCCGGATTGCCGATCCTGTTCCATGTCGGCGGCGAGGACAAGCTGAACCCGGCCTACAAGGAAAATGGCCTGCCGCCGGTGCCGGACTTTCATGGCGGCGACGACAATTTCACCTCGGTCAGCTATATGCCTATCCCCAACGCGGCGATGCAGACGCTGGCGACGATGATTTTCGATGGTGTGTTCGACCGGTTCCCGCGCCTGAAATTCGGCGCGATTGAACTCGGCGCGGCCTGGGTGCCGGGATGGATGCGATCCATGGATTCGGCGGCCCATGCCTTCATGCGCAACGAGACGCGCCTGCAGAACCTGTCGGCCCGGCCGTCGGAGATCGTGCGGCGCCAGTTCCGGGCGGCGCCCTATCCGCACGAGGATGCAGGATGGATCATCGCGAATGCGGGCGAGGAGGTCTGCATGTTCTCGTCGGATTACCCGCATGTCGAAGGCGGACGCAATCCGCTGAAGCGGTTCGACGAGAGCCTGAAGGGCGCCTCTGCCCGCGCGGTGGAGGCCTTCTATTCCGGCAATTTTATCGACCTGATGGGCGAGGGGCTGGCAGCTGACCTGCGCGTATCCCAACTTGCCCGAACTGCCTGACATCTGTATTCGGATATCTGCGGGTCGGGGGCGGAAACATGACAGGGCAAGACGCATCTGATGCGAAAGAGGCCGTGCTGCTCCAGCGCCGAACGCGTATCGAATACATGGCGCTCATCGCTGAAATCGTGAGCGCGATCGCCGTTGTCATTTCGCTTGTGTTCGTGGGCTTTCAATTGCGCAGTGGAAATACCGTGATGCTGCGCAACGAAGCCAACGCTACTATGGAGCAATGGACCAACTTTCGTTCGTCCATTTATGCCGACCGTGAAACGGCCATGATGTTTCAAGAAGGAATGGATGCGACGCCGCCGCTTGATCCTGCCGACCGGCTGCGCTTCCTCTATGTCATGCGAGAGCATGCATGGGCGACGTTCCAGATATGGGATAGGGCGAGACTAGGTCTGGTGCCCGCTGCGAACTTCGAGCAGGGCGCGGCGCCCGATTTTCTGCGCGTGATCTGCACACCGGGCGGGGCCATCTCCTGGGCAGAGATCAGGCGCGAATTGCCGCCCGCCTATGTTGCGGATATGGAACGGATCGCCTTGTCTTATGTGGCAACTCACGAAGTGAGATGTGTTCCGGAGTGACCCTGAAGCCGGTTCAGCTGTAATCCGCGATCCGGCAGAGCAGGTTACCGCGGAATTCGAAGAAGCTGGCGCCGCGGATCTTCACGGTTTCGCCGGCGCGCACGCCATTGGGCAGGTCGACGGCGGCCTTGCCTTCGAATTCGATCTCGGCAGCGGCCTTGCCGGCACCGGTCACCACATTGACCAGCCGCTGGCGGCGATAGGAGAAGGCATTCCCCGACAGGTCTGCCACCTGGCGCATCATGTCCTTGCCGTCCAGGCGCATGGACTGGCCGGTGTTCGAGATATTCTCGAACACGACGTCATCCGTCACGCACCCGATCATTCCATCAATGTCGCGGGCGTTGTAACTGGCGATGTAGCGGGCAATCACTTCATCAAGCACGAACAGGCCTCCCAAGGCTCAGGACAGGATTGGTCCTGCCTGACACATAACACGATGGCAACAGGCTTTGCACATGGCATAAAGATGCGCCATAAGCCTGCGGATTACAGGATGGAGCTTTAAATATCATGGCCATGCGGATTGCAGTTGTCGGCGCAACGGGGAATGTCGGGCGCGAGCTCCTCAACATTCTGGACGAGCGCCTGTTCCCCGCTGATGAAGTCTTTGCGGTCGCCTCGCGGCGGTCGATTGGCAAGGAAGTCAGCTATGGCGACAGGACGCTGAAGTGCCATGACCTGGAGAATTTCGATTTTACCCGGGTTGACCTGGTCCTGATGTCGGCCGGTGGCACGATCTCGAAGCAGTGGGCGCCGAAAATCGCGGCAGCCGGCGCCATCGTGATCGACAATTCGTCGGCCTGGCGGATGGACAAGGACGTGCCGCTGGTTGTGCCGGAAGTGAATGCCGATGCCGTGATGGGCTATGCCGCCAAGAACATCATCGCCAACCCGAACTGCTCGACGGCCCAGCTGGTTGTCGCCCTGAAGCCGATCCATGACGCGGTCGGTATCACGCGCGTCGTGGTTGCGACCTATCAGTCCGTGTCAGGCGCGGGCAAGGATGGCATGGATGAACTCTGGAACCAGACCAAGGGCATCTTCGTCAATGACGAGCCGGCACCGCAGGTCTTCCAGAAGGAAATCGCCTTCAACGTGATCCCGCAGATCGATGTTTTCATGGAAGACGGGTTCACCAAGGAAGAGTGGAAAATGCGCGAGGAGACGAAGAAGATCCTCGATCCGTCCATCGAGCTGGTGGCGACCTGCGTGCGCGTTCCGGTTTTTGTCGGACACTCGGAAGCCGTTCACATTGAACTGGCAGGCCCGATGAGCGCCGCCGACGCCAAGAAACTCCTGCGCGAAAGCCCCGGCATCATGCTCGTCGATGACCCGAAGGAAGAGCTCTACATCACGCCGAAGGAATGCGTCGGTGACTGGGCGACCTTCATCAGCCGCGTCCGCAAGGATCCGACCGTCGAGAACGGCCTGGCCTTCTGGTGTGTATCGGACAATCTCCGCAAGGGCGCTGCGCTCAATGCGGTCCAGATTGCCGAAGAGCTTCTGAACCGCGGCGTTCTGAAACCGGAAAAGCAGGCTGTCACGACGGGCTGAGGCCCGGCTTCACTGCCTGTCCTGCCGCAGATCGACATTGAGCCGGGCAAGCCGGTCATAGATGCGCATCTGCTGGTGCATGGGGCGCCAGTCGTAGAGGAAGATGGATACAGGCCGCCAGTTGGCGACCCAGCCGATGATCAGCAGCCCTTCGCCGAGAAGGGCGCCCATCGCCCCGCCATAGATGCTTTTCACCGCCTGGGCGCCGAGCGTGCATCCGGCGAGGAAGAGCAATCCGACAAGGGCGGCCTGGCGGCCCTCGCGCAGCAGGCGGCGTATGCGGCGTGACTGCCGGTCCCTGAGGAAAGAGAAATAGTGGGCAACTGACAGGCCCACCTCGCGGCCATTGATGCGGCTGACAGTTTCGCCGGGCAGGTGCAGCACGAGATCGAGCGGCGCGTCGCGCGGCGCATCGCGCACGCAATCGACGACATAGTCTTCCACCGTATCGTCAAGATCGCGCTCGACCAGCGGTGACGGATCAAGGGAATTGAACAGGGCTTCGATGGTTTTCAGCCGGATATGAATCTCGAAGGCATTCTGGTGCGGCTGCGCGCGTTCCTGCATCGGGCGGTCCTGTCGGGTCCCTGCCGGTTTTCCGGCCTGTTAAACCTGTAGCGTATCCCGGACGGACTGGGCCGGGAAGCGGCCTCGTAATGAGAATTGGGCAGGCATGCGAACGGGAGGCGTCCTTTCGGGAGGAGACCGCAAGTTTTGGGTGGCGCGCGCGTGCGGCTGCCCCTACATCGCACGCCATGAGCACATCCTCCTCCCTGCGCCTCGGTTTTCCTGCTGCCCTGGGCGCCTATTTCATCTGGGGGTCGCTGCCGCTCTATATCCGCGCGATGGATCATATCGGCGCGGTCGAGTTTCTCGCGCACCGGATCATCTGGTCCGTGCCGACGGCGATCCTGCTGATCGCGCTGGCGGCGAACTGGCGCGATATCCGCTCAGCCTTCCAGTGGCGGAACCTGAAATGGCTCGCCCTGTCGGGCCTGCTGATCGGTGCCAACTGGCTGATCTATATCTGGGCCGTGAACCAGGGCCGGACGATGGAGGCCTCGCTCGGCTATTATATCAACCCGCTGGTCAACGTGCTGCTCGGCATGCTGATTTTTTCCGAACGCCTGCGGCCGGCGCAGTGGGGCGCTGTTGTGGTGGCCGCGATTGGGGTGGGTGTGATGGCGGTCGCCTTCGGCCACATTCCCTGGGTGGCGCTGGGACTGTGCTTCACGTTCGCCTTCTATTCGGTGATCCGCAAGAAAGTCGCCATCGACAGCCGCGCCGGGTTCCTCGTCGAGGTGGTTGTGCTGACGCCGCTGGCGCTGGCCTGGTTCAGCTGGTTCCTGCAGCAGCCGGAAGGCCGCGTGATGGGCACGGGCGGATGGGATGTAATCCTGCTCATGGCGGCCGGGCCTATCACGGCCACACCCCTGATCCTGTTCGGCCTGGCGGCCAAGCGGCTCAAGCTCTCGACCATCGGCATGATGCAGTATATCGGCCCGACGCTGCAATTCCTGATCGCGACCCTGATCTTCCGGGAAGCCTTCGGCTGGACGCATGCGATTGCGTTCGGGTTTATCTGGGCTGCGCTGGCCATCTATACGACCGACAGCCTGCTCGGTGAAGCCAAGGCGCGGCGCCTGGCGCGCACGGCGCGGCCCGCCTGAAACAAAAAAGCCCTGCCGGCCAGGGGGGCGCGACAGGGCAGGAATTGCATTAGATGGGGACCAACGGGTCCGCGCCTCATGCTGCAATCGATGTGCCAGTGGGCGTTAATGCGTCCGGCCTGTCGAAATGCCGATCCAGACGGCGATTCCCACCAGCGCAAGGGCGAATCCAAGCCTGACGGGAAGCGATGTGCGCCACTGTTCCAGGACCGCGCCGAGGCGGGCCCCCAGCAGAACAATGCCGACATGTACCAGAATGGCCAGGATGACATGGATGAGGCCCAGAAGGAGGATCTGGATCCAGATCGCGCCCAGCGCCGGATCTGCGAACTGGCCGACGATCAGCAGGTAGAAGACCAGCGCCTTCGGGTTCAGGAGATTGGCCACCAGGCCCCGGCGGAAACCGGCCGGTCCGTCGCCGTTCACGGCCGATTCCGAGCCGGTATCGGCGAAGGCTTCCCAAGCGAGGTAAAGCATGAAGGCGACGCCCGCCCAGCGCAGGGATTCGTACACGACCGGGGAACCGGCGAGCAGCGTAGACAGGCCGGTGGCTGCGGCGACCAGCTGAACCAGCAGGCCCAGCGTGATCCCGGCAACCGCCATCATGCCGGCGTGTCGTCCGGACTTGGCCGACAGGGCGGCCAGCCAGCCCATGTTCGGACCGGGAGTCAGCTCAACCACAGCCATGGCGATAAGGAATGCCAGCCAGTCGACATGACCGAGCATGTCAGAGGCACCCGTAAACGGCATTGACCAGACGGACGGCGCGGGGGTCGCCGACGAGGACATTCGACTGCTTGTTCATGACATAGGCGCAGGTCAGGCGCCGGGCCCTGTCTGCAATCGCCATCGAGCCGCCCCATCCGCAATGACCGACGGTTTCGGCACCGGGCCCGAACAGGCCATGGGAATTGCGCATGATACCCGCCCCGAAACTGGTCGACATGTTCAGCACGAGGTCGGGCCCGTCAACGCGGGCGCGGGTCAGCGCTTCAAATGCCCGCGCAGGCATCAGGGGCGTGCCTGCCACGGCGCCGCCATGCGCATAGGCGTCATACAGCGCGGCGATGCTGGCAGCCGTGCCATGGCCGTTTGCCGAGGGAATTTCGATCTCGCGCCAGATCGCCCCGCCCCGGTTGGGGGATGACCATTTGGTGCCAAAGGCCGCGCGTTTCGGCTCGGTCATGTCCCCCAGCTCAGGCAGGGCGGATGGCCGGCGAATATCGGCGCAGCGTGCGTGCTCGCTGGCCGGCAGCCCGATATGAAAGTCGATGCCCTTCGGCGCGCAGACCGTGTCGCGCAGCCATGTGCCCAGCGTCTTGCCGCTGATACGGCGCGCAAGCTCTCCGACGAGATAGCCCCAGGTCAGCGGATGGTAGCCATGGGCGCTTCCGGGCGGCCAGAGGGGGGCGAGCGCAGCAATGGCGGTGGCGCAGGCGGGCGGATCGAGCCAGAGGTCTGGATCAATTTCGTCAATGAAGCCCGGCAGGCCGGCCTGATGGCTGACCAGTTCGCCGATGGTCACGGCGTCTTTGCCATTGGCGGCAAATTCGGGCCAGATCTCTGCAACCCTTGTTTCGTAACCTGCTTCCAGGTCTGCAACGAGGGCGGCAAGGACGAGCGCGGAAATGCCCTTCGTCGTCGAATAGACCGGCACCAGCGTGCGGGCATCCCATTTCCGCGTCTTCTGCCGGTCGGCCCAGCCGCCAAGCAGGTCGACGACGACCTCTCCGTCCAGTATGACGGCGAAACCGGCGCCCAGTTCGCCATCATTGTCGAAATTGGCGGCGAACGCGTCGCGGACGGGCTCGAACCCTGCAGAAATGTGTCCGGTCACCGGTGAGTCTGGCATGGCGGTCCCTTGGTCATCTTGATTATTTTGAACAATGAGGCCACCCCTTCCCCAATCACAAGTCAACCGTCAAGGACCGCCCCATGTCAGCCAATGCCCATCGCCCCCGCCGCTCCTGCCTCTACATGCCGGGCGCGAATGTACGGGCGCTTGAAAAGGCGAAGACGCTCGGCGCCGACACACTGATCTTCGACCTCGAGGATGCCGTTGCGCCGGACGCCAAGGCCGAGGCCCGCGCGGCCATTCAGGCGGCGGTCGAGGGCGGCGGGTACGACCCCCGCGAGATCGTCGTGCGTATCAATGGGCTCGATACCGAATGGGGCGCGGATGACCTGAAAATGGCGGCAAAAGCCGGCGCAGACGCCATTCTGGTGCCAAAAGTTGTCTCCGGCGCCGATATTGACCGGATCGACACGGCGCTGAATGCGGCCGGTGCGTCGCCCGACATGGGACTCTGGGTGATGATCGAAATGCCGCTCGCCATCCTCAATATCCAGGAAATCGCCGAAGCGGCCCACCGCACCCGCCTCACCACATTCGTCATGGGAACGAATGACCTCGCCAAGGAATACCGGGCCCGCCCGACGCCCGACAGGCTCGCCTTCCAGACCGCATTGGGGCTCAGCATCGCTGCGGCGCGCGCCTATGGCCTGGTGGCGATTGATGGCGTGTTCAACGATATCAAGGATGAGCACGGCCTGATGGATGAATGCGAACAGGGCCGCACGCTCGGGTTTGACGGCAAGACGCTGATCCATCCATCGCAGCTCGATTCGGCCAATCGCATCTTCGCGCCCAGCCCTCACGAGGTCGAACAGGCCAAGGCCGTGATCGAGGCCTTCGCTGACCCTGAAAATGCCGGCAAGGGCGTGCTGAAAGTGAACGGGAAGATGACCGAACTCCTCCACCTGGAAGAGGCGCACCGCACGGTCGCGATGGATGAGGCCATCAAGGCCTTCGAGGTGGCCGGATCGTGACCTATATCCTGCTCCACCATTCCGGCTGCAGCACATCCCGCAAGGGCCTGGAACTGCTTGAGGCCAATGGCATCACCCCTGTCGTGCGCAAATACATGAATGCGTCGGAACAGCTGAGCCTCGCGGAACTCAAGGATATCGCGAAAAAGCTCGGCAATGTCAGTCCACGCGCCTTTCTTCGGGAGAAGAATGCGGCCGAGGCTGGCCTGTCGGTATCGGCCGATGATGACGCCGTGTTTGCGGCGATGGCCGAGAATCCGAAACTCATCCAGCGCCCGATTGGTATCAAGGGCCCGAAAGCCGCGCTCGGGCGCCCGGTCGAACGCCTGCTGGATATTGCCTGACAATCCGAAATTGCTGCTGAATCCCGCCTGATTCGCCGAATTCGATAAAATTTGACCGATTCCGGCGACGGAAAATCAGCCTTGCCGCGCCATGATACGCGCATGACCGTATTTCTGTTCACCCTCGCCTCTTTCCTCGTCGCCTTTGCGGGCTTCTGGACCTTTGGCCTTCCCTACATGCTGATGGGTCCGCGCATGTTCGACCATTTCGTCGAGCGCCGCGAGCAGCAGGTCATGGCAGCCGGTCTCCTGGCTGCGGCGATTTCGCTCGTTCTCGCGCCTTTTGTCTCTCCCGGCTTGATTTCGGATGCTACCCAAGCGCAGGTGTTCGCCGAAACCCTGACCGGCTTCATCGGACGCGGCTGACACGCCTGGCCTGTCTGCTGAAGCCTCAACAAGACGAGGTGGCAGATGGCAAGCGCGCAGAAATCCAATCCCGGAAACTATTTCGAGGACTTCCATGTCGGCATGGAAATCGTCCATGCGACGCCGCAAACGCTGACCGAAGGGGATATTGCCCTCTACCGTGCGATGACCGGCAACCGGTTTGCCCAGTATTCCTCGGCTGAATTTGCGAAGGCGGCCGGCATGCCGGGCCTGGCGATTGATCCGCTTCACGCGTTCCATGTCGTCTTCGGCAAGTCCGTCCCCGACATCTCGCTGAACGCGGTTGCCAATCTCGGATATGCGGATGGCCGTTTCTTCCTGCCGGTCATGCCGGGCGACACGCTGAACACTGTCTCGACAGTCATCGGCATCAAGGAGAATTCAAACGGCAAGACGGGCGTTGTCTGGGTCCGGACAACGGGCACCAACCAGCGCGGCGAAACGGTCATGTCCTTCGTGCGCTGGGTCATGGTCAACAAGTACGAGATGGACAATCCGGCCCCGGAAGCGGTGGTGCCAGACCTGCCGGCCGCCGTGCCTGCGGCCGAACTGTCAGGCTTTCCTGCCATGAAGACCTGGGACATGGCCCTCTCGGGCAGCCGCCACACCTATGATGACTATGCCGTGGGCGAGAAGATCAACCATGTCGACGGGATGACGGTTGAAGAGGCCGAACACCAGATCGCCACCCGGCTCTACCAGAACACGGCCAAGGTGCACTTCGATGCGCACGGCCAGAAGGACAGCCGCTTCGGCAGGCGCCTCATCTATGGCGGCGTGGTGATTTCGATCGCCCGCTCGCTCGCCTTCAACGGCCTTGCCAATGCCGGGCAGATGCTCGCCATCAATGCCGGCAGCCATGTCAGCCCGCTGTTTGCGGGTGACACGATCTATGCATGGAGCGAAGTGCTGGACAAGGCGGTGCTATCGGAAACCTGCGGCGCGCTGCGCCTGCGCCTTGTGGCGGTGAAGGACCAGGATCCGGGCGCGTTCGCGTACAAAAGCGATGACGGCAAGTATTCCGATGGCGTCCTGCTCGATTTCGATTACTGGGCCGCGATTCCCAAGCGCTGAATCGCGGCGGACGAAGATCGCTCACACATCTGATTCATTTGTCTCGGAAGGTGCGGACTGGTCCTCTGCCCAGAGCAGCAGGGCATCGAGTGCAGGACAGAGCTTTTCGCCCCATTTCGTCAGGCCATACTCCACTTTAGGCGGAACCTGATGATGTACGATTCGGCGGACAATGCCGTCGGATTCCAGCTTCCGTAGCTGCTGGATCAGCATCTTTTGCGAGATGGCCGGGATGGCGCGTTCGAGGTCCGAAAACCGCATCAGCCTGTCGCCGAACAGATGGAAGAGAATGGTCATCTTCCAGCGTCCCTCCAGAAATTGCAGTGCTTCCTCCACGCCAAGCGCAGCTGTGACGGGGGTATAATCAGGACGCTTACCTTCAGGTAAGTACCCTACTTTTTTGTCTGTACTTGCCATTCCAAATGGCTAAGCCAACATGGGCTTCATCGCAAGGACAAAACGTCCTTGTGCCCTCCAGATGAAAGTCCTGATCATGTCCCTGAACCTGCCGTTTCCCATTGAACGCTATTTCGACAGCGAAAAATCAGACCAGACCGAGGCCTTGTCGGAATGCTTTGCCGCTGATGCCACGGTGATCGACGAGGCGCGTACCCATAAGGGCCTGGAAGCCATCAAGGCATGGAGAGCGGACACCAAGTCCAAGTTCGATTACCGGGTCCTGCCCCAGGACGTGAAGGAAGAAGATGGCCGGACAATCGTCGCTGCAAGGGTTGAGGGGAATTTCCCCGGCAGTCCAGTCGTTCTGAACCACGTCTTCCGGATCTCGGAAGGCCGCATCGCGTCGCTGGAGATCCGGCCATGAGCTTCGAGCTGGGACTCGCCGGCCGCCGTGCACTGGTGACAGGTGGCACGAAGGGCGTGGGGCGTGCCGTGGTGGCGGCTTTCAGCGCGCTCGGCGTACAGGTACTGACAACTGCGCGCCAGGCGCCAGCGGGTCTGCCGGACGGTGTCCGCTTTGTGGCCGCTGACATGTCGACCGCCGAAGGGTGCGAGACCGTTGCCCGGGCCGTCCCCGAAATGCTTGGCGGCGTTGATATCGTCGTTCATGTCACCGGCGGCTCGAACGCGCCTGCTGGCGGGTTTGCTGCTCTCGGTGACGCGCAATGGCAGGCGGAGCTGAACCTCAATCTTCTCTCGGCCGTTCGCCTTGATCGCGCCATTTTGCCCGCCATGATCGCGCAGGGCTCTGGGGTGGTGATCCATATTACTTCGATCCAGCGGACCTTGCCTTTGCCGGAGTCAACCACCGCCTATGCCAGCGCCAAGGCAGCCCTGTCGACCTACAGCAAGAGCCTCTCCAAAGAGGTAGGCCCCAAGGGTATCCGCGTCGTGCGCGTCTCGCCGGGCTGGATCAAGACAGAGGCGGCTGTCGCCCTCGTCAACCGGATGGCGGATGAAAACGGTAGCGGCTATGCGGCAGCTGAACAGTCGCTGATGGATTCCCTGGGCGGTATCCCGCTTGGCCGTCCGGCAAATCCCGAGGAAATCGCCGATCTCGTGATATTCCTGGCCTCGTCGCGGGCCAGCGCGATTACCGGCACCGAATATGTCATTGATGGCGGCACGGTTCCTACGGCCTGACGCGAATGCCGTTTGCCCGCTTCCGTCCGGCATGGACATGCCTATATAGTCGGGCATGAGCGGATACGGCCCCTTTGACGGATTTACGATTGTGGCCATGGCGCTGGCGGTGGTCCTGTCTGCGCTGGTCAGCCTGATCGGGACGTCGGCCCGCAAGCGCACGATATCGCTTGGAGAGGCGCGCGCCGAAGATCTCGCCGAAATGACGGGCATTCTCGACCCGAAACACCTGCTCGCGGAATTCGGCCCGCCTGACATGGGCCGCGTCTGGCGGACCGTGACCCTGTTCGACGTTCGCCGCGCCCGCCAGCCGCAGGGATGGCTCATGTCCAGTGATCTGGTCGATTATGGCTGCGCCGCCATTGCCGTGCTCGCCCTGTTCGTTTCCCACCCGCTCGTGCAGGGCGCATTGGTGTTCGCCCTCTGCGTGCAGGTCGGCGGATGGGTGGTCGCCACCCGGTTACCGAAATAGCCTTCAAAACTCGCGCTTTGACGCTGTCAGAAAACGGAATACACACGCCAAATGAAAGTCTGGAAGATGAATGGCGCAGGCAACGCGTTTGCCGTGTTTGATGCCCGCTCGACGCCCTTCGCGCCGACGGTGGAGCAGGTGCGCCAGATTGCCGCCGATCTGCAGGCCGATCAGGTCATCGCGCTCGAACGGGATGCGACGAAAGACGTGTTCATGCGGATCTGGAATGCCGATGGCAGCGAAGTGGCCGCCTGCGGAAACGGCGCGCGGGCCGTGGCGCATCTCATGCTCGAGGAAACCGGCAAGCCAATGGTCACGATCCAGACCGAAGCCGACATGCTGAAAGGCTACAAGGCGCTCGGAGGGCTGGTGACCGTCGACATGGGCTCGCCGCTGATGGGCTGGGAGGACATTCCGCTGGCTGAGAAGATGGACGTGCGCGGCGTCGACGTGAAAATCGGCCCGATGGACAAGCCCTACCTGTCCCGCCCCGCGGTCGTGTCCATGGGCAATCCACACGCCGTGTTCTTCGTCAAGAATGTCGATGATTTCGACATCCCGGCGCTTGGCCCGCTGGTCGAGTGGCACCCGCTGTTTCCGGAAGGCACGAATGTTGGCTTTGCGCAGATCATTGACCGGGAGCATATCCGGCTGCGCGTATGGGAACGCGGCGCCGGGCTGACCAAGGCGTGCGGCACCGGCGCCTGCGCCGCCCTCGTCTGCGCGGCCCGGGCCGGACTGACCGAACGCACGGCCAAGCTGATCCTGGATGGCGGCGAATTGCTGATCGACTGGCGCGAGAGCGATGACCATGTCTACATGACAGGCCCTGTCGAGACGGAATTCGAGACGGTCATCTGAAGCCCGACTGGCGCTTGCGGCTTGATTCTCGGCCCAGAGGGCGCGATGTGGCCTCTTGAAACCCGCCATGACTGACACGACCACGCCTTCCAGCCCGACGCTGATCACGCTCGGATGCCGCCTGAACACCTATGAATCGGAGGTGATGCGCAATCATGCCGCCGAAGCAGGTCTTGGCGACGCGGTCATTATCAATACATGCGCCGTGACATCGGAAGCCGTGCGCTCTGCCCGGCAGGCGATCCGCCGCGCGGCGAAAGACCATCCCGGCGCGCCCATCCTGGTAACCGGCTGCGCCGCCCAGGTCGATCCGGCCATGTTCGCGGCGATGCCCGAAGTCACCCGCGTCATCGGCAACCATGAGAAGATGCAGGCCGGGACCTGGAAGCCGGACAGTTTGCTGACCGGCCACGAGAAGGTGCGGGTCAATGACATCATGGGCGTGCGCGAAACGGCGGCGCATCTGATCGACGGCCTGGACGGCCGGGCCCGCGCCTATGTCCAGGTCCAGAATGGCTGTGACCACCGCTGCACGTTCTGCATCATCCCCTACGGGCGCGGCAATTCCCGCTCTGTCCCGGCCGGCGAAGTCGTGGCGCAGGTGCGCCGCCTTGCTGAGACCGGGCATCATGAAGTGGTGCTGACGGGCGTGGACCTCACCAGCTGGGGCGCGGACCTGCCGGGAACGCCCCAGCTTGGCAACCTGGTCCAGCGCATCCTGAAACTGGTGCCGGAACTTGCCCAGCTGCGCATCTCGTCGATTGATGCCATCGAGATCGACGATGCCCTTGTGGAGGCCCTCTCCGACCCCCGTCTTGCCCCCTATATGCACCTGTCATTGCAGCATGGGGACGACCTGATCCTGAAGCGCATGAAGCGCCGGCATTCCCGCGCTGATGCGATTGCGCTGACGCAGCGCCTGCGCGATGCGCGGCCCGGCATCGCCTTTGGCGCGGACCTGATCGCCGGTTTCCCGACCGAGACCGAAGCGCATTTCGACAATTCACTGCGGCTGGTGGAAGAATGCGGCATCGCCTTCCTGCATGCCTTCCCCTACAGCCCGCGCCCCGGCACCCCCGCCGCGCGCATGCCCCAGCTCGACAAGGCGGTCATCAAGGCCCGCGCTGCGCGCCTTCGCGCCGCCGGCGACGGCGCCCTTGCCGCCCATCTCGCGCGCCATGTCGGCACGACGGCCGATGCGCTGGTCGAACGCGGCGCGTCTGCGCGCCTTGCTGACTTCTCGCCTGTGCAGCTGGAGGGCACGCTTCCACCTGCTGGACGCTTGGCGCGTACCCATATAACCGGGCACAATAATACGCATCTGGTTGGGACGCTCGCATGATCCTGTGGTTCGGGAAAAAGAAGAAGCAGGACGAGGCAAAGGCCGCGGGCGCGGCGATGGCCGCGCCGGAACTATCGGCAGACGAGATTGCGGCCCGCGAGGCTGAAATCGCCGCCAAAGAAGCCGAAAAGGCCGAAATTGAGCGCGTCGTCGCCGAGGCCAACAAGGCCTGGGAAGAACGCCAGGTCCGCGAAGCGGCTGAAGCCGAGGCGGAAGCCAGGCGTCTGGACGATGAAGCCCGCAAGGCTGAAACAGCCCGCGCCGAAGCCCTCGCCCGCGCCGATGAAGCCGAAGCGAAGCGGCTGGAGGCTGAGGCCGAAGCGGCCCGTATCGCCCGCGAGGAACGCGAAGCCGCGCGCGCCAGGGCGGCTGGCGAACTCAAACTGCTTGAAGACCGCCGCGAAGCCGCACGGCTGCGTGAAGAGCGCGAGGCCGCGGCCCGCGCCGCGCTTGAGGCGGAGGCCAATGATCCGGGCTTTGTGGCCCGGCTCGGATCCGGCCTGGCGCGCTCATCCTCCCGGCTCGGCACAGGCCTCGCCGCATTCAACAAGCGCAGGCTGGATGACGAAACGCTCGAGGACCTCGAAGACCTGCTGATCACGTCAGACCTTGGCTCAGCGGTCGCCCGGCGAGTGACGAAGAACCTGTCGAAAGAGCGATTCGACAGGGAAATCACTGAAAACGAGATCAAACTGGCCCTTGCGGCCGAAATTGAGTCCGTTCTGGCGCCCCGCGAGCAGATCGTCGACTTCTCGGACGGCCCGCGTCCGCGCGTCGTGCTCTTCGTCGGGGTCAATGGCTCCGGCAAGACGACGACGATCGGCAAGATTGCTTCGAAACTGAAAGATCAGGGCGCGAAGGCGCTGCTCGTGGCAGGCGACACTTTCCGCGCGGCCGCCATTGAGCAGCTCACTGTCTGGGGTGACCGGGCGGGCATTCCCGTCATGTCAAAGCCGACGGGCGCAGATGCCGCCGGGCTTGTTTACGAGGCCATTGAACGGGCCAGGCGCGAAGACCTCGATCTCGTTCTCGTCGATACGGCCGGCCGCCTTCAGAACCGGGCCGAACTGATGGCCGAACTGGAAAAGGTCGTGCGCGTTGCGCGCAAGCTCGACCCGGACGCCCCGCACGATGTCATCCTCGTGCTCGATGCCACGGTGGGCCAGAATGCGCTCAGCCAGGTCGAGGCGTTCCGGCATACGGCGGGCGTAACGGGTCTTGTGATGACCAAGCTCGACGGCACGGCCAAGGGCGGCGTTCTGGTGGCGATTGCCGAGGCGCATGACCTGCCAATCCACTTCATCGGTGTCGGTGAAGGCGCCGATGACCTGCGCCCCTTCAGCGCCCACGCCTTCTCGCAGGCGCTGGTCGGGGCCATCGACTAGGCTCTAATCAGTGGCCTGCGTCACGCCCTGTCCATCATCGAAAATGTCCTCAATGCCTCGCCCGAACAGGCGGGCGATCGCAAAGGCGAGTGGCAGGGACGGATCATATTTCCCCGTCTCGATGGCGTTGACGGACTGTCGGGAAACGTCCAGCCGATCAGCCAATTCTGCCTGACTCCAGCCGCGTTCGGTGCGCAGGATTTTCAAGATGTTTTTCATCGCCTAGACCGTTGGCCCGAGGGAGGTGCGGCACCGTGACAGGCCGAAGGCCAAGAAGTAGGCGGGCCCGAACCAGAAGACGTCCACTGCGCCGAGCACACCAAAGATCTGCAGGAATCCGACGAGGAAAGTGGCGCAAGCCACGATTGCGCCGGCTTCAGCGAGCGCGCGCATCTGCCGGGCCCGTGTATATTCATCCGTTTCGCTGGTCTGGCGTAGGATGGCCCAGATCGAGCCAATGACCGGGGCTGTTGTGGCGACGGCGCAGACGGCGCGAATCCAGAGGGGCGTAGTGTCTTCATCCACCAGCCATTTCGCCGCGAAGATCATCGCGACATAGATAGCCATCATGGGCCAGAACAGTCTTTTGTATCGCTTGTTGGCAGTGCGAAATCCGAGCGTTGCCATGTCTATCTCCTTGTCTAGTGTGCTTTACACTTAGACAAGTAAACTTGACATGTCAAGCGAGCTTTACAAGAGGTCTATTCCGCCGCCATCGCTCGCACGGGTGCGGCCTGTGCCCCGCGCAGCAAGCGCCCCGGTTTCGCGCCGGTCGGCGTGCCATCGCGGAAGGTGACCTGTCCGGCCAGGATTGTCGCGGTATAGCCGCTGGCGCGCTGCATGAGGCGGCGCCCGCCTGTCGGCAGGTCGTACTGGACCTGCGGCAGGTGAAGTTTCAGGTTTGTCAGGTCGATCACGTTGAGATCGGCGCGATAGCCAGGCGCAATCAGGCCGCGATCATTGAAGCCCATCCAGCGGGCCGTCTTCTGGGTCTGGCGGTGAATCAGGTATTCGAGCGGCAATTTCGGCCCGCGCAACCGGTCACGGCCCCAATGGGTCAGCATGGTCGTGGTAAAGCTGCCATCGCAGATCATGCCGACATGCGCCCCGCCATCGGACAGGCCTGGCAGGGAGGCCGGGCTTTCCATCATGGCGCGGATCGGCTCAAGGCTGCCTTGCGAATAATTGAGGAAGGGCAGGTAGAGCATGCCGCGCCCGTCATTCTCCAGCATCAGGTCGAGGGCGGCCTCTTCATTGCTGACGCCGCGCCGGGCCGCGATGGCTTCGATCGTGCGCTCCGGGCCGGGCTCATAATCGACAGGGTCTGACAGCTGGAACATCTTGCCGAAACTGCGCAGCATCACTTTCAGGAACGGGTTGTCGGTGACCGGCGCGTCCGCCAGCAGGCGTGTGCGGAAGGCCGGGTCATTCAGGCGGCGCACCTTTTCGGCGAAGGGCAGATCGGCAATTTCCCTGAATACAGGATGCGCACTGAAAATATTGAGTGTGAGTTCCAGACCCAGCAATACGCCGACAGGACGCGGTGCCACCTGCGCCGCCATTGGCAGGCCATCATCGACAGCCTGCTCAATCGCGCCGAGCAACATGCGCCAGCTGTCCGGCGCGACGTCCGCCTGCGCCAGCGAGACTGAGAGGGGCCGCCCCGAAGCCTCGACGATCCGCCGCAGCATGGCGGCTTCCTTTTCCGGGTCGTTGAAATCCGACACGAATTGCAGGACGCCGCGGCCGGCTTCGGCAAGGCCCATGGCGATGCCGGTGAGTTCGGCCTCGCTGGCGGTCAGCGTTGGCGTGGGTTGTCCGTCAGAGGTGCGGTGGTTCAGCGTGCGGGATGTTGAAAAGCCGATGGCGCCTGCCATGACCGCTTCTCTGGCGAGGCGCGCCATTTCGGCAATTTCAGCCGGTGTGGCCTCTTCGCGATTGGCGCCCCGGTCACCCATCACGAAGACGCGCAGCGCCGCATGCGGAAGCTGGGCGGCCATATCCACGTCGAATTCGCGCTCGCTCAGGAAATCGAGATAGTCCGGAAAACTCTCCCACGCCCAGGGCAGGCCTTCGGCCAGAACCGGGAACGGTATGTCTTCGACGCCTTCCATCAGGCGGATCAGCCGGTCATGGTCCTGCGTCCGGCACGGCGCGAAGCCGACACCGCAATTGCCCATCACCACGCTCGTGATGCCGTGGAGGGAAGACGGGCTGATCTCGCTGCCCCAGGTGGCCTGGCCGTCATAATGAGTATGGATATCGACAAAGCCGGGCGTCACGATCTGCCCGCGCGCGTCAATCTCTTCGCGGCCCTTGCCGCCAATCTTGCCAAGGCCCGAAATCACGCCGCCATCCATGGCGACATCCATTTCGCGCGGCTGCGCCCCGCTGCCGTCAAAGACGAGTCCGCCGCGCAGGACGATATCATGAGTGGCCATGGCGTAAATCTCCCTGTCTTTTGCCTGAGCATGGGCCACATCCTGCCTGAGTCAAACCCTGACGCGGCGTCGGGCTTCCCCGCCGGAACAAACCCGCGCATACACCGCCCGCCATGACCAGCGCGCTGCTTCCCGTTGCGATCTGCCTGATGTCCGCCATCTTGCTGGCGGCAACGAATGTGCTCGTCAAACGCGGCGGCGATATCCTCACCTCACGCATGGTCCTGTCCATCGTGATGGCGCTGAGCGTCCTGCCGCTCGCGTTTTTTGTGCCGCTGCCGCCGCGCGAAACCCTGCCCCTGCTTGCGCTGTCGATGGCGGTCCACTGGTTTTACCAGTTCAGCGCCATCCGGGCCATGCATCGCGGTGACCTGTCGCTCGTCTTTCCGGTCATGCGCGGCCTCGGCCCGCTGGCGACGGCGATGATTGCCAGCATTGCGCTGAAAGAGGCGCTCACCCTCTGGCAGATGGCAGGCCTTGTCACCGCCAGCGCCGCGATCATTGTCTTTGCCTTGCCTACGGGCGCGACGGTCCACGCGCGCCGTCTCGACCGGGCGGCGCTGTTCTGGTCCGTGATGACGGCGCTGGGCGTCGGCCTGTATGCGGTTGCCGATGCGCGGGCCGTGCGGGAAATGCCGAATTTCCTGACCTTCGTCGTCTGGCTGTTCCTTATCGACTGGATCGGCGTGACGCTGGTTGCGCTCTGGCAGCGGCGCGGGGGCCTTATCAAGGCGATCCGCCCGCAGATCCGCGGGGGCATCATTGCGGGCCTCCTCGGATCATCGTCATACGGGCTGGCCATCTATGCCTACACGCTGACCGATGCGGCGATCGTGACGGCCCTGCGTGAGACATCGGTGGTGTTTGCGGCTGCGTTCGGGGCGTTCCTGCTGCATGAAGGGTTTGGCAGGCGCCGCACGGTGGCCGCGGCCGTGCTGGCCTGCGGTCTCATACTGATGCAGGCCGGGGCGTGATGCGGGTCTGGTGGGGCCGGGCTCTTTATGCAAGACAGGGCCCGAACATCCGGAGGCGGCCTGGCCGCGTATAAGATCGCATGACCGAACAATCAGACCAGACCACAGAAAAGGCCGCTGCGCCGAGCAAACAGGGCAATATCTGGGCGGAGCTTGGTCCGACACTCGTTTTCGTCGTCGTCTACAATGTGCTCCTGCGTTTTCCTGAAGGCGACGGACTGTTCACCAAGGATACGGCGCTCTACTGGGCAACAGGCGCGCTGATCGTGATGACGCTGGGCGTTATCATCCAGAAACGGGTCAAGGGCGAGCGCATCCCGCCTTTCCTGATCCTGTCCTCCGTACTCATCGGAACCTTCGGCACGATTGGCATCGTGCTCCAGTCAAAGACCTTCCTGTTCATCAAACCGACCATCATCAATTTCCTGTTTGCCGGTGTCATCTTTGGCGGTCTGGCTGTCGGACGAAACATCTGGAAGATGTTCTTCGAAAGCGCATTCCAGCTGCCGGATTTTGCATGGCGCACGCTGGCGATCCGCTGGGGGCTGTATTTCGTCGCAATGGGGATCTGGAACCTGGTGCTCTGGCAATTCTTCTCCGAAGGAACCTGGGCCAACTGGCGCCTTGGCAATGTCGGGCTTGGTTTTGTCTTTGCCCTGGCGAATGTGCCTTACACGTTGAAACACATGATCAACCCGGAGAAGCCGGAAACGCTGGCCTAGCGCGTCAGCTTTTCCGTGCCCGGCGGATTGGTAAACGGCGGAAAACCATTGAGGTGACGCGTGCCGGAATAATGCGTCAGCGCCCAGACAACGGTCGGGAAGGCCAGTTCTGACCAGGGAATATCCTTCCACGCAAACAGGCCGACCTCTAGGCTTTCCGGGCCTGCCGCAATATCCGAGGCGAGGCTGGCCCGGAACATCACCTGGACCTGGCTGATGCGCGGTACGGAATAAACAGCCAGCAGCTGTTCGATGCGGATGTCGGCGCAGGCTTCTTCCTGCGCTTCGCGGCGGGCGGCGTCCTCAACCGTTTCATTCTCTTCCATGAAGCCTGCCGGCAGTGTCCAGAAGCCCATTCTCGGCTCAATGGCCCGGCGGCAGAGCAGGATCCTGTCGTCGCGTGTGACAACGGAACCGGCCACAATCCTAGGGTTCACATAGTCGATGAAGTTGCAATTATTGCAGATTCGCCTCGTGCGATCATCGCCTTCTGGTATATCCAGCCTGAAATCAGGTGAATTGGAACCAATTGCTAAGTCATCCGTCATCAAATCTTCAACCTCTCTCTCATATGGAGAAAACTGTTGATCCGCACACGGGCCACCTGTTTAAAGCAACCCACGAACCCAATTCTGGCGGGAAACCGCTCCAAAAACCGAAAGTAGACATTCCCATGGCTTCCACAACCAATTTCAACCTCAACAAATCGCCCAGCCATTTGTTGCACCGTGCGCAGCAGATCGCTGCCAACCATTCGGCCGCTGCCCTCAAGGCCGCTGGCGTCACACTGCGCCAGTTTTCCGTGCTCGCTGCCCTGTCAGGCAATGAGGGCGTCAGCCAGTCAGACCTCGTCAACGCGACCGGAATCGATCGCTCGACGCTGGCCGACATGGTCGCGCGCATGGAAAAAGCCGGCCTGATCAAGCGTGCCGCGTCGAAGGCTGACGCTCGCGCCAAGTCGGTGTCGCTGATGGCCAAAGGCCGCAAGGCGCTCGAAAAGGCTCAGCCCGCTGTTGATGCGGCCGATGCCGCCCTGTTCGACGCCATGCCAAAGACCAAGCAGGATGCGCTGCTGTCCGGCCTTGCGAAACTGGTCGAGGACACAGAAGCAGCCGATGCCAAGCCCGCAGCGCCGAAAGCCGCACCTGCGCCAACTGTCGTGAAGAAGGCCAAGCCAAAAGCGAAAGCTGCGCCAAAAGCCGCTGCTGCGCCGAAGGCCGCCGCGAAGGCGAAAGCCAAGCCAGCCGGCCGCAAGAAGAAGTAAGACGTCAGGATCAGTCGCGGGGTGCGTTGAGCGCCCCGCGCACCTCGCGGACATCACCATCGTCCAGCGGACCGGTGATGTGTACCAGGATCTCGCCCTCGCTTGAGATCACAAATGTTTCCGGCACACCGGTCAGCCCGAAATCAAGTCCGCCCTGCCCGTCCGTGTCGACCGCGACACCGGTGAACGGATTCCCCATCCGTTCCAGGAAGGCGGCGCCGTTTTCACGGCTATCCTTGTAGAGCACACCATAGATCCTGTCCGGGAAGGCATCAGACAATTCCATCAGGCGGGGATGCTCTGCTTCGCACGGCGCACACCAGCTCGCGAACAGGTTGACGACCACGTTCTTGCCGCCGGGTGGCGGGGCGAAAGTGACGGTGCCGCCGTCCAGTGTCTCGAACAGCCGCTCGGGCGCGGCGCGCGATACCCGCTCGAAGTCGCCCTTTTTCGGGCTCAGCAATTGCGACAGGGCCAGCCCGGCAAAGAGCAGCAGCGCAACAACCGGAATGGCGGCAAGCCAGCGCTTCATGTGACATCTCCGTCATCGCCTTTCAGGCGCGCGAGACTCTGTTTTGCGCTGCGCGCCTTGACCAGGACGCCGATCACGGTGCCGCCGATCAGCACCAGCCCGATGCCATAGCACGCCCAGATATAGGCGGCGTTCTTTCCGAAGTCCGGTAACAGGTCCATCATGCCCCCGCCAACAGTCTGGCGCGATGGCGCGCGGCCTGACGTGTCCAGATCTCGGCGCGCATCAGGGTCATCACGAGTGCACCAAACAGAAGAGAATGCCCAAGGCCGCTCATCAATAGCGGCCACAGATAGACCGATGCCATCTTGGGCCCCTCTGCCGTTATGACGCTGGAATCCTGGTGAAGCGATGTGAACAGGTCGACGGAGAACTTGATCAGCGGCACGTTCAGCGCGCCGACCATGGCGAGGATCGCGCCGGCGCGGGCAGCCTTTTGCCGCGAATCCATGGCTGCGCGCAGCGCCATGTAGCCAAGGAACAGGAAGAACAGGAACAGCACGCTCATCATGCGTGCGTCATCCCACTGCCACCATGTGCCCCAGGTCGGCTTGCCCCACACGGCGCCGGTTGCAAGGCATAGCGCGGTCCATGTCGCCCCCAGCGGCGCAATCGCCTTGGCTGCGATGTCAGCGAGTTCATGGCGCCAGATGAACCAGACGAAACTGGCGCCAGCCATCGCCGAATAGCTTGCCATGGCGAGCCAGGCGGCGGGCACATGGATGAACATGACGCGCATGATGTCGCCGCCCTGATAATCGTCCCGGGGGACAATCCACAGGCCCTGCCAGAGGCCCCACGCGATCAGCGCTGCGCCCAGCAGATAGAAGAGCGGCGCCAGCCAGCGCGACAGGGCGAGGAAGCGGTGTGGATTTGCAAAGGCCGACAACATGCCCATCAGATAGCTTCCCCTCAATCCGCCGCCAAGCGCAACGCAGCAGCCATGGCAAATGGCGCCAGCGCCAGCGCAAACAGTGTCGAGGCCACCAGCAGCAAGGGCGCACTGTCGCCGCCAGCTGCGCCGCTCATCGCCAGCGACCCGAAAATCGCCGTCGGCACATAAAGGGGCAGCGCGATCAGGGCTATAAGTAATCCTCCGCGGCGCACGGTTGCCGACAGGGCGGCGCCAACGCCGCCCCAGAAGAAGAAGGCAAGCCCGCCGAGGCCGTAGATCATCGCGCTGGTCAGAAGGTTCGCTCCGGCCTCGGCCTGGAACATCAGCGCCAGAACCGGGCTCATCAGCGCCAGCGGCAGGCCGGCCGTCAGCCAGTGGGCGAATGTCTTTGCTGCGGCGATCGCCGAGACGGGCGCGCTGGTCTGCAGCCACAGGTCAAGGGCGCCGTCCTCGACATCGGCCTGAAAGATGCGCTCCAGCGTCACGAGGCTGGATAGCGCAAGTGATACCCAGAGTATGCCGGGGCCGACCGTGCGCAACATGCCGGGTTCGGTTCCGATACCCAGCGGCACGAGAACGGCGGCCCCGGCAAAGAAGCCGAGCGGCAACAGGGCGCCCGCGCCGCCCGCCCAGGCTTCGCTGAGGGCTTGCCGGAAGGCTGAAAGGATAGGGGCGGGGCTCACAGCGTGATCTCCCGGCTGGCAATGAACCCGACCTCGCCATGCACCGCTGCCACCACCGCACCGCCCCCTTGCCGATGCTCTGCCACCATATCAAGGACCCGCGTCCGCCCCTCGGCGTCCAGCGCCGTGAACGGCTCGTCAAGCAGCCAGACCGGACGCTTGTCCAGCAGGACACGCGCCAGCGCCGTGCGCCGCCTTTGCCCGGCCGACAGGTATCGCGCGGCGACGTCTGCCGGCCTCGATAGTCCCATTTCATTGAGGATTGCGTCCACATCGGCGCCTGCGCCCCAGGCCCGCGCCCACAGGTCCAGGTGAGCGCGGGGGGTTTCATGCGGCTTCAGACCCTCGCGATGGCCAACCCAGTGATGCGGGGCGGTACGGCTCACCTCGCCCGTCTCCGCCCGTGTCAGGCCAGCCAGTACGCGCAACAAAGTGGTCTTTCCGGCCCCGTTGGCGCCCCTCAACACCACAGCCTCGCCCGGCGCCACCTCCAGTGACACCGCGTCAAACAGCACCCGCTCCCCGCGCAGGATGCCCAGTCCGGAAGCTGTCAAAAGGCGCACATCATCTCCCGAATAGTCCCTTGGTCGCAATTGCATCAGGGACTTACCACCTATATGACACGAGGCAACGCGCCGCTTCCCCCGGCGGCTCACCTATCACATCAAGACGCGAGGTCTCCCGCATGCCGTCTCTCGACAGCTTCAATTCAAAACGCACCCTTACCGCTGCTGGCAAGACGTACACTTATTATTCACTCGCTGCAGCCTCTGAAAACGGCCTTGGCGATGTGTCGCGCCTGCCGGCATCGCTCAAGGTGCTGCTCGAAAACATGCTGCGCTTCGAAGATGGCAAGACGGTCACCAAGGGCGACATTCTCGCGTTCAAGGCCTGGCTCGACAACAAGGGCGCCACGAGCCACGAAATCGCCTACCGCCCTGCCCGCGTCCTGATGCAGGACTTCACCGGCGTCCCCGCAGTCGTTGACCTCGCTGCGATGCGCGACGCTGCGAAGAACCTCGGCGCTTCGGCAGATGCGATCAATCCGCAGGTCCCTGTCGACCTGGTGATCGACCACTCGGTCATGGTCGACAGTTTCGCCGGGCCAGGCAGCTTTCAGAACAACGTCGAGATGGAATACCAGCGCAACCAGGAACGGTATGAGTTCCTGCGCTGGGGCTCGACCGCGTTCAAGAATTTCCGTGTCGTGCCGCCCGGTACCGGCATTTGCCACCAGGTGAACCTCGAATATCTCGGCCAGACCGTCTGGACCAAGGAAGAAGATGGCGAAACCGTTGCCTATCCCGACACCTGCGTCGGCACCGACAGCCACACGACCATGATCAACGCCCTGTCCGTGCTTGGCTGGGGTGTGGGCGGCATCGAAGCTGAAGCCGCCATGCTCGGCCAGCCGGTCTCGATGCTCATTCCTGAAGTCATCGGTTTCAAGCTGACTGGAAAACTGGCTGAAGGCGCAACCGCAACAGATCTCGTTCTCACGGTTGTCCAGATGCTGCGCAAGAAGGGCGTCGTCGGGAAATTCGTCGAATTCTTCGGCCCCGGCCTGGCCAGTATCACGCTCGAAGATGAAGCGACGATCTCGAACATGGCGCCGGAATATGGTGCGACGTGCGGCTTCTTCCCGGTCGATGACGATACGGTCAAATACCTCAGGAACACTGGCCGCGACGCAGATCGCGTGGCGCTGGTTGAAGCCTATGCCAAGGCGCAGGGCTACTGGCGCCCCGAGCAGGCCGAACCCGTGTTCACCGACACGCTTGAACTGGATCTGGGCGCCGTGGTGCCATCCATCTCCGGTCCGAAACGCCCGCAGGACCGTGTCTTGCTGTCCGAGGGCGACACGGCATTTGCCGATGCAATGGCCAAGGAGTTCGGCAAGGAAGCTGACGCCGCCGAGCCGATTGCGGTCGAAGGTGAAGACTATACCGTCACCCATGGCGATGTATTCATCGCGGCCATCACGTCATGCACCAACACGTCCAATCCGAGCGTGATGATCGCCGCCGGCCTCGTGGCCCGCAAGGCGCACGCGCTTGGCCTGACAAGGAAGCCGTGGGTAAAAACCTCACTCGCACCGGGCAGCCAGGTCGTCACCGACTATCTCGACAAGGCCGGGCTCTCTGATGACCTCGACGCGCTCGGCTTCAACCTGGTCGGCTATGGCTGCACCACCTGTATCGGCAATTCCGGACCGCTCGATGCGCCGCTGGCCAAGGCCATCGCGCAAGGCGACCTGGTTTCCTGTTCCGTGCTGTCCGGCAACCGCAACTTCGAAGGACGCATCGGACCGGATATCAAGGCAAACTATCTTGCGTCCCCGCCACTGGTCGTCGCTTATGCGATTGCCGGTTCTCTGCGCATCAACCTGACAACGGATCCGCTGGGCCAGGACAAGGACGGCAAGGACGTCTTCCTCAAGGACATCTGGCCAACCTCTCACGAGATTGCCGAGATCATGGCTGTGGCCGTCACGCCGCAAATGTTCGAAGATCGCTATTCGGACGTTTTCAAGGGCGATGAGCACTGGCAGGCAATCGACGTCTCCGGCGGCCAGACCTATAGCTGGCCACCCGGATCAACCTATGTCCAGAATCCGCCTTACTTCAAAGGCATGAGCCTGACACCAGACGCACCGAAGGATGTGAAGAACGCGCGCGTTCTGGCCGTCTTCGGCGACTCCATCACGACCGACCACATTTCGCCGGCCGGTTCGATCAAGGCGGCGAGCCCGGCAGGTGAATATCTGCTGGCCCATCAGGTCAGCGCGCTGGACTTCAACTCGTATGGCTCGCGCCGCGGCAACCATGAAGTGATGATGCGCGGCACGTTCGCCAACATCCGTATCAAGAACAAGATGGTTCCGGGTGTCGAAGGTGGCTTCACGGTGCATTATCCGGGCGGCGCGCAAATGCCGATCTACGACGCGGCGATGAAATACGAGCAGGACGATGTGCCACTGGTGATCTTCGCGGGTGAGCTTTACGGCAATGGCTCGTCGCGTGACTGGGCGGCAAAGGGCACGGTCCTGCTCGGCGTGCGCGCCGTCATCGCGGGCAGCTTCGAGCGTATTCACCGGTCGAACCTGATCGGCATGGGCGTGCTCCCACTTGAATTTGCCGATGGCGCCAGCGCTGAAACCCTTGGCCTGACCGGCAAGGAGCAGGTCTCGATTTCCGGCATCGCGAACATCCAGCCGCGCCAGACGCTGGACGTGGAAATCACGCGCGAGGATGGCACGAGCTTCACCGCCAAGACCGTGCTGCGCATCGATACCGAGAACGAGCTCGACTATTATCGCAACGGGGGCATCCTCCACTACGTGCTGCGCAATCTCGCGCGCGAAGCCCTGTAGGGATTTCCGCCAGCCGATTCAAAGACAAAGCCCTCCGCGTTCCCGCGCGGAGGGCTTTTTTGCAGTGCTCACACCCCTGTGATTGTCATGCGATTTGGCATGGGCCTATAACGAAATCATCATGATACGCGCCCACCTGTCTGCTCTCGTCCTTCTCGCTGTCTCTGCAATCCCTGCGGCGGCCCAGACACCTGTGGCCAGCTCGGCCCCGTCGCCGGTTCTGATTGAATTATTCGCGTCGCATAATTGCCGTGCCTGTCCCAAGGCCCACCGGACAATGTCCGAGGTGGCTGCCGAGCGCGATGATGTCCTGATCCTGACCTGGTCGGTCGATTACTGGGATTATCTCGGCGAGAAAGACCCGATGGCCATGGCTGAATCCAAGGATCGCCAGCGCAGCTATGTCGACCGGTTCAGACTGCGTGGGCCCTACACGCCCCAGACGGTTTACAACGGACTTGAACAATGCCCCGGTAGCAAGCCGCCCCAGGTCCGGTCGGCGCTCCAGCGCGTGAGCAAGGCGGACGCGTCGCCTGCGCGCCTCGTGCGCAAGGGCGCGAAGATTGAGCTGACCGGTGCCATCACCGACCTGACGGACATTTTCGTGATCGAGTATCTCGACGGGGAGGCCAACCCGACCGACATGGTTCACCCGGTGACGAAAGTGACCTCAATCGGCCCCTGGATCGGTGGGCGTGTCGAGATCGACCCGTCTGTCTGCCCAACGACATGCGCGCTCGTCGTGCAGGAAGCCGGTTTCGGCCGCGTTCTTGCCGCCATGGACCTGCGCAACTAGCGTTCAGGGCCGGATTGGCGTGTCGGTCTCTTCCGGATCATCCGGAACCGGCGGGCGCACAATTGACGAGATGGACGGCGTGAAATCGTTCCAGTCGAATTCCGTCACTTCGAACGCCCATCCGGCGGCCTTCTGGTTGATCGTGCTGCCCCGTTGCGCGCCTTCTCCGGCTTCGACCGCCCTCAGCGTAACGAAATAGCCGTCCGGTTCGCGATAGGCCCTGAGTTCCACCTCGAGCCCGTCATGGGTGGTCGTTATGTGCCGCCCTCTGGGGCGGGTTTGCAGTTTCGCGGCTGGTTTCACGCCGATCGGCTGAAGCCGGGTCAACGCCAGCGCCGGAGTCGAGGCGGCGATCCGGCTGACCAGGCGGTAGTTCTGGTAGGGCGGTGCCGGGCGAAAGCTCGTGTCCCCGCTGCCGACAGAGCGTTGCAGGTACAGGCTCCGGTCCAGTGCGTCGAACAGCCGGACAGCCGATACCGCATCGGACTGGATGTCGATGATATCCAAGTCCAGCCAGGCATCGTGATTGTACAGCGGCGGCAGGTCGCCATTGACCCGGAAGGCCTGTTCGTCGCCCGGAACGCGGGCATAGACATGAGGGCCTTTCCGGCCGGTCAGCAGGGACGCGGTGACGGTGCCGGCCGCGTTCACGATCTCGATCAGCGCGCCGGTGCCGCCATCGCGCGGATCCCCCAGGCCGATGCGGTTCATCTTGCCGGCATCGCGCGTACGCCCTTCGCCCCAGGTCATGTCACCCAGCCCGCCCGCCAGCGCGGCCAGCCGGTCGACGCGAACCGGGTATCCGCTGGTGCCGCCAAGGGTCCAGCCGTCCTGGCCATTGACCAGCGCATAGGCCTCGTCGGCCAGCGTGATCCGGATTTCTGCGGCCTCAGCGCGGACAGCCGAGAAATCGGGAAGCACCGGCTTGCCCATGCGTTCGGTGTTCTGGGTCGTGCTCTGGCCGCCGAGGCTCAGCAGGACCGCGATCACGGTCAGCGCACCTGCGGCTGCGCCCATGATCTGAAGCCGACGCATACGGCGCTGGGACGGAACATCGTTCATGCGTCGCGTCCTCCCCGATAGGTCTGGCGCCGCCACACCAGTAGCCCGATCAAACCGACCAGTACCGGACCGCCCCAGATATTTATCAGTTTCAGCATGCTTTCCAGCCGGTCAATATCACGGCGGTAATCGCGTTCGATGCTGCGCAACCGGTCGCGGAGCTCCATAATATCGGCGCGCAGCCTTGTCAGTTCGGCGCGTTCGTCTTCCGACAGGTCCGCTTCGATGTCGCCGGAAAAGAAGCCATCGGTTGCACTGATGTCCTGCAATTCTTCCAGCCGCGATTGGGCTGTTTCCAACCGGTTTTCCAGCTCGGCCTGCTGGCGGAAATATTTCGCCTCCGCGCGCTCGCGCATCCGGTCAATGCGGGTCATGGACCTGAGGCTGGGCGACCGTGACCGCAGGCGCGACAGCTCTCCGCCGCCCGACAGGGAGTCGAGCGCGTTAAGCACCAGCGCGCCATTGTCGGCCACCACAACACCCCGCCCGGGAATGATGTAGAAATCATCCGCCAGCGTGTCGACGTCGGCGATCATCACGATTTCGGCCTCGGTCACGCTCTTCGAAATATGCGGCAGGGCATTGGCGGCTTCGGCGCGCGCGAGTTCCGCCAGCGCAGGTTCCGATGGCTCAATCAGTGCCGGGGCGCCGTCCGGAAAGGCCGAGACGAGGGAGCCCGACAGGCGGGCTGCCAGCACCAGCGGCTGCGGGGCTGTCTTGTAGGATTTCAGGACGTCGCCGGGTTTCATGTCACGCACGGCTTCCGCAGCGTCGATGAAGGACGGGCTCGGTCCGGTCGAAATCAGCGGGGAAAACGTCACGCCTTCCGGCAGGCTGCCCACGAGAAGACCCCCGGGCGCACCGAAATTGACATTGCGGGTCAGGTCCGCGGTGACCAGGTCTTGCCGGTTCATGTCCGAAGCGGGTGAACCGATGAATAGCGGGTGGGCCAGTTCTTCCATGCGGCCATTGCCGATATCAACAGGCACCGGCAAGGCATTGGCCGCATCCGCCACTGCATCGTCTGACAGGGTCACGCCCCACGCCGTGCCAAGCAGGCCGAGGTCCGAACGCGGATGATCGCTGCCAGTATCGAGGAAGCCCCCACCCATGGCCGTCTTTGCTGCGGGATCGACCATGATCACCGCCCGGCCGTGCCGCAGGATGTATTGATCGACCAGCCAGGACTGGCGCGCGGACAGTTCGGGCGGATGGGCCAGGAAAAGGACATCCAGGTCTTCCGGCAGGGACTGGAATTCCTGCGAGATCGGCACGACGTCGAATGATTTCGACATATCGGCCAGCAAGGTATATCCGCCTTCACCACCAGGCGCCGTCATGCCCGGCAAGGTCGACAGGACGCCAACACGCGGCGCATCCGGGTCATCAAGCCGGGCAATCATCCGCGTCAGGTCGTATTCCAGCGTCACTTCCCGTTCCGGCGCCAGGAAAGGGATGACCCGCTGGTCGTCGACGGCGTTGCGTCCGATGATTCCAAAATAGAGCGGGTCTGTCCCGCTCGTGCTGATCGCTGTTACGCCAGCAGCAAGGGCTTCGTCCTCGGCCTCGGAGAAGGGTGACGGATCGATCTCGTTGACGATCACCCGGCCGCCGGACTGGCTGCGATAGGCTTCAAGCAGTTCACGCACACGTGCGGCATAGGCGCGTACGGCCGGGTAGTCCTGCCCGACCCCCCGCGTATAGACGAAGGTCAGTTCGACGGGCTCAGATACCGTCTTCAGCGTGTCCTTCGTGCCTTGCGACAGCGTGTAGAGATTATTTTCGGTGAAATCCACGCGCGCGCCGGACAGCACCTTCTGCATGACCAGATTGCCCGATACGAAAATCGTGGTGGCCAGCGCTGTTGCCGCAACAAGGTAGTGTTTCGCCTTCATCCCCTAGCCCAGCCTCTGCCGCGCGGCCCACAGGCCGTTCAGCACGGCCCAGAAGGCGGTAAAGCCAAGAAAGAAAACGACCGCGCGCAGTTCCAGCACGCCGCGCTGGGCGCCTTCAAATTGCGTCAGGAAGGAAAAGGAAGCGACCAGTTCTGCCGCTCCCGTACCAAAGGCAGACTTCACGCCGGACAGGACCAGCGGCCAGCCGGCTGCGGTGAAGATGAAGGCGATGACGACGCTGAGCACGAAGGCCGTGACCTGGCTGCCGGTCAGTGCCGATACAGCTGCGCCAATCGACAGGTAGGCGCCGGCCATCAGGAAGCTGACCAGATAGGTCAGTGCGATGGCGGCATTGTCCGGACTGCCCAGCAGGTTCACCGTCGCCCACATGGGCGCGGTCAGCGCGAGGCCGACACCCGCAACGGTCCAGGCGGCGAACAGTTTGCCGATAACCAGTCCCGGCATTCCCAGCGGCAATGAGAGCAGCAATTCATCCGTTCCCGCCGTGCGCTCGTCGGCCCAGAGGCGCATGGCTAGGGCTGGCAGGAAGATCATGTACAGCCACGGGTGCCAGACGAAGAAGGGCGCAAGGTCGGCTGAGCCCGTGTCAAAGAAGCGGGACGCCTCCCAGGTGAACATGCCGACCGCCAGCAGGAACACCGCGAGGAACACATAGGCCATCGGCGTGGCAAAATAGGCGCCCAGCTCACGCCGATAGGTAGCCGTGAACCCGCCGAACTGCTCTCTCGCCCAAGTCATCATGCCGATTCCGCCTCGGCCTGATCCGTCAGCCGCGTGAAGGCGCTCTCGAGGGTCCCGTCTTCAGACTGCCGGGCCAGTGCCGTGGGCGTATCATCTGCAACGATCATGCCCCGGTCGATAACGATGGCACGTGTGCACATGGCCGGCACTTCAGTCAGCGTATGTGTCGAGATCAGGATGGCTTTATGCGGGGCCATGCGGGCGATCAGTGCGCGCACGGCTCGCTTCTGGTTCGGATCAAGACCGTCGGTCGGCTCATCGAGCAGCAGGACCGGCGGGTCATGCAGGATCGCGCCTGCAAGGCCGACGCGGCGGCGGTATCCCTTGGACAGGGAACCGATCCGCTGGTCGCAAACGGTCGAAATACGGGCATCGGCAATGGCCCGTTCGACGCCGTTCTTGCGGGCCGCGCCTTTGATGCCGCGCGCCGACGCCATGAAGATCAGGAATTCCGGCGGGGTCATGTCGTCGTAAAGGGGCGCGCCTTCAGGCAGGTAGCCGAGGGCCCGCTGGGCTTCGCGCCGGTCAGACAGGATGGATTTGCCGTCTATCAGGGCATCGCCGCCATCCGGCTCGAGAACGCCCGCGATCATGCGCATTGTGGTTGATTTTCCGGCTCCGTTCGGTCCGAGAAAGCCAAGCACCGTGCCCTTCTCAAGCCGGAAGGACACCCCGCGCACTGCGTGCTTTGCGCCAAATGATTTTTCCAGCCTCTGAATGTCGAGCATCAATCCGGTTCGCACGCCTTTCTGGAAGCCTGTTCTGATACCGCCCTTCTTGGCATGTGGCCAGCCGTTGCGCTGCACTCACAGGTTACAGCTTATTCAGAAAACCGTTTGACGTCCTCCAGCATGGCCTTCGCGGCCGCCTCGACAATCTTTGCGCCGTCGGCAGCGTTGGATTGTGTCGGGTCCGACCCGATCCGGCCGTCCGGGAAGTCCCGGCGATACTGGACCGCGTCGCTGATCTTGCCATTGGGGGCGATTTTCGGGCTCATCTCCACTTCGGGCCGGGCCCGGTCCGGATAGGCGAAATAGGTCACCGAAACCTCTGACGCCGTCGCGTGGCTGCCATGGCCGACGGGGTAGAGCTTGTTGCAGAGCCCCATCACGTCCCGGAAATCCCACCAGTCGCGGCGTTTCAGGCTCAGCCCGGGGCGATTGTCGGCGCCGCGCGGATCGAAGCTGCGCCGGGCATGGATCTCGCTGAAAGCGGCCTCGATTGTCGAAATGTTCCCGCCATGTCCATTATACCAGTAGATCCGCTCGAAACCATGGCGCATCAGGCTCTCGGTCCAGTCCGCCATCGCGGCGATCATGGTGGACGGGCGCAGCGTGATCGTGCCGGGGAAGCCGAGATGGTGCTGCGCGCAGCCGACATTGAATGTCGGGCCCACAAGGATGTCATCCGGCGCAAGGCTTTCGGCATGTCGGGCGATGATCTCGGGGCATAAGGCATCCGTGCCGATGAAGCCGTTCGGGCCGTGCTGCTCCATCGAGCCGATTGGAACAACAATCGTGCGCGACCTGGTCAGCCAGCGTTCAATATCCTGCCAGGTTGAAACGGGAAGCAGCATGGATTCAGTCCTTTCGCGGGCCGAGACGCGTTGTGACATGGCCCATCTTGCGGCCCGGACGCGCCTCGCGCTTGCCGTACAGGGTCAGTGTTTCGTTGGGCGCGAGCATGGCCGGGTCGATCAGGCCTGCCTCGCCGATCAGGTTTGTCATCTCTGCATCAAAAAGGCGATGCGTGTCTCCCAGCTTCCAGCCGGCAATCGACCTTATGTGCTGTTCGAACTGGCCGGTCTGGCAGGCTTCGGGCGTCCAGTGACCGGAATTATGGACCCGGGGCGCGAACTCGTTCGCGATCAGGCGGCCATCGGCCATGACAAAGAATTCAAGCGCCAGAACGCCAACGTGCCCAAGCGCGTCAACCAGCGCCACGGCTTGCCGCCGCGCCTCGGCTTCAACGGCCTGGCCAACGCCTGATGGCACGGTGGAGCGGGCAAGGATGCCGTCTTTGTGTATGTTGCGCGGCGGGGCCCAACTGGCTGTCTCGCCGGTGCTCGACCGCGCCACGATCACCGAGATTTCGCAGTCGAACGCGATGGCAGCTTCAAGAACCGACGGGGCCTGACCAACGCTGTCCCAGCCTGCCGCGATATCGGCGGGGCCATTCAGCCAGGCCTGGCCCTTTCCGTCATACCCGTCGCGCCGCGTCTTCAGCACGCCCTTGCCGCCCAGCGCCGCCAGCGCCGGGCCGATGTCCGCCTCGGCATTGATCTCCCGATAGTCCGCCGTGGCGATACCAATGCCGCGCAGGAAAGCCTTTTCGTCGGCGCGATCCTGCGAGATCGCCAGCGATTTCGCGCCGGGATGCAGCGGTATGCCGGTGGCGGCGATCGCTTCCACGGCGCTGACGGGGATATTCTCGAACTCGAGCGTAATCACGTCGCAGGCCTCGGCGAACGCGGTCAGCGCCTCGTCGTCGCCATAGTCGGCTTGCCAGTGTTTCATGGCGACCCGCGCGGCCGGCGAGCCGGCTTCCGGACAGAAGACATGCACGTCAAAGCCAAGCTGGCTTGCGGCGCCGGCCAGCATACGGCCCAACTGTCCGCCGCCAAGAATCCCGATCACGGCGCCGGGCGACAGGCGTGTCATCCCTCGGGTTCCTCGGCCACAGCGGCCGTCTGGGCGGCGCGATAGGCGTCGAGTTTCGCGGCGACGGCCTTGTCGTCGAGGGCGATGATGGCGGCGGCCATGAGGCCGGCATTGACGGCGCCAGCTTCGCCAATGGCCAGGGTGCCGACCGGGATGCCCCGGGGCATCTGGACGATCGACAGCAGGCTATCGAGACCGGACAGCGTCTTCGACTGAACCGGCACGCCGAGGACAGGCAGCGGCGTCATGGCCGCCATCATGCCGGGAAGATGGGCCGCGCCGCCCGCGCCCGCGATGATCACTTTGAGGCCCCGGCCTTTCGCCGCCTTGGCGTATTCGGTCAGGCGGTCGGGCGTGCGGTGCGCAGACACGATTTTCGCTTCATGGGCGACACCCATCTCCTCGAGGATCGCGGCGGCATGGTGCATTACCGGCCAATCGGACTGGCTGCCCATGATAATGCCGACTTTCGGGGAACGGGTCATGGCTTTCGGGGTCCTTGTCGCCAGAAAGCGCGCACAATAGGAAAGCGGCGCGACGGGTCAACTGGCACGTCATCGGGCCCGCATGAACCTTGCTATCCCCCTGACGCGATTTCTTGTATATCGTCACCCAATGACGGAAGAATTCCATCAGGTCTCGCAGGATCAGCGCCGCGCCTTGCTCGATAGTCTGGGCATTGATCTCGATTCGATTGGTTCACATGAACGTGCGGCACTTGAAGCGCTCAGTGAGGAGGTCATTTACCTGCGGGAAGAGGCTGCGCGCCTGCGCAATGCCCTCTCCGACGCAGAACTGCTCGCGGACAATGATGCGCTCTGCCCCGTGTTCAACCGGCGTGCGTTCGAGCGGGAGGTGCGGCGTGAGATAGCGGTCGCCGGTCGTTTCCGTACACCGCTCTCGCTTATTTTCATCGATCTCGATCATTTCAAGAAGGTCAATGACGTCTTCGGACATGCTGCCGGGGATAATGTGCTGCTGCGCGTGTCGGATATTCTGCTCGAAAGCACACGGGAAACGGACATTGTCGGGCGGCTGGGCGGCGACGAGTTCGGGATCGTCCTGGCGCATGCCAGTCACGCGGCGACAAAGGCCAAGGCGGCAGAGCTGACACAGCTGATCGACCAGATCGTGGTGTGCAATGGTGACGCCGAAGACGTGCCGCCGGTCCATATCGGCGCCTCATGCGGCGTGGCCGAATGGCATGACGGATTGGGGGCAGACACGCTGATTGCCCGAGGCGACCAGGACATGTTCGCTCAAAAAGCGCGCAGGAAATCATCGCGCTCGATGAAGGTCTGACCGGTTCGGGTTAAACTCAGGAAAACCTTTGCTGACCCCCTTAACGCCGACCTTCATCTATGATTTAGTGTGGCAATAAAGACACAAGTTCTTAACCGCAAAAGGAGACTGCCTATGTCGCTCAACGGTCGGATCAGTGAGCTAGCCAACAAGCATCGCCAACTGGACGAGAAAATCTCCGAGACTCAAAAACACCCGTCTGCGGACCAGCTTGAGCTGAAGGAAATGAAGCGACAGAAACTCAAGATTAAAGAACAGCTGCAATGGTTGAAGGCGAGCTAGCGCGGTAATGGCGGAATAAGTCCTCCGCTGCCGCGCCTGGACCTTCTACAGGCAACGGGCGGAGGACGACCCATGCGCGACATTTTCGACCAGGACCGGCCGATGACACTCGGCGCGGTAAAGCTGGCAACCGCGATTCTTGGCATCGGCCTCGTCGTTTCAGGGCTTCTGGTCCTGCTCAGCTCCCTGCTCACACTGTTCAACGGGCACCCCTTGATGGCCCTCACCAAGCTGGTGATCGGTGTCTCGGTGCTCGCCTTTTTGTTCATTACGGTACGCCTGCTTGGCGAAATCCTTGCCGCGCTGCACCGGCTGAATGACCGGATCGTCATTCTCGGCGACGATATCCGCAACCCGCGCCGCGTGACGGCCGCGCCCGCCGACACGGCCGGGGACTGAATAAATGGGCATTCCCGTCACAGCGATACTCGGCCTTGGCCGCGAAATCGGCGATGCCGTCGCCCGCCGGTTCAGCGAAACGGGTCATCATGTCATCGCGGCCGACCCAAGTGCGGAACGCCTAGCGGCGGCCAGGAATGCCGTGCCGGAAGATGTCGTTTTCCACCATGGCGAGCTCCACACGCGCCTTGGCCTGCGGAATGCCTTCACAGCGGCAATCGAAGGCTTCGGCCGTATCGACAATGCTGTCATCATTCCCGAAATCGAAGAACCAGACACCGTCTTCGACTTCGAAAAAGACAAGTTCGACAAGGCGATGGCCAAGTCCACGCGCGGTGCTGCGCTGGCGCTGCAGGTGTTCGCCGAACGCATTGCCCTGCAGGACGACCTGCCGTCGGTCGGTGTCGAGCGCCTGCGCCAGAAAGGCACCGTCACTTTCGTCCTGTCCTATTCGGCCGTTGCCTCGATGCCGGGGCGGTTCACCGAAAGCGTGTCACAAGGCGCAGTCCTCAGTGTCATGCGCGCCGGCGCCATTGAACTGGCCGAGCGGGCCATTCGCGTGAACGCCATCGTGGCTATTCGTCCGCGCGAGGACAAGACTGACAGCTGGACGGCCAGGCGGACACCGCTCGGCCGCACGGCGCAGGGCGACGAAATCGCCGACGCCTGCCGCTTCCTCGCCTCGCCCGAGGCGGCCTTCATCACCGGCGAAGCGCTCAAGCTCGATGGCGGACGCTCGCGCCTTGCCGGTGTGATAGAGGACTAGGACGTCCGGGTCAGCCCCGAGATGCCCATGTCCAGCGGCGTCCCTTCGAATGTCGCGACCGTTTCAACCTCGAATGCGTCTTCGACAATGCTCGACACTTTCACAAAGGCGCCGGTCACCTTTTCCGGTGTCAATGTCACGATCGTGTAGCCATGGCCGGTCGGGTCAAACCAGTCGACTTCGGCATTGGCCGCCGCAAACTGTTCGCCGAGATCCGGAATGCCGGTGACGTAGTCACCCAGGCCCGGCGAGGTAATCGATGTGCAGCCGAATTCCACGCCCACGCGCTTGCCGTCACTGTCGGCCAGCGTATTGGCCCAGGCCGTATGCGTGTCGCCTGCCAGTGTCACCAGCCGCGCACCCGCCGCTTCGACGCTGTCATAGAGACGTTCGCGCGCAGCCGGATAACCATCCCATGCATCAAGGTTCCATGGCAGGCCGAGGGCCGAGAAGCCGATCATCTGCTGAACCTGCGGAATCGGCTGGGCCGCAATTTGCTCCGGGGTCAGCGATTGGGTGAAGTCCGGCATGGCAACACGGGCCATGACCACCTGGTTGGCGAGCACCTGCCACGTCTTGCCGGCCTTGGCCGACTCGGCCAGTGCCGCGCCGAGCCAGGCTTCCTGCGCCGCGCCCAGCATGGTGCGCGCCGGATCGCTGATGACCTGCATGTGCGCCGTGGCTTGCGCCGCGATTTCGGACGGATCCTCTGTTGCGCTGATCACTTCGGACCATCCAATCGTCTGCGAACGCCCTGTCAGGCGGGTCTCGGTCGCATAGACGGTTGCAACATCTCCGAAGCTGAAGCTGCGCCAGACAGCGGATGTAATGTCACCCGAGGCAGGATTGCGCATCGGCATCCATTCGAAATAGGCCTGCAGCGCAGCCTGCTTGCGGTCGGACCAGTCACCTTCACCTTCTTCTGGATTGTGGTTCTGCGCGCCCGTCCGATAGCTGTCATTGGTACTTTCATGGTCGTCCCAGGTGCAGATCCAGGGGGCTGAGGCGTGGGCGGCCTGCAGGTCGGGGTCCGACTTGTACTGCGCGTGGCGCATCCGGTAATCGCCCAGCGTGACGATTTCGGTGATCGGGTCATGCAGCCGGCCCAGCGCCTGAGCCGTTTCAGCGCCATAGCCATCAATGCCGTATTCATAGAGATAGTCGCCAAGGAACACGATCGCGTCGAGACCGGGTTCGGCGGCGAGCGCCTTGTAGGCATTGAACTTGCCGAACTGCCAGTTGGCGCAGGATGCGACGCCCAATTTGACTGGTGCGGTGCCGCTGGCAGCCGTGGTTCGCGTCCGGCCGTCTGGCGAGGTGACCTCGCCTGCGCTGGTCAGCGCCGTGAAGCGGTAGAGATAGGCGGTTGCCGGGCTCAGGCCGGTGATATCGACCTTGACGCAAAAATCATGCGCGGCATCGGCGGATGTCAGACCGGACAGCAAGGGCGTGGCCCCATCGCTTGCGCCAAAGACATCATAGCGAACCGGAATCGGGCCGCTGCCCGTTTTCGGCGTCACGCGTGTCCAGAGGATGACGCGGGTTGGAAGCGGGTCGCCAGAGGCAACACCATGGCCGAACACGACCTCGCCATCATAGGCTGGCGCGCCCGGCACCAATGTGCTGGCGGCTGGCTTTGCGCACGCTGCAAGGCTAAGGGCTCCGGTGGCGGCGCCGAGCAGGCCGCGTCTGGTAACTGTGCTCATGATATCCTCCCGAGATTCGCGCCGCTTATAGACCGCGACTACGACACCACCATGACGCGCAGGCCCGTTCGCGTCTATAAGGCCGAATAATGGACAAGATCACTTTCACCGCCCAGGTCGCCGATGCCGGCCTTCGTCTCGACAGCTTTCTGGCTGAAAAGGCCGGTGCGCTGTCGCGTTCGCGTGCCAAGGCGCTGATCAAGGAAGGCGCGGTGACGATTGACGGGACCGCCACAGATGATCCGCGCAAGGCCGTCGTCGCCGGCAGTGTCTATGCGCTTGACCTGCCTGCGCCCGTACCGGCTGTGCCCGAGCCTGAAGACATCCCGCTCGACATCCTGTTCGAGGACGCTCACCTGATCATCATCAACAAGCCGTCCGGCATGGCTGTGCACCCTGCCCCCGGCAGCTGGGACGGCACGCTGGTCAACGCGCTGCTGCATCATTGCGAAGGCCAGTTGCCCGGGATTGGCGGCGTTGAGCGGCCCGGCATTGTCCACCGGCTCGACAAGCTGACAACCGGCGTCATGGTCGCCGCGAAAACCGAAGCGGCCCATACCGGCCTGTCGGCCCTGTTTGCCGAACACGACATTGAGCGGTCGTATCTGGCCCTCACGCGCGGCGCGCCGCGGCCGCTCGCAGGCACGATTGACGAGCCGATTGCCCGCGCCACCGGCGACCGCAAGAAAATGGCCGTGGTGCGCAATCCGGACGGAACCCATGGGCGCGAAGCGGTCACGCATTACAAGGCGCTCGAAACGTTCGGGGTGCGCGACAAGGGCACCGGCCTGCCGGCGGCGGCCCTCATCCAGTGCACGCTTGAAACCGGCCGCACGCACCAGATCCGCGTCCACATGAGCCATGTCGGCGCCAGCCTGATCGGTGATCCGGTCTATGGACGCTCCAAAGGCATTACGGCCTGGGGGTCAGGTGAGGGTTATGAGTTCGCGAAGAATGCCGCGCGGGCGTTCGAGCGTCAGGCGCTCCATGCCGCTGTTCTCGGCTTTGTTCACCCGATCACAGGCGAGAACCTGCGTTTCGAGGCACCGATGCCGGACGACATGACGGGCCTGCTGGCGGCGCTGCGCCGTCTGCCGGGCGATACGCGCGACTAGATCAGCCGCCGCCCGGCGCCATCGTGGCTTCTTCAGTCACGATGGGCTCGAAGCGCAGCTTCTTGGCCTGCAGAACCACTTTGCCGATCTTGTCGGTATCGGCCTGGATCTTCACGGGCACGGTGGCGCCATTCTCCAGAGGGGCCAGCCACATGCGCAGCGGTCCGTCGATGCCCGACAGGTTGTCCTTGTTGGACTCGCCCTTCTTGTAGCCTGCCACTTTTTCCATCGTGACATGGCACTCGATGGCCTGGCCCGACCAGGCGTCCGTCTTGACATGCTTCATGCCGGCATTCTTCAGGTGCAGGTAGGTCAGCTGGCGCCCGTCAAAGATGCGGATCGGCCCGCCGCACGGGTCGGCGCCGGGTGCGCGGGGTTCCAGGGCGAACGTGATCAGCGCTGTAATCGGGTCATTCGTCTTCAGCACCTGCTCGGTTGTTGCGGCCGGGTCGCCCAGGTTCCCGAATTCCGGCACGGCTTTCATCTTGAAGCTGTCCGGCCCGATCGTGAGGTTCACCTTGCGGTTTTTCTTCCCGTCCCGGTTCTGCGAAACATAGGAATAGGTCTTCAGTTCATCGCCGCGCGTATAGCCTGATGCCTGCAGCACCATGTCGTAATTCACGAACCAGTCGGCGATACCGGTCACCTTGACCCGCGAATTGATCACGTAATTGTCAGGCTGCATTGCGACGTCAAAGCTCGCGCGGCCCGTGGCCGGAATGAACAGGATATGGGCTTTCGCCTCCAGTTCATAGATCATGCGTGTCGGCGCACCCGCCTTCACGTTCGCCAGGATGGCAGGCGTGGCCGCGCCGGATCCTGACGCCGTGTCCGCCACGGCAAGCCCCGCGACGGCGAGGGCAAGTCCGGAAGCAAGCATAAGAGCGCGTTTCATATGGTTATTTCCTTCGGAACTGGTCCCCATCGCCCCTTGTATAAGGGTGCAACACCAACGGCATCTGAACAAGATTGCCTCTATAATGCCCCAATCAACCATGGCTTTGCAGTCAATAATCGTGACAGGCCATGACACCGTGCTGAAAAACTCTCATCCGGCCTGTGGCTTCGGAGTTGACATGAGGGCCTCCTGCCCTGTAACGACGCGCCTTCGAGACAACCCTGAACATGCAATCGGAGCGAGGCCCATGTCCCGCGAATGTGAACTTACCGGCACCAAGCCGATCGTTGGCCACCTGGTCAGCCACTCCCAGGTGAAGACCAAGCGTCGGTTCCTGCCTAACCTTGTCGACGTGACGCTTCATTCCGAAGCCCTCGACCAGAAGTTCAAGCTGCGCATTGCGGCCAAGGCCCTGCGCACCGTGGACAAGCTTGGCGGCCTCGACGGCTTCCTCGCCAAGGCCAAGGATGACACGCTGTCCTCCAAGGCGCTCAAGATCAAGCGCAGCATCGCCAAGAAAGCGGTCGCCGCTTCGGCCTGATCGCCCACGGGCATCGGCAAACTGAAAAACGCGCTCCCCCGGGGGCGCGTTTTTGTTTGTCTGGGCCAAATTCCGGCGCCTTGCGAAGGCAGCATGGCGGCGCGCAGCCGTCTTTGACCTTGATGGCCTTGACTTCCCGCAAGGCGCGCCTTCTGCTCGCCCTTCCCCAGACCAGACCGGAAGGCCGCTGCCCATGCGCACCCCCTGCCTCGCCCTTGCCGCCCTCATGCTCGCCGCGTGCAGCGCCCCGGCCGCCCCCGTGCCGGATGCCGCGCCAGCCGCGCCGGTCACGGTCATAACAGGCGGCACGATCTATACCGGCAATCCGGACCAGCCGACGGTCGAGGCCGTAGTTTACGGCGCCGACGGCCGGATCCTGACGACCGTCCCGCCCGGTTCGTCCGACTGGAGTCAGGATGAAGTCAACCTGATTGACCTTGAAGGCGCAGTCATGTTTCCCGGGTTCACCGATGCCCATGTCCATCTTCGGGGCGTCGGCGAGCGCGAACTGACGCTCAACCTTGAAGGCACAGCCTCCATCGCCGAACTCGTCACACGGCTCGAAGCGGAGATTGGTGGCAAGGCGCCCGGGTCTGTCGTGTTCGGGCGCGGCTGGATCGAGACCGGCTGGCCGGAAGGACGCATGCCGAACGCGGCCGATCTCGACGCCCTCGGCGCCGATCACAAGATCATCCTCGTGCGGTCTGACGGCCATGCCATGGTGGTCAATTCCGCAACTCTCGCCGCTGCCGGAATCACCATGGGCACGGCGGATCCGGAGGGCGGGCGGATCGAGCGCAATGCGGACGGCACGCCAAACGGCCTGCTCATCGACAATGCTATGGCCCTTGTCGCCTCCCTTGTTTCCAGACCTGACGCGGAGGGGCTGAAGACCGCGCTTGAGACCGGGGCGAAAGTCTATGCTGCGCGCGGCTGGACGGGGGGCCACAATATGAGCGTGGCGCCTGAGGAGGTTCCGCTCATGGCAGAACTCGACGGACAGGGCCGCCTGCCGATCCGGCTCTACAATGCACTGGACGCGGAAGGCTTTGACATTGCCGCTGGCCGCCAGATGGAAACGGACACGATCACCAACCGCGCCGTGAAAATCTACATGGACGGCGCCCTCGGCAGCCGGGGCGCGCTCCTGATTGCGCCCTATAGCGACCGCCCGGACACGTCGGGCCTCGCCCTCATGGAACCGGATGATCTCACCGCCATCATGGCGCGCGCAGACGCGGCGGGCGTTCAGCTTGCCATCCATGCCATCGGAGACCTCGCCAATCGCCGAATCCTGGAGGCTGTCGAGGCAGGCGGCTATGATGCCGCCCATCGCTGGCGCATCGAACACGCGCAGGTTTTCGCGACTGAAGACCTGATGCGCGCCGCCAATGCCGGCCTGATCGCCTCCATGCAGCCATCGCACGCCATCGGGGATCTCTTCTTTGCGCCCGCCCGTCTCGGCATGGACCGCCTCGCCGGTGCCTATGCCTGGAAGACTTTGCTGGATAATGGAACAGTCATCGCAGGCGGATCCGACGCGCCGGTAGAAGTCGGCTCGCCGCAGATCGAGTTCTACGCTGCGATTGCCCGCAAGAGCCTGAAGGGAGAATCCGGCGAGGGCTGGCATCCCGAACAGGCGCTCAGCCGCGAGCAGGCACTCACACTGTTCACCTCGGCACCTGCCTTTGCCAGCTTTAAGGAAGATGATCTCGGCACGATCGAGCCCGGAAAGCTCGCCGACTTCAGCGTCTTCGACCGCGACCTGATGACAGTGCCTGAAGCCGAAATCCTGGTCGCGAAGCCCTTGATGACCATTGTCGGCGGCGACATTGTCTGGCGCGCAGGCGACTAGGCTTCCGGGAAGTTCCGCGACCAGACACCCCGCAGGGGCTCCAGCGCCTTCGCCTGCGTGGCAATCGCGTTCAGCTTCGGCGCATGGGCCGCAAACCATTCCCCGCGCGGCGACCAGTGATGCATGACGCAGACGTAGAGGTCGAGCGCCGAAAGACGCTCGCCGAGGAACCAGGGCGCGCCCGCTGCGCCCTCCACGATTGACCAGAGGCGCTCGCGATAGGCCTTTATCGCCGCCTTGAAGGGTGCCTGCACGGATACGGCGCTGACAAAACGCGCCGGGTCGTCGGCATAGGTGAAGGTCGGATAGATATTGGTCACGAGATAGACCAGCCAGCGAAGGAATGCCGCCTGTTCAGGCGCGCCGGTTGTCGGCACAAGGTCGTCGCGACCCGTATGCCCGGCCAGCCAGAGTGTGATCGCTGCGCTTTCGGTCATTACCTGGCCGTCCGGCAGCACCAGCGTCGGCACTTGTGCCAGCGGGTTTACGGCCAGCAGTTTTTCCCGCGCGGCCGCATCCGTGAAAAGGTTGCCCACCGTCTCGAACCGGTAGGGGAGGCCATAGAATTCCAGCTGCGCCTCAACCAGCGCAGATCCCCATCCCGGCGTGCCATAGAGAACAAAATCTGCCATTATGCGAGCTAAAGACGGCATGCTGCTCCGGTCAAGCGCCGGGCAAGGCCTTCAGGCGCCCGGTGCGTTTTCCCCTACGTCGCACTAGGCGCTGGCGCTTCGCGTGCTAGAACCTATTCTGAAATGATAAATCCTCCCCGACGAGACATAACTCCATGACCGTAATGAGCGATACCGATGCCCTTGAAGGCATGAAGCCGACCGAAAAGATCAATGTGAAGAAGGTCTTCGGACTCGACACGACCATGACGGTCCATGGCTTCAAGACCCGCACGGAATACGTGCCGGAACTCGATCCGTCCTACCGGTTCGACCCGCAGACGACGATGGCCGTCCTGGCCGGTTTCGAGCACAATCGCCGTGTCATGGTCCAGGGCTATCATGGCACAGGCAAGTCGACGCATATCGAGCAGATCGCCGCGCGCCTCAACTGGCCGATGATCCGGGTCAATCTCGACAGCCATGTCAGCCGGATCGACATGGTCGGCAAGGATGCGATTGTCCTGAAGGACGGCAAGCAGATCACCGAATTCCGCGAAGGCATCCTGCCCTGGGCCCTTCAGCGCCCCGTCGCGATCTGCTTCGATGAATATGATGCCGGCCGGCCGGACGTGATGTTCGTCATCCAGCGCGTGCTGGAGGCCAGCGGCAAGCTGACCCTGCTCGACCAGAACCGGGTCATCTCGCCGAACCCCTATTTCCGCCTGTTCGCCACAACGAACACGGTCGGCCTCGGCGACACGACGGGCCTCTATCACGGCACGCAGCAGCTCAACCAGGGCCAGATGGACCGCTGGAGCATCGTGACCACGCTGAATTACCTGGAACACGACGCCGAAGTCGAGATCGTCAAGACCAAGGCCACGGGCGTCGATGACGACACGCTGTCCAAGATGGTGACGCTCGCGGACCTGACCCGCAACGCGTTCATGGCCGGCGACCTCTCGACCGTTATGAGCCCGCGCACCGTGATCACATGGGCCGAAAACTACGCAATCTTCCAGAATCTTGGCCATGCGTTCCGCATGACCTTCCTCAACAAGTGCGACGAGCTTGAGCGGCCTCTGGTGGCTGAAATGTACCAGCGCTGCTTTGCCGAGGAACTGCCCGAGAGCGCCCTCATGGTGAAGGTCGCCTAAAAGCAAGATATGGAACCGGCAAATGGGGCGCCTGAAACCTTTCAGGCGCCCCTTTTCAATTCGGCCGCGGCCTAGAAACGCGCGTTCAGCGTCACTTTTGCCAGGGTTGGAGCGCCCGGCGTGATATTGTTGTCGTTGTGCGCATTGGTCCAGTAGGTCTCGCCCAGCAGGTTCTCGACATTGAACTGCAGGCTCAGCGTGTCGGTCAGGTCATAGTAGAGCGCCGTGTCGATGCGCGTGAATGATGGCAGCGTTACCGCATTGGTGATCGAGGCATATTGCGCATCCTGCCAGATCACGCCCACACCGGCGCCAAAGCGGGATGTGACCCTGAACTTGTTCCAGACCGACAGGCTCTGTTCGGGCACCAGCGGCACCTTGCGGCCCTCCGGCGCGCTGCTGGTCGTCTGCGTGATCTCGGCAGACTGAAGGGCATAGGCCGCAGCAACATCCCAGCCGTCACGTATTTCGCCCAGCAGCGAAATCTCCAACCCTTCCGAGCGCTGCGAACCCGTCAGGACGGTCGTGCCGGCCACGGCGCCGGGAGCACGTGTATTGTCGCGGTCGAGGCGATAGAGCGCGGCTGTCAGCAGCAGTTCGGGCACTGGCTGGTATTTCGCGCCGATTTCGAAATTCTCGAACGATTCCGGCTCCAGCGCAGCGGTCGAGGCGCTCAGGGATGCGAACTGGTCGCCCGATTGTGGCAGGTAGGACTGGCTCCATCCGGCATAGAGTGTCACGGCCCCGGTCGCCGAATAGACAGCGCCCAGGCGTGGTGACACGAAATCATCCTTCCGCGAAAAATCGGCGCCGAGCCGGTCTGTGTAATCGAGATCGAACTGGTCATACCGGACGCTGGCGATCACCTGAAGCCGGTCGCTCAGCTCGACCTGATCCTGCAGGTAGATGGCAAAGAGGGACAGGTCGTTCGTGTTGTCCCGGGCAAGGTCCGTGAAGACAGGCGCCGAGGCCTGCCCGCGATCGGCCACGCTGGTGACCAGCCGTGCCGCGCCGCCGGCTTCCGGGAAGCTGCCTGAATGGCGTGTATTGTCCGTCACCTGCTGGCCGAACTCGATGCCCGACAAAATCGTGTGGGCCATGCCGCCGGTCGATGTTTTCCACACCAGGTCTGTCTGGCTGAAGATGTTCTCCCGCCTGGTGCCGGAATTGTAGGCGGCGATCTCGACCATTCCCGCTGCGCTGACTGGCGTCGCGGCATAGGTGTTCTGGTAGAACTTGTCATAGTCGCCATAGGAAAGGGACGAGCGCAGCTCCAGCGTGTCGGAGAAGGCATGGTCGATGACGGCTGTCAGCGTGTTCACGTCTATGTCGCTGTCATTGACGTCCGGATTGCCGAAGAAGGCTTTTTCAGAGCCGCTGAACGGTTTGCCGCCAGCGGACGGCACGCCCCGGTCAACGGTGCGTTCGTCTTCGAAGTGCTCGGCAGAAAGCGACAGTTTTGTCCGGGGCGCGAGTTCGAATTTCGCGCTGGGCGCAACGCCAAACCGCTCGAGGCTGACGCCATCACGATAGCTGCCTGAATTCTCGTACATCGCGTTCAGGCGCAGGCCCATCGTGTCCGACACGCTGTCGCCGAGGTCGAGGGCGCCGCGCGCATGGTCGAAGCTGCCGGCGCTGAGGGTCACATCGCGCACATGCTCTCCGTCCGCCTGCTTGGTGACGCGATTGATCGTTCCTCCGCCAGCGCCCCGGCCGAAGGCCAGCGCGGACGGGCCTTTGAGAACATCAACTCGCTCCACAGTGTACAGGTCGCGCAGGTATTGCAGGTCGTCGCGCACGCCATCGACGAAGAAGTTCGCCGTCGTCGCATTGCCACGGAAAGTTGGCGCATCGCGGTGGCCTTCGCCCTGTCCCATCGTGACGCCCGGAATGTAGCGTACCAGGTCGCCCATGCTCGCCATGCCCTGGTCGTCGATCAGGTCGCGCGTGATGACGGTAATGGATTGGGGAATATCCACCAGCAGCGTGTCCGTCTTGGTCGACGAGCGGCTGTCATTCTCGGCATATGCGCCTGACGTCCCGTAGACATAGACGGTGTCCTGACGCGCGACGTTGTCGGCAGCGGACGGCGCTGCGATGACGAGACCGATGGCCGAACTCAGCAGAAGTAGACGGGATGACATGGGGAGTCCTTACTTGAGAATGCTTCGCAGTCGCCTAGACGATGTCACTTGCTTGTGCAAGTCATTCTCATGTGAAGGATGTCCAAAACGGTCGGCTGTGGCTATATTGCTGCGGCGCAGTGTCATGTTTTTCCAGCCATCGCGACGGAATGGCTTCGCAAGTGGCCTTCTGCGGATTAGGTAAGGACCATGGCCAAGGACATCTCGCCCCAGGAACTCTTCAAGCAAGCGCTCGCCGCCACGACCAAGGCGATGAGCGCCGATCGCGACGTTGAGGTCGGGTTCGGCAATGATGTCGGCGCCGACGGCGAGCGGATCGTGCTGCGCCCGCCCCCGATTGACCTGCCGGCCGCCGTTGCCGCGCGTATCCGCGGCGAGGCGGATGCCATTGCCCTGCGCCGGGCCCACCATGACGAGGCCGCTCACCTCAGGCACCGGCCGCAGGGCGATCTGCCGCGCCGCGTGTACGATGCTGCTGAGCATGCCCGTATCGAAAGTCTCGGCGCCAATGCCATGCGCGGGACGGCGATCAACCTTGATGCCGTTCTGGAATTGCGCACCTTATCGGGTGAATTTGCCATGGGCGCGGAAGAACCGGAGGCCGTGCTGGCACCGGCGCTGGAATTCCTGCTCCGCGAAAAACTCACCGGCCGTCCATTGCCCGAAGCGGCCCGGCGCGTCGCCGATATCTGGCGCGAGCGTGTCGAAGCCGATACGGGCGGCGCGCTCGACAAGCTCATCTCCCAGCTACACGACCAGCCCGGCTTTGCCAGGACCATTCGCGAGATGATCCGCGATCTCACGGCGGGCAATGAGTCAGGCGACGACACCCAGTCCGAAGAGGACCAGCAGGAACAGGAAACCGAAGACGACGAACAGTCCCAGCAGGGCGAGCAGGACCAGCAGTCGGAAGAGCCGATGGGCGCGTCGTCAGAGGAAATGGAGGCGGGCGACAGCGAAGAGATCGAAGGCGAGGAAACCAATGTCAGCATCGACCAGGATGCTGACATGGAGGCGGATGACGATGCCGACGACAATGATGACGGCTCCAAGCCGCTGCGTCCGAATTTCCGGGACGGCGACGAGCGCGACCGCTTCAACTATAATATCTTTACTCGCGCGCATGATGAGGTTGCCCAGGCCCCTGACCTTTGCGACCCGGAAGAACTGACCCGCCTGCGCGCCTATCTCGACCACCAGCTTCAGGGCCTTCAGGGCGCCGTTTCCAAGCTCGCCAACAAGCTGCAGCGCCGTCTCATGGCACAGCAGAACCGGTCCTGGAGCTTTGATCTCGAAGAAGGCGTGCTCGATACGGCCCGCCTCACCCGCGTCATCACGGACCCCACAGCCCCGCTCAGCTTCAAGCAGGAAGATGACAGCAATTTCCGCGACACGGTCGTCACCCTTCTGCTCGACAATTCCGGCTCCATGCGCGGGCGTCCGATCATGGTTGCGGCGCTGTGCGCGGATATTCTCGCCCGCACGCTGGAACGCTGCGGCGTGAAAACCGAAATCCTCGGCTTCACGACCAAGGCCTGGAAGGGCGGCATGGCGCGTGAAGACTGGGTGCGTGCCGGCAAGCCGAACGGCCCGGGCCGCCTCAATGACATTCGCCACATTATCTACAAGCAGGCTGACGCGCCGTGGCGCCGGGCGCGCAAGAACCTTGGCCTGATGATGCGCGAAGGGCTGCTGAAGGAGAATATCGACGGCGAGGCCCTGCTCTGGGCGCATGACCGCCTGCTGGCCCGGCCCGAGCAGCGCAAGATCCTGATGGTTATCTCGGACGGCGCGCCGGTCGATGATTCCACGCTCAACGTGAACATCGGCAATTACCTGGAACGCCACCTGCGCCAGGTGATCGAGGAAATCGAGACGCGCAGCCCGATCGAGCTGATCGCCATCGGCATCGGACATGACGTGACGCGCTATTACAAACGCGCTGTCACCATCGTGGATGCCGAACAGCTCGGCGGCGCAATGACCGAACAGCTCGCCGGCCTGTTCGACGAGAACGCCCCGGTCCCGCAGGCCATGTCCATTCCGCCCCTGACCGACCGCACGGTGCGCGGCGCGGTTTCCGGCGCAGCCAGTGGTGCGCCCAGCTATGGCGGGCGCAAGTCTGTCGGGCTGGGCCGGGACGTGAAGAAGACCACGCTTCAGGCCGTCAAGGGTCCGAAAACCTAGGCAATTTCCTGTCCCATATTTCTGCCGTCATGCTAGGGTTTGATGGCGCAGCAAGGGGACAGGACGATGCCACATCTTTTCAAGCGAATGCCCGTATACAGGCCTGTCATCGCGGGCCTGTTCGTCCTGCTGGCGGCCTGCGCCTCAAAGCCGGAACCGGACCGCCTTGTCCTGTTGGGAGACGCCCAGGCCGAAGGCAATGTGGAACAGGAAGTGGCCCTCGCCCGCGCCTTGCTGGCAGATCCCGGGGTGAAGGGAGACCTGCGCACCGATCTGGCAGACATCCTGGCCGATGCGGGCCAGACAGAGGCGGCCCTGTCGGCCTATCACCGTGTGCTGACCGCTGCGAGTGCCGAGACGCCGCCCAATTTCGCCTACCAGATAGACCTGCGCGCCCGCATGGCCGAAATCGCGCTCGATGCCGGTGACACGGCGCGCGCCACAGAAGAGATCGGCGCGGCGGCCCGCCTCGCGCGCATCCATCTCGGTTCGGACCATCCGCGCCTTGCGCCACTGCTTGCTTATGCCACGGAGAATGGCCTCGACACCGCCCGCGTCGCAGAGATGACCGGCCTGCCGGTCGATGCCACGCTTGCCGGCAGCGTGGAGCGCGCCCGCGAGCGCCCCGTCGCCGTTGCCAGCGCGCAGGCCGGCGCCGTCGGCGGCGTCGAGCCTGACTTCGATCTTGTCCGCGTCTTTTTCGGCACCAACCGCGCCCCGCAGGCCGGCAAGCTCAAACTCGTCGACGGGCGTCCGGTCCTTGACCCCAGGAAATATTTCGGCGGCAAGTCGGCCGCGCTCAAGACCGGCAGCGTCATGGTGTCCGTCCCGCGCAACCGGGCGCTTGGCGAAATCCCCAAGCCCGGCATGTTCACCTTCGACCGCCGTCCCAATCCGGCAAAATACGTCATCCTCGGCGACATGAAACTCGACGCGACCATGGCCGAGTTCCTCGCCAATGTCCGCATCGAGCTTGCCCGCTCCCAGCGCCGCGAGATCTTCATCTTCATTCACGGCTACAATAATGACTTCCCCACGGCCGTGGAGCGCACGGCCCAGCTTGCAGTGGACCTCGAGATTGACGGTGCGCCCGTGCTCTATTCCTGGCCGTCCGCCGGCAGCGTGTTCGGCTACAAGGCCGACCGCAGGCAGATCACGCAGGCCACCATCGACGACCTTGAACACTTCCTCCACGTCCTCACCGAACAGACCGGGGCTGACCGCGTCAACATTGTCGCCCACTCGATGGGCAATGAATTCCTCGTCCGTGCCCTGCAGGAAATGGCAGACGATGAGCGCGCAGTGCCCTCGCCCTTCGACCAGGTCGTCTTCGCCTCGCCCGATGTCGATGCCGACGAGTTCATCACGCTGATGGAGCGCGTCAGCGGCCTTGCCAATGACATGACACTCTATGCCAGCTCGAAGGACCGGGCGCTGCAGGCCTCGCGCCGCTTCAACAAGTCCGGCCGCCGCGCGGGCGACTCGACCGAGCCTGTCCTGCTCGCCGGGCTCAACACGATCGATACGACGCAGGGCTCCACCGGCGGCCTCGCGCTCGGCCATTCGGATATTTTCGGCGCCGCCTTCCCGGATTTCCAGGCAATCGCCTGGCTCAGCCTCGAGCCGGAACAGCGCTGCATCCTCGGCAAGCAGGAGATCAAGTCCGGCACGGCCTGGATCTTCGGCACGCCCCGGGCCGAGTTCTGCGACACGGACGGCTTCGCCACCGCGATTACCAGTGTGCGCCGCCTCGGCCTCGACAAGGCATCAGCCGAACTCGCCGCCCGCGCCAGCCAGCCCGCCCCCGACGCCGCCCGCTGGCAATCGGCCCTCAAGATCGTGGAAAGCCTGCGGTAAACGGATCATCGGCTTCGATCAGGATTAGCGCTCCGCCACTTTTGCAAATTCCCCGCGCACTTCGCGCAGGTATTTCACCGCCGTCTCGCGGTGCTTTGGCGACTTGGCCTTTTTCGGCAGCCGGCTCAGCCAGTGCGAATTCGGCCCCATGGGAAACCCGCGTGACAGGTCCCGCGTCGAGGGCAGGGGCTTTCGCGACATGACATCGACATAGGTGTCGAGTTCGGCCAGCGACGTGAACACCAGCTTCACCCCGTCCACTTCCACCATCAGCACCGGCCAGCCCTCGCCCCCCACCGGCCCTGGCCGCGGCGGCTCGAACAGGGTGGCGCGGTCAAGGCCCTCCCCGTCCACCGGCCGGTGCACCCAATAGGTCATCACCGAAACCGGCGGCTTCTTCCAGTATGTGATCTGGTAGGATTTCATCGCCTCATCCGGGAATCTCGAACAAAAGGTCCTTCCAGTCCGGGTTCCTGGCGGCGATCAGGTTGATCTTGTTCTGCCGCCGATAGGACTTGATGGATTTCTCCCGCGCAATCGCCGCCTCGATCCATTCGTGCACCTCATAACAGACCAGCCTCTTGCAGCCATGCGTGCTCGTGAAGCCTGGCGCAATGCCTTCGCGATGCTGCCACGGCCGCTGCACCAGGTTTGATGTCACGCCGGTACAGACCGCCCCGTTCTTCCGGTTCGCCATGATGTAGACGGCAATGATGCGATCCTCATTTGCCATGGCGCACGCCTCCCTCTCATGCGGATTGAAAGGGAGGGGTAATAAAAGATCAAGCCCCTCAACACGCGTCACCCCCGATGGCCACCGGCCATCAGGGTGCCCATCTCGTATCCTCTCGACTAGGGCATCATTTGACATCGTGAAAAGGTCGTTCAACCGAACCACCTGCCCCCGCCGCCCTTTCCAGAGATGGGCCCCCTGACGCTCCGCGTCAGGGGTCACGCTTTGCTTATAGTTAGTTAGGCGGCTTCAAAACGATGATGTCGTCGGTGCCATTTAAGGAACGCTGGATGCGGCTGATGCTCCGGCCGTTCGGGCCGAATGAGTTTGCCTGTTGAATTGACAAGGATTTTGACAGCCTCGGGATCATTAACTTTTCTGGAGATCAAAATATCGTCGTTTGCGGCGATGCCAATGAGTCCGCGATCAAACATCCAGTGAATAGTGCCCGATAAAGCGACGCCGTTATTTATGCTGTCAGGGCCGTTCAATTCGACCGGCTTGATGTGAGCCGCCTCGACTTCTGCCCGGCCGCCGCCATTGATGAAGGTCCAGCCTGTTATGGCGCATCGCTTTCCGTATGCAGTCAAAATGGCGTGTCTGAAGCGGTCGTCTCGAACTTTTCTGTTCAGTAGCGTTTGGACAATCTCGCGCTCTACGTCGAACTGAAAGGGCGTTGAGCCTTCGTCGAATCCTTGGGTAAGGCTGGCGTCGATGTCTCGTCTCGGAAGCTCTGAACGTTCCTGTAACCAAGCCAGAGAAATTATCTGAGAAAATTCTTCGTCTGAGATATGCCGAACCGAATTTTGCGAGACACCGCTGTTAGCTCGACCGCTATTTCCTTCAAGTGCCTTCTCGATGAAGTGACCATCGTGCCGACGTGAAACGGGCGAAGAGAAACTTGCGTATGTCCCGTCCAATATCTCCACGTAGAAGTGTCCATCTTTAGACAGATCCAGTGTTATTTTCCCGAGCTGAGCGGTAGCAAAATAGGAGCCCCGATTCTCTGGACTCACCCCTGAATCTTTGACAGGAGAGTAGAATACAGCCCAGTCGCCGGACGCTTCTTCTATTCTGTTCAAGTACGCTTTCGGAAAGTGATAGTGCTTTCCTGCTTCGTCGTCATAGATCGACGACGAACTTTGGATCAAAACGCACTTAACCATTCTTCCCAAACTTCCGGTCCCGCCCCGCGAGCAGCCGCAACCGCAACGCATTCAGCTTGATAAAGCCTTCCGCGTCCTTCTGGTCATAGGCGCCGTGGTCGTCCTCGAAGGTCACGATTTTCTCCGAGTACAGAGAATAAGGGCTTGAGCGGCCGGTCAGGTAGGCTTGGCCCTTGTACAGCTTGATCGTCACTTCGCCGGTCACCCAGCGCTGCGAATGGTCGATGGCGGCCTGCAGCATCTCGCGCTCCGGGCTCCACCAGAAGCCATTATAGATCATCTCGGCATAGCGCGGCATCAGCTCGTCCTTCAGGTGCGCCGCGCCGCGGTCCAGCGTTGCCTGCTCGATGCCGCGATGCGCCACCAGCAGGATCGTGCCGCCCGGCGTCTCATAGATGCCGCGGCTCTTCATGCCCACAAACCGGTTCTCCAGAAGGTCCAGCCGGCCAATGCCATGCTTCTTGCCATAGGCGTTCAGCGCGGTCAGCAGCGTCGCCGGGCTCATCGCCTCGCCATTGATGGCGCAGGCATCGCCGCGTTCGAACCCGATCGTGATCGTCTCCGGCTCGTCCGGCGCGTCTTCCGGGCTGATCGTCCGCATGTGCACGAATTCCGGTGCGGCCTCGGCCGGGTTTTCCAGAACCTTGCCCTCGGAGGAGGAGTGCAGCAGGTTCGCGTCCACGCTGAACGGCGCCTCGCCTTTCTTGTCCTTGGCAATCTCGATGCCGTGGGACTCGGCAAATTTCATCAGGTCGGTGCGCGATTTGAAATCCCAGTCGCGCCAGGGCGCAATCACCTTGATGTCCGGGTTGAGGCCATAATAGCCAAGCTCGAAACGCACCTGGTCATTGCCCTTGCCGGTCGCCCCATGGCAGACGGCATCGGCGCCCACCATGTCGGCAATCTCAATCTGGCGCTTGGCGATCAGCGGCCGAGCAATCGAGGTGCCCAGCAGGTAGACGCCCTCATACACGGCATTGGCGCGGAACATGGGGAACACGAAATCGCGCACGAATTCCTCGCGCACATCCTCGATGAAGATGTTTTCCGGCTTCACCCCGGCGGCCAGCGCCTTCTTGCGCGCCGGTTCCAGTTCCTCGCCCTGCCCCAGGTCTGCCGTGAAGGTCACAACCTCGGCGCCGAACTCGGTCTGCAGCCATTTGAGGATGATCGACGTGTCGAGACCGCCCGAATAGGCGAGGACAACTTTCTTCGGGGCGGCTTTGGCGGACATGGGCGGGCACCTTTTTTGTGCATAGGGTCAAGCTGTGTTGCATTAAGGACAGATCGGGGCAGTGACAAGCCGGGCGCCGGGCCATTTCCTATGGTTAAAGAAGCCCTAACCGGCTATAATTAGGCAACACCGTTTGATTCAGGAGCGTCCTTCGGGGCGTCAGACCGCCCAGATGTTCACCAAGGACTTCACCAGACCGGCACCGGTCCGCCCGATGATTCCGGAAAGGGTGCGCCACACGGTGCAGGCCGCGCAGGATGCCGGCCGCCGCGCCGAGGAGCAGGCCAATCTGAACATGCCCTTCCGGGCCCGTCTGCGTGCGCGCGATGGCGTGCGTCCGCAATCCACACTGGCCATCATTGCCAGTATCGAGAACCAGTCCCGCACACCGCCCCGGCTGGCCAGTCCGCCGCCGCGCGGGCCGATCCGTCCGCTGCGCGCCGTGTCCGCCAATCCGGGCTTCCTGCCGCTTGGCAAGGCGGGCAAGGGCGGCGGCTTGTCCGGCGGCGGTAATAATGACGATGAGGGCTCCAGCCGCCTTTCCGACATTTCGCAGCTCGCCTTTGCCGGGCTCGCCGTTCTGGGCCTCGCCGGCCTGTCGGTCATGGCGGCCGAAAGCGCCCTGAATGGCGGCAGGGATGAAGATCCCGGCCCGCTGGCCGAACTGCCCCCCACGCTGAACCCCGGCGGCGGCGCGGCTTCGTCTGCCGCCATGGCAGCGGCCTCAACGCCCGTGGACGCCGCGCCGACCGCCTGGTTCGACTATCGCCGCCTTGCTGACACGCTCGCCGCCAACAAGGCGGCCTATGAAACCGCCCAGCGCGAAGCGGCTGCTGCAGGCGTTGAGCAGGCCCGCATCCAGGCGGCCAATGCCATCGCCGAAACCGAGGCGCGCCGGATCGCCGAAGCTGCTGAACAGGACGCCGCGGCAGAGGAGGCCAGTCTCGCCGCCGCCGAACAGGAAAAGACGCGACTGGCCGAAGCCGAAGCCGCCCGCGTGGCCGAGGCTGAACAGGTGCGCCTTGCAAACCTGAAGGCCGAGCAGGATGCAGCCGCCGCTGTTGAAGCCAAACGCCTCGCTGATCTCGAAGCGCGCCGTCTTGCCGAGGCCGAAGCGGAAACGCAGCGCCTTGCCGACCTGAAAGCAAAGGCCGATGCGAAGGCCGAGCAGAAACGCCTCGCTGCCCTCGCTGCCGAGAACCAGAAAAAGCGCCTCGCAGCGGCCGCCGCCGAAGAATCGCGCCTCGCGGCCATCACGGCCAGCGCGGTTGCCGTCCCGGTGGCCCCGGTGCCTGCACCGCGCGCCGCGTCACCCTCGCCCAAGCCGCGCCGCGCGCTCCAGATGGCGGCGCATTCGGGTCCCGTGCCGGCACCCGCCACGCTCAAGCCCGAACGGGGCGGCGTGGCCCTCACTGCCCCCACCACCCCCACCACACCGACTCACACCCCACCCACAGCCGCCTACACCCAGTCGGCCCCCTCGATACGCCCCTTCGCCCCCCCGTCACGCCCCGCTGTCGCCCAGGCCGCAGCGGACTTCGTGGCCGGGCGCGTGGAGCTGACAGCGGCGCAAGCTCTTGATTCTAATATGGTAAATGTGCTGAAGGCGGATTTCCTCAACCTGGTCGAAACCCAACAGGACGGCACGACCCAAATCCTCCAGACGCCCGATGGCCGCACCTTGTCCATCCGGATAGAGCGCTCCCTGTCCCGCGAGGTCAGCGCGCCGGGCGTGCGTCAGATTACCTATAATGCGCCGCATTCGGACTCTGTGGTCCGCTTCGTGTCTGACGTCGTGCCGATGAAAGTCTCGGTCATCTGCCGCGATGTGGCCTACGCCTTCCCCGGCCAGGAACGCGGCCGCTTCGCCGCGTGCCAATCCCCCGCTGGCGGCTGGGTCCTCGCCCGCGCTTCGGATGTTCGCGAAGACCCGCAGGCCTGATCTCAGACGGGCGCTTGTCCCCTGGCCAGCTGGCGCTTTGCCTTGCGGGTCAGATGCTTTTCTATCACCTTGAAATTCTTGGTGTTTGACTTGAAACAGAAGTCAAAGACATCGCCCAGAACCGGTATCGCGCCGATCGCGGTATCAAACAGCAGGTTCCAGCCGATATGGGCAATGGCCACCGGGTGCAGCTTCAGGCGGATGGCGGTGAACAGCGAATAGGTTCCAGCAATCCCCGTGGCCACGTCTCCCGCAACGGGCACCAGTCCCAGGACGGAGTCGAGACCAAACCGCATCCCCATGACTGAGAACTGCGAATCCAGCATCCGTGCAAGCGTGTTGAGCTTGCGCAATTCCTCCTCCACCGTCCGCCCGTTTTCCAGCCGGACATTCAGGAGGGCAGCATCTGCGACGTCATTGGCCACGCACTATCCTTCAAAACGGCTGCCCGCAGGATCGCAGAAACTGCCTGCGACTCAAGGCGTGAGTTGCCGTGGCCATCAAAGCCTGCTGAAAAGCCAGCCATGAGCAACACGCATGTCTACAAACTGCTGACACAGGCAGACTGGGCCAAGGCGCAGGCGGATGGTGTCACGGCAACCGCCCTCGACGCCGCCGACCGCTATGTTCACCTCTCCACGCGCGATACCGCCGCCGAGACAGCGCGGCTGCATTATGCCGGCCAGAAAGACGTGCGGCTGCTCGAGTTTGCCGTGACGGACCTGTCTCCGCTCAAGTGGGAACCCAGCCGGGGCGGAACCCTGTTCCCCCATCTTTATGGCGCGCTTGAGATCAGCCGGGCCACGCGCAGCTGGACGCTGATGCAGGATGCCGATGGCGTGCCCATGCTTCCGGAGGACTTTTGATGCGTCTGGCCGATATCGGCGTTGCGGCGGTGAAACTCCTGCCGCCCGAAGCGGCGCATACCGCCACCATCCGGGCGCTCGAAAAGGGTCTGGGCGCGCCATTGCGGGCGCCTGAACCCGATCCGGTATTGGCGACAATCCTGCCGAAATCCGGATTGAAACTGAGCGCGCCGGTTGGCCTTGCTGCAGGTTTTGACAAGAATTGCGAAGTCCCCTCGGCCATGGCCCGGTTTGGCTTCGGCTTTCTTGAGTGCGGGACCGTGACACCGCTGCCTCAACCGGGAAACCCGAAACCCCGCCTGTTCCGCCTGACCGAAGACCGGGCAGTCATCAACCGGATGGGGTTCAACAATTATGGCCTCGACTATTTTGTAAGGCGCCTGTCGAAATACCGGGCGCCTGTGCCACTTGGCGCCAATGTCGGTGCCAACAAGGAGAGCGAAGACCGTATCGCCGATTATGTCCGGGGCATCGAAGCTGTCGCGCCGCACGCAGCCTATGTCACGGTCAACATCTCCTCGCCCAATACGCCGGGCCTGCGCGGCCTGCAGGACAAGGCGTCGCTAGAGGACCTGCTATCGGCCTGCGGCGAGGCCGAACGATGCAGCAAGCCCGTCTTCCTGAAGGTCGCACCGGACCTGGATGCCGAGGCGATTGCGGACATTGTCGGTGTCTTGCACAATCAGGGTGCCTGGCTCGCGGGCCTGATCGTGTCGAACACGACGCTGGCCCGGCCGGGCACCCTGACCAGCCGGGACAAGGCGCAGGCCGGCGGCCTGTCGGGCGCGCCCCTGATGGCCCCGTCAACAGGGGTTCTGAAAGCCTTTGCACAGGCGCTGAATGGCGAATTCGACCTGATCGGTGTTGGCGGCATTGCCAGCGCGGCAGACGCCTATACGAAGATCCGTGCGGGGGCGAACGCCGTGCAGCTCTATTCGGCGCTGGTCTATTCGGGTCCGGGCCTCGTCGCCGAAATTCACCGCGACCTGGCAGCCTTGTTGAAAGCCGATGGCTTCACGTCGCTGGCGCAGGCGGTCGGGAAAGACCTCTGAACAGTCCCGGCACGAACCAGCCGAGTGCTGCGGCGCGATAGACGTACATGGCGAGGAAGGCGGCCCAGACGCCTGCATTCCCGAAAGCGGGGCGCAGCATCATGTCCGTCGTGAGGTAGAGCACTGCTGAGATGATTCCCGCCGTGCGCAGCGCCTTGCCCTGTGTCGTGCCAAGGAACAGGCCATCGAGTTGCCAGGCGGAAACGCCAAGGATCGGCACGGTCGCACAATAGGGCAGGAAATCCAGTGCCGCACGGCGTGCTTCCGGATCTGCGATGAAGGTCTCGATAACCCAGCCGCCGAGGGCGAAATAGGTCAGCGAGAAGAGGACCCCGAAGCCGAAGGCAAACTCCGACGTCAGCCGCATGGCTCGGCCAAGCCGCTTGCCGTCAGCCGCGCCATAGGCCTCTCCGGCTTCCTTCTCCGCAACGAATGCAAACCCGTCGAGCACGAAAGCAGCGACGGTAATGAACTGAAGCAGGACCTGGTTTCCCGCAGTCGCCGCCGTGCCGATCAATGTACCGGACCGAACGAACCAGCCAAAGCAGAAGACCAGCGCGAGCGTCCGGATCATGATGTCGCGATTGGCCGAGAACAGGGCATAGAGCTTGGCAGGATCGAACAGGCGGGCGGGCGACCGGAAGCCCTTGCGCACCATGACGAGACCCACAGCCAGTGCTGTCCATTCCGCAATCGCCGTACCGGCGCCAATGCCTGCCGGGCCGAGCTGCAGGTCCACGACGAACCAGATATCCAGCACGACATTCACGCCGTTCATCACGATCTGGAAGGCGAGCATCTGTCCCGTCTTGCCGGTGCCTAACAGCCAGCCGGTGATGCCGAGACCCATGAGGTAGGCGGGGGCGCCGAAGATCCGGGCGTTGAAATAGCCGGCGGCGAGGGATTCGACCTCGGCTGTTCCGGCGAAGGCAGCGAAGGTCAGCCATCGCAACAAGGGAGTCAGGAGGAAAAGGCCGAGACCGATTGCGCCGCCCAGCATCAGCGTCCGCAGCAGGATCGCGCGGACTTCCGGCTTGTCGCCGCGGCCATTGGCCTGCGCGGAAAGGCCCGTCGTCGACATGCGCAGGAAGCCGAAACCCCAATAGATAAAGTTATAGGCGACGGCAGCGATGGCAACGGCGGCGAGGTCTGCCTTGTCGCCAAAGCGGCCCATGACGGCCGTGTCCACAAGGCCTGTCGTGGCCGTCGCCGCCTGGGCGAGGACCACGGGAATTGCGAGGGAAACGACTTTCCGGCGGGTGAGCATCGCGGTCCCGGTCTAGCTGAGCGCCGTGTAGAATGTGCGGGCAAAGGGCAGGGCGTACCATGCGTAGAGGGGGGCGGTAAGGGCGAAACAGGCCAGCAGGAAGGGGGTGGTGCGGGGGGTGGCGGGTTTGGGCGGCGTGTGGCGCAGAACCCAGGAGAGCATGCTGAGCACACCAGCGCCCAGCGCCAGCCCGGCCAGAGCGTCACTCGGCCAGTGCGCCCCGATGTAGATACGCGAAAAGGCGATCACGACGATGAGCAGGACCAGCGCCGAGGTTGCGACCCATTTCGCCGCGCCCTTCAGGGAGGTGAATGCCATCAGCGCCAGCGTTCCATAGATGAGGGCCGAATTTGCTGCGTGGCCGCTCGGAAAGCTGAAGGCATCGGCGCCTGAATAGAGTTCAGCGGTTGGGCGGACTCGGGCGAGCGTTGCCTTGATCATGCTGACGGCGAGGGGGAGAAGCAGGAAGGCTGTCACTGCCGCACCAGTTTCTCTCCAGGCGCGCTGGGCTGCGAACGCCGCCACGATCAGAAAGCCCATGAAAATCAGGTAAGCACTGTCACCCAGTGACGTGATGACGAGCATCACATCTGTCAGTGCAGGTTCACGCCAGCGCGACACCTGGCTGGCGATTGCCGTATCAAATGGGTCAGCGTTCCAGACGCCAAACACGCCGAGCGTGAAGCCGGCGAAGACGCTCAGGCAGATGGCTCCCGCAGTCACATGTCCTGCCGAGGCCTGATCGGGTGCTCTCATTGTTTTCGCTCAAGACCCTCCGGGACATGCCATGCCTGTGGCGCCGGCCGGGCCTTAGACCGGATCGCGCGCCCGGAACACCTCTTCATCCAGTTCGCCTTCCCATTTTGCCACCACTGTCGCGACCGCGAGGTCGCCGGTTATATTTGTGACAGTGCGCATCATGTCGAGGATGCGGTCGAAGGGGAACAGGAGCGCGATGATCAGGACGGTCTGGTCCGGGGACACGCCGACAACGCTGAGCGTCGTGGCGGCGAGAAACAGGCTGACGGACGGAATGCCCGCCGTGCCGATGGAGACGAGCGTCGCCATGATCGCGATGGTGAAATACATGCTGGCCGTCATGGGCAGGCCAAGCGCCTGCGCCGCAAACAAGGCGATCAGTCCCTGGTAAAGGGCCGTGCCGTCCATATTGATCGTAGCGCCAAGCGGCAGCACGGATGACGCGATGGGCTTGCCGATTCCAAGGTTTTCCGTGGCACAGGACATGGTCATCGGCAGCGTGGCGTTCGAGGACGAGGTCGAGAAGGCTACGGCCTGCGCGTCGACCGCGCCGCGGAAGAAGGCAAACAGGGGCAGCCGCACGATGAACTTGATCATCGATCCGTAGGTGAAGATTATGTGCAGGCCGCAGGCAATGTAGAGCGCGGCGGTCATCTTTCCAAGAACGGCGAGGATGGTCAGGCCGCGGTCGCCCATGACCCAGGCCATCAGGGCGAACACGCCGAACGGCGCCGTTTCCATCACGATCAGCGTCAGCTTCATCATCGCTTCGGCCGCGCTGTTCATCACGGATGCGAGCGGTTTGCCAGCCTCGCCTGACATCAGGATACCGATGCCCAGCATGATGGCGAAGAAGATGATCGGCAGCACATCGCCGTTCGCCATGGCGGCCACGGGATTGGTCGGAATGATCGACAGGATTGTATGCATCAATTGCTCGGCAACGCTGCCCGGCTGCGGATTGGCAGCCAGCTGGGCCCGGGCGCTTTCCATGTCGGCCGTGTTCACAATGTTCGTATCGAAACCGGCGCCCGGCTGGATGATGCTGCCGATCAGCAGGCCGAACGAGACGGCGATCAGGGTCGTGCACATGTAGAGGGCCAATGCCCGGCCGCCCAGGCTGCCCAGCTTTTTCGGGTCGCCCATGGCCAGCACGCCGGAGACCAGTGTCGTGAAGATCAGCGGAACGACCAGCATCTTGATCAGGTTGATGAAGGCGTCGCCAATCGGCTTTGCCCAGGCCGTGACATTGGCGCCTGCAGCCTCTGCGCCCATGATCTGCCGCAGGACCAGGCCCGTGATGGCGCCGAGCACCAGGCCAACCATCACCCGCTTCCAAAGATCTATCCGAAACCACCAGCCCATTCATTGCTCCCGCTTAGCCTGAAGGATTGACGGTAGGGCGGCTTGCTGGGGATGAAAACCCCTTGAGCGCGATGCATCGCGCTGCGCGTGCGGGCATTGCGTCTTCTGTGCCTGGCGCCCTATGTCTGCCTGCAATGCGCGCAGATGACGCCCCCCTTCCGATTGATGACGTGCTGGCCGAGGTCTGCGCGGCCTTGCGCGATGGCCGGCGGCTGGTGCTGGCGGCGCCGCCCGGGGCGGGCAAGACGACCCGCGTCCCCCTGGCGCTGGCCGGACTGATGGATCAGGCGGCAAGCGTGGCCGGACGCATCCTGTTGCTGGAACCACGGCGCGTGGCAGCCCGCATGGCGGCCATGCGGATGGCAAAAAGCCTCGGCGAACCGCTTGGCCAGACAATCGGCCTGACAACGCGCGTTGACCGCAAAGTGTCGGCCGCGACGCGGATTGAAGTGATCACCGACGGATTGTTCACGCGCCGCATCCTGTCCGACCCGGAAATGACAGGTGTCGGCGCGGTGATCTTTGACGAGTTCCACGAGCGGCGCCTGAATGCCGACCTCGGCCTCGCACTGGCGCTGGGAGCCCAATGCGTCCTGAACCCGGACCTGCGCCTGCTCGTCATGTCGGCAACGCTGGACACGGCGCGCGTGGCTGAGGCGATTGATGCGCCGGTGATTGAAAGCGCCGGGCGGCAGTTCGACGTGGAAACCCGCTATCTCGGGCGGTCGGCTGACCGGATAGAGGACAGGATGGCCGCAGCCATCCGCCGGGCCCTGCGCGAAGAAGACGGCTCCATTCTCGCCTTTCTGCCCGGTGCCCGCGAAATATCCCGCGTGGCTGAGCGGCTGGAGGATTTGCCGGACGGTTGCATGGTTGCGCCACTCTTTGGGGCCTTGTCACCTGCCGAACAGGATGCGGCCGTCTCGCCGCCTGCGCCGGACACGCGCAAGATCGTGCTCGCCACCGACATTGCCGAGAGCGCGCTGACAATCGAGGGAGTCACGATCGTGATCGATAGCGGCCTTGCGCGGGTTGCCGAGGATGATGCCGGCGGCCTTGGCCAGCGCCTGACGACGGTCAAGGCGTCGCGCGCATCGGTGGACCAGAGGCGGGGCAGGGCAGGGCGTACTGCGCCGGGCGTCTGCTATCGCCTGTGGGACGAGGCGGCGACGCGCGGCCTGGTTGCGGCGCCGCAGCCGGAAATCCTCAGCAGCGACCTGTCGGGGCTGGTTCTGGCGCTGGCCGAATGGGGCGAACGGGATGCCGGCAACCTGACATGGCTGGATGCGCCGCCGGCCGGGAAGCTGAAGGCTGCAACCGCCATCCTGCGCCAGCTCGGCGCGCTGGATGAGGGCGGCGGCCTGACGCCGCTTGGCGCAGAAATGGCGCGCCTGCCGCTCGCGCCGCGCCTCGCCGCCCTGGTTGCGGGCGCCCGGACGCCAGGTGAACGGGCGCTGGCAGCAGAGATTGCGGCGCTGGCCGGAGAGCGTGGCATTGGCGGCAATTCGGCAGACATACGGGACAGGCTGGCACGGTTCCGGGCAGATCGCTCACCGCGCGCCCGCACATTGCAGCAGCAAGCCAGGGCCTGGGGCAAGGGCGCGGCGCCGCATGGCGACGTGGCGCGCCTGCTGGCGAGCGCGTGGCCGGACCAGATCGCGCGGGCCCGCCCGGGCAGCGCCGGTGTCTACCTCATGGCGTCTGGCCGGGCGGCCATGCTTGCCGAGACGGACGGGCTGGCGAAATCGGACTGGCTGATCGTCGCAGACCTTGGCGGCGCCAGCGGGCAGGCGCGCATCACGCTGGCCGCACCACTCAGCGAGGCCGATGCACTGGCGCTGGGCGGTGTCCAGACTGAGGAACGCGCCGAGTTTGATTCAAAGACAGCGCGCTTTACCGCGCGCCGGGTCCGCGCGATGGGCGCGATCGTGCTGTCCGAGGCGCCCCTTCCCAAGCCCGCGCCGGGCGTTGCGGCGAAGGCGATGCTGGATGCGGTATTGGCCGAAGGGCTGGACGCCATTGGCGCCGAGCGGGTTGTTGACGAGACGCTGGGGCGGCTGGCCGTGCTGGAGCGGGCAAAACTGATCGAGCCACCCGGCATGACAAAGGCACAGCTGCGCGAGCAGGCAGAGGAATGGCTGATGCCTTTGCTGAAGCGGCAGGGTGCGCGCGTGCCAAGCGATGGCCATGTGCGGGACGCGCTGGTCTTGTCACTGGACTGGCCGGTCCAGGACGCGCTCAGGCTGCATGCGCCCCTGTCGCTGACACTGCCATCCGGGCAGACAGCATCGGTCGACTATATCGATCCGCGCGCGCCGCTCGTGTCGGCGCGGGCACAGGCCTTTTACGGGCTGGGTACCCATCCCGCGATTGCATCGGGCCGTGTGCCGGTCACCGTGGAACTCCTGTCGCCGGGCATGAAACCGGCGGCGACGACGCAGGACCTGCCGCGCTTCTGGGACAATGGCTATCGCGACATGGCAAAGGACATGCGGGGGCGCTATCCTAGGCATGACTGGCCGGAGGCGCCTGCGACGGCCCGCCCGCATGAGGGAAGAACGAAGAAACGCCTGTGAGACGGAACCATTCCGTCCCAGGGGAATTGAACACTGTTGCCGGAGGGTCTGATGAAACACCAATTCCTACTGTTTGCGCCGTTTTTGATGGCCGCCTGCATGTCGAACCCCGCGCCGCCCGCCGCGCCGGCAGAGGTCGATGCCGCCATGGCGGCCCCCGACTGCTCTGTGGAAACATTCGCGATCTATTTCGATGAAGGCGCCAGCGAGCTGTCGGCTGAGTCCGACGCCGTTATCGATGCCGTTTCGAAGACGTATGCGCGCTGCGAACTCTACAAGATCGAAATCGAAGGCCATGCGGACGCGAGCGGCGATGAAGTCGCGAACCAGGCGATATCGGCTGCGCGGGCAGAGGCCGTACTGGAAGCGCTCAAGACACGCGGCGTAGACGCAGAGCGCGCGCACCTTGTGGCCTATGGTGACAAGGGTGCCGTGACGGACGAAGGCGACGTGCCGCTCAACCGCAAGACCGAAGTGCGCCTCGTTCCCGAAAGCTGAATTCAGTGGGCGGCCCGATCCCGGGTCAGAAAGGGCAGGGGCTTTCGAACGCCAATCGCTCATTGCTGACCGGATGGATCAGGTCCAGCCGCGTGGCGTGAAGGTGCAGCCGGGGCGCGGCGGCCAGGGCCTCGGGATGCGCATAGAGATCGTCGCCCAGGATGGGGTGTCCTATGGCAGCGAGATGCAGCCTCAGCTGGTGCGTGCGCCCGGTGAGCGGCGTCAGGCCGAGGCGGGCGCCCTGCGCGTGCGCGCCGATGGTGACATATTCGGTCTGGCTCGGCTTGCCGGCGTCATGGTCAATTTTCTGGCGCGGCCTGTTGGGCCAGTCCTGGCCAAGCGGCAGGTCGATCAGTCCGGTCAGGGGCACTGGATGGCCCCAGACGTCTGCCATATAGATTTTGCCGATCACGCCCTTCTCGAACTGGATCGACAGGCGCCTTTGCGACGTTTTCGAGCGGGCGAACACGAGGAGGCCGCTAGTCGACATGTCGAGCCGGTGCACGGTCAAGGCTTCAGGATAGTCTGTCTGGATACGGGAAAGGGCGCAGTCGGCCTTGTCCAATCCCCGTCCGGGCACGGATAACAGCTCAGCCGGCTTGTCGATGACGATCAGGTCAGCATCGACATGGATGTAACAGACTTTCGCCTGCGGCGGGGCGTAGGCGTTCACGCGCCAAGCCCCGGCAGCGTGAGTCGGAAGACCGTGCCGTCCGGTCCGGTGCTGGCCAGGACGAGGTCGCCGCCCATGCCTTGCGCGAGTTCCCGCGCGATAACGAGGCCGAGGCCGGTGCCATTGCGGCGTGTACTGCCGGCAAAAGGCTTGAACAGGTTTTCTTGCGCCGAGTCCGGCAGTCCGGGGCCGGTATCGGCGACATCGAGTCCGTGTGCGGAAACAGATACGATGATTCGGGCGCTCCCATCGGCCTGCGCGCTCATCGCCTCTGCGGCGTTGCGCAGGAGATTGCTGGCAATGCGGTGCAGATGGTCAGGATCGGCATCTATTTTCAGTTCGGGCGGCACCTTGTTGTCCCAGCCAATCCCCGGATAGATCGCGAGGGCTTCGCCAGCGGCCTCTTCCAGCACGGGATGGAGGGACACGCGCTCGATGCGGGCCGCTTGCGGCGTGGCCTTGCCATAGTCGAGCGTATCCGTGGCAAGGCTGATCGCGCGCTCGAGCGCCCGTTCAAGGCGCGGGGCCGCTTTCTGCACGCGCGGGTCTTCCGACCGTGCGAGCACATCGGAGACGAGCTGCGCCGATGCGAGCGAGTTGCGCAGGTCATGGTTGATCTTGGCGACAGCAGACCCGAGCTCGGCAAGGTGGGCCCGGTTGCGGAAACTGGACGCGACGGTTTCTTCCATTTCGGCGAGCGCATTCTGGGCCCGGCCGATCTCGTCGCGCCGCCGCGTGGGCGTCAGGCGGCGCGTCCAGGCCCCTGGGTCGTCACGGAACTGCTCGGCACTGAGTGTTACGCGGCGCATCGGGCGCACGACCAGCAAGTGAAGCATGACATAGATGATGCCGGCCGCAATGAAGGCAATCAGCAGCGAGAGCGCGGCAATGCGGCGCGCATAGGCCGATATGGCCGCCTTTAACGGCGCCTGCGGCACGACAATCTCGATCACCCGGCCAGGGGCAGAGCCATCGGCGAGAATGACGAGGACACGGTCATCAGGCGCGAAGAAGGCGCCCATCGCGGAAAACGACCGGCTGACCATGGTCGACTCCCGCAGGTCGAGCCCGTACATGTTGCCCGTGATGGCTTGCTGCGTCGACAGGAGCTGGAAGCGCATGTCGTCTTCGATCTCGGTCACCGCCAGCACTTCCGCGCTCCTTAGCAACTCGTCGGACAGTTCGTCTGACACGTTGCGCGACGGGGCGGCGTCAAGCGCAAGGGCGGCAGTGCGGGCGGCCTGGACCCGTTCCTGCAGCCAGGCATTGCGGAAGCCCGAAGCGCTGGGCACGAAAATCAGCGCTTCAACCAGCAGGATCGACGCCAGCGTCAGGACAAACAGGCGAAATGACAGGCTTTCGAACCAGCGCGAGGACGATGGTGCGGGCAGGTCGCGTGAAGGGGCGGTCCGGATATCGTCGTTCACCCAGCGTGAACTAGCTTACGGGATGCGTTGGAGCAAGCCGACAAGACGCTTCGCCGAAGGGCTGAACAGCGTATCCGTGAAGTGTGCGGATGCCGCGCGCTTCACCACTTCAGAGCGGGTCGGATAGGGTGAGATGAAATTGGTGAGGTCTTTCACTTTCAGGCCGTTCGACATGGCCACGCCAATGACCTGCAGGATTTCGCCCGCGCCATCGCCGACAATCGAGGCCCCCACCAGAGAGCCCTTGCGGATGACCAGCTTGGCTTCGCCGAGCGTCTTGTCCTCGGCAATGGCGCGGTCGTTCTCGTGGAACGCAAATGAGGACGTCGTGATCGCGTCACCATGCTTTTCGCGCGCTTCGGCTTCGGTCATGCCGATCTGGGCGACTTCCGGAGATGTGTAGGTCACTGACGGGATGGGCAGGCTGTCGGCCTTGGTGCCCTGTTTGAAGAAGGCGCGGCGGGCGAAGACGGATGCGTGCCAGCCGGCAACATGCGTAAACTGTTCGCGTCCTGCGGCATCCCCCAGTGCCCAGACGCGCGGATTGCTGCGTGAGCGGAGATTGTCGCCGACGATGACGCCCTTGCGGTCATGGTCGACCTTGCCGGCCTCCAGGTTCAGCCCGTCGAGCATGGTCCGCCGGCCCACGGCGACCAGAAGGTGGCTGCCTTCGACCACGGGCGATGCGCCGTCATGTTTGGTGTAGACCTGGATCCGCTTGCCGTCCGTGGACACCCGCACGGCCTTGTGGCCTTCAAGGATGGTGACGCCTTCCTTGCGCAGGGCGCCGATTGCAACGGCTGCATGGGCTGGATCAGACTTGCCGAGGGCGCGGCCCATTTCGATGACTGTCGTTTTCGCGCCAAGCCGGGTAAAGGCCTGCGCCATTTCCATGCCGATGGGGCCGCCGCCGAGGATCACCAGATGCTCCGGAAAATCCGGCATCGAGAAAATGGTCTCATTGGTCAGGTAGGGCGCTTCCGCGAGTCCCTCGATGGGCGGGATGAAAGCGGTTGAGCCCGTGGCAACCACAATTCGGCGGGCACGGGTACGGGATGTCGCGGACGTGATCGTGTCTGGGTCGGCGAAGCTCGCCGCCTCGCGGATAACCGTCACGCCGAGGCCTTCAAACCTCTCCTGGCTGTCGACCGGGGCAATCGTCTCAATGGCGCGGCGGACATGCGCCTTCACCACGTCCCAGTCTGTTATGGGCGCCGAGACGGTGACGCCATACCTGGCGGCATCTCGCGCAGACTGGGCCGCTTTTGCTGCGCTGAGCAAGGCCTTGGACGGTACACAGCCATAGTTCAGACAGTCGCCGCCCATCTCGTGCTTTTCATAGAGCACAACCTTGAGGCCGAACATGGCCGCGCCTGCCGCTGCTGACAGGCCGCCGGACCCTGCGCCGATGACAACCAGGTCTGCCTTGTGATCCGTGACCGGGAGTTTCGTATCGTGCATCAGCTTGCGCTTTCCAGCTTGGCAGCTTTTTTTGAGAAGAGTTTCTTGTAGGCGACCGGGATCAGCGACACCACGCCGAGGGCCGCGAAGGCCGGGACGAGGTTGCGGGCGATACTCGCAATGTTCGGGTCTTCGCCGGCCGCGAAGGTCGCGCCGAGGCCGGCACCGATCCATGTATAGGCGATGACGCCGGGAATGATGCCAAGCGCGGTGGTGATGGCATAGTCGCGGTACTTCGCGCCGAGGATGGCAGGCGCGATATTGGCAACCGGGAATGGCACGACGGGCAGGAAGCGCAGGGCGAACATGTAGGAGAGCGCATCTTCCTGGAAGCCGCGTTCCATTTTCTGGACGAAGGGCCCGGCGCGTTCCTGAAGGGTGACTCCGAGCGACGTGCGGGCGGCGAAGAAGAGGAGGCTCGCTCCAAGTGTTGCGCCAACGACCGTGGCAGGCGTGCCGCCAAGCAGGCCGAACAGGAACCCGCCGGCAATCGTGATCCAGAGCGCGCCGGGGATCATGAACAGTGTCGCGGCGGCATAGATCAGCACATAGGCGCCGACAGCCAGGACCAGGTGTTCATTGACAAAGCCGCGCAGGGCATCCTGCTGTGTGCGCAGGGTTTCGAGCGAGAGATAGTCGAACAGGCCGAACGCCCAGGCCGCGAGAAGCCCGGCGCCTATGACGTAGAGCGGCCAGAGACGGACTGCGAGCGGGGTCGGCTTGAGGGTGGGCGTATTATTCGGTGTCATTGAGTGACCAGTCATAATGATAGGAGCGGATCTTCGGATTGGCCCGGATCTGCGCGGCAAGGCCAGTATCGGCATATTTCAGCAAATGGTCGATGACGGATTGTTTCGACCCGCCGAAGTCGACAGCGAACCAGTCATAGATGGAGGAGACGACGAGGCCGCGGTCTGTGACGGTCACGCCGCGGGGATTGTTGACATAGGCGCGGGCTGCGCCGTCGAGATCCCTGTCGAGCGTCGCTGGCTCCCAGGCCTTGCGCATCAGGTTCGGGCAGCTGAACGCGGCGCAATTGATCGCATAATGCACGCGCGGGTCATTGAATGTCGGCCGCAGGATCTTGTGCTCGATATCGTCAAGCGACACATCACGCCCGCCGGCGGTCACCACGATCTTCTTCCACGGCCCGCCGAAGATGTGCCCCTCCTTGATTGATCCGACGGGGTATTTTTGAGCGATGTAGCGGACGGTGACGGCATTGTAGAGGTTCGCCCAGGCCGCGAAGGCGGCATTGTCCGAGCCGGACAGGTCCATGCCGGCAAATCCGGCAATATAGGCGTCCAGCGCTGCCCTGTCGGCGGGATTGCCTTTCAGCGCGCCATAGTCGACCCGGTTAATACCATCATCGGCGGCGTGGATGTATTTCGTCAGCAGGCGTGTCCATTCTGCGTGCTGGGCCTTGGCCATGTCCGTCTCCTCGCTTGTGCCGCCCGTGATATTCCGGGCCCCGGCCGGCAGGGCAAGCGGCAGGGCCATGAGGGCCGCGGCGAGCAGGGCTCGGGAGAGTTGCATGACAAAAGGTCCTCGGATTGTTGCCGAGACATAATCCATCCGCGTGGACAGCGCCCGTAACGCTTCTGCCGCGCGCGATCAAACACGCGTGATCGGGTCTGCCGCAGCGCTTTTCCGGGCGCCCCGGATATGGTCGACAAAAGTTGACGCATGTGTCATCTTTGAGGCGGGAGGATCATCATGACACATCAATTGCCCGGCCTGGACGCCGACGAGATCGAACGGGTAAGGCAGCCGCTGGCCAGGGCCAGCACATTGCCGCCTGCAGCCTATACAAATGACGATGTATTCGCCCGGGAGACCGAGGCGATATTCCGCAAGAGCTGGCTGCCGCTCGCCCGCACCGATCAGGTCGCCAAGCCCGGGGATTATCTGTCGATGGACCTGTTGGGCCAGCCGATCATGATCGTCCACGGCCATGATGGCCAGATCCGGGTCATGTCGCGTACCTGCCTCCACCGCGCCGCGCAGGTCGCAGAGGGCGCAGGCAACCGCAAACTGTTCACCTGTCCCTATTATGCCTGGAGCTATGACACGTCGGGCCAGCTTGTCCGGGCCCCGCTGATGGAAGGCGCAGAGGCATTTGCGGAACCGGGGTGCCGGCTGCCGCAGTTTCGCATGGAAATCTGGCAGGGATTCATTCTGGCGAATTTCGACGCGAATGCCGCGCCCTTCGCGCCGCAAGTGAAGACATTCGAGACCTATTTCGAAGCGTTCAGGCTCAATGAGATGGCCGTCGTCCGCACGCTGGAATTCGACAGCCACTGGAACTGGAAGGTGCTGGTCGAAAATTTCATGGAGGCCTACCACCATATCGCGGTGCATCCGGAAACCTTCGAACCTGCCTATCACGCACGCGATTCCCGCATACCGGACAATGACGGTCCCTGGTCCATCCTTCACATGCCCGCGGCGCATTCCGAAATGCCGCCCGGCCTGCCGCCGGTCGAGGGACTGGAGGACTGGCAGGCGCGCGACCTGTTCGCCAGCGTTCTCTACCCGCATTTCCTGCTGGGCATCCAGGGCAGCGTGCTGACCTGGTACCAGCTGTTTCCCGAAGCGGCAGGCAGGCTGACGCTCAGGATTCACATCTGTGTCCCGGCGGCCTACACGGCGTTCGAAGGCTTTGATCTCATTGCTGAAGAAATCAGTCAGATGGTCACCGCCATCCATCTGGAAGATATCGGCGCCAATGACACCGTCTGGAAAGGCCTCAACGCCCCGATGACCGGCCAGGGCCGTTTGTCACCGCTCGAGAAGGCGATCTGGCAATATAATCAATGGTGGCTGGAACAGATGCTGCCTGAAGGCGGCACATGACGCGCGGGGGCGCTATTTCCCGCCGCCAGCAGATTCCGCGTCGATTCCCATCCAGTCCTGGGCCGGCAGATTATAGGCCATGTCCATGACCTCGAACCCGATGCCCACCGGCAGGCGCGAACTGGAATTCCACAGCGCCACCACGCCAGTGTCGCGTTCCGGATCGAACAGGATCAGCGACCTGTAACCTTCAACGGCGCCACGATGGCCGATCACGCGGGTACCGGCGTCGCCATATTTGTACACCCGCCAGCCAAGGGCATAGCGCGCGTCGCGCATGTGGCCCTTGTAGCGGCGGCTCAGGCCGGATTGCTCACGGCTCGTATAGATCCGCGGCGTCTGCATCATCTCCAGGGCCGTCTCGCTCAGCACGTCCGGCACCAGACCCATTTGCGCGCGGGCGTACAGCGCGAGATCGCGGATGGATCCGTTCACGCCTCCGGCTGCGGGCACGCGATAATAGTCGTCATTGACGGTTTTGGCCCTGGGCGGGCCGGCATCCTTCTCGCGCTTGGTATAGGGCCGTGCCCAGGATTGCGACGCTTCGAGGCCTGCCCGGTCAATGCTGGCGGTAATCATGCCGAGCGGCTTGAACAGCGAGGCATCGACGGCATCGGCATATTTGCTATTGGTCACCTGTTCGACCACTTCGGCCACCGCATCGAAGGCGACGTTCTGATAGGTATGGCACTCCCCGATCGTGCAGATCGGCTTCAGGCCCCGCAGGCTGTTGCGGATTTCTGTCGGGTCGCCACCGTCTTCGAGGCTCGTGTCATAAGCGTTCGAGACGATGCCCAGCCGGTGGGACAGCACATCTTCCAGTGTCGCCTGGCTCTCTCCCCCGCCGGGCAGGCGCAGCGACGTCTTGAACTTCGATACCGTGTCGGACAGGTTCAGCCGGGCTTCCCCTGCGAGGATGGCCACCTGGCTGGCGGCGACGCCTTTCGAGAGCGAGGCCCAGCGGAACACGGTTTCGTCGGTGACGGGCGGTCCGCCGATTTCGGTCACGCCATAGCCCCTGGCAAAGCGGATTTCGCCATTCTCGATGACGGCGACCGAGAGGCCGACAATGTCTTCATGCGCGGACAAACGTGTCAGACGCTGATCGAGGCGGTCATAATCGATGGTCTGGGCCAGCGCGGCGGGTGCGGCGGCGGCAAGCAGGCATAGCAGGGCCGAGCGGAGGAAACGCATGAACATCCTTGGATTCTTGCTGCCCACCCCTTGACCAGAATGAACAAGACTCCCCCATCATGTAAAGGTATCGCATGCCAAGAGGTTGCAGGCGAGGCGCGGCAGGCCGAAAAATATGCGTTCCCGGTGCCCGTGACTGTGTCACCCCGCCTTGACCTTGGCGCCTGTCGCCTGTATTGGCCCCTCTTTCCGAGACACATCAGCCTTAGAGCAGACCCATGAAACGTACATTCCAGCCGAGCAACCTGCGCCGCAAGCGTACCCATGGCTTCCGCCTTCGCATGGCAACCAAGAATGGCCGCAAGGTTCTGGCGCGCCGCCGGGCAAAAGGCCGCAAGGAACTGTCCGCTTAAAGGCGAGACATGTCTCCCCCAGCCTGAAAGGCCGGGACCTGCCCATGCCGCAAGACAATTCAGACATGCCGATTGAGGTCGTTCGCCTGGCGAAGCGGCCTCAATTCCTTTTTGTGCGCAGCGGCCGGGCCGAAAGGCGCAAATCGCTTGTGGTTCAGGCAAGGCAGCGCGTTGGCGAGGCCGCGGGATCGCATATTGGCGCGGGCTTCACCGCGACCAAAAAGGTGGGCAATGCCGTCGTGCGCAACCGGGCCAAACGCCGCCTCAGGGAAGCGGCCCGCCTGCTATTGCCGCGGCTGGGACGCGCGGGAACCGATTATGTTTTTATCGCACGCGATGCCACGGCTGACATTGCCTGGCGGCGTTTGCTTGACGATATGGAAAGCGCGCTGATAAGCCTCGCCGCTAATTGACCGTGCCCCCTCGATCTGCGAGTGGGCGCCCAGAAACCTCCGGGACAAAAAATTGATGGAAAAGCAAGACCAGCGCAATTTCCTGATCGCGATGGCTTTGATGGTTGCCTTTGTTTTTGGCTACCAGAAAGTCTTCATGGAGCCTGCGCAGAAACGCTTCGAAGCCCAGCAGGCCGCGATCAAGGCGGACGAACAGACCGGCATGAGCGCGACAGAGCTCAGTACTGTTCCGGCCATTGCTGCGACCAGGACGGTCGAGGAAGCGGTTTCGGGTCCCGGCCGCGTCAAGTTTGAAGGCGATTCCGTCGATGGATCGATCCGCCTTGCGGGTTCCCGCCTCGACGACCTTAGCCTGCGCAAGCACTATCTGACGGTCGAAAAGACCCAGGAAGTGCGCCTGTTCCGTCCGGAAGACGCCGAATTCGGCTATTTCGCCACCTTCTATTGGGCCGATGGATCCTCGCTGGTCGCGGGCCGCAATTCCCCTTGGGTGCAGGTGGGACTGGGCAAGCTGACAACAACGACGCCGATCACGCTTCGTCTCGAAACCCCCGGCCTGACGATTGACCGCAAGATCTCCGTCGACGCCAATTACATGTTCTCTTTCGAAGACACGCTGACCAATACCGGCGATACGGCGCGGTCGGTCCGCGCGATTGGCTCGGTCGAGCGGCACGGCGCCTACAAGGACTTCCTTGAAGTGACAGACCCCGGCTCGGCGGGCGAGGGCGGCCTCGCGCACATGGGCCTGATGGGCGTGGTCGATGGCGACCTGCGCATGAAGAAATACAAGCCGCTGCTCGCCCTGAAGAATATTGATGGTGAAACCAGCGAAGGCACGTTCCCCTCCACCGAAGGCGGCTGGTGGGGCCTGACAGACAAGTACTGGATGGGCTCGCTGGTGCCGCAGCAGGACCGCCCGTTCAACGGCATCGTCAACAAGAAGAGCATTGCCGTCGGCGGGCCGCTGGAAGTGCGCACCGAAAGCGAAGCCATCACCCTGGCGCCAGGTGCGAGCGAGACAGTCGGCAACCGCATCTTTGCCGGCGCCAAGCGTTTCGAAGTGCTGCAGGCCTACCAGAACGAGGACGGCATCCCGCGCATGGTCGATGCCATCGACTGGGGATGGGCCTTCTTCCTGACCAAGCCATTTTTCTATGTTCTCGAATACCTTGCCAGCAAGCTCAACTCCTTCGGCTGGGCGATCCTGGCCTTCACGGTCCTGATCAAGCTGCCGCTCGTGCCGCTGTTCAACCAGAGCTACAAGTCCATGGCCAAGATGAAGAAGCTGCAGGAGCCGATGAAGGAGCTCAACGAGCGTTTCGCGGCCGATCCGCAGCGCAAGCAGCAGGAAATCATGAAGCTGTACAAGCAGGAAGGCGCCAACCCGATTGGCGGCTGTGTGCCGATCCTGTTCACCATCCCGATCTTCTATGCACTCTACAAGACGCTCTATGTGACGCTGGAAATGCGCCACACGCCGTTCCTGTTCCTGAGGGACCTGTCAGCGCCGGATCCGACCGCCATTGGTAACCTGTTCGGCCTGCTACCCTGGGCGGCGGCGGACGTCAAAGCCGTTCCGGTGATCGGCATCATTATCGGTGTCGGGATCCTGCCGCTGCTCTATGGCCTGACCATGGCATCGCTGCAGAGCCTCAACCCGGCGCCGACCGACAAGACGCAGAAACTGGTGATCCAGGCCATGCCGATTGTCTTCACCTTCGTGTTCGGCGGTTTTGCCGCCGGCCTCGTCCTGTACTGGGTGTGGAGCAATATCCTGTCCTTTGCGCAGCAATACTTCATCATGCGCCGCAACGGGGTCGATACGGAACTTGGCAAGACAATCTCGCGCCTGCTGGGCCGCGAATCCAAGCCGGAGACCTGACCGATGGACACGCGCCCGGCACCGAGTGAAGACCAGATCGAAACCGGGCGCCTCCTGTTTGCCGGGCCGGTCGAATTCGTCATGGGCGTGGTTGATCTCAAGGGCCTGCCGCCGGCCGACCGCACCGAAGTGTGCTTTGCGGGCCGTTCCAATGTCGGCAAGTCCAGCCTGATCAACGCGCTGACCGGTCGGAACAAGCTGGCGCGGTCTTCTGCCGAGCCGGGCCGGACGCGCGAACTCAACTATTTCACGGTCGGCGAGGACCAGCTCTATCTCGTCGACCTGCCGGGATTTGGCTATGCCAAGGTCAGCCGCACGCAGGCCGAGGCCTGGATGAAGCTGACGCGGTCCTACCTGCGCGGCCGCCCGAGCCTGCGCCGCGTCTTCCTCCTGGTCGATGCGCGCCGCGGCCTGATGGATACGGATGAAGAGGTCATGGCCATGCTGGACGGGTCAGCCGTGACCTATCAGGTCCTGCTGACCAAGGTCGACAAGCTCAACAAGGGCGAGGTCGATGCGCTGCAGGCCGATATCGAGACGCGGCTGAAAAAGCATGGCGCGGCCCACCCCTTCGTCCTCGTCACCTCGTCCGAAAAGGGCTGGGGCATACCCGAACTGCGCGCCGAGATCGCCGCGCTGCTTTAGATCCTGCACATGCGGCGCCTGTTGGGGCGCTTGGCGGAAGGGGCTTTGGAATCAATCCCGCCCCGGACGATACGTCCGTGTCGCATTGGCGACCACGTCTCCGCGGGTCAGGTGGGCGGTGCGCCATTCCTGGGCGACGAATAGCGGGGCCTGGTCGGCATAGTGGGGTGAGGCCTTGTCGAGAGCGGCGCTGCCATAGGGGCTGATGACGCGGGCGGCCTGTCGGCCCTGCCGGTCCCATTCGACGAGGGCGATCCATGTATCGCCGGCTGTCATGTGAAGCTGCCCGTCATCGCGCATCGCGTCAGGATAGACGGCGCGTAGCGTGTCGGGCCCGCCGCTGATCGGCAGGCTGACCTTGCCGCGCACGAGCCGGTTGACCTCGCCCCATTCCGGATCAATCCGGCCATGATGGACCATCAGCCATTCGACCGCTTCGCGGAAGGCCGTCTCGGGCCCCGGGGCAGGAATGTGCGTGTATTTCGCGGTGATCTCGCGCAGCACGGTCAGGCCGCCAAGCGCCGCATAGCGGCTGTCGGCATTCATGTTCAAGTCCCAGGCGGCAAGGCGCTTGGCGGCCTCGGCCATTTCAGGCTCCTGGCTCCAGTCAATCGCCAGAACGCGGGCCACAAGGCCGGCGGCTTCGGACTGTTCGGCATAGGACGTGTCGAATTTGAGCGCCAGGAGGTCCGGCTCGTTAATCGGGGACGCGCCATCTGTCAGCTCGATCATGCGCAGCGACCGGTTGGATTCATTCGTCTGCAGGCCCATGGACCCGGGGAAGTCTTCCGCCCGCAGATTGTCCGGGCCGTCAGTGGCGCTGTAGGGCGTATTGTTGGAATTGTAGACAAGGCCTGAGACGGGATTGACCAGTTTCGGCACGTCGGCCCAGGGGCGGTAGCCCTGCCAGATCAGGTCCGACCGGTCGCCCGGCAGGTCGCCCGACCAGTCCCAGGCATCATTCCGCGCGGGGTATTGCGCATTGTGGATGAAGGCGACGTTCGCCTCCCTGTCGGCATAGATGTAATTGATGCTGGGCAGGGCGTTCAGCGACATGGCGGTCATGAAGCCGTCCATGTCCTCGGCCTTGTTCAGGCGGTAATACTGTTCCAGCTGGCGGATCTCGCCCATGCCGGCGAACCGCACCGCATAGGTGCCATGGGCGGCCTCAATGACCGGGCCATGGGCCGAGCGCAGGACCTTGCGCCTGACCTTCAGCGCAAACGGCCCGGCCAGCCTGACGTTCAGCGTGGCCTCGGTTTCGCCGAAATCCACCCATTCGCCGTCCAGCTTGTACTGGCTTGCATTCTCTGGGTTCACGGTCAGGACATAGGTGTCGACAAGGTCCTGCGCGCTGACCGTATTGGCCCAGCCGAGATTCCTGTTGAAGCCGTGCAGGATCACCGGCGTGCCGGGGAACAGGCCGCCGGTGATGTCGAGGCCCTCATCGGACGAGATCTGGGCCTCGTACCAGGCGACGGGGCCGGTCAGGGGCTGGTGGGAGTTGATGAGGAGGCGGGTGACGTCATCCCCGGCGCGGCTGGCGGAGACGGCAATCGCGTTCGAGCCGCGCTCGGCCATGGTCCTCGGGCCGATCAGGAAGGCCTTGCGCCCCTCGGCCGGATCGAGCGCGATGGTCTGGGTGTAATCCTTGCCGAACAGTTCAAGGAAGGTTGCGTCGAGGCCATAGAAGAAGGGTGTCTTGAACACGAAGCCCGCCACGACATCCCGGCTCGTGAACGGCGCAAGGCCGCGCCATGTCGCCTTCGGGTGCTCGGCGGCGTAGAGGTTCAGTCCGGCGGCATAGGCATCGGCCATGGCCTTCACATCATCCGGAACGTCTGTCTCGTAGCGCGCATCCACCGTGTCCCACACGCCGAGCAGGGCGACGATATAGTCGAGCGGCGCCGCATCCCTGCCGCGATAGCGCGCCAGAACGCCCCGGCCGGCCGCAACGGTCTCCTGGATGGTTTCGAAATCATCCTCGGCATGCGCATAGGCGAGGCCGAAGGCGGCGTCTGCATCGCGGGCGCCATGCACGTGCGGCACGCCGTAGGCGTCGCGGATGACTTCGGCGTCATAGTCTGCGGCCGCGGCGGCCAGTTCGCTGGCGGGCGGATTGGCGGGCAGCGGATCCCACAGGAATATCCCGGCCGCTACCAGCAGGACGAGCAGCAGCGCGCCAGCGCCCGTCAGGATGCGTTTCATCATGTCTCCCCCAGTGCCTGTTTGCTTTTCCGGCCAGCCTAACGGCTTGCCGCCAATCTGTCGCGTCCCGAATGGAAGGGTTTCGCCGCGCTCAAAAGCACCTTATGAGGCTGGCCCATACGCACTGAATGCGAAGGATGGCGCCCGTTCCGATGACAGACCCCGTTGCACAAGCCCGATTCACGGCAAAGACCCTGTCGGAGGCCCTGCCCTATATCCAGCGTTATGCCGGGCAGACAATCGTCGTGAAATATGGCGGCCATGCCATGGTCGACCCGGCCCTGTCGGCCGGATTTGCGCGCGATGTGGTCCTGCTGAAGGCGCTGGGTATCCATCCCGTCATCGTGCATGGCGGCGGGCCGCAGATCGGCAAGCTGCTGGAGAAGCTGGGCATCGTGTCCGAGTTCAAGGGCGGCCTGAGGGTGACCGACGAGGAGACGATGGAAGTCGTCGAGATGGTCCTCTCCGGCCCGATCAACAAATCCATCGTGCGGGCGATCAACCAGGCGGGCGGCAAGGCGGTTGGCCTGTCCGGCTCTGACGGCAACCTGATCCGGGCCGAAAAGGCCACCAAGACCACCAAGGATCCCGACAGCCATATCGAACAGGTGCTCGATCTCGGCTTCGTCGGCGAGCCGAGTGCGATTGATACGACCGTCCTGGACGCCTTGCTGCGCGATGACGCGCAGCTGATCCCGGTCGTGGCGCCGGTCGGCGTCGGCCATGATGGCGCGCGCTACAATATCAATGCGGATACGGCGGCAGGCGCCCTGGCGGCTGCGCTTGGCGCGAGCCGCCTCCTGCTGCTGACGGACGTCGCCGGCGTGCTGGACAAGGACAAGAAACTGATGCGCGAGATTGCCGTTTCGCGCATTCCGGCGCTGATTGCGGACGGCACAGCTGCAGGTGGCATGATTCCCAAGCTTGAAACTGCCGCACATTCCGTAAATCATGGAGTCGGGGCGGCTGTGATACTTGATGGGCGTGCGCCGCACGCTCTCCTCATGGAGCTATTCACAGAACATGGCGCAGGTACGCTCGTTTCTTAAAATCCTCGGCGTCCTCGGCGCCTTCCTGGCATTCGGCCATTCGGCGCAGGCGCAGGAGGGTGCCGATGGCTGGTCGCTGTGCAATCGCACGAGTTTCATCCTCGAAGCTGCGATCGGCCGCCCTGAAGGCAATGGCATGACGGTCGAAGGCTGGATCAAGCTGCAGCCGGGCAGCTGCAAGCTCGCCCTGGCGGGCCCGCTCGAGCCGAAATTCCACTTTGTCTATGCCCGTACATCCACGGCCCATCGCGGCGGTGTGCGCGAATGGGGCGGCAATACCGACCTGTGTGTCGACCCGACGGGCAGTTTCTCGCTGGAAAGCCCGCCGGAATGCGCGGCCATGGGCCTTGAATCGCGCGGTTTCCGCGCCGTCGAGATTACCCGGCGCACACGCTGGACGACCCCCTTCACCGAGATTGACAATTACAGTCCCGAAAAGGCGCGCGCGGCCGGTATCCAGCGGCTGCTGGAAGAGGCTGGTGTGGTGTCCAACGTGATTGACGGCAATATCGGCCACAAGACGCGCGCGGCGATCGCTGACTTCCTGAAGAAGAACGGCCTGCCGGCCACGACCTCCGAGGCCGACCTGATCGACTTTCTCGAGCAGGTGGCGAAAGAGCGTGGCCGGGCCGTGGGATTCACCGTGTGCAACCGCACCAAGAACCGGATCTGGAGCGCGATTGCGCGGCGCGGGTCGGAGGGCTGGGAAAGCCGCGGCTGGTGGATGCTGGAAGCGGGCGGCTGTGCGCGGGTGATCGACCGGCCGCTCAGCGGCGCCGAACATTTCGTCTATGGCGAGATGGAGGATGACGGCAAGCTGCGCACGCTGGCCAAGGCGTCTGACGCCTTCTGCGTCGGGCGGTCAAAATTCGCGATTGTCGGGCGCGACGATTGCGAGGCATCGGCCTATCGCACGGCCCTGTTTGCCGCGACGCCTGCGCCTGTCGACCGCAAACTCGTGTTCGAATTCTTCGAGCGCGATTTCGCAAAGGCCGGCGCGAATGAGCGATAGGCATGCCGGCGTTCACCTGGCGCCATTCGGCAGTTTCGGCCATGTCCGCAACTGGGTGTTCGATCTCGACAACACGCTCTATCCGGCCGAGTGCGACCTGTTCGCCGAAATAGACACGCGGATGACGGACTTCGTCTCGGGCCTGCTGCAATTGCCGCGCGATGAGGCTCGCAAGGTCCAGAAAAAATACTATGCAGAGCATGGCACGACCCTGTCTGGCCTGATGACCGTTCACGGTATAGACCCAGCCGATTTCCTGCACTACGTCCACGAAATAGACCTGTCCCCCCTGCCGGACCTGCCTGCGCTGCGGGCGGCGCTGGAAATCCTGCCGGGCCGCAAGTTCGTCTATACAAACGGATCACGCCGGCATGCAGAGCGCGTGACCGAGAAGATGGGGCTTGGCCATGTCTTCCATGGCAGTTTCGGTATCGAGGACGCGGCCTATGCGCCCAAGCCCAAGCCGGCCTCGTATGAAGCGTTCAGGACGCTGCACGATGTCGACCCGCACGAATCGATCTTTTTCGAGGATCTGGCGCGCAACCTGGCTCCCGCCAAGGATATCGGTTTCACCACGGTGCTTGTGCATTCGGAGAAGGACTGGAGCCACGAGCCGATCGAGGCGCGCCCGGCCAGCCTGGCCGATGTTCTGGGGGATGACGGGCAGGACCACATCGACTATGTGACAGGCGACCTTGCTGCCTTCCTCGAAGCGGCACTGGACACCCTCTAGCCTTCTGCCGACCGGAGACCGCCCGAATGACCCACGCCCTCGCTGACGTTATCGACCGCGCATGGGAGCGCCGCGACACACTGTCCACAGATACGATGGGCGAAGTCCGCGAAGTCGTCGATGCAGCGATTGAGCTGCTCGACAAGGGCGAGGCGCGGGTTGCGAGCCGGGAAGCAGACGGCAGCTGGACCGTGCATCAATGGCTGAAGAAGGCCGTGCTCCTCTCCTTCCGCCTTAATGCCAATGGCCTCATTCCGGGCGGGCCGGGACCGGGCGCCTGGTGGGACAAGGTGCCGTCCAAGTTCGAAGGCTGGGGTGAGGCGGATTTCCAGGAGGCGGGTTTCCGTGCCGTGCCGCCCTGCGCGGTGCGCCGGGGCGCGTTCATTGCGAAAAATGCCGTTCTCATGCCGTCCTATGTCAATATTGGCGCGCATGTCGGCGAAGGCACGATGATCGACACATGGGCCTCTGTCGGCTCGTGCGCACAGGTCGGCGCGAACTGCCATATCTCGGCCGGCACCGGCATTGGCGGCGTTCTGGAGCCGCTTCAGGCCAATCCGACGATTATCGAGGACAATTGCTTCATCGGCGCGCGCTCCGAAGTGGTCGAGGGCGTGGTTGTCGGGGAAGGCTCGGTCATCGCGATGGGCGTGTTCATCACCCAGTCGACCAAGATCGTGAACCGCCAGACCGGCGAGATCAGCTATGGCAAGGTGCCGCCCTATTCGGTGATCGTGCCGGGCACGCTGCCGGACAAGAATGGCGGGCCAAGCCTCGCCTGCGCCGTGATCGTGAAAACCGTCGACGCCCAGACCCGCTCAAAGACCGGCGTCAACGAGCTGTTGCGGGATTAGGCCGGCAGGGCGCCGTGCGCGCCGGAATGATCGCTCTGCGCATGCAGTAATTGCTGCAGCGCCAGCTTCAGCTGGCGCGGCAGGGTCGGCTTGCGGCAGATCGGCGCTGACTTGTAGCGTGCGCGCAGCACGTCCTCGGCCGAATGGCCGGTATTGAACAGGAAAGGTATGCCCCGCGCGGCCAGGATGTCGGCGACGGGAAACACGAGCTGGCCTGCGACATCGACGTCGAGAATCGCAGCGTCCGCCTCGATCGATTCTGCGAGTTTGATCGCCGTCTGGATGTTGTAGGCGGAGGCAATCGCCGTCCCGCCCATTTCGGCGACCATGTCTTCAAGATCCATGGCGATGAGGATTTCATCTTCGACGATCAGTATCTGGGGCGGTTTGGTCATGTCTTGTGTAATGCGTTTCCGCCCGGTTCGTTCCACACATTAAGCAACGCCGCCCCGGCCGGCCAGGCAGCCGCCGGCCTAGGTATCGAACATGACGACCTGGCGGGCGACCGAGCCCTTATTGTCCTTCAGGTTCTGCAGCGCGCCGGTCAGGCCATCAAGCCCGATCCGGTCTGATACCAGGTCATCGAGATGCAGGCGGCCCTGCTTGTAGAGGGTGATGAGGCGCGGAAAGTCGATGCGGAACCGGTTGGAACCCATGACGGCGCCCTGCAGGCGCTTTTCGGTGACCAGCAGCTCAATGCCGGGGATCTCGATGTTCACGCCGGGCGGGATCATGCCGATCACGGTCATCACGCCGCGCGGACGCATCATCATGTAGCCCTGCTCGGCGGTCTGCTTCAGGCCGACGCACTCGAAGGCATAATGCACGCCGCCATTGGTCAGCTCCTTGACCTGCTCGATCGGGTCGCCGTTCTTCGGGTTGACGAAATCGGTGGCGCCGAATTTCTTCGCCATGGCGAGTTTTTCGTCCGAGAGGTCAACCGCGATGATGCGCGATGCCCCGGCGATTGCGGCGCCATTGATGGTCGACAGGCCCACCCCGCCGCAGCCGAGCACGGCAACGGTCGAGCCCGGCTCGACCTTTGCTGCATGAAAGACAGAGCCGACACCGGTAATGACGCCGCAGCCGATCAGGCAGGCGCGGTCCATCGGCATGTCCTTGTCGATGACGCAGAGCGTGTTCTCGTGCACGAGGATCTGCTCGGCGAAGGAAGAGAGATTCAGGAACTGGTTGACCTTCTCCTTGCCGATGGACAGGCGCGGCGCCTCGGTGGGTGCGCGCCGGAACTGTTCGCCATTGACCGTGTGGCAGACCGACATATGGCCGGTCAGGCAGAATTCGCAGGTGCCGCAGAAGGGCGAAAGGATGGAGACGACATGGTCGCCGGGTTTGACGGCGCTGACCATGGAGCCGACCTGCTCGACCACGCCGGCGCTTTCATGGCCGAGGATGACGGGCATTTCTGTCGGGAAGGCGCCGTCCCAGAAATGCACGTCGGAGTGGCACACGCCCACCGCGCCGAGGCGGACCAGCACTTCACGCGGGCCGGGCTTCGAGATCGTGACCTCTTCGATGGAGAGCGGCGCATTTGGCGCGCGCATGACGGCAGCTTTCATGGGTGTTTCCTCCGGTTTGCCGGGCGCTCGTTCACCGGCGCCGGGTCTCAGCTTCCACCATTGCGCAGCGGCCGGGACTTGAACAGCCCGGCCGTTACGTAAGCCTTGATTCCCGCATGCGTCAGTAGGGCGTGCCGTCTTCGTGGAGATAGATGCCGTCCGGCCCGACTTTCATGTCGATGGCAGGATAGGCGCAGCCATCCTGGGAATCCCGGCTGCTGGCAACGAGGAAGACCAGGTTGTCCGGGCCCTCATTGCGCAGGTGATGGGCCTCGCCATCGGCCGGGAAGGCCGCCATCTCGCCGGGACCGAGCGTGTACTCGCCGCAATCTGTGACAACCCGCGCCGTGCCCGACAGGACCACGACGAACTCGTCCTCGTGGGTGTGGACGTGCATCTGGCTGGACCAGACGCCCGGCGGCAATGTGCAGAGATTGACACCCAGCGCGGTCAGGAAGCCGGCATCGCCGACAGCCTGCCACCGGCGTGCGCTCACAGCGTCGGCATGGGGGGCCGGATAGTCGGTGCCGGTCCTGACAGGCACACTGGCGGGGTCGATTTTCGGCACGGCCTATTCCGCAGCAACAAGACCGCTGGCGCGGCCCATGACATGGAAGATTTCGTGCTGCTCCATCACGCCGGAGACGAGTTCCGATCCGGGGCCGGTCGCGAAGATGGCGACATCATCCCCGCCATGGGTTTCCGATCCCATGGGCACGAGTGCAGGCTGGAGGAAATCCTTGGCCGTCGTGTCGGTATCGGTCAGGTCCTCGCGCGTGCAGTCGGCCTCGCCATCGACAAGCCGGCAGCCGGTCTGGCCATTGGCATAGGAGAGGGTCGTGTACGGCTTGCCGTCGAGGCCTTTCAGGTCCGGGCCGAGACCGGGATTGACCTTGCCGAGGATCGGGTTGCCGCGCGCCGGATAGCCGGAAATCGTCATCGTGTGGCTATGGTCGGCGGTGACGATGATCAGCGTGTCGTCATTGTCCGTCATCTCCAGCGCGGCCGCGACGGCCTGATCGAACATGTCGGTTTCTTCAAGGGCCCGGGCGGCATTGACGCCATGATGGGCATGGTCGATCCGGCCGCCCTCGACCATCAGGACATAGCCGTCCTCATTCCGGGACAGGCGGGTAATGGCGGCGCGGGTGAGTTCGGCCAGCGAGGGCTCTCCGGCCGTGTCGTCTGCCCGGTCAAGCTCGTATTCCATGTGCGAACCCTCGAACAGGCCGAGCACTTTTGCGTCGGATGCAAAGTCGATGGCGTCGAAGCCGGCCTTGTCGGTTACGAGCGTGTGTGCCGGCGACTTGGCCAGCCATTCCGCAGACAGGTCGCGGCCATCGGTGCGGTTGCCGGTCTTGCCCGCGTCTTCCGGGTCGGCCTGGTCGAAGGTCAGGAACTGCGAGCGGCCACCGGCCATGGCGACTTCAAATCCGTCGCCTTCCGGCCATTCGATGAACTGGCGGGCAATATCCTTGCAGTCGCCGGCATCCCCGCCTTCCAGGTCGGCATCATCCTCCCAGTCGCGGCTCGGGGTTTCCGCAAAGGTCGAGGCGGGCGTCGCGTGGGTCAGGCGCGCGGTCGAGACAAAACCCGTGGCAAGGCCTGCCCGTTCGGCCAGTTCGAACAGGGTGTCGGTGCCGTGGCCTTCGACGCTGGCGCAATTGCCGACACTGGCTTCCTTCAGGATGCCCAGCGTGCGCGAATTGACCTTGGCGCCGGTCACCATTGCGGTCGCGGTCGCGGCGGAATCGGAAACCTGGAAATCATGGCTGTAGGTTTTCGACAGCGCCATGTGCGGCAGCGTGTCCATGGCCAGCGTGTAGGATTCGCCGTCCACGCCGCGTTTCTGGCCCGCATGGATGCGCGCGGCCGTGATGGTCGAAATGCCCATGCCGTCACCGATGAAGAGAATGACGTTCTTCGCCGGCGTGACGCCGCGCGCGTCGATACGGGCCTGCACGGTGGCGGCGGCAGACGTGTAATAGGAATCGCCAGCCTGCGTCGGCAGAGCGCCGTCCCGCAGCGGGGCAGCGGCTGGCGCGGCCATGTCCGGTGTTTCCGGCGTTTCTGGCGCGGCTGGGGCCGTTGTGGTGCAGGCAGTGGAGACCAGGGCGAGGCCGGTCAGCAGGGCGGCGATGGATGTGCGCATGTTTTGAAATTCCCGAGCGATTCAATCTGCCTCACTGATAGCGGAGTTTTGTGGCAGTTTCGATGCAGTCGGGCGGATTTCAGTCAATCGGCATCGGTTTTCCGCGCTGGGACAGCCAGACGGCCGCGAGAATAGCCGCTGCGCCGCCCGCCTGCAGCGCCGAAAGGGGCTCATCAAACAGGGTCCATGAAATCGCCGCGGCAACAACCGGCTGCACCACGACGACAATGCCGGCAATGGCGGCGGGCGTACGGCCGAGGCCGCCGATGATCAGGCCCTGCCCCATCACCTGAACGACCAGCGCCAGGAAGAGCGGCGCCCGGAATCCGCTGAGGTCATCCGGGAAAAAGGCTTCACCCGACAGGCTGACGATGACGCCCGCAATGCATATTTCCACCATGGTCAGCCAGAAGATGGTCTCCAGGCCGCCCAGCGTGCGCCGGGCCAGTTTCGATGACAGCATGTAGCCGGACACAAGCAGCGCCGCCGACAGGGCCAGCAGGTCGCCGCGTATATCGCCCTTGCCGCCCGCTTCGCCGCCAAGCGACAGGGCGGCCGCGCCGGCAATCGCCAGGAGGACGGCCCCGAACCAGATATTGGTCGGCCGCTCCTTGAGGAACAGCCAGGCCACGAAGCCGACGGAGACGTTGCCGAGATTCACGATGAAGGTGGCGTTCGCGACCGTGGTCAGCGTCAGGCCCCAGTGCCAGAGCGCCATGTCGAGGGCGAAGAAGGTCCCGGCCAGCAGGACGTACCGGTTGGGCTGTCGGGGTGCCCGGCGTTCAACCAGAAAGACAAGCGCGAGCAGGACGGGCGCGGCGAACGCGTAGCGCCAGAAGGCGATGGCCTGGGGGCCGAGATCGTCGAGACCGAGGCGCAGGCCAATCGGCGCAAAGCCGATGCACACGCCGCCGCCGAATACCATCAGCGGGCCGATCCAGTGGCGCTCGAAGGGGGCCGGCGGAGGCGTGAGGGCAGGGACGAGGGGGTTCAGGGAGGATGTCATGCGGCGAGCGTCATGGCGCGAATATCGCCCGGTGTCATCCCTTCTTCTTTGTAGACGGACAAACCCTTGTCGCCCGCCCGCTTGGACAGTTTCTTCCCGTCCGGTCCGAGCACGAGCGGATGGAAACGATAGACCGGCACGGGCCAGTCCATGAGGGCCTGCAACAGGACATGCACACTGGTCATGTCGCGAATGTCTTCGCCGCGAATGACATGCGTGATCCCCTGCAGGGCATCGTCATGGCAGCAGGCCAGGTGATAGCTTGCGGGCGTATCCTTGCGGGCCAGCACCACGTCGCCGAATGCTGCCGGATTGGCGCGCACCGTGCGTGCACCGCTTGCGGTCTCTTCGGTGTAGTCCAGAGCCGTGTAGCGGTCGCCCAATGCGGCCCGCGCCGCGCGCAATGACAGGCGCCAGGCAAAGGCATGGCCGAGCGCGAGGTGCCGCGCCTCATCCTGCGGCGCGAGCGGTTTGCCGATGAAGGGGGCATCATCGGGGTCGGCACCCGCGGGAAGGGCCGCTGCGATTTCCCGCCGCGTCTTGAAACAGCGATAGATCAGGCCCCGTGCCTGCAGGGCATCGAGGACGCGGGCATAATCATCAAAGTGTTCCGACTGGCGCCGGACGGGCCCCGACCAGTCGAGCCCGAGCCATGCCAGGTCGGCAAGGATGGAGGCCTCATATTCAGGGCGGCATCGCGTCTGGTCGATATCCTCAAGCCGCAGGAGGACGCGTCCGCCAGCTTCCCGCGCAGCATCCCATACATGAAAGGCTGACGCGGCATGGCCCAGATGCAGGTGACCAGTGGGTGACGGCGCGAACCGGGTGACGAAACCTGTCATGTGATCCGCCCTCCCTACGTTGCCAGTTTGCCGATGCTAGCGCCGGATCACGCACGATAACAGCCATTGCCTGTTGCCAGCGCCCGGCTAGGCTCGTATCGCCTTGGCACCAAAGAGGTCAATTACCATGCTGGATACAGGCTGGTTCACGGCGGCAGAAGACTGGGTGGAGACGCACGTGCTCAGCGCCCATGATTTCGCAACTTTCGGGTTCGCGATGGCGCTCCTGCTGTGCCTTGGTCTCCTTTACCTGCTCCTGTCCGGCGTCCGCACCCTGATCACGCGCCTGCGTAATGCCGGAAGCGCTCGGGCCTTCCGGCGCAGCAAGCAGCCCGGCTATCGCATCCTGGTTGCGCGGCCCACCGGACCCGGCGCGGGCCGTATTGGCAAATGGCTGAATGCGGCGGTGAGCGCCCATCTGGCCGAATACAATTTCGGGGCGCCGTTCCGCGTCGCGTCGACGGGCGAGATTTCCGGCGACAGCGACCAGAAGATCATTGCCCATGCCCGCCGCAGGCTGGCTGCTGCCGATGCCGACATGCTGGTCTGGGCCAGCCGGATCAGCAAGGGCAATAGCGGCCTGGTCGTGCAGGGCCTGTCTCGCGGCGGCGGCCTGCGGCCCGACGAGGCCCGGCCCTTTACCATCGCCCTGCCGGGGCGCCGCGACGCCCGAGGCGGGCAGGTGCCAAACATTGCCGCCTACCTGCTGGCCAAGAAGCTGCAGCCCGCGCTGGCCAATCCGCAGGCCTTCCGGCCGGAGAAGATGAAACTGCTGGCTGAATCCCTCGACCGGATGCTGGACGACAGCGCGTCCGTTTCGCCGGTCATCCGCAGCGAGCTGGAAGCCGATTTTTGCGCATCCGGCGTGCATGTGGCTGAACAGACCGGCGACCTCAGCACACTCGACCGGGTCATCGCGATGCGCCGGGCGCATCTGGGGGAGGTGACGAATACGTCGGATTCCGCGCTGGTGTCACAGGCTCGCATGGACCTTGGCCGGGCCCTGCTGGCGCGCGCCGAGAAGCAATATGACCTCAAACTTGTCCAGGAGGCGATCTCGCACCTGTCGCAGGTGGTCGAGGCCCTTCGCGCCGATCCATCGATCCAGAAGGCGCAAACGGCCTCTGATGCCATGTTCAAGGCGCAGACCATGATCGAGACCCGCAAGCGGTTCTCGATGAATTTCGGATCCTAGACGCACCAATACGATTCAGGACAACCGGAAGGCCCACCCTGAGCGCTCACTGAATGGTACTGAATGGTTTAGCTGCCTGAAACGCTGACGCCGACCGGGCAGGACACGCCCGTTCCGCCAATGCCGCAATAGCCGGCCGGATTCTTGGCGAGGTATTGCTGGTGGTAATCCTCGGCATAATAGAACGGGCCAAGCGGCGCGATCTCGGTGGTGATGGTGCCGCCATGGCCAGCCCGGGCGAGCGCGCCCTGATAGGCGGCGGCCATGTCGCGGGCAGTTGCGGCCTGCGCGTCGGATGTCGTGTAGATGGCCGAGCGGTATTGCGTGCCGATATCATTGCCCTGGCGCATGCCCTGGGTCGGGTCATGGCTTTCCAGGAACAGTTTGACCAGATCGCCATAGCTGACCCTGCTCGGGTCAAACACGACGCGGACGACTTCGGTGTGGCCGGTGCGGCCGCTGCAGACTTCCTCATAGGTCGGGTTCGGGGTGGGACCGCCGGCATAGCCTGCCGCCGTCATCCAGACGCCGTCCTGCTGCCAGAACTTGCGCTCGGCGCCCCAGAAACAGCCGAGGCCGAAGATGGCGACCTCGAATCCGGCGGGCACATCGCCCTGCAGCGGGCGGTGGAAGACGAAATGGTCGGCGGCGGTCGGGATGGCTGCGCTGCGGCCCGGAAGGGCGCTTGCGGCATCCGGAATTGTTGCGGGTTTCTTCGAGAACAACATGGTGCGGTCTCCTTTACTGGCGGGAATATGGGGCCGGACGGCGCGAACGGCAATCACGGTCTTGCGAGCGGCCATGCGTTCCGCTATGGCCCTGTGCTTCGCTCAGGCGATGGTGAGGTGGCCGAGTGGTCGAAGGCGCACGCCTGGAAAGTGTGTAGGCTAGCAATAGTCTCCAGGGTTCGAATCCCTGTCTCACCGCCAGCCCGGCTTGGTCCATTCCGGGCACATGGTTTACATTTGATACCGGACAGATGGTTTACACATCTGCCGGTGCGAATGGGTTGATACCGGAATGAACGCGCGTCTTGTCGCGCGCCGACTGGCAGCTCACGCAGGTTCGAACGCCCGGAAGCGCCTTGCGCCGGGCCTCGGGGATCGGTTCCTCGCAAACGTCGCAATGCGCCGGGCTTTCGCCTGCAGGCATGCTGGCGCGGGCCGTGCGCACCGCGTCCTTGATACTGTCTTCGATCTGGTCCTGAACGGCGCCATCCCGCGCCCAGCCATTGGCCATGTCATTTCACTTCCGGTTTGTGCGAGACCTTACACATGGGAACGCGAGGCGAGCGTGTCCACCGAGCCGGCTGTACTCGCCAGTCCGCACCCAAGAAAAACGCCGGCCCCCTCGCGGAGGCCGGCGTGTTCATTTCGGGGTGTCAGGCAGGCCTAGAACTTGTAGCCAACCGCAATGGTTGCAGCGTTCGTGTCGGTGTCTTCGAAGCTGTAATAGGTGTAGTCACCGCGCAGCTGCCAATTGTCGGTCATATCAAACGAGAGGCCTGCACCAATGGCCGGGCCGTTTGCGGAATTCTCGATCACGCCGAGTGTCGTGCCGCCGGGGGTGATGACGCTCGCATCAATGTCGATATAGGCATAACCAGCCCGGGCCGACACATCGAGACGCTCGGTCAGGGGCACGGTGGCCCGGCCATAGAGGCCAACCAGATAGTTCAGGCCGAGATCGCCGGATGCAGTGATCGTGTCATTGAAGTCGGCGTCGCTATTGTCGTCGAGGTTGAACTCGTCCTCGTCGACATTGTAGTCAAACTCGCCGTCATCAATGCCTGTCGACAGTTCGGCTTCGAGCGAGAACATCGGCGTGAACTGGTAGCCGACACGGCCGGTTATGGCATTCGAGTCGATACCGGATTCGGCACCGTCAGGCTCGATGTCGAGGTAAGTATAGCCGCCCTGCGCATAGAAGCCGGTGTCTTCATTGCCATACGTCTGGGCAACGGCTGGCGCCGCCAGGCCAAGCGCAATCGCGGCAGCTGACGACGAGATGATCAGAAGCTTTTTCATGGGAGGAATCCTTTGTTCGTGCATCCCGAACTGCTCGGGACATGAGGCGCTAACGGGCCCCTGACACGTCTGTTCCGGCCGGCCTGTGCGCTGAAACCTGTTGTGGTAAAAGCGGCACACTTTATTAACGCGCCTTAACCTGGCTTGACGCGGCGCCTGCCTTCGATCACCTGCCATTCATGGCATTTGTGAAAATCTGCGGCCTTACCGATCCGGACCTCGTGCGCTTTGCGGCCCGCGAGGGGGCGGACTGGATCGGCTTTGTGTTTGTCGAGGCAAGCCCGCGCCATGTGACGCCGGAAGCGGCGGCCAGCCTGCTGATGCAGGCGGGCAAGGCGGTTCCCGTGGCACTGCTGGCCGATGCCACCGATGACGGGATTGATGCCGTGACGGCGACCGGCATCCGCGTCCTGCAGCTGCACGGGGCGGAAACGCCGCAGCGGCTGGCCGACATCAAGGCGCGTACCGGCTGCGAGGTCTGGAAGGCGCTCGGCGTTTCGTCGCGCGTTCACCTTGATGATGCCCGCGCCTACACGGCGGCCGACCGTTTGCTGATCGATGCGCGGCCGCCGGAAGGGGCGGCGCGGACAGGCGGGCATGGCGCGCCATTCGACTGGACGATCCTTGATGGCTGGCAGGCGCCCGCGCCCTGGATGCTGGCGGGCGGCTTGACGCCCGAGACGGTCGCCACAGCTATTGCCGCGACAGGTGCGCCCGCCGTTGACGTCTCCTCTGGCGTCGAGCGGATACGGGGGCTAAAGGACAGGGAGCTGGTGCGGGCATTCATCCGCGCGGCCAAAGAGGCATAATGATGGACCTGCGTAATTCCTGGGAACAATGGCCGGACGCGAATGGCCGCTTTGGCGAGTTTGGCGGACGCTATGTCGCCGAAACGCTGATGCCATTGATACTGGACCTGGAAAAGGAATACCGGGCGGCGAAGCTAGACCCCGCCTTCAAGGCGCAGATGGACGACATGTGGGCCCATTATGTCGGCCGCCCCTCGCCGCTCTATTTCGCCGAGCGCATGACCGAGCATTTCGGCGGGGCGAAAATCTATTTCAAGCGCGACGAGCTGAACCATACCGGCGCGCACAAGATCAATAATTGCCTCGGCCAGGTCCTGCTGGCCATGCGCATGGGCAAGACGCGTATCATCGCCGAAACCGGCGCTGGCCAGCATGGCGTGGCCACGGCGACGATCTGCGCCCGGTTCGGCCTGAAATGCGTGGTCTTCATGGGCGAGACCGATGTCGAGCGCCAGAAGCCGAACGTGTTCCGCATGAAGCTGCTCGGCGCCGAGATCGTGCCTGTTTCCTCCGGCACCGGCACGCTGAAGGATGCGATGAACGAGGCCCTGCGTGACTGGGTGACGCATGTGGACGACACGTTCTACTGCATCGGCACGGCGGCCGGCCCGCACCCCTATCCGGAAATGGTGCGCGACTTCCAGAGCATTATCGGCATCGAGGCCCGCCAGCAGATCCTCGAGCGCGAAGGCCGCCTGCCGGACGCCGTCATGGCCTGCATTGGCGGCGGGTCGAACGCGATCGGCTTGTTCCACCCCTTCATCAATGATGAAACCGTGCGCCTGATCGGCGTCGAGGCGGCGGGGCACGGCATCGAGACGGGCGAACACGCCGCAGCGCTGAATGGCGGCCGCCCGGGCATCCTGCATGGCAACCGCACCTACCTCTTGCAGACTGATGACGGGCAGATCCTCGATGCGCACTCGATCAGCGCCGGGCTCGACTATCCGGGCATCGGGCCGGAGCATGCCTTCCTGCGCGACACGGGCCGGGCTGAGTATCTTTCTTGTACGGACGATGAGGCGCTGGCTGCATTCCAGTTGTGCACGCAGCTTGAGGGCATCATCCCGGCGCTGGAACCGGCCCACGCCATCGCCCGCCTCGGCGACGTGATTGACGGTCTGGACAAGGACGGCCTCCTCATCATGAATCTCTGCGGCCGCGGCGACAAGGACGTGTTCAGCGTGGCCAAGGCACTGGGAGTGGATATGTGACTGACCTCCTCCTCATCCGTATCACCTGCCCGTCGCGCCGTGTGGCCGAGGAAATCGCCGATGCCGCTGTCGAGCAGCGCCTCGCGGCCTGCGCCAATCTCGAAGGGCCGGTCACCTCGACCTATCGCTGGAAAGGGGTGGTCGAACATGCCTTTGAGTTCGTTCTTTGGATGAAGGCGCCGGAATCGCGCTGGAGCCAGATCGAGACGCTCGTCAACGAACTGCACCCCTATGAAGTGCCGGCGATCGTCGCCCTGCCCTGCGCCCAGGCCTCCGCGCCCTATGCTGCCTGGGTCAACGCAAATACGGATTCCTGATGCCCACTTCCCGAATTACGGCCCGCTTTGACAAGGCGAAGGCGGAACACCGTGCTGTCCTCGTGGCCTATCTGATGGGCGGCGACCCGGACCTCGAAACCAGTTTCGACGCCATGTGCGCCCTGCGCGACAATGGCGCCGACATTATCGAGCTGGGCGCGCCCTTTACCGATCCGATGGCCGACGGTCCCGCGATCCAGCGCGCCGGCCTGCGGGCCCTCGCCAGGCATACGACGCTGATCGACGTTCTCGGCCTGGCGGCGCGCTTCCGCGAAACCGATCAGGAGACGCCGCTGATCCTGATGGGCTATGCCAATCCGGTGCATTCCCTTGGCTATGCCGCGTTTGCCGAGGCGGCCCACGCGGCCGGTATTGACGGCACGATCCTCGTCGACCTGCCGCCGGAAGAGGATTCCGATCTGCGCGCCGAATATGCCCGGCATGACATCTCGGTCATCCGCCTCGCGACACCGACCACGCACGAGGCCCGCATGGCCAAAGTGGCCGACGGGGCCTCGGGATTCATCTACTTTGTCGCTGTCACGGGCGTGACGGGCGCCGGATCGGCCGATCCGCAGGCCATTGCCGGGAACGTCGAAATGGTCCGCCGTGTATCAGGATTGCCCGTATGTGTTGGATTCGGGGTAAAAAATGGTGCACAGGCTGTAGAAATGGCTAAAATTGCCGATGGGGTTGTCGTAGGCTCCGCTTTTGTGGAGCATGCTCAGTCAGCCCACGAATCGGGTGATCATTCTGAAGCGCCGCGGGGAATGGGCGCACTTGCAGGGGAATTGAGCGCAGCCATGGCTGCGGTCGCCAAAGCGTAGGGACTGTTTCGGTCTTAAGGAGTACCAAGGCATGAACTGGATCACGAAGGTCACCCCGCCGGGCCTGAAGACCATGCTCGCCAAGAAAGATACGCCAGACGATCTGTGGATAAAATGCCCGGCGTCCGGCGAACTGGTTTACAAGGCAGACCTTGAAGAGAACTGGTGGGTCACGCCCGCTGGCGCCCACATGCGCATCAGCCCGCGCACACGCTGCCGCCTCCTGTTCGATGAAGAGCGCTGGGAGCCGCTGGCCCTGCCGCCGGTGCCAGCCGACCCGCTGAAATTCAAGGATGACAAGCCCTATCCGGCCCGTATCAAGGCGGCCAAGGCCAAGATTGCGGCGCGCGAAAAGCGCGAGACCGAGCATGGCGGCGCGCCCCTGCTGCAGGATGACTGCATGGTCGCCGCCTTTGGCAAGATTGGCGGCGTTCCGGCCGTGCTGCTGGTCCAGGATTTCGATTTCATGGGCGGCTCGCTCGGCATGGCCGCGGGCGAAGCCTTCGTCACTGCGGCGCAAATGGCGCTGGCCCGCAAGGCCGCCTTTGTCGTCTGCACCGCCTCCGGCGGCGCGCGCATGCAGGAGGGCACGCTCAGCCTGATGCAGATGCCGCGCACCACCCTGGCGGTGAACGAACTCGCCGAGGCCAAGCTGCCTTATATTGTCGTCCTCACCGATCCGACCTCGGGCGGCGTGTCGGCCTCCTACGCCATGCTGGGCGATGTGCACATTGCCGAGCCGGGCGCGATGATTGCCTTTTCCGGCCCGCGCGTGATCGAGCAGACGATTCGCGAGAGCCTGCCCAAGGGCTTCCAGCGGTCTGAATTCCTGCGCGAGAAGGGCCAGGTCGACATCGTGGTCGACCGCCGCAAGATGCAGGCGACGCTCGCCCGCATCCTGACGCACCTGATGCCCAATGTGCGCCGCCGGAACGACATGCCCGTTGCGCCGCTCACCCAGCCCAAAACCCATGCGGCCAAACCGCCTGCGTCCAAGGGCAAGCCTGATTGATTGGAAACAGTGCGGCCCTTGCCGCAGCGCTGGCGCGTTTCGAGGGGCTCTATCCGGAAACCATCGAGCTGTCGCTCGGGCGCGTCGAGGCAGCGCTCGAGGCGCTGGGCCGTCCGCAGGACAGGCTGCCGCCCGTCATCCATGTCGCAGGCACGAACGGCAAGGGCTCAACCTCGGCCTTCATGCGCGCCATGGCCGAAGCGGCCGGCCTCACGGTCCATGTCTTCACCTCGCCCCATCTTGTCCGCTTCAACGAACGCATCCGGCTGGCCGGCGAGATCGTTGATGATGCGCGCCTGCTCGGCTGGCTCGACCGGACCTTCAATGCGCTCACCGGACTGCAGATAACGCATTTCGAGGCGACCACGGCGGCGGCCCTGCTGGCCTTCAGCGAAGTGCCGGCTGACCTGCTCATCCTCGAAGTCGGCCTGGGCGGGCGTTATGACGCGACCAATGTGATCGACCAGCCTGCGCTCTGCGTGATCACGCCGGTTGACTTTGATCACAAGGCCTTTCTCGGCTCCGATATCCGCAAGATTGCCGGCGAGAAGGCGGGCATCATCCGCCCCGGGCGTCCGGTGCTGACGGCCATCCAGCGCAAGGTCTGTGACGAGGTTATCGCGAAAGAGGCCGCCCGCCTCGGCGCCCCGCTCTACCGGCTGAAAGCCCATTTCATTGATGCGATGCCGGACGATATTTCCCTCATTGGCGAGCACCAGCGCGGCAATGCCGCCCTCGCCGCCATGGCCATGCAGCTGTTCGGCGCCTCGTCCCGGATCGGCCAGGCCGCCATTTTCGAAGGCGCGCGCACCGCCACCTGGCCCGCGCGCATGCAGCGCCTGCGCCCCGGCCCGGTCACCGCCCTTGCGCCGGACACGGAGGTCTGGCTCGATGGCGGACACAATCCGCATGCTGCGCGGGCGATTGCCCGCCACCTTGAAAGCCTCCCCGGCAAAACCGCGCTCGTCACGGCCATGCTCGCATCGAAAGACGCGACCGGATTCTTCCTGCCCTTCCGCCACATGAAGCCTGACGTGTTCACCCTGCCCAATGCGCCGGGCCATCGCGGCGCCGAACCGCACGACCTGGCCGAAGCGGCCCGCACGGCAGGCCTCGATGTGACGGTCTGCACCAGTCTTGATGCCGCCGTGACAGGTGCTGCGGCAACCGGCGCCGAACGCATCCTGATCTGCGGTTCGCTCTATCTCGCCGGGGATGTGCTGGCGCGCAATCTCGAGCCGCCAACCTAAGCCCCCTCTCCCGAGGGAGAGGGGGTTGGGGGTGAGGGGCGACAATTTCTCCGCCACCCGCATGGGCCCCAGCGACGTCCTCACCCCATCGTGTCACCTCCCGCACACCTGCGCACAAACGCACAGGCCATTTCCCCTCACCCCGGCTCCTCTCCCGAGGGAGAGGGGGGACGCAGGCTGCGCAAGAACCGGGTGGCTTGCCCCATCGCAGTCATGCGACCAGACTGCGGCGCAAACGGAGGGATGCCAGATGACACCGCAAAAAGACAAAGCCTTCGCCTTCAAGGCCCTGCATGACCTGCCCGGCATGTTCGTCCTGCCCAATCCCTGGGATGCGGGCTCGGCGCGCATTCTGGCCGGGCTCGGCTTCAAGGCGCTCGCCTCGACCAGTGCCGGGTTTGCCGCCAGCACCGGCGTTGCCGATTACAATATCACCCGCGAGATGAAGCTCGCCCATGTCCGCCAGCTCTGCGCCGCAACGCGCCTGCCGCTGACGGCCGATCTGGAAAACGGGTTCGGCCACAGCCCGGAGGCGTGCGCCGAGACGATCCGCCTTGGCGCGGAGGCGGGCCTTGTCGGCGGCTCGATTGAGGATTTCACGGGCGAGGCGGCCCGGCCCCAATATGCCATCGCGGAGGCCGCTGACCGCGTGCGCGCCGCCGTTGAGGCCGCCAATGCCTTGCCCTTCCCGTTCCTGGTCACCGCGCGCGCCGAGAATTTCTTCACCGGCACGCCGGACCTGGCGGACGTGATCACGCGCCTGCAGGCCTATCAGGAAGCCGGGGCCCATGTGCTCTATGCGCCGGGCCTGCAGACACTGGACGATATCAGGTCCGTGCTTGGCGCGGTCGACCGGCCGCTCAATGTGCTGCTCGGCCCGCGCGCCGGTTTCGTGCCGATGGCAGAGCTTGAGGCGCTTGGCGTCAAGCGCGTCAGCATGGGCTCGGTCCTCGCCAATGCCGCCTATGGCGCGCTGGTCAGGGCAGGGGAGGAACTCCTCGGCCCCGGCACGCTCGGCTTCCTCAAGGCCGCCGCCGCCGGCAAGGATCTTGCGGACCTGATGGCGAAGGGCGCGGACAGCTGATGTCGGGAGCGCTCATCCTTGTAACTCAGCACTTCGCACATGTGCTATTGTTGGCGGTGCGGCGGCGGGTTGCAGTCCGTCTCATCCTTGGGCCTTAAAGCCCGCAGCTCAGCGAGGATCGCAACCCGCCGGTTCATCGACCCCGAACAGTCGCCAGGGCCGCAAGGCGAGCCCGCTTAGGCAAGGATGGGATCCGATGGACATTTATGCAGGTATAGACGTTTCGAAGGATTGGCTGGATGTGAGTGTCGAGCCATCGGGACAGGCCGTACGTTTTCGCCGCGACGCGGACGGGCTGGATGAGTTGGCGGGGTTCCTGCGGCCTCAGGGCCGTTGCCTGGCGGTGGTGGAGGCGACCGGCGGGCTCGAGGCGGTGGTGACCGCCAGTCTGGCGGCGGCCGGTCTGGACGTTGTCACGGTCAACCCGGCTCAGGTGCGGGCGTTTGCGTTCAGTCTCGGACAGCGGGCCAAGACCGACAAGGTCGATGCCCGGGTGATTGCGCTGTTCGCACAGGCGGTCCGCCCGCCTGTGCGGGCGCTGCCGGATGCACAGGCGCGGGAACTGGCCGACCTGGTCAGCCGCCGGCGCCAGATCATCGCGATGATTGTCGCCGAACGCCAACGCGAGCATCGTGCCTCTCCCCGCATGAAGAAGTCGATTGCCCGGCTCGTCCGGGCGTTGGAGAAGGAGCTGTCGAGTGTCGATGGCGGCATTGATGAGGCCGTCCGCAACTCGCCGGTATGGGCACAGACCCTTGACCTTCTGACCTCGGTGCCCGGTATCGGGGATCAGATCGCCCGGACACTAATCGCGGAGCTGCCTGAACTTGGCAGCCTGGACAGACGTCAGATTGCGGCACTGGCCGGACTGGCGCCTTACACACGCCAGTCCGGCCAGTGGCGCGGGCAAAGCTTCATCAGCGGCGGGCGCGCCAGCGTCCGGTCGGCCCTGTTCATGGGGGCCATGGTCGCCGCACGCTACAACCCAACCCTCAAAACCTTCCGCGACGATCTGATCGCCCGCGGAAAACCAAAGAAGCTCGCCCTCATCGCCGTCGCCAGAAAACTACTCACCATCCTCAACGCCATCATCAGGGACAAAAAATCATGGCAAACCGCTTGACCCCCAAGACAGTCGCTGAGCGAAGTCGAAGGACGAGGTCCGGGCGGTAAATATTGGAAGCCCGCGCTCGTCCTTCGACTTCGCTCAGGATGAGCCCCTCAGGGTGCCGAGTCCCAGCACAGGCAAGGCCGCGCGAAAGTATGCCGCTGAACAAGCGCGCCTCGAACACGAAATCGTTCCATTGCGAAATGAAAACCGCGCCAAATTGACCTGAACGTCAACGTAAACCTTGCGTCTTTGGCGGCGGACGGCTAGTCACGGCGCACTATCTCAACCCCTCGAAACCAAAGGGAGCACCGCATGAAGGTCCTCGTGCCCGTCAAACGCGTGATCGATTATAACGTGAAAGTCCGCGTCAAGCCGGACAAGTCCGGCGTCGACCTCGCAAACGTCAAGATGTCCATGAACCCGTTCGACGAGATTTCCGTCGAAGAGGCTGTCAGGATGAAAGAGGCCGGCACGGTCACCGAGATCGTGGTTGTCTCCATTGGGCCCCAGCAGGCCCAGGAAACCCTGCGCACGGCGCTCGCCATGGGCGCAGATCGCGGCATCCTGATCAAGACCGATGCGACCGTCGAACCGCTGGCCGTGGCCAAGCTGCTGGCCAAGGTCGTTGCCGAAGAAAGCCCGGAACTCGTGCTGCTCGGCAAGCAGGCGATTGATGACGACTCCAACCAGACCGGCCAGATGCTGGCCGCGCTGCTCGACTGGCCGCAGGGCACGTTCGCCTACAAGCTGGAAAAGGATGGCGGCAAGCTGACCGTCACCCGCGAAGTCGATGGCGGCCTGCAGACGGTTGCGCTCACCCTGCCAGCCATCGTCACGGTTGACCTTCGCCTGAACGAGCCGCGCTATGCCTCGCTGCCGAACATCATGAAGGCCAAGAAGAAAGAGATCGCCGAGAAATCGCCGGAAGACTATGGCGTCGACATCTCGCCGCGCCTCACCGTCATCTCCGTCACCGAGCCGCCTGTGCGCAAGGGCGGCGAGAAGGTCGAAGATGTGGCCGCGCTGGTCGCCAAACTCAAAACCGCAGGAGCTGTGTAATGGCCGTCCTCGTAATTGCTGAACACCACCATGGCGGCCTGTCGGACGCGACCCACAAGGTTGTCACCGCCGCCTCGAAATTCGGCGGCGACGTCGACATCCTCGTTGCCGGTGAAAACGCTGGCGCAGTGGCCCCGGAAGCGGCCAAGGTCTCCGGCGTCCGCAAGGTGCTGAAGGCCGAAGGCGACAGCCTGCGCAAGCAGACCGCCGAAGCCATGGAAGCCCTCGTCGTGCCGCTAATGGCCAACTATGACGCCGTCTTCATCGCCGCCACCACCACCGGAAAGAACATCGCGCCCCGCATCGCCGCAAAGCTCGATGTCATGCAGCTCTCGGAAATCGTCGAAGTCATTGACCAGAGCACGTTCGTGCGCCCGATCTATGCCGGCAACGCGATCATGACGGTCAAATCCTCCGACGCGAAGAAAGTCATCACCGTGCGCGGTACGGCTTTCCCGGCGGCCGGCAATGACGGTTCGGCCTCGATCGAAGACGCTGCGGCGCCTTCCGGCCCGTTCAAGTCGGAATTCGTTTCGGAAGAAATGGTGAAATCGGATCGCCCCGAACTCACCGGCGCCAAGCGTGTCGTCA
>Ga0209024_1000174_pt1 | contig 130317 bp, 125 predicted proteins | sample AutmiccommunBRH5_FD_187380 | JGI IMG/M metagenome (GOLD analysis project Ga0209024, IMG submission 187380) | Deep subsurface microbial communities from Mt. Terri, Switzerland - Autotrophic microbial communities BRH/5 (SPAdes) (version 2) | ecosystem: Environmental > Aquatic > Deep subsurface >...
ATCCGGGCAACGTGGTCATGGTCGGCGCGCACCTGGACTCGGTGTTCGAAGGGGCGGGCATCAACGACAACGGCTCGGGCAGCGCCGCGCTGCTGGAAATGGCGCTGCTGATGAGCAAGGCGCGGCCTGAAAACAAGGTGCGCTTTGCCTGGTGGGGCGCGGAGGAGTCGGGGCTGGTGGGCTCGACCTACTACGTCACGCAGCTACCGGACGAGGAGAAACAGCGCATCAAGGCCTATCTGAACGTCGACATGATCGGTTCGCCGAACTATGCCAACTTCATCTATGACGGCGATGGTTCCGACTTCGGCCTGCAGGGGCCACCCGGCTCGGCTGCCATCGAACGCCTGCTGCGCACCTACTTCCAGCTGCGCAATGCGCCGTCTGAAGGCACCGAGATCGATTTCCGCTCCGACTACGCACAGTTCTTCGAGGACGGCATCGCCTTCGGCGGTCTGTTCACCGGTGCCGAGGACATCAAGACCGAGGAGCAGGCGCAGCGCTACGGCGGCGCAGCCGGCCAGCCGTTCGATCCGTGCTATCACAACGAATGCGACAACCTGGGCAACATCTCCACCGAGGCGCTGGAGTTGCACGGTGATGCGCTGGCCTTCGCCACCAGCTGGCTGTCGCTGTCGACCCGGATGATCGATGACGAGATCGCCGCGGCGGCGGAGCAGAGCATCGGCAGCATGCGCATCCAGCAGGTGCAGGAGAAGTCGCGCTGGGGTCACTGGATCCGTTGATCGGCTGAATACCGCGCCGGCATGCCGGCGCGGTCCCCTCCAAACATCCCTTTCCCTTCGGCCGGCCGGGCAAATCTGCGACAATCGCGCCCTTCTCGAATTGCCCCACGGCTGTCCATGACCGACGCAACGCCCGCTATCGATACCCTGCTGAAGAATCTCGACGAGGCCCTGTTCGCTGATCGCCACCGCCTGCGCCGGCAGCTGCACGAGCTGAGAAAGCAGCCGGACGAGGCCAAACTGGCCCAGTGGCTGGAGCGTTTTCAGGCGTCCGCCGCCAAGGTCGAGGCGCGTCGGCAGAGTGTGCCGCGAATTCGCTACGACGATAGCCTGCCAATCGCTGCCAAGCGCGACGAGATCAAAGCCGCGCTGGAAAAGCACCAGGTGCTGGTGATCGCCGGTGAGACCGGCTCCGGCAAGACCACCCAGCTACCGAAAATCTGCCTGGAGATCGGCCGTGGCGTGCACGGGCTGATCGGCCATACCCAGCCGCGCCGGCTCGCAGCGCGCAGCGTCGCCACGCGGGTGGCAGAGGAAATCGGCACGCCACTCGGTGAACTGGTGGGTTATCAGGTGCGTTTCGAGGATCAGAGCAAGGACAGCTCGCTGATCAAGCTGATGACCGACGGCATCCTGCTGGCCGAGACGCAGCACGACCGCTTCCTCGAGCGTTACGACACCATCATCGTCGACGAGGCCCACGAGCGTTCGCTGAACATCGACTTCCTGCTCGGCTTTCTCAAGACCCTGCTGCCGCGCCGGCCGGATCTGAAGGTCATCATCACCTCGGCGACCATCGACCTGCAGCGCTTTTCTGAGCATTTTGACGGTGCGCCCATCGTCGAGGTGTCCGGGCGTACCTACCCGGTGGAAACCTGGTATCGGCCACTGGCGGCCGAGATCGACGAGGACGGCAATCGGGTCGAGGACGACCTCACCGTCGACCAGGGCATCCTCGCCGCGCTGGACGAAATTACGGCCCACGAACAGAGCATCGGCAAGCGCCCCGGCGATGTGCTGGTGTTCCTCCCCGGCGAACGCGAAATTCGCGACGCAGCCGAGGTGCTGCGCAAGGCCAACTTGAAGTTCACCGAGGTGCTGCCGCTGTATGCGCGGCTGACGCCGGCCGAGCAACAGAAAATCTTCCAGCCGCGACCGGGGCGCAAGATCGTGCTGGCCACCAACGTCGCCGAGACTTCGCTGACCGTGCCCGGTATCCGTTACGTGATCGATTCCGGTACCGCGCGCATCAGCCGCTATAGCTACCGCGCCAAGGTTCAGCGCCTGCCGATCGAGGCGGTGTCCCAGGCCAGCGCCAACCAACGCAAGGGGCGCTGCGGGCGGGTGGAGCCGGGTATCTGCATTCGGCTTTACAGCGAGGAAGACTTCCTCGGCCGGCCCGAATTCACCGATCCGGAGATCCTGCGCACCAACCTCGCCGCCGTGATCCTGCAGATGCTGCATTTGCGCCTGGGCGACATCCAGGATTTCCCCTTTATCGAGCCGCCGGATGGCAAGGCCATCAGCGATGGCTTCAACCTGTTGCAGGAACTTTCGGCAGTCAACCGCGAGAATCAGCTGACCCCGCTGGGCCGCCAGCTGGCGCGCCTGCCGATCGACCCGCGACTGGGTCGCATGCTTCTCGAAGCCGCACAGCAGGGCAGCCTGGCCGAGGTGCTTATTGTCGCCAGCGCACTCTCGGTGCAGGACGTGCGCGAACGTCCGGCCGACCGCCAGCAGGCCGCCGATCAGGCCCATGCGCAGTGGAAGGACCCCGACTCGGACTTCGCCGCGCTGATCAATATCTGGCGCGGTTTTGAGGAAAAGCGCCAGGAGCTGGGCTCCAACCCGCTGCGCAGCTGGTGCCGGAAGAATTTCCTCAACTATCTGCGTCTGCGCGAATGGCGTGACGCGCATCGCCAGCTGACCCTGATTGCCCGAGAACTCAAGCTTGGTTCGGGCAGGTCGGTGGATGGCTCCGGCCAACCACCGCGTGCCGATAAGGCACGTAGGGTGGAAGACGGCGAAGCCTCTTCCACGCGTCCGGCCGGGGCCAGCGCCCAACCCGTCCCGACCAAGGACACCAAGGTCAACGTCATCCTCCGCCAGCAGGCCGAAGCCAGCGATGAGGCGCAGAAGGCCAAGGGCTACGCGGCGGTGCACAAGGCCATCCTCGCCGGTCTGCTCAGCCAGATCGGCAACAAGACCGAGGAGGGCGACTTCCTCGGCGCGCGCCAGCGGCGCTTCTGGGTGCATCCCGGAAGCAGCATCGGGCGCAAGAAGCCCAACTGGCTGATGGCCGCCGAGCTGGTGGAAACCACCAAGCTGTTCGCGCGCATGGTCGCCAAGATCGAGCCCGACTGGATCGAGCCACTGGCCGGTCACCTGATCAAGAAGAACCACTTCGAGCCGCACTGGGAGAAGAAGCGCGGACAGGTGGTGGCCTACGAGCAGGTGACGCTCTACGGCATGATCGTCGTTGGCCGCCGACCGGTGCATTACGGCCCCATTGATCCGCCAGCAGCGCGAGAGCTGTTCATCCGCGAAGGGCTGGTGCGCGGCGAGATGCACAGCCGCGCCCGTGCGCTCAGCGCCAATCGCGAGCTGCTCGAACGCCTCGACGAGCTGGAAGCCAAGGCGCGCCGCCGCGACATCCTCGCCGATGAAGAAACGCTGTTCGACTACTACGCTGCGCGGCTGCCGGCGGACATCTACCAGACCGCCAGCTTCGAGAACTGGTACAAGCGCGAAAGCCAGAAAGACCCGCAGCTACTGATCATGCGCGAGGAAGACGTGCTCGCCCGCGAGGCCAGCGAAGTCACCGCCGCGCAGTACCCGGATTACCTGAACATCGGCGAGCTGCAGTTGCCGCTGGAATACCATTTCGAACCCAACCACCCGCGCGATGGCGTGACCTTGCGCGTGCCGGCGCCGCTGTTGCCGCAGTTGCGCAGCGAGCGGCTCGACTGGCTGGTACCGGGGCTGCTGGAAACGAAGGCGGTGGCGTTGGTGCGCAACCTGCCCAAGGCGCTGCGCAAGAACTTCGTACCGGTGCCGGATTTCGTCGGCGCCGCGCTGGCCAAGATCACCTTCGGTGAAGGCGCGCTGCCGGAGGCGCTGGGCCGTGAACTGCTGCGCATGACTGGTGCACGCGTATCGGACGACGCCTGGGCCGAGGCGGCAGCCGGTCTGGAAAGCCATCTGAAGATGAACATCGAGGTGGTCGACGCCCGCGGCAAGTTCCTCGGTGAGGGGCGTGATCTGGCTGAGCTCACCGCGCGCTTCGCCGAGGCCAGCCAGGCCGCCCTGGCGCCGCAGCAGCAGAAGGCCGAACAGAAGCCGGTCGAAGCCAAGGGTTTTGCCCAGGTCGCAGAAAAGGCCCAGGCGAAGATGGCCGGGCTGTCGATGACCGTCTATCCGGCGCTGGTGGAAGAGGCAGGGGTGGTCAAGGAAGGCCGTTTCCCGACCCAGGCCGAGGCCGAGTGGCAGCACCGCCGCGCGCTGCAGCGCCTGTTGCTGCAGCAGCTGGCGGAGCCGGCCAAGTACCTGCGCAACAAGCTGCCGGGGCTCACCGAACTGGGCCTGCTCTACCGTGACATGGGCAAGGTCGATGGGCTGGTCGAGGACATTCTCCTGGCCAGCCTCGACAGCTGCATCCTCGACGGAGAAGCCCAGCTGCCGCGTGACGGCGCCGCCCTGGCGTCACTGGCCGAACGCAAGCGCGGCGACTGGACCGCGCATGCCGAACGCCTGGCGCGCCTGACACTGGAAATCCTCAAGCACTGGCACGGCCTGCAGAAGCGCTTCAAGGGCAAGATCGACCTGGCCCAGGCGGTGGCGCTGAACGACATCAAGGCGCAGCTGGGCAACCTGGTCTATCCGGGCTTTGTCCGCGAAACGCCTGCCGAGTGGCTGAAGGAGTACCCGCGCTACCTCAAGGCCATCGAGCAACGCTTCGAGAAGATCGGTGCGCAGCTGCAGCGTGATCGCGTCTGGTCCGGCGAGCTGGCCGGCTACTGGGAGCAGTACCAGACACGCCTGAAGAAGCACTTGCAGGAAGGCAAGCGCGATGCCGAGCTGGCGCTGTATCGCTGGATGCTCGAGGAATATCGCGTCTCGCTCTGGGCACAGCAGCTTGGCACCAGGATGGCGGTTTCGGACAAGCGCCTGAACAAGCAGTGGAGCCAGGTCGAGCCCTGAGGTCGGGGCTGGCACGAATCGTCAATCGCAGGAAGTCCATGGAAACTCGCAACAGGCTGGCGGGCGTCGCCGGCTCGCTCGCCGCATCGACGCTCTTCGCAACGCTGTATTACTACACGTCGCTGCTCGAGCCGCTGAGTGGCCAGCAGATCTACGGCTGGCGCATTCTGCTCACCGCACCCTGCCTGGCGTTGCTACTGCTCGCCATCGGTCGCTGGGGCGAGGTCCGCGAGATCCTTGTGCGCGTACCGGCAGAGGCGCGACTGTGGCTAGCGCTGCCGCTGTCTTCGGCGCTGGTCGGTTTGCAGCTGTGGCTGTTCATGTGGGCGCCGATCAACGGCCACGGGCTGGACGTTTCGCTCGGCTACTTTCTGCTGCCGCTGACACTGGTACTTACCGGGCGCCTGGTTTTCGGCGAAACGATCAGTCGCTTGCAACGCCTGGCCTGTCTGCTGGCGGCTGTGGGCGTGGGCAACCAGCTGCTACTGGCTTCGTCACTGTCATGGCCGGTACTCGCCGTTGCCCTGGGCTACCCGTGCTACTTCGTTCTGCGCCGCAAGCTCGGCACCGCCAGTCTTGGCGGGCTCTGGGTCGACCTGGTCATCAGCCTGCCGGTTGCTGCGCTGTTCGTCCTCGGCAGCGGTGACACGTTGAACCTGCTTGCCGGCAATCCCCGCCTGCCATTGCTGATCGCCGGCCTGGGCGCGCTCAGCGCGCTGGCGCTGGGGCTGATGATCAATGCCAGTAAGTACCTCAGCCTGACCCTGTTCGGCCTGCTCAGCTATGTCGAGCCGGTACTGTTGGTGGTCGTGGCGCTGCTGCTTGGCGAGAGCATCGCGCCGGACCAGTGGCTGACCTACGGGGCGATCTGGGCGGCGATTGTGGTGTTGGTCCTCGAAGGATTGCGGGCGCTGCGTCAGGGGCGAGGGTAGCGTTCGGTAGTGATTGATCAGCTGCCGAGGTTTCATCGGGCAGGCGCCGGCTGCTAGGGCAGAAAGCGGCACTGCATGGCCGCCGCTCAAGCCTGTTAGTTGCTAGATCATCTGCTGTGCAACCAGCCCGGCGACAATGGCCAGCCCCAGCGCGCCGAGCAGCATGCCAAGGCGCCATGCGGATTTACCTGGCTCACGAGCAGGAGCGGCGGCAACAGGTGCCGCCGCGTGCAGCGGGTTCGGCGTGGCAGGGCGGGGGCGGGAAGGTTTCGGCTGGGGGGCGACCGTGGTGGGCAGGTCGGTGGCGCGGACGAATACGGTAGCGTCTTCGTCGACGACTTCCGGGGTGCTGACCTTGGGCCCGATCACCAGCAGTGTGGTATTGCCCAGCTGGATCTGGTCTCCCGGCTGCAGCACAGCGGTCGTGACCTTCTCGCGGTTCACCAGCAGGCCGTTGGCTGAGGCCAGGTCCTTCACTTCCAGCACATCGCCCTTGAGGTAGAACTCGGCGTGGCGGCGGGACAGTTCCGCATCGCTGAAGCAGAGCTCGCATTTGACCGAGCGGCCGAAGGTCATCGAGCCAGTGATGTGGTACTTGTGGCCCTGGTTCTCGCCCTTGACCACCTGCAACAGCCAGCGCGGGGCGCTCGCCACCTTGGTGCCGGCCTTGGCCGGATCGACGATCTGCAGTTCCAGCGCGCCCAGGCGCAGGCGGTCGCCGGAACGAATCTGGTAGCGCTCGCCGACCTTCTCGTCATTGACGTAGGTGCCGCCAGGCGTGCCGAGGTCGGTGAGGTAATAGAAGCGGTTTTCCAGCAGCAGTTCGGCGTGAAATGGCGCGACCCCGGCGTCGTTGGCCACCAGCTTGTTGCTGCGGTCCGAACCGAGGGTGAAGCGTTCATCGGCAAGCCAGACCGGACTCTGGCGATTGTCAGCGAAGTGGATCCTGAGCATGGCGCGGTACCTTTTAGCTGCGCGGGCGACGGTCTGAGCCGAACGGCGCTCGGCGAATTACTGGTTGAATATCCGGTTCCACAGGCGCTTGACCGGGTTGGCCGGCGCTTGCGAGGTCTGCGTGTTGGTCGGCGCGGCGCGTGAGGTGCTGGCGGTTGTGCGTTTCACCGGGCGCGGGGCCCGGGCCTTGGCAACCCGCTGAGCATGCGCGTCGTGCAGCGCGAGCAGGGGCGCATAGTCCGGGGTCGCTTCCAGCCCCTGCTGGATGTACTCCAGCGCCAGGGCGAACTCGCGGCGCCCGTAGGCTGCTTCGGCTAGCTCGACATACCGCTCGCTGACCTGCACCAGCCCGTTGCGGGCCACCTCGTTTTCCGGCAACCAGCCCAGCACCTGCTGGTAGTAGTGCACCGCGCTGTCTTCGGCGGGTTGCAGCAACTGATCGTTTGCCAGCCGTTGCGCCGCCAGTTCCAGTGCCTGGGCGATGCGCGCATCGAGCACGCGGCGTATGCCGTCGAGGGCCTCGACATTGTCCGAATCCAGGCGCAGGGCCTGGCGGTAGTAGTAGTCGGCATTGTCGAACGCCGGTGCAGTCAGTTGCCCCTCATCCAGGCGTGCCTCGGCGCGCGTGAGGTAGTCGTTGATGCGGCTGTATTGCAGCCACTGATAGCCGCCGGCGGCCAATGCGGCGACTGTCACGATCAGCGCCGCACCGATCACCGCCCAGCGGCCGATGCCGCGACGGCGACGGCGGCGTCTGGTCGGCGCCTCGATGAATGCCGCCGGTGCGATGCGGGTCTGGTCCATGTCCGGCTCGGTGAGCGTGTCGATGGCTGCCAGCAGCTCACGGCAATTGCCGAAGCGCTCATCCGGCTGCTTGGCCAGCATGCGGTCAAGCAGTGGCTGGTAGGGCGCGAGCGCCGGCGGCAGTTGCGGCAAGGGCATCTGCAGGTGGTTGAGCACGGTTTGCGGATAGCTGCTGGCGCGGAACGGGTTGGTCCCGGTGAGCATCTCGGCGAGTATCACGCCGAGGCTGTAGATGTCGCTGCGGGCATCGAGTGGCTGGCACTGGGCCTGCTCCGGGCTGCTGTAGGCAGGGCTGCCGACGGCGATGCCGAAGTGGGTGAGCTCGTTATCCAGCTCTACGGCCTTGGCTACGCCGAAGTCGGTGAGCACCACGCTGCCGTCGTCACGGAAGAGGATATTGGCTGGCTTCACGTCTCTATGGACTAGCCCGCCGTCGTGCACCACCGCCAGGCCGCCGGCCAGCTGACGGATGATGTCCAGCGCGCGCGATGGTGAGAAGACGATGCCGCGGTGTTGCGCCAGGTCGCCGCCGCCGAGGTATTCCATGGCCAGGTAGTGCCGGCCATCGGCGATCTGGCCGATGTCGTGGATGGTGATGATCGCCGGGTGGCGCAGCGAGGCGACGATATGGCCTTCCTGGATGAAGCGCTCGGTGAACGCTGCATCTTCCGTGCGCAGTAGCACCTTGACGGCCACCTCGCGATCCAGCGACAGCTGGGTGGCCAGGTAGACCTCGGCCATTCCGCCTTTTCCGAGCCGCTTGTGCAGGCGATAGCCCGGTATTTCCAGCATCCGATGCATTGTAGAAACTCGCGCTTGCTTACGACTTGAGAGGTTTTAACAGCATGTTGATGAAGCGCCGCCCGCGGGACTCGGCCGTCGGGAGGGGGGCAGTGCGGCCGATCACGATGCAGGAGATGTTGTCGCGGCCGCCGTGTTCATTGGCCTGGTCGATCAGCTGTTCCACCAGGTTCTCGAGGGTATCGGCAAAGGTGCAGCTGGCGTGGATCTGCGCGTCGGTCAGCTCGTTGGTCAGGCCGTCACTGCATAGCAGCAGCAGCTCGCCGGGCTTGAGGGTGCCGCTGTGGGCACCGACTTCCAGCGGCGCCTCGCGTCCCAGGCAGCGCAGGATGATGTTGCGCCAGGCGTGGCCTTGAGCCTCGGCCGGCTTCAGCTCCCCGGCGTCGATCATCATCTGCACCCAGCTATGGTCCCGCGTAAGCTGCTCGATACCATTGGAGGTGACCAGATAGGCGCGGCTGTCGCCGACCCAGGTGAGTTCGAAGTCGGCACCCTTGAAATGTGCTGCGACCAGCGTGGTGCCCATGCCGTCGTCCACAGCCGCGTCAAGTACTGCCTGGTTGGCGTGCTGAACCGCTGTCTGCAGCGAATCGCCGCGCTCGATCGCCTGCTGCAGCGCAGACAGTGCCAGGCTGCTTGCAACCTCCCCGCATTGATGCCCACCCATGCCGTCGGCGATGGCCCAGAGCCCCAGCTCCGGCGCGCAGAGCAGTGCATCTTCATTATGGCTGCGCCTGCGCCCTGGCGAGCTTTGCCCGGCGTAGTCCAGCAATGAATCAGAAAGGGTAGGTTGCATGCGAGGGCCTGCGGCACGACGTCGAGCGAGCATGATGCGTGGGGCTCGTAGGGCTGTCATCGACCGGCACCGCGACAAGCGCAAAACTGTTAACTCGCGCAAAGGGCAGCTTTATTTTTCGGCTGTTATCCGCGAATGCTGGTAGCCCGATATGAGCAAGCGCGTTCACGCAAGCCCGGCCGGCTAAAAGTTACTACTGTTGGCGCTGCTTCCCTGTAGTCTCGGCTTCCGCTCCTCACTGACACACCTGTCGTCGCTACAACCATCCGTTTCAGTCACGAGGAGCAAACCATGCGCTTGGCCGATTTCATTCTGGAAAACATCGAACCCATCCTTCAGCAGTGGGAAGACTTCGCCAAGACGATGACACCCGCCGCCAACGGCATGGATTCGGTGGCGTTGCGGGACCATGCGGAGCAGATGTTGCTGGCGATCGCCGCCGATCTGCGCACGGCCCAATCGGTGAAGGTGCGGATCGCCAAATCCCATGGGAAGGCGTCGCCGTCACGAGATGCCACTCCCGCGGAAACCCACGCTGACATCCGCTACTCCTCGGGCTTCACGATCGCGCAGGTCATCGCCGAGTACCGGGCATTGCGCACCAGTGTGCTGGTCCTGTGGATGTCGTCCGATGCAACGTCGAAAGAGCACGAGATTTCGGACATCATCCGCTTCAACGAAGCGATCGATCAGGCCCTCGCCGAGTCTGTGGTCTGCTATGCGGACGCCGTGGATGCCGCGCGAAATGTCTTTCTCGGCATATTGGGCCACGACCTGCGAAGCCCCCTCGGCGCCATATTGCTGAGTGCTGACGTACTGCTACGCACAGGGGATTTGCCTCCAAAGCCGACCATAAACGTGTCGCGTATCTATACGAGCGTGAAACGCTCGATCAAGATCGTCGGCGACCTGTTGGACTTTACCCGCACGCACTCAGGCGTAGGCATTCCGGTGCGCATGGACAGCGAAGATCTGGCGCACGCGTGTGAAGGCATGGTTGAAGAGGCGAGGGCGTTCAACCCCGACCGACAGATCGTCCTGCAGTCGGAGCCGAGCCTTCCTGGGCAGTTCGATAAATCGCGAATGGAGCAGGTGATTGCCAACCTGATTGGCAACGCTGTCGAGCATGGCGAGGCGGGGACACCGATTACGGTCAGCCTGAAAAGCGATGAGGGGATCGCCGCGCTGACGGTTCACAACGTCGGCCTGCCCATCGCCGAATCGGCAAAAAGCAGCCTCTTCAATCCGATGGTGCGTCACATCCAGAGCGGCAACGCCGAGTACGGTGCGGGCGCGGGGCTCGGCCTTGGACTGTATATCGCATCCGCCATAGTCGATGCTCACCACGGCAGTATCGAGTTCGAGTCGATGGCCGGTAGCGGCACCACGTTCACGGTGCGCATACCCCTGGGCGGCGAGCAGGCTGCATAGTGCAGCCCACCTCAAGCAGCGGCTATCTGCTCAATTCGTACGCGCACATGTTGACTGTTGCCGCCAGATTCAGCGATTCGATGGCGCCACACCCAGGAATCGTGAATGGCTGGGCTTTGAGTGAGGCCAGCTGTTCGCGTGGCACGCCGCGGGCTTCGTTGCCGAACAGGTAGCAATCGAAGGCGCGGAAACTCGCCGATTGCACCGGCTCGCCGCTCATATCCAGGCAGGCGATGCGCTGGAAGCGGGTGTGCAACGAATCCAGCTCCACATCCAGCTCCATCGGCGCATGAAAGATAGCGCCCATGCTCGAACGCACGACCTTGGGGTTGTACGGGTCGACGCTGCCGGGGCTGAGCAGGCAGCGAAAATTACCGAACCATGCCAGCGTGCGCAGGATGGTGCCCAGATTGCCCGGGTCCTGGACTTCATGCAGGTAGATGGCGCGTTCGCCCGCGAGGGGCGCAGCAACCGGCGCGCCTGTCGCTGGCATCGGCACCAGCGCAACGATGCCTTGGGGGGTTTTGGTATCGGCGATCTGCGCCATCTGGCGATCGCTGATCAGGTGGGTCCTGAACGGGCTTTGCCAGTGCTCGTAGGTGCTGGTCACATACAGCTCGCTGCGTTGCAGCAGCGGGTTATGCAAGCCCGCCTTCTGCAGCTCCAGCACCAGATGCTCGCCCTCCACCAGAAAATGCCCGAACTCGGTCCGGTACTTTTTCTGGTGCAGCTTCTTGATGTCGTCGAGTTTCATCAGGGCGGCGCTCAGTTGCTCTGCACTTCGGTGTGTTCCACTTCAGCCAGCATTGACTTGGCCAGCGCCTCGGCGACCTTGATGCCATCCACGCCTGCCGAAAGGATGCCACCGGCGTAACCCGCGCCTTCGCCGGCCGGATACAGGCCGCGCAGGTTGAGGCTCTGCAACGTCTCGTTGTCACGGGTGATGCGCACCGGGGACGAGGTGCGTGTTTCGATGCCGGTAAGCACCGCATCAGCACGATCGAAGCCGCGGATCTGCTTGCCGAACGCCGGCAGCGCTTCGCGGATCGCCTCGATTGCATACTCGGGCAGCGACGGCGCCAGATCGCCCAGGCGCACGCCCGGTTTGTAGGAGGGCTCGACCTCGCCGAACGCGGTCGATGGCACGCCGCGAATGAAGTCGCCGACCAATTGCGCCGGGGCGCAGTAATCGCTGCCACCCAGCTCATAAGCGCGCGATTCCAGGCGCTCCTGCAGCTCCACGCCGGCCAGCGGGTCGCCGGGGAAATCCTGCTCAGGGTTGATGCCGACGACGATGCCGGCATTGGCATTGCGTTCGTTGCGCGAGTACTGGCTCATGCCGTTGGTCACCACGCGGCCCGGCTCGGATGTGGCGGCCACCACGGTGCCGCCCGGGCACATGCAGAAGCTGTAGACCGCACGGCCGTTCTTGGCGTGGTACACCAGCTTGTAGTCGGCGGCGCCGAGTTCCGGATGGCCGGCGTACTTGCCCAGCCGGGCTTGGTCGATCATGCCCTGCGGGTGTTCGATGCGGAAACCGATGGCAAACGGCTTGGCCTCGATGAACACGCCCTGGCGATGCAGCATGCGCACGGTATCGCGGGAGCTGTGCCCCAGCGCCAGCACCACATGGCGACTCTTGATCGTCTCGCCGCTGGCCAGCACCACGCCTTCGAGCTGGCCATCGTTGATCACGAGATCGGTCACTTTGCTCTCGAAGCGCACTTCGCCGCCGAGGGCGATGATTTCCTCGCGCATGGTCGAGACCACACCGGTAAGACGGAAGGTGCCGATGTGCGGCTTGCTCACATACATGATCTCGGCCGGTGCGCCGGCACGAACGAACTCGTGCACCACCTTGCGCGCGTAGAACTTGGGGTCCTTGATCTGGCTGTAGAGCTTGCCGTCCGAGAACAGCCCCGCGCCGCCCTCGCCGAACTGCACGTTGGATTCCGGCGTCAGGATCTTCTTGCGCCACAGCGCCCAGGTGTCCTTGGTACGGCTGCGCACATCCTTGCCGCGCTCCAGCACGATGGGCTTGAAGCCCATCTGTGCGAGCAGCAGCGCGGCGAACAGTCCGCAGGGGCCGAAGCCCACCACCAGCGGTCGCTCGCTCAGATTGGCTGGCGCCTGGCCTACAGGGTAGTAGTTGGTGTCCGGCGCTGGACGCACGTTGTGGTCATCGGCAAAGCGCGCCAGGACGGCCGCCTCGTCGCGGGCCTCCAGATCGATGATGTAGATGAACAGAATGACGCTGTTCTTCTTGCGCGCATCGTAGCTGCGCTTGAATACGGTGAAATTCAGCAGATCGGCGTCGCTGATGTTCAGGCGTTTGACGATGGCCTGGCGCAACTCATCGGCGGAATGATCGAGGGGCAGGGATAGCTCGTTGATGCGAATCATGGCGGTAATCCTGGCCGGTGACTCCGGCAGAGGAAGAAGAAGGGGCGGGGAGTAGGGCGCGGATTGTACCCGTCGCCGCTCGTGCCTGTCAGGCTGCGCTGATGGCCTTCCACGGCCTCTGTGCTGCGACCAGCGCCCGCGGGGCGGCATTATCGGCTTATAATCGCCGCCACTTTGCGTCCAATGGTTGTGCCTTGCTGCGCCTGTTGGTCCGCGTCTTACCTTGATTCTCCGTGGTTGGCTCTATCATGAAACGATCCAAAAGCAGCCGTCGTTGGCTGGATGAACACGTCAACGATCCCTTCGTCAAACGCGCCCAGAAGGACGGCTTGCGCTCGCGCTCCAGCTACAAGCTGATCGAGCTGAACGAGAAGGACAAGTTGATACGCCCCGGCATGCTGGTCATGGACCTCGGCTCCGCTCCCGGTGGCTGGTCGCAGGTGGCCGGCGGTATCGTCGGTGAAAAGGGCAGGGTGCTGGCGACCGACATTCTGCCGATGGGCGGGCTGGATAACGTCGACTTCGTGCAGGGCGACTTCACCGAGGATGCCGTTTTTCAGCAGATCCTCGACATGCTCGATGGCCGGCAGCCCGATCTGATCGTCTCCGACATCGCGCCGAACATCAGTGGCGTCGCCGCCGCTGACCAGGCCGCTTCGATGTACCTGGTCGAGCTGACCCTCGACATGGTTCGCCAGGTGCTCAAGCCCGGCGGCAACTACGTGGTCAAGGTCTTCCAGGGCGAAGGCTCGGACGACTTCCTCAAGGATGTGCGCAGCTCGTTCGAGAAGGTGTCGATCCGCAAACCGGAAGCATCGCGCCCGCGTTCGCGTGAGGTCTATCTGGTGGCGAAGGGGTTCAAGGGCTAAGGGCACTTTCAGTGCCCTGCCGCGCGTTCCGCTCCCGCTACACCCGAGCTGGCTGATACATCGATGGGCAATCAATGCTGACTTACCTCGTGCGTTATCCCTCGGCAGCGCTGCTGTTTGTCCAGCTGCTCGGCATCCTGCTGTACCCCTTCATGGAAAACACCCCGCTCGGCCGCGCTGCCTTTGGTGCATTCGGCGTTGTGGTGCTGGTCCTGGCGTTGCGCATCGTCAACCGGAGCCCGACGCTGCATTCGCTGGCGTTCCTGATGGCCGCTGCGATCCTCGGACTGACGCTTGCCGTCGAACTGACAGCCATGCCCGGCCTGTACCTGGCGTTGGTCGTGACCGAGTCGATGTTCTACTTCTACGCGGCGGCTGGCCTGATCGGCTACATGATGGAAGACCAGCGCACGACGACGGACGAACTGTTTGCCGTCGGTGCCACCTTCACGCTGCTGGCTTGGGCGTTCGCCTACGCCTATGCGGCCTGCCAGCTCGTTGCCCCGGGCAGTTTCGTCGCTATCCTGCAGCCGGATGAGCCTCGCTCGTGGATGGAACTGCTGTTTCTCAGCGTCACCGTACTCTCCGGTGTTGGCCTCGGTGACATCCTGCCGCTGCGGCCTGTGGCGCGGGCGCTGGTCATGCTCGAGGAAATTGCAGGGCTGATGTACATCGCCCTGGTCGTCTCGCGGGTAATCGGGCTGACCATCCGCCGTTAATGACGCCTCCTGCAACGCCGCCCTTCCGAAGGCCCTGTCGCCGCGAGAAACGCCAGGCAAGGCCTTAGCCGATCGCCCGCAAGAACCGTCCAACCCGCTCCAGCACTACGTCCGGCTGCTCGCGATGCGGCACGTGGCCGACGTCGGGCAGCAGCGCCTGTTCGACATGGCCGCCGGCGTGCCGGGCGATCAGTTGCGGGTGGCGTTCGGAGCCGAATTCGTCGTTGTCGCCATGGATGGCCAGTGCCGGGCAGCGGACTCGAGGCAGGGCGTGGGCGAGGGTCCAGGAGGCGAAGTCGGGCGCGAGCCAGGTGTCGATCCACGCGCTGAGTACCCAGTCGCTGCGCTCGCCGTGGTAGCGGCGCAGGCGTTCGCGCTGTGCGGGGTCGGCGAACCAGCTTCTGGCCTGGCGGATGCCTTCCAGCGTGCGGGGTTCGACGAAGGTGACCGCCGACATCGTGATCATCGCCTGGCAGGCTGCGGGATATTGCGCGGCACAATGCACCGCCATGCTGCCGCCGACGCTGTGACCGACCACCACAAAACGCTCGATACCCAGATGGTCCAGCACTTGGGCGAAGCCATGCGCGGCTTCATCCTCGACGAAGGTCGGCGCAGGCGGAGCGGTCAAGCGGTCGGAGCGACCGAAGCCCAGCCGGTCATAGGCGACCACCGTGCGGCCGGTAGCCTGGGCGAGCGCGGCGGGGAAATCCTTCCACTGTTCGATGCAGCCGAGCGACTCATGCAGCAGCAGGATCGGTGCGCAGTTCGGACGCAGCGCGCCGGCGTCGGGGAACCAGCTGCGGACGAACATCTGCCCATGCGTGCTCTGTACCCAGAGGTCTGCCGGGGCGTTGCCGAGCGTTGTGCTAGTGGTCATGGAGGGCTTTCCTGAGCGGTGCGGACCACATAGCAGTACTGGTCTTTTACGTAAACGTCAACATGCAGTAGCGGATGTATCGACAGTGTGCTGCAGCCTTCGGGCAGGCAATGCAGCCGAAACCCGCACTGGTGCGCGGCACAACGCGCGGGCGTTTTGGAGGCAAATCAGGTCAGCGCAGGGTTGGAGCCTGGCGGCATGGCCCGCTACGGCAGGAGCGCATCAGCTCAGATAACGCTGGAACCAGGCGATGGTGCGTTGCCAGGCCAGCTCAGCCGCCTGCTCGTCGTAGCGCGGGGTGCTGTCGTTGTGAAAGCCATGCTGGGTGCCCGGGTAGATGTAGGCCTCGTAGTGCTTGCCGGCCGCCTTGAGCGCGGCTTCATAGGCGGGCCAGGTTTCATTGACGCGCTCGTCGTGTTCGGCGAACTGGAACAGCAACGGTGCCTGAATCTTCTCCACATCCGCCGGATTGGCCTGACGGCCATAGAACGGCACTGCCGCCGCCAGTTCCGCGTATGCCACCGCGGCGGCATTGGCCACGCCACCGCCATAGCAGAAGCCGGTGATGCCGACCTTTTCGGTGGTGGCCTCGTGCGCCATCAGCCATTCGATGGCGGCGAAGAAGTCGTTCATCAGTTTCTGCGGGTCGACCGCGGCCTGCAGTTCACGGCCCTTGTCGTCGTTGCCGGGATAGCCGCCGACCGAACTCAGCCCGTCCGGTGCGAGGGCGACGAAACCGGCCTTGGCCACGCGCCGTGCGACGTCTTCGATATAGGGGTTGAGGCCGCGATTCTCGTGGACGACAACGATGCCTGGCACCTTGCCCTCGGCCCTGGCCGGACGGACCAGGTAGGCGCGCACCTCACCGTGGCCGTTGGGCGATGGGTAGCTGACGTATTCGGCGATGATGTCCGGATCGGTGAAGGCGACCTGCTGGGCCAACGCATAGTTGGGCGTGAGCGCATCGAGCACCGCCACGGCGGTCATGCTGCACAGCGTGAAGGCCGCGGCGCGGTCGAGGAATTCCCGGCGGCTGAGCTTGCCGTGGACGTAGAAGTCGTAGAGCTCGAGCAGCTCGGGGGCGAAGTCTTTCGCGGTAAGACGTTCCATCGGCGGCTCCGTCGAGTATCGAAAGCGATGCTGGGTGTTTGCGCTGACAGCGGGTGCAGCAGCCAGTGTAGTCAGCCAGGTTGGCGACGCAGCGATTGCTGACGATCTTTACGGCGTTGAGCGCGGCGAGCGCGGGCCGGGTGGCTCGACGGGGGTCAGCTGGCCATCCTTGGCCAGGTGCAGGCGCAGGAAGTCTTCGGCAAGCAGTAGCTGGCCCGAGTAGAGCTCGCTGGCCTCGGCGCGCAGGTGCTCGATGGAGTGGCCGCGATTGGCATTCTTCTGGTAACGCGCGCTGAAGTGGGTCAACACCAGGTTCGGCAGGCCGACCGTTTGCGCAAAGCGCGCCACCGATGCCGCCGTGCTGTGGCCAAAGTCATTGCGCGCGTCGTTGGCCACCGCTTCGGTGTAGGTCGCCTCGTGCACCAGCAACTGGGCGCCGCGGCAGGCGTCGGCAAGCAGTTCGGGACGATCATTGTCGCCGCCGATGACGATGCGTTGCGGCGCACGGCTGAAGCTCAGGTAGTCGTCGCTGCGCAGTATCCGGCCTTCGTGCTCGATGTCGAAGCCGCGCGCCAGCTGGCCCCAGAGCGGGCCGCGGGGCACGCCGTCGCGTTCGAGTCGGTCGATATCCAGGCGCGGGTCGGGCCGGGCCTCGGTGAAGCTGTAGCCGTAGCAGGGCACGCGGTGGGAAAGGGCGGTGGCCTCGATGCGCATGTTCAGGTTGCGCCACTCGCCCAGCGATTCGACCGCGTGAAAGTCGAGGTCGTAGCCCAGCCAGCTCTGGCTCATCTCCAGCGTCGCGCGCACCCAGGTTTCGATGCCCTGCGGCGCGATGATCGTCAGCGCGGCCTTGCGCCCCATCATCCCGGCGCTGGCGAGCAGACCGGGCAGGCCGTAGCAGTGGTCGCCATGTACATGGGTGATGCAGATGGCGCGCAGGTCGTGCAGAGACAGCGGCGTGCGCAACAGCCGGTGCTGGGTGCCTTCGCCGCAGTCAATCAGGTACCAGCTCTTGCCGGTGTCTTCCAGCAAGGCCAGGGCGGTGACATTGCGCGCGCGGGTGGGGGTGCCGGATGAAGTGCCGAGAAATAACAGATCCACGCCGCCGTTCCTTCCTGCCGTTCAACTGATCCGCGAAAGGTTGAGCCTTTGCCGGCGCCGCTGCAATTGCATTTTTGCGACGCCGCGGCCCTGACCGGCTGGCTGGCCGAGCGCCGCGGACCTCGCACTGTCGCAGGGCCGCTTCAGAGGTACTTCAGCCAGGCAATGTCCCTGCGCCGTGCCTTGAGTTCGGCGAACCAGCGCACCGCCGGGAACAGCAGCACCGCCAGCGCCAGGGTGCACAGCCACAGCGGCCACACCGCATCGAAGCCGAAGTGATTGCCGCGGTTCAGACCCCAGATCGCCACGGCGGCGATGTAGAGCAGCTTCAGCACGTACAGGTGCAGCAGGTAGAAGAACATCGGTGCGGCACCGAATACGGTCAGCGGCCGCAGCCAGGCGCGGCCCTGCTTGCGTTCGAAGTAACGCAGCAGCAGCAGGCCGCAACCCAGCGTCAGGCACAGGAACAGCAGCGACGGTGGGTACTTGGTGACGTTGAGCAGGCTCATCAGCGTGCGCAGGCCGTCCTCGCCGACGACCCAGGGCTGTTCGCCGTAGCTGTTGATCAGCCGCAGCAGAACGAAGGTCAGCAGGGCACCTTGAGCCCAGCCGCCCAGGTAGCGCTGGCGTCGCTCGGGGTCGGCGTTTCTGGCGAACCAGGGCCCGACAGCGTAGCCAAGGGCGATCACGCCGATCCACGGCAGCAGCGGGTAGGAAGTGCGCAGCCGCAGGTTTTCCGAAACCTCGATCCAGCCGCGGTCGTGCAGGATGGCCCAGGGGACGTGCAACGCTGAGTCTGCGGAGAACTGCAGCGGGTCGAGCAGGTTGTGGCCGCCAATGATCACCAGTCCCAGCACGATCAGCGCAGGGCGCGGCAGCCAAAGCAGCGCCGAGAGCGCCAGCATGCTCAGGCCGATCGCCCAGATCACTTGCAGATAGATCACCTGCGGCGGGAACTGGAACGTCCAGGCGAAGTTGACCAGGGTGAATTCGAGCGCCACCAGGAACAGCCCTCGTTTGAGCAGAAAGCTCGACACTGCACGGCGGTCCTGGCGCTTTTCGCCATAAAGAAAGGCCGACAGGCCGGTCAGGAAGATGAATACCGGCGCGCAGAGATGCGCCAGGGTGCGGCTGAAGAACAACGCCGGTTCGGTGACCGCCACGTCCATCGGGTCGGGCACCTGCATATGCAGCAGGAAGGTTTCGCGGACATGGTCCAGCAGCATGAACAGGATCACCAAGCCGCGCAGCGCGTCGATGGATTGCAGACGCGCCGCGGCTGGCGGAGTGAAATCGGGGGAGGGCATGAGCGGCTCACAGCAGGATGATCGCATGCGGGCGCAGACTCGCTGCGCCCGCCGAAAGGTGCGATATGTTATAACAAAAGTCGCTGCCTCTCCAGATGCGAATCAGCCACGATAGTCCCCCGGCGTAAAAGGGCTGAATGCTTCAGCCCTGCTCGCAGTTAACCATCCACGACACGCCGAAGCGGTCGGTGAGCATGCCGAAACGCTCGGCCCAGAAGGTCTTCTCCAGCGGCATTACCACCGTGCCGCCCTCGGCCAGTGCGGCGAACAGCTTTTCGCTTTCGTCCACGCTGGTCGGATGCAGGGAAACCGAGCAACCCTTGATGCCTTCGTACGGCCCGCCACCACAGGTGTCGGGCAAGGAGTCGGAGGCCATCAGCACACCATCGCCGAGGTTCAGGCAGGCGTGCATGATCCGCTCGCGGTACTCGGCGGGAAACTGCTCGGCATCCGGCGCCTGGGCAAAGGTCATCATTTCCAGCGTGCCGCCCAGCACATCCTTGTAGAAGGTGAACGCTTCGCGGGTGGTGCCGTCGAGGGTGAGGTAGGTGGTGATCTTCATTGCTTGCTCCTTGCGGTCATTGATTGAGTTGCGCGCGCAGGCGGTCTTCCTGCTCGCGCAGTTCGGGGGTGAACTCGGCGCCGAAATCTTCCGCTTCGAATATCTGGCGAATCTCGATTTCCGCATCGCCGATGGCCGACTGCGGGCAACGCTTGACCCAGTCGACGGCCTCCTGCAACGAGGCGGTCTGGAACAGCCAGTAGCCGGCGATCAGCTCGCGGGTTTCGGCGAACGGGCCATCGGTGACGCTGCACTGGCCGTCGTTGAAACGGATGCGCGCGCCCTTGTGGCTGGGGTGCAGGCCCTCGCCGCCGAGCAGCACGCCGGCATTGGCCAGTTCTTCGTTGTAGCGGCCCATCGCCGTGAGAACGTCCTCGCTGGGCATCTCGCCGGCTTCGGTTTGTGGGGTGGCCTTGATCATCACCATGAAGCGCATCGGTGGACTCCTTCAGTGGAATGGAAAGAGCCTAGACGGGCATACGGCAATTTCCGCCGGCTCCGATCATTGGTCGAACGGGCGCCGGAGGAATCGACAGGGTCGTTGAAAGAATATTGCTTAGCGCAGGGGATAGGTCAGCAACAGCAGGTGCAGGCTGTTGACCGCACCGTGCAGAAACACCGCGACCCACAGGCGGTCACCGGAGTAATGGAAGGCCAGGCCATAGCCCAGACCGCCCAGCGTGGCGAGCCCGGCGAAACCGAAGCCGGCCGGCAGGTGCGCGGCGCCGAACAGGGCGGTCGCCAGGCCGATGCCGGCGACCGCACCGAAGCGTCCGACCAGTGCACGCTGCAGCAGGCCGCGAAAGATCAGCTCTTCGGCCAGGCAGGTGATGCCCAGGTTGATCAGCAGCCAGGGCAGGAGCAGCGCCGGCCATTTCGGTTGCCAGCCCAGCACGCCGGAGACCAGCGCCAGCAGCGGGACGAGAATCAGGCAGGCGCCTGACGCAAGCAGAGTGACTCTGAGCGAGCGCCAATCCGTTCGTGGCTGGCCCAGCCACCAGGCCAGCAGCAGTGTCGCGACCATCGCCTTGTCCGGGCTGATGCGCAATTGCCAGGGCGAGGCACCGCCCAGATCCTGCGGTGGGCCGAGCGGCAGCCGGCTGAAGCCGGGCAGCAGATGTGCGGCGAGCAATAGGGCGCCGAGCAGCGTACCGAACAGCCACGGCGAGTTGGGGATGTGCGGCTGAGCGACAAGCCAGCCAGCGAATAGCAGAACGGCCAGCGCGCCAACCGGCTCGATCATGCCGAGGGCCAGGCCGAGCGATAGCGCGACGACCGGAATGCAGTAGTGCAGCCTGCGAATCACACTATTGCAGCCGATAACGCGCGAGCTCCTTTCGCGTGAGCACGCGCATGCGCCACGGTTCGATCAGCTGCATGTCGTCCGCCAGCCGCGTATTGACGCCCATGTCCCGGAAGTAGATGCGTGGTGCGCGGTGTGGTCGCTGGCTGATGGACTGCGCCGACTCACCATTGGCGACGTAGGGCCGATGCAGGCCGGCATAGCCGCGCACGGTGCGCTGTCGTCCCGCCGCCAGCAGATAGATGCAGCTGCCCTGGCAGACCGCGGTCGCCGGCACCAGGGCGTCGAAGCCCGTCTCGCGCAGCAGATAGCCCATGCGCATGGCTTCCGCTGCGCTGCCGCCGATGTTGTCGAGGATCAGCAGCTTGCGCGCGTGTTTGCCAGGGTGGGCCATGATGCCCTTGAGCAGCGCCTCGTAGTCACCCGGCGCAATCTGTTCGGTAACGCGCGCGACCAGCACCAGGCCCTGATCTTCATGTTCCAGCGGCAGCACCTCGACCTTGGCGTGGGCAGTGCAGGCGAACAGCGCCAGTGCGCAGAGGGTGACGAAGCGAAGCATCGAGCGGGCAGTCCTGAAATGGGAGGTGGCGAAGATACCCGCAGCGCCGGCTTTCGCCTACTGCGACCTTCGCCCCTCGCTCGGGCCTGGATAGCGTGTCAGCGTGCGGCGTCTTCGGCGGACAATGCGCGAATCATCGCCGTCGTCAGATACAGCCGCGGCGCGATGCTCGACAGCTCGATGTACTCGTCTTCCGAGTGCAGCCCGGCGCCGACCACACCCATGGTTTCCAGCACGGCCGGCTTGTCGCTGTCCGGCACGTAGGCGTAGCCGGCATCGGTGCCGAAGCGCATGGCGATCGGCTCGATACGCTGGTCGATCTCGCCATACAGGCGCTGTGCGGTTTCGGCCAGGCGCTCCGATGCCGGATTCTTCGCCAGCGGTGGGCGGCCCTTGTCGACGCGCAGTTCGACGCGGGTTTCGTCGATCAGCTTGTTCTCGATGATCTTCTGCGCAGCGGCGAGCACGCGTTCGGTCTCGCTGATATCGGAGTAGCGCATGTCCGCTTCGGCGGTCGCCTTGTTCGGGATGATGTTGCGCTTCTCACCGCCGGCGATCATGGTCCAGCTGACCGTGGTGCCCTTGTCCGGGTCGCCCAGGTCCTTGAGCTGCACCAGCTGGTGCGCCAGTTCCAGCACGGCGTTGCGGCCCTCCTCCGGTGCGGAACCGGCGTGGGAGGATTTGCCCTTCACCTCCAGCATCACCGCATTGATGCCATTGGTGGCGGTGGTCACCGCATCGCGATCCGGCGGCTCGTAGGAGAAGACGTAATCATGCTTGCGGGCCAGTTCGGCGATGATCTTCTTCGAGCCCGCCGAACCCATTTCCTCATCCGGGTTGAACAGTACGGTGATCGTGCCGTAGTCGTCGAACTGCTGCGCCTTGAGCAGCTCCAGCGCGTGCAGAATCATCGCCACGCCACCCTTGGCATCGGCCACGCCGGGGCCGTAGGCGCGCTGTTCGTCCATGCGGAACGGGCGCTCCGCGGCGGTGCCTTCGGCGAACACCGTGTCGTAATGCACCATCAGCAGGAAGTCCTTGCCGCCGCTGCCCTTGAGGGTGCCGACGATGTTGTCGCCGGCCGATGGCGCGGCCGGGCTGGTGCTGACCTCGGCACCCAGTGCCTGCAGGCGCTCGACCAGCATCTGGCTGACCGTGGCCAGACCCTCGGCCTGGCCGGTGCCGGTATCCACCGCCACCAGCTGTTTCACGGTTGCGATATAGGCGCTCTGTTCGGCCTTGGCCTGTTCGAGCAGCTCGGCAGGTTTGATTTCGGCGGCCATGGCGGACAGCGATGAAAGGCAAAGCGCGACTGCAGCAGCAATCGGGGCGACGGCGCGTACGTGCATCGGAATAACCTCGGATCGCGGGGGTGATGAGCTTGAGAGCGCGGCCAGGCCCGCAACGTTCCGAAGCATCGCTGCACGGGTCGCAGCCGCACGGAGAATGCTAATGTCTGCCTTTTCCACTTGCCGGAGAACTCCAGGTGTCCCTGACCACGCCCTACGATCCGCAGAACATCTTCGCCCAGATCATTCGCGGCGATGCGCCCTGCTACACGCTTTACGAGGATGACGACGTACTGGCCTTCCTCGACCTGTTCCCGCAGTCCTTCGGCCACACGCTGGTGATTCCCAAGCGCTCGGCGGCCTGCAACATCCTCGATGTGGATACCGACGCGCTGGCCAAGGTCATGGCCGTGGTGCAGAAGCTCACCCGCGTGATCGTCGACGAGCTGCAGCCGGATGGTGTGCAGGTCGCGCAGTTCAATGGTGCGCCGGCGGGGCAGACGGTGTTCCACATCCACGTGCATATCGTGCCGCGCTACTCGGGCGAGGGGCTCGGCATTCATGCCGCCGGGAAGGCCGATCCGGCCGATCTGGAACAGCTCCAGGCGCGCTTGCAGCAGCGTATCGCCACGCAGGGCTGAGCCAGGCCGCGATGTCGTGGCGGGGTCAAGCCCGCTGCGACCATCGCAGCAGCCAACAGGCACCAAAGTACAATTCGTGCCCGGCAGGGGGCTTCGTACCCTGCGGGCATGATGCTTTCATTGCCCTTCCTCACCCCGTTCGTTCTGCGCGCTCGCCGCGCGCTGCTGGCGCTTGTATTGCTGCCCCTGTGGGCGCAGGCGCAGGAGCTGCCGGTGCTGACCCTCAGCGTGCTGCAGTTCGGCACGCCGCACTGGGAGCTCGAGCATCTCAAGCGTCAGGGGCTGGACCGTGCCAACGGCTTCGAACTGAAGGTGCGGCTGGTGGCCGATGTGCCGGCCTCGCGACTGGCATTGACCAGCGGCAGCGTCGACGGTGCGGTGAGCGATCTGCTCTGGGCGCAGGCGCGTTACCAGGCCGGCACGGCTTATCGCTACGTACCTTTCTCCTCCCAGATCGGTGAGGTGCTGGTGCCCGAAGGCAGCGCCATCCGCACGCTGGCCGACCTGCGCGGCAAGCGCATCGGCGTCGCTGGCGGGCCGGACGGGCTGGGCTGGCAGTTGCTGCAGCATGCCGCGGCCCAGGACGGAATCGATCTGTCCAAACAGGCGACTGTTCAGTACGCCGCACCGCCCCTGCTCAGCCAGGCGCTGCGCCGCGGTCAGGTGGATGCGCTGCTGACCTTCTGGCATTTCTCCGCACGCATGCGTGGCGAGGGTGGTGTGCAGGTGGCGTTCAGTCTCGATGATCTGCTCCGATCATTGGAGCTTGATCCCCACCTGCCGGTGCTCGGCTATCTGTTTCCCGAATCCTGGGCCGTCGAGCATGAGGCGCTGCTGCAGCGCTTCGCCACGGCGTTGGGCCAGACCAAACACGAACTCGCCAGCGAGCCCGCGCACTGGCAGGCGCTGCGGCCGCTGATGCGTGCCGACGAGGATGGCGTGTTCGCCGCCCTGCGCGACAGTTTCCTCGCCGGCATCCCGCGGCCGCTGGATGAGCCGCGTATCACCGACCTGCAGCGACTGCTGACCCTCACCGGTGCCGATCCGGCGAAACTGATGCCGGCCGCGTCGTTCCAGAGCACGCCATGAACGGCTCGCGCTGGGCCTGCTGGATCGCCCTGCCATGCGCGGTGGCACTCTGGACGCTGATTGCGCTGGTCGTGCAGACGCCGCTGCTGCCGAGTCCGGCCGCCGTGCTCGACACCTTCTGGCGGGCCACGCAGAGCGGTGAACTGCCCGAACATCTGCTGGTAACCCTGCGCCGCGTGCTGTTCGCCTTCGTGCTGGCGATGGCGCTGGGCACGCTGCTTGGCGTGTGGATGGGCCGCTCGCGGCTGGCCAATGCCGTGCTCGATCCGCTGCTGGTGCTGTTTCTCAACCTGCCGGCGCTGGTCACCATAATCCTGCTCTACGTCTGGTTCGGTCTGGTCGAAGCCGCGGCGGTACTGGCGGTGGTGATCAACAAGGTGCCGAACGTGGCCGTCACCGTGCGCGAGGGCGCACGCAGTATCGATCCCAAGCTGGAACAGATGGCGCTGGTCTACCGTTTCACGCGCTGGCAGCGGATCAGGCATGTCTGGCTGCCGCAGCTGTTTCCCTACCTGATGGCCGCCACTCGCGGCGGGCTGGCGCTGATCTGGAAGATCGTGCTGGTGGTCGAGCTGCTCGGTCGCTCGGATGGCATCGGCTTTCAGCTGCATATGGCCTTTCAGGTGTTCGACGTGGCGAGCATCCTCGCCTACAGCCTGGCGTTCATCGCCGTGGTCCAGCTGATCGAACTGGCGCTGTTGCAGCCGCTGGAGCGTCGCGCATCGTCCTGGCGCGAAGCGGGTGTACGCCATGCTTGAGCTGCGCCTGGATGGCCGTCATCCCGTGCTGGGCGTGATCGATGCGCAGGTGCGCGAAGGCGATCGCATCTGTCTGCTCGGGCCGTCCGGTGTCGGCAAGACGACGCTGCTCAACGGCATCGCCGGGCTCGATCCGCAGCTGCGGCCGATGATCGAGCAGCGCGCCGGCTTGCGCGTCGGCTACCTGTTTCAGGAGCATCGCCTGCTGCCCTGGCGCACGGTGCGACAGAACCTGGCGCTGGTCGGCGCGAGCGCGGCGGACATCGAGCGGCTGCTGGCCGAGGTCGGGCTGAGTGGCGCGGCCGATAGCCTGCCGGATCAGCTCTCGCTGGGCATGGCGCGCAGGGCCGCACTGGCGCGCTGTCTGGCGATCAAGCCGGATCTGTTGCTGCTCGACGAACCCTTTGCCTCGCTGGATGCCGAGCGCGCCGCCGAGCTGCGTGGCCTGACCGCCCGCCTGCTGGATCGGCACCCGGACATGGCGATGATCTGCGTGACCCACGATCCGCGCGATGCCGACGATCTGGCCAATCGCCTGTGGTACCTGAGCGGCGTCCCGGCGACATTGCGCTGCGATGAGCCGTCCGGCAGCCCCGTCAATCTCAGCGAACTGGGCGAGCGCCAGCGCCGCGCCTGAGCGGCATTCAGCCGGCCAGCAGCTGCGTCAGCGCGTGTAGCGCCAGACCGACCAGCCCGCCGACCAGCGTGCCATTGATGCGGATGTATTGCAGGTCCTTGCCGACGCTCTGCTCCAACTGCTCGACCAGCTCACGGCTTTCCCAGTTTTCCACTCGCTGCGCGATGTAGGCGCCTATCTGCCCGCGGTAGCGCTCCAGCAGGCCGGGTGCGGCGGCCAGCAGTTGCTCGTTGATCCAGTTGCGCATGGAATCGTCAGCGGCGAGGCCGTCGCCGAGGCCGCGACAGAGGCTGACGATGCGTCGGCCGATGCGTGAGTCGTCGCTGGCCAGGTCGCTTTCCAGCCAGGCCGTGAGTTCCTGCCAGAGATTGCCGAAATAGGCGCTGGTGGCGGGGTGCTCCAAGAGCTGCGCGAGAATGCGCTCGACCTCCAGGGCGTATTGCGGGTCCTGCTCCAGGCGCTCGATGTATTCACTGACGTGTTCGTCGAAGCGCTGGCGGATCAGGTGCTCCGGGTCGGCGGCGATCTCGGCGATCAGCGCTGACAGGCCGTCGACGAACTTGTTCGCCGACCAGCCGCTCACCGGCCGGCTCAGGCCGAGATAGCGCAGGGTGCGGATTTCCCGGCTGATGGCGTCGGCGACCAGCGCGCGGGTTTCCTCATCCTGCATGATCGAATCGAGGCGGATCAGCAACTCGTCGAGCATCGCCTGATGCCGGCCCTGGCTGGTCAGCACGCGCAAGGCCTGGGCCAGCGGGGCGGAGAGGTCGAACTTGCGCAGTCGCGTGGTCACCTTGGCCTCGACGAAGGCGCGCACGCGTTCGTCATGCAGCGCGGCGATGCCGAAATGTGCAACGCCGGTGAGCCTGCGGCCGACCGCCTCGGCATTGCTCGGATGGCGTAGCCAGCCGGCCAGGCGCGAGGCGATGTCGAGTTCCTGCAGCTTGGCCAGCACCAGCGGCGTGGCGAGGAAATGCGTGGTGATGAAGCTGGACAGGTTCTGACCGATGCGTGCCTTGCTGCGCGGGATGATCGCCGTGTGCGGGATCGGCAGACCCAGCGGGTGGCGGAACAGCGCGGTGACGGCGAACCAGTCGGCGATCGCGCCGATCATGGCGGCTTCGGCGAACGAGGCGACGTAGCCCCAGGCCGGATGGCTGGCTTCGAAGCGTGTCGCGACGATGTAGAGCAGGGCGGCCAGTAGCAACAGAAGGCCGGCGACCAGCTTCATGCGCGAAACCGGTGACTGCCAGGCGCTGATCATGGAACGCATGCAGGTCCTCGTCGTGTGGGCGAATGGAATTTCTAGGGGGTAGACAGCGAAGCAGGGCGATGAGGTCGGCGCTTGAATGAAACGCATGATGATGCGGATCGTCAGGCGGTTGGGCTAGCTGGGCTGAAACCTGCCTGCAGGATGGATTCGTACGGCAGCCTGGACCAGGCCGGTGCCGCTGCTTGAGACGGCACGGCTGCGCCGAGGTCCACCCGACGGACTCTGCTGAATCGCCGGGTGGATGTCGCTTCGCGCAGCCACCGGAACACGCCCGGTGGATGTAATCGCCGGAGGTGGATCAGACCTCGTCGTCCTCTTCCTCGCGGATCAGCACGTACTGGCCTTCCGCATCGTTCAGGCAGTCCCAGACGTAGAACATCGATACCTGGCCCGGGCTTTCCGTGACGGCGGCGTAGTCGCCGGGCACGGCAGTGAAGTAGACGCCGGAGTCGGGCGCTGCCTGGCAGGCGATGCGGGCGACGACGAAGGCTTCCGGCGCGGTGCCGTCGAAGTAGTCGTCACGGTCCTTGGCATCCCATTCGGCTGGCGCTTCAAAGGGGCCGCTGATGACGATGCGCGCGTCACCAAGATCCTGCTCTTCCGCTTCCTCGTCGTATTCGTCGGGGCGGTACAGGGTGCATTCCAGGGCTTCCGGGTTTTCGAGAATGGCCGCGCGGGATTGTGGGGTGAGTGTCTGCATGGAATCTCCGACTGCGGTTGGGTGTGAGGGGGCAGTGTGGTGGAGCGGCTCGGGCAGTGCAATCGGTTGCATGGTCGCGCCCGCCGATAGTGGCACGGGATCGGTCGGGCAATCCTGCGGCGGCGCCACGGCAACCTTCGGACCGCCGGTGCCGTGCGGTTCGAACGTCGCGTGGTTTGTCGCCTCCAATCGATATCAGTCATCCACCCGCGACAGCCGAGGCAACCATGAAGGCAGATGACCAGCAGGCAGGCGATGAGCCTGATGTGACCATGACCGATGGAGGCGAAAAGAACGCCGGCGAAGACCCGGACTACGACGACCAGCCTTCGCCGCTGGACGATCCTGACGAGCCTGAGACGCTGCCGGACGATCCGGACATCCAGGGAGAAGACGGTTCCGGCGAGCCGAGCTGACCCATCCGCCCACGACAATCGCCGCCCCAGAGGAGTCACCATGAACATTTATCAGGTCAGGCCCACCGAAATGGGCTGGGAGCTGGAAGACCAGCAAACCCAGAAAACCGTGCTGCGAACCCTCACCAAGGACGAGATGTACAGCGCGCTGGATGCCTACATGGACGGCCGCGCCGCGTCGGTCGAGGTATTCGGTCGCGATGGCGAGCTGGAGGAAGCGCGTCCCTATCCGGGGAGCCATCACCTGTAGACATAGCCGCCTGTTTGGTAAGTTCAGTCGGGCAATTTCGGCGCCCATGGCCCCGATACTGTGTTGCTGCTCCTTGCCATAGCCCGCTATGACTCGCCGCAGCGCCTTGTCTCGGAGCCCTGTTCATCCGAACTTGCCTCAACCAACTCACCACACAGGCCACTAGGGCAATTTCCTTCAATACCATGCCCTGTCGGGCCCATAGCCTGCCCACCATCTTCCACTGGTAAGCAGAGTACTCATGGACCCCTATCTCTCGATGGCTGCGTTCGCCCTGGCCTCGTCGATCACTCCTGGCCCGGTCAACCTGGTCGCGCTCAACTGTGGCGCGCGTTTCGGCTTTCGCGCCAGTGCTCGGCACATTACCGGCGCAACTGTCGGTTTCACGCTGTTGCTGTTGCTGATCGGCCTCGGGCTTTACGAGCTGCTCGAGCGGGCGCCGATTCTGATGCGTGGCATCCAGTGGGGCGGGGTCGCCTTCCTGCTCTACATGGCCTGGAAGCTTGCAGTCGATGATGGCCGTCTGGAACCCGCTGCGGCCGGCAATGGCCCGTCGCTGCTCGACGGCGCGCTGATGCAATGGCTCAATCCAAAGGCCTGGCTGGCGTCAGTGGCGGGCATGGGGCTGTTCGCGGCGAATGGCGATGTGCTGCGGGTCTGGCTGTTCGCCGGCCTGTATTTCGTCATCTGTTATGGCTCGATTGCCTGCTGGGCCGGAGCTGGCGCCTTTCTCAGCCGCTATCTGCAGGAGCCGGGGCGGGTGCGCTGGCTCAATCGAACGATGGCACTGTTGCTGGCAGGCAGTGCGTTCTATCTAGTGGCGGGCTGAGCCCGGCGCGACGCGATCCCGGTACTGCCCGGGCGTCGCCGCCAGCTGACGTTTGAAGGTGCGCTGGAAGTGCGCCTGGTCCGCAAAACCGGCGGCCAGCGCCACCTCGGCGAGGTCATGACCCTGGCGCAGCCAGTGCTGGCTGCGCTGGATGCGACGGTTGAGCAGATAGGCATGCGGGGTCATGCCGTAGTGCTGCCTGAAGGTGCGGATCAGATAGGACGGCGACAGCGCGGCTGCCTGGCAGATGTCTTCCAGACGCAGCGCCTGGGTACAGTGTTCGGCAATGTAGTCGGCCGCCCGTCGCAGCTGTTCGACGGGCTCTGCGCCCGGGCTGGCGGCTGCCGGGGCAAGGGTCTGCTGCAGCAGCGTGAAGTACTCGACCGCCGCGCTCTGCCGCTGCAGCGTGTCCGCCTGTGGGTCGAGCAGGGTGGCGTACAGCCTGGTCAGCCCGGTGAACAACGCTGGGTCGAGGCTCTGGATCGGCGTGTAGGGAATGAAGCGGCCGTCGGCGCTGACGCCCAGTTCATGCTGCAGCGCGCCCAGCCAGCCCGTGTCGACGTAGAACATCAGGTACGACCAGGGTTGGCCGTCGATGGGGTTGCAGGCGTGGACCGTTTGCGGATTGATGATCACCACGGCGCCGCGGGCGATCCGCTGGCGTGCCGTGCTGTTGAAGTAGGTGCTGGCGCCGGCGGTGATCGCGCCGATGGAAAAGGTCTCGTGACAGTGCGGCGCATAGCAGACCCTGCGCCCATCGGCGACCGCCCGCGCCTCGAGGAAGGGCAGAGCGGCGTCGCGCCAGAAGCGTGGCTGGCTGTCGTCCGGATTGTTCACGTTGTGCCTGCCGTCATCGATACGAAACTGTAGTCAGACTCTAGCAATCATTCGGCGCTCTGGCATGCTCGACGACCAGGTTCGCCATTTCAGCCTCAGCCAAGGAGTTTCCATGCGTCTGACCCTCGCTTTCACTGCACTGCTGTCGCTGGCTGGCTGTTCATCCTGGCAGCCCGATGCCGAGGACATCGAACCGGTGCCGGCCGAGCGGGTGCTGGCCTACCAAGAGCCCCTGGAGAACGCCGGTGAGGTGGTGGTGACGCGGGATTTCGGCTTGCGTGGCGGCGGCTGCTACATCGCCGTGCTGATCGATCGTGAGCTGGCGGCGCGCATCCACGTCGGCGAGGTGGTGCGTTTTCAGGTGCCGGCCGGTGCGCGGATCGTCAGCATCGGCACCGATCCGCTGGACGACACGCTGTGTGGCAAGCTCAGCCTGCGCCGCGAGAAACTGGCGCAGGTGCAGGCGGGGCAGACGCTGGAATATCGCGTCATCAGCGACAACCGCATCGGCTTCGATATCGTGCCGGTCGAGCCCTGATGCGGCGGATTACTTGATCACCGTCCGCGCAGTCTTCAGATAGTCAGCACCGTAGCTGCTGACTTCGTCGGCGCTCTCGGCTTCCGAGGCGATGTGGATTTCCTCCAGGGTATCGTTCAGCCCGTCCATTTCCTCGACGATTTTCTCCAGCGCCGCTTTCAGCGTGTAGGTCAGTTCGTGGATCTGCGCCATGTTCTCCGGTGTCTGCTCCTGCGCCAGGGCCTGGTCGAGGCGGGTGTTGTATTCGGAGAATTGCTTCACCGCCTCGGCCAAGTTGCTAGGTGGCGGTGCCTCGCCGAAGGCATGGCTGGCGACGATGGTGGTCAGCGCCAGAGCGGCGGTCCGGATAAGCGTTTTCACGACAGGTCCCTTGCTGAATTTGGTCGGGCGCGAAGGTATCACCTGCGGGTACTGACGCTGTGCAGTAGCGCACAGTCTGCGCTGCGCCATTAGTCGCATGTCTTATCGCATGACCGTCGGGGCAGTGAAGTTCAACGGCAGTGCAGGCGAGGCTACTGCCGCGTCGGTGAACCGACCTTGCTGCGCAATGTGCTGCCCGGCCGCTCTGGCATGCAGCTTGCGATGATTTTTCATTAAAGGGCGACCGCGCTTGGCCGATATGATCTCGCGTGCTGGCATTTCGCCTGTGCTCGGCAGGCGCCTGTAGACCCAACAACAAGATCACGCTCCCGCTTCCTCTTCCGCGATTCGCGTCCTGCAACAGGACCACGCGGCACGTCCCTCGCCCGACGCGCCGGTTCGACCGTTATGCCTCACTTTTGCCAATTTGCCGCTCCTCACGAACGGCACGCCATATGGAAAAGAACGAATGATGCAGCAACTGACAATCCGTGCCCGCCTGCTGATTCTGGTCGGGGCCATGCTTGCGGCCTGCCTGGTGATCGGGCTGACCGGGCTCAATGCCCAGCAGCGCAGCGTCGCCGGGCTCAACACCGTGTACCTGGATCGCGTCGTGCCGCTGCGTGACCTCAAGCTGATCGCCGACCTGTACGCGGTGAAGATCGTCGATACCACCCACAAGACTCGCAGCGGCATGCTCAGCTATGGCCAGGCGCGTGACGAGGTGCGCAATGCCCGCGCCGAGATCAACCGTCTCTGGAGTGCGTACCTGAACACCCGACTGGTTGACGCCGAGCGACTGATCGCGACGCGCATCGAAACCCTGATGAAGGCCGCGGACGAACCACTCGATGCGCTCGAGCGTACGCTGGACCGGCACAGCGAAAAGCGGCTGGCGGCGTTCGTCATCAACGATCTGTATCCGCTGATCGATCCCATATCCGAAGGCTTTACCCAGCTGATCGAGCTGCAACTGGGCGAGGCCAAGGCCGAGTACGAACAGGCGCAGGCGCTCTATCAGCGTAATCGCCTGTTGAACATCGGCCTGTTGCTGGCGCTGCTGGTGGGCGGCGGTCTGTTCGCCACGGTGATGTTGCGCAGCATCAGCCGGCCGCTGGAGGAGTTGAAGCAGGCCGCGGCATCGGTGGCAGCGGGTGATTTGAGTCGCACCATCGAGTGTCGCGGCAAGGACGAAATCACCGAGGTGCAGCAGTCGATCCGTCAGATGCAGCGCACCCTGCGCGATACGCTGCAGGACATCCAGGGCTCGGCGACCCAGCTGGCGTCGGCTGCCGAGGAGCTGCACGCGGTCACCCAGCACACCGCCCAGGGCATCCATCAGCAGAACGAGGAAGTGCAGATGGCTGCCACCGCGGTCACCGAGATGTCCGCCGCGGTGGACGAAGTGGCCGGCAACGCCAACCGCACCTCCGATGCTTCGCGCGATGCCGAGACGGTCGCCGACGACGGCCGCCGCCAGGTGACTGCCACGCGGCAGACCATCGACCAGCTGAGCGACAAGCTGCAGCAGACCGCGGCCACCGTGACCCACCTGGCCCAAGAGGCTGCGAGCATCGGGCAGGTGGTGGATGTGATTCGCGCGATCGCCGACCAGACCAATCTGCTCGCGCTCAACGCCGCCATCGAGGCCGCGCGGGCCGGCGAGGCTGGACGTGGATTCGCGGTGGTCGCCGACGAGGTGCGTAACCTCGCGCAGCGCACGCAGAGCTCGACCCAGGAGATTGAACGCATGATCGGAGCGATCCAGAGCGCTACCGAGCAATCGGTGCGCGACATGCAGCAGAGCAGTGAATTCGCTACGCGCAGCCAGACCATGGCCGGCGAAGCGGATCAGGCGCTGGGGCTGATCGCCGAGCGCGTCGGGCAGATCAACGAGATGAACCTGGTGATCGCCAGCGCCGCCGAGGAGCAGGCACAGGTCGCGCGGGAGGTGGATCGCAACCTGGTGGCCATCCGTGACATCTCAGAGCAGAGCGCCACCGGCGCGCAGCAGACCTCGGTGGCCAGCGACGAGCTGGCGCGCCTGGCGACGCAGCTCAACCAGCTGGTCGGGCGCTTCCGTCTGTAAGCGAAGAGAGATGGGCTGACGCGGTCGGGACATGCATTGTCGCAATCCGACCGCGAACCCGGCTGCACGAATGCATTCCTATGTACGGAGTTTCCCGATTCGTACCGAACAGGAGTCGCGCGTGAAAACAGCCGTGTCCGCCCTGGCGCTTGCCGCCGGTCTAACCCTGAGCCTGCCGCTGCTGGCCGAAAGCCGAACCGCCTACGGCCCGCAGCTGGAAGGCTTCAGCTATCCGCACCCGCTCAAGCACTACCGTTTCGAGTCCCAGGGCAAGGCGCTGGAAATGGCCTTCATGGACGTCGAGCCGCAGGGCAAGGCGAACGGCCGCACGGCGCTGTTGCTGCATGGCAAGAACTTCTGCGGGGCGACCTGGGAGCGCACCATCGAGGTGCTCAGCCAGGCCGGTTACCGGGTCATCGCTCCCGATCAGGTCGGTTTCTGCAGCTCGAGCAAGCCCGAGGGTTACCAGTTCAGCTTCGCCCAGCTGGCGCACAACACCCAGGCGCTGCTGGAGCAGGAGAGCATCGAGCAGGTCACCGTGATCGGCCATTCCATGGGCGGCATGCTGGCGGCGCGACTGGCGCTGAACTACCCACAGCGGGTCGAGCAGCTGGTGCTGGTCAACCCCATCGGTCTGGAAGACTGGCAGGCTGAAGGCGTGCCGTACGCCTCGATCGATCAGCTCTATCAGTCGGAACTCAAGACCGACTTCGACAGCATCAAGGCCTACCAGCAGAAGTTCTACTACAACGGCAGCTGGAAGGCGGAGTACGACCGATGGGTGGAAATGCTCGCCGGAATGTACGCCGGAGATGGCAAGGAGCAGGTCGCCTGGAACCAGGCGCAGACCTCGGAGATGGTCTTTACCCAGCCGGTGATCCATGAGTTTTCGCGGATCAGGACGCCGACCTTGCTGCTGATCGGCGGGCTGGATCGCACCGCGCCGGGCGCCAACCGTGCGCCGCAGGATGTCGCCAAGCGCCTGGGCAACTATCCCGAGCTGGGTCGCCAGGCTGCCGCGATGATTCCCGACGCCAAGCTGGTGGCCTTCCCCGATCTGGGGCATTCGCCCCAGGTCGAGGCGCCGGAAGCGTTTCACCGTGCCTTGCTCGAAGGGTTGGAGGCCAAGCGCTAAGGCTGGCTAGCCGCGCTCCGCTGTTTTTGCCTGGGGCGGCTGCGCGGCACCCAGGCGCTGCTCGCCGGATTCCAGCAGCGCCTGCAGCGCCCGGCCATAGGCGCCGAGCGCCACGCGCAGGCTGTTGTTGTGGGTGGCGCCTTCGACCAGCAGCAATTGCTTGGGTTGGCGCGCAGCCTGATACAGCTGCTCGCTGAAGCGCGGCGGCACATAGCGGTCATCAGTGCCGTGCACCACCAGCAGCGGCATGCCGATCTGGTCGATCTTCTCCAGCGAATCGAACTTTTGCGACAGCAACCAGCGCACCGGCAGCGTGGTGTCGGACACGGCTGTCGCCACGTCGGCCAGCGAGGTGAAGGTCGACTCGATTATCAGCGCGCGCGCCTCGGCCGGTACGCTGTCGCGCTCGGCCTGCTGCCCGAGTTCGGCGGCCAGGTCGACAGCCACCGCGCCGCCGAGGGAATGCCCGTAGATGAAGCGCTTGCCGGCGTCCGGCTGCAGTGTCTTCAGGCGCTCCCAGCCGATGCGCGCGTCGGCATAGACGCTGCGTTCCGACGGCAGATCGCCAAGGCTCTGGCCGAAGCCGCGGTAGTCGATGGCCAGCACCGAGAAGCCCAGCGCGCGCAGCTGTTCCAGACGAAAAAGGTGGCCGGTGAGGTTCCAGCGCACGCCGTGCAGGTAGAGCAGGGCGGGCGCATCGGCGTCGGCGGCCGGCCACCACCAGGCATGAATGTTCTGCTCGTCACCGAACGCGGAATCGGTCAGCTGCAGCTCCTCGACGCCACGCGGCAGGCCGCTGAACCAGGACGCGGTGCCCGGTTCGATACGGAACACCAGCTCGCGCTCTTTCTGTTCGAGCACCGAACAGCCGACCGGAAGACCGACGGTGAACAGGGTAATCAGCAGCAGGCCGAAGCGCCGGGCTCTGCTGCGGAACAGGAAGAAGTGCTGCAAGGTCAGGGTCTCGAAATCAGGAATCGTAGATAGGACCCGCTTGCCGAATGATCTGCAAGGCGGGCCATCGCTTCACTGATTACTGCATGTTGCGCGCCATTGTCGTCACGAGCGGACGGCCGGCTTCGGCCTCAGGAGCAGCAGGTCGCCTGCCCGGCATCGGCGTCCTGTACCGCGCGCTCGATCTTCCAGGCCCAGGCGAACACCAGCAGACCGCCAACGGCGGTGGCGGCGCCGATATAGCCGGTGGATGTCCAGCCGAAACCGGCGGTGATCGCCAGCCCGCCCAGCCACGGACCAAGGGCGTTGGCGATGTTGAAGGCGGCATGATTGGACGCCGCGGCGAGGGTCTGCGCATCTGCGGCGACATCCATCAGGTGGGTCTGCAGCGCGGGCGACAGCGACACCATGGTGCCCACCGCGAATACCGCCGGAAAGATCGTCCACACCGAGTGCGCTGCCAGCGGGAATACCAGCAGCACCAGCGCGCTCCACAGTAGCAGCCAGGCGACCGCCTTGAAGCGCAGCCGATCGAACAGCCAGCCGCCGACCAGATTGCCGACAATGCCGCCAAGGCCGAACGCGGCGAGGGCAAACGGAATCCAGCCGGCGCTAACGCCGGTGACGTTCAGCAACGTCGGCGCCATGTAGCTGAACACACAGAACATGCCGGCGAAGCCGATCGAGCTGATCGCCAGCGCCCGCCAGACCTGCGGCCGATTGAACGCGCGGATTTCGTGCAGCGGGCTGTTGCGCGGTTCGTTGCGGTTCGGCGGCAGGAACAGCGCCACCAGCAGCACCGTCAGCAGGGCGATGGCACCAACCAGGGCGAACGCATAGCGCCAGCTCGCCCATTGCCCGAGCCAGGTGGCCAGCGGGTTGCCGATCAGGATCGCCACGGTCAGCCCCATCAGCACGCGGGCAACGGCCTGGGCGCGTTTGTCCGGCGGCACCATGGAGGCAGCCACCAGCATTGCCACGCCGAAATAGGCACCGTGGGGCAGGCCGGTGACGAAGCGAAAGATCATCAGCGTCGAGTAATCCGGCGCCAGGGCGCTGGCGAAATTGCCCAGGGCGAAGAAGCCCATCAGCAGCAACAGCAGGTGCCGGCGGAACAGCCGTGATCCGAGGATCGCCAGCAGCGGAGCGCCCACCACCACGCCCAGGGCGTAGGTGCTGATCACGTTGCCGACCTGGGGTTCGCTGATGCCCAGCCCTTCGGCCACGTCAGGCATCAGGCCCATGATGGCGAACTCACCGGTGCCGATGGCGAAGCCACCCATGGCCAGCGCCAGCTCGAGCAGCAGCACGGCGCGGGCGGAAAGGGGCTGAGTCGCTGCGGTGGCTGGCGCCGTCATGGTTACCTCGTCGCGTCGAAAGGGGCGGCATTATTCACGCTGGTGCGCGCAGGTAAAGCCCTACCGCCAAAGAAGGAGATGCACTGGGTGTTTGGGAGTGCTTCAGCCCGCGGGAGTTCGCCCGTCCCGAACGGAAATTCACGGGGCCTGCCGCAGCCAACAGGCCCATCCGGATGGATGGTCGACTGGCGCCGTTTTCCTGGCTCTCGTTCTTGATCGTGGTCACGGTGACCGCCCGGTCGGCTCCGTATTTTGCGCGGCAACTCCCGCGCGTTCGGTTGCCACTCTCGGTCTGGCTTTAGCCAGGCGCCGCGTCCGGAGTGCCACGACGTCGAGCGGCGCCGTGCAGTGCCACGTCACGTCAGGACATGTCCCATGAAATTGCTGTTTTCCCCCGCCGAACTGTTGATGAACCGGCTCAGCTATCCGATCAAGTTCGGTGTGCTGGGGCTGCTGGTCTTCCTTGCCTTCGCCAGCCTGATGCTGACCCTCGCCGGCCAGCTCAACCGTACCATCGAGCGAGCGGAGAGCGAGCTGGTCGCCACAGCGCTGGCGCGCCCCTTGTCGAGCCTGATTGAGCTGACCCAGCAGCATCGCGGCGTGTCCGCCATGCTGCTCGGCGGCAACACGGCCATGGCGGATCGGCGCTCCGCCCTGCAAACCCGTGTCGATACCGCCCTGGTGGAGATGAGCCAGGCACTGGCCGAGGACAGGCGCGGCACGCGCGAGTGGCAGGCGATCGGTCGAGACTGGGATGGCATCAAGCGGGCCGTGCAGAGCTGGTCCCAGCCGCAAAGCTATGACGCGCACACCGCGCTGATCGCCCAACTACTGGACTTCCAGACCTTGGTGGCGGACGCCTACGGCCTGACCTTCGATCCCGAGCCGCAGACCTATTACCTGATGACCACCGCGGTTAGCCGCATGCCGTTTCTGATCGAGCGGCTGGGCCGCCTGCGCGGTAGTGCGTCGGCGATACTGGCCAGGGGCGAGATGAGCGAGCCGCAACGCACTGCGCTGATTGTGCTGACCGAGCAAATCAAGTCGGCGACCCAGGACATGGAGCGCAGTATCGACAAGGTGGTTGCCGAGCGGCCGGAACTCCAGCCGCCGTTGAGCCGCGCCGTCGCCACCATGCGCGAACGTGGCCAGGTGATCGATGCGGCGGTGCAGGACATGGTGGTGCGTGCTGACTTCAGCAGCACCTCGTCAGCGCAGTTCTTCGACATGACCACCGAGGCGATCAGCATCGGCTATGCGCAGATGCGCGACGTGCTGCTGCCAAGCCTGGACGGCCTGCTCGAACAGCGTATCGAGGACGCCCGACAGGTGCTGCTCGGCAACCTGACCGTGCTGCTGGTGGTGCTGGCGGTGATCGGCTATCTCTCGGTGGGTGCCTATCTGTCGGTGATGGCCAGCATCCGCAGCCTGCGCGCCGGCAGCGAGCGGCTCGCCGCTGGCGATCTGACAACCCATATCGATCTGGCTGCGCGCGACGAGCTGCGCTTCGTCGCCGGCAGCTTCAACGACATGGCCGACGCCATGCGCGGGCTGATCGGCAGCATCAAGAACAATTCCGACCATGTCGCTGACTCGGCGCGCAGCCTGGTTACCGCCTCGGGGCAGATCCATGTCGCCTCGCAGTGCCAGAGCGACGCCGCGTCGAGCATGGCGGCGGCGGTCGAAGAAATGACCGTCGGCATCGAGAGCATCGCGCGCAACGCGGGCGAGGCCGATGCACTGGCGCATCGCTCTGGCGAACTGTCGCGTCAGGGCGGTGAGATCGTCGCCGCGGTGGTCGATGAAATCAGCCAGATCGCCGTATCGGTGGGCGACTCGGCGCGTACTGTGGCCGAGCTGGGCGAACGCTCCGGGCAGATCTCGGCCATCGTCGGGGTGATCGGTGACATCGCCGCACAGACCAATCTGCTGGCGCTGAATGCGGCGATTGAAGCGGCGCGGGCCGGTGACCAGGGGCGCGGCTTCGCCGTGGTGGCTGATGAGGTGCGCAAGCTGGCCGAGCGTACCGCCAATTCCACCAAGGAGATCGCGCAGATGGTTGCGGCCATCCAGCAAGGCACAGAGGGCGCGGTACATGGCATGGAGCAGGGTGTGGTGCGAGTCAATGAGGGCGTCGCACGCGCGCAGCGGGCCGGCGAGGCCATGGGTGGCATTCGCGAGGCGGCCAATCAGGTGCTGTCCACCGTGGCGGAGATCTCCAATGCCTTGCGCGAGCAGAGCGCGGCGTCCGCCGAGATCGCCCAGCAGGTGACCACCATTGCGCGCATGGCCGAGGAGAACGGTGAGGCGGTAGGCAGCAATCACCACACTGCCAGCCGCCTCAGCGACCTTGCTGGCACCCTGCTGGACAACGTCAGCCGCTTCAAGGCGAGTTGAGCACGTGTGCAGCGACGGCGCCAGGTGGCGCCGTCGGTCTTAACGCCAGGCGGTCACAGCAGCTCTATGCCGAAGGGGCGCATGAGCAGCGCTAACAGCCCGAAACAGACGACCGTGATGCCTGCGCTGGCCAGCAGTGCCAGCCAGAACCCCAGCCGTGGCAGCAGCAGCGGAAACGCCAGGAACATCGGCAGGGTCGGCAGGACATACCAGAAGGTATGCCAGGCGTGGTTGGCGATCTTCTCCGGCGATTGCTTCTCCAGGTACAGCCAGATCAGCGTGAGGAGGGTGATGAGCGGCAGCGCGGCAATGAAGCCGCCGAGCTTGTCGCTACGCTTGGCCACCTCCGACACCAGCACGACCATGGCAGCGGTCAGCGCGTATTTGGTGATGATCCAGGACATGGGTTTCTCCCGTACGAGCCGCAGCCCTGGCCGAGTTTGGCCAGGGCTGCGGTGGTTACGCCGAAAACGAAACTCAGAACACCTGTTCGATGGTGATGTATTCGCCATCGGTGCGCAGGGTGAGTTTCACCGTCTCGTTGGTGCGGTTTCGCCAGAACCAGCCGTGCTTGCCGTCGAACGCGGCGACCAGTTCACCCTGCAGCTCAGGCGCATTCTTGCCCTTGCCATAGCCATGGTAGAAGCCCTTCGGTGCCTTGTAGGGATCGCCGTGGGTGTCGTAGTTGAGGCGCCCGCCATTGGCCGTCCAGTGGAAGTTCGCCTTGGCGCCTTCCTTCATTTCCAGCTTGATCTCGGTGGCCTGGTTGGGCTTGAGTGTCAGGTTCACCTCGTGCTGCTGGGTGGCGACTTTTGGTGGCTCCGGTTGCGCAGGCGTTGGCGCCGCCGCCGGGGCTGGCTCGGCCTGTGCCGCCAGCGGTTCATCCTTGCCCGGCGTTGTTGCGGCAGGTTCGGCTGGAGCGGCTTCGGCCGGCGGCTGCGCTTCGGTCGCGGCTTCCTCGGCCAGGGTCTGCTTCAGTTCGCCCATCTGGGTCAGGCCCAGCAGTCGGCCGGCACCGGTCGGGTCGATGGCGTACTCGGCGGGCATCACCACGGTTACCAGCAGCACGCCGGCGGCGATCAGGGCGATGAGGGTGGAGCGCAGCAGCTGGCCGCTGCTGGGCAGCTCGCTCAGGTCGGGACGTTGGTTGTTGTACATGGGGCAAATTCCTTACGAAGACAGGGCCAGGCCGGTGAGCTGGTAGCCCATCAGCAGGAAACCGGCGCTCATCATGGCGACGTTGGCGGTGTAGGCGTGGCGCCAGAAGCCGGCGGTGCGCCGCCAGTAGCCCATGGCAATGAGGATGGCGCTCAGCGCCAGCAGCTGGCCGATCTCGACGCCGACGTTGAAGGCGATCAGGTTGGCGATCAGGCCATCGGCGGCAATCTCGTATTCGAGAATCTTGGTCGCCAGGCCGAAGCCATGGATCAGGCCGAACACCAGCGTCGCGGCGCGGGTATCGGGCTGATAGCCGAACCAGCGTTGAAAGGCGCCGAGGTTGTCCAGTGCCTTGTAGACGACCGAGAAACCGATGGTTGCGTCGATCAGATAGGCGCTGACGCTGATCTCCATCAGCACGCCGAGCAGCAGGGTGACCGAGTGGCCCACTGCGAACAGGGTGACGTAGAGCCCGACGTCCTTGAGTCGGTAGAGGAAGAAGATCACCCCGAAGAGGAACAGCAGGTGGTCGTAGCCGGTGATCATGTGCTTGGCGCCCATGTAAATGAACGGCAGCAGCATCACGCCGGAGCTTTCCTGGATGAAGCCCTTGTCGCCTTCGGCCACGCCATGGGCGAGTGCGTCGGGCATGAGGAAGAACAGCAGCATGCCGAAAACCGGCAGCAGCGAGTGGCGCAGGCGTGCGTAAAACGCAGCGAGCCCGCGCAGGGATTGCGAATGCATGGAATGGTCCTGAGCTGGTGAAAAGAGGTCGCCTGAGGCGACCGCGGTCGCAGCAGGATCAGACGCGAGGTGGACGCTCGATGCGTGACACCGGCCCTTCGGGCAGCGCGCGCCGTGGCCAGGCTGGCAGGTCGGTGCGCTCGGGCTGCGCAGACAGGCTGAGCAGAAGCATGGGATGGGGTGTTTCGTGGATGTGATCGCCAAGCACGTGCACGTGTTGCAGCTGGCACAGCGTGCAGTTGCCGGGCCGCCATTCATGGCTGGGAGCGTGATGATGGTGATCGTCGTGCCAGTGGGCGCCAGCACCATGCTGAGCCGCGCCGTTCAGCCACGACAGCGCATGGCCGCCCCAGCCCATCAGCATGGCGATGAGCAGTGCGGATACCAGCGGGGTCTTGAGGCGTTGGCGGATCATCAGCGATCTCGTGTTGCAGGCGTCGCACGCAAAGCAGGGTATGCCGTTTCGCCTGACACCGCGCGCTGCGCATCGTCAGGTCGACGCGATTCTGGCAGCCATCGTCGGATCTGTCTGCGTGTACTGCCATTGCTCAATGGGCTAATTTTCCTTCCGCCTTGGTAGTAGTCGGAGCGCCCGCGGACGCTGGGCACCGGTGCCACTGTGGCTGCTCATAGCGGCCAGATCCAGAGAATCGCCGGTACGGCGCAGAGCACCACCAGAATCGACAGCGGCAGGCCCAGCCGCCAGTAGTCGCCGAAGCGGTAGCCGCCCGGTGCCATCACCAGCGTGTTTGACTGATGCCCGATGGGCGTCAGGAAGGCACAGGAGGCACCGATCGCCACGGCCATCAGGAACGGATCAGCCGAGACGTCCATCCCACGTGCCAGGCTGATCGCCACGGGTGCGGCGAGCACTGCCGCCGCGGCGTTGTTGACCACGTTGGAGATCAGCATCACTGCCACCATCAGCAGCGCCAGTGTCGCCGCCGCTGGCAACGACTGGCCCAGGTCCAGCAGGGTTTCGGCAATCAGCTGCGAGCCTCCGCTGCTTTCCAGCGCCTCGCCGACCGGCAGCATCGCCGCGACCAGCACGATGACCGGCATGTCGATGCTGTCGTAAATGCGGTCTATGGGAATCAGCCCGACCAGGATCATCACCAGCGCGCCGGTGACAAGCGCGGTGGCTGCCGGGACCAGGCCGAAGGCAATACAGGCCAGCGTGATGGCGAAGATGGCACTGGCCAGCAGCACGTTACGCGGTGTGGTGATGCTCAGCCCGCGGGACGCCAGCGGCAGGCAGCCCAGGCTGTTCAGGCTCGACTGCAGCGCGTCCTCGCGGGCCTGCAACAGCAGGATGTCGCCGCTAGCAAAGCGAATCTTGCCGAGGCGCTGGCGCAGCCGCTGCCCTTGGCGGGCGACGGCCAGCACGTTGACGCCGTGGCGCTCGCGCAGGTCGAGGCCGCTGGCGGTCGTGCCCACCAGTATCGATCCGGGGGAGACGATGGCTTCGGCCAGGGTCAGCTCACCGTGCCGGCTCTTGTGATTCTTCTCGGTCTTCTCGTCCTCGACCGCCTGCTCGGCGGCCTCCTGCTCTTTCTGTGCTTTCTCCTCCTGCTCGTCGACATGGGCCGCCAGCGCAACGCCGGTGACGTCGAGCAGCGCCTTGAGGCTGTCCGAGTCGGCCTCCACCAGCAGGATGTCGCCCTCGCGCAGCACCTCGTAGGTCGAGGGCATGCGCTGACGCTCATCGCCGCGCACCAGGGCGATCACTTGCACATCGGCTTCGTCCTCCACTGCATTGATCAGCGCGTGCAGCGTGCGCCCGGCATATTTGCAGCTTTCCGGTACCCGCACTTCGGTGAGGTAGGCGCTGATCTCGAACAAATCGCCGTTGCCTTCCTGTTCCTGTCGCCGCGGCACCAGCCGCCAGCCGAGCAGGGCGATAAACAGCACGCCGGCGACGGTCACCGCAGCGCCCACCGGGAGAAAGGCGAACATGCCGAACGGTGCCTCGCCGGCCTCGGCGCGATAACCGGCGATGATCAGGTTCGGCGGGGTGCCGATCAGCGTCAGAGTGCCGCCGAGCAGCGAGCCGAACGCCAGTGGCATCAGCAGATACGACGGTGAGCGCCCGCTCTGGCGCGACATCCAGATCGCCACCGGCATGAACAGCGCCAGCGCGCCGACGTTGTTCATGAAGCCCGAGCTGAGCGCGACGATTCCGGTCAGTGCGGCGACCTGCGCCCATGGGCGTTCGCCGACCTGCATCAGCCGCCGTGCTACGGAATCCACCACGCCGGCGTTGAGCAGGCCGCGGCTGAGGACCAGCACCGCGGCCACCGAGATCACGGCGGGATGGCCGATGCCGGAGAACACCTCGTCCGCCGGCACGACGCCGGTCAGTGCGCAGGCGAGCAGCGCGCCGAGGGCGACCAGGTCGTAGCGCCAGCGATTCCATACGAACAGCACCAGCGTTGCCGCCAGTACGCCAAAGACGATCAGCTGTTCGCCGGTCATGAACTTTTCTCCAAGCCGCCAGGAACCCGCAGCGCGTCGGCGCCTTGGTTCGGGCGGTAATGCCAGTGGAAACCAGGATGAGGTATTGCGCTGCAGGCCACCTGGCTGCAGTGGTAATGCGGCTGTCATAAACAGACTGCGGTCGCTGCGCAAAGGTGCCGGCAGGTTATGGCAAAAATGTGCGCTGCGGGGCAAGGTGGCGGCACAACAATTCGAAAGGTCCTTGCCATGCCCGAGTCCGTTGCCCTGCACTGCACCGATGGTTTCACCCTCGCCGCGCAGCTGTGGCGGCCGGCAGGCGCCGAGCGCGGCGCGGTGATCATCAGCTGCGCCACCGGGGTGCTGTCGCGCTATTACGCACGCTACGCGAGCTTTCTCACTGAGCACGGTTTTACTGCACTGACCTACGACTTTCGCGGCATCGGCGGCTCACGACCGCAGCGCCTGCGCGGCATGCAGATGCGCTGGCGCGACTGGGGCGAGTATGACTTCGATGCCGCGGTGCGCTATATGCGTGAGCGTGATCCGCACGGGCTGCTGGTTGCAGTGGGGCATAGCGCCGGTGGCTTCATGCCGGGCTTTGCCGAAGCCGCCAGCGGGGTGGACCGCTACCTCAACGTGGCCGGGCAGTACGCCTACTGGCGCGACTACGCCGCTGATCAGCGCCTGCGTATGTACGCCAGATGGCACCTGTTCATGCCCGCGGTTACCCGGCTGGCTGGCTATTTTCCCGGCCGGCGCTTCGGCTGGCTGGAAGATCTGCCGGCGGGCGTCGCGCTGGAATGGTCCCGGCGCGGCGCGCGCCTGGAAGACAGCTACCCGCCTGACGAACACGAACTGCTGTTTAGCCGCTTCGCCGCGATTCGCGCGCCGATCCTCGCGGTCAGCACCAGCGACGACGAGTTCGCCACGCCGGCCGCCATGCGCCGCGGGCTGGGCTACTTTCGCAACAGTCCGCGCCAGTTGGTTCAGCTCAACCCGCGCGCGCTGGGCTTCGAGCGCATCGGCCATTTCGGCCTGTTCCACGACCGGCATCGCAACGGTTTCTGGCGCGAGTCGCTGGAATGGATCGCCGAGGGCCGCAATCCCTGGCTGGCCGATGCGGTCATCGAGGCGGGTGCAGCGCCGAACAGCGACGCAGCCATTCCCTTCGGCGCGCCGTCGGGCTATAAGCCTGGCCCATGAACAAGACCGCCCTTCAGCAGCAGATCATCGCCACCCTCGAAGCCGACCGCGAGGTCGCCAGGACCGTGCTCGCCGCGACCCACGAGGCCGCCACCCATGCCGAGAGCAAGGCCGAGAACAAGTACGACACCCGTGGCCTGGAAGCGGCCTACCTCGCCGACGGGCAAAGACGCCGTCTGCACGAGATCGAGACAGCGCTGGCCGCCTACCGCAACCTGCATCCGACCATCGGCTCGGACGAGTACGTGCGGGTCGGAGCGCTGCTTTGCCTGGAGCACGATGGCGTCGAACGCTGGTTCTTCCTCGGCCCGGATGCCGCGGGGCTGAAATTGCAGCATGAAGGCCGGGAGATTCTGGTGATCTCGCCGCGTTCGCCGTTGGGGCACGGGCTGCTGGGGCGCAGGATCGGTGACGAAGTGGAGCTGCGGGTCAACGGCCAGCCGCAGTGCTACGAGGTGCTGGAGATTCACTAGGGCAGCTGCTTGTTTCGGGCTGGTCTGGGGTAGGCGCGATTCGCGGTCAAGAACGCTCCCGCGCTGCGCCTACCGAGTCTGGAAACGTAACCACCCCCGAGCTGTGGCTCAGTCTGCGGTTGCCGGCTTGCGTCGGCGAGCCGGTTTGCGTGGTGCGGCGCTGCGTTTCTTCTTCCATGGTTTTCCGCCGCGGCCGGCGGCCATCGGCGGGCCGCTGATGGTCATGCGCAGACCGGCGCAACGTTCGACCAGCTTGCTCATCCACGCCGACTGTTTGGCGACGAATTCTTCCAGCGGCATCTCGCCGCTCTGCACCATGTCCAGCGCCTGCTCCCAGATCGCCGTAGTCCCGGGATCGGCGATCGGCCGCGGCACTGCGTCGATCAGGCTGAACGCCGCCGGCGTCGCCGCCAGTGCCTTGCCCTGGCGAACCAGATAGCCGCGGTCGAGCAGGCCCTGGATGATGCCGGCGCGGGTCGCCTCGGTGCCGATGCCGGTGGTGTCCTTGAGTTTCTGTTTCAACCGCGGGTCATCCACCAGCTTGGCGACGTTCTTCATCGCCTTGATCAGGTCGCCTTCGGTGAAAGGCTTCGGCGGCTGGGTCTGTTGGTCCTTGAGCGTGATCTCGCCCACCGCGTAGTCCTGGCCTTGTTGCAATGCCGGCAGGCTCTGCGGCGCGGCTGCTTCGCGATTGCCCCGTGCCGGCGCCAGCGCTTCGGGCATGGCGCGTTTCCAGCCCGGTTCGACGATGCGCTTGCCCACCGCCCGCAGCGCCTGGCCGGCGCAGTCGAAGTCAGCCTGGGTGCGGTCGTACTCGTGGTTGGGCAGGAACTGCGCCAGGTAGCGCGCGCGGATCAACTCATACACCGCGCGCGGGCGCCCGGCCAGGCGTTCCAGACCACGCGCCGCGGTGGTTGGGATGATGCCGTGGTGGGCGCCGACCTTGGCGTCGTTCCAGGCCCGCGAGCGGCGCGACAGGTCCAGATGCGGCTGCAGCGCCGCGAGCGTCGGGTCGGCTTGAGTCAGCGCAGCGACGATGGCCCGCGCCTCGCCGTGCTGGCTCAGCGGCAGGTAGCCGCAATCGCTGCGTGGGTAGGTGATCAGCTTGTGGGTTTCGTACAGCGCCTGGGCGATGTCGAGGGTTTCCTGGGCACCGAGGCCGAGCTTCTTCGAGCAGACTTCCTGCAACGTGCCGAGATCGAACGGCAAGGGTGCTGCTTCTCGCTGACGCTCGGTCTTGAGCTTCAGCAGGCGAGCGCTGGCGGCGTTGCGCATGGCGTCCGCAGCCTGCTGCGCACGAGCCTGATCGAGGCAGCGGCCCTGGTCATCGCAATGGTCGTCCGGCGCCTGCCACTGCGCGGTGAACGCGGTGCCATCGGCGAGCAGTTGCACGTCGATGGCCCAGAACGGCACCGGTATGAAGTCGGCAATGCTGCGGTCGCGGTCCACTACCAGACGCAGCGTTGGCGTCTGCACCCGGCCCACCGGCAGCACGCCCTGGTAGCCGGACTGGCGGCCGAGCAGGGTGAACAGCCGGCTCATGTTCATGCCGATCAGCCAGTCGGCACGCGAGCGGCCGAGGGCGGCATGGTAGAGATTGAAAGTCTCGGCGCCTGGCTTGAGCGCGGCCAGCGCCTTGCGGATCGAGGCATCGTCCAGCGCCGATAGCCACAGCCGGCGGATCGGCCCGCGATAGCGGCAGTGCTCGACCAGTTCGCGGGCGATCATCTCGCCTTCGCGGTCGGCGTCGGTGGCGATCACCAGTTCGCTGCATTCGCCGAGCAGGCGCTTGACTGCCTTGAACTGGCTGGCGGTCTTCGGCTTGACCAGCATCTTCCAGCGCCCCGGCACGATCGGCAGGTCGGCCAGCACCCAGCGCTTGTAGCGCGGGTCGTAGGCGTCCGGCGGGGCGGTTTCCAGCAGATGGCCGATGCACCAGGTCACCGTCACCCCGGCGCCCTGCAGGAAACCGTCGCCACGCCGGTTGGCGCCGAGCACCTTGGCAATGTCGCGGGCCTGGGAAGGTTTTTCGCAGAGATAGAGTTGCATGGCGGCTGTGACGGCAGCGGTCGATGGCGCGAAGCATGTGCACAAACGGCGCTGCAGGCAATCTTTATCTGTATGTGCATACAGTTGTTGCGGGCCAATGCCAGTCGTTCTTGAGCATGATCAAGTCTGGCGACGGCGAGGAGGCTTAGCCTGTGGCCACTGCAACAACGCCCGAAAGGCACGCGCAATGGCCAAGAAATTTCCCCTCGAACCTTCCCACCCCGAACGTGTGTGCTGGGGCTGCGACCGCTATTGCCCGGCAACTTCGATGGCCTGTGGCAACGGCGCGGGCCGCACCCAGCATCCGGCGGAAATGTTCGGTGAGGACTGGTATCTGGACGAATGCTGGGGCATCGACCCGGAGCTGATCGCCAAGACCCGCAAGGAGTCGTCGACCTGATGCTGCGCTAGGCGCGATCGGCGAAACGCTGCACCACCACACTGCCGATGATGTCGCCCTCGACGTTGACCGCCGTGCGCACTGTGTCCAGCAAGCGGTCGATCGGCAGCAGGATTGCCACCGCTTCGGCCGGCAGGCCGACCGCCTGCAGCACCATCACCATGGTCACCATGCCGGCGCTGGGAATTCCCGGGGCGCCGGTCGAGGCTATCATCGCGGTGAAGAACACCACCGCCTGCTGCGCCAGGCTCAACTCGATACCCATCAGATTGGCGACGAACAGCGCAGCCGCCGCTTCGTAGAGCGCTGTGCCGTCCATGTTCATGGTCGCGCCCAGCGGCAGCACGAAGCCGGCGATGCCCGGGCGCACCTTGAGGTTGTCCTCCGCGCAACGCAGGGAGATCGGCAATGTCGCCGCACTGGAGCTGGTGGCAAACGCCGTGATCAGCGCCTCGCGGGTTCCACGGAAAAACCACAGCGGCGACTTGCCAGTCGTGAGGAAAAGAATGCCTGGCAGCACCACGATGCCGTGAAACAGCGTGGTGGCGAACACCAGCACGATGAAGCCGCCCACCGCACTGAGCAGCGCCACATCCTGCTCGGCCACCAGCTTGATCAGTAGCGCGAGGATGCCCAGCGGCGCCAGGCGCATGATCCAGCTGATGATGCGCATCATCAGCTCGAGAAATTCCTGCAGCACCACGAGGATATTGCGGTAGCGGTCGCCGCCGGCCACCAGGGCGATGCCGATGAACATGGCGAACACCACGACGGCCAGGATGCTGCCGTTGGCCAGCGCGGCGAAGGGGTTCTGGAACAGGTTGGCGAAGAAGTGCAGGAAGAACTCCGGCAGCGTCAGCTGACGCGCCTCGAAGTCGTTCATCGCCTCGGCGAACAGATCCAGCGACAGCCCCGCGCCCGGCTTGAAGATGTTCGCCGCGACCAGCGCCACCAGCATCGCCGCACTGGTGGTGAGGGTGAAGTAGACCAGCGCGCCGCCCCACACCCGGTGCACCTGATGGTGCGCCTGCAGATTGGCCACGCCGACCACGATGGAGGTGAAGATCAGCGGGATCAGCACCATCTTCAGCAGGCCGATGAAGATGCTCCCGGCCAGGGTGCTTGCATAGAGCACGCCCTCGCGTACGGGTGCGTCGGTCGGCAGTGTGCCGGTCAGCCAGCCGATGGCGACACCCAGGCAGGCCGCGACAAGAATCTGCAGGTTGAGACTGGGCAAAGGGGTAGCTCCTCGGATCGGTAGCGGTGGCGCTAAGCAAAAGAATGAACGCTGCGGCAAAAGTTCGCATCGCGCGGGGCGCAATCATACAGACGCAACGCAACCGACGTGCCAATGACCTGGCGTCGGCCGGCCGCTGACAAAAGCCACGCAGCTGGGTTTTCATGACCGGGCAGGTAAATGAGGGCGCGAGTCATGAGCGATCAGGACATCGAACAACGCATCGCCCGCGACATCGCCAGATGGCAGCGCGGCGTGCAGGAAAAAGGCGAACCGCTGGTGGTGGACGAAGGCTGGCTGCAGACGCCACCGGGCCTGCGCTTGCCGTTCTCGGTGCTGAAGAGCGCCGGGGTGCCGCCCCGGGAAGTGGAATTGCTGGCGCAGCGTGCCGCGTTGCGCGAACGGCTGGAGGCCTGCAGCGATACGCAGCGGTGCGCGCGGCTGGAGCGCGAGCTGAGCGAGCTGGAGCAGCACATTGCCTTCCGGCTGGAGGCGTTGCAGCGCCTGGGCCGCGGTTGAGCGCTGGTGACTGGTGTTCGCACGGCGCTGGAGTAGCATGCGCATTCGGTCAATTCCTAAGGGGAGAAGCACGTGGCTACAGCACGAATCGGATTTCTGCCGGCGGCGTTGATCGCCGCGGCAGTGGCCTTCGCCGGCTGGTCGATGGGGCAGGGCGTTGAGCGTTTCCGCATGGCCGACCGCACGGTAACGGTCAAGGGTCTGGCGGAGATGGACGTGAAGAGCGACTTTGCGGTTTGGACGCTGGGCTTTCGCCGTGGTGGCGATCAGTTCGCCGAGGTGCAGAAGGGGCTGAGCGAGGATCGCCAGTTGGTGCTGGATTTCCTCCGCGAGCAGGGCTTCACCAACGATGAGCTCGAGGTGCGACCGTTGCAGGTCCAGGATTTGCTGGCGCGTGAATGGGCCTCGCGTGATGTGGCGCTGCGCTTTAACGGCCAGGGCCAGGTGCTGGTCAAGTCCGAGCGCGTCGACGCGGTGGGCAAGGCGGCCAATGCCATCGATCCGCTGATCTTGGCCGGTGTTCAGCTGGATACCGAGATGAACGGCTTCGCCGGGCCGCGCTATCAGTTGCGTGGCTTCAATGAGCTCAAGCCGCAGTTGCTGGAAGCCGCCACCAGCAATGCCCGTGAGCAGGCGACGCGTTTTGCCGGGGATGCTGGTGCCACGCTGGGGCGCTTGAAGAGTGCCAACCAGGGGGTGATTCGGGTTATCGATGACGATGGCAGCGATATGGACAGTGGGCGGACCGTGGGGAAACGGCTGCGGGTGGTGAGTACGTTTGAGTACACGTTGGATTGATATGGGGCTGAGTCTCTGAATGACGCGCCAACCGCCTGCCAAGGCGGATCAACTGCACTGCCCAGGCGCTTTCAAGCCCGGTAGCCCATGGCTTAAAGGTTAGACAGTGAGCCGATTAGCCGGCATTATCGGCTCACCAAATGAGCCGAATAAGCCCGTTAATCGGCTCACAGAGGAGCCAGCCCTCATGAATGACCCGCTCTGGATCTGGCAGCAGCCCGATTGGCCGCACTTTAGCTGGCAAGCCGACGCACTTGCTACACTGCTGCGTACCTGCAGCCAGGCTCAGGGGCGCTTGCTCGGGATGCTCGGTGCCGTGGGCAGTGACACAGAGGTGCAGAGCAGCCTGGATGCCATGCTGCAGAACATCGTCACCTCATCAGCCATCGAAGGTGAGCAGCTGGATGTCGGCTCCGTGCGCTCGTCACTGGCGCGGCGCCTGGGGCTGAACGAAGAAGGCCGCATCACCTCGCGTTCCGAAGGCCTGGCGGAACTGCTGCTTGATGCCACCCGCGCGTATCAGCAGCCGCTCGATCTGCAGAGGCTGTTCACCTGGCATGGCTGGTTGTTCCCCAGCGATGGTGACTTACTGGCCCGCCCGTTACGCATCGGTATGCTGCGCGGCGAGGAGCCCATGCAGGTAGTTTCCGGGAGACTCGACCGCCCTACCGTGCATTTCGAAGCGCCACCCCGCGCCGGGCTGGAAGAACAACTGGACGGCTTCCTTGCCTGGTTCGAGAGCAGCCGCCGCGATGCAGGCCTCGACCCATTTCTACGAGCCGGCATTGCGCACTTCTGGTTCGTCACCCTGCACCCCTTCGATGACGGCAACGGCCGCCTTACGCGCGCCATCACCGACCTGGCACTGGCTCAGGGAGAACAGCAGACCATCCGCTTTTACGCCATGTCGGCGAGCATCCTCGATGACCGCGCCGACTATTACCGCATCCTCGAAGCGAGCCAGAAAGGCACGCTGGATATCACCGCCTGGTTGCAATGGTTCCTCGCCACGCTGCTCAAGAGCTTGGAACAGGCCCTTGCTCGTATCGACCGCGTGCTGGTCAAGGCACGTTTCTGGCAGGCTCACCGTAGCCAAACCCTGTCTGCCGAGCAGATCAAAGTGCTTAACCGCCTGCTCGATGGCGGCGAGAGAGGTTTCGAGAACGGCATCAGTGCCGCTCAATACCAGGCCGTGGCAAAGGTCTCGAAAGCCACCGCCACGCGCCATCTGAGCGACCTTGTCGAGAAGGGTTGCCTGGCCAGGCTCCCGGGCGGCGGACGCAGCACGCGCTACCAGATACAGCACTCGGCACACGCTTGGAAAAAGTGAATCGCCCAACAGCGCGAAACCAGGCTTTCATCAACTCCTTGGATAGCCCTGGTTCCGCGTAGTCAACCGTCCCGAAAAGAACCTCAATGCCCCGGCTGCCAGGGCTGCCCCAGCGATACCGGCGCGTACAACCGCGTACGGATCGCATCCCGCGACAGCAGCACCAGCACCAGAATGGTCGCCACATACGGCAGCATCGCCAGCAGGTTGCCGGGGATCGCCAGGCCGAGGCCCTGCGCCACCAGGTGCAGGATGCTGGCCAGGCCGAACAGGTAGGCACCGAGCAGTACACGGCTCACCCGCCAGCTGGCGAACACCACCAGGGCCAGGGCGATCCAGCCGCGGCCAGCGGTCATGTTTTCCGCCCACATCGGCGTGTATGCGAGCGACATGTAGCCGCCGGCAAGCCCTGCCATTCCGCCGCCGAACATCACCGCCAGGGTGCGCACGCGCAGTACCGGCAGGCCCATGGCGCTGGCGGCGTTGGGGTTTTCGCCGACGGCCTGGATGATCAGGCCGATGCGGCTTTTCAGCAGTACCCAGGCCACCAGGGCGAACAGCCCGAAGGACAGGTACACCAGCAGATCCTGGGCGAACAGCATGCGACCGATCACGGGGATTTCACTGAGCAGCGGAATGGCGATCGGCTCGAAGCCGGCCAGCGGCTTGCCGACCCAGCTGGCACCGACGAAGGACGACAGGCCGACGCCGAAGATGGTCAGCGCCAGGCCGGTGGCGACCTGATTGGCGTTGAAGCCCAGGGCCACCATGGCGAACAGCAGCGAGAGCAGCACACCGGCCAGGCAGGCGAACAGCACGCCCAGCCAGAGGTTGCCGCTGGCGAAGGCGACGATGAAACCGATCACCGCGCCGAACAGCATCATGCCCTCCTGGCCGAGGTTGAGTACGCCGGTCTTCTCGCACACCAGCTCGCCGAGGGCGACCAGCAGCAGCGGCGTGCCGGTGCGGATCATGGCGTAGAAGATATTGGTCAGCAGATCCATGTCCATCGGTCAGGCCTCGAACTTCAAGCGGCAAGCAGCGGGTGAAAAGGGCAGTAGCGCAGAGCGGACGATCATGTGGCCGGCTCCTCTTTAGCGCTGACGAGCGCCGGTTTGCGCGCCCACAGCTTCAGGCGCGGGCGATAGAGGATCAGTACGTCGCAGGCGAGCAGGAAGAACAGCACCATGCCCTGGAACAGCTGAGTGATGGATTGCGGCAGGTTGGCGGCCATCTGCGCGTTCTCGCCACCGAGGTAGAGCAGCGCCATCAGCAGACTGGCGAAGACGATACCGATGGGGTTCAGGCGACCGAGGAAGGCCACGGTGATCGCCGCGTAGCCATAGCCCGGTGAAACTTGCGGCACCAGTTGGCCGATTGGTCCGGTGACTTCGGCGACGCCGGCCAGCCCGGCCAGGCCGCCGCTGATCAGCAGAGCGATCCATACCAGTTTCTTGTCGCGGAAACCGACGAAGCCGGCGGCGCGCTTGTCCAGGCCGAGCACCTTGATCTGGAAGCCGAGAAAACTCTTCTGCAGCAGCACCCAGACCACCACCAGCGCTAGCAGGGCGAAGTAGAAACCGCCATGCACGCGCAGCCCTTCGATCAGCTCGGGCAGCCGGGTGGCGTCGCCGAACATCGCCGACTCTGGGAAGTTGAAGCCTTCCGGGTCCTTCAGCGGGCCGTGCACAGCGAACAGCAGCAGGTTCAACGCGATGTAGTTGAGCATGATACTGGTGAGGATTTCGTTGGCGTTGAACGCCGTCTTCAACCAGGCGCAGAGCCCGGCCCAGGCGGCGCCGCCAAGGGTGCCGAGCAGCAGCGTCAGTACCAGTGCCCAGCGCGAATCCCAGTCGATGATGTTGACCGCCAGCGCGCTGCCGGCCAGGGCGCCGATGAGTAGCTGGCCTTCGGCACCGATGTTCCAGATGCGCGCGTTGTAGACCACTGCCAGGCCCAGCGCGCAGAGCAGGATCGGCAGCGCCTTGACCAGCAGTTCGGAGACGCCGTAGAGATCGCCGAGCGGGTCGATCAGCAGCACCTGGAGGGTTTCCAGCGGCGGATGGCCGAGCAGCGCGAACAGCAGCGCGCCGCTCAGCAGCGTCAGCAGTGCCGCCAGCAATGGCGAGAACCAGAGCATGGCCCGTGAGGCCTCGCCGCGGGGTTGCAGGGATAACAGCATGATGGATTCTCGTCAGGCGGCAGAGGTGGAAACAGGGGTGTCGCTGGTATCGAACTGGCCGGCCATCCAGCGGCCGACTTCGACCGGGCAGGTGCTGGCAGTAGCTCGCTGTGGCGACAGCCTGCCGTCGCTCAGGGCGGCGATGCGGTCGCTGATCTGGAACAGCTCCTCGAGGTCTTCGGAGATCACCAGGATCGCCGCGCCGGCATCGCGCAGTTCGATCAGCGCGCGGTGGATCGCTGCTGCCGCGCCGACGTCCACGCCCCAGGTCGGGTGCGCGGCGATCAAGAGCTTCGGCTGCTGCAGGATTTCGCGACCAAGGATGAATTTCTGCAGGTTGCCGCCGGACAGGCTCGCCGCCGGGGTCTGTGCGTCCGGCGTCTTCACGGCGAAGCGCTGGATGACCTGTTCGGCGAAGGCGCGCACCTTGCCGCGGCGGATCATGCCGTGCTCGACCATGCCGGTCTGCTGATAGGCGGTGAGCAGGCCGTTGTCGGCGAGGCTCATGCTCGGCACCGCGCCGTGACCGAGGCGTTCGGCCGGCACGAAGGCCATACCATGGCGACGGCGGACGTCGGGGCGCAGATGGGCGACGTCGTCACCGAGAAAACGAATGCGCATGGCCTCGGCGGCCTGCAGGCGCTGTTCGCCACTGAGCAGGGCGAGCAGCTCGTCCTGGCCGTTGCCGGCGACTCCGGCGATGCCGACGATCTCGCCGGCGCGTACCTCCAGGTCCACCTCTTCGAGGGACACGCCGAACGGATCGGCGTTGTGCCAGGACAGCCGCTCCACCCGCAGGAACGGGGCGCGGCCCTCGCTCTTCGGATACTCGGCTTCCAGCCCCTCGGCATCGCCGACCATCAGCCGCGCCAGTTCCAGGTCCGAGCATTCGGCCGGCACGCATTCACCGGATACGCGACCGGCGCGCAGTACCGTGGCGCTCTGGCACAGCGCGCGCACCTCGTTGAGCTTGTGGCTGATGAACAGGATGCTGCAGCCCTCGGCCGCCAGCCGGCGCAGGGTGACGAACAGCTCGTCGGCCTCCTGCGGGGTAAGCACCGAGGTCGGTTCGTCGAGAATCAGCAGGCGGATGTCCTGCATCAGGCAACGGATGATCTCCACCCGCTGGCGCTCGCCGATGGACAGGCTGTGCACCAGCCGTTGCGGCTCCAGCGGCATGCCGTAGCGCTGCGATACCTCACGGATCTTCGGCTCCAGCTGCTTTGGCGTACCGGCCTTGGCGCCCAGCGCCAGGGCGATGTTCTCCGCCACAGAAAGCGTCTCGAACAGCGAGAAGTGCTGGAACACCATGCCGATGCCGCGTTCGCGGGCCAGGGCCGGATCGCGCATGGTCACCCGTTCGCCCTGCCAGTGGATTTCGCCGGCGTCCGGCTGGGTCACGCCGTAGATGATCTTCATCAGGGTGCTCTTGCCGGCGCCGTTCTCGCCGAGCAGGGCGTGGATCTCGCCCGGCTGGATCGACAGGTCGATACGGTCGTTGGCCAGGCAGCCTGGGTACTGTTTGGTGATGCCGCAGAGCTTGAGGCGCGCGGTCTGGGATTCGGGCATGGAGGCGTCCGCTGGGTTTTTCATGACCAGGGTGTAGCAAAAAGCTGGCCAGACAGTCAGGAATTGAGATGCGACGCGGCCACGGCAGCTGCGCCACCGGTTGGCCATGCGACGATGTTAGCCGGTGCATCGCTTTGGTGCTTCACTCGGTGACACCGTCGTGTCGATGCACTGCCATGGGGCGGGACGACCGCGGACCGGATGGGCTGCTAAGCTAACCGTCCTTTTCCGCTCCCACCGGTTTGCCTGCAATGAACCAGATGGACCTTCATTCCGCCGAGGAAACGATTGCCCAGCGTGCCGCGCTGGCGCGGCTGATCGATGGCCTCTTGCGCGACGACGGCATGCATCCCACCGCGATTGACGACCTCTATCTGATCCGCTGCAGCGCGCCGAGCGAACTGGTGCACGGGCTGCACAAGCCGGCGCTGTGCATCATCGTGCAGGGCAGCAAGGAGGTGCGCCTGGGCGACGAGCTGTACACCTACGATGCGCTGCACTACCTGGTGGTATCGGTCACCGTGCCGGTGGCCGGTCGCGTGCTGGAGGCCTCGTCCGGCGAGCCGTACCTGTGCATTCGCCTGGATATCGACCCGGCAATGGTCGCCACCCTGGTGGCCGAAAGCGCGCCGTTGAGCCAGCCCGTGGAAGGGCCGGCGCGCGGGGTCTATCTGGACCGCATCGATGCGCCGTTGCTGGATGCCACGCTACGTCTGGTGCGACTGCTCGCCAGCCCGCAGGACATCCCGGTGCTGGCGCCGCTGGCCATGCGCGAGATCTTCTACCGCCTGCTTTGCGGTCGCCAGGGCCGCCACCTGCACGAGATCGCAGTGCGCGACAGCCAGGGCCATCGCGTCACCCGCGCCATCGAATGGCTGAACCGCAACTACGTCGAGCCGCTGCGCATCGAGGAACTGGCGCAGCGGGTCAACCTCAGCAGCTCGACGCTGCACCACCGCTTCAAGGCGCTGACGGCCATGAGCCCGCTGCAATACCAGAAGCAGCTGCGCCTGCAGGAGGCGCGGCGGCTGCTGATCGCCGAGGGACTCGATGTGTCCAGCGCCGGCTACCGGGTCGGCTACGAAAGCCCCTCGCAGTTCAGCCGCGAGTACAGCCGGCTGTTCGGCGCCTCGCCGGTGAAGGATCTGGCCCGGCTGCGCAGCACGGCGTGAGAGCCTATTCACGATCTGCTGCGCGTCGGCCCTGCTGCGTTAAAAACAGGCTCAGCAAGCCGCTTGCGGCTAACGCGCTTTTGCGCGGCCCGAAGGGCGAACGAAGTGAGTCATGCTCATTTACATCAGTAAACTCCGCGTCCTCGCCTGTTTGATTCGCTGGCGCTCACCCTGCGGGCCAGCCTTCGGCTGTTACTCCCGTTGATCGTTGCGCCTTGCAGGACTCTAGCTCGCTAGATCGTAGACAGGCTCTGAAACTCAGCGCGGCGCCGGGTCCGGCACCTCGCGCAATGCCTGAGCGGCATCGATGGCGCGGGGAAAGCCGGCGGTCACGGTGGTCAGGTAGACCACCTCCTTCAGCTCCTCACGGGTGACGCCCAGGCGCAACGCGTAGCCGGCGTGCACCTTCATGTACTGCAGATTGCCCTGGGCGGCGAAGGCGGCGATCACGGCCAGCTGACGGGTGCGATCATCCAGCTCGCTGCGCCCCCAGACATCGCCCAAGGCGTACTGGGTGATGCCCTCGGCGAGAAAGGGATAGTCCTCGCGCAACGCTTCGAGCACCGGTTGCCCGGCGCCGCCGGACAAGTGATCCATCACCTCGACGCCACGTTCTTGGCGCTCGTTGCCGGCGGCTTCCAGCGAGGCGAAGGTCAGCGAGCCGAACACGGCCAGGCAGGCCGCGGCCAGGGTGTTGCCTGTACGAAGGGTCATGGCGGCGTCCTCAGTAGGGGCTGGCGGTGGGGCGCACCACCAACTCGCTGACATCGACATCGGCCGGCTGGTCGATGGCATAGGCGATGGCGCGGGCGATGGCTTCGGCCGGAATGGCGATGCGGCGGAAGTCGTCCATGGCCGAGCGGGCGCTGTCATCGGAAATGCTCTCGGCCAGTTCCGATTCGGTGACGCCCGGGGACACCAGGGTCACGCGAATATCGCCGCCGACCTCCTGGCGCAGGCCTTCGGAGATGGCGCGCACCGCGTACTTGGTGGCGCAGTACACCGCTGCGGTCGGGCTCACCGCGTAGGCGCCGATGGACGCGATGTTGACGAACTGGCCGGCGCGCTGGCGCTGCATCAGCGGCAGGCCGGCGGCGATGCCGTGCAGCACGCCACGGATGTTCACGTCGATCATGCGGTTCCACTCGTCGACCTTCAGCGCGTCCAGCGGGGACAACGGCATCACCCCGGCATTGTTGACGATCACATCGACGCGGCCGAAGCGCTGTTCGGCGAAGTCGACGAAGGCCTGGGTGTTCTCGCGGCTGGTGACGTCCAGCGCGCGGCAGGCGGCGACGGCACCGCTTTCACTGATCTCGGCGACCAGCTTTTCCAGCCGATCCAGGCGTCGCGCGCCCAGCACTACTGTTGCCCGCTGGACCGCCAGCAGGCGCGCCGTGGCTTCGCCGATGCCGCTGCTGGCGCCGGTGATGAGTACGACTTTGCCGTTGATGTTCGACATGGGTTTGTCCTCCGCAGGTTGATTCGGGCGACGTCGGTGACGCCGTGGTTCGAATACTGCGATGGAGCACGGTGCCGGCGTTATGGCGATCCTGCCGGGCGCTTGCCTGATTCTGGCGCTGCCTACCAGATGCCTTCGTGCAGGGCGGCCGCCTCGTCCTCCAGCAGCGGGCCGAGCACCTCGACCTTGCGCTGGCCGGCGTCAAAGACGATGCGGCACGGCAAGTCCAGTGTCGGGTTTTCCGGATGGTTGCCGGTGAGGTCCTTCAGGCTGCGCTCGGAAAGGCCGTAGACCACGCGCCCAAGACCGACCCAGTAGGCGGCGCCAGCGCACATGGCGCAGGGTTCGGCCGAGGTGTACATGGTGCAGCGCGAGAGGAATTCCGGCGTGTAGCGGGTCGAGGCGCGGGTCATCAGCACCCGCTCGGCATGGCCGGTCATATCGTGGTCGGGCATGTAGGCGTTGCCCTGTTCCAGCAGCACTTCACCGTCCGGGCCGACCAGAATGGCGCCGAACGGGTGGGTGCCGTTTTCCAGTGCGCGGCGGGCGACGTCGAAGCTTTTACGCAGCAGGGCGAGATCGTCGAGAGGCATGGCGTTATCCAGACTGAGATTAAGAGGTGGTGGGCTTCAATGCCCAGCCTTGGGCAGGCTCCAGGGAAAGAAAACCTTCTGCAGCAGCCCGATCAGGTGGAACAGCACCAGGCTGATTACCACCAGCATCATCAGCGCAGCGAACGCCTGGGGCACCTGGAACATCGAGGTGGAGAAGTTGATGAAATAGCCCAGTCCTTTTTCCGCCGCGACGAACTCGGCGACCACCGCACCGATCACCGCCAGGGTGATGGAGATGCGCAGCGCTGAAAACAGGTGCGGAATCGCATAGGGCAGACGGATGTTGCGGTACTCACGGGCTTTGGAAGCGCCGAGCGAGCGCGACAGCTCCACCAGCTCCTCTGGCGTCGCCAGTAGGCCGGTGACGCAGGACACCACGATGGGGAAGAAGGCGATGAGGAAGGTGATGAACACCCGCGGCAGGTCGCCGGCGCCCATCACCACCACGATGATCGGTGCTACCGCGACGATGGGCGTGGACTGCACGATCACCAGCAGCGGATACAGCGTGCGCGACATCACTCGTAAAGAGGCCAGGGCGATGGCCAGCGGAATGCCGATCAGAATCGACAGGCCGTAGCCCATCAGCGTCACCCGCAGCGTGGCGAAGATATGCTCGGCCCAGGCACCGAGGCCGACCTTCTGCGTCGCCGCAAAGATGGCGCTGGGCGAGGGCAGCACGAAGCTCGGCAGCTTGAGCAGGCGGCACGCGGCTTCCCAGATCAGCAGCAGAACGAGCAGGGCGAGCCAGGGCGCGAAACGATCGGCCTGCGCCTTCAGGCGCAGTGCCTTGGGCTTAATGGGCGTCATGGCGCGAGAAGACTTTGCGGCGGATATGGTTGGCGAGCTCATTGAAACGCGGCTCCGTGAGGGTTTCCATGGACCGCGGGCGCGGCAGATCGACATCGATGATTTCCTGCATGCGGCCGGGGCGCGCGGACATCACCAGGATGCGGTCGGCCAGCAGCAGCGCTTCGGGAATCGAGTGGGTGATGAACAGCACCGTCTTCGGGCGCTGTGTCCAGATATTCAGCAGCTCCAGGCTCAGCTCGTCGCGGGTCAGGGCATCAAGGGCCGAGAACGGCTCGTCCATCAGCAGGATTTCCGGGTCGTGTAGCAACGCCCGGGCAATCGCCGCGCGCTGCTGCATGCCGCCGGAGAGTTCGTCCGGGCGCTTGTTACCGAACTCCTTGAGCCCCACCAGTTCCAGCAACTCCTCGCCGCGGGTGATTTCCTGTGCGGTGACGCGACCGTACTTGTGGCGCATTGGGAAGGTCAGGTTGTCGCGGATGTTCAACCAGGGCAGCAGGGTCGGTCGCTGGAAGACGATGCCTATCTCGTCACGCGGGCCGTCCACCGGACTGCCGTAGATGCTGACCTGGCCGTGAGTCGGCCGCACCAGCCCGGCGAGAATGCGCAGCAGCGTGGACTTGCCGCAGCCCGAGGGGCCGAGCACCGCGATGAACTCGTGGCGGCCGATATCGAAACTGGCGTTGTCCAGCGCCACCACCTCGCTGCCATCGGAGGAGGTGAAGACCTGGCTGACCCGGTCGAAGCTGATGTTGGGGCGCGGTGTGGCGGGCAGGGCGGCGGCGTTCATGGCATCACTCGCTCAGGCTGGTGTCGATGGCGCTGGCCGGGTCGAGGCTGTCGATCTGCATGCCCTGGGCCTTGGCGACCCATTCCCAGGTAGTGGCCAGGCGCTTGGCGTCGAAACCGGTGCCCTCGGCGGCGCTGATCTCGTTCTGCATCAGCGGTACCGAGGCGGCGAACTGCTCCTCGGCCTGCTGCTCGTCGACTTCGGCGACCATCTTCTTCAGCGCGGCGGCCGCGGCAGCCGGGTCGGCGATGGCGTTCTTCTGTGCCTGCTGGTAGGCCTTGACGAACTTCTTCGCGACCTCGGGATGGCTCTGCACGAAGCGCTGCGACGCCACCAGCGACAGGCCGTAGCCTTCGAAGCCGTATTCAGACCAGGGGATGGTCTTCAGCGTCTTGTCCGCTTCACCGAGGGCACGGACGAAGCCGGGCGCGACGGTCAGCCAGTTGATGGTGGCGTCCACCTTGCCGGTGGCGAGCATCGGTGCCAGCGCGCCGGGGTCGAGCTTGAGCAGCTTGACGCTGGCCGGGTCGATGCCGTTGCGCTCCAGCAGCAGCGGCCAGACCACGTTGGAGGCAGAGAAGGTCGGCGTGGCCACCGTCTTGCCGACGATGTCCTTGAAGCTATCGATGCCCGAACCTTCGGTGGTGAAGAAGGCGTCCGGTTGCTTGTTGTAGATCGGCGCCACGGCGACCACCGGTACCTCGCCCTGGGCCTTGGCCTGCAGCAGCGAGGCCAGCCCAGCAGAGCCGAAGTCCGCGCTGTTGGTGGCCAGCTTGGTCACCACGTCGCTACCGCCGCGGGCACTGGCGATTTCCACTTCGATGCCTTCTGCGGCGAACAGGCCCTGTTCGACACCTAGATAGATCGCCGCCTTGTCGCCGGCCGGCAACCAGTCGTTGAGCCAGCGCACCTTGTCGGCGGCCAGGGCGGATTGGCTGAACAGCGCGAGCAGGGCGCTGGCGAGCAGGGTTTTCTTGAACATGGTGAAGCTCCTTGAAGGTTCGGCGTGATAAGCGCGATGCAATAAACGGGTCAGTGCACGGGTTGAGGATGGCGAGCGAAGAAATCCAGCAGGGCAGCGAGCAGCGCGCCGGGCATGGCCAATTGCGGCGCATGGCCGCAATCGAGCACCACGCGCTCGGCGCCAGGCACCAGCTGCTGCATGCGCTGTTGCACCCGTGGCAGCACGGAGCGGTCCTGCGCGGCTTCGATGTACAAGCGCGGCAGACGACCGAAACGCGCGGTCGTCCAATGCGCGGCGATATCGCGGCCACCATCGGGCTGCACCGTCAGGCGGCGTGCGGCAGCGATGGCGGCCTGTGCCGTTGCATCGTGAAAGAACACGGCGCAGGCGGCATCGGCCGGTACGCGGCTGCCGCCGGGCGCGGCTTCGAGATAAGGGCCGATGCCGCTGACCTCGGGGAAGTCGCGGGCGAGTTCGGCGCAGAGTTCGCCGAAGCCCATGCCGCTGGGCAGCATCATGCCGGCGACATAGGCGACCCCGGCGATGCGCTCGGCATAACGTTCGGCCACGGCAGTGGCGGTGATGCCGCCGCCGGAATGCGCCACCAGCTGGATCGGGCCGGGCAGCGTTTCGATCAATGCGCCGACGTGTTCGACATAGCGCTGCAGCGAGGCTTCTGCGAGCGGCGCGGCGTCGTAGCCGTTGCCCGGTAGATCGACCGCGTGGGGACTATGTCCGGCATCGCGCAGGCCATCCTGCAGCGCATCCCAGACCCAGCTACCGGCCCAGGCGCCGTGGATGAGGACGATGTCAGCCATAGGTCCTCCGGTACATTTCGCGGTGGTGTTCTTCCACCGTCACCGCGGGGTAGCGTGGCGACTCGCCCGGCTCGAGGCAGGTCGGCAGGCACTCGACCAGATGGTCCGGGTTGCCGCTGAAGAAGAACGGCACGCTGTAGCGCTCGCGCCCGGACATGTTGACCACCCGGTGCAGCGTCGAACGGTACTGGTCGTTGGTCCAGCGGGCGATCATGTCGCCGAGGTTGACCACGTAGGTGCCGGGCACGGGCGCTGCGTGAATCCAGCTCTTGCTGTGACGATCCCAGACCTGCAGGCCGGGGTTCTCGTCCTGCAGAAGCAGCGTCAGCCCGCCGAAATCGGTATGTGCGCCACAGCCCTTCTCGCCGGGCGCGGCATTGGCCGGCTGCGGCGGGTAGTGCAGCAGGCGCAGGGTGCTCATGGAGTCGCGGCAGAAGCCGGCGAAATGTTCCTCCGGCAGTTGCAGCGAGAGCGCGATGGCGCCCATCAGCCGTGCCGCGAGGGCGCTCATCGCATCGCGATAGCGCTCCATGGTCGGGCGGAAGTCCGCAAGCTCGCTCGGCCACTGGTTGGCACCGTGGTTGAAACGCCCGGCCAGTACCCGCGGGTCGTCCTCGGCCAGCTCCTCGCCGATGTAGAAGCCCTCCTTGAGATCGGCAGGCGCACCGGCTTCCAGCACCTGACCTCGCAACGGCTCATAGCCGCGATTGGCGTTCGAGAACACCTTGTCCAGCGCACGCTTGCCTGCTTCCGGCTGGGAAAAGAAGGCCCGCGCCTGCTCGAACACCGCCTGTTGTAGCGCCGGGTCGACGCCGTGGTTGGCGACGCAGAAGAAGCCGACCTCGCGACAGGCCGCGCCGATGCGTTCGGCCACGGCAGTGCGCTCGGCAAGGTCGGGGGAAAACAGCCCGGCGATATCGATCAGCGGCAGCGCGGCGGCTTCGAGATGGCGGGCACAAAGGGACTGGTTCATGGCTCGATCCTGCTCTGCCGACGCGAAATGGCGGTCGGCGAGCGCAGTATCTGGCGGGTCATGCTGTGCGCAGAAGCAGAGAATATCGAGCAAGCCGATGCCGTTTCGGCATCACCGTGTAAGGCGAGAAAACGGTGCTCGCAGTGATCGTGAATGGTGCATCAGCGAACGCCCGGCATTCCTTTCTCGGGGCCATATCGGCGGCGGCCAGATAGCCATGCATGCACATTGTTGGGGCATTGTTGGAGAGGTGGCGAGATGTGCAATTTTCCGCAGGCGGTCCACGCCTGCGCCCATGTTCGCTAGATCGAGAGGTTCAGAACTGCCGGCATCGTTGCAACCACCAGGATTACAGCCATGGAAACATTGAATGCCGAGGCAATCCGCGGCCTTCCCAGCCAGCGCCTGAACGTCAAGCCACCCAGCGCCCATACCCCCACACAAGGCACCGATATCGCCGCCAAGATGACAGCGGCGATGCATAAGTTGAGAAAGTGATTTTCAGGCGGGATGTAGGTTGCGGCCACGCTTATCGATAGTGCCCATGCCTTGGGATTGATCCATTGGAACGCCGCCCCACTTATGAGGCCCATTGGCGGCTTGGGATCTACCTGCATCTGCAAGGGGCCGCTGTTAGCGATTGCCCACGCGAGCCAAAGAATATAGGCCGCTCCGACAACACTCAGCGCGTTATGGAAGCCCGGGATTCTCTCGAACGCCGAGCCCAAGCCTGAGCCAACTATCGCGAGCTGCAAACCAATGCCAAGCGCGATGCCGCAAACAAGCGGCATGGTTCTCAAGACGCCGACTCGCGCACCTGACATGAGCACCATGAGGTTATTGGGGCCGGGTGTTCCAGTCATGACGATGGCAAACATCAGAAACGGCAGGAGGACTCCGAGATCGCTCATCAATACAACTCTTCGCTTTGAAATTGGTGCCTCAGACGCGTGCAGGAGTTGGAGCGCAGCGGAGTTATCAAGGGCTACCGGGCGGTGATCGACAAGGCGCTGCTGGGCGCTGGCTTTGTCGTCTATGTGGCCGTTGGGCTTTCCAGCCATACCAAAGAAAGTTTGGGAGCCTTTGAGCGTGCTATCGCCGCCTCTCCCGACGTGGTCGAATTCCACACAGTCACTGGTGCGCTCGAGTATCTGTTGCGCGTAGAAGTTGCAGATATCAAAGCGTACAAGTTGTTCCACACCGAAGTGCTGGGCACCTTGCCCCACGTGTCGTCGATCACAAGCTACATCGTGATGGACACACCCAAGAGTGAGCGGGGCTAGGTCCTGCTGGTGCACAAAACTCCTGGCTACGATCACTTAAATCGGGTCCAGGACAAGTGCAGAAAAAGGCTTGGAATAGCGGACCTCTTCGCCAGTAATGGCTTCTTGAGGCTTAAGGTTTCGCCAGAAGGTACGCCTTCGGCTATGGCTAGTTGCTGCTGTGTGGTTCAGCGGAGCCGCTGCGATCAGCTGTCAGCGCTGGCTGCTACTGGACCAGTTTGCGGCAGAGGCAGTAGACGAACTTCTGCTCGATCCCGCCGGGGGTGTGGTGCGATTCCTTTTCATGGCCGAGCAGCAGAAAGGGTTCGCCGAACTCGGCGTGCAGCTCGCTGGCGCCATAGCGCATGACTGGCAGGCCGCTGCATTTCTCCGGGCCATCCTCGGCGAAGGTGGCCACTATCACCAGCCCGCCGGGCTTGACCGCGTGCAGCACCTGGCGCACATAGGCATGCCTGTCTTCTTCGCTGGTCAGAAAGTGAAAGACTGCTCTGTCGTGCCATACATCGAAGCTGCGCTCGGGTAGCGCGGCTTCGATGACATTCGCCTCCAGCCAACGGACGCTCGCCGCGTTGGAACCGAGTCTGGTCTTGGCCGTGGCCAGCGCCGCGGCAGAAAGGTCGAGCACTGTCAGGTTTCGATAACCATTGGCCAGAAGATCATCGACCAGTGTCGAGGCACCGCCGCCCACGTCGATGATCGATGCCGTCGAAGGCACGTCCGCGTCGCGGATCAGTTTCAGCGACAGCTCCGCGTGTTCCTGAAACCAGCTGACCTCGTCAGCGGCCTTGGTGGAATAGACCTTTTCCCAGTGATCTTTCGGTTGCATGGCGGCATCCCTCGACACGTTTATTGTGATGCTGAGTGCGATGGACGGTAGCATGCAGGCCCAGGCGTGTGCAGCCTTGAAGCCCAAGTCGGGATTCCTGTAACGGAACGCCCATCAAGGTGCGCTTGGAACGCAGGTTTTCATCACCGAACGCCCCCATCATCAATACAAGGAAGCAAGGATGTACCTAAAAGGATCTCTATGCGTGTTGGCGCTGGTTTGGCTGGCGACACCACCCGCACAGGCGGCGACCGGACTCAATGGCGTCGTTGGCAGGGAGCTGATCGGACAGGATGTAATACCTACCGAGTACCACGGGCTCTGGGGAAGGGAAGGAAACTGCGCAGAGCTTCAGCAGCCGTTCTTCATGAATGCCGTATTCGTTACGAAAAAGAGCCTGGCGCTCGATAAACGAACCTGCCCAATAAACACCGCGCTCGCCGAGGGCGATGAGTTTGAGGCCGCGTTCAATTGCATTACGGTTGGTGAGGATACGCTTCAGACGCTGCCTATACGGCTCACGCTGCGCGAGGCCAAGCTTTACGTGAAAGTCGGTGAAGAGCGTGAAGATGGCCCCTACCTCAACTGCAATGCGCCTGGTTTTGGCTCTAAGCGCTGAGTAAACCGGCTATCCCTGCCTGATGGGGTCGGCAAATACTGCACTCTCGATCGCCTGTCGCAACGAGGTTGCCAGCTCTTCGAGGCGGTAGGGCTTGGCGAGGACGTGCACGCCTTCTGCGGCGGCGGATTGCTGCGCGGCTTCGGCGTAGCCGCTGGTGAGCAGCACGGGAACACCGAGGGCGCGGGTGCGGATCTCCCGGGCCAGTTCAACACCGTTCATGCCGCCCGGCATCATCACGTCGGAGAATACGATGTCCACCTGACAGCCGTTCTGCAGCGCGCCCAGCGCGTCTGTGGCACTGGCGGCATGGGTGACGCGATAGCCGAGATGTTCGAGCATCTCGCCGACCAGGGCCGCGACTTCTTCATCATCGTCCACCAGCAGTACGGTACCGACCGAGGCGTCGGAGCTGTCGTCTTCGGCAGGCCGTTCGCCGTCGGGCTGATCGGGCACACGTGCCGAGCGCGGCAGCAGCATGATCACGCTGGTGCCGCGATCGCATTCGCTTTCGATCCACACGCTGCCGCCGGACTGCCGTGCGAAGCCGTAGACCTGCGCCAGCCCGAGCCCTGAGCCTTTGCCTATCTCCTTGGTGGTGAAAAAGGGGTCGAATACGCGGGTGCGAACCTCCTCGGGAATGCCGGTGCCCGAGTCGGTCACCGTGAGGCGGACAAAATCGCCGGTGATGCCCAGCACCGCTTCGCCAGGTGCATTGCTGGCTTCGATCAGGATCGAGCCGCCGTCGGGCATGGCGTCGCGGGCATTCACGGCCAGGTTGAGGACGACCAGTTCCAGCTCGCCAGGGTCTACTTCGACCGGCCAGAGATCCGGCTCGAACTGCACTTCCACGTGCACGTCGCCGCTCAGGCTGCGGTCGAGCAGCTCGCGCATGCGGCCGATGCGCAGCACCAGGTCGACCGACTCGGGTTCCAGTGACTGGCGGCGGGAGAAGGCGAGCAGTTGCCGGGTGAGGGCGGTTCCGCGCTGCGCGGCCTGGCGCATGCCGTCCATCAACCGCTCGCGGCGTGCAGGATCGGCGCGGCGGTCGAGCATGTCGAGGCCGCCGGAGATCACCATCAGCAGGTTGTTGAAGTCGTGGGCGATGCCGCCGGTGAGCTGGCCGATGGCTTCGATCTTCTGCGCCTGGCGCAGGGTTTCTTCGATCTGCGCGCGCTCGGCCATCTGTGTGCGCAATTCCTGGTTGGCCTTTTCCAGTTCGCTGGTGCGCTCGACGACCAGCGCTTCGAGTTGATTCGAGGCGCGCTCACGGGCTTCGAGCAATGCCCTGACTTCGTACTGGCGATGCCGCCCGCGCAGGGCGGCTTTCACCGCGCTGGTCAGGGTGATGCTCTGTACCGGGCGTTCCAGCAGGGAAACGTTGCGCAGCGCCGCCACCATGCGCTGACGCCATGCGGCGACTGCCGGCTGTTGATGCTTGCTGGTGAGGACCACGAATGGAAAGTCGGACCACGCCGGTTGCTGATCCACCCAGGTGGCCAGTGCTTGGAGGTCCTGACCGAAGAGGCCTTCTTCGGCGATGAAAACGGCGTCGGCATCGGTTTCGGCGCGACGTAGCACCTCATCGACACTGTGGCAGACAACGGCGTCCATGCCGCTGCGGCTGAGCAGTTCGGCCGAGGCGGGACCGTCCCGGCCGATGGGGGCATAGACGACTACGATGGGGCCTTCTCGTTTAGTGGGCGTCGTCATGCTCGTCTGTCAGTAGCTGAGTCGCATCACCGGTGTATTCCGGTGTGCCCGATAGGATGCCGCTGAAGTGGCTGAGCGGCGGCCCGACCTCGAGGCCGGCGCTACTGAGGCGGTACTCACGGACGGTGTTTTCATGCCGTCCGCTGCGCTTTTTCACCACTGACAACGCCCGGCGAACGACGCCGGCATGCTCGAAGTAGCGCTGCATGATAACCGCATCGCTGAGATAGCTGATATCCACAGGCGTATCCATTGGGCCGACCAGGCCATGCTGGGCGAGCACCATGATGCTGATCACGCCTTTCTGGCCCAGATAACTCAACAGCTCGTGCATCTGCAGAATCAGGAATCGGCCATCAGGCATCGCGTGCAGATAGCCGTTGAGGCTGTCCAGAATCACCAGGCCGGCGCCCCGCACCTCTACGCTCTGGCGGACCGCGGCGGTGAACTCGCCGGGCGACAGCTCGGCCGGGTCGACCTGCTGCAGATGCAGCAGCCCCTGTTCGATCCACGGTTCCATGGGCAGCCCCAGCGCCCGCCCGCGCGCCAGCAGCGTGGCGATGTTTTCGTCAAAGACGAAGAAGGCGACCTGCTCGCCGCGTTTGCACGCCGCGACCGCATAGCTCAAGGCCAGCGAGGATTTGCCCACGCCGGCAGCGCCGACCAGCAGCGCGTTGGTGCCGCGTTCCAGGCCGCCACCCAGCATCTTGTCCAGTGCCGGATTACCGGACGAGGCCAGCTCACCGGAGAAGGACGAGTGGTGCTCGGCGGCGATGAGCCGGGGATAGATGCGCAGGCCGCCCTTGCGGATGGCGAAGTCGTGGTAACCGCCGCGAAACTGGATGCCACGCATCTTGATCACCCGCAGACGCCTGCGCTCGGCACCGTAGTCGATTGCCACCTGCTCCAGCATGACCACGCCGTGGGAGATGGAATGCAGTTGCAGGTCGCCCACTTCCGAAGTCTGGTCGTCGAGCAGGATCACCGTGCAGTTGCGGGTGGTGAAGAAATGCTTGAGCGCCAACACCTGCCGGCGGTAGCGCAGAGGGCTTTGCGCTAGCAGGCGCATTTCCGAGAGGCTGTCGAAGATCACGCGACTCGGATTGGTTTCGGTGACCCGATCGAACACCTGCTGCGTGGTTTCACTCAGCTCCATCTCCACGGGGTGCAGCACCGTCAGTTCGAGGTCCGGGTCCAGGCTGGTTTCCGGCGTGACCAGCTCGAACACATCGATACCGTCGAGGGACCAGCCGTGCCGCTTGGCGACCAGCTCCAGTTCGTCCTTGGTTTCCGAGAGGGTTACATAGAGAACGCGCTCGCCCTGGCGGACCCCTTCGAGCAGGAACTGCAGCGCAATGGTGGTCTTGCCCGAGCCCGGGCTACCTTCGTACAGGTACATGCGGTTGGGGTCGAGGCCGCCGCCGAGAATGTCATCCAGCCCCTCGCTGCCAGTGGAAATGCGAGGGGGTTCATCGTCTGGTTGGAAGGAAAGATTAGTGAAATCGGTCATTCCGTTCTCCTTAACGCAGGCGCCGCTGCGTGCTTCGTTCCCACTCCTGCATGTCCATATCGGGACAAAGGCGGAGGGGAACAGGCCCGTTTCTCGCCTGGTGGGCAGGTCGGGCTGAATGCCGCTCGAATCGTCGCCTGATGCGCTTCTGATGTGCCGAAAATTGCGCGTTTGGCGGTCGACGTTCGAGGGGCGCAGTCATTTAATCCGACTCGCCAGCCGCCTGCCCGTTCCGCATGAATGTGCTCGGCACCTCCGCTGCAGCGCGCTCTCCAGGCGGCGCGAACATCTGCTGCGCGGTCCCCCCGGGCGCTTCGCTCGTTGCCCTTGAGCTACTTCGAACCCCTCCGCTGCGCAACAGACTGCAACCATTGAACCTTGGATCATGGGCCGGGCTGCCCCATGATCAGCCTTTGCCTTCGCGGGTCGCCTGCATGTCTCGATTCTCTCGTCCGTCGGCTTCGGCACTGGGTCGCTTTCTGCAACTGGGCGGCACTGGCGCGCGCATTGCCGGCAACTTGTTGGTGCAGCGCATCACGCCAGGCAAGGCGCGTATCGACTGGGTGCCGGTCGGTGAACTGCTCGGTGATGCGCTTGGGCAGATGAAGGGCCCGGTGCTGAAGCTCGGTCAGCAGGCCTCGCAATGGCAGGACCTGTTGCCCGAACCGATCAGCGCGGCGCTGGCGCGCTTGCAGAACCAGGTGCCCTCGCTGCCGTTCGATGCACTGCAAGCCAATCTGCAGCGCGTCTATGACGGCAAGCTGTACGAACTGTTCGAGTCCATCGACCCGGAGCCCGCGGCGGCGGCCTCGCTGGGCCAGGTCCACCGCGCTCGGGATAGGCAGGGCAGGGCGCTGATCATGAAGGTCCAGTACCCCGGCATCCGCGCCATCTGCGATGCCGATCTGCGCCAACTACGCCGCTTGATGCCGCTCGGGCGACTGTTCGGCACGCCGCCCGCGCGTCTCGATGCGGTGTATATCGAGCTGCAACGGGCCATTGCCGAGGAACTCGACTACGAGGCCGAGCGCGCCAACCTCGAAGCCTTCCGCGAGCACTTCAGCAACTGGCCGGGCATCCGCATTCCCTTTGCCGCGGGCGAACTCTGCCGGCCCGGTGTGCTGGTGCTGGAAGACCTGCCGGGCCGCTCCATGGCCGAGGTCGAACAGGCCCCGGCGGAGGTGCGCCAGCGCCTGGCCGAAACCCTCTGCGAATGGCTGGCCGAGCAGGCATTCGGTCTGCAACGGCTGCATACCGATCCACATCCCGGCAACCTCGCCTGGACCGAGTCTGGCGAGCTGGTGGTCTATGATTTCGGCAGTGTGCTGCGCCTGGAACCGCGTTTGCTGGCGGGCTACGTACAGATATTCGAAGCACTTCGTGGTACCTCCAGCGAGGCGCTGGAGCCCGGTTTTCAGGCCCTGGGCGGACGCCAGCCGGGAAGCACGCCGCCGCACGGGCTGTACCGCGCATCCACCTGATGCTGCATCCGCTGCTGCAACCCGGCGCGCAGTGGGACTTCCGCGAGGCGGCGCTGCATCAACGGCTGTCCGAGCTGTTCCCCCTGATGATGTCCGCACTCGGCAGCCTGCAACCGGCTTCCGGCACCTTGCTGATCAACCGCACCCTGGAAGGCCATTACTGGAACCTCTACCGGCTCGGCGCTTGCCTGCCCATCGCCGACCTGCTCGCCGAACATATCGAACGCTGGCGCAGCGAAGCCGGCGCCCGTCGACCGTAAATCTGGAGATCGTCATGCCGTTGGAATCATTCCCCGAAGGATTTCGTGCGCTGGTCATCGGCGCATCCGGTGGCATCGGCGCCGCATTGGTCGATGCCTTGCGCAGCGATCCGCGCTGCGCCTCAGTCATTGCGCTGAGTCGCTCGTCCGAGCCGGCGCTCGACCTGACCGATCCCGCCAGCATCGAACAGGCCGCGGCCAGCGTGGCGGGGCAGGGGCCGTTTCACCTGATCATCAACGCCGCCGGCGTGCTGCACGGTGGCGACTTCATGCCGGAGAAGCGCCTGGCCGATCTCAACCAGGCGCAGCTGCTCGCCACCTTCCAGATCAACACCCTCGGCCCGGCCATGCTGCTGCGCCACTTCAGCGGCCAGCTCGACCGGCAGCGCGGCGTGTTCGCCATGCTCTCGGCCAAGGTCGGCAGCATCGGCGATAACCGCCTCGGCGGCTGGTACAGCTACCGCGCCTCCAAGGCCGCGCTGAACATGCTGCTCAAGACCGCTTCCATCGAAATCCGCCGCAGCCAGCCGAATGCGGTGCTGCTGGCGCTGCATCCGGGCACGGTGAACTCACGGCTGTCGCAGCCCTTTCGGGGCGAAGAGATCGGTCGTCCCGCCAGCGATGCTGCACAGGATCTGTTGAGTGTGATCGATGGTCTGGGGCCGGAGGCCAGCGGTGGGTTCTATGCGTATAGCGGGGAGGGGTTGCCGTGGTAAGCCGCTGGGGCGGATGCTGACGGACAGCCAGGCTCGATAGTCGTCCTCGTGGCGGCGGGCGGGGCTGCGTAACAAAGGTCAACGATGGGGTTGCGGGCCAAGCAGTCGCGGTCTCATCGCTGCATTTTTTTTCACAAAATATCAAGTCTGCTTGCCTCGCCGATATTGAGGTCTGGCTTTTCCAGTCAGGCTTCGCCTGCATATTTATAAGCACATTTCGGAAGCACGCGTTTTCTCTCGGCCGGCGCGGCATTCTCCTCAAGCCCGCTGCGCACCTACGCCTCGTCCCCATTGTCTATGTTGGTGATAACCGCCCCAGCCATCGCGGGGCGGCGGTGACCACAAGAATAAGGATGAGCACGATGCGTTTGCTTCAGATCAGCAGGTTGACCCTTGGCGTGGCGATCGTCGCCACCGGCCACATCGCCCACGGCGCGCTTCTGGAAGGCGGGGCGGTCGCAGCCCCCGATGAGTACAGCGCCAAGGTGGCCGCTCAGGTGCTCAAGGCCGGCGGCAATGCGGTGGATGCCGCGGTGGCGACCGCCTTCACCTTGGCCGTTACCTACCCCGAGGCCGGCAATATCGGCGGCGGTGGCTTCATGACGCTGTACATCGAGGGCAAGCCGTACTTTCTGGATTACCGGGAAGTCGCGCCCAAGGCCGCCAGCAAGACCATGTACCTCGACGACAAGGGCGAAGTGATCGAGAACCTGAGCCTGGTCGGCGCCAGGGCCTCCGGTGTGCCCGGCACCGTGTTGGGCATGTGGGAGGCCCATCAGCGCTTCGGCAAGCTGCCCTGGAGCGAGCTCATCACCCCGGCGGTCGGCTATGCCCGCGAAGGCTTCACAGTGGCCGACCAGCAATTCCAGTACCGCGAGGACGCCATCGGGCTGTTCAACGGCACGACCAACTTCGAGGATTACTTCGGCAGCATGCGGCCGGGTTCCACCTTCCGCCAGCCGGAGCTGGCCGAGACGCTGGAGCGCATCGCCGACAAGGGGCCCGATGACTTCTACAAAGGCCAGACCGCCGACTTGCTGGTTGCGCAGATGCAGCGTGACGACGGGCTGATCACCAAGGAGGACCTGGCCGACTACCGCGTCAAATGGCGCGAACCGATGCGTGTCGACTGGCAGGGCAACAGCCTCTACACCGCGCCACTGCCCAGCTCCGGTGGCATCGCCCTGGCGCAGCTGATCGGCATGAAGGAGCAGCGCGCCGCCGACTTCAACGGCGTCGAGCTGAATTCGGCACGCTACATCCATCTGCTGGCGGAGATCGAGAAGCGCGTCTTTGCCGACCGTGCCGACTACCTGGGCGACCCGGACTATTCCGACGTGCCGGTCGCGAAGCTGACATCGCCTGATTATCTGAAGCAGCGCGCGTCCGAGATCAAACCCACGGCCATTTCCGAAACCGAGGAGGTGCGTCCGGGCCTCGAATCGACGCAGACGACTCACTTCTCCATCGTCGATGCCGACGGCAATGCGGCCAGCAACACCTACACCCTTAATCTGGATTACGGCAGCGGTGTGGTGGTCAAGGGCGCCGGCTTCCTGCTCAACGACGAGATGGACGACTTCAGTGCCAAGCCGGGCGTCGCCAACGCCTTCGGTGTGGTCGGTAGCGACGCCAACGCCATCGAACCGGGCAAGCGCATGCTGTCTTCGATGAGCCCAAGCATCGTCACGAGCGACGGCAAGGTCAGCCTTGTGCTCGGTACGCCGGGCGGCTCGCGCATCTTCACCTCGATCTTTCAGGTGCTGAACAACGTCTACGACTTCGACATTCCGCTGGAAAAAGCCGTGGCTGCGCAACGGGTGCACCATCAGCTCTTGCCGAAGGACACCATCTACTACGACGCCCATGCACCGCTCACCGGCAAGGTTGCCGACGAGCTGAAAGCCATGGGCTACACGCTTGAGGATCAGGGCTGGCTGATGGGTGATATCCAGGCGATACGCGTCGACGGCACGCGCTTGCAGACCGGGTCAGACCCGCGTGGGCGTGGCGTTGGGATGGTCGTTAAACCCTGATGGGCGAAGGGGGGAGAGCAAGCGGAGGGAATCGTTGCGGTCTTGTGAAGCCTCATGCGCCGCAGCGGACTGCGGCGCATGAGGTTCAGCGTTCAACGCCACACATGGGTTGTGTGGCATCGAGCGGTACGCTTACTGCGGGCGGTAGATGGCACACAGCTTGTTGCCGTCAGGGTCGCGCACATAGCTGAGGTGCATCGCGCCGAGGCTGGATTCGCGCAGTCCTGGCGGGTCCTCGCAGGTCGTCCCGCCATGGGCCACGCCTACATCGTGAAACGCCTTGACCTGCTCGGCCGAGTTGCACTTGAAACCAATCGTGCCGCCATTGCCGACGGTAGCTTCCTCGCCGTTGATGGGCTCGGTGACACCGAACAGGCTGCCGTCATGGCGGTAGAACAGACGCGTGTGCCCGGATGGCGCCACATTGCGCAGCGGCTCGCCTGCGCCGAGTACGCCGAGCACGGCATCGTAAAACCGCTTCGACCGTTCAATATCATTCGAACCGACCATTACATGGTTGAGCATGGGGGCCTCGCTAGGTGGTTTGGAGTTGTGCGGCTGTGGAGCGAGCACTCTAGCATCGGCTCGTTCGGAGCGCGCAGTGGTACGCATTGGGTCAGTGGAATGCTGATCGCATCGCCGGTCGCCATAGGTAGTTTCCCAGAAGCTATTGAGCCCTAAATGAAGCGATCCCCCGTCTTGCTCCGGTGAAATACTTTGCAACGAGAGCACGCTTGAGCGGTGCTTGCCGCCTGCTAGATTGGCATTGCGACGCCGGGCCCCTCTGACAGCTAACCAGCTGCCATGTCGGAGTTGCAGTTTGTACAACTTCGACTTAGGAGGGGCTCATGAGCACTCTAGAACCGTTCTTCATGGCCGAGTTCTTCGGCACCGCCACGTGGCTGTGGCTCATCTTCATCGGTATCGTCATTGGTCTGCTTGTCTTTGATCTCGGGGTGTTGCATCGCGAGCATAGAGAGATCGGAGTCAGGGAAAGTCTGCTGCTGTCAGCTGGCTATATTTCGGTAGGCCTGCTGTTTGGCCTATGGGTCTGGCAGGTTAAGGGCGGCGTGGCCGGTATGGACTACTACACCGGCTTTTTGATCGAGAAATCATTGTCCATGGACAATGTGTTCCTCATGGCGATGATATTCAGCTTCCTGGCGATCCCGCGTAAATACCAGCACGAGGTGCTGTTCTGGGGCATCCTCGGTGTGATCGTGTTGCGCGCCATTCTCATCGGGCTAGGCGCAGCGCTCATCGCAGAATTCAGCTGGATTCTCTATGTATTCGGCGTGTTCCTGCTGTTGACCGGCCTAAAGATGCTGTTCAGTAAGGTCGATGCCAATCTGGACCTGGCGGAAAATTGGCTGGTGAAGTTTTTGCGTCGACGCATGCGGGTAACCGACCGTTTGCACGACGGGCATTTCTTTGTACGTCAGCCGGACGCGGAAGGACGCACGGTGGTATGGGCCACGCCGTTGTTCCTGGCGCTGGTGCTTATTGAGTGCGCAGACCTGCTATTCGCCGTGGACAGCGTGCCTGCGATCTTCGCGATCACTCAGGACCCGTTCATCGTCTATACCTCGAACATCTTTGCGATTCTCGGACTTCGCGCGTTGTACTTTGCCCTGGCCGCGATGATCCACCGTTTCGCCTACCTTAAATACGCTCTCGCTCTGGTGCTGGTGTTCATCGGCGGCAAGATATTCCTCGTCGGCGTCATCGGTAAGACGCCGCCCGTGATTTCTCTGAGCGTAACTGTCGCGCTGCTGGTCGGGGGAGTGGTGCTGTCCCTGTGGAAAACGCGAAACGATCCACCGCTCGCCAATGGCGAAACACTCCCTCGATAACCTGATTGCCCCGGTTCACCGGGGCAATGTCACCTTTGGAGATTCCATGCATACGTCACCCATCGCCGGTCTGGGACTAGCCGCCCTGATCACTATCACCCTTGCCGGCTGCGAGGCCGCTGAAGAGTCAACACAAAGGCTAAAGGAGAAGGCAGAGCATGCTGCTCAGGAACTGGCCCGCGAGGCGCTCAGCGACACTGTCCAAACATTGAACAAACACGTCGATGAAGCACAGCAGGCCGCCGAAGAGTTACTTGGGCATGGAGAGGACGAAGGAGCGGCTGACAATCCTGAGCGGGAAGAGCCGGCTAGCCTGCCAGGGACGCGCGTTGAAACGTGAGCTGTCTCAGCTGACAAGGATCGTCACCCGCTGAGGTGGGATGGTCCGCGAAAGAGCAGTGGCGGCTGATGCATATAGATGCCATGAATCGAGGCGTAGGTAGCTGAGTTTGCGCTTCTGGACAAAGGCTCCTTCTACCCTCCCTTCAGGCCTGGCGTAACCCTCTCCAACCTCGGACAAACCCACTCCACAAACGCTCGCACCCTTGGCGACAGCTGCAAGGCGTGCGGGTAGACGAGTTGGATCGGCAGGTCCTTTGTTCGTAATCCCTGAGCACCCTTACCAGACGACCATCAGCCAGTTCTTCGGCGACCTGATAGTGCATCAGCCGCGTGATGCCGAGACCTTGCACGCAGGCCAGGCTGGCGGCGCGGATCTGGTTGCAGGTCAGGCGTGGGGTGATTTCTTCGGCCTGTTCCTTTTCGCCGTGGCGGTAGTACCAGTGGCGGCCCTGGGCGGCGAAGGCGATGCAGGCGTGGTCCTTGAGCGCCGCCGGGGTGTCGATGGCGGGGGCGGTGTTCAGGTAGTCGGGACTGGCGCAGGTGACCAGCCGGGTGCTGCCGATCTGACGGGCGACCATGGCCGAGTCGGGGAGGTGGCCGATGCGCAGGGCGAGGTCGAGGCGTTCGTCGAGCAGCGGGACGATCTGGTCGCTCAGGTTCAGCTCGACCCGGATCTCTGCATGTTCCTTGAGAAACTCGTTCACCAACGGCGCGACGTAACGTTGGCCGAACTCCATCGGTGCGGTGATGCGCAGCAGGCCGCGGACGGTGCCGTCGCTGGCTTCCAGGTGCTGCTCCATATCGGCGAAGTCCGCCAGCATGCGCCGGCTCCAGGCCAGGTATTCCGTGCCCTCGTCGGTGAGGGCCATGCGCCGGGTGCTGCGGTTCAGCAGGCGCACGCCGAGGTGGCGTTCCAGCGCGGCCAGTGAGCGCACCACCGACGCCACGGATTGCCCAGTGGCATCGGCGGCCGAGCTCAGGCTGCCGTTGTCGACGATGCGAACGAAGTTGGCCATTGCCTTGAGCTTGTCCATTGCCACCCCTGGATTTGTGCGATTGCTGCATAGATGTTGTCAGGCCGGCGGCATAGGTGAAACCCGCAGGGCGGCTGACACTTCAGGGACTGAGGTCTTTTGGAGTTTCGCACATGAGTCAATCAGCCAGTCCCGCTCGCATTCTCGCCTACGACCACATCGGTATTCGTGTCAGCGACCGACCGCGGGCGATGGCCTTCTACCAAGCGCTGGGCTTCGTCGAGAGCGCGAGCTTTCCGCTGTTCGAAGCGAACGAAATGCTCAGCCCGGATGGCGTGCGCATCAACCTGATCTTCAACGGTGCGCGTGCCGCTGACGCGCACAACGTGCTGCTGGATGCGCCGGTCAAGCGGCCCGGCATGACCCATCCGGCCTTTATCGTCGATGACCTTGCGGCGCTCCAGCAATGGCTCGAAGCGCAGGGCATCGTCATCACCGAGGGGCCGCATCCCATCGGCCCGCGGCGGATCGCGCTGTTCATCCGCGACCCGGACGGCAACGTTCTGGAATTCAATCAGCTCATCAGAGGAGGTGCGCAATGAAACTGTACGACCTGGGTCCATCCGGCAATTGCTACAAGGTGCGGCTGTTCGCTGCGCTGGCAAACATCGACCTTGAACTGGTAGCCGTGGATTTCGCCAATGGCGCACACAAGAAGCCGCCGCTGTCCGAGCTGAACCCGCTGGAGCAGTTGCCGATTCTGGATGATGGCGGGCATATCGTCCGCGACTCGCAGGCCATCCTGGTCTACCTCGCCGGCGCATACGGCGGCCTGGCGTGGTGGCCGGACAATCCGCGCGGGCAGGCGGAGATTGTGCAGTGGCTGTCCTTCACCGCGAACGAGATCCAGCAGAGCCTGAATGCGGCGCGGCTGGTTCAGAAGTTCGGCTATCCGCTGGACAAGGCCGCGGCGCTGGCCAAGGCACCAGCGGTGCTCAAGCTGCTGGACGATCATCTGCAGCGCCACGACTGGCTGGCGATCGACCGGCCGACCATCGCCGATTGCGCGGTCTATCCCTACGTGGTGCTGGCGCCGGAAGGGGATGTGGATCTCACGCCGTACAGCCATGTCGCCCGCTGGATAGAGCGGCTGGAAGCGTTGCCGGGTTATCTGCGCAAGCCCTGACCTGCGCTGAATCAGGTGCGCTCCTGCCCCTCGGCCTTGAGGAAATCGACGAAGGCCCTGAGAGGCGAGGGCATGTGGCGGCGGCCGTGGTAGTAGAGGTAGGGGCCGTCGAAAGACTGCCACCAGTCTTCGAGGATGGGCGTCAGGCGGCCATCGGCGAGCGGCTCGCGGATGAAGTCCTCGAAGGTGTAGATGACGCCCAGGCCGTTGATCGCCGCACTGGTTTTCAGGTCATGGGAGGAGGTCACGAGCTGGCCTTGTGGCGGTACGCGCAAGGTTCGGCCGTCCTTCTCAAATTCGAAAACACCCACCTTGCCGCTCTCGAAACGATGGCCGAGCAGCTGATGCTCGGTCAGCTCGGATGGGTGCCGCGGCGTGCCGTGGGCGGCGAGGTAGGCAGGCGCGGCGGCTGCGACGAAGCGTTGCCGGCGCGGGCCGACGGGAATGGCGATCATGTCCTTGGCCAGGCTTTCCTCGTATCGCACCCCGGCGTCGTAACCCGCCGCGATGACGTCGATGAAGGTGTTCTCCATCACCACTTCGACGTTCACCGCCGGGTGGAGCTTGAGGAAGCGGCTCAACAGGTCCGGCAACAGGAAGCGCGCCACCGGCACCGGCACGTTGAGCTTGAGGGTGCCGACCGGCCGGTGGGCGTCATCGTCCAGATCATTGAACGCGGCGCTGATTTCGTCGAGCGCCGGTCGCAGGCGTTCCAGCAGGCGTTCGCCTGCACTGGTCGGGGTGATGCTGCGGGTGGTGCGGTTGAGCAGGCGAAGGCCCAGATCGCTTTCCAGGCGGCGTACGCAATCGCTCAGCGAAGACGCCGACATGCCGCGTTTCTGCGCGGCAGCGCGAAACCCTCCGGCTTCGACCACGGCGGCAAACAGCGCGACATCAGTCAGGTTGGGTTGACGCATGGAGCCTCCTTGAGTTCGTCGACTGTACGATTGGGCGAACAGCCCGTCCATGTTTGCCTGGATTATCAGCATCTGATCGTACGCTGATACTTCATCCGTCGGCCGCCTCTGCCTGAGGCAAGCCATTCACGATGAAGAGGAAACGATCATGGCGCAGAGAAACGCAACCGAGCCGGGCGGCCATGCCCGGCCATTGATGACGCTGGCCAGAACGCTGATCGCCGGGGTGGCGCTGGCTGGGTCACTGGCCGTCGAAGCCGCCAACCGGCCATCGCCAAAACCCGATTGGAGCCTGGCCGACATGCCGGCTCAGACCGGCCGCATCGTGCTGGTCACCGGCGGCACCAGCGGTATGGGTTACGAGGATGCACTGGCGCTGTCGCGCGCTGGCGCGGAGGTGATCATCGCTGCGCGCAATGCCGAGCGCGGGCAGGAGACGATCGAGCGGATACGCGAGCAGGTGCCGGATGCCCGCGTGCAGTTCGAGGCTGTTGATCTGGCCAACCTGGCCTCGGTGCGCAGCCTCGCCGAGCGCCTTCAAGAGCGCTTGCCGCGCCTGGATGTATTGATCAATAACGCGGCGATCATGGCGCCGCCTGAGCGCGGCACCTCGGCCGATGGCCACGAGCTGCAGCTGGCAACCAACTACCTCGGCCCGTTCGCCCTGACCGCATTGCTGATGCCGCTACTGCTGGAAAGCGACGATGCCCGGGTGGTCAGCCTGTCCAGCATCGCAGCGGGTCGAGGTCGCTTGAACTTCGCTGACCTGCAGGCCGAGCAGGGCTACAACCCCTACGCCACCTACGCGCAATCCAAACTGGCGGTGCTGATGTGGGCAATGGAGTTGCAGCGCCACAGCGATACCGCCGGCTGGGGCATTCGCAGCATTGCCGCGCACCCTGGAGTCGCGGTCACCGAACTGGTCGAGCGCGGGCCGGGGCTGGATAGCAAGTTCGCCGCCAACTGGGCCAAGGACCGCGACAAGTACCACTCCGCTGCCCAGGGCGCGCTGCCGACGCTGTATGCCGCGACCGCGCCAGAAGCGGTCGGCGGCGCCTATTACGGGCCGACCGGCGAGGAGGAGAAACGAGGGCCGCTGGGCTTTGCCACGGTTCCCGACGCCGCCGCGAACCAGACCGATGCCGCCGAACTGTGGCAGCTGTCGGAACGGCTGACCGGTGTGAGCTACCCCTGACCCCTCGGGCGCGGGCCGCCTTGCGCTCGCGCCCTGTTACCTCTCTTCCTTTTTCAGGAGCGCGCCCATGAGCACGCCATCCGTTGTGCATCGCCTGAGCACCGCGATCAATGCCGAGGAACACGAGCTGCGTCCGGCACTGAGTGGTTTCCTACTGTTCTTCTGCCTGTTTGCCGGCTACTTCATGCTGCGCCCGATACGCGAGTCGATGGGCATCGCGGCGGGGGTGGAGAACCTGCAATGGCTGTTCACCGCCACCTTCTTCGTCATGCTGGCGGCCGTGCCTCTGTTTGCCTGGCTCAGCTCTCGCGTACCGCGGCTGCATTTCGTCGACTGGGTGTACGGCTTCTTCTGTTTGAACCTGCTGCTGTTCTCAGTGCTGTTTCTGCTGCAGGGCGAAAACCCCTGGCTGGCGCGGGTGTTCTACGTGTGGATCTCGGTCTACAACCTGTTCGTCGTATCCGTGGCCTGGAGCCTGATGGCGGACGTGTTCGACAGCGCCCAGGCCAAGCGGCTATTCGCCTTTATCGCCGCCGGGGCGAGCGTCGGCGGGCTGGTCGGGCCGGCGCTCAGCGCGTTGCTGATCGGCAGTCTGGGAGAGGCGGGGTTGATGCTGCTCGCCGCGCTGCTGCTGGGCGGCGCGCTGGCACTCAAGTTCTCGCTCATGCGCTGGCGTGAAGTCGGCGGAGCAGGGCGGCCTGGCGCGACCCCGGCGGAGAGCACGCGCATGCCGGTGCCGGGCAACCCGTTCAGCGGGATGACGCGGGTGCTGCAGTCGCCCTATCTGCTCGGCATCGCGGGCTTCGTGGTGCTGCTGGCCACCGTGACGACTTTTCTCTACTTCGAGCAGGCGCGCCTGGTGGCCGAGCTGTTCCCCGATCGGGCGGCTCAGGTTCGAGTGTTTGGCACCATCGACGTGGTCGTCCAGGCGGGCGCGCTGTTGTCGCAACTGTTCATCACCGGGCTCCTGGCGCAGAAACTCGGTGTGCGCGTGTTGCTGGCCATCGTGCCGCTGCTTGTCTGCGTCGGCTTTATTGGCCTGGCGCTGATGCCCAGCTTCGCTTTGCTCGCGGCGCTGATGATCGTGCGCCGGATCGGCGAGTACGCTTTCGTCCGGCCCGGCCGCGAAATGCTCTTCGCGCCGCTGGATGCGGAGAGCAAGTACAAGGCGAAGAACGTTATCGACACGGTCGTCTATCGCGCCGGTGATGCCGTCAGCGGCTGGGGAAAGACTGCACTGGACATGTTCGGTCAGGGCGCCGGCCTGGTTGCCGTGGCCGGCGCACTCTGCGCGCTGCTCTGGGGCTATCTCGGCTGGCAGCTCGGCAAGCAGGCGGACAGGCGAACGGAGGTGACTGGAGTGGTAGAAGCCACCTGTTGAGACGGCGGCGTACGAAAGCGCATCGCGAACTAGAGACTGGCGTCATGTCCAGACAGGCGAGCCGGCTAGTGAGTACTTCGATGCGGCGCTAGCCGGCTCGCCTGCTCCAGATACGCTTACTTTTCAACGAAAGCGCGTTCAATGACGTAGTCGCCCGGCACGCCCTGGCTGGGCGCCGCCTGGAAACCGAGGGCGTCGAGCTGGCCGGTGAGGGTGTCGAGCATCGCCGGGCTGCCACAGAGCATCACGCGGTCGGTCTCGGGGTTCAGCCGCGGCAGGCCGAGATCGTCGGTGAGCTTGCCGGTCTCGATCAGCGTATTGATGCGGCCGGTGTTGCGGAACGCCTCGCGCGTCACTGTCGGGTAATAGAGCAGCTTGGCCCGCACCTCTTCGCCAAGGAATTCGTGCGCCGGCAGTTCCTCGGTGAGGTAGTCGTGGTAGGCAAGCTCGCTGACTTCGCGCACCCCGTGCACCAGCACGATCTTGTCGAAACGCTCGTAGGCTTCCAGATCGCGAACAATGCTCATGAACGGCGCCAGTCCCGTGCCGGTGCCGAGCAGATAGAGGTGCTTGCCAGGCCTGAGGTCATGCATCACCAGGGTGCCGACCGGCTTGCGGCTGACGATGAGCGAGTCACCGACCTTCAGGTGTTGTAGGCGCGAGGTCAGCGGGCCGTCTGGCACCTTGATGCTGAGGAATTCCAGGTGCTCGTCGTGATTGGCGCTGACGATGCTGTAGGCGCGCATCAGCGGCTTGCTGTCGACTTCCAGGCCGATCATCACGAAGTGGCCATTCTCGAAGCGCAGCGCCGGGTCGCGGGTGGTGCGAAAGCTGAACAGGGTGTCGTTCCAGTGATGCACGGATAGAACGCTTTCGGTGCCAAGTGTAGACATGGGGCCTTCCTCTCTCGTGGTTTGAGTCGATCAGAACAGGATCAGCAGCAGGCTCGTCGCCAGCAGCAGCGCGGCGCTGAGCAGGGCCAGGTGGGCGAAGGGCTGCCAGCCCTGGGCAAACAGGTCGCCGACACGGGTGCGCATGCCGAGCGCGGCCATGGTGAGCAGCAGGCAGGCCTGCGAGCCGGCGACCAGCGCGTCGCGCAGCGCGGCTGGCAGCCAGCCGAGGCTGTTCAGCGTGAACAGGCCGAGAAAGCCGAGCAGAAACAGCGGAAAGTCCGGGCTGCCCGGTTCCTGCCGGCGCAGCAGCAGGCCGATCACCAGCACCAGCGGCGCGAGCAGGGCGACGCGCAGCAGCTTGGTCAGGGTCGCGACGTCTCCGGCGGTATCCGAGACGAGGTACCCGGCACCGGCCGCCTGGGCGACGTCATGGATGCTGGCGCCGAGCAGCAAGCCGCTGTCGAGCGCGTCCAGCCCGAGCAGGCCGGTCAGCGGCGGGTAGAACAGCATCGACAGCGTGCCGAGGGCCGTCACACCGACCACCACTGCGAGCAGCCGGCGCTCTTCCAGGCGCCCGGCAGGGATAACCGCCGCCACGGCAATTGCCGCCGACACGCCGCAGATCGCCACCGCCGCGCCCGCCACCAGGCTGTGCAGGGTCGGCAGCCGCAGCAGCCGGCCGAGCAGCAGCGCGAGGCCGAGCACCAGCGGTACCGTGACGAGCACCAGCAACAAGGGGCGAACACCGACCGCTTCCAGCTGTGCAACGCCAATGCGCGCGCCAAGCAGCGCCACGCCGATGCGCAGCAGTTGTCGGCTGCACAACGCCACGCCAGGTTGCATGCGTGCCTCGCTGCCCTGGCTGGCGAAACCCAGGCCGAGCAGCAACACCATCAGCAGCGCAGGCGCGCCGTAGTGATCGGCAAGAAAGCTGCCTGCCAGTGCCAGCACCGCACACAGGGCCAGGCCGGGGTAGTGCTTGCGGCACAGTGCGACGGGCGGGGCGAGGGCCTCGAGCCGGGCATTCATGCCGGATCGCCTCCCGAGTCGCCGGGGTCGCTGAGGGCGCCCAGGTCGCGCAGGTAGGCCCAGGGGTATAGACCGCGGAAATGACCGTCGCTGAAATGCAGTTGCAGACCGCTGATGCCGGACAGTTCCAGGCGATTCACACCGACCTCGGCGTCGATCAGCGTCAGCGCGCCGGTCTGCTGGAGGCGTTGGCAGTTGGAGCAGGCGCAGGCCCGTCGCAGCGTCAGGCAGCTGATGCGACTTTGCACGCCGTCCGGCCAGGTCAGTTCCAGCACGCGCTGCGCCTTGCGCAGGCGGATCTCGAGGGGTGGGTCGATCAGCCGTTGGGGCTGTGTGATGTGAGGATTGGTGTCGTGATTCGATGCGGTGAGGGCGTTCATGAATCTCTCCGGGCCTGCGGCCTCTAGCGAATGAACGGCATGACGAGGCCGCGCGGCATTGGCGCCGGGCCACCGCTGACGAGCAGCGTGGGCGCTTCGGGGTTGCGCACGAAGCGTTCCGGCGTGTCCACCGGGCGGGCGCTGCCGAGCGTGGCGGCACAGACCGTCACCAGTGCCAGCACCCCGTGGCGCAACCCACTCGTCATGACAAGTCGGGGCATGCTTCAGCGCTCCAGAAAGGCCAGCTTGCCGCCCTGGTCGACCCAGGTTTCGGCCTCGGCCAGCGGTGAGGCACTCTGGGTGATCACCGGCCAGACTTCGGCCAGCTCGGCGTTGAGTTCGAGAAAGTGCTGTTGGCCTTCGGGCAGGGCGTTGTCGGCGAAGATCGCATCGGCCGGGCATTCCGGCGCGCAGAGGCTGCAGTCGATGCAGGTCTCGGGGTTGATGACGAGGAAGTTCGGGCCTTCGTGAAAACAGTCGGCCGGGCAGACTTCCACGCAGTCGGTGTATTTGCAGCGGATGCAGTTCTCTGTAACGACATAGGTCATTTCGTTCTCCTCGAAACTACTGCGCTTGCGGATGCTGCGTTGAAGGTGGCGCGCGGGATGCTCATTGACGGCCTGTAAACTCCGCTCCCGCGCGTCACCTTCGCCTTGGCTAGGCGCCCCCGCCCCGCTGCGCGCGTGACGTTTCGGCTTCAAGTGCCGTTCAACAAAAAGCGCGTAAAGCTCAGGCCGCGGCGTCGAGCTTCGACATGGCCCAGCGGGCGAGCTTGCGGACGTCCGGATCGGGGTCGTCCATGGCCAGTTCGACGAAGGGGCGGCCGTCGTTGTGTGCAATGGCGCCCAGCGCGCCGATGGCGGCCTTGCGCAGGTTGCTCATCGGATCGCGGGCGCAGATGCCGAGCGCCGGGATCGCGCCCACCGCACCGAGCTTGCCGAGCGCATCGACGGCCTTTTCCCGGACCTGCCAGAAACCGTCGTGCGTGGCCTCGACCAGGGGCTGCAGCGCGGCCTGGTAGTCGAGCTTGCCGATGCTCACCGCGGCCTCGACGCGCACCTGCCAGTGTTCGTCGCGCAGGATGCCGATCAGCGCCGGGCCGACCTGCTCGGGCGCGGCATAGACCAGCGCGCCGGTGGCGGCGCGGCGGACGTCGGCATCGTCGTCGTGCTGCGCCCGCTCGATCAGCGCCGGCAGATTCGCCGGCTGCTTGAGCCAGCCGATCACCGCCACCGCTTCGCGGCGCACGCCCGGGTCGGGATGTTGCATCCGCGCCAGGGCCGGCGCCTGCGCCTGTGGATGGCGCAGCGGCTTGAGCGCACGGAGGATGCCGGCGACGACGAAGGGATCGTCGCTGCCGGCCAGGGCTTCGAGCAGCGGCAGCGCGGCGGCGGGGTCCTTGAGGTCCGCCAGCGCGTGGGCGGCGGCGTTGCGCACCACTTCGTCGCTGTCCTGCAGTGCGGCGATCAGAGCGTCGGCGATGTCGGCGGCGTCGAACTCGTCGACCACCTTGGCCGCCTCCTGGCGCACCGACGGGTCCGGGTCGTTCAGCGCCAGGATCAGCAGTTCGGCGGCTTCCGGTTCGCCGCTGTCGACCAGCTCGAGCACGGCCACGCGGCGGATGCCGGGGTCGCTCGAGGTCAGGTTGGTGGCGATGTCCTGCAGCAGTGGGTCGTCGTAGGTTTTCATCGGTCGGCCCTCAGCTCAGCAGATAGGGAATGTTCACTTTCACCGCATCGGTCGGGCAGTCGGCCTCGCAGGGCATGCAGTACCAGCATTCGTCGTACTTCATGTGCGCCTTGCCGGTGTCCGGGTTGATCCACAGGACGTCCAGCGGGCAGACGTCGATGCAGACACGGCAACCCTTTTCGGCGATGCATTTTTCTTCGTCCACGATGACCGGAACGGCGGAACGGTGGGTGGCGACGGGCATGGTTGATCTCCTCGGGTTCGGTCAGCAGCCCACGATGGCCGCTGTTGTCGGGGCGTATTCATCGCCCCGGTCGGGTTCGATGGCGAATGGGTTCGCCCACTGGTCAGGCATTGGCGGCCTTCTTCACACGCAGGCGGTTGTAGGCATCCTTTTCCTCGCCGAGTGGCACGATGTAGTCGGCGATGGGCCGCTTGCCATGGGCCATCTGGCCGTTGGCGTCCTTGAACAGGCGGGTGTGGCAGAACCACTCGGCGCTGTTCTGCTCGGGGTGGTCGACGCGGTAGTGGTACAGCCCCCAGCGCGACTCGGTGCGGTACAGCGAGGCGCGGGCTGCCATCTCGGCACAGTCGATAATCGACTGCACTTCCAGTGCACGGAGCAGTTCGTGCGGGTCTGCAGCGGCCAGCCGCGGGACGTCCTCGCGCACGGCGAGGATGCGTTCCAGGCCGATCTCCATCTTCTTGGTCACCTTCGGCGGCTGCAGGTAGTCGTTTACCAGGCGGCGGACCTTGTATTCCATCTGTTCCGGCGGGATGCCGTCGGTGACTTTCAGCGGCGCCTGGATGCGGGCGAGTTCGGCAGTGATGAAGGCTTCGTCCAGCTGGGGTTCGGCGCGGTCCTTGACGAAGGCCGCTGCGCTCTCGCCGCAGATCTGCCCGTAAACGAAGGCGCCGAGCATGTAGTTGTGCGGCACCGAAGCCATGTCGCCAGCGCAGAACAGCCCGGGTACGGTGGTTGCGCCGGTCTCGTCGGTCCACACGCCCGAAGCCGAGTGGCCCGAGCAGAAACCGATCTCGGAGATGTGCATTTCAACCATGCGCTGGCGGTAATCGATGTGCCGGCCTTGGTGAAAGCGCCCGCGTGAGGGCCGCTCGTTGGTGTGCAGGACGGTCTCGATCTCTTGAATCGTTTCCTCGGCTAGGTGGTCGAGCTTGAGGAACACCGGGCCGGTGCCGGATTCGAGCTCCTTGAAGAACTCCAGCATCATCTGCCCAGACCAGTAGTCGCACTCGATGAAGCGCTCGCCGTAGGCGTTGGCCGTGAAGCCGCCGAGCGGGCCGGTGACATAGGCACAGGCCGGGCCGTTGTAGTCCTTGAGCAGCGGGTTGACCTGGAAGCACTCGAGGTTGGCCAGGTCCGCACCGGCGTGGTAGGCCATGGCGTGGCCGTCACCGCAGTTGGCCGGGTTCTCGTAGGTACCGAAGAGATAACCCGAGTTCGGCAGGCCGATGCGCCCGGCGGCACCGGTGGCCATGATCACCGCCTTGGCGCGGATGATGATCGGCTCGGCGGTGCGGGTGTTCACCCCGATCATGCCGGCGATGTTGCCGTCCGGGTCCTTCAGCAGGCGGGTGGCGATGAAGCGGTTCTCGATATCCACGCGCACCCGGCGCAGGCGGCGGTAGAGGATCTTCTTGACGTTGTGGCCCTCCGGCATCGGCAGCACGTAGGTGCCGAGGTGATGGACCTTCTTCATGTCGTAGTCGCCGGTCTCGTCCTTCTGGAAATGCACGCCCCAGGCGTCGAGCTGCTCGATCATCGAGAACGAGCGTGTGGCGTAGGCCATCAGCGCCGGCTGGTGAACGATGCCGTCGTTGGCGATGGTGATTTCCTTGACGTACTGCTCGGGCGTGGCGTGGCCGGGCACGACCGCGTTGTTCAGGCCGTCCATGCCCATGGAGATCGCCCCGGAGCGCTTGACGTTGGCCTTCTCCAGCAGCAGCACCTTGAGCGTCGGGTCCTGCTCCTTGACGGTGACGGCGGCCATCGGGCCGGCGGTGCCACCGCCGATCACCAGCACGTCGGTTTCGATGACGGGAATGTCGTGAATCGTGGTCATGGTGGTCTCCTCTATTTCCGGTCGACCCGGAACTGGTACTTGAAGGCGTCGCCGCGGTAGCACAGGTATTCGAAATCGATCGGCCGACCGCTGCGGTCATGGGTCAGCCGCTCGACGCGCAGGATGGATTCACCGGCCTTGAGGCCGAGGTGGGGCTGGTGTTCGTCGTCGGCCAGGGTGGCGTCGAGGCCGATGGCGGCATGGCCGAGGCCGATGCCAAAGCGGTTCTCCAGCAGCGGGAAGATGTCGCCGGACAGGTCCAGGCCGAACAGGCGCTGGCCGATGTCCAGGGGGAAGTAGCTGTGCTCCAGGCACACCGGTGCGCGGTTGAGAAAGCGCACGCGCTTGACCTCGACCACATCCGCGCCGGGCGCGAGGTTCAGCGCGGCGGCCGCCGGCTTGGGTGGCTTGCGCTCCTGAATCGACAGCAGCCGCGCGGTCGCTTCGTAGCCCTGGGCGGCCATGGCCTCGCCGAAGCCCTGCAGGCGCTGCACGTTCTGCACCGCCTTGGGCTTGCTGACGTAGGTGCCCTTGCCCTGGGCGCTGAACACCAGTCCTTCGTTGTGCAGGTCGCGCAGCGCCTGGCGGATGGTGATGCGGCTGACGCCGAAGGCGGTCATCAGCTCGTTTTCCGAGGGCAGCCGTTCATGCACGGCATAGTCGCCTTCGAGGATCTTGCGTCTGAGGGTGTCGCGGATCTGCACGTACAGCGGCAGTGGCGACTGACCCGGGGCGAGCGGTTCGAGGCGGCTCATGGGCGTGGCTCCAGCCTGTCATGACAGGTCATGTCGAGCGTGGGCGCAGGCAAGGGAAGGGTATGCATGGCTCAGCCTCCGTTCTGCTGCTGGAAGGCGCGCAGGGTTTCCTGGCGGATCAGGTCCAGGCACTGGCGCTTGTAGTCGATGAAGGCAGGGTCGGTGAGCAGGCTCTGCTCGCGCGGTCGCGGCAGCTCGACGTGGATGTCGGCGATGATCCGCCCGGGGCTGGCGCTCATCACCACGATGCGGTCGGAGAGGAACACCGCCTCGTCGATGTCGTGGGTGACGAACACCACGGTGTTCCTGAACTCGCGCCAGATCTCCAGCAGGTTCTCCTGCATCATGATCCGGGTCTGCGCGTCCAGTGCGCCGAACGGCTCGTCCATCAGCAGCACGCTGGGGTAGTTGGCCAACGCGCGGGCGATGCCGACGCGCTGCTGCATGCCGCCGGACAGGGTGCCGGGGTAGGCGTCCTCGAAGGCGGCGAGCCCCACCAGCGAAAGGAAGGTGCGCGCCACGCCGGTGGCCTCGTTCCGCGAGGCGCCGGCCATCAGCGGGCCGAAGGCGACGTTCTCGCGCACCGTTTTCCAGGGGAACAGCGAGTGCTGCTGGAACACCATGCCGCGGTCCGGGCCGGGTCCGGCGATGGGCTGACCGTCGACGGTCAGCTCGCCGCGGGTGGGTTTGACGAAGCCGGCGATGGCGTTCATCAGGGTCGACTTGCCGCAACCCGAGGGGCCGAGCAGGCAGACGAACTCGCCGGGGCGAATCTCCAGGCTGGCCTGTTGCACCGCGGCGCGCTTGCCGCCGGCGTGGTCGAATTCGATGGACAGCGCACGCACGCTGACATGGCCGCGCCCGTCGCCCTTGGCCGCGGCCTTGGCGCGCAGTCGGCTGTGATCGAGCACGGCGAGGCGGTTGTCGGAGACGATCGCATTCATGACCGGCCCCCCTGCTGCTGCCAGCGCAGCAGCGGCACGCAGGCCTTGCGCACGAGCAGCGTGCAGAGCGTGCCGAGCCCGCCGATGGTGAGCATGCCGATGATGATTTCCGGGTACTTGACCAGGGTGTAGCTGGTCCAGGTGAAGTAGCCGATGCCGTATTGGCCGCTGATGATTTCGCCGGCTAGCAGCGAGAACCAGGCTACGCCCATGCCGATCGCCAGGCCGGCGACGATGCTTGGCATCGCACCGGGAATCACCACGTGCCAGAGGATCGCCCGGTCGCTGGCGCCCAGGCTGCGGGCGGCACGCACCAGCACGTCCGGCGTCTGCTCCACGCCGTGCACGGTGTTCAGCACGATGGGGAAGAAGGCGCCGAGAAAGGTGATGAAGACGATGCTCGACTGCTCGGTCGGTAGCATCAGGATCGCCAACGGAATCCAGGCCACCGCCGGAATCGGCCGGAACAGCTCGATGTAGGGCAGCAGGATGTCCTCGGCCCAGCGCGAACGGCCGATCAGCACGCCGCAAAGGACGCCGAGCACCACGGCGTAGGCATAGGCCAGCGCGATGCGTTCCAGACTGTGGACGATGTGCAGGTAGAACTCGCTGCTGCCCAGCTGCTGGATCAGCGTCTGGCCCACCAGCAGCGGTGCCGGCACGTTCTCGAAATTGATGAACAGGTTGAAGCCCGTCGCGGTCGCCAGGTGCCAGATCAGCAAGGCTGCCAGCAGCGCCAGCACGCGCACCAGGTAACGCCCGGCCATCGGCGGCAGGCGACGCGGCGCGGAAGGGGTGGCAACCGGCGCTGGCTGGGGAGCCGGCGCAGCGGTCAGCAGCGGCCGGTCGGCTTCTGGCGTTGCCGGATCGCTATCGAACAGGGGGGTCGGTTTGACGCTCATGCGGTCACTCCTCGGCTTGAGGCGGGCCCGTGGCACGGGCCGCGCAGGGGCTCAGTCCAGCATCGCCACGGGTACATCGGTCAGCAGGGCGCTGCCGCCGTGCTGGGCGATGTGCTGCTCCGAGTCGCTTTTCTTCATGAAGGCCAGCACCTCGCCGCTGGCGTCCTTGACCAGGTAGGCCGCCTTGCCGAACAGCTTCAGGCCGGTGAGGTTGTCGTAGACGTAGGTAGCGTTGATGGCTTTGCCGGCCGCCTTGGCGTCGGCTTCGGCGGCGAGCATGGCGACGGTGCTGTCGTAGGCGACGATGCCCTGGTCCTGGAACCAGATCTCCGCCGGTTTGCGTCCCGGCGCGCGCGCGACCGGGCTGACCACGCTGGCGACCGCGGCGGCGTAGTCCAGGCACATATCGGCGTAGGCCTTCTTCAGGTAGCTGTCGTCGATCCAGGTGGCGAAATCCAGATCGGGGATCTGCATTTCCTGCTGCAGTAGGGCGTGGTCGTATTTCATCGCCTCGACCCACTGCGGCTTGATGCTCGCCTCCATGGTCGAAATGCCGCCCTGGCTGAAATAGAGGTACAGGACTTCCTTCTCCACGCCGGTCCATTCGGCGACCTTTTCCGCGGCGCGCCGTGGGTCTTCGCTGATCCATTGCTGCGCGGCCAGGGTGGCCTTGAGCACGCCCTCGACCACCTCGGGGTACTGCCTGGCGAAGTCGTCGCGCACCACGATGCCGTGGAAGGTGGGGATGCCGGCCTCGCTGCCGTCGTAGATCTTCCGCGCGGTACCGCGGAATTCCATGATCTCGGACCAGGGGCAGAAGTCGGCATGCGCGTCGATCTTGCCGGCGGCAATGTTCGCCGCGCCCACCGGTGGGCTCTGGTTGACCAGCGTCACCTTGTCGGACAGCCCGGCGTCGCGCAGCACCTTCAGCGTCATGCCCCAGGCCGCACTGCCGACCGGCGTTGAGAGGCTCTTGCCGGCGAGGTCGGCAAGCGACTGCACGGGTGAGTCCTTGGGCACCACGATGCCGTTGCCGGTGCCCTTGAGGTTGTAGCCGGTCACCGCGATGAAGCGCGTCTGCTGTTTTCCGGAGGCCTGGAACTTGGCGCCATTGACGATCAGCGGGTAGTCGCCCATGACACCGAAGTCGAGCTTGCCGGCGAGCATCTGGTTGGTGATTGGCGGGCCGGAATCGTAGTCGCGAAACTCGATCCGGTAGTCGGCATCCGCGTACTTGCCCGTGTGCGGCAGGTGCTTGTTCAGCAGGTCGAGTTTCTCCAGCACGATGCCGCCGGAAACGGTGTTGGTGACCATGCTCTGATGGCCGATACCGATGCGGATGGTTTCCGCTGCCAGCGGGCCGCTGAACAGCAGGACGGATCCGAGTAACGAGGTCGCAAGCAGGCTATTCCGGTTGTCCATTTGTCTTCACCTTGGCGGTTGAGCAACTTGTACTAACAGGGCATGACGCCTGCTTTCGAAGGTGCACCGGCTGTGCCAGAACGCCGCGGATTTGGACTATGTGTCTGTTTTGGGAATGGATTTCGGACGGCGGTTGACCGCTCGATCAGGCGGCTGCCCAGCGCTTCGGCGCCCGCCGATGGTGCGCACCTAGCCAAGCCGTCCCAACGCGGCGCAGCCGGCGATGCCGCGGTTAGAACAAGTGGAACAAGTCGGTGAAGGGAGGCGACCCGCCCTCCAGTTTCAAATTGCTTGCGGTTGATCCCTATGCCAGCTGGTCTTGCTGCGGGCGATCGGGACAATCGATCAGGTACGAGCGACAGCACGCTGATTTGACACACCCGCGGGCGGTACGCACCGGTGAGGGTTGGGTGCTGTGAGGGATTGAGCGAAGCGCAGGCGGCGACCGGCTTTGCGCCCGGTCGCCGCGCTTCATGCGCCGGTCAGAAGCTGACCACCGTCTTCAGCCCTACGACCACCACGTCCTCCGCATCGTCGAAGCCGCCGGGCCGGTGGAAGTACTGGATGTTCGGCGTCAGCGAGATGGCCGGCGTCAGGGCGGCTCGGTAGTAGAGCTCGGCGGGGTACTCCACGTCCGGCACCGGCTCGCCCTGTTCGCGCAGGTGCTTGCGGGCGTCGTCGTTGATTTCCAGGCGGCCGAGGCCCAGGCCAAGTTCGTCATGCGGGCGCGAGGCGAAGGGGGCGGAGAGGATGCCGCCAACCTGCCAGATGCGCTCGATATAGGTCACGTCCGGGTCGGACTGGATGAAGTTGGCGAACAGCTTCAAGCGTCGCTCGGCTACGGTGCTGCTCTGCCAGATCTGTTGTTCGGCCATCAGATAGCCGCCGGTGGCCTGGTCGTGTTCAGCGGCTGGTGCGCCGGAAAGCGCCATCGGTCGGCCGGCAGCGTCACGGTAGACGTCCTCGAAGTCGCCGGTATTGCGCCAGAGGCCCAGGCGATAGGCGCCGGGTTGACCGGAGAAGGTTGGCGTCCAGCCCAGTTCGGCGACCGCGTGGTAGCCGGTGGTGCCGGACGGGCTACCGAAATTCAGGCCCTGCTCGCGCTCGGTGAAACGCGGGTTGACCTGATAAAGCGCGGTCTGCAGCGACCACTCTTGATCCAGCTGGTAACGCGCGGTGGCGCCCCACTGGCTGATCGGCCAGGTGAACCAGTTCGGCGTGATGTAGCCCGGCACCGTGCCGCAAAAGCCGAGGTTCTGGAACGGACAGGCGAAGGGATAGATCTCGCCGCTCATGGGCAGGCGACCGAGCTTTAGCAGCAGGCGGTCGTCCAGCAGTGCTTGCTGGTAATAGAACTGCACCAATCGGGTGACGCTGCCGTAGCCGTGAATTTCCTGGGGTTGCAGCAGGACGCCGAGATCGGCCTCGGCGTTGAGGTTCTCGCCGTTGCGGTTGACCACGCTGAAGCGGAATCCGGCGCCGGACCAGCCGAGCAGTTTGTCCAGGTCCAGCGCGGCATCGAACATCAGCTGATCGGAGTAGGTACCGGTGTGGTCATCGCCGCCCTGGGTGTTCCAGGCCAGCTCGTTGACGTAGGTGATCTGCAGGTCTACGCCGGCCTCATGCAGACGGGTACGGCTGCCGTTCCAGTCGCCGAAGAGAAACTGATCGGGTGAATAATCGGCCGCGTGGGCAGAAGTGAACAGGCAGGCGGCGAGAACGCCGCTGCCGAAGCGCAGGCTTGTTGTCATTGTTCTGATCCTTCGGATGTAACGATGCGGGGTGCAGCGAATACCGTTAGCCGCACTGCCTGCGGGCATTCACGGTATTCGCGTGCGTTTCTGCTCAGTGGTAACGCCTGGCTATGTAGGCGTTACCGGTTCAAGTGGTAGTTGGCGATTGGACGTGGCCGGCTTAATGTCCGCCGCCAGACTTCACACCATCGCGCGCTTGCCGACGAACGAAGTGACGAATGCGTTCCAGCTCTGCATCTGTCAAATCTGGAAACTTGGGCATGCCGTTGGCGAGTAACGCGCCACCGCGCACAACACTCTCGAACGCCTTTTCACTGCCTGTGAGCAATATCGGCGACTCCCGCAGATCGGGTGCTTTCATACCCGCAACAGCTCCGGCGCCATGACAGCCAACACAGAGGTTCTCCGCAAAGACACCCGCGCCTGCCTCTGCCTTTTTGGCATCGACCTCAAACTTCTCATCGATAATTGGCTTGGCAAGTTGCGGTGCAGGCTGTTCTGGAATAACCGCTTTTCCATCTAGCGAGAACGTCATGATGCGGCGTTCATGCACACCATATTTCCAGCCGTGGCTTTCAAATCCCAGTTCACCCGAGCCGCCGAAGTTGGAGGCCAGTGCACCACCAGGACCCACCAGCAGGGAAACCATCTGCTTGCCATCCAGCTTGTAGGTAATCGGTGGCGCAGAGATGCCGAGACCCACGTCATAGGACCAAAGCTCGTCACCAGTGCGGGCATCGTAGGCTTTCAACATGCCATCAGGCTGGCCCTGGAAAACCAGGTTGCCGGCTGTGGTCAAGGTTCCGCCACCCCATGGGCTCTTCTGGTTTACCTGCCACACGCGCTTGTTCTTGACCGGGTCCCAGGCCTGCAAGGAGCCGCGTGACTCATGTGGGTCTTTGGTCAATTCCCAACCGGTCAACCCCAGGTAAAGCTTGTGGCTCGCCATCTTGTGGCCAGGCTTCGTATCCTTGCCATCGTCCTTGAAGGTGTTGCCTAAATGGTTGGTGGGGATAAAGGCAAGATTCAACTCGGGGTTATAAGACATCGCATGCCATGAGTGAGCACCGAATGCCGAAGGATAGATATTCTTCTCGCCATCAGGATACCGGGCGTCCTCAGCAACAATATGGCGCTGTTCTTTCAGGTCATACTTGGTAGACCAGTTGGCGTCCGTGAATTTCTCAGCAGACAGGACCTTGCCGTTCGAGCGGTCGATCGTATAGAAGAAGCCGTTTTTCGGCGCATGCAGTACCGCATCAACATCCTTGCCATCGACTTTCAGATCGGCCAGCACGATGTCCATGTTCGAGTTGTAATCCCAGGTGTCGCCTGGTGCAGTCTGGACGTGCCATTTGTATTCGCCCGTATCCGCATTTACAGCCACTACAGAACACAGGAACAGGTTGTCGCCGCCGTCCGGGCTACGCACCTTGATATTCCACGGCCCGCCGTTGCCTGTACCGAAGATGAGCTGGTTGTATTTCTCGTCGTACGTCCAGCCATGCCAGGCATTACCGCCGCCGCCGTTTTCCCACCACCGGCCAGTCCAGGTTTTGGCGGCCATTTCCTGAGCGGCGTCTTCGAATCCATCTGCGGGATTGCCAGGGACGATATAGAAACGCCAAACCTGTTTGCCCGTTTCAGTGTCATAAGCGGTCACATAACCGCGCATCGGGCCAAGTTCCGTTCCGCCATTGCCTACAAATACCTTGCCATCGAAGGCCTTGGGATGACCTGTGATATTCAACGGCTGGTCGTGATCAAAGGTCCGGGTCTGCCAGACTTCCTTGCCGTCTTTTCTGGAGATCGCAATCAGACGACCGTCCCAGGTGGCAATGAATAGCTTGTCACCATAGGTTGAAAGGCCGCGGTTATGGCTCCAGAAAACCTTCTTCATATTGTTGTCGATAATCTCTTTGGAAACTTTCGGATCATATTCCCAGAGCATCTTGCCCGTGCGAGCATCGAACGCACGTGTTCTGTTCATTTCGCCAACGTAATACATGACGCCATCGACAACCAAAGGCGTTCCGACGATATCGGAGCGATCCGGCAGGCGCGCGTACCATTCAGGCTTGAGCCCGCTGACGTTGTCTACATTGATGTCTTTAAGCGGGCTGAATCGCTGTTCGGAGTGTGTTCGTCCGTAAGCCAACCAATCAGTAGTGTTCGACTCGTCAGACAATTCCTTGTCGGTAATGACTCTGTCTGATGCGTGCAGTGGCGTGATCGCTAGAAGCGAGGCGGCCATGATTATCTGTACCCTTAAATTCGACTGTTTGAAGTTCATTTTTATTATTTCCTTGTTTAGGGTTGTTTCTCGCTTCAGGCACGCCTCAAACGAGCATTCGCGGGTAAAGCTCTGCTGATATTTGTTTTATTTGTAAAAAAGACTTCCTGTGTTGCGCGCTGTAATAGCAGGCAACATGACGTGCGCGTATATCACTGCTTTTCAGGTTTGTTATTTAAGCTGCAATAACTACAGGTCCGGTTTGGCTGCGCGTTAGTTGCCAGCGTTAGTGGTGGTTGCGCCGCTGCGGTAACGCTGCGCAGAGAGTTGCTGTATATCGCGCTGGCCGGACAGGCTGCCTTGGGGCGGGGAAGGGCTGGGATGCCTCATGGTGTTTCCTCCGATGCATGGCCGGGCCGGATGGCCTGCCATGTTGTTGTTATTCAAAGCAAGGGGGAGTGCCGTCCGGCGGCGAGGCCTTCGGGCGGATAAGTGCTGGCGCGGGCGCCGAGTTCCAGGCCCTGCCAGGCGAGGACGCGCTGGTAGCACTCGGGCAGGGTTGTGGCGGTTGCCCAGGCATCGGCCAGTCGCTCGGCGAGCGCCAGATGGCTCTCGGCCTGGCAGCGCAGGTCGCTGGCGCAGGCGTGGTAGAAGCGGTTCACCACGTCAGCCATGGGCTCGCGCCAGTCTTCGATCAGCAGCGCGGCGTGAGCCAGCACCACGGGGCGTCCATCGCGGCTGCGCCGCCAGCGTTGGGCGGTGCCGGCCAGCTTGCGGCCCTCCAGCGTGAGGTTGAAGCGGCCGTCGCAGAATGCACCCTGCACCGCGCCCACACCGGCCTTGAGGCCGTTCTCCGCCAGCCACAGCGCCAGGGGTTCGAGCAGCCGTTCATAGGCGATGTCGATGCGCTTGCCGACCTCGTCGCCGGCCGGCAGGGCGCAGGCCAGCGCGATGTTGAGCACCGCCGACGATTGCGGCACCGGCTCGCCGCCAGTGTCGCGCAGCAGGATCGGCCAGCCCTGCGCCGCGCAGCGTTGGCTGGCCAGGGCGAAACCGGGCCGGCGTTCGAAGCTGCCGGGCATCACCAGCGCCTGGCCGGTGGGGCGCCAGAGCAGCAGTTGGCAGTCGAACAACCCGTCGCAGACGCGCTGCAGCAAGGCCCGCTCGGCATTCAGGCCGGCGCCCACGCTGAACCGGGCGATGCCGTTCATGCCGCGTACTCCTCGATACGCCGGCAGAGATCATCGAGAAACTCTGCCGCCGGCGAGCCATTGACGGCGCGGTGATCGAAGGTCAGCGACAGGCCCATCCACTCGACTTCCACCAGCTCGCCGCTGGGCCCGAGTTCCAGCCGCCGCTGAATGCCGCCAACCCCCAGAATGGCCACCTGTGGCGGATTGAGGATCGGCGTGAAGTGGTGCACCCGCGACAGCCCCAGGTTGGAGACGGTGAAGGTGGCGCCGGTCAGCTCCTTGACCGACAGCTTGCCGGCCAGGGCCTTGTCTACCAGCGCCTTGCGCGCCAGACACAGGCTTTCGCCGTCCAGCTGTTCGGCGTCGAACAGCGCCGGGGCGACCAGCAGATCGCCTGGCAGCGGGATGGCGAGGCCCAGATGCACCTCCGTGTGCTGGTGGATCACATCGTCCTCCAGCGTGGCATTGAGGCCGGGATGGGCCTGTAACGTCTCGATCACTTTGAGCAGCAGCAGGTCCTGCACGGACACCGCGCTGCCCTCGGCCTTCAGCTCGGCGCGACGGGTTTTGAGCGCGTCCAGCCGGCATTCGCTGTGGTGGGTCAGCTGCGCGGTGGTCTGCAGGCTTTCGTGCATCTTCGCCGCGATCATCTTGCGCATGCCCTTGAGCGGCACCCGTTCGGGGGCGCGCTCGGGCAGGTTCTCCAGTCGAGTCATGGCTATTCCACCTGGCCGATGACTGCGCCCTTGGCGATCACCGCGTCTTCTTCCTCAATGATCTTCAGCACGCCGGCAGCGGGCGCTTCGATCTCGAACTGGGCCTTTTCCGACATGACCTCGGCGACCAGGTCGCCGGCGGCCACTTCGGCGCCGTCGCTGACCAGCCAGGAGGTGATCACCGCTTCGGCGTCGCCTTCCCAGAGGTCGTCTGCAATCACGATGGGGGTACTCATAAACGTCATTCCTTATGCATGGCGTGGTAGGCGGCCACGATCTTGTCCGCGTTGGGCAGGGCCCATTGCTCCATGACCGGGGTGAAGGGGATCGGGATGTCGGGGAAGGCCACCCTCTGCGGGCGCGCCTTGAGCATGCCGATGTCGTGCTCGACGACGCTGGCGATGATTTCGCCGCTGACGCCGAAGCTGTGGTAGTCCTCGTCGATCACGATCAGCCGGCCGGTTTTGCGTACCGAAGCGATGACATGCTCGCGGTCCAGCGGCACCAGGCTGCGCAGGTCGATGACCTCGGCGCTGACTCCGTCCTTTTCCAGCTGCGCGGCGGCGCGCAGGGCGTGGTGCACGCCGGCGCCGAGGCTGACCAGGCTGACGTCGCGGCCCTCGCGCACGGTTTTGGCCTTGCCGATCTCGACGATGTAGGGCTCTTCCGGCACCGGCACCGTGGCGCCTTTCTCGGTGCCCAGCCAGCCCATGCCCTGCAGCGCCTTGTGAAAGAGGTAGACCACCGGGTTGTCATCGCGAATCGCCGCGGTCATCAGGCCCTTGGCGTCGTAGGCGTTGCTCGGCACCACCACCTTCATGCCCGGCAGGTGGGCGAAGGTGCCGTAGAGGCACTGCGAATGCTGGGCGGCGTCCGAGTAGCCGGCACCGGTGGAGGCCATCAGCACCATCGGCACTGGCACCTTGCCGCCGGAGAAGTAGGTGTTCTTGGCCATCAGGTTGTAGATGGCGTCCATGCAGACGCCGAAGAAGTCGACGAACATCAGCTCGACGATCGGCCGCATGCCGTCCGAAGCGGCGCCCACCGCGGCACCGATGAAGGCCGTTTCGGAGATCGGCGTGTCGCGGATGCGCGCCTTGCCGAACTCTTCATAAAGGCCACGGGTGTTGCCGAACACACCGCCGAGCTGGCCGATGTCCTCGCCCATCACGAACACCTTCGGGTCCAGGCGCATCTCCTGCGCCACGGCTTCGGCCATGGCGCGGGCGACGGTGAGTTTTCTTTCCTTTACTGCTGTGGTCATGGTGGGTCTCCTGCTCAGCCGGCCAGCGTGCTGGGGCTGACGATGATCTTGACGTTGCGGTCCTTGTGGTTGGCAAGCTCCTCGAAGCCCTGTTCGAGGATGTTGTCCAGGCCGATGCGGCCGGTGATCAGCGGGGTGACGTCGATGCGCCCGTCGTCGATCAGGGCGATGACATCGGCGAATTCGCCGGCATAGGCGAGCGAGCCGATCACCTGTTTTTCAGTTGCGACGATCTCGAAGAAGTTGAATTCCGAGGGTTCCTCGAAGATGCCGACCATCACGCAGCGACCAGCCTTGCGGATCACGTCGATGGCGAGCTTGGCGGTGGCCTTGTGGCCGATGCACTCGAAGGAGACGCCGGCACCGTAGCCGCCGGTGAGCGCCTTGATTTCGGCGACGGCGTCGCACTCGCTGGGGTCGATAACCCGGTTGGCACCGACTTCCAGCGCCTTGGCCTTGCGCGCGGCGGACATCTCCAGGGCGATCACCTGGCCGGCGCCAGCAGCCTTGGCGCACATGATGGTGCACAGGCCGATGGTGCCGGCGCCGACCACCACCACGGTTTCGCCGAGCAGGCTGCCGGCCTTCTTCACCGCGTGCATACCCACCGCCAGTGGCTCGATCAGCGCGCCGGCTTCCATTGGGAATCCCTCCGGCAGGCGGTAGAGCAGCTCGGCCGGTACGTTGACCAGTTCGGCGAAGGCCCCGTTGTTCATCAGCCCGGTGAAGGCCAGCTGCTCGCAGAGGTTGTACTGGCCGGTCTTGCAGAAACGGCACTGGCCGCAGTGCTGGCAGGCGTCGGCGGCGACCTTGTCGCCGGGCGCGTAGCCTTCGACCCCTTCACCGGTGGCGACGATCTCGCCGCAGAACTCGTGGCCGAGGATGCACTGGCCCTTGATGCCGGTGAGCGGGTGCGGCGCATCCACCGGAATGAACACCGGGCCGGCGAGGTATTCGTGCAGATCGGAACCGCAGATGCCGCACCAGTGCACGCGGATCTGCACCCAGCCCGGTTGCGGCGCTCCGGGTAGCGGCACCTGTTCCAGGCGGATGTCCTTGCGACCGTGCCAGACGGCGGCGGTCATGGTGGCTTGGCTGTTCATGGTGGTATTCCTCTTGTTGTTCTGCTGTGTCCGCGTTTCGCGAGCAGGCTCGCTTCTGCGGTCTTCGGGACTGACCTGCGCTACACGAAGACCTTCTCCAGCGCCTCTTCGGGACGCGGATAAGGGCTTTCGCGGGCGAACTGCACCGCTTCGTCGATGCGCCTGCGGGCGCGCGCCGCGATGTCTTCGGCCTGCGCTTCGCTCAGCACGCCTTCGTCGATCAGGCGCTGGCGGTAGCCGGGAATCGGGTCCTTTTTCATCAGGCCGTCCTTCTCGCCTTCGGGGCGGTAGGTTTCGCCGTCGCCCATGAAGTGGCCGGCCAGGCGGTAGGTCTCGATCTCGATCAGGGTCGGGCCACCACCGGCACGGGCGCGCTCGATGGCTTCACCGGCGGCACGGAACACGCCGTCCGGGTCGTTGTTCTCGACGAACACGCCAGGCATGCCGTAGGCCGCCGCGCGCACGTGGTGCTGCGCGATGCAGGTGGCGCTGGCCTTGGCCACCGAGATACCCCAGGCGTTGTCCTCGATGACGAACACCACCGGCAGCTGCCACAGCGCCGCGAGGTTCAGCGTTTCGTGGAAGGCGCCCTGGTTGGCCGCGCCCTCGCCGATAAAGGACACGGCCACGCCGGGCTTGCCCTGCATCTGCCGCGACAGCGCCGCGCCGACCGCTGGGCCCATGCCCTCGGCGATGATCCCCGAGCAGGAGAAATTCACCCGGCCATCGAACAGGTGCATGTGCCCGCCGCGCCCACCGGACAGGCCGGTGGCCTTGCCGAAGATTTCGGCCATCATCTCGTTGAGGTCCACGCCCTTGGCCACGGCGATGTGGTGCGGGCGGTGGGTGGCGGTGACGATGTCGCCGGCCTCGAGGTGGGCGCAGACACCCACCGCGCAGGGTTCCTGGCCGTTGGAAAGGTGCATCTCGCCGGGAATCGGCCCCTTGGCCATGTTGAACACCGGCGTCTTGCCTTCCATGTAGATGCGCTCGATGGATTCCTCCATGTAGCGGCTGGTCAGCATCTGCTCGTACATCCACAGGCGCTGCGAGTTGTTGGGCTGGGTCATGGGTGGACTCCCTTGTAGTGGCGGGTCAGATCGCGCGTTCGTTGAGCAGACGGCCGATCTGCTCGGCCTGGCGCAGGGCCAGCGCGACGATGGTGAGGGTGGGGTTCTGGCCGCCGCTGGTGGTGAACTGGCTGCCATCGGAGACGAACAGGTTGGGTATGTCATGGCTCTGGCCCCACTTGTTCACCACGCCGTCACGGGCCTTGGCGCTCATGCGGTTGGTGCCCATGTTGTGGCTGGCCGGGTAGGGCGGCAGCTCGATGACGTCGGTGGCGCCGGCGGCCTCGTAGCACCTGGCGGTGGCGGCAACGCCGTGCTTGCGCATGGCGGCATCCATCGGGTGATCGCTCTTGGTCACCACCGGGATCGGCAGGCCGTACTGGTCCTTTTCGCTGTCATGCAGGGTGATGCGGTTGTTCTCCAGCGGCAGGTCCTCGCCACACAGCCAGACGCCGGACATGTGGTTGTACTTCTCCATCCGCGACGTGAACTGCTTGCCCCAGCCCTTGGGTGTGGGGTCAAGGAAGGCGGATAGGAAGGGCAGACCGAGGGCGAGGATTTCCAGCCGGTAACCGCCGACGAAGCCGCGCGACGGGTCGTTGTAGGACTCGTCGGAGATCACCCCGGCGCAGGTGGTGCCGCGGTGCATGTTCACCGGCTTGGGCATCACCGCGAAGATGCCGGCGGTGGTGTGGGTCATGTAGTTGCGCCCGACCTGGCCGGAGGAGTTGGCCAGCCCATCGGGGAACATCGCCGAGGCGGAGTTGAGCAATAGCCGCGGCGACTCGATGGAGTTGCCCGCCACGCAGACCACCCGGGCCTTCTGCCTTTGGATGTTGCCGTCGGCATCGGCGTAGACCACGGCATTGGCGCGGCCCTTGGCGTCATGCTCGATGCGCAGCACCATCGACTGCGGCCGCACCTCGCAATACCCACTGGCTTCGGCGCGGGGAATGTCGGTGTAGAGCGTCGACCACTTCGCGCCCATCTTGCAGCCCTGCATGCAGAAGCCGATCTGCTGGCAGGCGGCGCGGTCGTCGTAGGGCTCGGTGTTGATGGCCATCGGCCCGGAGAGAATCTCCTTGTAGCCGACCCGCTTGGCGCCGGTGGCCAGCACCTTGAAGGAGTTGTGCCAGGGGTGATAGGCCATGCCGGTGCTGGGGCCGGTCACGCCCATGTGCTTCTCGGCCTTCTCGTACCAGGGCGCCATCTCTTCCAGGGTCACCGGCCAGTCCAGCAGGTTGGCCCCGGCGATGTCGCCGTTGATGCTCCGCATCCTGAATTCGAAATCACGGAAGCGCAGGGCGATGCCGGCCCAGTGCACGGTGCTGCCGCCGACGCCCTTGACGATCCACGCGGGCAGGGTTGGGTTGTTCTCGGTCAGGTGCCAGCCACCGGCGGCCTGGCGTTTGTCGAGCCAGGAGATCTTCTTGAACATCGCCCACTCGTCGTTCTCGATGTCCTCCAGCGAGTGGCGCTTGCCGGCTTCCAGCACCACGCTGCGAATCTTCTGCTTGGCCAGCGCGTTGGCGAGCGTCCCGCCGCCGGCTCCGGAGCCGATGATCACCACGACGCCATCGTCATCCTGGGCAAAAGTTGCCATGGGGTATTCCTCATCTTGTTCTTGTTGTTATCCCGTGTGCACGGGGTGCTCAGAGCCAGTTCAGATCGTTGAAGCCGCGGTTGACGTAGCCGCCGTACTCCCAGGACGAACCCTCGTAGCCGAACAGCGGGAACAGCGCCTTGTTGTCGTACAGGCCGAACATCAGGCTGCTGCGCACGGCCTTGAAGAAGGGGGTGTTCTCGATCTCGGTCAGCAGGGCCATCCGCTCGGCCTCGTCGAGTTGTTCGAATGGCGAGCCATGGGCCTGGCGCGCCTGCTGCTGCAGGTCATCCAGGCCGCGAGCGACCAGCGCGGGCTGCTCGTCCATCAGGCCGAGCAAGGGCTGTACGTAGTGCCGATCGCTGATGAAATCGTGGGGAAAGACGTCGCGGCCCATGCGCAGCAGGCCATCGGGCAGGTTTGGCAGGCGTTCCTCGGCGAGCAGGTTCACCGGGATCAGTTGCGACAGGCTGAGTGCCAGCAAGGACTGGCCGGAAATGGAAAGAAAGCGTCGCCGGTTTAGCGTGCCCTGCGGGCGGGCTGAATCGTGCATGACATGGCTCCTGATTATTACCGGCAGTTCCGTGGTGATCGGAATGCTGGCGATCTTGTTATGCGAAGAGTTTGTTCCGCAAAACAGTAGGAGCAGTTGTCATGCCAACTTGTAGTAAGAGCCTATGATTTTGGTAAGTGGTTGATAAATATGGTTGTTTGTTAACTTTGCGGTGCTTGTGTATTTAATGTGTAAAGCGCTTTAGGCGTTACACCTGTAAAGCGCTGTAAAGCGTTTTACAGTACGGCGACAAACAATATGAATAGACAAAGTGCTTCTAAAGTTCAGGCTGGTCTGTCCGGGTCAATGGTTTATCCTTCGTTTATTGCAAAACAATAAAGCGTTTCACTGGAGTCGCCTGCGCTCGGTCTGGCGCGAGCACTTCGAGGAGGAGGCATGAATCTGCTATCCGGTCCGGTCAGCCATATCGACGCGGTGCTATCGCTGGCCAATGCGCCGCACCTGCCCGGTGATCGTGATCCGATCATCGCGCGCTCCTGGCACCGCTGTGTGCACGACTACGGCCTGGATCCGGCGCGGCCTGCCGAAGCCCGCTTCGTCCCGCGGCAGGTGCTGCGCGAACATCAGGATCAGGCCGACGAGCTGATCAATGTCGCCCGCGCCGGCGTCGAGCAGCTCTACCGGCAGATCGCCGAGCTGGGTTACGTGATCCTGCTGACCGACAACCGCGGTATCGCAGTGCAGTTTCTCGGCGACCCGGCAGACGAAAAGGCGCATCGCAAGACCGGTCTGTTCCTCGGTTCGGACTGGGGCGAGGACCACGCCGGCACCTGCGCAGTCGGCACCTGCATCAAGGAGCAGCAGGCGCTCACCTGTCACCAGCAGGATCATTTCAGCGTCTGGCACACCAACCTCACCTGTACCGCGGTGCCCATGTTCAACCCGCACGGCCAGCTGCTGGCCGTGCTGGATATTTCGGCGCTGCATTCACCACCGACCAAGGATTCCCAGACCTTCGCCCTGCAGCTGGTCAAGCAGTACGCGCGGATGATCGAGGATGCCTATTTCATGCGCGTTTACCGCGAGCGGCCGATCCTCTGTTTCGACGGTTCCCGCGAGTTCGTCCTGATCAACCGCCGCTACCTGCTGGCTCTGGGAGACGATGGCGAGCTGCTTGCCGGCAACACCGCCGCCCGCGGTCTGCTGGCCGAGCACGGGTTGATGATGCCGGGGCCCTTTGGCTCCCCGGCGCAGGCGCGGATCGACCAACTGTTCGATTGTGAACTGAGCGATGTGCTGAGCATTCCCTACGCCAGCCATGACCAGGTTCGCGCCTTTCGCACCCATCGCCACCAGCTGTTCTTCGCTGCCTTGATGGAGCCGCGTCGCCGTGCACCGGAGCCGGCCGAACGCAGCGCGCCCGGTGGGCATGCCGCGCTCGATGCCCTGGCCGACGATGACCCGGTGATGCGCAAGATGCTGGCCCGCGCCAAACGTCTATGCAGCGAGCCGCTGAACGTACTGCTCAATGGCGAGACCGGCACCGGCAAGGAACGCTTGGCCAAGGCGCTGCACGAAAGCGGTTGCCGGCGCAACAAACCTTTCGTGGCGATCAACTGCGGCGCCATGCCCGAGTCGCTGATCGAAAGCGAGCTGTTCGGCTACGCCCCGGGTACCTTCACCGGGGCGCGCAGCAAGGGCATGCGCGGCCTGATCCAGCAGGCCGACGGCGGCACCTTGTTCCTCGACGAGATCGGTGACATGCCGCTGCACCTGCAGACCCGCCTGCTGCGCGTACTGGCCGAACAGGAGGTGACGCCACTGGGCGCCGAGCGGCCGGTGAAGGTGGACATCCGCGTGATTGCGGCCAGCCACCGTGACCTGCGGCAGATGGTGGAGAGCGGGGCGTTTCGCGAGGACCTGTTCTACCGGCTGAATGGCGCGTCGCTGAAGCTGCCGCCGTTACGTGAGCGGGCGGACAAGGCGTTCCTGATCGACCGCGTCTTTGCCGAGTTGGCCGAGGGGCGACCGGGCAACCCGCACCTGCGTGGTGATGCGATCAGCGCGCTGCTGGCCTATCCCTGGCCGGGCAACATTCGCGAGCTGCGCAACGTGCTGCAGTATGCGCTGGCGACCTGCGAGGGGGACGAGATCACCGTGCAGGATCTGCCGGATGAATGCCTGCCGCGCATTCTCGCCCGCAGCCGGCAAGCCGAGGCGGAGCCAGAACCCGAGTCGGCGTCGGCACTGCGCGACCAGCTGCGCCGGCATCGCTGGAATGTCAGCGCGGTGGCGCGGGAGCTTGGCGTGTCGCGCCCGACGGTGTACCGGCGCATGCGCGTGCTGGGTATCGAAGCGCCGGTATGACCGGCGCCAGGGCTCTACTCGCTGACCGGCTGTTCCGCCGGCGAGGCTTTTTCAGCGGCGATATCGAAGGCGATGCTCCAGTTGTGCAGTGGGTAGGGCTGGTGCACCAGTGCCTTGATGTTGGCTTCGGCAGGCATGAGGTCGGGCAGGTATTCGTAGGTGGCGTCGGCGCGCATCGGGTCGCTGTCGCGCAGCTGGCCAGCGCCGCCGACCTGGTGGCTGGCGTAGCTGATGCGTGGCTGACCGCTGAGATCGCGACCGGCGCGCAGGCGCACGACGGTGTCGGCGACAATGTCGACGGCTTCGATGGGCACTTCGCCGTTGTCGTCACGCAGCACGAAACCCTTGTTCTTCACGTCGCGGGCCTGGTGGCCGAGGTACGGCTGGTCGAACGCCAATGGCGGGTGCGGCACGTGGTAGTCGATCAACACGTCGCGGCCGTCCGCCGTGGCCTGGCGCGGTGCGAGCGGGGTCCAGCCCTTACGCTCGATGACGACGCGATGGTAGACCTTGCCGAGCATTTGGCCGAACCAGCGATAGCCGTTCGCCGACAGGTGCACGCCCTTGTCGGTGTAGGGGTAGACCGGGCCGACCAGGTACCAGCCGGGTTCTTCCTGGGCCAGTTCCCATTGCGCCATGCCGACCGCGAGCGAACCGTCCTTGACCGAGGATTTGGCGTCGGTCTGGTAGCTGAAGAAGGCCGGCATCTTTTCCTGCCCGGCGATGGCCTTGGCGGCGTCGGCGTAGAGGTCGTCGCGCAGCTGGCGCAGTTTGGCCTTGTAGTACGCCTGATCGTTCTTGCCGCCGTTGGTGTGGGAATAGTCGTACTCGCCCTGCAACCAGAAGAACGCGCTGATGCTGTAACTGGCCTGTTGTGCGTCGGCCAGTGCCTTGGCCTGATCGACGGCCTGGGTCACGCGCAGGTATTCGTTGGTGCCGCCGCTTTTCGAGAGCTGGGCAATGGAGCGGCCCGAGGTCGAGGCGTTGCTGGCGACGAACAGGTGATCCGGATCGGTGTCGCGGCCGAGGTGATGCAGATAGAGCCGGCGTGCCATGTTCAGCGCGCCGACTTCCACCGATTCGCCTTCCTCCTGCGCCTGCGGCGCGAGCTTGCCGACCTTTTCTGCATCGAGCACCACGGCCGCGTTGCTCTTCTGCTGAACCACGGCGCGCAACGGCGTGAAGGCCGCTTCGCCCACCGGTTTGAACGCCGCGCCGCTGAACGCAGCCGAGCGTGGCGACTGGCCGAGCATGAGGTTGTCGTAGCGCGGTGCCACCGAGAGCGCTGGCCAGCCTTCGGCGGCGGAGGCGAGCGACTGGCCGTAGGTGATGATGTGGTTGTACTTGCTTTCCAGCGGCTGGGTCAGCTCGTTCGGCTTGGCCAGGAGCTCGGCGGTCAGGCGCTTGTTCTCGGCGTCGCGGGCGGCCAGCTGCGCCTCTGTTTCGGCCGCCAGGCTGGGCGTGGCCAGAGCGAGCAGGAGTGCGGCGGCGAGGGTGCTGTGCAGGATCGTCGGTTGATCAGGGCGATGGGGCATGAAGTTGTTCCGGATGCGCTGGGCAGTTTCGTGCGGCTGCCTGCGGGCGAGCCGTGGACTATTGGCGAACGCGCTTTCGACGATGGCGGTGGAGGTAAGTTCGCGGCCGCCACCGTCGATGGCGGATTGGCTATGCTGTCGCGCATTCGAGCAGCGATGCGCAGCAGGCTTCGGCGGGTCGAACGATGCCGCTGCCGGCCGTTCCCATGCAGGTCATCCCGTTAGCAGAGGAGAATTCCAATGAGCCACAAAGCCATATTCGTACAGCCCGGCGGTGGTTATGACCGGGTCATCGTCGGCACCAGCGAGGCCGCCAGGCCAGAGGCCGGCGAGATCACCGTGCGCCTGCGCGCCAACTCGCTCAACTATCACGACTTCGCGGTGGTCAGCGGCATGTGGGGCCCCAGCGAGCCGCGCATTCCCATGGCCGATGGCGCCGGTGAAGTGGTGGCGGTGGGTTCGGGCGTGACTGAATTCGCCGTTGGCGATGCGGTGGTCAGCACCTTCTTCCCCGACTGGCTGGCCGGTGAGCCGCTGATCGAGGGTTTCGCCACGGTACCGGGCGATGGCGTCGATGGTTACGCGCGGGAGATGGTCACCGCCCGCGCCACGTCGTTCACCCATGCACCCAAGGGCTACAGCCATGCCGAGGCGTCTACCCTGACCACCGCCGGCCTCACTGCCTGGCGTGCGCTGATGGCCGACGGCAAGCTCAAACCCGGCGACAGCGTGCTGATCCAGGGCACCGGCGGCGTTTCCATCTTTGCCCTGCAGTTCGCCAAGATGGCCGGCGCCACGGTCATCGCCACTTCGTCCAGCGACGCCAAGCTTGAGCGCCTGCGCGAGATGGGCGCCGATCACCTGATCAACTACCGCAGCACGCCAGCCTGGGGTGAGACGGTGCGTCAGCTCACCGATGGCCGCGGCGTCGACCATGTGATCGAAGTCGGTGGGCCGGCAACGCTGGAGCAATCGATGGTCGCGGCGCGCATCGGCGGGCATATCTCGGTGATCGGCATTCTCACCGGGGTTGCCGGCGAGCTGCCGCTGGTACCGGCGCTGGTGCGCCAGCTGCGTCTGCAGGGCGTGCTGGTGGGCAGCCGCGCGCAGCAGCAAGAGATGATCCGCGCCATCGATGCGAACGGCATCCGCCCGGTAATCGACAAGCACTTCGCCGTGGACGATATCGTCGAGGCGTTCCGCTACCAGGAAACCAACCAGCACTTCGGCAAGATCTGCCTGGATATCTGAAGCCTGGCGTCGGCGGCGGCTGCGTTTAGAATGCGCGGCCACGCTGCCGACGATGCCCGCCCATGACGCCCGAACACCTCACCACCCTGCAAAATCGCCTGCTCGACGCGTTGGCCAACGCGCCCGACGAGACGCGACGACTGTTCCATGGTCGCGGCCGCTGCTATCCGGGGCTCGAACAGCTGACCGTCGATTGGCTGCAGGGCGTGGTGCTGGTGGCGCTGTTCCGTGATCCGGGCGAGGCGGAGCGGAAGGTGCTAGAGCAGATGCTCATGGCGCTGACGGAATCCCCGGCCTGGAAGCAGAGCCAGGCACAGCGCTTGCTGCTGCAGCATCGCTATCTGCCGGATGCACCGACCGAGGCGTTGCTGGGCGATGTGCCCGCCGAGTGGCTGATCAGCGAGAACGGTCTGCGCTACAAGCTCGATCTCGGGCGCAAGCAGAACAACGGCCTGTTTCTCGACATGCGTTATGGCCGCCGTTGGGTGCAGGAACAGGCGCAGGGCAAGCGGGTGCTCAACCTGTTCGCCTACACCTGCGGCTTTTCCGTCGCGGCGATCGCCGGTGGCGCCGAGCACGTGGTCAATCTGGACATGGCCAGTGCCGCGCTGACCCGAGGGCGGGAGAACCATCGGCTGAATGGTCACGATCTCAGCAGGGTGAGCTTTCTCGGCCACGAGCTGTTCAAATCCTGGGGCAAGGTGCGCAAGCTCGGGCCCTATGACCTGATCATCATCGACCCGCCGTCCTTCCAGAAGGGCAGCTTCGCCCTGACCCGCGACTACCAGAAGATCCTGCGCAAGCTGCCGGAACTGCTGAATGCCGGTGGCCAGGTCCTGGCCTGCGTGAACGACCCGGATATCGGCGCGGACTTCCTGATCCAGGGCATGGCCGCCGAGGCGCCGCAGCTGCGCTTCGAGCAGCGCCTGGAGAACCCGCCGGAGTTTCCCGACATCAGCCCCGAGAGCGGGCTCAAGGCGCTGCTGTTTTCGGCCTGACGCTGGGTCGAGTCAGTCCCTTGTGACCGGCTCTGCATCGGCCTTGCCGAGCAAGCGCTCGACGTCCTCGATCACCTGCAGTGCCGCCAGCGGACCGCCGACGGACGTCCACAGCGAGCCGTCGACAGCGCCGAAGCGTTTGCTCCGCAGCGCCGAGAGCTGGCGGAACGCCGGGGTCTGTTCGGCCTGACGCATGGCCTCGACCGCCTCGCCGCTGGTAGCCAGGGTGCCGATCACCAGCCAGTCGGCATCCAGCAGTTCCAGTGACTCCAGGCTCAGTGCCATCGAGTGGGTGTGGCCGGGGTCCTGCTGATGGGCGGGGCGGGTGAGGCCGAGGTCTTCGACGACCGTGCTGGCGAAGGCGTCCTTGAACATGTACGAGGGGCCCTTGGGATTCCAGCGCACGATGCTGAGGGTTTCGCCCTGATGCGTGCTCAGCCGCTCGCGCGCCTGCTCGACCCGGGCGCGGTAGCGGTCCAGCACGGCGTTGGCTTCGGCGTTCTTGTTCAGGATCTGCGCGGTGCGCTGCATGGATTCCTGCCAGGGGCGACCCCAGCGGTAGGTGATGACGGTCGGTGCGATCTCGTTGAGGATCGCCAGCTGCTCCGGCTTTACCGGGCCGGTGAGGATCAGATCGGGCTCCAGTTCGAGCAGGGTTTCCAGATTCGGATTGTCCAGATCACCGACCACTGGGACGTCGGCCGGCAGCTTGCCCTCGAGGTAGCGCGGCGGTGCGGCCTGGCCGCGGCCGTTGATGGTGCCGACCGGGGTGACGCCAAGGGCGAGCGCGGTATCCAGATCGATTTCGCTGAGGGTGATCACCCGCTTCGGCGTTTCCGGCACGGTGACGGTGTTGCCCATGGCATCGCTCACCTGGCGCGTATCGGCCAGGGCGGGCAGGGCGAGCAGGCTGGCCAGCAGAGCGGCGGCCAGGGGACGTGGGGTCTTGAGAGTCATTGCATACCTTCCGTTTCGGGGTGTTCTCGGAGAGTGGGTTGCTGGAGCGCACGGGTACGGCGGCGCGGCACGATCACCGGCGCGCCGTCGCCGGGGGCCGGAAGGATGTCGACGTCGGTGTCGTAAAGGCGGTCGACCAGGGCCTTGGTCATCACCTGCCGCGCCGGGCCGATGGCCTGCACCCGGCCGTCGGCCAGGGCGATCAGCTCATCGCAGTAACGGGCGGCCACGCCGAGGTCATGGATCACGATCAGCACCGTGCGCCCGGCCGCGGCGATCTGGTGCACGGCTTCCATCACCTCGGCCTGGTGGCCGATGTCCAGCGCGCTGGTGGGTTCGTCGAGCAGGATCAGGTCGGTGTTCTGCGCCAGGATCATGCCGAGCCAGGCCCGTTGCGCCTGGCCACCCGAGAGCGAGGCGGCGCTGCGTTGCCAGATCGCATCGAGCTGCATCACCTCGCGGGCGCGTGCAACCTGGCGGGCGTCTTCCGCGCTCCACTGGTTGAACCAGCCCTGGTGCGGATGGCGGCCGTACTGCACCAGCTGTTCCACGCGGATGCCTTCGGCCAGCACCGGCCGTTGCGGCAGAAAGGCCAGCTCCCGCGCCAGCGCCTTGAGCGAGTAGCCCAGCAGCGGCTTGCCGTGGATCTCCACGGTGCCGCGTTGCAGCGGCAGCTGGCGGGCGAGCAGTTTGAGCAGCGTGGATTTGCCGCTGCCATTGGGGCCGACGATGCCTATCAGCTTGCCTCTGGGCAGGCTGAAGGAGACGCCGTCGAGCACGACCTTGTCCTGATAGGCGAAGTGCAGGTTTTCCGCGCGCAGGGCAGTCATCAGTCAGCTCCTCGTCTGTCCTTGAGCAGCAGGCCGAGCAGCAGGATGCCGCCGAGCAGCCGCGTCATTATGCCGGTTGGGATTTCCTCGGGCTGGGCGAGCACCCGCACCAGGGTGTCGCTGCCGAGCAGCAATACCGCGCCGCACAGCGCCGACAGCCACAGCGGGGCGAGGTTGTCGCGAGCCAGCCAGGAGGCGAGGATCGGTGCGGCCATGGCGATGAACACCACCGGCCCGCCGATCGCCGTACCCAGCGCGGCCACCACGATTGCCAGGGCGAGCACGCCGAGCTGGACCAGCGGCACCTTCACCCCGAGGTTCTGCGCCGTGGCGTCGCCGAAGCGCAGCAGCGCCAGCGGCCGATTGACCAGCGCCATCAGCGGGCAGAGCAGCAACAGCAGCAGTGCGACGGGCTTGACCGTCTGATAGCTGACACCGGCGAAGTGGCCCATGGTCCACAGGTAGATGCTGCCCAAGTGAGCGAGGGGTTGCGTCGACATGGCGAAGTCGCCGAGGGCACCGAGCAGTTCCGACAGCGCAATGCCGATGACGATGAACAGGTAGCCCTGCTCGCCGGGGCGTCGGCACAGGGCGAACAGTGCGGCGGCCGCCAGTGCGGCTCCGAGTGGCGACGCCCACCATGGCCAGTTGCCGAGGGTCAGGTAGAGGGCGAAGACGACCACAGCCAGCGAGGCGCCCTCGTTCACACCGATCATGTCCGGTGTCGCCAGGCGGTTGCGTACCAGGGTCTGGATCAGGCAGCCGGCCATGCCCATGGCCAGCCCGGCGATGATCGCGGCGGCGACCCGCGGCAGGCGAATCTTGAAGACCATGATTTCCTGCAGCCTGCTGCCGTTTCCGGTGAGGGTGGCGATGACGTCGCGCACGCCCAGATGGCCGCTGCCGAGGCTGGTCGCCAGGACGGTCAAGCCCAGCAGCACCAGCACGAGCAGGGTGAACATCAACCAACTGCGCCGATGCAGCAGCAGGCTGATGCCACCGAGGCGCAGCGTCCAGACGCCGGAAGGTGTGGGGATGGAGGTCATGGCTACCTCACCGTCAACAGGGAACGAAAGCCGCCGCGCAGCACGATGGCGATCAGCGCCGGCGCGCCGAGCGCGGCCAGCAGGGTGCCGACCGGCAGTTCGTACGGCTGCAGCAGCCAGCGCGAGAGCACGTCGGCGGCGAGCAGGAAGAGCATGCCGAACAGCGTGGAAAACAGCAGTTGCCGCAGCAGTGCCACCGGCTCGATGCGGCGCGCGCAATAGGCGGCGAGAAAACCGAGAAAGCCGATTGGCCCGGCCAGCGAGATGGCGCAGGCGGTGAGCAGGGTGGATGCCGCCAGCACGCCGAGGCGCACCCAACCGGTATGGATGCCCAGCGCGCGGGCCTGGCTGTCGCCCATCTGCATCAGGGTCAGCTGACGGCAGAGCAGCGTCGCCAGCACCAGTCCGAGCACGGCCAGTGGGCTGACCGTGCCGACCGCATCGAGGCTGGAGGCCGATAGCGAGCCGAGGTTCCAGAAGCGGAACTGCTCCAGCGCCACCCGCGTGGAGAGCAGCAGGAAATTCGCCAGACCGCCGAAGATCGCGCCGAGCGCCACTCCAGCAAGAATCAGCTTCAGCGGGCTGGCCTGACCCAGCATCAGGCCGACGCCCAGCACCAGCAGATTGCCCAGCAGGGCGCCGGCGCCGGACCAGAGCAGGTAGCCCCGGGTCGACTCGACGCCGAAATAGATCAGGCCGATCACCAGCCCGAGCACCGCGCCGGCATTGACACCGAGCAGGCCGGGTTCGGCCAGGGGATTACGTGTCGCGCTCTGCAGCAGCGAGGCGGCGATTGCCAGGCTGGCGCCCACCACCAGCGCGGCGAGGGTGCGCGGCAGCCGCAGGGTATCGACGACCATGGCCAGTTTGTCGTCGGCCACATAGTCGGGCTGGCCGAGCAGATAGCCGAACACGGCGTCGGCACCATACACGCCGGCACCGGTGGCCAGGGACAGAGTCAGCAGTACGAGTAGAAGCCCGCCGCCGGCAATCAGCGTGGCCTTCTGCAACGCTGGCATCGTTGGATCAGTCGGCATGGTTCACTTCGCGTCTCCAGGTGAACCCGGCGGCTCGCGCCGCCGGGCGGGGCGTCAGATGTCGTAGGCGAAACCGACGAACAGCGTGCGACCCATTAGGATGTTGTCGACGGCCTGAGCCACCTCGTCGCGCTTCTCGTTGGTCAGGTTGTTGAGCCCGCCGTTGAGTGTCAGCTGCTTGGTGGCCTGGTAGCGGGCACCGAGGCTCAGGGTGTGGAAGGCACCTGTCTCGAACGCCCCGGAGCGCGCCACGTCGTACAGGTACTGGCTGCCGGTGTACTGGTAATCCAGGTTCAGGCCGAGCTTTGGCAGCGCCTGCCAGTCGGCACCCAGGTTGGCGATATGCTGCGGCGAGTTGCGGATCGGCTCGTCGGTGTCGCGATCCCTGGCGTCGGAGTAGGTGTAGTTCGCGCGCAGGCCGATGCGGTCGCTCAGCAGGTAGTTGCCCTGCAACTCGTAACCCTTGATCCGCACATGGGGCTGGTTGTAGGTGGTCAGCACCGGGTCGGCGGCGACGATCTGGCCGTTCACCCGAATCAGCCGCGTCGTTTCGGTGCTGATCATGTCTTCGATGTCGGTCTGGAAGAACATGATGCCGGCCTGCAGGCGGTCATTCTGGTAGAAGGTGCCGAGCTCGTAGCTGGTGGCGGTTTCCGGCTTGAGATCCTCGTTGCCGACCGTCACGCAGTAGCCACGGCAGGCGATTTCCACGTAGGTGGGATCGGATTGGGCAATGCTCGGCGCCTTGAACGACTTGCCCACGCCGCCCTTTATTACCCAGCTGTCGCTGAGGTTGTACACGCCGTAGGCCCGCGGGCTGAATTCGCTGCCGTAGCTTTCGTGATCATCCCAGCGGGCGCCGAGGGTGATATCCAGCTGTCCCAGGGAGAACTCGTCCTGCAGGTAGAGCGCCTGCTGATCGATCTCTATCTCCGAACCGAGGTTGTTGCTGTGGCTGAGTTCGGTGCGGCGCAGTTCGCTGCCCAGGGTCAGCAGGTGGTTGCCGAGGAACGCGGTCACCTGGCCGTCGACCGTATGGTTGGTCTGGTTGACGTTGCTGAAGCGGCCGCCGCGCAGGTCGGTCATGACCTCGGAGTCGTCCATCAGGTCGACGTCTTCGTAGTAGTAGCGGACCCGCGAGTTGAAGCCGTCCCAGCTGCCGTTGTGGGTCAGGCCGAAGGCGCTGCGTTCCATTTCCTGAACGTTGGTCGGAAAGGCGAAGCCCGAGTTGCTCCAGGTGCCCTTGCGGTCGTCCTCACGATAGCTCAGGTCGAGGTCGATGCTCTGGCGCTCGTCTGGCAGCCAGCTCAGGCTGCCGTAGGCGCTGGCATTCTGGCGTTTTTCGGCGGCATCGATCAGGGGCGACGTAGTCTGGTCCGAACCCCAGGCAGCCTGGTCGGTGCCCTCGACGATCAGGTTGCCGAGCAGCTTGTCCTCGATCAGCGCACCGCTGATGTAGCCGCTGGTCTTGTGGCTGTCACCGGAATCACCCTCGGTCGGGTGCTCGTAGCCGTAGGCGATGCCGGCCCTGGTGTCGACGGTCGGTTTACGCAGGATCACGTTGACCACGCCACCGATGGCATCGGCGCCGTAGAGCGAGGACATCGGCCCGCGGATCACCTCGATGCGCTCGATGGCGGCCATCGGGATCGAGGACAGATCGAAGTCGTTGGCGTAGTTGGAGACCAGGGCTTCACGCGAGTTGATGCGGCGGCCGTTGACCAACAGCAGGGTGTAGTCCGAATCCATCCCGCGCAGTCTGATTTCCTTGCGGCCGTAGGTCGACGACGGGCTGATGTACACCCCCGGCAAGTATTTCACCGCATCGGCGAGGTTGTACACCGGCAGCTTGTCGAGGTCGTCACGGGTGACCACCGACACGCTCGCCGGCGCGCTGAGTTCGCTGTGGGCGGTCTGGGTGGCGGTGATGACTTCGTTCTGCAGCGTGACCGGCTCGCTGGCGATGGCGAGCATCGGAAGGAGTGCGCCGAGCAGCGTGAGCGGCAGGTGACGGGGACGACTGATGGTTCTTACAGAAGGCATTGCAGGCTCCATTGCGGTTTGATCGATGCGGGATGTAAGTCTCATCAGGCGTGCGGCTGCAGGTTCAGGCCCTGCTTGTGGTTGTAGGTGTTGGCAGGTGTCCATGGCGACGCAGGGCGGCGAGCAGTAACAGCAGGGTTGCGCCTGCGGTCAGGGTGAGGACCACGTGGAAACCTGCGAGGTGTTCGAAACCCGTCAGCTCGCCATCGGCAGCCGTACCCAGGTAGGCGGCGGAGGCCAGGCTGCCGAGGCCGGCGGCAACGTTGCTGACGGACCCGTGCAGCGCCATGAACGCGGCGCGTTGATGGGGCGCCGGAATGCTCGCGGCGACCGTCGTGGTGCTGCTGGTGCGCAATGTGCTGAGTGCCATGAACAGGCTGAACACCAGCAACAGCGGCAGTGGAACCAGCAGGGCGAAGCCGAGCAGCGTGATCAGTGCCAGCAGGCCGCTGCTGCTCAGGACCAGCCGGCGGGCGTGGCCGCGATCGATCCAGCTGCCGCCCAGACGCACGGCGGCCAGGCTGGCCAGCCCACCGCACAGGTAGAGCACGCCGATGTGTTCGCGGCCGAAGCCGAGATTGAACTGGAAGAATGCGGAAAAGTGCGGCACCAGCAGGAAGTGGCTGAACATCTGCAATGCGACCAGCGCCAGTGCCCCCAGGCACAGCGGTGAGCGCAACAGCGGGCGCAGCGCTCCTGGCGGGCGTGGGTGTGGTTGCGGACTGGGGAAGAGGATGTGGCAGCCAAACGCGAGCGCCAGGCCAACCGCGGCAATGCCCAGCATCGGCGCGCGCCAGCCCAGCCAGCGCGCGAGTTCCAGCGCCAGAGGCGTGACGACGATGGCGGCGAGGGAGAACCCCATCGCTAGGCGGGCGAGCTGCCGGCCCCGTTCGGCTGGCGGGATCAGATCGAGCATGCTCGCCATCAGCACCGCGCCCAGGGGGCCGGCGACGAATGCGCTGAGCACGAAGAGCCAGGTCAACTGGTGCGCGTCGGAGGCACCTGCGCAGGCACCGAGCAGGGCGAAGCGCAGGACGAGCAGGGCGAGCAGCACCGGCTTGCGCTCGAAGCGGTCCAGCCAGGCAGCACTGAGCGCCGAGCCGAGGGCCGCTGCCAAGGTCGCGGCGCCAGCCAGATACCCAATGCGGTCGGCGGGCATGTCCAGTTCGCGGACGAAATCCGGGCCGAGCGGCATGATCATCATCAGGCTGCCGATCGATAGCATGCTAATCAGTGTGGCCAGCTGAACAGCCGTTTTCGTTTGTCGATCTGCATCCATGTGCATAACGCCGCTGGGTGAGGCGGTGCATCTTATGCAGCTATAAATGCTAATTCAAATGCAAATCGTTATTGTTTGATTGTGATTTGTGGAGAATGAACCGGATGGAGGCGGCCTGTGGGAGGAATAGCGGGGGATGGAGCATGGCATTCGATACCGTAACTCGCGCGAAAACTCTCGAGATGAACCTATATCGGGGTCGACTGCGCCGCCCGATCAGGCGGCGCCAGCGATCCGCCCTGTACGACCTGCCCTGGTTCAGCCGCGCGCCTGGAGGTCCTTGATCAACGCTTTCATCTCGTCGATTTCACGGCGTTGCGCCTCGATGATGCTGTCCGCCAGCTCGCGCACCCTTGGGTCCTGGATATCCGCCCGCTCGCTGGTGAGGATGGCGATGGAGTGGTGCGGAATCATCGCCTTCATCCACGACACCTGGTCCACCGTCGCCTGGCTGCGCACCAGCCACAAGGACACTACGAACACCAGCGCGCTGCCGGCGAAAATGGCGATGTTCACCCCACGCCGCGGATACATCTTTAACATGAACGCCAGCATGACGATCGCCATGGCCGCGCCCATGATCAGCGCCATGTAGGCGCGGGTTTCGCTGAACAGGATGTGGTCGGTCTGGAACACGTTCAGGTACATCAGGCCGAACATGACCAGCGTCGAGGTGGCAATCATTGCGCCGAATTTGACGTAGGGCTGCATAGGCGTGCTCTCCTCTCGCTATGACTGGTGGGGCGGCAAATCACCAGCCCATTCGGTCATCTCGACAGCCCTCGGTCGGTGCCGTTCACGGCACGCACTGGCCGACTGCGATGGCCTCGCAGGGCTGGCCGCAGCGCAATGCGCAGCGTACTCGCCGCCGCGGATCAGTGAGCACCGCGTATCAGCGAGTGGCCATCTGTTCGCAGCTGGGTTCGATGGTGAATGTGCGCGCGGAGTCGACCGGGCCCAGCTTTTCCAGCGTGCGACGGCCGAGCAGTACGGGGTAGTGCATTTCATCGCGATCCCTGAGCGAGAACTGCTCCTCGAGGAGGCGATCGCCGATGCACACCTTCATCAGCACGACCGGCCGATCTTCCTTGCCGCCGGCGCCACGAACGGTCAGTTCGCGGTGCAGTTTGCGTTCGATACGTGACTTGACCAGCTTGTCCCTTTCGATGTCCTTGAGGTCCAGATCAAAGCGGACCCACTCGTCACCGTCTCGCTCGAAATACTCGATGTCTTCGGCATGCATCGACGAAGTCAGCGCGCCGGTGTCGAGCTTGAACTTCACCGTGACTTCCTCGGGAAGCACCATGCCACGCTCCACCCAGCCGAGTGGTGTGCCGCCGGCGGCGAGGGAAGGGAGGGTATGCAGGGACAGTAGCAACGCGGCGGGTATGGCCAGCAGGCGAGACGATTTCAATGGCAACTCCGGAGGTAGTGGCTTCGCTCAATAGAGCGAAATCTGCCGAGGATGTTCAGCTCGCCGTGGTTTCGCCGACGTGCCCAGCCGAGGATTTGCTCCTCTGAGCCGCTTCGCGTTCGCCGATCTGTTCGCTCAGCGCACGGACGAAGGCGTCCACCGCGACGGGTAGGTAACGCGAGCTGCGCACGTACACGCCGAGGTCGCTGAACACCGCGCCGCCGTCGTTCAGCGGTACGTGCACGAGCGTGCCGCCGGCCAGCTCGGCTTCGATGCCGATGCGCGTCTGGAAGGCGACTCCGGCACCGCGCTTGGCCATCTGCAGGGCCAGCTCCACGGAGCTGGTTTCCAGCGGCGCCTTGTGCCGCGGGCGGGTGCGCGCCAGCAGCGGCGCCAGCAGGTGATGGATGGACAGATCGCTCTTGGCCAGGATCAGCGGGTACTCGGCGCAGGTGGCGAAGCTCACCTCGGCGCGTTCGGCCAGCGGATGCGAGGGGGGAACGATTGCGCCGAGACGGAAGTGGCCGACGCCCAGCTGCTGCAAGTCAGCGGTACGCGGCAGGGCAAAGGCCAGGCCGATGTCCGCCTGGCCGCTGATGACAGCCTCGGGAATCGCCTGCGAGCCAAGGCTGGTGACGCCCACGGTAACCCGCGGATAGCGTTCGCGCAGCTGCTCCAGCACGCCAGGTAGAAGATCGGTGGTGACGCCGGATACCGTGGCGATTTCCACATGGCCGGTGCGCAGGCCCTGCAGTGCGTCCAGTTCGGAGCGCACACGCTCGGCGTCCTGCAGCACGACGATGACATGGCGGGCGAAGATCTCGCCGGCGGCGGTCAGCCGCAGTCCGCCAGGCAGGCGTTCAAAAAGGGGCGCGCCGATCTCGTCTTCGAGCTTGAGAATCTGCCGGTTCACCGCCGACGAGGCGACGTTGAGCCGGCGCGACGCCTCGCGAATCGACTGGCAGCGCCGCACCATGTCGAAGTAATGGATGGCCGGGGAATGGATGCGCAGCTTGCGGGCCACGGTCGGTCAGCGATCCGCGGGCGGAGGTGGGGTCAGTCCGCAGCCCTTGAGGATGATGGCGATCAGGTTGTCGCTGGCGTGGGCGAAATCGGCGCGGGTCATGCGCTTGCCGTTGATGCGGCGAATCTGATCGGAGAAGTCGGCATAGTGTTGGGTGCTGCTCCAGATCATGAAGATCAGGTGCATGGGGTCGACCGGGTCCATCTTGCCGGCGGTGATCCAGGCGTCGAACACCGCGGCGCGGCCGCGGAACCAGTTGCGGTAGTCCTGGTTGAAGTGCTCGGATAGGCACTCGCAGCCGCTGATGACCTCCATGGCGAAGATCTTCGAGGCCTGCGGGTGGCGTCGCGAGAATTCCATCTTGATGCGGATGTATTCGGCCAGTGCGACGGCGGGGTCATCGTCGACGGTCACGTCGTCGAAGGCGGTATCCCAGAGTTCGAGAATATGCCGCATGACCTCGACATACAGCCCCAGCTTGCTGTTGAAGTAATAGTGCACGTTCGCCTTGGGCAACCCGGCACGGGTGGCGATGGCGTTCATGCTGGTGCCCTTGAAGCCGTAGCGGGCGAACTCTTCGGCAGCTGCCGCGAGGATGGTTTCCTCGTTCTTCTGCCGAATGCGGCCGGCGGGCTTGCCCTGAGCGGTGTAGAGCGGCTGGGGTGCGTTGTTCTTGTCCATGTTCCCTGTCCGTGAGCGCGCTGGCGGTTGGCCTGGTCCACTATGCGGAGCGGGCCTGCTGCGTGTTGAGGATGATGGCCTATGCGCTGCGTTCATTCGCCTCGCAGCCCCCGGGAAAGGGTGTCGGACCGCCCGGGGTGATGGTCGAGCCGAGCTGATTCTGCACGAGTTTCGCTGTTCGATGCAGCCGTTGCGCTTGTGACGGCGAGGATCGCGGCGGGCACCGAACGAGAGCCGCCCGGTTTGCGGGCGGCGAGGCGCATCAGAAGTGCGCCTTGACGATGAAGTTGGTGACGTTGTTGTCGGTGTTGAAGTCGTCGGAATCTTCGATGCCGTACTTGTTCGACCAGTAGTCGTATTCGATACCGACGTAGAGCTTGCCAGGCGTGTAGTCCAGCGCCTTGCCGAGGTCGTACTTGACCTGCGGGTTGAAGTGGAAGTTCTTCTTCAGCTCGGTGTTGCCATTCTTCTTGTCGTTGACGACCCAGTCGATATAGCCGTCGAAGAGGATGTCCGACTTGCCCACCGGGAAGGTCATGGCCCAGGTCGGAGTGATCTGCCATTGGCCGCCAGGCTTGCCGGTGATGCCGTCGGGCTTGCGGTAGTAGGTGTTCAGGGAGAAGCGGTCGAAACCTGGAATAGCCAGATCCACGGCCGGGCCGAGCAGGTAGTTGCGACTACGGCCTTCGCCGCGTTCGTAGGTCGCGGAGATCAGCACATCCTTGATCGGACCGAAGGACAGGTCTGCGCCGCTGATCTTGCCCAGCGACAGGCGCGGGCTGAATTCACCGTAGTAGGTGTGGCCATCGCTGCCGGAGATGCCGTTGTACCACTTGTTATCGACGAACAGGAACATGTCCCCCCAGGTCCAGCCGCTGGCATGTTCGAAGGTAATGGTCTGTTGGATGTCGCCTTCCTTGCCACCTGCGGAGTCGACGGCGAAGTTCTTGCCGTACAGGTAGGTGAGGCTGTTGTTCTGCCAGAGCATTGGGCTGGCCATGGCTTGGCTGCTGAGGATGAACCCGGCCGCGAGGGCTGCGGTGGTCAGGCTGCGCTTCATTGAGTGTGTCTCCGTATTGGCATTTGAATGAGCTTGTAAGTTGTCCAAGCGGTCAGGCTTTGGTCACAAAGCAAGCGTCGCGCCAATACCGAGAATTCCAATGGGATTCTTGATAAATCATTGATGGGAAAAGATTTGTTTTTCGCAGGCGAAAGGTTTTGACTGATGACAGGGCTGCCGGATGGGAGGTGGGCGCGTTGGCGTGACCTGACCGATGCGTCAGCTTGCTTCAGTTTGGGGCGCTGCGATGGCCGATCGCCAGGCTCGCCACCGAAACGGTGCGTCGACTGGTCAAGGCAAAGTGAGATGGGAATCGCGGAGGGATGAAACGCAACTGCCGGCAAGGCGCCGGCAGTCGGGTGTAGCGAACGAACTTACTGCTGGGTGACCAGGGCGGTGTTGTTCCAGCCGCTCTGGTTGATGTAGGCCGCATTGCCGTAGCCGGCCTGGCTGGCGATGGCGTCGTTGCCGACACCGTTCTGAGTCACCTTGATCAGGTGATCGGCGCCGTTCTGGCTCAGCATCACGTCGTTGAACGAGCCTTCCTGGCGAACGGTGGCCAGGTTGTCGCGGCCGTCCTGTTCGATATCGGCGCTGTTGTCCCAGCCATAGCTGACGCCGACGATTTCGTTGTCGCTACCATGCTGCACGGCGTTCAGCTCGTTACCGGCGCCGTCCTGATGGAAGTGCAGATCGTTGCCGCGGCCCTGCTGCTCCACTGAGGCAACGTTGAAGCCGCCTTCCTGGATGGTCTTGGCAGTCTGATTGCGGCCGTCCTGATACACGTCGGCTTCGTTGCCGATGCCGGACTGCTCGGTAGTGGCGGTGTTGTTGCCACCGAACCAGCCGTTGGTCTGCGTGATGCTCGAGTCGTTGCCGACGCCGTGCTGCACGACGAAGGCGTTCTGCGCATTGCCGCTCTGGTCGACGTCGACGCTGTTGTTGCTGCCGTGGGACTCGACGTATGCCTCGTGCTGCAGGCCAGTTTGCGAAACCATCGCATCGTTGCGCCAGCCGCTCTGCTCGACCTCGGCAATGGAACCACTGCTGAAGACCTGCATCACTTGCGCATCGTTGTCGACGCCCTGCTGGGTGATGGTTGCGCGGTCGTGGTTGCTGAGGAACTGGGTGATGCTGGCGCTATTCAGGTCGCCGTTCTGGTTGACCACCGCCTGGCTGCCATAGGTGGCGGTCTGGGAGATCAGGCCGTAGTTGTCCTTGCCGTCCTGGTTGGTGGTGGCGTTGGTCATGGTCGCGCCGGACTGGAACGTCTCGGCAACGTTGTTGATGCCTTTCTGGTTCTGCGTGGCGCCAGTCTTGTAGGTGCCGGTCTGCTCTACCAGTGCATCGTTGCCCCAGCCGCTCTGGGTCTGGGTCGAGCCGGTCATCAACGTGCCGCTCTGGCGGGATTCGGCATTGTTGAAGTTGCCGGTCTGGGTCTGGGTGGCGGTAGTGGCTTCCGAGCTGATCTGCTCGACCATTGCGTCGTTGCTGAAGCCGCTCTGGTTTTGTGTGGCGAAGTTGCCCGAACCGCCGCTTTGCAGCACTTCTGCGTTGTTGTTGATGCCGTGCTGGTTCTGCTCCGAAGTGTTCTCGGCGGCAAAAGCCTGGGCAGTGGCGACGGTCAGAATGGCTGCTACAAGAGGTTTGAACTTAAACATTTTTGTCACTCCATGGATGTTTTAAGTACAGCGGTATTTCCTTGGGATTAGCGGTACTGGCGAACCACTACCGTCAGACCTCGGCCGCTCTGGCTGACATTGCTGCTATGCCCGCTGCCGGTCTGTTCGATGAGAGCGCGATTGCTCGAACCCTGCTGTGCGATGGCGGCGCGGTTGTCCGAGCCGTTCTGTTCGATGTGGGCGTCATTGTCGAAGCCGTTCTGGCTGATCAGCGCTGCGTTGCCTTGGCCGATCTGCTCGATGCTGGCGCCGTTGGCGTAACCGTTCTGGATGATGTAGGCCTCCAGCTCGGAGCCTGATTGGGCGATGCGGCCGGTCATGTTTTCGCCGGATTGCTGGATCAGCGCCACGGCGCCCTGGCCGCTGACGCCAGCGTGGGCGGATGGGTCTGCCGTGAGGTAGGCCAATTCGTTGGGGGCGAGATCGATCGAGGCGGGGATGTCGGCGTGGCTGGCGGTAGCCAGTAGCAGAACTGCGGGTAGCAGCAGGTCATGCGCAATCCGTTGCGAGCGTGTCATGGCGTCCTGTCCTGATGGGCTCTGATGTCGACATACTTGCCCCTAATCGGGGCGGCGAACATCCATCCAATGATTGAAAATGTTGTGATCTGGTGCGTAACGGGTGGTGATCAGGGATGCACGCTGCTGTCTCTGGGTGCGCTGCCCGGAAGCTCATGCGCAACGGCCGGGCAGACGGCATCGCTATTGAGCGTGCCGTCAGCCGGGAAGGGGATTGCTAGGAAAGCTGAAGCGTCGTCGGCGTTGCGCCGACGACTTGGATCTCAGTCCAGCTTGCTCAGGTACTTGCTCAGCGCCGGATGCTCGCCACCGCTGCCTTCGGCGGTCTGCCAGAGGCGCCGGTCGACGCCCTGGGCGATCAGGTGCGCCACGGCAGCCTCGATCGCCGAGAGTACGCAGAGCTGCGCCGGCTCGTTGGTGGTGTAACCCGCCTCCGCTTCGAGCAGTTCCTTGAACTCGATGAACTTGTAGACGTTGGCGCTACGGCCGACGGAGAAGATCGTCTTGGTGGTCATCACGTTCGACAGCACCCTGCCGCTGCGCACGTCGATGGCCCGCAGGTTCACCGTGACCTGATCGACGCGGTATTCCTGCGACAGTCCGATGCCCAGATAGCGCGCACCCTGGCCGCCACTGCGCACGTTGGTTTCGTAGGCGACGATGGCACCTTCCATGATGATGTTGGCCGCCAGCAGCGACGGCAGCTCGGACTGGATATTGGGTGCCACGTCCGGCTTGGCCTGCGAGGCGCGGATGATCTTGCGCTCGGTCAGCACGTTCTGCAGGCCTTCACGCTCGAGCACCACGAACCAGCCACTGGCCTGCATGGCATCGACCAGCATGCTGGCCGCGCCCTGGGTCACCGCGGTGGAGAAGGAACTGGCCGGAGTGGGCTTGTACTGGCCGGTCTGGTCGCGAAAGCCGTACACCGCAGCTACCAGCGGGCCTTTCGGGCGCGGTAGCGCCAGCAGGTCCTGGTAGGTCGAGGTACGTGGGGTCAGGGTTGGCGGGTGCTGGTCGGCAGACATGGGCTCGCGAACGGCGCAACCCTGCAGTACAGCCATCATCCCTATGGCTACGAATAGGCTTCTCATGGCCTTTGTTTCTCCTTGGGGGTCAGTTCTGACCGACTATGATTTCGGACATTTCGCCGGTGAGACGGTCGGTGATTTCCACGATCAGCATGCCGGCGTCGCCGTTGTAGACGCGCACGATGAAATCGTCGGTGGTCACGGTGCCGGTCTTGCCATCGGTCACGCCGCTGAGCAGATCGCCCAGCAGGCGCGACTCCAGCTGGCTGGTGAAACGGTCCAGGGCGGACTGGTTTTCCAGCAGCGAGGAGCGATCGATGGCATCCGGGTCCTTCTTGCTGTTCTGCGCCTGCGCGTTGCCGAGCAGCCAGGCACCGTTGAGCGGGCTACCGCCGAAGGATGGGTTGACGGGGGTGTACACCAGCTCGGTGGCGCTGGCGCCAGTGCAGAGCAGCAGGCTGGCGAGCAGCGTGCCGAGCGCCTTGTGAATGTGCTGTTTCATAGTTCGTCCTTGGCCATGTCAATGTTGTCTTCGAACAACGCTTCGATCTTGCGCCGGTTGATTTCCTGCACCACGAAATCGGCAGCCTCGTAGGCCGGTTCCTTCATGTCCGCCACGTTGGGCTGCAGGAAGCGGCGATACAGGGTCTGGTTCTCGTGCTCTACCCAGACCAGAACTCCCCAGCGCGCCGAGGGCCTTTCCTTGATGGCAAGGTTGAAGTCCAGGGTGCTGATGTCGTTCAGGCGTTCGCAGAAGCGCAGGTAGAACTCGTGACCGGAGCGGGAAACCGTGTTGTTGGTGATGAATCCTTGCAGCTCGGCTTCGTCGGCCTGAGCGGTCAGGCTCAACAGCAGCAGAAGCAACGCGGCGGTGCGTTTCACGACACCGCCTCACCAACGTGCGCCAGCACCAGCGAGGCACCCTGGGCGCGATTGCTGGCGCCGAGCTTGCGCAGGGCGTTGTGCACATGGCTCTTGATGGTGTGGATGCTCAGGTGCAGCCTTTCACCGATGGCCGCGTTGGACAGGCCCTGGCCGGCGAGCGCGAGGATCTGCTTTTCGCGCAGGGTCAGCTCGTCGATGACCTGATGTGCGTTGCTGAGCTGCCGGTAGCGACAGAGCAGCGTTTCCATCAGCTCCCTAGGTAGCCAGTCGCCCCCGGCGAGCATGGTCTGGATACCGCGGACAAACATGGCGCGTGGCGTCGCGCGGTAGAAGACCCCGCGGATCCAGGGGTGCGTTTCAACCAGTCTGCGCGCCTGATCGGGCTGGGCGTTGATCAATGCTAGCGGTGCGTCGCCGAACTGGCGGAGCAGGTGCACGCAATCGTTGCGGTCGTAGCTGGCGACATCGAGCAGCACCAGCGCGGAATCGATCTGTTCGGATCGCGGCGTGACCATATGCACCAGTGTGCAGCTGGGGCAGTCGTACAGGTGCTGGCGCAGCGTGCTGTCGAGCAGCTTGCTGGCAGAGAGAAGCGTTATGCGGAATTGGGCTGGCTGGAAAGCCGGCGCGACGTCGTCTTTCATTCGCATGTCCTTTGCTGAATGTTGATGGGCAGTCCTTGATTGCGTGACGCGCAGAGAGCGGTCCCGTCTGGCAATTGAAAGTAGTTCAGCTTTGCGACAAAAAAAAGTCAAAAGTTAAATTTTGCGTCAGCATCCCGACGAAAAGGCGATTGAAGAGAATCTTCTGGCTCCGGGGGCGCTTCTCTCCTAGAGTCCGATCTCTTGGATCGATGGCCTCGGTCGGCCACGTAGATGGAGATGGAGCGATGGTTGATCCCGTGTTCTGGCTGGTGTTCTTCTCGGCGGCGCTGGCACTGAATCTGTCGCCCGGGCCGGATCTGCTCTACGTGATTTCACGCACCCTGAGTGGCGGCCGCCGTATCGGCATGATTTCCGCCTGTGGTGTATGCAGCGGGGCGCTGGTGCATGTGGCGTTCGCCGCGCTGGGCATCTCGGCGATCCTCGCCACTTCGGCATTAGCATTCACGGTGGTCAAGTACGTCGGTGCTGCCTATCTGCTTTATCTCGGCTATCAGGCACTGCGCTCGGCCGGCGGCGGAACCGTGCTGGGCCTCAAGGCAGCGCCGCGAGCGTCCGCCTGGAAAGCCTACCGCCAGGGCGTGCTGGTCGATCTGCTGAATCCCAAGGCGGCGATTTTCTTCATGGCTTTCCTGCCTCAGTTCGTCCGCCCCGAGCATGGCTCCGTACCGCTGCAGCTGCTGGTTCTCGGCGTGCTGGTGGTCGTGGTGGCGATCATCATCGAGTGCGCTGTGGTACTGCTGGCAGCCCGCGCCACCCAGGCGTTGCGCGACAATCCGGCCATAAGCCAGTGGCTGGACCGGGCGCTGGGCTCGATGCTCATCGCCCTGGGTATTCGCCTGGGCTTGAGCGAACGCCTCTGAAAGGGAATTGATCGTCACGGTGTGGCTCTCATGAAGAAGGGCAGCCCTTCGGCAGCCCATGATGGGAGCTGTGTATGTCTCAGCAGAGCAAGAACACCTCGGCCAGCCTGATCCCCTGCCTGCGTTATCGCGATGTGGCCATCGCCATCGACTGGCTGAGTCGGGCCTTCGGTTTCGAATGCCAGCGCCAGTACCGTGACGAACAGGTCGGCATCACTCATGCACAACTGGCTTTCGGCAACGGCATGCTGATGGTCGGGCCGGTAGTGGACACCGAGTACGGCCAGCAACTACGCCAGCCCGACGAGATTGGCGGCGCATCCACCCAGGGCATCTACGTGATCGTCAACAGCGCCGATGCGCTCTACGCCCAGGCCAAGGCGGCCGGGGCGCAGATCGTCGTCGAGCTCAAGGACGAGGATTACGGCGGTCGCGGCTTCACCTGCCGCGATATCGAAGGGCATCTGTGGAGCTTCGGCACCTACGACCCCTGGGCGGACGAAGCGGCGGGAAGCGTCGCCCAGGCTTGAGTACGTTCCTGCGCGCGGGGCATCGCGCCGACCATCGGGGGGAATGTTCAGCGCAGCGTCGCTGTCAGCTTAACTACGACAGCAGACTGCGGAGGAACGACGATGGCCTACGGAAAACTCTACGGCGCCCTGGTGGTGCTGACCGGTGCGTCCAGCGGCATCGGTCGCGCCGCTGCCCAGGCTCTCGCCCGCCAGGGCGCGCGGCTGGTGCTTGCCGCGCGCGACGCCGAAGCGCTGACGGAAACCGCCGATGAATGCCGCGCGCTCGGTGGCGAAGTCCTGGTGGTGCCCACTGACGTCACCCACAGCGACGAGGTCGAAGCACTGGCCAGCGCTGCGGCGGAGTTCGGCCAGGGGCGCATCGATGTGTGGATCAACAATGCCGGCATCGGCGCGGTCGGCGCGTTCGACGAGACGCCACTGGATGCCCATGAACAGGTGGTGCAGACCGATCTGCTCGGCTATCTGCGTGGCGCCCATGTGGTGCTGCCGTACTTCAAGCAGCAAAAGAGCGGTGTGCTGATCAATACGCTGTCGGTCGGCAGCTGGGTAGCGCAACCGTTCGCGGCGGCCTATTCGGCCAGCAAGTTCGGCCTGCGCGGCCTGTCCCAGGCGCTGCGCGGCGAACTGGGAGCCTGGCCGGGGATTCACATCTGCGATGTGTATCCCGGCATTGTCGATACCCCCGGCTTTCGCGACGGCGGCAACTACGCCGGGCGCTCGTTGCAGCCGCCGCCACCGCTGCTCGATCCGCGTCAGGTGGCCGATGCCATGGTCAGTCTGGCCCTGCATCCGCGCCACACCACGTCGGTCGGCGCGACCGCCACATTGCTGCGCCTGGCGCATTTCCTCACCCCGGGCTTCGATCGACTCAATGGGCTGCTGACCGGCTTCGCGCTTGGCCGCGCGCAGCGAGTGGCGCCCTCGTCAGGCAATCTCTTTCATCCACCGCTGGGCCAGCGGCGCATCGATGGCGGCTGGCGCTCGTCGCCGGATGATGACAAGCGCTGGCTGCTGATCGGCGGCGTGGCAGCCGGGTTGATCGGTCTTGGCGTATGCCTGGCGCGGCGGCGCTGACCCGCTGTCAGCGCACCTTCGGCGCGGCACTGACGCCTTCGAGCGTGGCGAAGGAGGTGTCCTTGGCGGTCAGCAGGAAGTCGCGCATGAAGGGTGAGTCGAGCATGTCGGCGCGGATGCCCGCATAAAGCGTGGCGAACAGCCCCTTGTCGCCCAGCCGTTTGGCGGTGACATAGCCGCGCGAGCTGTACTCGTGCAGCGCCCAGTTCGGCAGCGAGCAAACACCGCGCCCCGACGCCACCAGCTGCATCATCATCACAGTGAGTTCCGAGGTGCGTACCTGCGCCGGCTCGATGTCGGCTGGTTCGAGGAAGCGGGTGAAGATATCCAGTCGGTCGCGTTCGATGGGGTAGGTAATCAGCGTTTCGCTAGCCAGGTCTTCCGGGCGGATGTACGGCCGCGCGGCCAGTGCATGCTGGTTCGCCACCGCCAGCAGGGCCTCGTAGGTGAACAGCGGCACGTAGGTGATGCCGGGCAGCTCCAGCGGATCGGAGGTGACCACCAGATCGAGATCACCGCGCGCCAAGGCCGGTAGCGGGGCGAAGGAGAAGCCCGAGGCCAGATCCAGCTCGACCTCGGGCCAGGCATCGCGGAACTGGTCGATAGTCGGCATCAGCCACTGGAAGCAGCTGTGACATTCGATAGCCATGTGCAGCCGCCCGGCGGTTCCGCCGGCCAGGCGGGCGAGGTCACGTTCGGCACTGCGCAGTTGAGGCAGCATCAGATCCGCCAATTGCAGCAGACGCAGGCCGGCGCTGGTAAAGCGCACCGGGCGGGTCTTGCGCACGAACAGCTGCAGGCCGAGGCGTTCTTCCAGTTCCTTGAACTGATGGGAAAGCGCCGACTGCGTCAGGTGCAGGCGCTCGGCGGCTTCGACGAGACTGTCGGTTTCCCGAAGTGCATGAAGCGTCTTCAGGTGACGAATTTCCAGCATGCCGAACTACCTTGCGAAGCGGGATCAGCACGGCCTCGAGCAGCAGGCCTGATGTTCCCTGAATGAATAAGCAGATGAGCAACGCTCATCCGCCGCAAGTGTGTCCCAGCATCTGGATGCTGTCGAGTGGCCGCTACGCAATCGGCCGGGCCATTCAGAACCAGAGCCGCGAAACCATGTAGGCCAGACCAAAGAAGAACAGCAGCGCGGCAACGATCATCGCGCCGTCGCGGGCCATCATGCCCAGCCCCAGCACGCTCAAGGCCGCGCCGGCAGTGGAGTTGCCGAACGGGATCAGTTCCAGCGGCGGCATGGTGGCGGCAATTGCCAGGCACAGCACGGCATTCAACCGATTCGCCAGGCCGTTGGTAAGGAAGGTCAGCCGCCGCTTGAGCAGGCGGTCGACGAAGCCGGCAATGCGATGCAGGAAGGCTATGGCCTTGTCGTACTTGCTGCGCGAGGCGCTACGTCGCAGCAGCCATTTGGGTAGCCAGAAGTGCTTCCGGCCGATCAGCAGCTGAATCGCGATCAACGAAACCATCACCGCGAACACGCTGGGCAATCCGGGAATTCCCGACAGTGGCGAGAACACCAGCAAGCCTGGCACCAGCAACAGGGCACCGAAGCTGCGCTCATCGGTGGCTTGCAGCATGCACTCGATGGTTACCGGCTGGTCGGCTTCGCCGGCCTTTTCGAGACGCTGCAGCAAACTTTCGAGATTCTGCGGTGGCTGATCCGGATTCATGAATGCGCCTGGTAGGGAAGGTCTTCTTTTAGAGGCCCGAGGCCCCGAAATGCTCCTGCATGAATATTTCTATATTTCAAATGTAATTACGTGAGTTTGTTTCACGCAGTCATGGCGCGGACAATCAGCCCATTCATGCAGAACGACATTTGGAGTGAGAAATGGCTGTAGCGCACAACCTCGGTTTTCCACGTATCGGTGCGGACCGCGAGCTGAAGAAAGCTCTGGAGGCATATTGGAAGGGCGAGCTGGACGAGCAGGGGCTGCGCCAGGTTGGTCGCCAGCTGCGTGCACAACACTGGCAAGCCCAGGTCGATGCCGGTATCCAGTTGCTGCCGGTGGGCGACTTCGCCTGGTACGACCAGGTTCTTACGCACTCGCTGATGTTCGGCGTGGTTCCGCAGCGCTTCCGCCCGGCCGACGGCCAGACGACGCTGGACACGCTGTTCGCCATGGCCCGTGGCGTGACCAACAGCTGCTGCGGTGGCGGCCAGGCTCAGGAGATGACCAAGTGGTTCGATACCAACTATCACTATCTGGTACCGGAGTTCACCGTTGACCAGCAGTTTCAGCTGTCCTGGTCGCAATTGTTCGAAGAGGTCGAGGAGGCGCAGGCGCTGGGTCACACGATCAAGCCGGTGCTGGTCGGCCCGCTAACCTATCTCTGGCTGGGCAAGCTCAAGGGCGAGGATGCCGAGCGTTTCGACAAGCTCGAGCTGCTCGAACGCCTCCTGCCGGTCTATGGCGAGGTGCTCGACCGGCTTGCGGCGCAGGGTGTCGAGTGGGTGCAGATCGACGAGCCGATCCTCGCCCTCGACCTGCCGCAGGACTGGAAGAACGCCTTCGAGCGCGCCTACAACCTGCTGCAGCGCGCCCCGCTGAAAAAGCTGGTCGCCACCTACTTTGGCGGACTGGAGGATAACCTCAGCCTGGCGGCGGCGCTGCCAGTGGACGGCCTGCACATCGATCTGGTGCGTGCGCCGGAGCAGTACCCACTGATTCTCGACTGGTTGCCGACCTACAAGGTGCTGTCGCTGGGGTTGGTCAATGGGCGCAACGTCTGGCGCTGCGACCTGGAGAAGGCCCTGGAGGTGGCGCGGCATGCCGCCGAGCGTCTGGGTGACCGCCTCTGGCTGGCACCATCCTGCTCGCTGCTGCACAGCCCGGTGGACCTTGAGCGCGAGGACCGGCTCGATCATGAACTGAAAGGCTGGCTGGCCTTCGCCGTGCAGAAATGCGCCGAAGTGGCGACGCTGGCCCGTGCCATCAACGAGCCGAC